>MAAC01011116.1_pt1 | contig 528592 bp, 462 predicted proteins | sample 1115981 | NCBI WGS metagenome assembly MAAC01 (sample SAMN04961126, study PRJNA320927) | seawater metagenome | isolation source: sample BD02T64 sea water enriched with oil for 64 days | place: USA:Gulf of Mexico | collected 2013-07-27 | reverse complement strand
AATAAGAAGAATGCTGGGATCGCGCCGCCACAAGCGATCGCTAAATAATCATGGGTGGGTCAGTTTTCAATTACCGTTTATGACGTAAAGTGGGTCAGTTTTGGACTACCGTTGACATTGATGGGGTTTCTATGAGGGAGGCGGCCTTTATTGAGGGGGGAGATCTAATGATGAGGTCATTTTCCAGCGATACTTATAGTGTGGATGGTGGAACAAATTATTGTCAAAGGCCAATAGTAAGAAAAGATCGAAAATATTTTACTGCTCAGCACTATAGATACTACAGTGGTGATATGTTCGCTAAGTTTGTTTTCCCCAGCTTAGCAAAATATTTGATGGGTTATGAAGTTACGACAAGAAAAAGGATTCGGTCATGGGGAAGATTTCAATATTATCTTAGATCAGGTTTTGAAGGTATTTTTATTTGATGGTTAATTCTATACCACTAGGGGTAACGACATGATTTTTTTATTGAACTTCGGTGATGTCCCTTATTTCTATTTAATATTGTTTCTATAGATTTAAATTTACGAGTGTTTTCGACAGGAGTTTACGGAATGAAATGGATTTCAATGTTATACACAGGTGCTGCCACTCCAGTTCATGCCATGACGGGTATTCTTGGAGTATGTGTTGTTGCATTCTCATTCGCAGGTGCCCTCGGTGGTTTCATGGAAAAGTTCACCTATGCGGTATTTTTTCTATATGGCATATTTCTGTTCTATTGTGCTTTTTTCAGCCGGCTATTGGTTGAGGCGAATCGACTTGAAGATGATGATCCAAAGCGCGGGAAGTTGATAGGGTTGTCTTATGTTTACCAGAGTATTTTGATTCCGGTTATCTTGGTGATGATGTGGTGGATTTTGTCTACAGCGATCGGAAAAGCGAATAATCTCGTTATTACTGCAAAAAGTATTAGTGAACCTTTAATTCGTGAGTTTGAACATATGACAATGGGGTCTATTGAATATGACGAGGGTTTGAATGAAAAGGGAGAGGTGACTTTGACGTTGAAGCTTTCAGGGTTTCTGCAAAATGATGATGTATTAGAAAGAATGGTCGATTACCCTGGGAAAGAGCCGGTAAGGATTGAAATGTCGGTATCTAGTGATCTTGTTAATCTACCGGGGTACGAGATTTTTATAGACAATAATCCCATTGAACTTAAGCTCGATGTTAATCGATCGGTTAATGATGATAGACCATATCTTGATTCATGTTATATACATATTCCTGTTTTGTCCCCTGAATTAGGTGATATACCTCAAACCAAGATTGTAATTTCTTCTTACCATGAAAAAACACTGATGTTACACCGGGGAGTTGAGTTGCATAGTAGTGGCGTAGTATCTAAGGAGGAGTTGTTGTTGGGGGAAGGTAGTTTAATGCTGAAGTATAAAGACCATAACACTTATTACGCTAATGGAAGAGTTGGTTACTGTAGGACATCAATTGAAAACAAGGGTAAAAACTATTTTGATATGGCTGTCTATCAGTATCTATCTGACGAAATTGTTTCTAGATTTATATACCCCAATATATCGACTAAAGTCATCAGTTATTCGGCTGGAAAGAGGCACTATCTCCGAAGTTGGAAGAGATTTCAGAGTTATCTTAGGTCAGGGTTCGAGGGTCTTTTTCATTGAAGTCTAATAAGTCTCTCTGGGTCGGTGCCTACAATATTGGAAGCTGTACTTAATCATAGCCCGCTACGTAGGTTGTTTCGTACATAGTTAGTCAGCGATGATTGTCATTTTCGATATAAGTCCAACGGTAGGGGGCCAATAGCCTTTCTCTTCACTTATATCAGTTCCCTCGACAGAACCATTGATATTGAGAGTGGTCGGCAGTTATGTCTGTGGGTTGGAGTTTGGAAGCAACTCCCTATTTGGCTTTCGCATTACCAGCAGAATCTGCTGCTGTGATATTATTCAGTCAAAATTATTAACGTAAAAGAAAGGACTCCTTAGAGTGCAGTGGGTATCAAATCTCTACAAGAGCATGGCTACGCCAATTCATGCTGCTATCGGTATTCTTGGGGTGTGTATTGTCGCGTTCTCATTCGCAGGAGCTCTAGGTGGGTTTATGGAAAAATTCACCTATGCGGTGTTTTTTCTATATGGCATATTCTTGTTTTATTGTGCTTTTTTTAGCCGACTATTGGTTGAAGCGAACAGACTCGAAGATGATGATCCGAAGCGCGGGAAGTTGATAGGGTTGTCTTATGTTTACCAGAGTGTGTTGATTCCGATTATCTTGGTGATGACGTGGTGGATTTTGTCTACTTTTATTGGGAAGGCAAATAATCTAGTTATTACAGCGAACAACGTAAATGAAACTCTCATTCGTGAATTTGAGCATATGACTAGGGGGCCCATAGAGTATGATGCGGATAATCTTGATGAAGGGATGCAGTCGATAACTTTGAAATTATATGATTCTTTGAGGGGGGATAAACCTCTGAAATCAATGATTGAGTATAAAGGGAAGGGAGGAGCTACTATTTCAATGTCTATCCCTTCCAATCTGAGTGGGCTTCCTGGCTATGAAATATTCGAAGGGAAAAACTCTGTAGATTTGGAGTTAGACTCCAGTGGAGCGACGAGTGATGAACGCCCCTATCGAGATGCTTGCTATATACGAATCCCAGTATTGAAACCGGATTTGAGTAGTGTTCCTGTTAGTGAAATATCAATTTATGCAAATCACGACGTTACTCTTAGGTTGCTTAAGGGAGTAAAGTTAAAAACGGATAGTGGAATTCATAGCGAGGACTTATTGGTAGGGGATGGTTTTGTGATGATTAAATATAGAGATCATCTCGCATATAAACCCTCAGGAAGTCTAGCATATTGTTCGGGGCCGCTAGAAAGGGGTGGCAAAGAGTATCTTAGTGTAGGTTTGGATAATGGTATACCTGTGCAGGTTAATGCGAACTTTATTTATCCGACTGTATCTAAAGATCTTATTGGATATAGGCGTGAAAAACGGTCGTATCTTAGGCCTTGGAAAAGGTATCAATATTATCTAAAAAGGAGCTTTGAACGTTTAGTTGAGCAGTAGTTTCGGGAGCTAGTGGCGAAATGCAAGAATATGCGACAGCTCTGCTAAGGATTATCGGCTAAATAGAAACTTAGATTTACGTTTCTCTGATGATTGGCTTTTATACTATTCTGAAAATAAAATTATGTTAAGGTACTTTTTGGCTTCAGCTAGATTAGGCAAGAATTTTGTCTGAAATGCGCATCCCATATCTTTCAAATTACCTCCAAATTCCACTGTTGTGATATCATTCGATCCAAATTCGTAATATAAAAGAAAGGGCTTCATAGGATGCAGTGGGTATCAAATCTCTACAAAGGCATGGCTACGCCAATTCATGCTGCTATCGGTATTCTTGGGGTGTGTATTGTCGCGTTCTCATTTGCGGGGGCTCTCGGTGGTTTCATGGAAAAATTCACCTATGCGGTGTTTTTTCTATATGGCATATTCTTGTTTTATTGTGCTTTTTTTAGTCGTCTATTGGTTGAGGCGGATAGACTTGAGGATGATGATCCAAAGCGAGGGAATTTAATTGGGTTGTCTTATGTTTACCAGGGTGTGTTGATTCCAGTTATATTGGTGATGACTTGGTGGATTTTGTCCACCTTTTCTGGAGAGGCAACGAACCTTATAGTGACAGCTAAGAAAATAAGTAAACCTCTTATCAGTGAATTTGAACATATGACTATGGGGCCCATCTCATATGATGAGGATAAACTTAGTGACGGAGAGGGAACGATAACATTGGAGTTGTCTGGCTTTCTGAATTTAGATAAGCCGCTGAATTCCATGATTGAATATAGCGGTGTGGGGCGGGCAGTTTTGAATATGTCTGTTCCCTCCGGTTTACGTAGTGCTACCGGTTATGAAATTTTTGCAGATGAGAGTCTGGTTGAATTAGAGCTGGATAGGAATAATTCAACGAGTGATAGGCGCCCATATAAAGACGCATGTTATGTGCGAATACCTGTGCTAAAACCAGATTTAAGTAATATTCCAATTACTGAGATACCAATTTATGATTATCATAAAGTAACTCTCCGTTTACTTAGGGGGGTTAATATTGCTGCTAGTAATGGAATGAACAGTGATGAAATTCTTGTTGGAGATGGGTTTGTAATGGTGAAATACGAAGATCATCGAGCGTATACTCCTAATGGAAGTGTGATCTATTGTTCAGAACCAGTGGAAAGAAACGGTAAAGAGTACTTCAATATAAGTATTGGAAATAGCATACCAGTAGAAATTTACGCTTCTTTTATATATCCAGTTATTTCTAGTGATCTAATTGCTTTTTCACGGGATTCACGAAGTTATTTGAGGTCTTGGAAAAGGTATCAATACTATTTGAAAAGGGGGTTCGAACGTATATTTGATTAGCTCATGTATAGAATGTAGCTTTCGAATACTGAATTGATTTGAAAGCTATGCCTCTAGGTTACAAGTTAATCATAGTCGGCAATATAACAATTCCTATTTATAGTAATCCATCGGTGATCAGGGTTTTTGTATTTGTCATCATCTGTGTCCTTCCAGCGATACGGTTGCCAGTATCCATTTTCACTAGTTATGTCGGAGCTGTCATCGTTACCATCTATACTTAATCGTACCCACATTTCTATTTCTACCTTACGCCTTGGTTTTAGGAGAGGGAAGTTAACTTGTGGTTGAAATGGAATGTTTATCGATATAATCCTCGACTTATTGCCGTCTACAATTTTTGATATTGTTGGATGTGAGTCTCTGCTATCAGAGGGTGTAGTTTTGTCCAAATTACTTATTGATGTTATTTCTAGTCTATCCCTGGTTAGCGTTGCAGTGCTAGGCGAGAATAATTTGGAGTTAGGCAGATATACTGGGGCAGATTGTTTTCGGTCTACATGTTCTTCGTGATACTCATTTCGCTTCAATCGAAGTTCTATCCACAGTTTACTCTTCCCTTCAATAAAATACGGCACATCAAGCGTGATCTTTGCTTGGTTACCCCACCGGGTAGTAATTGCTGCTGGCATGGCCATACCATAGGAGGGTAAAAACTCTGTCTCGGTTTTCCTGTAGGTTAACTCCAAATCTGCTTTTAATGGAAACATGCCATTCAATATTGCCTCGTGATTGGATTGCGGGTAGTCCTTCCAAGCCAATATAAATTTCTCTTCGTCAGAATTTGCATTTTCCTCTAGCCATTGGTTATGCACCCTGTTTTCTTTGTAGGACTCGACGATTTCTTTAGATCGGTCGTCGTGTTTAACCGATAGGGCCTGAAAGTAGCCCTCTATCTGACTGGCGCTTTCACAGTTGGGTATTTTGGTACCAAGAGTTCCAAGTGGGAGTTTTTCTCCCTTTGGCAGGATTAGGGTTAATAGCTTACTGGTAGTATTGATGGTATGCCCGTTATAGGCGACGGTATTATCGGCTTCGTTGTCAGAATAACCATCGGCCTCTTTTTCGAAAAGTAGCTCAGATAACCAATTACTATTTTCTACGTATTCTTTTTTGATGCCGAGAAGGTTGTAGTTTTTATCAAATATAATATATAAGTTAAGCCATCTCACATGTACAGCAAGCCAAGTATTCTTTTCTGTTGTAAATGACGCAGGGTTGGCTCCCAGGTAACGAATACCCATGGTTATGGGAGCGGCTCCATAGGGCGGAGCCGCTGTATAGGAGGGGGCGAATTCACTATCCTTATAATAGTAAATGTTTGTTGTTGTTTGGCTGTCGTCGTCAACAGGGGCTTCTTGTACTTCTTGGGTGTAGCTAACAATGACTTCTACCCGTCGATTAAGAATCAAATCATCTTCTGTGTCACAGGGGCGTGTAGGGTCGAGTTCACCTAACGCTGTAGTACTTACGTTTTCGTGAAAGCCAAGCTGTAGTAGCGTGTTTTGCACCGCGTTAGCGCGTTCTGCTGACAATATTTGATTGTGTTCGATAGAGCCTATCTTATTGGAATGCCCGATCACGTCAATGTGTACGCTGCTGGGGAGTATCCCCGTGGATTGTGGTGCTAACAGGTGCTGCAAGGTGGCGCGTAATGTGTGCACTTCGTTGACACTGACAACACTGGAGTCGTGACTGAATTGAATGTTGTGGCGGAGTTCTTTGTGCTCGAGCAGGGCGCTTTCATTGTCATCGCTGTCGTGCTGCGCGGTTTGGGGAGCATCGATTTCGGATGCGCCTGTCGGAACGTGTTGTAGTTTCTTGGGGTATTTTAGCGCTTTTACTTCTCGTAATGTGATCAATCGCCTATTGTCAGACAGACTAAAGGGACCGCTATTTAGCCACATTTGCCAAAAGTCTTTGTCCTCCGTCCAGACATAGATCAGAAGTAAAACACCCGCTAATACAAGGCCGACGCCAAGTACCCCCACAATCAACAGTAGTAGTGACGCCGCTGATGTCAATGTTATTCCTGCTGTGGCGATAGCTATGATCGAGGCGGTGCCACTGAGAGAGAACCCTGCTGCCATGACGAAATGGGATACATAGGCATCATCGCCTTTTTTCATACTGGCGAGCCCATCGTGAACCGATAGCGCGGCACTCAGTGCGTTGGCTGCCAGGGAAAATTTTAGTGCATGCGCGAAAAGCCAGGGCGCTGAGCTAATCTGGGTTTGTAATTTTGCGGTACTCACTATAGCGATGGCAGTATCGACGGCATCAAGAATAGCACTGCTGAACCTGAGTATAGTCACGGTGTCGACGGTATCTTTCTTAAAAGCTTCCACGATGGCTGAACCAGATTGTAGAAGGTTAATGCTTTCAAATACACCCATACCCACAGTGACTGATTTGGTAAACCTCCCACCAATCTTTGACGGGGTACTTAGTGTGCTGTCAGGAATTTTGACAGCTGTCATATGCACATCCTCTACGATTATGGATTGAACATAGGCATAGGGCTTTGGCGGTGTATTGCTGGAGGTATTCTTAAGGTGTTTTATGTGGGTGTCATAGTGTGGATTGTTTGCTGCGATGGTGCTTGGGGCAACTTTATTACCACTATTTATTTTATTCTGCTCGCTCTCAAAGCGGGTTTTTTTACTGCTCTTCTGTTGCTCAAGGCTGGCGATATTCTTGTTAAGGTCTGCTTTATCTTGGCTGTGTTTGTGCTCTAGGGCGGCTTGCATGTCTGCATGACGATTTTCTAATGCAGACTTTCTGGATTGTTGGTTATCATCCATTGCCTGTAAGCGTTGTTCGGATGTGGCAACGACATTGTCGCTCAGGTCTTGAATGGTGGTTTGATTGTTGGAGACGTGTTGTTCCCACGCATTAATGTCACTATAGAGCGCTTTCTCTGTGCGTGTTCTGTCTTGCTCCATCACTTGAATCATGTGATCTGCTGACTTTTTGTGGCGATCAATACTTCTATTTTTAATACTGCTGCTAAATTTTGGATTGTCGGTGAAGCTTGCTAACTTGTTCCGAATGCTGGCGCTGGTATTTTTGAGTATTTCTCTTTGGAGCGGCGCATTTTTGATTCTATTATGAATTTTGCTTGTGTTTATTTCTGACTGGCGCAGGGCGTTTAGCGTGCGGGTGATTTCACCTGCTTGTGGTAGCCCACCTAAGGTTTTGTTTAGATTGGCGATGTCTGCCTTGTGGGTGCTGATCTCGCTTTTTAGTTTGGCTATTCTTTGTTTCGCAGATGTGATTTGATCATTGTATAGTGACCGTCTATTACTATAGCGCTCGTCGAATCGTTCTAGTGCAGCCTTTTTATTATTTTGTAGTGTGGATATTTCTTTTTTCTGAATGGAATCTAAGTTTGTGAGTCGATCACGTGCATTGTCTAGTACGTCATCGAGACTATCAACATTGGCTTTGTATTGCGCTGCCAATTTTTCTTGACGCCAGTTGTCTGCGGTTTGATCTAATAGATTGGCGTTTCTCAGATGCGAGGGGGATTGGCTGTCATTCGGTAGTATCGCAGGGTTGAGTGATGCAGCGTCTTGCATCTGTTGTACTGTTAGCGGGCTGTAAGAAAAACCAAGAACGATGGTAATTCGACGTATGCTGATTTCTGTGTTTATGATCTGCTGTTTATGGGCTTTTTCATTATTCAGTTTTATCAATTCATCTGCTATGCCGATAAGGGTCATGACAAATAGCAACATACGTCGAGGAACTTGAATATCCAGTGGCTCATTGCTTTCAGAGTCTTCGCGTTGCGCAAACTCTTCAGATATTTTAGTAAATTCTGCTTGTCGCGCTATTTCATTCTCTCGTGCATGAATGCCCTCTAGAAGTTTTTGACGCTCTTGGGTCATCGTGACCTTAGCTTGAGCAATCTGCTTTTCTTCCTCTAGGGACTCGACTGCATGATAGTTGTTGTACTGGGCTGATTGTGATTCTAGTTTCACTAGGGATAATTGCAGTTCCGCCAGTTCAAGCTGCTTTAGGCTTAGCTGGGCAAGTTTGCTGGCCCGCGATTTTTGTTGTTTGAAGTTGAGTATTTGTGTGTCGAGGTCATCAATGCTGGTTTCGAGTACATCGATCTGACCTTGTGCTTCGGCTTCTTCTTTTTCGTCACCGGTGACGGCAATGAGTAACGTCTGATAGTACGAGAGTTGTTCTTGGCGTTCCGCTTGGTCGTCTATTGCGCGTTTGTGTAATGATTGCCAGATGGATTCATTGTTTTGTAGAAAGGCGGTATCAGCAAACATGTCATCTTTGAATGCTGTTATTTCTGATAGAGATGCCAGCGATGCGGCATTTTCTGGCTCATCTGGGTTAGGGCTGTTGGCGTCTTGTTGCGCTTGTGTCGCTTCGGTAATTCTGCGTTCTACTTCGTCTAGTTCTGCACGGTGTTGCACTAAGGCTTGTTGATTTTCTATGAGTTCTGGATCGTCCGATCGTATTGCTTGATCGGCTGCTGCCATCGTGTCGCTTTTTTCTTGGGCTAACGTTAGGGATTGTTGGTAACGCTCATCGGCTGCACGTAATTCTTCACCAAAGGCTTTTTCATAGGTGAACACGGGGTCGTCGGTTTTAAACAACAATTTATGTAAAAAGAAGTCACTCTCGTGGGCAAATAGTTGGAAAACCAACTTCTTACCACGGTCGTCGTTATTTTCGCGTTCTAGCTTTGCGGTGCTGCTCGCATCACCTTTTAATACCAAATCTAGGCTTTTGGGCCTATCGCCTAGGCGATAGAAGAGCTTGGTGATTTTATGGTAAAGGTAACACTGATATTGTGGCTCGCCGGGTAGAATGGATAAGGGTTCTTCAGGAGTATCAATGTCTGCAGAAGGGTCGTCTTCAATTTGTGGCAGGGATTCATAATCCATCAACTCAGCGTGAAGCTGCTCTATGAGGGTAAAGCAGCGGCAGTCGCTGTAGTAGGTATCTTCAAACCAGTCGGCAATGTCGTTTTTGGTGTGGTTGATCAGATTGTTTAGCGCATTGAGTTTATCAATCTGTAGTGTGTTGCGAATTTCGTTATGGTCTAACCGGTCTTTGACTTCTTTATAGCCTTTGTCCCGTTGCCACAGGGTGCTACCGTCAATGTCTTTGGGGCGTTGATAGATTAACGCTTGGCTTAGCATGGCGGTGCTGTGCCATTTTGCCATGGGGTATTTTTTATCTAAGGGTGAGTCTTTTACATGCTCTGGGTTTTGTACGTCAGCGACAACGCTTTCAAGGTATTGCCAGGCGATATCGAGACGCTTGGTTAATTCGTTAGAGATATCGGTATTGTCGTATAGGGTACATACAACGGTTTGCTCCATGCGTTCTTTTTGTTTCTTGTTGTGCTTTGTAAGGTCTGGGAGAATGTTCGTGATATTTTCGGTAAGCAGAGTGAGGAAATCGTCGGTGCCACCTTCGTGTTTGGTGGTGACGATATCGTTGGAGCGCTCCGCGGGGTCAACCACGCGCATACGGGCTTGTCGTAGGGATTGGGTGGTTTTTTTGTCTCCGTTTACCAGGCCTTCATCGCTTTCTGGGGATGGCGTGCCTTTCATCAGGAAGGGGCGCTTGACGCTGTCGTCATCCTCAGGGGTCTTGGCGATGCCACCAAAGGAGTTGATACGCAGCCAGGGCCATTGGAATTCGGAATAGGCGATTTCATAGTGACCAGTTTCGGGCACCATAACAAAGATATTAGTGTCGCCGTTGGCTTCTCGCTCGTCTTTGCCCTGTTCGTCTTGTAGCTCAACTTCCTGTAGTAGCATAACTGAGGCTTCAACGTCTGGCTTGTCACAGCTGTCTTGCTCTGGCTTAACCTGGTATTCCTTAAAGAGATGCCCATCTCTGTAGACGTACAACCAGCCCGGTCGTAGTAGCTGCTGGGTAAACTCCCTATTTTCTAGTCGGCTGATAAGCGAGTTGATCTGTTGGGTTTCGTCTGCATTATCAGGATTATCGTGGAATGCATCGCGGCTTGCTAATAGCGTGTCTATTTTGTCGACGGTGCTATAACGCAGGGGCAGTATGGGGAAATAACCAGGGGGCACAGTAAGGTCGAGTACACGGATGTTTACCTTGTTCATTGCAAACACTGCGTCAGCGAGTTTCTTGGTCATAGCGGTACATCGTCCTTGTGCCCGAAGGGGCATTTACGGTGGAAATTCAGCTATATAGACAAGGGGGGCGTAAGGAATTAGGGGGGATATGGCACAGGATAGTAAGATATTGGACTAGCGAAACAAGCTGCTAGCCTTTGCTGTTCACTTTTACATGGTTATTTTGGTCGCGACTGGTGCGAATAAGCGCATCGTTAGCAAAGGATAAATCTGACTTGGCGACACGGTCGTAAAGCACCACATTAACGGTGGCGGCGAGGTTAAGGCAGCCCACGGTCGGGATGTAAACGACGGCATCGGCTTTATCGACGATCTCTTGTTTCAGTGTGCCGTCTTCAGGGCCAAAGATATAACAGGCTTTTTCAGGGTGCTCGAAGTGGGGTAGTGCGATTGCGCCTTCAACCAGCTCTACACAGACCACTTTGCAGTCGCTATCCAGCAGTTCTAGAAGGTGCTCAACGCGGGTGACGGCAATCTTTTGATTGGCGTTTTTGGTATCGGTATTGTATTTGGCGGCGCGAGCATAACGTTCACCGGTGAAGTAAATATCATCGACCCCAAAGCAACCGGATGCTCGCAGTACGGAGCCGACATTCTCTGCGCTTTTGGGATTACTAAGGCCAATGCTCACGTTATGCTTTGTCATAATGTTCTCTATGTTTACTTCTAGCGGCTAAATGGTTTCGTTATTGAGGATACAATCGGCCTGCTGTGTTGGGTTGTCGTGTTTGAAATGCACCCGCTGAGCGGGGAAGTATATGGTCTTGTAGTCAAGAATCAATTGTTCTTCGGTTAGGCCTTCTTGATTACGGGTTATTGCCCGCTGTAATGCGCTGTCAAAGGAGCATTCGATCCAGATTTTGTAGTCGAATTTAAAGGCAGGTTGAAACAGGAATATACCTTCCACCAGAAGGATGTCTACTGGTGGAATCTGGTAATGATAAGGCTGGAAGTGCGGGCTATTATCGGGTGTAGCATGTTGCGCAGTGTAATCGATCTGGCCGAATTGACGTAGGGGTTCCAGTAGTAAGGTGCGCATCTCTGCGTACCGAAAACCATGGCGGTAGAAGTGTTCACCCGCATCCAGTGGACTTTGGCTGTTGGCAAAGCGTTTATTGGGTAGGGCTAACCAGCCATCGCAGCCAATGGTGTGGCAACGCAGGCCCTGTGCTGTTAATGCGGTGTGTAGCTGGTGGGTGATATAGCCTTTGCCGGAGCCATCGATGCCAGAAGTACCCACCATTAAGGGAGGGTTATTGGCTAAAGCATGTTTCTTATGCTGTCGTATGAGTTTTTCGGCGGTAGATTGAATGGGCAGTGCTGGGGTCATATGGATTTACCCGACGCGTAATGAGTGGATGAGGGCTTGGCGTAACCACAGTAATGCGGGGTCGTTATTGCGGGTATGGTGCCAGCTTTGAAATAGCGGTATAGCGGGTAAATCAAAAGGTAGTGGTAGGAGCGCTAAGCCAAAGGCGTCCTTAAAGATTTCTGCCTGTCTACGGGGCATGACGGCGATCAAATCACTATCGCCCACCAACGGTGGCATGGCACTGAACTGGGTGACTTGGGCGGCGATATTGCGTTTTTTAAGGGTGTCGTCGATAAGGGTTTCCAATGGGCGAGCGTTTTTGCCCCGTTGCGGTAGTACCACATGGTATTCGTGAAAATACTGTTCTTTGCTGCATTGTCCTTGAATGCGAGGGTGGTGTTGATTGGCTATCAGCACCACTTCTTCTGAGGTGAGTTGTTCGTACTCAAGATTACGGTCGCCCTCAATGGTGTAGTCGATTATCAGATCCAGCTCACCTTGGGCCAGTCGGTTGTTGTGGTGCTCCCCTGGGTTGCCGGACAAGATAAAGGAAATACCTCGGTTATGTTGGGTTTGCGCCATAAGCCGGTTCAGTAACACGGTTTCCCCGTAATCCGTGGCGGCAATGGTAAAGGTGCGGTGGCTGGTTGCCACGTCAAAACTGGGTTCTTCGCCTAAACTACTAGCAATTAGAGTTAATGCCTCGGCAATCGGAAGGTGCAACTCTTTTGCCCGGTGCGTGGGGATCATGCCGTTGCGGGTGCGGATAAACAGCTCATCGTTGAGGGTCACCCGCAGTCGTTGCAATGCATTACTGGCGGCGGGTTGCGTCATATTGAGCTTTTCAGCCGCTAAGGACAGTTTTCCTTCTGCCATCAGGGCGTCAAAAACTGTCAATAAATTCAAGTCGATAGCACGTAAATTAAGTTTCATGAATGTTTTATATAGTAAATATCAATTTGAAGAATGTTATCCCCGAGTATAGCGTATAGAGATAACTTAATCGTGTGGTGGAGATGTTATGTCCGGTGTGATGTCGAGTGCAGTAAAGTGTGTAAGCCAGAGAATACGGGTGTTGATGGTGTTCGCACTGTTGTTGTCGTTGGTGATTACGGGCTGTGATGCCCCTAGCTCATCTCAATCTACGGGGGATGTGCGTGCCCCCCGTGATTTAGCGGAGCATACCAAGGAGTTTACTAAAGAAGTGATTAAGGTCACCGACGGTGTATGGGTCGCGGTGGGTTACGGATTGGCAAACTCCATTATGTTGGAAGGTGACGATGGCTTGGTGATCATCGATACCATGGAAACCATCGAGGAGGCGGAGGCCGTTAAGCAGGCGTTCCGCCAGATATCTCAAAAACCCATTGTGGCTATCATCTATACCCATAATCATGCGGACCATATCTTTGGGGCGAAAGGCTTTGCTGAATCGGAGGATGTGGATGTGTATGCCCACGAAACCACGTCTTATTATATTGATCGTGTGGTGAATGTGATCCGGCCCATTATACGGGTGCGTAGTGCCCGCATGTTTGGTTCTCACTTAGAGGGGGAGGCGCTGGAAAATGCAGGCATAGGGCCTCACTTGGGCATTGGCCCTGGGTCTACCTTAGATGTGTTGCGCCCCACCAAAACTTTTTCATCGTCAATGGCGGTCACTATTGCCGGTATTGATGTGGAGCTGGTCCATGCCCCAGGTGAGACCAATGATCAGCTATTTGTGTGGTTACCAAAACAGAAAGTGCTGATGCCCGGCGATAATGTGTATAAGGCGTTTCCCAATCTTTATACCATTCGAGGCACTTCCTATCGGGATGTTATCGCGTGGGCGAAAAGCATCGATAAAATGCGTAAGTTGCGTCCGGCATTCTTAGTGCCTTCTCATACTCGACCTGTTATCGGTGAAGCGCTGATTGATCGAACGTTGACGGATTATCGTGACGCCATTCAGTTTGTGCATGATCAAACGGTGTATTGGATGAACCGAGGATTAACCCCGGATGAGATTGTCGAAAAGGTGAAGCTGCCGGAGCATCTATTGGCATCGCCCTTTTTGGATGAGTTTTATGGGCAAGTGAATTGGTCGGTGCGGTCTGTGTTTAGCGGGTACCTTGGGTGGTTTGACGGTAATCCTAGTTCGCTGAATCCGCTGCCGCCGGTGCAGAAGGCGAGGCATATGGCGGAGTTGGCTGGGGGTGAGAAGGGGTTGTATCAACAGGCTTTGAAGGCTTATGAGCAGCAGCAATATCAATGGGCGCTGGAGCTAACGGATTACCTTCGTGTATTGGCAGTACAGTCGGTGGCGGTAGATTCTATTCGTCAGCAGTCTTTGTCGGCTTTGGGTGAGGCGGAATCAAACCCTAATGCGCGACATTATTATCTAACCCAAGCCAATGAATTGGCAGAGGGATTTGAGGCGGGGTTAACGATTCCGACTAAAAAATCCATGGTACATGGTTTGCCGTTAGACGGTATCTTTCAGTCGATGTCGGTGAACTTGAATATAGAAGCTGCGGGTGATTTACAGCGGGTGATTAATTTTACCTTTCCCGATGTGGATCAACAGTATTCCTTATCATTGCGCGTTGGTGTGTTGGAGGTGGAGCCGTACTTACAGCCGAATGCCGATATCACGGTGACATTGCCATCGACGCTGTGGAAAGAGATGGCCGCCAAAACGACGAATCCACTCGTGGCATTTGCTTCTGGTGAGATTGATATTGAAGGCAGCAAACTTGATCTCATTAAGTTTTTAGGTTTGGTAGCATCCCCTGATTCGGAGTAGCGTTGACGATAAGTGACAGGCGTTTTGTACTATTTGGTCATGTGTGGCTACGCTAATTTTGGGTAGCCTGAAAACTTGCATGTGATTCATTCTCGAAAAGGGGAGAGTACAATGACGTTGTCACAGAGGGTAGCGGCAGAGTTTCAGGCGCAATGTGGGTCTGATGTGTCCGCTAGCGTAGGGTCTGCGGTTCACGCATTAAACCGCCGCTCATTTCTTAAGGCGGGTTTGGTTCTGGGGGCGGGAATATCCACGGGATTGTCCTTGGGGGGATGTTCAGCGCCTGTGGGGACATTACCTGACGGAATTCACTATTTGTCAGCCAAGCATATACCGTTGTTCGATAAGTTAATCTCTGTGTTATTGCCTGTCGAAGGCTCTATTTTAACCCCTCCTGATGCGGTACCTGTGATCGCGAATATTGATGCGATGCTGGGGGTGATGAATGCCTCCACGCGCGAGGATGTATTGGTACTGTTTGATTTGTTTGAATACAGCTCAATATTTTCTGCTGAGTTGACTCGGTTTTCTCAATTAGATAATGACGATGCGTGGGAGCATATAGAAGCGTGTCAAAGCTCGGGCTTATTTATTCAGCGTGCTGTAGTGACGGCGATGAAGAAGTTTATTTATATTGGCTACTGGCGGGATGAACAAACCTGGAAGCCTATTGAGTTTGATGGTCCGGTGTCTAAAAAATGGAATTTACCGTCATTAGGTAATGCGCCACTTCCCACTGCGTAACTGCAGACATAAAAAATATAATGAGAAACCATTACCATGAAAACTGTTAAATTGGCCCGCGAGCAAGGACTACCGGTAACCCAAGCATCCGATATAAAAGAGTCAACGATTGAATTGACTGCTGATGTCGTGGTTGTAGGCTCTGGTGCAGGCGGTGCCGTTATCGCCTATGAAATGGCGGCGGCAGGTAAGAGTGTGATTATTCTTGAAGCGGGGCCCTATGTGCCTTCCAAGGATTTTACCGAAAAATTCCCCGATATGCTGGAGTGGCTATACGAAGATCAAGGGGCGCAGCTGAATAGCACAGGGGACTTGGGTATTTTGCAGGGACGTTGTGTGGGTGGTTCAACAGTGGTGAACGGGGCGGTTACCTTTAGAACACCGGATGTCATCTTAGAAAAATGGAATAGCGAATATGGTCTGACTGCGTTAACCAAAGAAGCCCTAACGCCGTATTTTGACAGGGTAGAAAAGAACCTTTCTGTTCATGAGAATCAACCTCATGAAATTGCTAAGCATAGCCAAATTCTTAACCGTGGTGCTAAGGCGTTGGGTTATTCTCACAAACCGCTAAAGCGTAATACTAAGAATTGTGGGCTCACTGGGCATTGTTTGTCGGGTTGTGCATCGGACCGCAAGCAGTCGAGCTTAGTCACCTATTTACCTTGGGCCATCAGTCACGGAGCGAAATTATTTGCTGATACTCGAGCGATGACAATAGATCATGTCGATGGCAAGGCAGTGGGGGTGACCGCAGAAACCCGTGACCCTGCAACGGGTAAAAAAATCGCCGATGTCATTGTGCGTGCAAACACGGTCGTCTCTTCTGCTGGCGCGGTGCAAAGTCCGTTACTCTTTTTGCGCAGTAAGCTTGGCAATTCCAGCGGCCAAGTGGGAAAGAACTTTGCCTGTCATCCCTCCACCCTTATGTTGGCTGAATTTGATGAAGAGGTGCATGCTTGGCGGGGTGCCGCCTTAGGCAGTTATGTGGATGAATTTGAACATCCGGATAAGGGCGGTTTTATTCTTGAAGGCGGCGGTTCTGGCCCGGTTGAGATTGCTATGGCGGGAGAACCTGGCACGGGAAAGGATTATGTGTCGTTTATGTCTAACGCCAAGAATATGTGTTCGATGGTGACGCTATTTCATGATCATAACGTCGGGCATATTTACTATGACGGCGATAAGAAAGTGATTGATTACGATATTTCGGATGAAGACTTCCCGACTATGCAACGGGTGATAAAAGAGGCTGCGAAGGTCTTTTTGGCTGCAGGTGCCAAGCGCGTATTGTTGCCTACCATCAAGAAAACGGAAGTGCGTTCATTAGAGGAGCTTGATCAGCAAATAGACCTGCTTGAAAATGAACCTCATACGATGCGTATGATCTCTTATCATCCGCAGGGCACTATGCGGATGGGGCCGGATAAGAGCAAATCGGTGGTGGATGGGCAGGGTCAAAGCCATGATATCCGTGGCTTGTATGTGGCGGACGCGAGCTTGTTTCCCACCTCGGTGATTGTGAACCCACAAATCACCGTGTATGCGCTATCTACCTATATCGCTGATAAGATGTTGGAGGCGATGGCTTAGGCGGGGGGCTGGGCAGTAAACTATGGAGAGCGCTATTCGTCTTCTAGGCTGCGCTCTTCAATGTTCTTCTCAATAATATGCGTGGGAATACCATCGATACTGGTTTGATTTTTCTTTTCCCAGTACTGTTTGATGCCATCTTCGCCTTGCTTGTCAGCCCAATCCCGTAGCTGGTTTCTATCCTCTGAAAAGTCGAAGAAAGGCACTGCCATGCCGCAGGAGACCTGCACCAAATCCACCGATAGATCAAATATCTGTCGCGCGCTTACCATGTCAGGGAAATTTGCATAGAGTTCTTCCCACTCGGCGTCATTCCGGTGAATGGCTTTGGCATGCCCATAAAGACGAAGAATCATTGGTTTCCCCTCAAATGCGGCAAACATGATGGTCATGCGGTCATTCTCTTGCACATGGGCAGCGGTCTCGTTGCCGCTGCCGGTAATATTAAGCCAAGCGATGCGATTTTTGCCGAGAATACGAAAGGAATCCATACCTTTAGGTGAAATATTGACTCGGCTATCCGCAGTAGCGGTGCCAACGAAGAAGATTTTTTGATCTTCGATAAAGGATTGTAGTTTGTCAGAAATTTCGGGGTATTGTGTGGCCATGACCGTTCCTTGAGGTAGCGTATCCATTCAAAATGCTATTAGATCACTTTTGTTTATTAGGATCGAGCGTAATAGAGGGAGTATGGCGGATATTCGGCTAATAATAGTCAATCAATTTTATTAGGTGATTCGAAGAGAGGTATCGATAAATAAGGTAGCTAAGGATCTGAGCTAAGAAACTGGCTTTTACCATACAGGGCGTTTATTCTCTCTTTATCTTTCTATATTCCCCATCTGGTTTAGGGTTATTAGACGAATCTAACGCCCATTTTGACCAGATATCAACGATTTATAAGCACGAAAATGTTATGAGCACTAGAAAAGATAGTAGTGAAGCATCCAGTTTTGCGACGTATTGGCGGTTATTACAATATTTGAGGCCCTATCTTGGGATTTTTATTGTTAGTATCCTTGGATTTTTTCTATATGCCGCGACTCAGCCTATGTTGGCAGATATGATGCAGCTATTTGTTGATGGGTTAGGTGGGCAACGAATAAACCTTGAAAACTGGTTGCCGTCTAGAGATGGCACGCTTGGTCAATATTTGTTGGCGTCAGACAGGGCCCATTGGTATGACGCGGCCAAGGAACTTGAAGTTGCTTATCTTGTGCCGGTTCTTATTGTGGCTATATACATTGTTCGTAGCATTGGTTCTTACTTTGGGAATTACTTATTGGCAAGGGCCTCTTTTTCGATGATTCATGACCTTAGGGTTGAATTATTTAATAAGCACCTTGTGTTGCCTAGTAGCTATTTCGATAGTAGCGATACGGGTAGGATATTAGCTAAAATCACCTACAACGTAGATCAAGTACGTGCCGCGGCTACAAGAGCCTCGAAGATAATTCTTAGAGAAGGCGCAACAGTTATCGCGTTAATGGCCTATTTGTTATATACGAACTGGAAGCTAACGGTATTGTTTTTTGTAATTGGGCCTTTGATCGGCGTTTTGGTTAAATTTGCATCGAAGCATTTCAAACGTTATACCAAAAAAATACAGGCCTCTATTGGTGATGTAACACATGTAGCGAATGAAATGATCGGTGGTTACCAAGTTGTTAAGAGCTTTGGTGCTGAAAATTATGAGCGCCAACGCTTTTTTGATTCTAGTGATAAAAACAAGACTCAAAACGTAAAGCTCATTCGGATGAGTGAACTCTATACGGCTTCGTTGCAGTTCATCATAGCGCTTGCAATGGCCGGAATGATGTTTATGGCAATGAGCATGCTAGGCGAATATTCAGCCGGAGAATTGATTGCTTATGTCACCGCTGCGGCAATGCTACCTAAGTCAATTCGACAGCTGAGTGAAGTTAACGCATCAATTCAGCGAGGGGTTGCAGCAGCTGAAAGTGTATTTGATGTTATCGATTTGAATGACGAAGTTGACTTGGGAAAATACGTATCCAGCGATGTTTTGGGTGCCATCGAAATCAAGAACGTAGACTTTTCTTATCCGGGGCAAGATGAATTGGTATTGAAGGATATTTCTTTGTCGATTAAGCCGGGTGAAATGATTGCTTTGGTAGGTAAGTCTGGCAGCGGAAAATCTACATTGGTAAGTCTGTTGCCTCGATTCTATGATTCCGTAAAAGGGTCTATTCAACTGGATGGAGTGGACATAAAAGATTATACGTTGAATAGTCTTCGTTCAAGCATTGCGTTAGTTAATCAGAAGGTGACTTTATTTAATGATACGGTTGAGAATAATGTTGCCTATGGCATGTTAAGAGAATCTACAGCGGATGAGGTTGAAGCGGCTATGGTCTCAGCACATGCGAAAGAGTTTATTGAAAATATGGAAAATGGAGCGAAAACTCTCGTAGGTGAAGGCGGCGGGCGTTTATCCGGCGGCCAGCGTCAGCGATTGTCTATTGCTCGGGCGATGTTAAAGGATGCTCCGATACTTATTCTGGATGAAGCTACATCGGCTCTAGACACTGAATCTGAGCAGTATATACAAGATGCGCTTGAATCTATCATGCAAGAAAGAACCACGTTGGTAATAGCACATCGTCTGTCAACAGTAGAAAAAGCCGACAGAATACTTGTCATGGAAGATGGTCGAATTGTTGAAGAAGGCTCTCACGAAAGCCTTCTTCAACAAGGAGGAGTGTATAAGAAATTATATGAAGGACAGTTTGATGAGTAGCTTTAACTTTCTCGAAAGTTACTCGCTTTTCAAACTGGAGTAATATAACGAGAGTGATTGCGTATACAGAATGAACAAGCTAGGGAAAACTATCATGAAAACCCGAATTTCGTCCTCCAATCCAAACAGCATGTATAGAGGAAACATACTGATTGCACTATAGGCGAATGTTTGCTTAATATTTTTATTCAGGGTGTTCCAATATAGGGATAGTGGATATACAAGGAGGGCGAGGTTAATTATATTGAATACCCTTGGGGTGGGTAGATTGAATGCATATACGTCCTCAAAGTGGATCCATGGTTTAGCGCTAGTCCAAAACTCTATATTCTTATAAAAGTTAAATTGTACTATGTCACCAGGTAGATGGTTCATTTGGTACCGGATTAGCAATATGGTTGGTAGGCCAAGCAGGCAGTGAAAGAACGCGTGCTTAAAGAATAGTGTAAATTCCTTGTTAAATAGTAGAGGAAGAAACCAAGCTCCTAGTAAGACGCCAGTTTCCTTATTTATACAGGCACAAAAGAAAGTGATGTAATAGCCTATCCACTGTTTCTTTAAGAAGAATATTAGACACAGGGTTGCAAATATTAATTCGGGGAAATCGTAAATATAGGCCCCTTTGACGAATGTCATAGGGAGCAATAGTATGGCAATGGCGGGAGCACTGTCATAGGAAGCATTGTTTAATTGAATGGTTTTTTGTAACAGGTATCGCCATAAAAACTGTAAAATAACTAGACATGCCACGATGAATAGATAGCAAACGACGAATAGAATGGTGGAGTGTTCTTGCCAGTTGTAGCGCTCAATTGAGTCGATGTCGCGTTTTTCGCCATTACTTTTGTAGACTATTTTTTGTTTTGCTCTTTCTGGTATTTTCCCCTCTAGATACTCTAAAGTATGGGGTATCAGTATTCGATAGGCAAAAGGCCGGTTAGCTTCATTGTGCATTATTTCGGTTGTACTGATACTTATATCCTTACCAAATTTTTCAAGATATAAGTGTGTCGTGATAGAGCTTGTGATGAAGTACAAAGAAAAAAGAATGAGTAGGTGAAAGCAATGTTTGTGTACGAATAACTTTTTTTTCATTGGGTGTGTTCTTGTCGCTAGTTACAGGTCTTTTCTTGATGGTTTGTTAATATTATTTTAATTATTGTACCTGCAATATTTGTGTGAGTAGGCCATCTGGAATAATACTCCGATGGCTAAATCTTACTGTACCAACAAATGTTGCGTATTCCTACTTTGCGCTAGTGGTCTTAGGCATTATTCTCCTCGATCAAAGAAGCCTTGGGATGTGATTTTCCACGATGTGAGCGGCTGTTTTGTGTCAGATAGCTGTGATTCCAGCGCAGAGGAAATGTAATTTTTGGGCCAAGCATGCTCTTTCCAGTAGAAAAAATGAAAGTACATAAAGTCTCTGTCAGTATTGTTCGTGGTAATGATACCGTTCTCCCAAATCCATTCTTCGGGGAAGTCAAAGCTGCCATCTACCCACGGTATCCTGCAATTTGGCGTGCTGAATGTTTCAGAGAAAAGGCAGTTTCTTTGATAGGGAAAGCATTGTGCAACAATATTATTGATTGATTGTGGCCAGTTTTTTCTTCGCAAGAAAATTTTTGAATACGCTTTTTCGTCAAAGGCCACATGCTTCTCAGAGCTGATTGAGCTTTCCCACACTGGACTTTGCTTAAATGCTTCCCGCATCTTTTTTGTGTTTTTATGGAAACAAAGGTGCCCCGATACACGTGTGTCGTGTGTGGAAATAAGGTCATATTCTTTTAAGTGTGCTATGTGTTTTCGGATATCTCCGTACACAAGGTCAAGGTCACCGAAGGCAAAATAATCATATTGTGATATTTCATCCTCATGTAGCAGGCCGTAGGTTGGTTTAATATCGCATAGTTTATAAGCAGACGTTGGGTTAAAGGGAGTACCGAGCTTTTCCGAAGCCATCTTCTTATAATCTTCGAATGATATGTCAATGAATGTCATATTCGAAGGGTAGTTTGCAGGCTTAGGACAGTCGGTGTAGACCAGCCAGTCAATGCTTGGGTTCCAACGACAGGATTCTATGTAAAAGGGCATCCATTCAGGCCAAGTTCCAAAATAGGGCTGGATGATGACGATTGACTTATCTTGTAGCATCTATATATCTCTGTTCTTATAGTGAGATTAGCGGGAAACCAACGTTCAGCGTTAGGTACTTCCACTGAAATGACTCAAGAGTTTCTGGAGGTGAGTCAAAAGGGTTGTCAGCTATATCTTTATGCTGTGCGTCGAGCTCGACAATTATATAGGTGATTGTATTTTATCAAAAGCAAGAATTATTCTGAGCTTACTTGGTGCCTGGTTTCACTAGAATTTGATTCTAATGAGTGTGTTTAGGTTGTTTGTTGATCTATCTTTGGACAGCGGGAATTGGTGTGTGTACAATCGACCCTATTTCATATTTACACTACTTTCTATAAGGAGCAGTGGCTTTTCTGCGACCTTATGGCCAATGTATGAAGTTAGTTTAGGTGAGATACGTGTATATAATGAAAGTTGTAAATTGGTTTTTTGATAGGCCGAATACTGAATTTTTTAAAGGGTGGGCTTCCAAGTGGATGCTTGGAAGCTTTCTTATTTCCCTTTCAATTTATGTGTTGGGTAATAATTCTAATGAATATCGTAAGTCCGTTATAGCTTTTGCACTAATATCATTATTCTCTATTTTTAGAAATGGATTCGTTACTAAGCTCTCTCAGCAATGGGTACTTAGGCTAACGTTACTTTTTGGTCTATATATCGCATTCAGTGCTTTTTGGCGGCCAAGCGGTCTCGATGTCTTTGGAAGCCAGCTTAAGCATCTTCTATTCCTTGTTGTGTACCTAAGTGGTATTGCTTATTTGCAATATAAGATTGGTCTTATTCGTTCATTTCAGGTTGTGTTTTTCGCTTCTTGTATCGTGCTTTCGGTTGTGAGTATATATATTTTTTACCCTGAGCATACATGGTCCAGCCGCTTGTTTAGTTACGGAAATATAGGGAATGCAGCCCTGCTTGTTTACGGGTTTGCATTAGGAGTACTCTGCGGTGTTTTCTTACTTTTTGATGATATAAAGCCGCTATCTTTGAGAGTAATATTGGGTATTGGTACGTGTATTCTTACTTGTTCTGCACTTCTGACTCAATCTAGAGGCGGGGTTATTGCTCTGTTCTTTGTATTAGTGGCGCTATTGTGTAAACGATATGGAAGGCAGGCTCTTATTCTAACCGGGGTGCTTGGCGCTGCTGTATGCTTAATCGCATACATGAATTTAGACTTGCGTGATCTACGGGTAAGCTCTATTCAGGCTAGGTTTGATATATGGGAGCGTATGCTGGCTGATATGCAAGGGAGATGGGTGTTTGGTGTTGGGGTCGATGGCCATAAGTTATGGGATCTACTCAAACCTTTAGGCTCTCATTCTCATAGTATTTACATGGCGACGTATTATCGTGGGGGAGCTATTGGGTTATTACTACTCTTTGTGATGCTATTCGTTTTGTTTAGGCAGCTTTACATAAATAGGAAAGAGCGCTCGGTGCAGTTTATTGCCGCAGTGCTTATCTATTGCTTAATTCTGTCTTTATCAGATCTTGAAGATATTTTTCGACGTCCCTCCCATATATGGATCTACTTTTGGCTTCCTATAGGGCTCTGGCTAGGTGAGTCAGTGAAAATACAGGAAAGGGACTGTTGTACTAAAGCGACATGAAATAGCGCAAACATCCCTTTTTAACTGTACATAAATACAGTGCCTGGTATAATTACCCCACTGCGAGAGAATACCTGTCGACGTCCTTGTCGAACCTCTCGTGTTCATGGGGTGCTCATGAAACATATCGATTTTTCCTTTATCAAATGTGTGGCGCTGTATTTTATTGTTGTTGGTGCAGTACTCATCCCTAGTCAGCCATGTAGTTATTTTGTTGGTATATTAGGGCCCAATTAATTCTCTTTTTAATTAGTATTAGAACGATCTTGGTTCGTATCATCTATCTATTTGTTATTTTCATTTTCCTGTCAAAGCTTTTTGTAGGTTGACCCTCTACTTAGGTAGAGGGTTTATCATCAGGTTTTCGGTTAATAAGATAGATAGGAATCCCTTCGTTATGAAAGTGATAGTGTCATCAGCATTTCAAGCGCCTGCCGAACTGATTTGGACGTTGGTCAAAAAAAGCGCTACCTTGGTTTATGTGACGAAGGGGGTGTTAGCTTTTACAGGCTCGTCGACCTTTCCGGAGCAATGGCAGCAGGGTCATACCGTGGATAGCTCGTTACGCTTTTTCGGATGGTTACCTGGTTGGAGGCACCAGATTACCTTTGTAAAAATTGATGATGATCAGAGAATACTCTCCACCAATGAAGGAGGAGGATTGGTATCTGTGTGGAACCATCAGATTCGAGTAGTAGCCGACGCCGAGGGTATTAGTCGTTATGTTGATGAGGTCGATATTCGAGCAGGAATAGTGACACCTTTGGTGTGGGGCTATGCTCAGTGTTTATATCGGTATCGACAATGGCGTTGGAAGTCTCTGCTGGCTAGCAGCCTAGTCGTCTGATTTTTGTTCTTTATCATCGTCCGAGGTTTTTGATTCAGTGTTGATAGAAGCCATAATCATTTCTAATTTGTCCGCTAAGAATTGTGATGCGGCTTTTTCCATGGCTCTCGCGAGTTCGGCTTTCACTGCAATTTCTGCCAGAGGTCGCAGGCGCCATACTAATTCAGCGATGCGTGGAAGCTCTTCCTTCGGTGGCATCTCATCGTTGTCAAATGGCGCTAGTACATGGTCGGACACCAGTTTAACCATCTCATTTGCGACGCTTTCTACATTGCTACGCATTTTACTCACGATGCCAAGCATTTCTTGCAGAGGGATACCCAGCTTGGTCAATTCCGCACCGGCTTTCATCGTACTCATGCTCGTAATGCGAATTTGTGTACCCTCCATCTGAAACAAACCTAACTCTACGGCTTTTAGAATAGCTTCTTGAGTGAGGGAGGTGCCGAACATTAACGTGAGCTCCGCCATGGATACGATAACGGGTTCTTCGTCGCTCCAAGGGCTAACGACTGCATTCTCTACACCAATCAATTCTCGTATTCCCACGCCAGTTTCTAGGCCACTTAATAGCTCTCGTATACTGGATGCGGTGTAGCCGCGCTCTAGTAGGCTAATTATTGTGCGCAGCCGGGAGAGGTGATCGTTGCTATAGATGCCGGTTCGGCCACGGATTTTGGGCGAAGGCAGGATGCCTTTGTCTTGGTAGGCTCGAATGTTACGCACGGTGACGCCAGCTTCGCGGGATAATTCATCAATAGTGTATTCCTTGCCGGGCTCGAGTTCGTGCTTGGGTTTTTGTGGTTGAAAATTGGCCGGTAAATAATGTTCTATTACATTGATTATCTGTTTCGGGAATTTCATAACCGTGTCGCGTTAGCCTTAATATTGGGATCACTAAAAATAATGCGTAAGGTTAACAAAAAGCAGCACCGAGAGACAGGTTTACCCCCTATTTGTGGGGAGGTATTAACACGACCCTGCCGTGTAGCAAGTTGGCTTCAAGGAATGTTTTGGGTTTGGCTCCTCCTGATTTCTTAAGTTTTTTCTCTCTTAAATTCCTCTGTTTGGCGTCAAAAGTTACCTTAACGCTTGTAAAGTACTCGTTGGTCACATAAATATTCCTTATTGAACAATGAGTTATCTTTGTTTGTTGTGTTTTTGTCAAAGGTATCATTTTAAAATGTAATGGTTATTGTTTTTCCTCATACCTTGATGTTACATTTGAAAGTGTCATATAGAGAAGCACGACTACACGAGAGGAAATAGAATGACGATTCATGTGAGCCCAGTACGCCGTAATCTTAATTTTCATTTACCCAAGGAGCGTATTTCACGGTGGAATGGTGGCGGTCCCCATTTCACGCAGTTTTTGAATGCACTGTCGGTGTTCTTTCCTGAAGGGGAGCGCTTCTTTATTCAAAGTGTACGTAACTACCGCGATCAGGTGACAGATAAAAAGTTACAAGAGGATGTTCGAGGGTTTATTGCGCAAGAAGCATTTCATGGTCGAGAACACGAAGAATATAACGAGGCACTTCAAGAGGCGGGGTTTCCTGTTGATCGTTATGAGGGGATCGTGACTAACTTATTGGAGACGGTAAAGAAATATACCCGGAAGGATGCACAGCTTGGTGTGACGGTTGCTCTAGAACATTTGACCGCAATTTTGGCCAACACTTTATTAAAGCACCCTGAGCTGCTTGAAAACTCCGACGAAAATTTCTCACTGATTTGGCAGTGGCATGCGTTGGAAGAAACCGAGCATAAAGCGGTTGCCTTTGATGTCTATAAGCAAGTGGTTGGATCAGGGGTGTATTCTTACCTTCTTCGTACAACAACATTTGTACTAGCAAACGTTATTTTTGTGTCGCTGCTGACGCCGTTTTATCTGGATATTATTCGCCGCGATAAACAGCTTACGAATATGAAAGGTTGGGGAAAGGCTTTTCAGTACCTTTGGGGGAGACCTGGTGCGATTCGTAAAGTGATTCCTGACTGGCTAGATTATTTTAAACCTGGATTTCACCCTTGGGATCACGATAACCGTGAATACCTAAAGAGCGCAGAAGCGTTAGAGTCGTTTGTACTTAATTTAACGCCAATTGAAGCCTAAGGAGCCAAGAGATGAGCCTAGCTCTAGAAACAATCAATGATGTCGCCAGTAATTATAGAAGAAACAGTCGGGTCACATTGAAGCCACAAGATCTTGCACATTGGCGTCCTTATATGTCGCTAGTGAGAATGGCTCAGACTTCTCTTATGTCGCTTTCTAATGTTCGAGAGCGACATGTTATCGTCGATTCGCATAAATTATCTTTCTGGGATATTGGCTCTAGGGACAAAGAGCCTTTGGTATTATTGCATGGGTTTGGTGCCAATAAAGAAAATTGGGCGTTTCTCTTTCCTTGGTTACAAACGAAATATCGAATATTAATTCCCGATGTACCAGGGTTTGGTCGTAGCTACTTCTATTCTGACGCAGATTATTCCTTACCGAAGCAAGCGGATAGGTTGAATGAATGGTTAGATCAGATTGGTGTTCGACATTACCACCTTGTGGGTAATTCCATGGGGGGAGGTATTGCCGCATTAATGGCGGCTACTCATAAACACAATGATGTGAGTCGAGTAAAAAGCCTTACGTTAATGAATGCGGCAGGTGTGGCGGGAGAAAATAGTAGCCCATTTGAGAATAAGCTGCTTGATGGAGAGAACGTATTAATTCCCAATAGTTTACGCGAGGTGAAACAGCTCTTTGATAGTACCACTCATGAGATGAGTTTTTCATTCAAAACGATGCTGACGTTTTTCATGACCAATGAAATGCGTCATCGGTATTTGGTTAATCATCATTTATTTAATCAGCTTATCGATTCTGCGGGTGAGGTTTTGCTTAGCCTCAAAGATGTGGATGTACCAACGTTGATCATGTGGGGGGCTCACGATAAAGTACTTGATCCAAGTTGTTCTCAAGTCTTTGCAGCTGAAATACCCCATGCGAAAACAGCGATATTGGACGACGTTGGCCACCTACCGATGTTAGAACGCCCAAGGCGATGTGCTTCAATGTTGCATCGTTTTTTTACTCAGCAGTAGCCTAGTAATGAATCCTGATTGGTTTGCTGTATGGAATACGCCGTCTCGTTTTGTGCACCTAGGTTGCTCTAGGAAACGGCATGCGCACCCGATAGACTGTAGGTATCTATTCTAGGTATTTACAATCGTTTCTTGGAGGGTGTAGTGAGCAAGCAATCTAATTTTGGTGATATTCGCCAATTGGGATATTTGGTAGAAGATGTGGCGTCGGCGGTGGATTCATGGATGAGGCATTTACAAGTGGGTCCCTGGACAATCATTAAGAATGTACCACTGCGTTGTACCTACATGGGAGAGGAGAGTGCACCTATGTTGGATATCGCCCTTAGCTATCGTGGTGATATGCAAATTGAATTGATTCAGCAAACCAATGACGCGCCTTCACCCTATCGAAAGTACGTTCACCAAAAACAATTCGGTTTGCATCATACTGCATATCTTTGTGATGACATTAATAGATCTATTAATGATGCTGAGGCGTTAGGTCATCATGTTGTGTGTGATATCAATATGCCGGATGGCGGGCGGTATGTGTACACGCAGATTGCGTCATTGGGAGACGATGTATTCGTAGAATTTCTTGAAGCGACGCCGAATATGTTGCGGATGTTTGAATATGGAGTGCCGGCATCAAGGACATGGCGGTCTGATAAAACCCCAGGGGCAAATGTAACCGTGATAGATATGGCGAAACGTTAATCTCCACCCAAGTAAGAGTGCTTCTTCTTGGTGCAATCTAAGCGGTTTTTACCCTAACGCTATGTCATGCTCAAAAAGCTGTCTTGATAAGCCCAACAAAACGTCCTTTCTGACATAGGTTCGACAATTAGATTGTCTTATAATATGGATTGAAAGCTTACGCATGACTATTTGTGCGTAAACGATATAGCCTAAATACTAAGGACGCTTACGATGGGATATTTAAATCCGCTTGATTCTTCATTTCTGCAGATGGAATCGGAGAGGACTCCGATGCATGTAGCCGGTTTAATGGTGTTTCAACTTCCCGAGGATGCGGGACCTACCTACCTGGGGGATTTATTTGAAGCGATTCGTACCTCCGATGTTAATCTCTACCCGTTTAATTGTAAGTTAAAAGAAGGCTCCGTCTTGGGCTTAGGAGCATCCTGGGAGCAGGATGAGGATATCGATATTGATTATCATGTTCGGCACTCAGCGTTACCCTATCCTGGTGGAGAGAAGGAGCTTGGTGTATTGGTGGCCCGCTTACATTCTCATCCTATCGACCTTAGTCGTCCGCCCTGGGAGTTTCACCTCATTGAAGGGTTAGAAAACAATCGCTTTGCCCTATATTCCAAGACGCATCACAGTGCGATTGACGGTATGGGTGCAATGGGGATGATTACTCGTTGGTTGTCGGAAGACTCGAAGGCAGAGAACGGGTATGCACCTTGGGCCACCACGTCAGGCTATAAAGAAAAAGCCTCGAAGAAAGGCCCAGGTAAGAATGCGTTAACTCGAGCCATTGAAGCGGCCCGTGAACAGTTGAATGCAACGGCTGAGCTTTCCAAAGCGGTTTACCATATGAGCAAACCGAGTGAAAATCCAGAAGGTGGCATATCTTCTGCGATGAATACGCCAAAAACCCGGTTTAATGTGAAAATCACCCCCCAGCGTCGGGTGGCTACCCAGCTTTATGATGTGGCACGCTTTAAGGCACTGAGCAAGGCGACAGGGGCCACCATTAATGATGTGGCGTTATCGGTAATAGGCGCGGCGACGCGGCGATATTTGATGGAGCTAGACGCGCTACCGGAAAACCCACTGGTGGCCTCGATTCCTATTGCATTACCGAGACCCGATGGTAAGCCAGGTAATGCAGTTGCCGGTTTTGTATGCCCATTGGAAACCGATAAAGCGGATCTTGAAGAGCGTGTTAGAACCATTAACGCGGTTACTTCACGTACTAAGAATCAGTTGCAAGGGATGTCTCTAAAAGCATTAAACCAATTTTCTTACATGGGGGTTGCGCCACTGATGTTGAGCCAAATGTCTGGTGTTGGGAAAATGATTCCACCCTTGTTTAATTTGGTGGTATCAAATGTTGTGGCGCCGCAAAAGAAATTGTATTTAAAAGGCGCAGAGCTTGAAGCGCTGTATCCAATCTCATTATTGTTTGATGGTTATGCCCTTAATGTCACTATTGTGGGTTATTCGGATAAAGTGGCGATGGGATTTGTCGGATGTCGCGCCGCGACACCGAGTCTTCAGCGTTTGGCTGTGTACACAGGCGAAGCGTTGGCGGAGTTAGAACAGAAAGTATTAAATAAAAACTAAAAGGGGGAGTAGGTATGTTAACGTGGATTTTATTGGTGTTAGCCTTATATATTGTACAAATTTATTCTGTGTCGATCTTGTGCTTTGGAGAGTCCGGATTAAGCGACAAAGAGATGATGGCCGTGGGTTGGGGGTCAAGGGATGATACGCCAGAATTAACCAATCGTGGACAACGGGCGCAACGGGCGTTAAATAATTTGAAAGAAAGCTTACCTATCTTTCTTTCCTTAGCGGTTCTTGCCATTGTTATGGAAAAAGAAACGACGTTGGCTCTAAGTGCCGCGATTGCATTTTTTGTTGCCAGGGTGATCTACGTACCTCTTTATATAAGAGCGGTGCCAATGCTTCGCTCAGGTGTGTGGCTAGTGGCTTTTTGCGCATTGTTTGTGATGGCGTATGCACTAATATAATAAGATTTACTCATTAAAAAGGGGAGCAATTTAGCTCCCCTTTTTAATGAGTAAATTTGAATGATGATTACAACGTACCACCAAACATAAATACTAGCTGAGCCCAGCCGACAAAGAATCCAATCACAGCACCTAGTGCAACCAATTGCCACTCGTCTTCTTCAAAGGCGGGTCGTAACATACCTTCAAACTGTTCCGGTGTTAATTGTGTCATCTTTGAACGCAGAGTAGCGTTAATGTCCATGGCTTCTTCTGTGTAATCATGCACGAGATGCATTGTGCCTGGTAGTTGTTGCATTATGCGTTCTACAGCCATGTTCTTGATTTCAATGTAACGCTTGGTACCAATTGCCATGGTAATAAAAGGTTTGGTATATCCAGCGTATTCATCCATGGTGCGCTTCACATTACGTTGAATTAAATCAAAGAGTTTGTCGGATGATGGGCCTTTAAGAATGCCGTTGACGATATTTTCGGGGTTAAGGATTTCTCTTGCGATTAGTAATCCAAAATCGACAGCCACTTCATCTTGACGTTTTATGAATAAACCATGAAGCGTAATGGGACCTATTTTAATGGGATGCTTTGGCGAAAATATCATATTAATCGCAAGCCAATTGGTGGCCGCTCCGACCAAAATGCCAATAGCGGGAAGTATCCAGGCTTCTTGGTAAAACACCCACAGTACCATTTGTACGCAGCCGAATAAGAAACCAAACCAGAGGCCAGAATTCTGTACGAACTTAAATTCTTTATAACCGATCTCTTCAAACATCTTAACCAGCATGCTGCGATCTTTAACGAAGGCATCCATTACCATGGCTTTCAGATCGAATACATCGTTAATGTTGTTTTGAATATCAGACATCATTGCAGCAACAACCTCTGGTGCGTCATTGCTGGCTCGTTTGTAGATGCGATCTTTTATCTTGACGGGAAGTGCTTCCCACACTCGAGGTGCCTGCTCTTCCATCAATTCATCGGTGAGCTCCCGAATCATACCAAGCATCACTGGTTCTAATTCTTCGGTGATTCTTGTTGGGTCTATTTGGTCAAAAATATCTTCTACTTTAATCAAGTGTTTGGTCATTAAATCCACTTGAATGCCAGCGATATGGGGGGCTCGCCGAGGTACTACTCCTTGCCAACCTAAGTAGGGCGGCTTAATGCCCACAAATTTAATGGGATAACACATCATCTTGATGCACACCCAATTGGTACCATAACCTACGACAGCGCAAATTAATGGCATCGATAAATACAACCAAATATCATCCATTGTACGGCCTCATGCAATAATCCTCGTTTACTTCAGCATTTCAGCTGTGATCTCGAATACTTTCGGTTTATTTAAAAGAACATGCCACCATTGACTTCGATGACGTCACCGGACATGTAATCATTTTCTAAAATAAATTGAATGGTTTGTGCGATATTATCGGCATCACCAATGCGCCCTAAGGGAACCATCTTAGCTAAATTATCCAGTGCTTCATCGGGCATAGAGCGTAACATATCGGTTTCTATGGTGCCTGGCGCGATTGCCATCGAACGAATGTTAAATTTAGCCAGTTCCTTAGACCATACTCGGCTCATTGCGACGATACCTGCTTTCGCGGCGGAATAATTTGTTTGACCGAAATTGCCATGGAATGCGCCAGAAGACATACTGATGATGCAACCTTCCTCCACTTTTTGTTCTACCATATGTGCGGCGGCTTCACGGGTGCAGAGAAAGGCGCCTTTCATGTGAACATCAACGACAATGCTATATTGATCAGCCGACATTTTTTTGATGACTTTGCCATCTTTCACTTTAATTAACATGCCGTCTCGAAGGATGCCTGCATTATTTACTAACCCGTGGATACTACCGAAGTCTTCAACAATGGAGGTGAATGTGTTTTCTACCGTTTCTTCGTCAGCAACGTTGCAGCGATAAGCGCGGGCTATACTGCCCGTATCGGCAACCAGTTGAATGGTTTCTTCCATGACTTGTTGATCGAGGTCAATCAGTGCTATTTTTGCGCCTTGCTGAGCCAAGCGCAATGCGGTTGCTCGGCCAATACCTTTGCCACCGCCAGTAATTGCGATGACTTTATCTTGAATCTTCATAATAATGCGTGCTCTTTTAAATCGTCTCGTGATTAACGAGTGAATAGGGCGACGTGCGCTGAGGCTTCTTCTACACCCCAAAAACCGCCAACATTACATTGCAGGGCAACTTTTGCGCCTTCAACCTGCCGAGCGCCAGCTTCCCCGCGTAGCTGCTGAATTAGGTCGTGAATTTGTGCTAATCCTGTTGCCGCGATAGGGTGGCCGCGGGATTCTAATCCGCCAGATGTATTAACGGGTACTTTACCACCGATGGAGGTTTCGCCTTGCTCAGCAAAAATGCCACCTTCGCCGAGGGGGCATAATCCTAAGCATTCGACTTCGATTAATTCGCCCACTGCTGTGGCGTCATGTAATTCCACTACGTCAACATCCTGTGCACCGATCCCCGCTTTTTCATACAGTTTGCGAGATAAACGTGTGACGATGTGGTTATCAAAATCATCCACTGCTCTTTCTACACCAGATCCAGAAACGCTACCTGCGATACGAATCGCACGGGATTTATCAATGCCGTACTTATCCAATGCAGCTTCAGTGCAGAGAATAGTGGCTGCTGCACCGTCGCTAATGGGAGCGCACATGGGAAGGGTCAGAGGGTAGGTGATCGGTGGTGCAGACATAACTTGATCAACACTATAAGGCACTTGAAATTGTGCATTGGGATTGTGCACTGAATGTTGATGGTTCTTAGCACAAATGGCGGCGACTTGTGCTTGGGTAACGCCAAATTCTTTTACATGATTAAAGAACTCGCCTTTATAAACATCCATAAAGGGGCTGTAGGGTTTGGTTGAGGTGCTACCTTCAGGCGCTTCAAACCCTTCCCACATCTCCTTGATAACACCCATTTGCCATTCAGTTCGGGTGGTATCCCATGCGCTGGAAAAGGCATTAAACATTTTGTCCTTATCTGTGCTCACCATTTTCTCTGCGCCAATGGCAAGTGCGATATCGGCTTGGCCTGATAGCAAACTACGGGTGGCAAGATTAAACCCCATGCTGCCACTGGCACATCCGCTTTCTAGGTTAAATATTGGAATGCCCTGAAAACCTTGTTCCAATAAAATGGAATGGCCACGAATCATATGCTGACCTTCCATATAGCCTTGTACGCAGTTACCGTAATAGGCTTCTTCTATATGCTGTCGTTCAATATTGGCATCTGAAAGCGCAAGATCTATTGCTTGTGCGACAAGCTGCTTAATAGAGGTATCAATGTGTCGTCCAAACGTTGTCATTCCAACGCCAATAACATAGAGAGCTGACATTCTTATACTCCTGACAATAGAAAGGTGAACCCTTCTGTTGTGCTCATTTAATAACCCTTGAATTCAGGTTTGCGTTTTTCAAGGAAGGCATGAATACCTTCATCGTAATCATAGGACCGGAATTGATCACGGGAGGCGAGGCGCTCATCACGTAAAGAGTCTGCAACTGTTTTATCAAGCGATTCGTTGGCGACGCGCTTGGTGCGCGCTATACCAATTGGGCTTTTCTCGGCAATGACATTGGCAACGCGCATGATGGTGGGGCGTAGCTCGTCTTCGCTGACAACGTCATTGAGTAAACCGTATTGAGCTAGCATGGATGCTGGGACAAACTCACCAGTGAACATCAAGTACTTCGCAATAGGGAGAGGTAGAATTCGGGGCATAATGGCTGCGCCACCGCCGCCGGGAACAATGCCGTAATTAGCATGAGCATCGCCTATCTTTGCGGTATCGGTGGCGTAAATTAGATCACAGCACATCATCAATTCCATGCCGCCTGCCAGTGCAAGGCCATTAACCGCCGCAATGACGGGTTTAGGGAAGAGGCGAACGACAGTAAGCAATTCGACGATGCGATCCAGTATATCGGGTTCACCAGGAGCGTAGTCGTTGAGCATGGTTTTTAGGTCGGCGCCGGCGCAAAAAGCACCATTGATACCGCCAATGACGACAACACGAACGGAATTGTCTTTTTCAATCTCAGCTAGTTTGGTTAGCATAGCTTCGACTAGGTCAAAGCCCAATGAATTCATGGCTTTAGGGCGGTTCATTGTGAGCCAAATTACGGCTCCTTCTTGTTCTGTCAGAAGTACCTCATTTTGCATGGTGCTACCTCTTGTTATTTGTATTGGGCAACCCGATAATAGGTGCCTCGTAAATGCACACGCTCAGCCATTATATTTTTCTCAAACAATTTTGCAATAAAATTGCAAAATTGTTGTTTATTTACGATTTGAATGTTATTACAATAAATAGTTAGCCCTATAAAACTTATAAGGAAGTGGGTTTTTTATAGTATAAATGTATATTTTTCAGGTAGTTAGACGCTATTTGAGCCGGCTGGGAAACACACAAAGTGCTGATGTAAAGATGACAATTCTGTGAATCAGTGATAAAAAAGCGATAAATAAGAATAATGGATAGGAAATCTTATGGGGATTCAAAAATACGTTAAGCCGCTTGCGGCAGTCATATTCTCACTGGTGCTCAGCGGTTGTGCTCAGCACGTGATGCGAGATGTAGCCGCTTCTGGCATGGTAGGGTTCAGCAACGATTATGCGAGTCCTTGGTTCCTTGCATCGGAAGATACCGACGTAATGTGCGGTATGGGTGAAGGCCTTTCAGCGATGACATACCCCATGGGTCCGAATGCCGATGCATTGATTCCTATGTTGAGCCTTGCTGCCGGAACCTGTGCAGATGAAAGAAGTAAAGAGCAAGAGTTACGCTATATCCGAGCAATGCGCCGTAACGATACAGAAACGGCCCAAGACGCTCGTACTATGCAAAAGCGCTGGTTGGCATTAGCCGCTAAGCGACAGTATTTTGGTTATCTAGCCGGAGTTCGTGCCTGGGGCGAGCCTGGTGCAGCTTGTCCTGAATTAGGTGACAGAAATGATCAGATGAGTTACTTGATGGGACTACTGCTCGGCGTTCAGTCGTTTCAGTCCGATTTTGCCTTAGGCGGCTCAATGGTGCCGACTGATACTGTTGCCAAAGTGATGGCAGGAATGACCTGTTTAGAAAGTGATGATTTCTGGGGATTGCCTGCAGCGGTACTGTCGATGACAGATATCATGCTAGCAGGTGCTGGCGGTGATACCGTTGCCTTAGAGATCGGCTATGCCAAATTAGATCGTGCTTCTGATGTTGGGGAGCGAGAAGGAGTTCGTATGGTTCAGGCTTTGCAAGCTGCGCTGTACTCAATGCAGGGTAACCAAGCGCTTACTAAACAAGTGATTAGAGACCATGTAGCCAGTAAAAAAGAAGTACCTCCAAGTGCTCAATTTAAGTTGATGGATGAAATGTCCACGCGAACGATAAAACTAATTTCCGATAAGTTATGGACGCAGGCCACAGGGCAGCGCACACCTTACGGTAAATTAGGGACCTTTTGGGATGATAAAGTTGCACTAGATAGTGCGCTCGATATTGATGATTTGCTGTAAGTGACAATGGTGTTATTTGAAGGACTAATTAGCCCACGTACTACAGATGCAACATAAATAATAATAGGAAGAAAACAATGAAAATAATGTCAAGAGCCAAGAAAGCCTTTGCTGGCCTAGCTGCCGGTATGGTCCTCGCAAGTGGAGCACAAGCTGCAAACCTTAAACCGCTAACCATGTGTGCCTTTATGATGATGGGTGAAGGCGGTCCAGAGCATCAAATGCTGTTAGATTATCAGGCGGCGGCATTAAACTGGGGCGTTAAGCTCGAGCTTAAGCCTTACATGAATGAAAAAATCGTAACTGAAGAATTAAAAGCAGGTGTATGTGATGTTGCCAACATGACAGGCATGCAAGCACGTAGCTTTAATAAGTTCACCGGAACATTAGATTCTCCTGGTGCGATCCCCACTTATGATCACCTGAAAGTGGTTCTTGATACATTGGCACAGCCTAAAGCAGCCAAGTATATGAAAGAGGGAGACTACGAAGTTGTTGGTATCCAATCGGGTGGTGCAATCTTCTTATTTACCAATGACCGCAAGATCCAAAGCATGTCGGATCTTGCCGGCAAAAAAATGGGCGTATTAGAAAGCATGCCTGAAATGCGTCAGATGGTTGCTGATATGGGGATGACTCCAGTATCTTCTACTGTGACGAACATTTTTCAGAAGTTTAACAATGGTGTTATCGATGTTACCGGTGGCCCTGCCATCGTATATGACATGATGGAGCTGTATAAAGGGTTGGAGCCTAACGGTGGTATTTTAGCGGCACCTTTAGTGCAATCTAATCTTCAATTTGTTGGGCGTGCGAAGAATCTGCCTGAAGGATTTGGACAAAAATCTCGTGAGTATTTTGCTTCAAACTTTGAAGCGAGTATGAAGTTTATTGAATCTGCAGAAAAGAATATTCCTGAAAAATGGTGGATTCCTATTCCAGACGGTAAAGAAGGAGAGTTACACGCACAGACCAAACGAGTGCGCTTAGCGTTCCGTGATGCTGGAGTATACGATCCAAAGATGCTTACTTTGTTACGTAAAATCCGTTGTAAGCAAGAACCTTCTCGTCCTGAGTGTACCGCTAAAAACGCAGAATAATCCTAAAACAGCCTGACCCATCTTGTGAGTTGGGCTGTTTTATTTTGGGACTCTGTTGACAGGTAGTCATCCTTATTTTTGTTAAGCTTTGCCAGCTAGGTGTATTGTTGTGAGTGAACTCGCTGTAGAATCTAAATCCCCTTTCGTCGGGTTAATAACCGATCGTGCGCCAATCGCCGTGATCTTGCTTTTATTGATCTTTTTGATCTTTGCCCGTACGGGTGAAAGTCTTCATGGGCAGTTAACTAAAGTAGGTGAAAACCTATGGGAGGATTACTTCTCATTACGAGCGGATATCCCAACCCCTTCCTGTAATAAAAATCCTAATATTGATCTTCGCTTGAATCAGTTGGAGTCAGAGGCAGCTGCTTCTGCAGATGATTTTGATTTATTCGATGAAGGCTTTGATCGAAATGCCGCTCGTCAGTCGTTAGAAAAGCAAAAAACTGAGTGTGTAGCTTCTTATGCTCGTGCTGAATACCTTCAAACGAAAGTGACTCCTGGAGTTAAAGCGTTTCGTTATATTGAACATCAATTTGCTCAGGCAAGCTTATTTGCAACTGCACAACAGCAATTCTTCTTGGTTATTTTGCTATTTGTTGCGGGAGCAGTGACAACACAAAAGTATCACCATATTGCGTTTCGTCCAATCGTCTCTAAGCTTGACCATCGTATTTCTACGTCGTTACAGTTGGTGGCGAATACATCATTGGCGGTGTCAGCCTGGGTGTTTAGAGATGCCTCGTTTAGTTCTGCAATTGAGGTAAGTAACCCTGAGCTACTCAATGGGCTTGCGTTGGGTTCGACAGCGATGGCGCTGGTGTCGTTGTATCAGGTGATTAATCCGCCGAAGGATCTCACACCAGGTGGGGGTGTAACACGCGCGTTATTATCCGTGCCGTTATATACCATTGCTATGCTAGGTTTTGCGTTCGTTACCTATCTAGTGAAAGGACATTTACCTGGTCTCGCTATTTATTTTAGTTCGTTTTTTGAAAGTGCTGGAACTTACCTTGATGTGGCGCTCTACCTTTGGAGCGGTATGTTGCTGAAGCAGACTCAGCTAGGTGAACGAGTCTTTAGCTTGTTCACTCCTTGGAAATTACCACCAGAACTATTAGCCTTTGTTGCGGTTGTTGTGATGGCAGTGCCGACGGCCTATACCGGCGCATCGTCTATTATCATCTTAGCTATGGGAGCCGTGGTATACCGAGAGCTTCGTAAAGTGGGTACGCGTCGCCAGTTAGCGTTAGCAACAACCGCTATGAGTGGTAGCTCGGGTATTGTGTTACGCCCCTGTTTACTTGTGGTTATCATTTCTATCCTTAATAAGGAAGTTGTGACGGATGATCTATTCTACTGGGGTGTTCGAGTGTTTATGCTTACTGCCCTTGTCTTCTTCTTTTACGCGTTGCTGACTAAGCAAGAGCCGTTAAAAGTGGCGCGCGTTAGTGATGCATTGTCTCCTTCATTGCAAAACCTTAAATCGTTGTTGCCCTATGTGGCGGTTTTTGTTGTGATGATTCTTCTGTATGCCTTTGCACTCGACGCTTATATGGACCAGTTCTCTGCGCCGATCATGTTGCCGGTATTGGTGATGGCGGTGATTGTTTATGAGCGCTGGGTTAGCAAGGCTGAGCCCATTTATGATGACCCTGAGCGAATGGGTTCTGTGCGGTCTTCGTTGACCAAGTCGATGAGTGACGCGTCTATCCATATTGGTGCGTTATTAATGTTGATGTCGACCTTCATGATCGTGACTGGAATGGGTGGAAAAACCGTATCACCGACATTCTTGGCTGAGTTTGATACGACGTGGGCAACGATGGGTGCACTAGTCGTCATGTTTGTCTTGATTGGTATGTTTGTTGAGTCAATGGCTGCGGTGGGTATGGTATCGTTGATGATTGCGCCGATTGCCTATCAGCAAGGGATCAATCCTATTCACTTCTGGATGACGTGTTTGGTGGCACTGGAGTTGGGTTACCTTAGCCCGCCTGTTGCGCTAAGCCATATCTTTACGCGACAAGTCGTGGGTGAAGAAGAGTGTCTATTAGCCTCTCAAGAAGGGCATAACTTCTACTATCGACATGAGAAGTATTTGTTACCGTTGATGGTAATGGGGACAACGCTTATATTGGTTGCTTTTGGACCGTTAATATACGGTATCTAATTAACACAGTAGTATGTCGCTAAAAAAGCCCCTTTTCGAAGGGGCTTTTTTTTGTGTTAAATTAGCTAAGCTTATTTACTTGCGACTGCATCGTAGTGATGAACGAGTTCCAAATTGTAGTTCAATGTGTGTACTTGAGGGGAAAGCTCATAATAGGTTGCACAAGTGAGCGCATACCCTTTTTTAAGCTTGCCCTCTACGTAGTTTGCGGAGCTGCCTAAAGTGTATGCTCGATCATCACGACCATAAGTATTTCCGATGCATCCTGCGCCTAATAAACCAGGAATCATAAACCCAGCGCTCTCAATGTTTTGAATGTTGTAAACAGTATTTCCATTACCCCAAGCCGTATTTAGCGCACGATATTCCCTAGATAGAGAGCCATCTTGGTGGGTGTTGTCATGCCAGCCTCGGGCGGTAAACCAAGAATTAGGTGTCCAAGTGACATCGTATGAATCGATTGGTTTGTGTAAATATTGTGTCCTTAGGTTGATTTCATCTTCGAGTTGTACCGCCAGATTTTCGGAAAAGTTAGCGCAAACCTGGTCTCTTGTCGTTTCATTTTCTTGATAGTCAATCAAGCCAATTTGATTGAGGATATCTATAGATGCACCGGTTAGCGTTGAGCACCAAAAAGAGATGCCTGTCGAGAAGTTGGATAAGGACGCTTGCGATGCTTCTAGAAGGCCACTGTCTTCATTACACTGAAGGTAGAAGCGTGTATTGGGTATCTGTGATTCAGGCAAATCAATATAAGTGGTTGTGACGAACTGATAGCCATCACCCGGAATTGGGTTGTTATTATCGTCTGTACCAGGTTGTCCTGGAGTGATGTTAGTGCCCGTCAACGTGAAGGCACTAAATTGATAATAAGAGTGTGTGGCTCCGTCTGGGCCGTTGTTGTCCGCACCTTTACAACTGACATCGTAGTTACCCTCATAAGATGCGGCAGGTGCAGAGAACGCCGTATTGCTAATGCAAAAGGTGCTGGCGAGAGAGAGGGTGAGAGCGAGTTTATTCTTCGATAATATCATCTCAATTTCCTTATTCATAAGTAGGCATGTTGGCTGCGTTACCAACATGTCTGGATACTATCTGGGGCAGGAGTATCGGCGCATTAACATTTGTTAAAGCTGCGCTCCTTAGGTGATGATGGCTTTCCTTGTTCACGATTTTTCCGTCTAAAGCGGCTAAGGCTTACTGAAGTGATGCCGAGAAAGCTAGCGATTTGGTATTGCTGGATTTCATCCTCGATTTGAGGATACATTTCAAGCAGCCGCTGGTAGCGTTGATAAGAATCTAGCGTGAGAAGGTCGTGAACTCTTTCCACCTTTAAGCAAAATAGGCGAGTAATAATTTGCGTGTGTATCTTTTCTAGGCAGGGGGGTTTTTTTGATAGTGTGATGTAGTCGTTGTAATTGCAAACCAAGCATTCGGAGGCTTTTAAACACTGGATCGTTGCTGTGGATGGTTTATTTGACATCAAATCATATAACGAGCCAGTGACGAACCCAGTAAACACGAAGGCTTTGTTAAATTCATTGCCATCTTCAGTGCAATAAAATTCTCGCATTGCACCCGATAACATAAAAGCAATCAACGTAGCTTGTTGGCCTTTTTCTAGTAGGTATTCGTTTTCGTCAAAGCGTCTGAATTGAAGTAAGGCTGAAAGATCAATTAATGCTTCAGGTGTGAAGCTGCCAAATTCGGACAAGGACTGTTCGATTTGTGGGTGGAATTGGTTCAAGGAATGTCCCTCATATAAATAATTGATTTTATACGAGGGGCAAACAGTTTGACCAGGGTATAGATAGGCGTGTGCGTCAGTGCTGAGGAGTGCCTATCATATGCCCAAGTCAAAGCGTTGGGCTAGGCGACTTTTTCGTCTTCGCCTGCAGTATCTTCCGTAGAATCTTCTACTGCTTGAAGTTTAGTCGCATCTTTCTTCTTAGGCTTTTCAGCTTTAGGCTTGCTGCCTTTCAAGATGAGTCCAATTGGCTCTCGGTGGCGGGCCAAATACAAAGAAATATTCTCTAGTAGTGAATCGTCCATCTCGATATCGGACTTTTCTAATAAAACTTGCAAGTTCTCTGCGATGTCGAGCTCTTTATCGTAGGCATCTGCTTCTTTTTTGCTAACGAATGTCATTTTCTCTTCTCCGTTACGCTCAACAATATAGCGGGTAATCACGGCCATGGGTGTGTTCCTTATGATAGTTATATTGGTGAATGGGGTCAGCCAAAACAACTGTAATCATATACAGTTGTTTTCGGCGGTGCAACCAATACTTTGAATGTAAGATAACTGGCGGGGTCGTGGATGTCTAGTAGTGATTGTCTAGTGCTGATTGTACAGCGTCTTCATATCCAATATGTAAATACACTGATCATTGACTTCACAACTGGAGAGGATACTCTCGGTAAATGGCAGATCTTGCCAATCATCTGGAATTAGAAAATCTGAATCGTGAATAGTGGCTTTTTCAATGTGCTTAATTGAAAAGCCTAAATAATCAATGCCGTGCTCATCATTGGCGAAACGGATTACCATGACTTGCGAGTGTGATAATGATGTTTTGCTGCGATTGGGATGTTGGTAATCGACTAGAGGTATCAATCGTTCTCGCCAAGCAATGAGATTGTTACAGTGTTCAGGCGCTCGTGGTACAGGGAGTCGAACGATATCTCTTAATAACTCAGTGACCTGATGTATAGAAATAGCAATAACGTGCCCGCTGGTAAGGTGAAGTAACCAGCAGTTGATTGACGGAGAGGGCTGTGGGCAAGATTCTTGTTCTATAGCGGAGAGAGGGGCCGTTAACATATTGATACCTCTGTCGTTTCAAAGAGTCGGAATTCGTCATTTAAGAAATTGGCTAGATGATCGGCATTGGTGACGCAATGGAGTACTTTGTCCTTATAAAGCACACCCAGTATCGGAGTATCAGGGCTAGACATTAATGGTGGTAGTTGCTTTAGCTCCTCTGGCGTATATTGAATCGAATCAACTTTTTCACAGGAAATCGCAAATCGCCATGTTGTATTTGATGGATTAACGCAGGCGATAAAACGTTGTGTTGTTGGAATTATTTTTTCCAGTGCTAATTGTGGGGAAAAACTGATGACAGGCCATCGTGCGCCTAGCACGGTGAGAGTTGGGGCATTGGATAACGACCCATACTTGATAGAGGAAACCAACTCCACGGTAGAAATATTGCGATGAGGCAAAATTAACGACAGTGATCCAATATCAATTCGGGCTAGACTACTTTGGTCTGAAAGTTTCATCTACAGTATCCTTAGTGAAGTTGACGGGGGTTAGCTTGATCGGGTTTTATGTTTTCAACCAAATCAAGTAACTGAGATTCTGTATAAGGTTTTGTTAGATAATGATCTACGCCGCTGCTTTCTGCCAATTGTCGGTGTTTTTGTGTGGAGCGGGACGTAATCATAACCACGGGAAGGTGCCTGAGTGTTTCTGATTTTTTGATATACGACGTTAATTCCAAGCCATTCATTCGTGGCATTTCCATATCCGTTAGTATGACATCTGGGATTTGATGCTTGAGTAATTCCACTGCCTGCACGCCGTCTTGTGCAAGGATAGTGTCGTAACCCATATCCGTCATTAATTGATCCAAAGATCGACGAACGCTAAGGGAGTCATCAATAATCATAACCGATGTCTGATGTGAAAGAGGCGCAGTATGTTGTTGCTGTTCTATGTAATTAATGATCGGACTATCTTTGGTGTCTCTAATGAGTTCTGGGATATCCAGTACTGGAATCAACGTGCCGTCGGCGATAATGGCGACGCCATTGACACCGTGTGTCCTATTTACGTAATTCCCCATGGGCTTGATAATGATATCTTGATTGCTTTGAATGCTATCAACGGCAAGTGCATAGGTCGTGTGGTTTACCTCAACCAAAAGTATCGGTAGGTTATCAATCGTTATATGCTGTTTGTTACCGCTTTGATTGCCAAGCAGTAGATCGCCGATGGTGACAAGTGGATATACGGAGTCATTGTAACGATATCCTTCTTTTAAACCATAATTGACCACTTCGCCAGAATGAGGTGGAAGAAGCTGAGATAAAGAGTGGCTTGGTATTGCATAGCGTTCATAATTTAGTGAAATAACGATCGCGTGAGTGGATAGATGAGATAGCGGTACCGTGACGCAAATAGTTGTACCTTGACTCTCTTCTGTTGTTATTTCAATTTTTCCACTGAGTTTTTTGATACTGGTGTTGACAGCATCTAGGCCAACACCGCGCCCTGATAACTGATTTGCGCTTTCTTTAGTGGTAAAGCCAGAAGAAAGTAGCAGATCTACGCATTGTTGATCGTCCATTTTTGCATCTGGCTTTATTAAGCCTTTCTTTACGGCAGCGTCAAAAATTATATGAGGGCGTATTCCCTGTCCATCGTCATGGCATTTTATCGATATATGATTTCCCGATTGACTAAAGGTAATGGAAATATGCCCATCGTCGTTCTTGCCTAGTTCGCGACGGATGCTGCTATCTTCAATGCCGTGATCGATTGCGTTACGCAGTATATGCATGAGTGGATCGGTGAGCTCGGATAACACCTCCTCATCAACGGATAGGTTGTTATCGATAATGGAGAGTTCAACTTGTTTTCCGGTCACCCTTACCGCATGTCTTACACAGCGCTGCAGACGAGAGCTAATAGAGGTGACAGCAACCATTTTTGTGGATTTTGTAAGAAACTGAAGGTCTTTGTTTAGCCGCATATGCTTGATAAACAGAGAGTCCAAATGCAATAGCTGTTCCTGCATGTCCAGATTGAGCTCTCTGCTGTCGATTACCGTTTCGATAAAGCTATGTACCGTACCGTGAATCTCACTGTATTGATCAAGCTCTAAGGAATCAAAGCTATTTTCATCACCTTCTTGATTTGAGATGCGTTTCTTAGAAGAAGAAAGTGCCTTAATATCAATTATTTTCTCCAGCTCGAATCGATGCTCTTGTATTTTTTCATCCTGGGAGGTTTGGGTTTTTGCGTTAGTGAGCATCTTCTTTACTTGTTCTCGGGTTTGAATCAATGACACCGTCATCTCTTCGACCATTTCAAACAAGGATTCAATTGTTTTTGAGGAAACTTGAATAACGGTATCTTGTGGTTGGGGTTGTGTTTTTGGTACGGATTGTTCTTCTGCTATTACTGGGGCCGTAGTGCTTGGGTCTGTGCCGCTTGGATTCTGAATGCCGGGATTTGAGGTGATCTCCGTTGAGGAGAGGTCATATTGATCTGTCGAAGTACTTTCATCAGAAATATACTCGTCGGGTTTCGCGACAGTAAGGTAGGTAATCATGGATTGACTTGCATCATCCTGTGTCTCACCTTCAACGCTAGAAATAGCGAGCGATCCATTTTTTTGATCCAGTAGCTGTTGCAATAAGTATTGAGATTCTTCAGGGTATTGATCTTTTCCCATCAAAAAATCGATCATTACTTCGATGCAATCGGAGGATTCTTCCAGTAACGATAATAGAGAGCTGCTTAATCTATCTGGGTAATGACGGAGATCCTCTAGTATTTCTTCTACATAGTGAGCGAGATTGGCAACCCCATAGATTTCTACAATATTAGCTGAGCCCTTGAGTGAATGAGTAAGTCGTTGTGCATTCTCTAAATGGTCGATTATGTCATCGTCTGTCGCTAAGCAAGATATACAATGGCTTAGCGCCGATGCCTGCCCTGGCGCGTCGTGTAGAAAGGCAGAAATGAGCTCTGGGTGGATTTCTGGGGATATTGTAAGTGATACGTCCTCGGCGGTTGCAATGGATTTTTCAGGGTCCTCAAATTCTTTATCTTCTATCTCGAAATCGGTGGCGCTAAGTAAGACAACAAGTTCGTGGGAATCCGCCTCTTGATTAGGGTTTGGCCATAGTGGCTTCTCAAAATGCGTAACGATATCGAGAATGTTCTGGGTGTCACCAATATTAGAAAGCAGCGTAATGATTTTTCTAGGAATGGGGGAGAGCAATTCGAAGTAGTCCGGCTTCTTTTCTTCATCAAAAAGATCAAGTGCAGGTATATTGTCGATGACAAATTGACAGATAACTTCAATCCCCGCCATGCCCAATATATTTGCCGTTCCACTAATCATTTCAATATAACGCAGGTATCTATCGAGATTATCAATGCATTCCTCTTCTGGGCAGGTGAGGAAGGCTGATAGAGAATCATCGAGCTTACTTTCCATTTCAGTGAGTTCAGTAATAAATAACACCATGGTGTCATTGGGTGCCGCTGTTAATGCTACGTCAATAACATGTTGTACCTCTTCTTCAAGAGTAATGTCGCTAGGTGCTTCGGCGCTATCGGATAAAGTAGGGGCATTATCAGATAGAACATCCTCTTGTTGGGATTGATCTTCGGAAAAGAGTGACGTTAAAAATCGATTTTTAGTGGGTTCGGGGAAACTCGTCGTTATTTTTTCTGCTAGCTCAACGCTGTGGGGGTCCTTAATAAAAGAAATAAGATCTTGGCTCCATTCTGCAAGTTCTTGGGATTTTTTGGGTGATAGAATGTCCTCATTTTCATTGTCAAAAAAACTATCGCTATAGGTTTTACAAATATCGCCCAGTGTACCAAATTCGATGATTTCTGCTGCCATGGCAAGATCCTCAAAAGAATCTCGGCAACTTTGTACATTAATCGGATCGCTGCTTCCTTGCAGCGAAAGGGTCAAATCGTCAAGCGCCGAGGACGCTATGTCATTAAATACCTTTAATTGGTCAGCGCTTGGCATTGTCTTTTCCTCTTATGATGCTTTCTTTTCGCTGTTTAAGGCAACAACATTGTCGGGTAGGGTGAACGTGTTTACAGAGTCAAGGAGATCATTCGAGAGATTCACAAGGCTTGAAGTATCTGTGCTCTGTTGCAATAGCTCAGCGTTAGTTTCCTGTGTTTTCTCTTGAATAAGGTGAGCTTCTGATTTGAGCTTTTCGTTTATTTTTGCTTGGTGTAGAGAGCGTTCGGCGATTTTTGCAACCGCAGTTGCTAGATCCGACGTTTTCTGTTGTGTTTCTCGCATCTTAAGGCCCGCTTGCTCTGCTCGATCGGAACCCTCGACCACCTGACTTATGGTGTTATTCATGGTGTCCATTGTTTCAGACGTTTCGTTTTGAATATTACCTACGAGTGCAGCGATCTGAGAGGTTGCGTTACGTGAACTTTCTGCAAGTCGCTGTACCTCATCCGCAACTACCGCAAAACCTCGACCCGCTTCCCCTGCGGCCGCTGCGTGCATACTTGCGTTAAGTGCGAGGATATGAGTTCGTTCTGCAATGTTGTTGATTAGGTCAACGATACCGCTGATTTCTTGGGATCGCTCGCCAAGGCGCTTGATCCGCTTTTCCGTTTCACTGATGGTTTCTCTAATTTCGTCCATACCAACCACTGTGCTCGATACCGCATCGAATGCATGGTTAGTGGATTCTGAAGCATTTTCTGCCATATCGTTGCAGTTCATGCACAGTTTGGCGATCGCATTCATCGTTTTGGAAGCATTTTCGAGTCGATCAATCGTAGTTTGTACCATGGAGCGTTCAGCTTCAGCTACCAGTGTGACTTTATCACCTTGGAGTTTTACGCTTGTCGCATTTTGTTCTACTTTTTCTGCGATGGTATGAATATCACCAAGTACTTTTGCGGTTTCTGATGATACAAGGTTCATTGCATCCGCGACAGGCCCTGTAATATCTTCACTCACAGGAACGGTTACGGTAAGGTCTTTTTCACTCAGTTGGGAGGTTGCCTCAAGAAGTCGAATGATTGAATTATTGAGTTCTTCGTTTTCTTTTTCCGCTTCAACCAGTGTTTTTACTTTTTCATCGAGTAGTTTATCGAGGGCGGAGGAAAGTGTCGCCAATTCATCTCTACCTTCAAGCCGTGTTCTAGCGTCATAATCACCGTTGGTAATACTCTCAACTGTGTCAGCGATTTTAGATACTGGGTGTGTGATGGATTGTCGAATGGATATACCCAAGAGCACTGATGCGCTGATACCTGCTACGAGAAATATAACACTGAGTATGATAAACATCTGTTGAGAACTCGCGAATTCGGTATAGCTTCTTTCAGCGAGAATCTGTAGATTTTCAATGGATCCTTGCAGTTCTCGTTCTAATGGAGCCACCATTAAATCGAAATCGTTGAGCATGAATAGGGATAGATTTGCTCTGTTTTGACTTTTACCTAGAATAATAATTTCGTCAATAGCTTTATAAAAATTATCTAGGCTGCCCGCGTATTGCTTTTCAATGGCAGATCTTTTTTCGCTACTAAACGAATCGAGAAATACATCCCACTCATCATTGAATGCCAACAAATTCTTGCTTAGTCGTTCGTTGGTGTCGACCCAGGTGGAGGTGCCACGGCTCAAATTATTGATGGGCTCAACAAAATCCAAACTCATTTTGTTGTAGATCTTACTCAACGATACACTGTGCTGGATATCGCTGTTGAGTTTCTTGGTGGTGATTGAGGCTGAGCTTAATCCTGTGGCTAAAAGGATACCGGTGATGACGAGTACGCCGGTCATTGAGGCAATCAAAATGAAAAGCCGTTTGCCTATATTAATACTACTAAAATATGATGAGAACATCGTTTTTTTCCTTGAATAAATGGGTCGAGTATTGGTATGTCAATTAGATGATTTGTTTCCAACCGGATTTTTTTAGCGTTCTATATTCACCATTGTTGTAATAGATCATGGTGACCAGCTTCGAACCTTGATTTCCATTTCTGAAATTGAGTTTTACGCCGCCTAGGTCGAACTTCTCACCACGTATGGCCGCCAAAAATTTGTCCCGTGTAATCTCGCCCTCTATTTTTTTCAGTGCACTTATGAGCATCTTTCCAACGAGAAATCCCTCAAGTGATACATAACCATAATCATTACCTAATTTCATTCGCGCTTCTTCAAGAATAGGGATGTTTGAGTCAAGACTAGGTACTACTTGGGTCATTACAACGCCACCATTCACACCGAATTCGTTCAGTACAGTTTTTAGATTCTCCGCGCCAGTGAACGATACTGCGCTTACGATCCAGTTGTCACCTTTGTAGCGTGAGTAGCCGGCGAATCGTCCAATAGCGTTGTAGGTGCCAACGGAAACGACCAGCTTGCAGGTAACATCCTGTTGCTCTTCCCAATGTTTAAGCGAGTCGTAACCTGATTTCGAATTTAACGTGTTTCGTTGATAGACGCCGATGGGGCCAATGTTGTTCCGAAGAGGGTTGTTACCTTCCATTTCCAATATTTGGTCGAGTAGTTTGGTTATCTTACGAGCGCCGCGTTTACTGGCGATTGCTTTCTTTATACCGGCAACACCGGCCATACCATACGCATCGTTTTGGACATAGGCGCATATTTCTTCTGCGGCTACACCAGAGCTAAGAGCTGAACTAATTACCGCCGCAGTTTCTTGAACGTAGCTCGCACGATAGTTGATAACATCACCGACTCCTGGGCGCAGAAGGCCGGCCCCGGTAAAGAATCCTACAGCAGGTACGTCGTTATCTGCTAGCAATGGTAGAGATACTTTGGCGGTGGGTGTTCCCACATTACCAAGCATGACAAAGATACCTTCATCAATGAGTTTTTCTGTGGCTTCAACCGTCAGAGAGGGGGAATATGAATCATTACGAGTTACGAAATCAATGGATCTACCTTTTACTTTCTTACCGCTTATAGCTGCGATAATACCTTTACGCATATTCTGTCCAAGGCCGCGTGACTGACCTTCAAAATCCATGACACCGCCAATGCGTATGCTCTTGTCGGTTATGCCTATCTCCGCCCCTGAGGAATTAGCGCTGAAAATGAGTAGGGCCATTGTAAAGAAAGTAATAACGTTGTTTTTAAGTGTCCTACTACTGGAATGCATGATGGTATGATGCATAGTAAAGCTCCAAGCCTGTGTATAGTGATTAATTGGTGTGTTGATTTACCTGTGAAAAGACATGTGTACATAATTTTTCGATATTTAGATGAACCCATAATCCGTCTTTTTCATAAACGGAATCGATATGATGATTCATATGGGTGGGTAAACTAATAGCGCGATTGATGATATCGTCTTCATGTAACGTGGTTTTATGGGGTAGATTATCAATTTTGATACCACAGATATTCTTACCTTTACCTATCGCAATAATGTGTGATTTTTTTGATGTGGCGGTAGTATCGCCGTAGTAATTATCTAGACTAATAATCGGTACGCTATTTCCTCTAAGGTTAACGATGCCTTTAAACCAGTGAGGAGTGAGCGGGATGCGACAGATATTGTTAACATCGATGATCTCGCAATATTGAGTTTCGTCGATAAGAGCACCGATTTTTCCGACCATAAAGCAGTGAAAATTTTGATCCTTACTTGTTTCTTGGATCTTACGTTCTCTATCGCTTTCATCGTTGAGTAAAGAGATTGAGCCCAGCGCTTCGCTGGGCAAGATAAGTGTTCGCATGATGATGTCACGTATGGTTAGGTGAGAGCAGAACCGGTGATTAGGAGTAAGTCTCTATTTGTTCCATGATTTGGTCTTTGGTATAGGGCTTGGAAACTAGGCTCTTACCTCCTTGTTTCATGGCCCACATAAGGTCGGCCCGTTGTTTCTTACTGCTAACAAAGATTACGGGAATATGTGCAGTCTTTGGGTTTTTCGTGATTTCCCTACAGGCGTGATAGCCACCGATCCCCTCCATGACAATATCCAACAGGATGAGATTAGGACTTTCTGCTTCGGCTTTACTGATAGCTTCTTCACCGGAGGATGCGGTAGAAACTTCAAAATTTGAGCCTTCTAACATGGTTCTTAGATTAACGAGATCGGTTTCAGAATCATCTACAATCAAAATCTTACAGTACTTCATGGTTGTTACCTCTGAGAGCTATTTGCGATGAGTGAGTCATGTTGTTTATGCGATTTGTCGATCATTTTTTGAAAAACCTTGCGTAATTGTTCATCTTTCGGTGGCTTGGTTAGGTAGGCATCACATCCGGACATGCCACCTCTCACGCGATCAAACGGAGATTTATTACTTGTCAGCATTACCACAAAGGTATCTGATACTTCCTTGATCGATTTGCATACTTGGTAACCATCAATGCCGGGTAAGACGACGTCCAGAAAGATAATGTCATATATTTTCCCGAGGGTTTTTTCCTGTGCGGATTCGCCGTCTTCGGCGTAGTCAATGGCGATAGGTATGTCGGTCATCGATGGCAACTTAAGCTCCATAAAACGTCGTATCGGTAGGCTGTCATCAACCACAAGTACCTGAGTTCGTTCTTCATTTAATGTTTTGTCTTCTGCTTCTGCTTGGGTAAAGGCGTCGATAAGCTTTCTAAACACCAACGGTCTTACCACATGATTTTGGTCGGCAGGAGAGAGATTTTCTTGAGAAATAAAAATGGTAGTCACAGTATCTTTTATTTTTCGCCAAATGCGGTGGGCATGATTATCATCGCCATTGATAATGACTACATGGGAATTAATGGATGCGCTGTAATCAACTAATTCATAATCTCTGAACTGTTTTGCTCCCAACCGAAACAGATTATGAATAAAGGTGATATCACGCTCCGTTAATCCAACGTGGGATATGTAAATTTTACTTGCGCTAATATTTCGCATCTTGGATGGAACCTAGTTAATTCTCACTAATTAAATGGGGGGACAAAAAATGCCCGTTGAAATAATTAACAGTGATAACGACAAATAATTCCACTGATAAACCCCTAAGCGAGAACCACTTAACAAAAATAAACGGCGTTAAAATCAGGGGTAATAGTAAACTGGGCTTACTATGTTTGCGCGGTATATCAGTGTGTGAGAAAACGTACGAAATGGGTATTCTTGCTTACGCAATTGTGAGCTTTCTCTTACACGGAATTAGGGGTTTTGGCATCAAAGTTGGAACGATAAGTGTCAGGGGCTAATTGTGACGTTTTTATGAACAAAAAATTACTGAGGTTATTCACCACTTTGCGGGTGATAAATAACCAAAGCTACCTTATTAATAGAGCGTAAGATATTTAGTGTAGGATCTGGCTTCGATATTGTGTCGGAGTGCAATTTAACCAGCGCTTGAATGCACGGGAGAAATTGCTGGTATCAGAGAACCCCAACAAATACGTAATTTCACTAATAGAAGTATGTTCTGATTCTATATACTTTTTTGCTAAGTCCTTACGGGTTTGATCCAATAGGTCTTGATAGCTGGTTTGTTGAAGATCCAACTTACGTTGCAAGTTACGCGGACTCATATTCAGCTTAGCGGCGATAAATTCCTTACTGCAATTCCCCGATGGTAATAACTTAATGATATGGCTGCGCACCAATGTGACCAAATCAGATTTCTCTAATTGAGCCAAGTAATCCATCACAACCTTATCGTTGATCAGTGCCAGCTCACTGTTGGCACCCGGTAGTTGTACGTTGACCTCATTCTTATCGTAATGCACAGCCCATTCTTTCGCATTGAACTCTACTGGGCAGCGGAAATAACGTTGGTACTTCCGCTGATCTTCTACCGATGGAGCAGGGCGTGCCAAAGATACATATAACGGGTTGAATCCTGGGCGATATATTGCTCGGGTGAACTTCACCAATGTTGCGGTCCAGCCATCTTGGGTTTCATAAGATAAGTTTGGGACGAGTAACTCAATGCGTAATTTGTACGTTGTTTGATCTTCTTCAATGTGGTGCCGACAGTTATCGCTGGCAATGCGGAAGAAACGTACCAAGCGTTCAAAGAAGTCTTCCAAAGTAGAGCTGGCAAAAAGGGAATAGCCGAGTGCATGAAAGGTGGTAGGGTGAATAAATTCCACCATACTGAGACCAAAGCTGGGGTTGCCGGTGGCCTCCACACTGAGTTCAAATAGTCGGTTCATTTTCTCGGTGGGGATCCGCATATAGGGATTCACCGCTTGTTTGTATTCGACACCTGCTAACCGAAACAACGCTTGGCTATTAATTCCTGCATGTTCAAGGGTTTGCGCGATCACCACGGCCCATGCATGCATGGCGGAAGGTTCATGATTACCTTGTTTTGATAGGTATTGAAGGGTCGTAACGCTCGTCATGATCGGTGTTCTCAGTGAGATAACGTGGGTGTGACTTCCGGCTAATGTGTACGGGTCTTTCTACTATCCGAAGCTATCCCAATCCTCGTTTCCTGTCCTAGTCCACTTGGACGATGGGTGTCGCTTTTCGGGGGAGCATAATGAATGTTGCCGCTTTTCTTATCCCTTTGAGAGAGTGTTGTGGGCTGTGTAGCAAGTATGCAGTTATCGCAGATCGTCTCTAAAAGCGTGCCGATTATCTCGTATTGACCTGAACCGATGGCAATTCTTTTGCTACATTCAGGCGAAGCCTGAGCATCAAGGCAAGAATAAAGGTGCTGGTGGTATACACGGTGTGTGTTGCGTGTGATCTCCAGCAACTCAATGATAAAAATAGATAAGAGATACGATATGACTGTTGAATTAACCCAAGATCAGAAGAACCTACAAATTGCCGTACGTGAATGGGCTCAAGCAGAGCTAGCGCCGCTTGCCTACCAGTTGGATGCGGAAGCAAAATTCCCCACTGAACTTTATCTAAAAATGAACCGTGATATTGGTGTGGCGGCAATTCCTTTTAAGGAAGAGCATGGCGGATTGGGTCTCGGTATTCTTGAGATGTCCCTAGCGATTGAAGAGCTTGCGCGCGCAGATCAAACCTTTGCGTTATCAACCATGGTTGCCGTTGCAACCGGGTTGACGCTACAAAAATTTGGTAGCGACATGCATAAGGAAAAGTACCTTCCTGATATTGTGGCGGGTAAAGCAGTAGGATCTATTGCGGGTACTGAGCCGCAAGCGGGTTCATGGACTGCTGGGTTTACTTCTCGTGCAACACGCAGTGGAGATACTTGGTCGCTGTCCGGTGAGAAAGCCTTTATCACTAATAGTGGTACGGACATTACGTCTTACAATTTAGTGGGGGCGATCACTAGCCCGGCAGATGCTGAAAAAACGAAGATGAGTTTATTCCTTGTACCAGATGGAACCGAAGGGATTGAAATTGGTAAGTCTTACGACAAGTTGGGCTGGCGTTCGTCTGATACTCACCCTATCTATATGGATAATGCAAAAGTTGGCAACGAGATGATCGTGGGTAACGAAGGAGATGGGCGTTACATCGTTCACAAGACCTATCAATTTGCGCGCTGCTTCTTATCTGCCTGTGCCTTAGGTTTGTCGCAAGCGTGTCTTGATCACTCTGTTGCTTATGCAAAAGACCGTAAAGCCTTTGGTAAGACCTTAGGTGGTTTGCAGTTGATTCAAAAAATGATCGCCGATATGGCGGTTAAAACGGAAACGTCACGTTTGTTAGCGCGTCAAGCCGCGGTAAAAGCCGATGCCGGTACTGCAAGTATTCTTGAGCTTGCGATGGCGAAATACTATTGCTGTGAGACGTCTTCAGAAGTTGCAGATCTCGCCGTTCAGGTCCACGGTGGATTTGGCTTTATGAATGATTGCCCGGTGTCTCGTTATCTTCGTGATACGCGTATTACGCGAATTGGTGATGGGTCTAGTCAAATTCAAACCATGATCATTGCGAAAGAGCTTGGTCTTGATGTTGACTTCACATAACCCGTAGACGAGACCGCGCAGTATGAGTCGATTAAATAGTTTTCTTACTGGAATCAAAGTGGTGGATCTAAGTCGCCACTTACCGGGGCCGTTGGCATCATTGTCGATGGCGGAAATGGGGGCAGAGGTTATTAAGGTAGAGCCTCCGCAAGGTGAGGAAATGCGTTTTATTGGGCCGAAAGGGCCCCATGGGCGCTCCGCCTATTTTGATGCAGTGAATGGCGGAAAAAAAGGCATTCACCTGAATCTTAAAGAAGACGCGGATCGGCTTAGATTGCTCGATCTACTGAGCGATGCCGATGTATTAATAGAATCATTTCGACCCGGTGTGATGGCGAAGCTTGGATTGTCGATTGATGATCTTAGAAACCATGCACCGCAGCTAATTATTTGTTCGTTAAATGGTTACGGTACTGAAAGCCCGCTGAGTCAGGATGTGGGTCATGATCTTAATTACTTAGCAATGAATGGCCTACTATCGGGAACCGGTACTGCTGAGCAAGCGGTGGCACCTTGGCCACCGATCGCTGACAGTGCGGCATCATTATATGGTCTTACCACTATTCTAGGTGCGCTGTTAGAACGAACTCGTACTGGCGAAGGGTGCCATGTTGAAGTGGCACTGGCGGATTCTGTAATGCCACTGATGGCATTTTCATTAGCGGACTTAGGCCTTAAGGGAGAAGGTACGCCAAGAGGCCTGGATCTGTTAAATGGTGGGGCTGCACGATATCGCACTTACGTGACGGCCGATGGGAAATCTATTGCACTGGGTGCTGTTGAGCCTAAGTTTTGGCAGGCATTTTGTGTTGCTGCAGGTCGCGAGGATTGGCTTGGACGTTTGAATGATCCATTGCCACAACTCGCGTTACAAGAAGAAGTGGCGGCGTTCATTGGTGGGTTAACGCTAGACGAATGTAATACACGATTTGGCTCTGTGGAATGTTGCTACAACGAAGTGTTGCCTTTGTCGTCGGCGGTGGAGACTCCGCACATTCAAGCAAGAAAATTAGTGGTAAAAGGGGAGGAGGGAGACTATCAGGCGCTCTATCCCGCGTATGTTGATGGCGAACCGCCAAAGGTGCGACAACCTTTTGAATCACTCGAAAAAGAACAAAATACCGAAAAAGAAACGACACCTGTTTAGCGGTGTAGGGCATAGAGAGGTATGCCTGTTGGAAATAAAAACAACAATGACAAACATTGAGTAGATTCCTTTGTTGTTAGGCTGAAAGCAACGACGTATGCCTTGAAGGACTCATTAAAAAATTAAGAGGAAAAGACATGAATATAAGAGATGCAATGCGACGAGCGGCAGGTTTTAACCGTGATAAGCCAGCCATTATTGCCGGTGACTATCGTTTAACGTTTGGTGAAGCGTGGGAGCGTGGTACCCGATTGGCAAACGCGTTACTGGACGCAGGCCTAAAGCCGGGTGATGCCTGTGGCTCATTGGAAGATAACACTGTTGAAGCGGTGGATTTCTTTTTAGGCTGTGCAATTGCAGGGGTTATCCGTGTACCGCTATATGCACGTAATGCGCGTTCATCTCATCTGTCGATGCTGGACCATACCGATTGTAAGGCGATTGTGGTTGCAGAGCACTATGCTGATCAAGTCGAAGGCATGGAAAACGAAATTGATACCCTTGACCAAGTGATTGTACGCAGTGCAGCCGGTTACGAAGATTGGTTAGCAGGGTTCTCCTCTGAAGATCCAAATCCTGAAATCGACGAAAATGAACTGTATGTGATCCGTCACACTGGCGGTACTACAGGACACCCTAAAGGCGTGCCCTTTACCCATAAAGCGTGGTTGGATATTGGCCGTAACTGGTTTTATACCATGCCGCCAGTAGGAGAGGGTGATGTATGTATGCATATCGCACCTATCTCTCATGCATCAGGGTATCAGTTTGTACCTGTATGGCTTTCCGGTGGTTGTAACCTCGTGGTAGAAAAATATGCTGCTGCGCCTGTGGTAGATCAAATGGTTACTGAAAAAGTCAGCTATGTATTTATGGCACCGACGATGGTGGGTGACGTAATGAACGTGCCTGGGGTCGAGATGCAAGACTGGTCAAGTATGAAAGTGTTGTTAATTGGTGCTGCACCGATCACCGAAGCCAATGTACGCAAGGCCTATGACATTTGGGGTGATTCGATATGTAGCTTGTATGGCCAATCGGAAGGGGTTCCCGTCACTATCTCCATGGCAAACGAGTGGGTAAGAGACGATATACCAGGGTCTACCCCAATGCGTTCTGTTGGACGTATTCATCCATTCTGTGATGTGAAAATTGCTGACCCTGATACCCATGCATTAATGCCAATGGGTGAAGAAGGCGAGATTTGCTTTAAGAACGATGGTCAGCTCACAGGCTATTGGAGAAATGAAAGCGCAACCGAAAAGACTGTTTACGATGGTTGGGTTCACACGGGTGATATCGGTTATGTGGATCAAAACGGTTACCTTTACATGTGTGACCGTAAAGACGACATGATCCTTTCCGGTGGTTATAACATTTGGCCAACCGAACTTGAAAATGTTATTGCAACACACCCTGGTGTTCAGGAAGTAGTTGTTATCGGAGTGCCAAATGAGCGCTTTGGTGAATCACCTTACGCACTGATTATGGAAAAAGAAGCTGGCGCAGTGAAAAAAGAAGACATTATTGATATGTGTGCGACCGAGCTTGGTTCCTATAAGAAACCTTCGGACGTTGAAATCGGTCTAAATCCATTACCGCGTACGCCAGTAGGTAAAGTGAGCCGTAAGATGATTCGTGAGCCTTATTGGGAAGGCTTAGGTCGTCGTAAATAAATATATAGTTAACCTGCTGTAGAGGGATATTAAAGCAAACAGTAATACTCTGTTTGCTTTTTTCCTCGCGGTTTTATCGGATAAAGTCGAGTTGTTGTATGAGTAAAATCGTCTCGAAAGTGAATAAAAATGCTGAGAGCTACCAAACAAACGTTGAGTTTCATAATGGTTTGGTTGACATCTTACGGGGTAGGATTCATGAAGCGGTACATGGCGGGCGTGATCATTTGATCGAGCGTCATCGTAAGCGTGGAAAGTTGTTGCCTCGCGAGCGTATTGATCTATTGGTTGATGCTTGCACGCCATTTTTAGAGTTCTCAAGCTTAGCGGCGTATGATCAATACGGTGGTCGTGTGCATAGTGCGGGTATTGTTACGGGTATTGGCATTATCCACGGTGTTCATTGTGTTATTGTTGCAAACGACTCGACTATTAAGGGCGGTGCTTATTATCCTGAGACGGTAAAGAAGCATATTCGTGCACAAGAGATTGCCGAGCAGAATCAACTACCTTGTATCTATCTTGTTGATTGTGGTGGCGCCTATCTTCACGAATGGGACCGTGTTTTTCCCGATCGTGATCATTTCGGTAATATATTTTTCCGTCAATGCAATATGTCCTCCCAAGGGCTTCCGCAATTGGCTGCCGTATTTGGTGTGAGTACTGCCGGTGCAGCGTATATTCCAGCCCTATCTGATGAAGTGATCATGGTGAGAGGTAATGCGACCGTTCATCTAGGTGGGCCATCAATTGTTAAAGTCGCCATTAATGAAGATATTGGTGCTGAAGAGTTGGGCGGTGCAGAAATGCATACAACCCATTCCGGTGTGTCGGATTATCTTGCTGAGACGGAGCAAGAAGCCATCGCACGTATGCGTGATATTGTGTCGAATTTGAATCGACCACAGACTACGTATCAACGAGTTCAGGAACCACAAGAGCCGTTGTATGCCATGGAAGAGATCAAAGGTATCGTAAGTAGTGATTTTTCTCAGCCTTATGATATTCGTGAAGTCATTGCACGCTTAGTGGATACCAGTGACTTTCAAGAATTTAAGCCGCAATGGGGCACTAGTCTTATTTGTGGAACAGCCCATATTCAAGGTTATCCTGTGGGTATTTTGGGGAACAATGGGCCGCTATTTTCAGATGCTTCCGTTAAGGGTGCGCATTTTATTGAGTTGTGTGAGCAGCGCAACATACCGCTATTGTTCTTGCAAAACGTACCAGGGTTTATGGTTGGTAAAGCGGCTGAGCAGGGCGGAATTGCCAAGCACAGTGCTAAGCTAGTGTATGCCATGTCCTGTGCAAAAGTACCTCGTTTTACGGTTGTTGTGGGTGGATCATACGGTGCGGGTAACTACGGTATGTGTGGTCGTGGATTTAGACCCAATATGATGTTTGCGTGGCCCAATTCTGTGGTTGCCACTATGAGTCCAGACATTGGTACCAACGTGGTGATGGAGTTGGCACGTACCAGTATCTCGAAAAAGGCAACACCTGAAGCGTTGGAACAGCTAGAAAAAGATACGCGTAAACTTTATGCAGAGAAGAGCGACCCCTATTTTGCGACATCGCGTATATGGGATGACGGCATTATAGAGCCTGAACAAACTCGCGATGTCATTGCATTATGTTTGGCAGTCGCGGCGACTCAACCGCCGGAAGAAGGCCGATCTTACGTTTATCGAATGTAACCTGTTGTCTATGTAATAAGAATTAGATTGATTAAGAAGGCGACAGAGTTAAATAGAATACTGTTGGAGTATAGGGTATGAGTTACAACACAATTAACGTGACGATTGATGAGCGGGGAGTGGCGACGTTGCTACTTAATCGCCCTGAAAAGCACAATGCGATGAACGATGAATTGATTCGTGAAGTGACCGAAGCTGCGGTTGAATTAGATCAAAACTGTGAAGTGCGGGCGGTGATATTAACCGGCGCAGGAGAGTCGTTTTGTGCTGGTGGTGATCTTAAATGGATGCAGGGAATATTTGACCAGTCACGTGCGGAGCGGGTAGCCGACAGTGCAAAACTTGCGAATATGTTACGCACCTTAAATGAATTATCGAAGCCCCTTATTGGCCGTATTAATGGCCAAGCCTTTGGTGGTGGTACAGGAATGATATCGGTTTGCGATATAGCTATTGCAGTAGATACTGCAAATTTCGCACTAACTGAAGTGCGTTTGGGGTTGACCCCAGCGAATATCTCGACGTTTGTGGTAGAAAAGATGGGGCGTGCGAATGCTCGACGTACCTTCCTTAATGCGCTGCCACTCACTGCGGCCAAAGCAAAGGATGTATGTTTGGTGGATGAAGTTGTGTCGCCAGAAGAGCTTGATGCAGCGGTGGAACATGAATTGAAATACGTTTTACAGTGCGGCCCAGGAGCCATTGCTGCCACTAAAAAATTGATTTTCTATGTGGATAGCCATGATACGGACACCAATTTGCATTACACCGCGAATTTGCTCGCCGATACTTGGGAGTCAGAAGAAGGTCAGGAAGGGATTCGTTGTTTCTTCGCGAAAGAAACCCCGAGCTGGAGAAAACGATGAATACTATTAGACGATTACTGATAGCGAATCGGGGGGAGATCGCATGTCGTGTGATTGCATCCTGTAAGCGTTTAGGCATTGAATCTGTCGCGGTATTTTCTGATGCGGATCGTAACGCGCAGCATGTTAGAAAAGCGGATCTTGCCGTTTATATTGGCGCATCGGCCGCCAGTGAAAGTTATCTCAATGCACAGTCGATACTTGATGCAGCACGCAAAATTAAAGCGGATGCTATTCATCCGGGGTATGGTTTTCTGTCAGAAAGCACCGAGTTGATTACGTTGTGTCAGCAAAATGATATTATTTTTGTTGGACCGTCGGTGGCAAGCATTGCCGATATGGGATCAAAGATTGAAGCGAAAGCGATTGCGCAGGCGTTAGAAATACCAACGGTTCCAGGGTATAACGGTGCGGATCAAAATAGTGACGTACTATTTTCAGAATCTGAGAAAATCGGTTATCCGTTACTGATTAAAGCCAGCGCCGGTGGCGGTGGGAAAGGTATGCGTATTGTTAACGCCGCCGCAGAATTCACAGAAGCACTGGCATTAGCAAAGCAAGAGTCATTAAGTGCATTTGGTGATGATCGCGTATTGCTAGAAAAATACCTAGTACGACCACGGCATATAGAGGTACAGGTACTGGGCGATAGTCACGGTAATGTGGTTCACCTATTTGATCGTGAATGTTCTATTCAACGCAACTACCAGAAAGTTATCGAAGAGGCACCAGTAAGCCACCTTGGCATGGATCTTCGTCAGAAACTATTCGATTGTGCGGTACGTCTGGGTAAGCACTTGAGCTATCTAGGCGCCGGTACCGTTGAATTTATCGTTGATGCTGATACGCAAGACGCCTATTTCTTGGAAATGAATACTCGCCTACAAGTGGAGCATCCGACGACCGAATTAGTGACAGGTGTTGATTTGGTGGAATGCCAAATTCGCGTGGCACAGGGGGAAGCGCTTAGTTTTACTCAGGAACAGCTAACGGTGTCGGGGCACGCGATTGAAGCTCGACTAAATGCGGAAGATCCTGCTAATAACTATATGCCAGAAACCGGTGTTATCGAACTTTATCGAGAACCGACGGGCGAAGGGTTACGTATTGACAGTGGGGTTGCGCAAGGTTCAGAAATTAGTCCTTTCTACGATTCAATGGTCGCTAAGGTTATTGCTTTTGGGGAAACACGTGGTTTGGCGACACGTCGTTTACTTACGGGACTCAATAATTTCTCTATTGGTGGTTTCAAGACGAACCAAGAATTTCTCATTGGTCTGATTACACGTCCTGCATTTCACCAAGAGCTCACCACGCAATACATAGCCAAACAATTCCCAGAAGGCTGGCAGCCATGGGGTGAGGTGATGCATATGGCCATTGCCGCTGCTGCTAAAGCGGAAGAGGGGCAATTTGATGCCGCTAGCCCTCAGCAGGGTAACCCATGGCAACGAATGGGGAGCTGGCGTTTAACGGAGCCTTCTGGCACTCCTGCGAGTTCGTGGTTTTGTATCGAACATGCCGGCGAACTGATTGAGTTGGCGGTGACTGGTTGTCATGGAAAGTACGAGGTGACCATCAAGCAGGAGGATGACACCGACAATGAAACGTTCCACGTGTTGATCGCACGACCACAAGCTAAGCTTGAGTCGTCGTATTGGCAAGTGGAAATTAACAATACCCGCTGCACTTTGGACATTCTATTTAGTAACAACCAAGTGTCGTTGAGTTCACCGCGCTTAAATCGTAGTTACGATTTTATCTCTCTTGAAGAAAGTCAACTTGGGCCTGCGGCAGCATTAAAAGACTCATCTGCTGCGATTCGGGCTGTGATGCCTGGTGTCGTGACGGATGTACTGGTGAAGGCGGGCGATAAAATTGTGGAAGGTGATACAGCATTGGTAATGGAAGCGATGAAGTTGATACACAATTTGCCCGCTCCCTGTAGTGGTGTCGTTAAGGAAGTGTTATGTGCCGCTGGAGACAGCGTGGCAGACGGTGCCTTATTGATAGAGTTCGAACCTGAAGAATAACAGCAGCGCAATGCGCTAATTCTAGATGAAGTCGTAGGTTTCCTGATTAGAAACCTTTGGAGAAAATAATGTTAAATCCGTATTTTGAAGAAGAGCATAACCTGTTACGTGACCAGGTAAGAAAGTTTGTCGAAAAAGAAATTGTTCCTAACGGTGATGCGTGGGAAGAGCAGGGTTATGTACCTCGTGAACTATTGCTGAAGATGGGGGAGCTTGGTTTCTTCGGACTTACTCATGAAGAAAAGTATGGTGGAAGCCAATTGGATGTTAGGGCTGCGGCAGTACTAGCGGAAGAACTCGCTCGATCGACTTATGCGGGTGTGACCATCACTACTTTGGTACACACCAATATGGCATCTCCCCACTTAGCTTTAGCGGGTACGGATGAGCAAAAACAGAAATACTTACCTGATATTATCGCGGGTAAAAAAATTACTGCAGTCTGTGTAACTGAGCCTGCTGCAGGTTCCGATGTGGCGGGAATCAAGGCCAGGGCGGTACGTGAAGGTGATGAATGGGTTATTAATGGTAGTAAAATGTTTATTACCAATGGCGTGCATGGTGATATCTATTTTGTTGCGGCGAAGACCGACCCCACCGCAAAAGGGTCACGCGGGATTTCCATGTTTATCGTAGAGAAGGGTACACCAGGATTCGAGATCGGCCGCTCTCTTAAAAAGCACGGTTGGAGAAGTTCGGATACGGCAGAATTATTTTTTGACAATGTTCGTGTGCCAGCGGAAAATTTGTTAGGAGAAGAAAATAAAGGCTTTTATGCTGTAATGAAAAACTTCCAGCATGAACGTATCATGCTGTCTGCCATGGGTGTCGGTGAAGCGCAGAAAGCTATCGACATCACGCTAGAGAATGTTAAGCAGCGACAAGCATTTGGTGGTGCATTATTTGATAAAGATGTGGTTAGGGATAAATTAGCAAGAGCACAAACCAAAGTGTCTCTAGCACAAAATTATTGTCACTATGTCGCATGGTTAGATGCACAGGGCGCTGACTGCATCAAAGAAGTGTCTATGTTGAAAGCCAATGCCTGTGATATTGCAAATGAAGTAATGTATGACTGTTTGCAGTTACATGGCGGCATGGGCTTTATGTCCGAAAGCCCCATTGAACGTATGTATCGTGATGCGCGAGTTTTACCTATCGGTGGTGGTGCAACTGAAGTCATGTATGGTGAAGTTGCTAAACGTATGTGATTTATCGATAGATCACCAGTTTTCCTGTCAGGAGAGCTGGTGCCCTCGCTAGCGTGTTAAATGCAGGAGAAGGTACAGTGTTATTAGCCAATAAAGTGGTGATAATATCAGGGATTGGTCCAGGGCTGGGTGTGGAATTGGCGATTGGTGCAGCATTACAAGGTGCTAAAATTGCTATTGCTGCTCGTACTGCAAGCAAGCTGGACAGTGCAGAAATCACCGTAATAGAACGCTGTAAAGAAAATAATATAGTGGACGTTGATATTATTAAAGTCCCTACCGATATTGCGGATAAAACACAATGCAAACAGCTGGTTGATAGTACTATTGAGGCTTTCGGTCGAGTCGATTGCTTGATTAACAGCGCTTATAACCCCGGTGGATTCGATCTCATTGAAAATGCCGATTTGGATGCTTGGCGTGGAGCAATGGATGTTAATTTGTTTGGCACCATGAATCTTATATTAGAAACCATTCCATATATGAAGCAGCAGGGTGGTGGTTCGATTGTCAACGTAAATACCATGGCTACCCGAAAACCAATGGCGACCCAGGCGGGTTATGCAGCGTCAAAAGCCGCGCTAGGCAGTGCAACATCCTATCTAGCGTTGGAATTGGGGAAATACAATATTCGGGTCAATTCGACCTATATGGGCTGGATGTGGGGAGCCCCAGTAGAGTACTACTTTTCTAGCCGAAGCAAGTCAGAGGGTGTGTCTATGGAATCACTCAAAGCAGAAGTGGAAAAGAATATTCCATTAGGGAAAATACCTACTAGTGAGGAATGTGCAAAAGCCGTATTCTTTTTGGCATCTGACTACGCGAGTGCAATTACCGGTTCATGTTTAGATGTTAATGGTGGCGAGTATTTACCCCATTAAATAGATCTATCAAATATATACGAGAGAATATATATGATCGAGAAAGATTCAGTTACCCTTTATCCCGAAAAAGTATTTCCCTTTGATAAAGCTCCAGGTCACAATGAAGTCATAAATATAACGCCCGTTGTGAAATGGATTCGCTCTCCACTCCCTCTATCGCTGGATCATATTAATTGCTACCTATTAAAAGATGGTGACGGTTGGTGTGTTGTTGATACCGGGATGAACGTAAAAGTTACCCGTGATCACTGGTTAGGTATTATTGAGAGTCATTTACAGGGTGCACCGATTACCAAAGTAATTGTGACCCATCAACACCCAGATCACGTTGGGTTAGCTGGTTGGTTGTGCGAAAACAATCGTGCGAAACTATTGATGAGTGAACAAGAATACTTATGTTCACGGGTCTATATGAATCATGGTCAGGCGGATGACTATTGGGAAGTGGATCAATTTTTCGAGCGTAGCGCTATGTCCGCGCATACCTTGGAAGGGTTGGCTAAGAGTAATAGTTTCTATGATTCAGTATACGCTTTGCCTGCGAGTTATCATGAACTAAAAGATGGAAAATCGATACAGATTGGTGACTACACATGGGAACCCATTTTGACCCGTGGTCACGCTCAGGCACATGTTTCACTGTATTGTAAGGTCTTGGATCTGTATATTTCTGGCGATCAAGTGTTACCTAGAATAACCTCCAATGTGAGTGTGATTTCTTCTGCACCAGAGTCCAGTCCGTTGACTGATTGGTATGATGCGCATGACATTGTGGGGGAACGAGTACCGGATTCAGTGTTGGTACTGCCTGCACATGAAATGCCATTTTATGGTTTACATCAACGCTTACGTGATGTTATCGAACATCATGATGAACGTTTAGAGAGGGTGTTGGAAATATGTGAAACACCCGAAAACGCGCAGTCAATTACCACTGCGTTGTTTGAGAAGGAGTTTGATTCCTTTCAAAACTATCTTGCGGTAGGCGAGTGTCTTGCTCATATACATCGATTGATGGAGCAAGGAAAAGTAACAAGAAAATTACACGATAACGTGTATCTTTATCAGCGAGGTTAAGCATGAGTCAGCAGGGGCAAGATACCGCGATATTAAGCGAGAGCATTGAAACGATTCTAATGGAGCGTCGTTCAGTGCGGAGTTTCTTGGATAAACCTGTGCCTCAATCATTATTGGAGCGGGTCTTTACGTTGGCGCAGCGAAGTCCGTCAAATTGTAATACACAACCTTGGGCGGTTCACGTTGCCAGTGGTGAAACCTTAGCCGCTTTGCGCGAAGCACTCCCTAAGCAGGCTATGAGCGGTAATACCCACCTGGATTTTCCTTATAACATCAAATACCCAGGCGTATTCCAAGAGCGTCAGTATGATGCGGCAAATAAGCTATATGCATCGTTAGACATCAAACGAGAAGACAAAGCCCGTCGCCAAGACGTGTTTATGGATAACTATCGGTTTTTTGGTGCACCCCATGCAGTATTTCTATTCCTACCTGAGCATTTCGGGCTTAGAGAAGCAGCGGATGTCGGCATGTATGCTCAATCGCTGATGTTGACATTGACTGCCCATGGATTGGGTAGTTGCCCGCAAACCTCGCTGGGGTTTCATGCTGATATTATTAAAGAGATGCTGGGTATAGGTGAAGAACTGAAATTACTGTTTGGGTTGTCGTTCGGGTATCCTGATCTCGATAGCCCAATTAATACCGTACGTGTTGATAGAGCAGAATTAACCGATGTCGCCGTATTTCATCAATAGCACGTTCATTACTTTAACAATTGTGAATGACTTGGGTAGATAAAAAGAATGAAAAGTTACGCCATATTTTCGAGGAAGTGTCGAAACCTTATAATGTTAACGTTGTTCGTAGCATGCTTGCCGATCAATAGTAGTTTCGCCATGAAGCCGTTGGAGGAGTTAGAGGCTTTTAAGGTCATCATGGTTGATGGTGAGGATATTACGCAAGCGCTCGGGAAAAATATCCATACGTTGTCGCTAGCCGCAGTTGTTGATGAGGAGCTGGAGCCAATTCCTTTTCAAATAGATGAGTATAATGAGGGTGGAGCCATCTATTTTGATGGCTGGGATGTACCATTGCTAGGGGCTGCGGAAATATTTGATCCTCAAGATAAATTACTTTTTCTTTATAAAGACGCAGGCTCTCGTAAAACCAAAGCTCAGCGTTTTGACGGAAAACCGGTCGCAGAACTTTCGGTCCAAGGTAAAGATGGTGTAGTTCGCTATGTGTACTTAATGGAGAGTTCTCGCCTACGCTCAGATGAGCAGTATGTCCGATATAGCTCGGAAGAGGCATTGGTAGAAACGGATTTCTATTCACTTTCCTATAATCTAGACAATCATATTAACTGGAAGGATCTATCTATCAGTGGGTATGAAGGTGATGATAATCCGATTGACGGACTAAAGTTTCGTATGAAAACCGGGGTTGTCGGTAACCTAACCACCATTAATTTGAATAACGAGCATATTATCGCACAGCCAGCGGGTGAGCGAATTGGGCCCATTCGTGCGACTACCCAGATGGATGTTACGGTGTGGATGTTCGGATTGCCAATGATGCAGATCAGTATGCAGGTGCATCATTATCCTAAGTCTGTTATTTACGACGCGCGCATCATGATGCCAGAAACCCGCCGTTCGATGATGCAAGATTCCTCAGTGGGAATTTCGATTGATGCGAATAACTTGTTAGGCGCAACGGTTCGTACGGCCAGTGGGCCATTAGAAGCGGGCCTTGTTGATGGTTCCATCGATGAAATCGAAAAGAATATGGTTGATGCTGGCGTGACTGAAAAAGCTGGGCGTTGGATCTGGATATCCACCAAAAGAAACCTCGATATATTGACGTTCTTCGACTATCTCGGCGGCACCAACGAACCACTGAGTCTTGTTTATGCAGATGATCAAGACGTAGTGGATCTGCCAGAACGATTCCCTGGTCAATTGCCCAATGTTGGGTACAGTATTGATAACTTTCCTGAGTCAGGTTTCTTCGGGTTTGTGTTTAGTTTCTTCTTTAGCAATGGATATGACGGTGATCCTCGCTTATTTACCCAGCAGCTGCGCGTACTACCTGATGTCGTAGTTAATCAAATTTAATAAGGCTGGGCTTCGTCAATGACGAAGCCCTCTTTTTTTCTATCCCATCTTTGTTTATTCTTGCTGCGATAACCTTACAATCGCTAATGAGTACGAGAATTCAGCATGGGCCTCTCTAAATATCCATCAAAAGTCAATTTACCTCAAAGTAACCCAGGCTGTGTGACGGTACTTGAATACCTCATTAAGAAGTTTCCTGGAATATCTCCTGATATCTGGCGGGCGCGCATTGTTGATAGCAAGGTCCATTGGTTGAATAATGAGCCTATAACGCTGATGACGCCCTATCGACCGCAAGGTTGCGTATGTTATTACCGGGAGGTCGAGCAAGAGCCTGTGATCCCCTTTGAAGAGCGAATCCTGTTTCAAGATGATCATGTGTTATTGGTCTTTAAGCCCCACTTTTTACCGGTTACACCTGGGGGTAAGTATGTTGAGGAGTGTCTGCAAAACCGACTTCGGCGTCGAACTGGCGTCGATGAGTTGCAGGCATTGCATCGGCTGGATCGAGAAACTGCGGGCCTTGTGCTGTTCTCAGTAAACCCAAAGACAAGACCGCAATACCATGACCTATTTGCTTCTCGCACCATTCATAAAACCTATCAAGCGGTGGCCGAAGTAGGCGAGGTGTCAGGTATTATCGGTAAGGAATGGAAGATCAGTAATCGTATCGTTAAGTCTGATCCAAGATTTACTATGAAGATAACTTCTGGTGAGGCAAACGCACATTCGACGATTAAGTGTCTTACTGAAAGGGGAGGGCAAGGTTTGTTCGAGCTACTGCCTATTTCCGGTAAAACACATCAACTACGTTTACATATGATGTCTTTGGGGTGGCCTATCTTACACGATCGTTTCTACCCTGTGCTGCAACCGGAATCCTCTGATGACTATACTCGCCCATTGCAGTTGTTAGCAAAACGACTGCAGTATATTGACCCAATTACTTGTGAGCATCGGGATTTTGTTGTCGACGAGGAATTGATAATAAATCCGTGATAGTCTGAGGCCTTGTTATCGTCTAAGGACTCTAGGAAAAAGGAAATAATGGATAACAGCCAAAAGATTACCTCAAAAGAACAGCTACGTGCTTTGTATTCAGCACCAATGCCCATGGCGGTCAAAAAGCAACAGGACTCCTTGGACACATACGCTAAACAATTTTTACAGCTATGCCCTTTTATTACATTATCGACCGTGGGCCAATCGGGGTTTCTTGATTGCTCCCCCAGAGGTGACCATCCCGGTTTTATTCAAAGTATTGGCAATCAGAGTATTGCAATCCCTGATCGTCCTGGAAATAATCGTCTTGATAGTTTGACGAATATTGTTGAATGCTCAGAAGTTGGTGTGTTGGCACTAATACCAGGGTTTAAGGAATGTTTACGTATTAACGGCGAAGCCTACATTGATGTGACCCCGGGCTTGCTCAAACGTTTTGAATATAGAAATAAACTTCCTACATCAGTGATTGTAGTTAATGTAAGGGAAGTCTATTTTCACTGTGCTAAAGCTATTACCCGATCCCACTTATGGGATTCTGAATCTTATGTCGATCGTTCGGAAATGCCAAGTTTTGGTCGGATATTGATGGAACAAATCAAAGGCGATGTATCCGATGAGGATGTAGAAAAAGCAGAAACGCTAATTGCAGAACGCGTAAAGACAACGCTCTACTAACAATAAGACAACGCTCTACTAAAAAAGGCAAGGTCAATTAAAAGACCCATCGAGCCTGTATAAAAAGGACGCTAGAATCGTGAAGTTTTCAAACAATAAATGGCTGGCATGTTTTAATGATAAACCTAACGCCAATATCAATATTATCTGTTTTCCCTTTGGTGGTGCTGGAGCATCGGTGTATAGACCTTGGGATAAAGAACTTCCGGATAATATTCGTTTATGGGCAGTGCAATTACCGGGTCGAGAAAATCGATTTGTAGAAGGTTTTACCCGCGATCATGCAGTGGTTGTAAAAGGTATAGTGGATGACATCGTGGCGATGTCTTTAGATAATATCGTATTGTTTGGTCATAGCATGGGGTCACACATTGCGTTGTTTGTCGCGGAAAAGCTACTTAACAATCATGCTGTTAGTCCGTTGTTGTTAGCGGTATCAGGCAATGTTCCACCGAATATAAAGGTAAAGAAACCGTGGTCAACCTCTACGAATGAGCAATTGCGAGCTCATCTGAAAGAACTGGATGGCATTCCAGCAGAAGTTGCGGATGATCACGATTTTCTTGAGATGTATATGGACAAAATTCGAGCGGACTACGGCTTGTATGAAGGTATTCCGATTAGGGGAGCGTTTGCGTTGCCGGTTCCGATCCTCGCACTTTATGGTGTAGATGATCCACTGTTCCCTACTGAAAATGTCAGGGATTGGAGTCAGTATTCATCCCTCAGTGTTGATGTTATGGAATTCAAGGGAGCGCATTTTTATTTTCAGCAGGATTGTCGAGGGGTCGTGGAGGCTGTTTGTACGAGGCTATTTGCAGAAAATCTCTAGTCCCATACCGTTAGCTCCAAGCGTATCGTTCCAATGGTTATCTTTACTTATCGGGTGCAGCGTTAAGAATGGCGTTGCACCACACTCTCCTATTCGAATATCGTAATCGAATCTAGTCTGCTCATTTCTACCGCAAGTATCAGAAGAAAGTCGGGATAAATATTCATCGAATACGGCATGATTTTATCGTGAGGGTCATTTTCCATTGGGAAATGGTATTACCTACTATTCGTTAAAATATGCAAGGTTACTTATGAAGAATTATCTTAGGATTGTTGTTTCTTGTCAGAATGATGTTCATATTGGTTCGGTGATCGGTGGATTTATTGCCGATTATCATGGTGATATATTGGAGGAAAATCACTACGTTGATAGAGATAATCGTACGGTATATCTACGTTGGGTCATTTCTATTGATGTGACGCTAATATCGTATGCAGGATTTCTGTTCAATTTTGAATCGTTTTCCAAATGCCATGATTTTCAATGGTTAATGGTCGATGCGTCGCAAAAAAAGCGTATTGCCGTATTGGTAAGTAAGACCAGTCATTGCCTGCTCGATATTATTACTCGGCAGGAAGAGGGTGAGCTGAACGCTGATATCGCCTGTATTGTTTCGAATCATGATGATCTCAGGTTACTTGTGGAGTCACATGGTTTGCCCTTTCATCATATCCCTGTTGCTCGTAATAACGTTACTGAAGCGAATCGGGTTATCAAAGATCTGTTAGTGGATTATGACGTAGAAACCGTGGTCCTCGCGAGATATATGCAGATTATTCCAGAGGTATTATGTCAGTTTTATCACGGTAATATTATCAATATACATCATAGTTTGTTACCCGCTTTTGTGGGTAAGTCCCCTTATCAAAAAGCGTTTGATCGGGGAGTGAAGTTGATAGGCGCGACGTGTCATTACGTAACCTCAGAACTGGATGCAGGTCCGATTATTCATCAAGATGTTAGCCGAATAAACCATACCTTTAAACCGCAGGACTTGGTTAGGGTTGGCAAAGACATTGAAAAAAAAGTGTTGCTTAGAGGCTTGATGTATCACCTTGAGGATCGCATCGTTACCCGAAAAAATAAAACAGTAATTCTAAAATAACCTGCGTGAATAGCAATATTTGTCTGGTGGGTAACAATAGGAGTGTGGAGTGAATGAATAGGTCAAAGATTAGAATGCTTGGGTTTATATTTTTGCTATTTATCGTATCACCAATCATCGGTAAGGCCGAAGCGGGTGAAACGATAAAGCTCGGTATGTCTACTGCACTGAGTGGCCCGTCTAGAGATTTGGGTCAATCGATGTCGCTGGGTGTTAAAACATACATTGATAGGGTGAATCGGGCAGGGGGTGTGAATCAACGAAAGATTGAACTTATTATTATGGATGACGGTTATCAAGCCAATGCGGCGCTGAAGAACGCAAAAAAATTGCTTGATCAAGGGGTAGTGGCAATGATCGGAAATGTCGGAACGCCTACAGCGAAGCTGACCGAACCGTTTTCAAATAAACATAAAATTGTATTCTTCGCACCCTATTCCGGTGCAAATTTGCTTCGAGATTATTCTGTGTCTCCATTCACCTTTAATTTTCGAGCCAGTTATTCTGAAGAGATGGAGGTTATTATTGGCCGGATATTCGAACAAGGCGTGGAGCCTCGGCGGGTGAGCTTTTTTATTCAAGATGATGCATATGGAAATGCAGGTCTTGCGGCGGCCAATGATGCACTCGTTAAGCGTGGTTTTAATAATATTTCTGATCTCGAAGTATTTAGGTATTCACGAAATACCAATGATGTTAGTCAGGCATTGAAGGCATTGCTGAAAATGAAGATAAAACCATTGGCGATCATATTGGTGGGTACCTACGGACCCTCGTCGAAGTTCATCAACTACTCGAGTACTTTGTTACCTAACACGTTGTTCTTTAACTTATCGTTTGTGGGGGCGCATACGTTATCCAAAAATCTTGATGTTAATTCTAATAAAATATTTATCACTCAGGTGGTTCCCTCTATCGGTAGCGATATTACTGCAACCAAAGAGCTTAGAGAGCAACTGGCAAAACGAAATAAATCGTCTATGTACAATAGCATTACGCTAGAGGGTTATGTTGCGGCGAAAATACTTGTTAACGCATTAGAAAAAATGAAAGGAGAAGTGGATGGTGTTCGGTTACGGAATTCCTTGGAGAGCGGCGCGGTATTTGATGTTGGATTAGGGCATTCTATGATGTTTACACCTGAAGAACATCAGGCAAGTCATAAAGTATGGTTGCTTCAATACGACAGAAAAAATCAGTTTATTGATATTGATGGTGGTAACCGATAATGAAAAATACCAAAGATAGAATAAAGCACATTCCACTTTTTATTATCGCCTCGTTGTTAAGCCTGATAACGCTAATTTATGCCGTCAACCTTCTTGTTCACAATGTTAAAGTTGATGGCGTCATAGAAAGATTCTCGATAGCGAAGAACAACATCATGGCAGAGTATATCGATAGTATGCTTACCGACGCGGAGGGGTTTTCGACGCGACTAAATCACTCTTTGCAAAAAACTGAGCTGGAAGAGGCGGCAATAAGAAAAAAAATTAGAGACCTTAGTCATGTCAGTGATGGTTTTTTGGGTATCGGTGTTAGCTATGAGCCCTATGCATTGGGTGATTCTGTTCGGCTTTTTTCGCCCTATATTTACCGATCGTATCAGGGGTATAAGCATGCGAACGTTGACTATACCTACGACTATTCATCTGAAGTATTGCTTGGTAGTTATGGTGTTGATTGGTATTTAAAGTCAAGGAAAGGGAGCCCTATGTGGTTGGGGCCTTTTTATGATGAAGTGAGTAATCATACCGTATTGAGAAGGACCGAGTCGTTAGGAGAAGGTGATAAATTTAGTGGCGTTAGTTATATCGACATTGATTTCAAGAGCCTTATGGGAAGCGTAGGGAAAAACTATTTGGGGGATGATAGCTATTTCGTGCTAATGAATAGAGAGGGTGAAGTACTGTATAACAGTCGGTACCCCAACGGTGGTGGAAAATCGCGATTTGATATATCTGATGTCAAAGATTCGACGAATACTGGCGACTTGACAATAGACAATGATTATTTCGATTCTTGGAATCACGTCAGTGTTATTGGAGAGAACGGCTGGGTTTTACTCACGGTTATTAATAAGATACAGAAAGGGACTCCTGAATTACATGAGGAATTAGTAGGAAATACTGCCGTTGAAGTGCAAGAATATATCCCGCTATCGAGTGCGATCGTCATCTGTATGATTGTGTGGCTTGTGTATTTAGTGCTGAAGAAGAGACTGTATCATAAACATGAACTCTGGAAACTCAGCATTTTGGTATCGTTGTTATTTCTTTTTGGCATGTTGCTCATTTGGATTGGTGTATATGGAGAATATTTGGAGGGCGGTTTTATAGGCGATAAAGTGCATAGTGAATCATCGATTACCAAGGTGGAAACGGAATACAGTATTCGATCACTTAAGGAGCAAAAAGCCCCCCCTACATTTATTCCGACTGGTATTTTTGTACAATCCATCGAATTTAATAACGCATATAATGTCAAGATCACGGGGTATGTATGGCAGCGCTATGAGAAAAACGCTGACGTGGAAATCAGTCAAGGAGTCGTTTTTCCTGAGGCGGAGACCGCTGACTTGACGGAGTCGTATCGATTTGAAGAGAACGATCAAGTGACGATAGGATGGTATTTCGAAAGTACATTTCGGGAAAAATTCGATTATGGTCATTATCCTTTTGATCAGCAGCTAGTATGGATAAGGGTTTGGCATATGGACTTCCAAAAAAATGTTGTCCTTACGCCAATGATATCGTCATATGAAAATCTTAATCCGGGTTCATTGCCAGGGCTAGAAAAGGAATTTGTCATCAACGGTTGGACAGTGGAAAAGACTTTTTATGATATTAGGACGAATCAATACAATACCAACTTTGGAATGCCAAAATACTTTAGTAAGAACAATCAACCAGAGTTGTATTTTAATATATCCCTAAGACGAAACTTTCTTGATCCGTTTATCTCCTATCTATTCCCAGTTATCGTGGTGTTGTTGATGCTTTTTGGTGTGCTCACGATGACGTCTGCTAAAGAGGGGAAGGCAGTAAAGTTAGGGTTCAGTGCAGCGGCCGCGTTATCTTCCTGCTCTGCACTGTTTTATGTGTCGCTTGTATCGCACGTCCATCTGCGAAATCAATTGGAGACCAGTAGTATGATTTACATGGAGTACTTTTTTCTGGTGAGTTATGTCATGCTGCTATTGGTGGTGCTTAACGCCATCATGTTTTCGCTGAGAGTGGACTTTAGATTGATTTCCTATAACGATAATATTGTACCCAAAATATTATATTGGCCGGTACTTACCGGGATATCATTCTTGATGACAATTTTTATGTATGCGGGCATTACCTAACGATAGAGGAATATTTTCGAGGTATGTATGAAGTAAGTCTATGGTATGATGCCAGACATGGAAGTTGAGGGGTTCTCTATGACGTATAGGGAATCCTTGCTGCGCTGAAAGTAATGTTATTTTCAAAGAACAGGTTAATTAGATAGATCATTCCAAGGATGAAAGTGATGAGATTTCCTATGCTAGACACTCAACGTTTAACGCTTAACCAACTGGAGGGTGAGGATGCAGAACCAATCTTCAAATTATTCTCTGATAAATCGGTGATCAAATACTATGATTTGGTAGCGTTTACGGAGGTTTCTCAAGCGAATGCTATCATTGCTTTTTTCAATTCTCGATATATTGATAATGCTGGTATTCGTTGGGCTATACGGCTAAAGGAATCGGGTGAGCTAATCGGTACTTGCGGGTTTAATTCTTGGAGTAGCAAAATGAATAACGCGGTGATTGGTTATGATTTGTCCCCTGTCTATTGGGGAAATGGTTATGTTACTGAGGCACTGCATGAAATTATTCTGGCAGCCTTCTCTGGTGTACTTTCATGTGGTGCTCTGCATAGAATTCAGGCTGATACTGTACCGGGAAATAGCGCGTCTGAAGCCGTGTTAAGACGGATCGGTTTTAGAGAGGAAGGTTTGCGACGACAGAGTGGGTTTTGGAAGGGCGAATATCATGATCTTAAGTGCTTTGGACTGCTTAAGCCTGAATACAACATAATGCGTTGCAATGGCTAAATTGACAATATCAAACTGTCATCATGGTTAAATCAGAATACACTATCTTATCATTATCCAATAAAGTGAAATGTATGGAGCGAAAAATGTATACGGCAGGAATATCTATCTTTGCAGTCTACTTGGGAATTGGCATATTGCTATTTTCGATACAGCGTAGTTTTATTTATTTTCCCTCTGAAGCTGTACAGCATTCTTTCGAAGAGGCGGAGTTTGATAACAAAGGCACTCAGATAAGAACGGTTTTGGTGAATAGTGGGAAGAAACATGCGATTCTCTACTTTGGCGGTAATGCTGAAAGTGTTGCTTCTTCTGCACCAGAGTTTCAGGAACAATTTCCATCTCATTCAGTCTATTTGGTCAATTATCGAGGCTACGGAGGGAGTGAGGGAAAGCCAGATGAGGTGGGGCTTTTTTCTGATGCGCTGTATATCTATGACGACTTACTCACATCTTATGACAGTGTCTCAATTATTGGCAGAAGCTTAGGCAGTGGCGTGGCATCCTATGTGGCGTCAGAACGCAGTGTAGATAAGTTAGTGTTGGTAACGCCATTTGATAGTTTGCAAAACGTTGCTCAAAAGCGATTCCCGGTCTATCCGATGTCGTTACTCTGTAAGGACAAGTATGATTCCTTAGGGCGAGCACAGGATATTCACTCAGATGTACTGATTCTTGCGGCAGAAAATGATGAAATCATCGCGTTATCGCACACTAAGAATCTAGTTAAGTCATTTGTTAATGAAAATTCAAATTTTATCGTTATTGATAAAGCACAGCATAATGATATTTCGCTCTATGGACCATACTACGAAGCAATAACCCATTTTTTGAAAGCACCTGAAGGTGAATGAATACCGTGCTCAAAGAGTATGTATAAGTATTCAAAGAGATTACCCAACGAAGTTAACCAGAGAAATTAACCTGAGACATTAAATGATCAATGGAAGCTGCTTGTGTGGCGCAATACAATATGAGGTTTCGGGAAAAGTAGGTGATATTGTTCATTGCCATTGTGGGACGTGTAGGAAGGCCCATGGAAGTGCATTTTCAAGTGTCGCTGCGGTACTGGATTCCGATTTTACACTCTTAAGTAAAGGCAGTTTGAAATCCTATGAATCGTCAGCGGATAAGTTCCGATTTTTCTGTTCAGATTGTGGATCTCAGATCTATGCCAAACGCAGAGATACCGCTCATATTATTCTTCGATTAGGTTCACTCGACAGTGATATTGTTTCTCAAGAGAAAGAGCATATATGGGTTTCACAAAAAGCTAATTGGTACACGACAAACTCTGAGCTACCGGAGAAATCTACATTTGAGTAGGTAGCCCACAAGCATGGCATAAACTCTCAATCCTCGTCAGATTCTTGAAGAGTTAAAATCAGAGAGAGTGCACCGCACCGAGCAGGATGCTCAGTGCGGTACTTGAAAATTTAGTATTGCGATGACGCCAGAAGACCTGGGGACTGCTGGATTGGAAGAGCTTGGTGACAAATGGGGGTAGCGTTACTAGGCGAATTTTCGTAGAAACGCTAACCGTGTTTCATTCCACATTTGTTTTGCGTAGCTGCGCTTCAGGCCGGCCGTTAACAATGGCTCTTGATGATTGGACATACGGTAGAGTTGTCCAGAGAACCAAGCAACTTGCGCTTGCACGTTGAGCAATTTCATCATTTTACTGGGGCTGTTTACACCTAGTTTACCGTTGCCTAATTGCAATGTGTTTTCATAGGCGGGTAGGTGGTCAATATCACCATCAATTAATTTTTGGGTTAGGTCTGGCTCATAACAGAAAGGGCGGGCGAGTCCCACTATGTCCACTTCTTCGGATAGCAGTGCTTCGGTCATTGTTGCAGCGGATCGAAATCCGCCTGTGACAGCAAGCGGCGTCTTAATGGCTGAGCGGATAGTTTTCGCATAATCTAAGAAGTAGGCTTCCCGTTGAATGGTACTTTCTCGTCGCGGTGCATCGGAGGTGGCTTGATCTCCTGATACACCGAACATAGTGGTTTGTTCGTAGCTGCCACCGGAAATTTCTAAGAGATCGATTTTCTCTAGTTCTAGCATTTGAGCCACTTGAACACATTCCTCTAAGGTAAACCCTCCTTTTTGAAAATCGGCGGAGTTTAACTTGACGGAAATGGGGTAATGTTTACCGACGACGCTGCGTATGTTACGTACGACTTCTAATAATAACCGGGCACGATTTTCTAAACTACCACCCCATTGATCTTGTCGTTGGTTTACCACGGGGGATAAAAATTCGCTGATCAGGTAGCCATGAGCTGCGTGTATCTGCACACCACCGAACCCCGCTTTTTTTGCGATAGATGCTGTGGTGGTAAAGCGTTGGATAATGTCTTCTATATCCGACTCGGTAAGCGAGCGGGGTTTGCCGAAGTAACCGCCCATATTGAGCTGGACAGGTGATGGCGCGACGGGAGTACGAGATACAGTTTTGGCAACTTGGCGGCCAGGGTGGCTTATCTGCATCCAGGTCTGATTATTATAGCTATTCCCGGCATTTGCCCATGACTGTAGCGCTGAAAATCCAGTTTCATCTTCTAAGCACACGTTGCCCGGTCGCTCTAGGTAGCGGTTGTCTACCATCACATTACCGGTAATCAATAAGCCGGTAGCACCTTCCGCCCAGCGTTGGTATAAATTGGTTAGTTGCTGGGTGGCTTCGCCTGCGGGGGTTGCCATACCCTCTGTCATCGCTGACTTGAGTACGCGATTATTCAGAGTAACGCCACAGGGGAGTTGTAGAGGAGAATCGATAGTTGTCGACATGCTGTTTATTTCTCAGTAGATAGGCTTAATAGCAGTGGGCATGATGAAGTTTACCTAGTGTGTCATGTCGCTCTTGAGGCGACAATGGCGGTTGACGCAACAGAATGTTGAGCAGAAGAAACAATATGTTGAAAATGGGGGCTGTCGGCGTATTTCATGATGTTAGAGTGATGACTATTTTGGTAGACTGTCGGGTCATTGTTGGCGTCATTCAATATGACGTCAAGTAAACAATTAAGGTCAGATGTAAGGTCATAGTAAATGTCAGTATTAAGTGATGATAAAGACGAGTATTTATCCGAATCGTTTGTTAGTTTGGATCTTTGCTATGAAGAAATTTCTGATTTGGAATTTGAAGATTGCACCTTTACAGAGTGTGATTGGAGTGACGCGGTCTTAAGTCGTTGCCGCTTTATTGAATGTCACTTTATTAAGTGTAATCTAAGCAACGCCAATGTAGCCCATAGCAAATTCCTCGATGTGGTATTTGAAGAGTGTAAGATCATCGGCTTGGATTGGACTAAGTGTGATTGGCCAAATTTATCATTACCCTCACCGATCAGATTTAACCGCTGCATTATGAATGACTCTTCCTTCTATGGCTTAAGCCTAAGTGAGTTGGTGTTGGATGAATGTAAATGCCATGATGCCGATTTTCGAGAGGCCGATGTCAGTGAAGGCAACTTCTCTGGTACGGATTTGGCGAATAGCGTATTTGGAAGGACCAACCTAAGTGGTGTAGATTTTACTGAAGCAACACACTACACCATCGATATCTACGAGAACAATCTGAAGGGGGCTAAATTTTGCCGTTATGAAGCGGTAAGATTATTGGAAGGTTTGGATATTGAGTTAGTAGACTGATCGTTTTTTTGTGAGGAAGCGATTGGGGAGGGGCGTAGAGGGAATTCTAACGTGCGCTCATAGAACGTACCCTCTATTGTCGTGTTGTTAGAGCGGCTAAAACGACAGGCTATTTTCCATTCGTGGTGGGTTTGATAAGCACGAATTAGGGCAAACCCATCTCCTTCGAAAAATTGTGTATTCACCTGACATTGATAATTATCCTTTCCATGAATAGCAAATGTCTCTTCTTCAGCAAACATGGCTTTTTGAGAATTAGCGAACTGATAGGGCGAATAAAGCCCAGAACTATGGATGGAATACAGCGTTGTTGTTTGCTTTGATGTTGCGTGCTCTAGATTAATCTCGGTGATATTGGATAGGTGTTCATCACCGGATAGAAACACCAATTGCTCAATGTTGTTGTCGGCAATATGTGCCAGAATGCGATTTAGTGAGTAGGGGTAGCCATCCCAGGCATCAGAATGTAGTGCAGCGTAATGAACGGGGTTTTCATCATTCTTAGCGTGTAATTGTCTTGGTAATAACATGGAAGGTGACACAATAAATCGAGGGCGATCACTGTTAGTTTTGTCCAGCCATTGGATCAGCGCGTTGAGTTGTTCGTCTGATAGTATCTTCGCCTTATATAATGGGGCTGTGTTGGGATCATCGGGTTGCTCGTTAGCGCTACGTCCTTCACGTTCGGTACGAGAATCAATCATAAAGAAATCAAACCCCTGCTGGACGAAGGTATACCATAAAGGTGTATCGCTATGATTTGGTGCAGGGTGACGAGGAGTCTGGTGGCTATTGCGTTGAAAATGTAAGTAGGAGCGCTTGCCTTGTTCTAATAATGAAGGGTCTCCTAAAGTGAGCTCTGCTCTATCCCAGTTGTCGATAATCTCATGGTCATCAAGCATCATATAACTGGGTAGGCGCCTGAGTACGGATTTAACATGGGGTTGAGATAACCATTTATGGTATGGCAAGGTATAGCGATCGTACTGGTCTGTAGGATCAAACAGTCCCGCACTGGCATCGGTATAAACTTGGTCACCCATTAGAATAATAAATTGTGGTGTGATCGTGGATGGCTCGTGGGCGTCGTTCTCGGTACTGGCACTATCGAGGTAGTTCGCAAGGCGCTGGTAAGACTGGTAGGCAAGAGGTTTGTCGAGTAGTCCTGCGGGATATTGACAGGCTGCGATAACGAAATGGGCTGAAGGCTGTTTAGCCGTGATGTGCTTCGGGTATTGAATGATTGAGGATTCGATACTATCCCAAGGTTTGTTGAGGGTTTTACGTAAGGTGCTCGAAAACACCTGGCCACGCAGTGTGTGGTGCAAATAGGCTGAGAGTTCGTTGTCAGACGATGCTGTTAATGGCAGCGGTTCTCCCGTCGCGAGGTCTAACAGGTTATCCGGCAATTCAAGGGGAATATTCAGGTCGTCTAGATGGATATGTTGGTCATCCAATATTAACGGAATAATACCGTCGGCGTGCTGTAACGCTGGGGTAAGGGGAACGCTTAATTTAATCCAGTTCTGTTGACGAGGGCTGGCAAGCTTGACGACGATATTATCGAGAATGTGGTTTTCAGTGATTTCTATCGTATTGTTGTTACGCTTGATGGGTACAAAAATAACAAATTCAGGATGAAGCATACTGGGATGTACGCCTAAACTGACAGGTAGTTTCCACAGAGTCCCTTGTTGTTCTGGAGCGCCGATCACAGGGCCTGAATAGGGTAGACATAATTGTAGTTGGGTGTCGCGACAGGGTTGCGGTTCGTGATTATCCAAGGGTGTTTTGAGGAAGTTGTTGATTTTCTCAAAATTTATCTTGGCGTTTTTTCCAATGATAGAATCTTGATGACCAAACCCCTGTAAGACCTCTGAGTGAAACTCACAACCAGCGCTTTGCATGGTTTGTTGCATTCGCTCCAATGTGGAAACATCCGCGAGACCATTTTCATCTCCATGTACGCTCAATGTGGGAAAGTGCCAGCGCTGCATGAGCCGTTCTGTCGTCACAAATTCGTTTTCGCCATATTGGTTGGTGATTTTTTCATGAGTGGCAAATTGTGTGACTTGCGATAGCGTTTTTATATTGAGTGGTCCAAATAGATCATCAATGTGGTCTAGTGTTGCGGAGGAAATATTGCTTAGCTTAAACGTCCGTCCGTATAGGCTATCCATACGATGTCGAGTGGCAGTGTAATGCGTTTTTGCCCAGGGCCTTGCAGGGTTCTCCATGAGTAGCTCGTCACGGGGGTAGGGCATCGCCGACAGAAAACGATCTAATTGTTGTTCAACGGTTGAGGGGAAGTGCGATCGGCTAAAAGAATAACTTGTCGAAGGCACAACACGTTGTAAGTAGTTCATAAAAAATGCTCTAAAGACATTTTCGGGACTGAAAACGACCCGTGGACCTACCTGAGACAATACGAGTTTACGAATGCGGTTGGGAAGCTGGTTGCGTTTATTTTCTGTTTCAGACGGTTCATTTTTCGGTGCGAGTATTGCGATACTTAGCATGGACGCTCCCATGCAATGGGCAATAATATCGACGGGCTGTTGCTGGCATTGATGATAAATATGATCGATTGCGATGGGTATGTCTTCTACCGCGACTTCTTCAAACGACCAAGGATAAATAGCCGTCGCTAATCCGCTGCTAGTACGTAGATCAACAACCCATATATCACGACCCTGCTTCCAGAAATATTGGGCTAAGCTGGGTTTAAGTGAGTGATGTGTGAACGTTGAACCACTGGCGCTGTAACCATGAAAAAGCACCAATGGCGGTAGGTTGCTATTTTTTCTTGCATAGCGTGTAAGACGAACATACACCGGAATGTTGCTATGTTCTTCAACTGAGCGATGGCCAATAAAAAGTTCGGTGATTTCGGGTGCGCTGGTGCCCTCAATGGGCAAAGGTAGGCGGTTTGGTGTCGGCCGCTCAGTGGTATCAGGTTCTCGAAAGCTACGTAAATGAATATTAAGAATACCTCTCAAGAAATAACCCAAAAATGCTGCAACGTCGGCGAGTGCAGTGGCATGATCTTGTTGCTCAACAATACGCAACAGCGGTTTATTATGGTGGGTGAGAAAGCGTGCGTCGTAACGCAGTTTGGCTGGCAATTGTTTCGGTTGTACTGAATCCGGCTGTAACCCAGGGAAACGTTGAAGATACATGTCCTCCATTTGTCGTAGTGGGTTATTCGCGCGGGTATAGCTGATACGCTTAGAGCCAGTGACGGTAGTGTATTGCTCTTGGTTGTCAAAGCCTGCAAGTTCTACTGGCCAACCTTGTGCAGGTTGTCGTAGTGCTAATGTGTAATCAAACAATCTGACTTCGCCACCACGGGAACCCAATGCGGTGATTTCTCGCATTTTTCGGTGGGACCAGACCAAGAATGGTCGTTTTTTTCGTTGGTTTGCATGCTTTAAAGGCGCACGCGGAGTGGGTTTGCTAAACCATAACTCTGCTCGCTGCCAGATATCCCGGATACCCCGATTCAGCAACCAAGGCCATAATGTTCGAAGAATGCGTTGCCAGGGAAAAGAGGCTTCTCGGCTCATCACGTCAAGTGTGCCGGATACTTGGCTGATCAGCAAAGCGTGCTGATCAAAGTCGCTGTCTTTAACACCTTGTTGGGTTAATTGGCTCCAAGTATGTTGATGGAAAATTCGTATCTGGCTTGAGGGCTCTCCGGGTTTCTCAACGGAGTTCACTGTGAGTGTTCTAGGGGCTTTTCGGACAAAATCGAGGGCTGGAATATCCTGAAAACGAAGGGTGATATCAATAACACAGTCGATGGGTTGCTGATGGTTGTCAGTCAGTGTTACTGCCCCAGTGAGGCGTTCGGTGATTTCTAAGCGGGTCCGTTTATCTGAGGTAACCGTTCCTGTCTCTGCGTAAATAGGGCGGCGGATTGGTGTCGTAACGTTGGCAGAGGGACGTGTGGATTGGTCACTGTACTGCCAATGTTGCGAGAGTAATTTGATGGCCCGCAATGATAGCGCTGAGATGGTGAGTGCGGGATTGGCCTCCAGTGCACAAGGAATCATCGAGCCATCAAGAACAACCAAGCCTTCATGGATACGGTGTGTGTCGGTAGAGCTTGCATCAAATACACAGCCACGATGATCAACGGCACCTTGTTGGTAATTGTCTCCCATACCACAACCACCTAACGGGTGCACAGTAAGTAGTGGCCCTTTGGGAATGCTCAACACTTCATTGAGAGATTGTGGTAATAGCTTCCACATAGGGTTTGCCAGTGTGCGCCCACCCACCGCGGATTGTTTTGCGAGATTATTAAGCGTGCTAATTTGTTGGTCGAAGACAGCCTGAGTGGGCAGCTCAGGCCAACGCACTCGCAATGCGCCATCAGAATTTTCGGTATACTCTTTTGCGAGGCTTAAGCGTCCTTGCGCGCCGTCGTTACCCATAATGGCGTAGCAGGCGGAATGAGAAATGGTATTTTCATCAACACTAAAGGGGTCGTTAACCGGGTGTCCGCTGAGGTGCTCCTTATCATCCATGGTGATGAGCTGCTCTATATTGTCCGCAGTGGTTGCGACTTCTTCGAACAGACGGCGTAGCGGGCCTGGGACAGCCATCTCCTGGATTAGATAGGGTGTTGTGGGGTTGTCTCGCAAATCAATCATACTGGTAATTGATGGGCCAACGTGTCGCTGGTGAGGTTGAACCTCTTCATCGGCGGTTCCGTTCACCTGGTTTTCCTGCCCAAACAGGGAGGCCAGCATATCGCCGTTGGAGGAGAAACGCTGCCCCAACAGCGACGAAAAGGCCAGTGTAGGTGACTGCGACCGTAACAGTATTTCTGTCGAGCCAAAGGTGCCAGCGGCGAGAATCACCTTTTGACAGGTCAACGTCGTTGGTGAGCCTTCTCTTTGTTGTTGTGAACTTTGGGTATGCGCAACCGATACGGCCCAGCCTTGTTGACCTGTCTGTGTTAAGGCCGAAAGAGAAAGCACCGTGGCGCCGGTATAAATGGATACTCCTTTTTTATGGGCTTTTACTAGGAGGTTAAGATCCAACGAGTCTTTGGCATTGTGGTTACAACCCACAGCGCAATCGCCACAAAGCTTGCAAGGCGATAATGCGACACCAGCGGTGTTAGTTTTTTCTTCCATAGCGATGGTGAGTGGGGTTGCAGAAAAGCAAGATGCATCAGTGCTAGGCTTATCGCCGGACAAATTTTTGAGTGCTGTGAATTTACTGAGTGGACTCAAGCAATGTTCAGAGTGGCGTTCAATACTGTTGATGCCTTTTGCATCTGCAATGCCCAGTATCGATCTAGCCTGAGGGTAATACGTAGAAAATACATCATTGTTCAGTGAGTAACGTAAATCTTTGGGCCAGCGGTGATCGAAGATATGGGGTTTTGCTTCAACCATGACGCCCGCATTAATCAGCGAGCCACCACCGAGCCCGTTTGAGATAAGCGCATTGACACTGGGAGCAATACGAAAATCAAACAACGCATCTTTCTTCCCTTGAATATGAGTGCTCTTGGAGGTGTTAAACCTGACGTGTTTTGGTAGATCAGCGAGCCGAGAAGGGAACATACCCGATAGGTATTCGTTGCCCCTTTCTAATACAGCGATCCGTAATGCTTGGCCATCATGCTGTAACCCCGCAAGCTCTGCAGCAGCAATCGAGCCACCATAGCCACTACCGACGATAATAATATCGAAATCTAGTGCAGTATCGAGAAGGTTGTCTAATCGCTGACTCTTTTGAGCAATCAGTTCTTCAAAACCTTGGGATATCCACCGGGTGGTGCGTGTGGTCATGATGCAATGCTCTTATGGTTCGAGGCAGGTGTCTTCAATATAGGTATGGGCAATTTTGTGCTGAATAAAACTCGTGGCAATCGCTTGTTCCAAATCTTCGACCAACACCGGTTTGTGCAGCATTTGTATGCCTGCATTCTTGGCTTCCAATAGACGCTCTGGTGCGGTATCGCCACTGATTAATATTGCCGGTAGGTCAGGGTATATAGCGCGAATGGCGCGTATAGAAAGAATGCCGTTATCTTTACCGCGAAGGCGAAAGTCTGCCAGTATAATATCGGGACGTGAATGTTCTGTGACTTGTAATGCCGACTCGGTACTGTCGGCTAGCAGTACCTGGCAGCCGAGACCTTCTAATAATATTTTCATGCCGATACCCACGGCTTCGACATCATCAATGACGAGTGTCTTTAGATCTTGCCAGCTGAGGCTGGGCTTTTGAACCGCTAAGAACTCTGTGGGTTGTTGGTACGATCGCGGTAAGGTAAGAGTGAAGCAGGTGCCCTCACCTTCGGTGGATGACATATGGATGTCAATATCCAATAAATCCACCAAGCGTTTAACAATGGATAAGCCTAACCCTAAGCCTTTGGCGTTATCTCGCTCAGGATTGTCAATCTGATAAAACTCTTCAAAGATACGGTCCTGCTCTGCCTGGGGGATACCTTGTCCAGTGTCGGAAATAATAATGCGATGTACATCTGCGTCGGTTTCAATGCTAAGTTCCACGCTGCCTTTATTGGTATATTTGATCGCATTGGAAAGTAAATTGCGGATAATACGATCCAATAGAAACTCGTCGCTTTCTACTAGCGCATCGTCGATACAGTCAAACCAAACCTTGAGCCCTTTCGCAGTGGCGGTAGGGATAAATTCACCCTGTAAACGCTCGCCCATCAGACGTATATCAAATAGGGTATTGTTGACGTTCACAATACCCGCATCTAATTTCGAGATATCCAGTAGGGAATCCAGGTGTGATACGAGAGATTGCAATGCCAAATCCATATGTTCGGCAATCTCTCGACTTTCGCTATCCAGCGTTTTTTTGGCAAGTGCCCCGCTGAACAGAGACAGTGCATGAATCGGTTGGCGTAAATCATGGCTAGCCGAGGCAAGAAAGCGGGTTTTGGCGCGACTTGCATTCTCTGCTTCTTGTAATGCCTGCTGTAATTTCCGGTTAAGCTCTCGTTGCTCGTCCCGTATCTCAAAGAAGCCTCTAATGAGCGCAAAGCTCTCTTTGGACATAAGTAACATGATGGAGGCGGACGCACACAACATGATCGCAACGATATAACCGATCCACTCACCGTTACCGTTAACCGTCATTACGACCCACATAATAGAGGTGGGTATAATGGTGGGGATCATATACGCAAGAGAAATAGGTAAATAACCTGCGGTCGTCATGATGCTGATGGAACCAATGCCCATGATGATCATGGTATGGATGGTACGCTGGTAATCGTCGAAATATGGAAAAAAGAATAAGGAGAGTGCGTGAATACCGCCGTTAACAGCACTTAAACAAACGGCTACGCGCACTCGAGATGCATCAGAGAATTGAGTCAGAGATGGCAGTTTGATCAAAATAGCTGAACGCAAAATCAAAAAAGAACCGACACCAACAATCCACCCGAGCCATTGCGCTGTCGGCACATAAGATGCGGCAAAGCTGGCGACAACAGAAAATAACAAAAATGTCGGAATGGGCCCCATCCAACCTTGGCGCGCCAACAGTCGCAATAATTCTTGCTGAATATTGTCTGTTGGGGCTTGGGATGGTGGACTCGGTTTTACCACGTGTATATCCGTATAGGCGGTTATGTTGGCAGAAGTATAAAATAATTATGTTTAAGGGGGAATGCTACATTGTGTATTTGGTATACTCGAGATATAGCTGATTTTATGAGCAATTTTTAAAAGGACGGAGAGATACCATGGATAAGCACGAAAAAATCAATTACGTCGAATTTCCAACTAATGATCTCGCAGCCACTAAAACCTTCTTTAGCGGGGTGTTTGGATGGCGTTTTGAAGATTATGGTCCGGACTATTGTGCGTTTTTTGGTGCTGGACTCGATGGTGGTTTTTTTCGGTCTGAACTTACGGTATCTACTGCAAAAGGTAGTGCTTTGATTGTGTTTTTTAGTCAGCAGTTAGAGCAAACAATGGCAAAGATTGAGACTGCTGGCGGGAAAATAGAAAAACCTATTTTCTCCTTTCCTGGCGGGCGACGTTTTCACTTTTTGGACCCCAATGGAAATGAATATGCGGTATGGTCCGATTTATGACATGTTGAGTAGTCGTTATGTCTCAAGAAGTAGGATCTACCTCTAATTCGGCCGTTGCATCGAACATAGCTACGCCGAATCTTATTGCTATCTTGGCGGCGGTGGTAGCATTAGGCCCCATCTCCGTTGACCTTTATTTGCCCGCAATGCCTTCTATGGTACGGATCTTTGATACGGACATAGAACAGGTACAGCTAACGTTGTCTGCCTATTTGTTCGGCTTTGCCATTTTCCACTTAATCTGTGGCCCGTTGTCAGACCGATTTGGTCGAAAACCAATCCTAATTGCCGGACTCAGTCTGTACGTCGTCATGAGTGTATTTTGCGCGCTAGCGGAGACAGTGGAGGAGTTAATTCTATTTCGGTTTATCCAGGCCATGGGGGCTTGCTGTGCTCCGACATTGGGGCGTGCTGTCGTTCGTGATGTCTTTCCACCAAAAGATGCGGTGAAAGCGTTAGCTTATGTGGCGAGTTTGATGGCGCTGGCCCCCGTTGTTGCACCTAGCTTAGGTGGTGTGCTGGTGATATTTGGTGATTGGTCGTTAACGTTCTGGGCGTTAGCGATTTATGGCGTGTTGGCCATTCTGTTGGTTATATTTTTCATACCGGAGTCACTTCCGGTTAAACAATCACTGCACCCTGCAAGAATTCTGCGCAATTACGGTACGTTACTGCGTAGTCGAGCCTACATGGGGAATGTGCTGACATCGGCATCATTGTATTCCAGTATTTTTGCATTTTTATCTGTCGCGAGCTTTGTGTTGATTGATTTTATGGGAGTCAAAACAGAGCATTTTGGATTTTACTTTGTGGTGATAGTGGTGGGTTATATTGCGGGTAATATGTTGACTGCTCGTGTGGCTTATCGCTGGAGTACGCGTAAAGTGTTTGGTGTTGCCATTAGCTTATCATGTCTATCATCCACGGTGATGGTGCTGTTCTGTCTATTGCAGTGGTATCAACCGATGTTGATTGTGGTGCCAATGCTGGTCGTTACCATGGCGGTGGGAATTATTCTTCCGAAAGCATCGGCCGAAGCACTTAAACCATTCCCTGAAATGGCCGCGACCGCATCGGCAATGATGGGCTTTCTGCAAATGGGGGCCGCATCACTCACGGGGTGGGTCGTTGCCCTGTTTTTGGAAGGGCCGCCCCTGCCATTGGCATTGGGGATATTTGGGACAGGATGTAGTGCCTTATTGTGCTATCTATTGATTCTTCCTAGGGATTCGAGTCATGATGGGCGCAATTCTGAGTCGCTTAACGAAGGGTAGTAACGTGAATCTAGAAAACAAAGTTGTGTGGATTACAGGGGCCTCCTCAGGCATCGGTAAGGAACTGGCGAAACAATGTGCAGACTTAGGGGCCCGTGTTGTATTGTCTGCACGGCGCGCCGAGGTATTAGAGGCTGTGCGATCTGAACTGACAGGCGGAAAAAATAAGCACTGGGTAGTGCCTTTAGACCTGGAGGATGCCGATAAGTTGATGGAGAGTGCGACTGCTGCTTTGGCCGACATTGGATCGGTAGACATTCTAGTGAACAATGGTGGAATCTCACAGCGCGGTATGTTTTTGGAGACTGATTTTGACGTATACAAACGTCTAATGAATGTCAACTATCTAGGCACGGTCGCACTAACGAAGGTGATATTGCCGAGCATGGTCGCGCGTCGTCAAGGATCAGTGGTATCCATCAGTAGTGTGGCAGGTAAGGTCGGCTCCAAATTACGTACGGGCTATTCTGGTTCAAAGTTTGCGGTGGTTGGCATGATGGACTGTTTACGCGCAGAAGTTAGCGAATACGGTATTCAGTGTTTAACGGTGTGTCCTGGTTTTATTCAAACGGATATCGCGGTGAATGCACTGAGTGCAGATGGTAGCGCTAATGCCGTCAATGAATCGAATATTGAGCAAGGGTTGACCGCTCAAGAGTGTTGCCAGCAAATCCTACGGGCGATTGAGCAGAATAAAGATGAAGTTGTTATTGGTAAGGGGCTAAGCGGTTTGGCTCCGACCATCAAGCGTTTTTTCCCAGGGTTATTTAATACATTGGCGGCAAAACGAGCCGCGAGTTAGCACGTTACCATCCTATAGGGGAGATTGTTTTGTAAAGCAGCTCCCCTCATTCCTGTTAATAACCTTGCCTTTGCACTGTCTTCGTCAGCACTTGTATATAAAAAGGATACGCGGTGTTGATAGTGCGTTTGGGGGTTGTTCCAGTCATCTGAACTACTATTTCGCGATTGCTTACATTTTGTTCATTTTTAAATCCATAGAATCTTGACTAAGCTATGGGGAAACTTGCCAAAAAAGAGTAGAATCCGTCCCGATAAAACATGTGAATAGATGAAGGAAAGTAGGAATACCCATGGGAAATAAAATCAAGGTAAAGAAGCCGTTAGTGTTGTTACACGGCGACGAGATGGCGCAGATAGCGTTCACTCGAGTAGTTGAGCAATTTGTTTCCAAGCGACTTGATATTGATCTCGTCGAAATTGATCTTTCAGCAGAAAATAGATTATTAACCAATGGCCAGGTTGTCTTGGAGTCTATTGAAGCGCTTAGAGAGCATGGTGTAGGTATTAAGAACGCGGGCATGACCGTAAACCGCGATCAGTTAAACGAGTTATTGGTGAAGCACTCATCTGTCGATGAAGGTTCGCTTCACCCTCTTGCCACTAAGTCGCCCAATGGCGCTATCCGTAAAGGCATCCACGGCAACATTACCCGTGAAGATATCCCGTTTGTAAATATAAAGCGACTGACTCCTGAGTGGATTGGTCGAGACATTGATGTATATACAATGTCTACCGGTGGTAATAAGCACAGTCATAATGAGCTATCTAAATCCACCGGTGTGATTAAGGTCGTCTTTGTAGGAGCCAGCGGTGAGCCTGTTGAGCTACACCGCCGTAAAATTAAGAAAGGTGATCCTTGGTTATTGGCCTCTAATGATATCGAACGCGTAAAGAACTGGGCAAATAAGTTTTTTACTCGCGCGATAGCAGAGAAGCGAGACGCCTATCTGGGTCTAAAGGATACGGTTATTCCGGGTTACGATGGCGTAATGCGCAAGACCATAGAAGATATCTTTGAAGCGGACTACAAGGCTAAATTTGAAGAGATCGGGCTGAATTATCACTATGAGCTGATTGATGCGCAAGCCGCGCGTATTATTTCCAATCCGCCCGAACGTGCGTTATGGGGTGTGCCAGAAAATACCTCTGGCCGTAAACTCTTCAAGTTAGTGAATACCCTTAAGAAGTACGGTATTCCTGATCGTAAATTCAGCGTATCGATTTCACGTATGAGTGCCGGTGGCGGTGATCAATACGGTAGCTTTAATATGCCGGTTGAAGAAGATGGCATTATTAAGATCACTTTAGATGGTGAAGAGAAATACGCTCGTGACGTAAAGAAAAATGACCCGATCATCTTTATGGCAAATGACCGTGATGCGATCAAGGATTGGGCCAATCAGGTTTTCCGTGATGCGGCGCGCAATGACAAAGAGATTTACTTTGGGCTTAAGCGTGAATACATGGAATACGACGACGTGTTCAGTACCGTAATCAATGAAATACGTCAGGAGCTTGTGGATGATAATGTTCGACCACCATCGTTCATGATCATGCGTCCTTCAGCTCAGCTTAAGAAGATGATTACTGATCCGCCTCGTAAGGGTATCTACCCGGCGTTGAACCTCGATGGCGATATCTTCTCTGATATCTCTGCTGCGCTAGGCGGTAGCCTTGCAACGGCGAGTTCTATTATTGAAAGTAAAGATGGCACCATGTTGTATGAAGCACCTCATGGTACTGCACACGACCTTTACTTGATGTACCAAGAGTCGGACGGTAAGACAGCGCTGTTTAATTCATCGGCACTATTGTATGCGGTGGCTAATGCGTTAGAAACGTTAGGTGAGAGAGAGGAAAACCAAGCGTTGGTTGAATACTCTGATCGCCTCAAAGCGGCATTGATAGAGACAGTAAAGCAGGGTTGCATTACGGGTGATCTGAAGGGTAAAACCACTGATCCAAGCAATGAATCGGTTGTGGACATGTACGGCTTCTTGGATGCGGTTGATCGTAATTTAGGTGAGTAATCGAAAGACCTAAACGCCCCATCTAGTCGATAGAGAATGGCCTGAATCAACTGCGTTGCAGTCTGGTTTAGGCCATTTTTTTGCCTGAAAAACAGAATCGTTCAAATAACACTCTGTTTTTAAAGACGTTCTGCAAATCCTTACTATACTTTTCCATCAGGCTTTTACGAATGGTGGGTACTGCGAATGATGGTTGCGGAGTGTGGGGCATGATGGGGAATTTTGGAATTCAGCAAAAGTTAACGTGGATCATGTGTTGTGCATTGGTGCTGTCGTTAGCGATTGCCACAGGCATGAACAACTATTACGCCCGGTCGCTGATTGAAGAGCGCTTAAAGAGTTCAGAGTTGCCTGCGATACTGACCTCTATTAGAAACGATATCGACAAACAAATATCCGTACCGTTGCTTGCCTCCAAGCATATGGCAGAGAATAGCTTCCTGATTCGTTGGATTACACAAGGCGAAACGGCAGAAGAGTTGGATCAGGTGAAAACCTATCTAGCGGATGTCAAAACGAACGATAACGCGAATGTCTCATTTTATGTCTCATCTGAGAGTAATAACTACTATACCGATGACGGTGTATTTAAAACATTGGACCCCAACAACAGTAAAGATGGTTGGTTCTACGGTTTTATTGATTCAGGTAAGACCTTTAGTTTGGATGTTGATGTTAATGAAGCATCCGGAGATCTCACGTTATTTGTGAACTATTTGGTTAAGTCATCGAAGCCTCTGGGCGTTGCGGGAGTGGGTATTAATGTTTCTTCGTTGGCGGAGTTAATTAAGAATTATCATATCGGTGAATCCGGCGGTGTGTACTTAGTGGATAATGCGGGTGTCATTAAAGTACATCGGGATATTGCGCAAGTTGAGAGCGGTAGTATTGCTGATATTGAGCAAATGAAAGGCATTGCTGCTGATCTATTGAATACTGAGCAGGTCAATTACGCTGAATTTGAGCGCAGCGGAGAAACCATTATTACCGCCTCTACTTATATTGAATCCCTTGATTGGTTTTTGGTGGCAGAAGTGCCGAAGGCGGAAATTTACGCTGAGCTAAATAGTGGTACGCGGAATATTATCATTAGTAATGTTTTGATAGCCGCGTTGTTTGTGGGAGTGATTTACCTTATTGCAAAATCCATTGTATTACCCATCAAGCGTACTGTATCGATGTTACAGGACATTGCTCATGGGGAAGGAGATTTAACGTTACGGTTACACGTTGAGTCGAACGATGAAGTAGGTCAGCTAGCGACGGCATTCAATCAGTTTGTTGAAAAACTGCAGAACTTGGTCAAGAGTATTTCTTCTACCTCAAAGCAACTGGCGACGTCAATTAATAGTGTGGACAATCTGGCCTTAAAAACCAGCCAAGATGTTGTCGATCAACGGGATCGTATTCACTTACTTGCCACGGCAATGCACGAGATGGGCATGACTATTCAAGAGATCGCGAGAAGCGCTAATCACGCGGCTAGCGAAGCAAATAACGCGACAGTACAAAGTGAGACCAGCAAAGCTGTGATAAATCAGACAATTGACGGCATACATGGATTGTCCACTGAAGTGAATCGTGCCAGTGATGTGATTGGCGACCTTGCGGTGCATACAGAAGCGATTGGTAATATTTTAGCAGTTATCCGTGGAATATCAGAACAAACCAACTTGCTTGCATTAAACGCAGCGATAGAGGCTGCTCGTGCGGGGGAGCAAGGTCGAGGTTTTGCAGTTGTCGCGGATGAAGTCAGAACGTTAGCTCAGCGTACGCATGAATCCACAGAAGAAATTAACGCGATGATTGGTAAATTACAGGAGGGCTCAAAGCACGCGGTGAGTGCGATGGATTCAGGACTGGCAAAAACCAATGAAACCGTCGATACCGTGAGTAGCGCGAGTACCTCGTTAAATACCATCATTGAAGCGATCAAAGCGATTACCGATACTACAATCCAAGTGGCGACTGCGACCGAGCAACAAAGTACGGTGGTTCATGATATCGATATGAATATCCAAAAAATTAATGATGCGACGTCGAGTACGGCAGAGGCATCAGATGAAACCGCAACAGCCTGTAAAGAGCTTAACCACTTGGCTGAAGAGCTTGCGGAACAAGTGTGTAATTTTAAGATCTAGTCGTTGCCTAGAATCGACCAGTGATCTTGAATGCTACCTTGTCTGAGCGTAACGATATCACCAAACTGTAAGAACACAGCCTCACTTTGTGTAGGGCGTAGGAACACGTGGTCATCGACATGAAGTGACACCGCATTGGAACCATTCACCATCTGTTGATTGGTGCTTTTCCCGTAGAGAGTGTTTTTTTGTAAGCCTGCGGGCGACTCATAATGGGCCATCCATTCACCGCCATAAATAAAAAACGTCTGTTGTTGATTTATATCCCACCAACTCAGTAGGGGAGATAACGATTCTACCGATGGAACCCTAATGCCTGGGGATTGTTTAAGGACCGGGGTTGCGATATAGGATGCAGGTACAAAGCCTTCTAAAGAGGGAATATCAAAATCGGAGGGTTTGACTAAGCAGGAGCCTGCGGAAACCTCGTTTACTACACTTCCCTGTTGATGTAGCGCAACGGTAGGGCTGCCGGCCCCATTTAAACACAATGAAGACAGATCTATCTGTGGAAAGTCATTGACGATGACATCGATGAAACGTTGGTAGATAGCTTGGGATTGCCTAAAAGCATCGGCCTCACTGTCCAGGATAGAAGGGATTTTAACCACATGGGGGTCGTATCCCATCAAACCGCTAAAGGTAAGATGTTGTGGGTGGGCTAGGGTAAGCGCCAGCATTTGTTTCAGTTGATCAGGCTTTTGAATGCCGCCGCGGTGCAAGCCCACGTCGATTTCGATATTGATGCGTAGCGTGATCTGGCGTTGTTGCGCTAAGGATAGATATTGCTGTAATCGTTCGGTGTTGTCGACAAGCCATTGCAGTTGTATTGCGGGCTTAAATGTTGAGGTGACCTGTGTGTGCTGAATATAAAACTGTTCCACTGCCGCCACTGGCATCGGTTTACCCAAGAGAATGTCGCTATGGGGGAACTCCTGGGCAACATGCTGGATAAAAGGCAGGTGAAACAGCATAAGTTTATGAGTCTTTGCGGTATCCATGATATAGCGCAATAACGAAGGGCTCGGCAAGGATTTCGCGACGATACGATAACCCACACTGGGGCGAATCAGTGAGATTAGCGTATTAATATTCTGATCGAGACGATCCAGGTCAACAATGATGGCTGGGCGATGGGGCCCATGCCGGGAAAATTCTTTATTGAGTGCGCTAAAGTACGCATTATAAGGGGCACCGTTGTCTGAGGGGCGAAGCCCCAGTGCAGTCGCTACCCCAACCGCAGAAGCACTCACGATAAAATGTCGGCGTTTCATCAAAGTATCCATAGAATCTTTATGTGTGGGTTGATGATACTATCGCGGGTAGCAGATTGGCAAAGCAGCCATCAGTAAATAGGTAATCGGATAAACAGTTCCGTAGGAAGATAGGGAAGTTCATGAATATATTGGTGTTAAATAGCGGTTCCTCAAGTGTGAAATATCAGTTGATAGATCCTGCCTCGGGCGAGGTACTAATGGCGGGGGTCAAAGAGGAATTGGCAGCAGGGAGCGGCCATAAAAGTGCCATCGCTATTGTGCTAGAAGAAGCCAACGCTTTTGATATTGCTGCTGTTGGCCATCGCGTTGTGCATGGTGGCGATAGCTTTCATGATGCTACCTTGATTGATGATACGGTTATCCAAGCTATTGAAGAGTGGATACCGTTAGCACCGCTGCATAACCCCCATAATCTTGCCGGCATTAACGCCGTAACTGAGGCCTTGCCGGATGTGCCCCAGGTAGCGGTATTTGATACCGCATTCCATGCGCGTATGCCAAGGCGGGCCTATACCTATGGATTAGACCATGAGGTTGCACAGGCGCACCGTATACGTCGTTATGGATTTCATGGTACCTCACATCAGTATGTGGCGAATCGAGCGGCGGAATTTCTACAGCGTCCGTTGAATGAATTACGTATCGTGTCCCTGCATTTGGGTAATGGTGCCAGCGCCTGTGCGATTGAGCTGGGCCACTCGACAGATACTAGTATGGGAATGACACCACTAGAAGGTTTGGTGATGGGCACTCGAGCCGGGGATGTGGACGCTGGTGTGTTATTGCATTTATTACGACAAGACGGCTACGACAGTGAACGTTTGGATGCCTTGCTGAATAAAGACAGTGGCTTAAAAGGTCTGACCGGTATTAGTAATGATTTGCGAGATATTGAAACCCAGGCGGGTGAAGGCAATGACCGGGCGCGAATGGGCATCAATGTCTTTGTGCATAGAATACGAAAGTATATTGGTGCTTATGCTGCGGTCATGGGCGGAGTTGATGCAGTGGTAATCACTGGGGGTATTGGTGAAAACAGCGCGGCAATGCGCCGAAGAATATTGCAACGTTTAGGTTTTCTTGGGTTATTGTTCGATGAAGATCGTAATCACGATACGTGTCTATCTGCGGAGGTGCCTGTCGCAAGGATTAGCAGTGATGCTTCCAGAGTGCAGGTGTTAGCTGTTAAGACCAATGAAGAATTAATGATTGCTAAGCAAACTGCAGAAGTGGCGAAAAAATTGGTTGCGGTTGAAACCACAAAATCCATTCCTATCGCTGTCAGTGCCAGACATTTGCACTTGGATAAGAAGACGTTTGCGATATTATTCGGTGAGGGTGCAGAGCCTACCTACTACAAAGACCTGTCGCAACCGGGTCAGTATGCCTGCGAGGAAAAAGTGAATCTTATTGGTCCGCGAAATCGTATTGATGGTGTTCGCTTATTGGGACCATTGCGTTCCAAAAACCAAGTGGAAATTTCACGTACCGACGAATACTTTTTGGGGGTGGATGCTCCCGTGCGTAACTCCGGTCAAGTGGAAGACTCTGCCCCCATCGTGATTAAAGGGCCCTGCGGTCAGGTGCAATTAACCGAAGGGCTTATCTGTGCGCGCCGTCATATCCATATGCACCCTGATGACGCAAATGCATTTGGGGTTAAGGATAAGGATGAAGTGGAAGTTGCCATTACGGGTGGTCCGCGGGATTTGATATTTGGCGATGTGTTGGTACGTGTTAACCCTGGCTATCGCTTGGAGATGCATATCGATACCGACGAAGGTAATGCCGCTGAACTCAGTCGCGGTGCTGGCGGTGACCTTGTGTATGTGGGGGTGAATGATGCAACGGCGTGCTTGCGCATAAAGCAGACACGATGCGAGTAACCTAAATGCCGCTTACGCTTTGCTTCCGAAATAACGATGGGGTCATTCCTACCCATCGTTTAAATGCCCGAGAAAAATTGACCTCTTCGCTGTAGCCCAGCCGTTCAGATATCTCCTGGATGGACCAGCTGGTATTTTGTAAATACCGAATCGCCACATTCTTTTTTACTGAATTTTGAATTTCTTGATAGTTAAACCCTGCTTGCTGCAAGTGTCGGCGCAGCGTCCTCGATGTCATGTTGAGTTTCTTGGCCATCGACTCTTGAGATATTAGCATTTCGGGATTTTCAGATAGGTAGCGATTAATGGTATTTGGTAAATCATGTTGTTGTTTGAGGTCAGATAGAGCAGCTTCGCTTTGTTGTTGAACTAATTGAAACACGCCGCTGTTGGCGGAGGCGTTGTGTTGCATTAAAGCGGCGAGGGGAATCTCTACGCTGTTTCGTACATTGCTAAAAGTCATGTTGTTGCCCAGTGTTGCGTTAAGCAGCTCGATGTCTTTGGGTTTTGTATAGCTCAGTTGGATATTTATATCCGATAATTTTAATGCTAGTTTTGTTTTCATTACAGTGATTAACCCACTCACACATCCATCAATAATCGGCCGGGTTTGAAAGGAGGTCTCGGTATTAACCTCAAAAATGATAATCACAGAGTTTGGCGTCAATTCATAATCTATGGAGACTAATTGATTCCTAATTTGTAGGAATTTTTGGTAGGTTTGTAAGCTCTGCAGGGAATTCGCTGCGCTCGTGGATACGTGCCCCAATAATCCATGAGCGCCAACGTGTAATCGTTTACCAAATTCTAACCCCCAATTAAGGTCATTAAGTTGATCAGATGCATTGGAGAGTAGTTGGTTTAGTTGGCGAGAATTTACATAGGGGGCGTGATTAATGGAAAGTGGGTCGATGCCGGTGTTTACTAAAATGTCTTTGGCTAGAATGCCTTTCTCTGCAACAAATTGGACAAAAATGTTGACGTAATCCGTGGAGAGAGCCGCATTATGTTGCGGGTGAGTCTCTTGTATTTGTCCCATGCTTTTATCCTAGTATCACGCTCTGGCCAGCTTGGATTGCTGCTTTGGCCGGAGCTGACCTATGTTTTTTTGTTGTTATTAGTACGATAAAAATTACCGCAAAATAAAAATAAACTCAACAGCGTTTCTGTAGGCAAGTAAGCCGTCATCTGCTTGGTGTGGTTTCGACGCTGAAAATATAGGGGAAGAAAATGAAGGGAGTTCGGGTAATATCGCTATTAATTCAAAGACTTATCGTAATAAGCATAGGGGGGCTGTTAGTGGGGTGTGGCGCATTGGATGGTGATGATCGCCCTGCATGTACTGGCCCTCTTGAGCCAGGGCTACATCAATGTGGCTTAATCGTTGGAGAATATAATCGCTATTATCAAATGCGAGTGCCGAAGACCTATACCGGTGACGCGATGCCGTTAGTACTGGATCTTCATGGTTTTGGATCTCCTGTGGCATTTGGGTTATCAGGAGAGCGATTAGTATCGGGTATGGATAAAGTTGCGCAAGACGAAGGTGTTATTGTGGTTTGGCCGCAAGGCATTGAGAATGCGTGGAATAGTGTTTCCTCAGACCAGCTGGAACCAGGTGATATTGATGATGTCGGTTTTCTATTGGCCCTTGTTGAAGAAATACAACTCGCAGTGAATATCGATAGTTCTAGAGTGTATGTGATGGGTATTTCCAATGGCGGGGCGATGGCACAAGTCGTCGCGTGTGAGGCTTCCAGTATTTTTGCTGCAGTATCCAGTGTTGCCTTTCAGTTGCCGATGGCGGCGGAGGACTGTGTATTAGATATGCCCATCCCAATGATATCCTTTCATGCGCCGACGGACATTTTGGTGCGCTTCGATGGTAATCATGATGGTTTGCCTAACGCTGGGTTGTCTGCTCCTGCATCTTATGACGCCTGGTCTGATCTCAATGGTTGTGTGGATGATTCCGCAATTTATCTGGAAAAAGGTAAGTCATTCTGCGAAATGCGTACCGAGTGCGCTGGTGGGGTAAACGTTGGATTTTGTACCATTGACGGTGAAGGGCAGTTCCTCGGTGGCCACTTAACCTATATAAACAACGATAACGTTAAGCTTAGCGGGCAGATATGGGATTTATTTTCTCGCTACCAGAGATAGATTCCGATTTTTAATCGTGCTAGATTCGAAGATTAGTTATATTTACACGTGTTAACTTATTTTTGATGGTGCTGGCGATGGATAATTTGGAGACATTACAGACGGACCTTATCAAACCACCGAAGGCCAAAGGGCTGCCATTATTGGGCAACCTGTTGGACTTGGTGGGGGATCCGATAAATTTCTTACGTACTCAGCATGAACGTCACGGTGATATTTTTCATGTGTCCGCACTTCATAAAAAATATACGGTAATCGCGGGTGTAGAAGCGAACCGATTTATGTCCAGTGAAGGGCGCGATAATTTTTCTTCCCAAGAAACCTGGGGGGATTTTGTTGATAAAACCGATTGCCCCCACCTGCTTATTGGCTCGGACGGAGAGGCTCATAGTTATCAGCGAAAACTACTGAAACCCTATTTTTCCAAGGCGGCCTTTAAAGATCGATTGCCGCTGTTAATCGAACCGATCGAATCAACAATGAAGGCGATTCAATCAGAAGACGTTGTTATTGGTCCTTTTCTGCGAAACCTTATTTGTAAACAAATTGGCATGGTATTACAGCGCACAGCCGTGAGCACTGAGCAATCTGAAGCTTTTATGTTAGCGCAAAATACTTACCTGAAAATTTATATGTTGGGTAAGTGGCCACGCATACTTCTGTTAAACCCTAAGTTTATCTTTGCTGATATCAAGACCAAACGATTCTCCAAACAACTGATTGCGTCTAATAAGGCTCGTGACAAGCAGCAAGACAATTTTGTTACCTATATGGATAAAGTGGAAGAGGGTAGGGCCGAGCATCCTGAATGGTTTACCGATGGAGATGTTCATGGTCACACCATGCTGCCGTTTGTTGGGGGGGTGGACCCTGCCGGTGGTACGATGTCTTTTGTATTGTATGAATTACTAAAAAATCCAGAACTAAAGCAACGAATAACTCGGGAAATTGATGCTAACTATTCCGAGGGTTTTCCAAGTTTTGAAGCCATGGATGCGATGGAGGATGTTAAAGGACTAATTTACGAAACGTTACGGCTGCATCCTGCCGGGTATGCATTAAGCCGAACGGCGGCGAAAGATTTTGTATTTTCAGGATACAAAATTAACAAAGGCGATGAGATGCTTGTGTTTGGTGTCGCGAATCACTTTAAAGAAGAGTATTTTGCTAAACCTGATGTGTTTGATATTGAACGCTATCGGGAGCCAAGAAATGAGCATAAAACCCGCCACGCGTTTGCGCCTTTTGGCCGTGGTCCACATACCTGTGTTGCTAACAAACTTGCGGAGTTGCAACTGACAGTAAATACCATCGTGATGTTACGCCATGTGGATATGGAGCTATTGGTTCCGTTGGACAAACTGAAAAAGGAGTTTACGCCTGTCCCTTTTGTCAGCGAAAATTTTAAGGTACGTTTTACCGCTAGGGCTGTCTAATCCGGTTAGCATGGTCTGGTTAGTATGGACAGTTGAAAAGGAACAGTTCTGTGAATGTGTCTGAAGTGAAAGCGTTTTGTCGATCGATGAGTATGGTTGAAGAGCGCGAAACAGCCGGGTATCAAGCCGGCACGTTATATGGGGCGTTATTATTGGGTCACGGTGGTGAATGTTAGCTCAGTAGATGAGGGATATCTGACTGAGCTTATTCGATGGTCTTATCAATACACGTTGAGTCGTTTGCCAAAGCGGGTTCAAAAGCTTATTGACGCCTAATTGGTTTCTTCGGCATCCTGCATGCGCTCGATACGCTCGCGCTCTTCTTCGATAGCGGCTTTGATCTCAAGCAGGACTGAATCGACATCAGCCTCCTCGTCGGTATCCTCAAATTGGCCTGTGAGCTCTAAATCTGGATGCAGTGCTGCATCCTCATACAGCGCCCAAATTTCTTTGGCGTACCGTGTTTCAAGCAAATCCGGTGCGTACTGCCCGTAATACGTGGTCATATTATTAACATCACGTTCAAACATCCACTGTGCGTGATTGTTTGCCGCGGCATCCACCGCTTGAGGTAGGTCGATAATGACTGGGCCGTAATCGTCCACTAATACATTAAATTCAGAGAGATCACCATGTACCAAACCGACGTAGAGCATACGCATCACATAGGTCATTACCAATGCGTGGTCTTCTCGCGCTTGCTCCGCTGACATGGATACGTCATTGAGGCGGGGGGCGACCTGGCCGTCATCATCGGTGACCAGTTCCATCAGTAGGACACCGTCAAAGCAGCCGTACGGCTGAGGAACACGTACGCCAGCATCGGCTAATTTGTATAGGGCATCGACTTCTGCGTTGTGCCAGGCGTCTTCCTGCTCTTTACGGCCAAATTTTGAGCCTTTTTCCATTGCCCGTTGTCGGCGACTGTTACGGACTTTACGGCCTTCTTGGTACTGAACGGCCTGTTTAAAGCTACGCTTATTGGCTTCTTTGTAGACTTTCGCGCAGCGAATATCCGATCCGCTGCGAACTACGTAAACAGACGCCTCTTTTCCACTCATAAGTGGGCGGAGGACTTCATCGACTAAACCGTCTTCAACTAGGGGCAATATGCGCTTTGGAATTTTCATAGCGCTCTTATACCTTACTTGAGCGTCGGATGGAATAGTCTAACTGCGGTGCCTGCGGATCAGGGGCAAAATTGAGGGTACAGATTGTCATGGGTCTACTAGCTACTTCCTAAGATATGTTGGATTTAATATAACGGAAAGCATGAATTTTGCCAATAATCTGATGAGATGCAGGCGAATTTTGCTCAACTTCCTTCAACCTAGCGATAAAGGCAGGGTCATAATCTGTTATTATTGCTCGCTTGTCATAATTCATTATTTCACAGGACCAGTCTGTTGAGCGAATCAGCCTTTTCGACCCTAAATTTAACGCCCGCACTATTAGAAAACCTTACATCATTAGGGTATCACGAAATGACCCCTATTCAGGCACAGAGCTTACCATTGCTATTAGCGGGTAAGGATGTCATTGCTCAAGGCAAGACAGGGTCCGGTAAAACCGCTGCATTTGGCATCGGTCTATTGGAAAGCCTTAATGTAAAACGGTTCCGTGTACAAACCTTGGTCCTTTGCCCTACGCGGGAACTGGCGGACCAGGTCGCTAAGGAAATTCGTCGAATTGCCCGAGCGATCCATAATATCAAGGTACTCACACTGTGTGGTGGTATGCCGTTTGGGCCTCAAATTGGCTCGTTGGAGCATGGAGCACATATTATAGTGGGTACGCCAGGGCGAGTGGAAGAACATCTGCGCAAGGGTTACCTCAATCTGGATAACTTAACGACGTTTGTGTTGGATGAGGCTGATCGAATGTTAGACATGGGTTTTCAGGAAGCCCTTGATGATATTATGGAATTTATGCCGAAAAAGCGCCAGACCATGCTATTTAGTGCGACGTTCCCAAAGAAGATCCAAAGCATCGCCGATCGGGTGATGGTGGAACCAGAAATGGTTAAGGTTGAGTCAACCCATGATGATAGCAGTATCAAACAGCATTTCTTTAAGGTAGAGAGTAATGAGCAGCGGCCCGAAGCCGTATTCCTATTGCTCATGAAATATAAACCTGAATCAGCAGTGGTGTTCTGTAATACCAAGCGTGAAACCGAAGAAGTAGCAGATGAGTTACGTAATCACGGTTTTACCGCATTGGCACTTCATGGGGATTTGGAACAAAGGGCGCGAGATCAAGCGTTGGTGCGTTTCGCCAATAAGAGTGCCACAGTGTTAGTGGCCACTGATGTGGCGGCACGAGGGTTGGATATCGAATCGTTAGATGCGGTGATTAACTACCATATTGCGAGAGAGACAGAGGTTCATGTACACCGGATTGGCAGAACTGGACGTGCAGGAAGTAAAGGTATCGCCTGTTCTTTGTACAGTGATAAAGAGCATGTGAAGGTGACTCGATTAGAAGACTATATGAAGCAGCGAATTACTCCTGAACCGCTACCGGATACTAAACACCTGTATGAAGATGCGTATGAGCCGTCAATGGCAACATTGCAGATAGATGGCGGTAAAAAGCAAAAGGTTCGACCTGGCGATATTCTGGGTGCATTGACCGGGCAAGACGGCATTGAAGGCAAGCAAGTAGGGAAGATTCAAATATTTGATAATTGGGCTTATGTGGCGGTTCACCGAGATGTTGCCAACGAAGCCCTAACCAAGATTTCCAGGGGGAAGCTGAAGGGCCGTTCTTTCCGAGCTCGACGTATTCGGGGATAGAATGAACACCGTTGCGCCTCATTTACGACAGATCGTAGAGAGTATTAGTCCGATCACGGATGAGGCGTGGTTAGCCATGAGGGATCTATTCTCGCCGATAACGCTAGCACCTGAGCAATATTTTGTAACCACCGGTGAGCAAGCGACATCGGTGGGGCTAATACTCTCTGGGGTCATGCGAGAGTACTTTATTACCCAAGAGGGCAAAGAGTTTAACAAGGCTTTTGTGCTAGATGGGGATATCACAGGCTCGCTATTTGATCTGTTGACCCAAGAACCCTCCATAGCGTCTATTCAGGCGCTGACCCAAACAGAGCTACTGGTAGCCGACTATCAGGCTTTTTCGGCATTATATGATCGCTTTCCCTGCTGTCAGCGATTAGGGCGCTTGCACGCAGAGCGCTTGTTTATGTTGAAGGCCCGCCGAGAGCATGAATTTATGACGTTGGATGCCTATGCACGTTATCAAATGCTTTTATCTAGGGTTCCCTTAATAGAAGAGCAGGTCGCGCAATACCATATTGCCAGTTACCTAGGTATAACCCCGGTAGCCTTGAGCCGAGTGAAGAAACAACATCAGAGCAAATAGCGTCATTCTTGTGTGATTTTCTAATCGCATCGCAGATTGCAACGTCTAACAATAATTGAGGACCGCCTTCCGAAATATGCACTCGCTCGTAAGCAGTGCTGCCATCACATTTTTCTACGCTTGTTCTTCTATGCATCATAAGTGCCTGTTGCATATGGGAAATCACAACGCGATTTCACACCCTCTACATTCTGTCGACCTTTCCGATATTAAATTCTAAGAGTGGCACATAATCTGCTCCCTCCTTGGTATTGAAATTAATCAGGGTGTCTAGCATGACGAAAATACATGATGTGATTCATCAGGGCATACAGCTATCGGGGTTGCAGCGAGTGTGTTCTTACATCAATCGACATAAGTTATCGATATTGTGTTTTCACTCCATGTCGGTGGAGGATGAGCATTGCTTTTGGCCCGGTGTATTTATTTCGAAGAAAAAGCTCTGTGAAATCTTGGACTATTTACGTGACTCTCGTTATCAGGTTATTTCGCTCACCGAGGCAAAAAAACATCTTAGAGGTGAGGTGCTTTATGAATACCCTGTTGTTATTACGATTGATGATGGTTGGTATAGAAGTGTGGTCGATATGTTACCCATACTCGAGCGTTATCGATTTCACTGTACGTTATATGTGACGACGTATTATGTGTCTCACCAAATAGCGGTGGTGAATGTCATTCTTCAATATATGTTGTGGAAATCCAACGTGACTGCATTTTCGCTTTGCATTGACGGCACCGATTATGAATTTTCTGGTAGTCATCAGAATATGGTGAATGCTGTTGAAAGTATCATGATAAATCGGACCGACAGTCAGAAAGAACGCATTATTTACGATATTGCGAATGCTCTGGGTATCGATACAAAAGTTATCGAATTAAAACTATTCCAGAACGCGAGTCGTGAGGATATTCGTAACGCATTTCAATCACCGTTGGTTGATTTTCAATTACATACACATATTCATTCCCTGCCAAAAGACGAAAACGCAATCCGTAAACAAATTATTAAAAACAAAGAATTGCTGGAAGATATGTTGGATTGTAAGGGTGAGCTTAACGATTTCTGTTATCCCAGTGGGTTGTGGCATCCATCCCAAATTCCACATTTGGAATCGCTGTCCATTGAAACCGCAACAACGCTTGATGAAGGACTTAATGCTATCGGTGATCATCCGTTAAAACTCAATCGTAGTCTAATCATGGATAACCGTTCGCTCACCCATATTAAATTAACGCTATCGGGTGTGCTGGATGTTATTCGACGACTTAAAGCAAACTAAGGGATGAGAAACATAATGTTGAAAGATGATTTGGCCATTCTCAATCACCCGCTCGATACCGGTATGTTATTACGTAAAAGCCGAGGGTTGCGTCGTAAACTTCGAACCGTAGCAGGCTTGGAGCCAATACGGGTAGCGGTATTAGGTGGTTCAACAACAGCGGAAGTCATTAAGTTTATCGATGTGTTTTTGCTGAGCAATGGCTTTGATCCAGAGTTCTATGAGTCTGGATATAATCGTTTCTTTGAGGATGCGATGTTTGATAACGAAGCGTTGGATAGCTTTGATCCGCAGTTTATCTATATCCATACCAGTAGTGTGAATATACATTCCTGGCCTGATCCCTTCGATTCTGAAGAGGCAGTCAGCGCTCTTGTCGAGAGTACTTACGAAAAATACGAGAGTGTATGGAAGTCACTGAAACATAAATATAATGCAACGATCATACAGAATAATTTCGAATCGCCTTTTAGTCGGCCGTTGGGAAATTACGATGCCACGATTGCTACCGGGCGGACACAATTTGTTAATCGACTCAATGCTATGTTTGCCGATTATGCTCGTCAGGATGAAAGTCTAATTTTACATGACTTACACTATCAGGCGTCGTGGTTTGGGTTGGAGCACTGGTATGACAAAAAGCAATGGTACGCCTATAAGTACGCAATGAATCTCGATGTGTTCCCTCTAATAGGGGAGAGCGTGAGTGCTCAAATCAGAGCTGTTCTCGGTAAGAGTAAGAAATGTTTGGTGTGTGATCTCGATAATACGCTTTGGGGTGGTGTTGTAGGTGACGATGGGGTTGACGGTATTCGCATTGGAAACGAAACTCCAGAAGCCGAAGCATATCGAGAGATTCAAGAATATGTCAGAGACCTCAAAGCACGCGGCGTCATACTGGCGGTATGCAGCAAGAATGAAAAAGACCATGCGGAATCTGGATTTTCTCACCCCGATAGTGTTCTTAATGCCACTGACTTTTCATCGTTTAAAGCCAATTGGCAGTCAAAAGATCGCAATATAGGCGCCGTCGCAGAAGAGATAAATATAGGAAAAGACGCATTGGTGTTTATGGATGACAACCCCGTTGAGAGGAAGCTTGTTGCTGATAATCAGCCAGAGGTCTGCGTGCCTACCATTGGCGATGACCCCTCTCGTTATATTGAGCTAATTGATAAGTCCGGATATTTTGAAATAACATCACTTAATAACGATGATCAGAATCGTTCGGTAATGTATTCGCAGAATAAACAACGAGAAGAGCAGCAGTCGATATTCAGTGATTATTCGGAATTCTTAGTGTCTTTAGAAATGAAAGCAGAGATAGCACCCTTTAGTGCAATGTATTTACCCCGAATATCGCAGCTTACCAACAAGACGAACCAATATAACTTGACGACTAAGCGCATGTCAGAACAGGAACTGACGCTCTATTCTGAATCGTCAGAGTACACAACATTGTATGGCAGGTTGGCGGATATCTATGGTGATAATGGCCTGGTATCGGTAGTGCTTGCCCACCAAAAAAATCGAACGCTTCATGTGGATTTATGGTTGATGAGTTGCCGGGTAATCAAGCGGGATTTCGAATGGGCGATGTTCTTTGCTCTCAAAAAAGACGCGATTAAACGAGGCTGTGACGAAATAATTGGATATTTTATTCCAACCAAAAAAAATAAATTGGTCTCCAAGCACTACGAAATACTCGGGTTTAGTTGTATCAAACAAAATGGTGATGGTAGCTCAGTGTGGTGTCTTTCCCTGTTGGATGACGTTCCGGCTCCTAGCATTGCTATCGAGATTACGAATGAAATGTAAATAATGTACGGAGTATATATGACGATCTTGATGAAGGTATCAGAAATTATTAGAGATGTGTTGGATGAAGAGTTGGATATTACCATGGGGACATCAGCCTCGGATGCGGAGGACTGGGATTCACTGGCGAATATTCAGATTATTGATGCCATTGAGAAGGAATTCGATATCAATTTGTCAATCAAAGATATTGATGTATTGAACAAAGCGGGAAATGTAGGCGCAACCATCGATTTAATTCGATATAGAATGACGAGCTAAGGAGAAGAATGATGGAACGTTATGCCATAGAAAATCACACCATCGAAAACTACACTATCGAAACGATAGCGTTAGATCAATCCCATGATTTTCAAGTGAAAATCTATCCGGCGATGGTTGATGCATTTACTGAGCTCAGTGGCGATATTAATCCGCTACATACGAGTAAAACGTTTGCGATGGAAAAGGGGTTTCACGATCGAGTTGTGTACGGAATGCTAACTGCGTCTTTCTACTCCACGTTGATCGGGGTCTTTTTGCCTGGGCGCAATGCATTGTTGCAGGAACTCGACACTACCTTTCGAAAGCCTGTATTTATTGGCGATGAATTAACGGTCCATGGTCGGGTGATTGATATTAATACCCGGTTATCTCGTATCGAAGTGCAAGCATCGATTACTAATCAAATCGGACAAAAGGTATCCAAGGCGCGGATAAAGGCAGGTATATATGCAGAATGAAACCACACTAGTGCTTGGGGCTAGTTCAGACATAGGTAGAGAGATTATTCGAGCCACTGATGCTAGGGATCGCAAAGTGTTTGCCCACTGTTATCACGGTAAATCCAAATTGGATCACCTAAACGCGGAGCTCGATAGTACTGTATATCCGATATCTGCGGACCTGGGTACGGTTGAGGGCAGCAATGAATTGATCGCTAAAGTCAGTGGCTCGTGCGAGGTACCTGATTCGATTGTTATATTGCAGGCGCCATCATTAAAGCTGGGGCGATTCAAAAATCTTAGCCGAGCGAGTTTTCAAGAGCATTTTGATACTCAGGTATTGGGGACGTTTGATGTGCTCAAACACTTCTTACCCAAAATGGCCAAGCGAGGCTCTGGACGTGTTGTGTTTGTACTTAGCAGCGTTACGATCGGAATGCCGCCGGCTTCGATGGCGAATTATACGACGGGAAAATATGCACTACTGGGTCTAATGCGATCGGCAGCTGCTGAATACGGACACAAGGGGTTGTCCATCAATGCGATTTCACCGTCCATGGTTGATACGCAATTTCTAAATAATTTGCCCGATAAAATGATCGAGCTCAATATCGCTGCACATATACAAAAGCGTATTGCGCGCGTTGATGATATTGCACCGGCGGTCGCATTCTTATTGTCCGCAGGGGCAAACTACATGAATGGCGTGAATCTGCCTATTGCGGGAGGGGGACAAGTATGAATATTAAGACTCACATAGCGAACCTGGCTTTTATCACTCGATCTCGATTAGGACTTGATGTACTTGATCAATACCCGGTGGAGCATTATCTACACTTCTTTAATTGTGATAGTACACGAGGGCCATACACCAATTTCCCCGGTTATTTGAGTGACTGGTTCGATGCGATTGTGGCCAATAAAGGGGAGGCGGTTCTACAGGAAATTCATCGGTTGGCGTTACTAAAATTAATGAATGATTCATTGAAAAAAATCGAAAGCATGGATGTATCTATCTCGATTCGAGAGGCTATTCATACGTGGTATCGAGATATTTGTAGCAGGGTTGAGGATCGAGAGTATTGTTTTGATGCAAATCATGACTATTTTAAGAAAGATATTCAGATAGCATCACTTCGTTTATGGCCTACCTCAAGTATTTGTCACTTTGAGCGGGCAGGTATATCCCGCACCACTTTGTTAAGCGGCGGGTTAGTTCAAGCGAGTTTGGGATTAAAAACCCTAATGTTCGATCTTAAAGGTAAGCACACGGATTTATTTGAACTACATATGGAAGATCGCAGGACGAATCCGTACTTTATGGAAGGTGGATGGGAGCGCCTATATTCCGATCTCGCCGAAGAAATGCTGCTGCACCCAGAGGTCCCCGGCGTTTTTGCCCAAAGTTGGTTTTGGGACCCTGCCGTAGGCGAGATCAGCAAAAATACGCGATATTTGCGAACGATACCTGAACAAGGTGGAGCGACCTTTTTTCGGCTCGGAGAAGATCATGCCCCCAACCATCCAGCGCTTAAGCATAAGAAACGCCGACGGCTGTGTGCCGAGGGAGCGTATATACCAACGCGGTATTTAATGATTTGGCCCAGAGAGAAATTGATTCGCTGGTATAAACGTAAGCAGGAGCAGGATATGTTGGCCATAAACATAGGTTAATGACCTGTTTCGTTGCCGCCGCTATTGTAAGAAGAAATGGTTGGACAAATCTTATCTTAGCGGGGCAAAAAATGAATGTGAATCGTTACTTATACGTTACAGCGTTGGCAGCAGGCAGTTTATTATTACTCATGGTGTTGTTTGGTATTAGCTCGGGGGTGTCTCAGCAAACTTTTGAGATAATTCAGCCAGTGCCAGACTATACACGTGCATTGTTAAATTCGGCGATGCCATTACGAGTGATACTGGGGTTAGACAATATATTTATCGCACTTTACTGTACAACGATGGTGTTTATTGTCTTGGCATTGCGTACGCGAGATAATGTGCTGGTATTAGGCATCGTATTATTGGCAGGGTTAGCAGGTGGTGTGCTGGATTATCTAGAAAATCATCATATTCTCACGATGTTGACGGCTGCTGAAATGGGTATTCCTTTGGAGATTACAGAGATAAAACAACAGATGGTAGCAAGCATGCTGAAATGGCATCTAGCCTATTTCGGGTTCTTCTTGGTCGCGTTTGTGCTTCGCCCACAAGATAAACTTGAGTCGTTGTTTCGGTTTTGCCTGTTCTATCTTCAGCTTCCGCTGGGTATCTTCTTTTATATCTCGACACCATTTTGGAATGGCATGCTAGCAGAGGTGCTATTTTATCTTCGGTATCTTAACTTAGTGCTAGGGTTCGGTTTTTTTGCCCTGATCTTTTATCGACGATCGCTGGCAAATACTAGTCCGCAGCATGAGGATCCATCGTTTTCATTGGCTCAATGATTTTTTCTAAACCGTTGATGCGAATCTCTAACGCCAGCTGAAGAAGGTACCCCAGTTTACCCTGGGGGAATCCTTTGTTCGCAAACCATAATAAATACTCCTCAGGCAAATCAATGAGGATGAGCCCTTGGTATTTACCAAAGGGCATCTTCATATGTGCAAGTTGGAGTAGATCTCGCTTATCAAACATGGATTATCTTCTTCTTATGGGCCAGCCTATGAGCCTAAACTAAAGTTAAAGTATGGCTAAGGTAGTGTCAGAAAAGTAAAACGGCTCTAAACGACGTCGTAATACCTTTGCAAGAATGCCTTTTTCGTTCAATAACTCGATGATTGGTGGCGCGAAACGCATGGCATCATCGACCAACATTGAACGTTCGATACTCACCTCTTCTAATATTAAGGTGAGTGTTGATTCGCCATATTTGGTAAAGAAAAAGTCTACGCCACTTTCAATCAGAGAATTGAAGTAGGCGGTTTCACGGAAGTTTTTCCAGAACTCATAACCAAGCACAAGAAAATCCTCAATATCGTCCGCGGATACGACTTTGCGGAATGACGATAGTTTTTTGACCTTGGCTTTATCCCAAATTTCTAAAGAAATTTCGCTGATTTTTTCGTTATCCAAGACTTTGGTAAGAAACTTCTCGCTTTGCTTGAGCGTAGAATTGGCGTTTTTCTCAATGAACTTTTTAACATTTTCTTCGATGACTTTTTCCAGCTTGGGGGCTGCTTTGTTCATCATGTTCTTGCCGAGCTTCATCATCGATGATGCGCCAGGAATATTCTTAGTGACAGCGTTATCGGTGGCGTAATCTTTGATGCCGTTATACAACAGTTCTGATACGAGTGCCGCGTAGACTGGGTTGGATATTGCTTGCTTGATCAAGCGCTCGCGGAACTCTTCCATTTCGAGGGACTTATCAAGCACCTCTTTGAATTGTTCATCTGACAATATGTCATTGAGGGTGTGTTCATCATGCGCGGGGTGGTTGTATACATGTTTGGCTATTTCACCCATCAATTCTGGCACGGCACCGTGAATTTCCATTTCCTTGGCATACTTGGCGATAACTTCTTTGATCTGTCCTGGAGTGACGACATCGTTTAATGTGAGCTTATCAATCTCATCGTAAAAATGGTTGATTTCCTCTTTGAGCAAATTCTCAAAGTCTTCGTTGGTAGCCTGATCAATAACAAACTCAATTTGAGCCTCAAGTAATTTCTCGGCAATCTTCTTCTTTTCCTCTGACATGAGGTCTCTCCTAAGATTTCTCGGTTTACACCGGTGGCATATTACAGGTGAACTATTCCAGACGGGTGCTCACTATGAGTGCTCAAAATGCGACTGATAGATGGGCGCTATAATAGTAGCGCTATAGTAGCAGCGCATTGCTCTTGAGTGAACAGGTGTGCTCTAATAGTTTTGGTGTATATCGTAGAGGAGACTGAAGCCCTTGTAAATAGTGGGCTTCAGCGATGTTGCAGAATACGGGAATAGGTGTGAAAACTGCCAATCTACACTATTTACGGCTGGCTCGCTTCTGTTCTTGGGCTTTTGTCGCAGGGCGCTGTCCGTCCCGGTGGCCAACTTTAGGTTTCTTAGGCTTCTTAGGTTTCTTCGCTTTTTGATTCACTCGAGAAGGTGGCAGGCTGTGAGTTGGATCAAACCCAGGCACGATTTCTCGCGTAAGCTCGGCATTAATTAGCCTTTCGATGTCAGAGAGTTGCTTAAATTCATCGGCACATACCAGAGATACTGCCTGCCCGGTGGATCCAGCGCGACCGGTACGACCGATGCGGTGGACGTAATCCTCTGGAACATTCGGTAAATCAAAGTTGACCACTTGTGGAAGTTGATCAATATCGATACCGCGAGCAGCAATATCAGTGGCGACCAAAGCTCGCACAGAGCCATCTTTAAAGGCCGCGAGCGCTTTGGTACGTGCTCCCTGGCTCTTGTTGCCGTGGATAGCGGCAGCATTAATACCTGCATCTTCCAACTGACGTGTCAGTTTGTTTGCCCCGTGTTTGGTCTTGGAGAAGACCAATACTTGCTGCCATTTGTGTTCGAGAATCAATTTGGTTAGCAACGGCGACTTCTGTTTCTTGTCGACTGGGTGAATCCACTGCTTTACTGACTTTGCAGTGGAGTTTCTTGGTGTTACTGAAATTTCAACCGGATCGTTAACGATGGTTTTGGCAAGCTTGCGAATATCCTGGGAAAAGGTCGCAGAGAACATCAGGTTCTGGCGTTGCTTAGGCAATGCGGCAAGGATTTTTCGGATATCGTGGATAAAACCCATATCGAGCATACGATCGGCTTCATCTAATACCAGGACTTCTAGTTGCTTGAATCGGACTGCCTTTTGATTATACAAATCCAGTAGTCGCCCGGGTGTTGCCACGAGAACGTCAACCCCCTTACGTAGTTTCATCATTTGAGGGTTAATTTTAACGCCGCCGAAGACTACGGCGGAGCGCAGCGGCAGGTGTTGACCATAGGTCTCTACGCTTTCATGGACTTGAGCGGCAAGTTCGCGAGTCGGGGTCAGTATCAATACCCGTACTTGGTTTGCTTGCGCGCGCTCACCGTCGATAAGCCCTTCTAATAAAGGCAGCGTGAACCCTGCAGTCTTACCCGTTCCCGTTTGAGCGGCGGCCATCACATCTTTACCCTGAAGTACGGCAGGAATAGATTGTGCCTGAATCGGAGAAGGGGTTTCGTAGCCTTTTTCGGCAACTGCTTTCAAAATGGGCTCGGACAGGCCTAAGGATTCGAAACTCATGGGATTATCTCTGTATGGGCGCAATAAAGGTCGGCGCGGGGGTATTGAAGGGCGTGCAGCTTACAGGATAACTTGGCTAAGAGCTATACAACGGGGGCAGTGAGCCCGAGAATGCTTAGGGGGATGGGGGAAATGAGGCTCTAATTATGGTAACGCAGTGATATACGGGGTGGGCTTCGTGTATCCTTTTGCTCCGAGTTGACAATATATTTGATGAAAAATCGCTGACCTTCGCTTCACTTGGAGAAAAAACAACCTATTTAGGCCGCGAAACCCGTGGGATAGCGCCATTTTCGGGTGTTTTAAAATTGTCACGTGAGTAGTTGTATTTGACGTTGACTACCGGATAAACCTAGTTATAATTCAATGAGCTTGAAAGTACGTCTTATATTTATGTTTACCGTTTCGATGTCATGTATAGTCCTCGTTCTGTTTTCAATAAGTAATGGCAGCACTTCCAGCCAACAACGGCCCAAATAAAAAATTGGCTACAAATTACTCTTAAAGAATAGGATATGCATAATGTCTACTACAACTGGTACAGTTAAGTGGTTCAACGAATCTAAAGGTTTTGGTTTTATCGAGCAAGAATCTGGTCCTGACGTGTTTGCACACTTCAGCGCTATCAGCGGTTCTGGCTTCAAAACTTTGGTTGAAGGCCAGAAAGTTGAGTTCACTGTTACTCAAGGTCAGAAAGGACCTCAAGCAGAGAACATCGTTGTACTTTAATTAACCTTTGGTTAGTTATTACAACGCGACTTACATGACGTGTCATGTAGGTTGACGAAAAGGGCGGAGTCGAAAGACTTCGCCCTTTTTATTTGCATGTACATTATGGTCGCCAGGTAGCGGTAGCTATAGGGGTTAGTTTGGAGGAATGTTTGTAACATACTGCTATTATCAATGGATGAATAAGAAAAAAGAGAAGGGAAACCTATGGATAGTGTTAAGGCGTCTTGGAAAAAGAGTCTATTTTTCCTTGTGGTATTTAGTAGTCAGGTCGCGGAAGGCAGCGCGCGATTAAGCGCAGTGGACGCATTCAAAGCAATCATGATCGATGGTGTGGATTTGCCCCAGGTGTTAGGCAATCCTATCAAGCAGTATTCCTTAGCGGCAGTGATTGATGATGAAATGGAGCCGATCCCCTTTCAGATAGATGAATATAATGAAGGCGGTGCAGTCTATTTTGAAGGCTGGGACGTACCCTTGGTAGGAACCGAAGGTGTGTTTGATGAAGAAGATAAACTGCTGTTTATCAATAAAGACGCCGGTGAGCGTTATCGCTCACGCCATCGTTATGACGGAAAAATCATTCATGAGATCACCCTCACCGACAAAAACGGTAGTCAGCGCTACGCCTACTTGGTGGAAGGGTCGCGACTTCGTTCTGATGAGCAGTATGTCAGGTATAGCGCGGACGAAGCGTTAGTAGAAACTGACTTCTATTCAATCACTTACAACAAAGAGAATAATCTTAATTGGGATGATTTTTCCATCGTCAATTATGATGGTGATGAGAACCCGTTTGACGCATTAAAAATCCGATTAAATACCGGGGTTCTGACCAATATGGTGACGTTGGAACTCAATAATGAGGATTTGATTGCCCAGGCTAAGGGTGAGCGTATAGGCCCCATCCGCACCACCACTCAAATGGAATTGATCTTTTGGTTTCTAAAATTACCGTTTGTTAAGGTGAGTTTGCAGTTGCACCATTATCCTAACTCATTGCTTTATGATGCAAGAGCCATTTTGCCCGCCGCTCGCCGCAAGATGCTGGTTGATCCTAAGATCCGAATGGCGCTAGAGGGGAACCGGTTATTTGGCACAGAAATTCGAACAGCCTCTGGACCCAAGCAGCCTGCGATCACGGACGGTCATATGGATGATATTGAAAAGGCGCATATTGAACATGGTATATCTATCGACAACAACTGGATCTGGGCGGACACCCAGAGAAACTTAGATTTTGCAGCTTTCTTTACGTTTAATAGCGAGCGTGAGCAAGAAATCTCATTTTACTACAACGATGAAAAGGATATTCTCGATCCCCCCGAGCGCTTCCCAGGCCAGTTACCTGTAGCGGGATATCTTATGCATACCTTGCCACCCAGTGGTTTTTTTGGTTTCACGGTGAATATTCATTTGAGTAACGGGTACGAAGGGGAGCCAGAAGACTTTACCAGCGCTTTACGAACGTTACCGGCCATTAATGTCAGCAGTCCGAAATAAGCCATAGGTTTCAAAAGTGTAAGGAGGACTATAGTCCTCCTTACACTAAGAAGGCGATTTCTAACAATTCTATAAACTATGAAAACAATGAGGAGAATGGGGTCATTCGATTGATTTATCAGCGATTTAAATTACAGTTAAACGTAACGTGTCGCTTTAAATCGAGTAGCCATTGGGGTGTCGATCTATAGAATTATTGATGGTACTCGCATGCAAAAAACTACAATCTTCTTTCGTAAATATTACCTTGTTTCCAGTGTACTTTTGTTGCTCGCGGTTTTTTCCGGTTCGGTAACGATCAGTTATGCAGATGATGAGCTTGTGTCTGATGACGCACTGTTATTGGATGGTGAGCTATCGGATGATGAACTGGTGGAAGAGTCGGATAGCTTAACGGAGGAGTTATCCGACGATGATCTAACAGAGTTGTCCGATGATGATGTGTCGGACGACGACGGGCCTTCTGCAAGTGCATCGGCAAAGAAAAAAGAAGAAGCAGGAAAAGCCCATCTGGCACTTTTTGCAGAAAGTCGCTACCCCTCGGCCAATACCTGCAAGGTGTGTCACGAACAACATTATAAAGAGTGGTCTGTCTCTCAGCATGCCTATGCTCAATTGAGCCCAATCTATATGGCAATGCAGAATAAAATCAATGAATTAACTAACGGTACCAATGGTGATTTTTGTATTCGTTGCCATAACCAGGTGGGCATGAATTTTGGCGAGTCCACCTATGCCTCTAATCTAGAGCGTCACCCCACCTCCAGAGAAGGCATTACGTGTGTGGTGTGTCATCGAGTGAATCAACCTTACGGAAAAGTATCAGGCCGCATTGCGTTGGTGGAGGGGGACTTGTTAACGAAAGGGTATGGTCCATCTGGCGGTGAAGAGCTGGAGCGAGTATTGGATAACCGCCACAAATACCGTGTGGTGACAGATGCTGAGGAGTCGGGACGTAAAATACATACCGAGATTGGCCATTTCCCTCAATTGAAGACATCACAGTTTTGCGGCTCCTGTCATGATGTGAATCTATTTAGTGGCTTTCGTTTAGAGGAAGCCTTTTCTGAATACAAAAATTCTCCTGCCGCTGCACGTGGTGAGAGTTGCCAGGATTGTCATATGGGGTTGGTGCAAGGAGTGGTATCCGGTTACAAGACTGGGCCCGCCGCTATTGTGGGTGGTGTACCAACCAAAAGTAGAAAAATCACCAATCACTTTTTCGCGGGTCCAGATTACTCGGTGATTCATCCTGGTATATTTCCGCATAATGCCAAAGCGGCGGAAATGGCAACATTACAAGAGTGGCTGGACTTTAATGTCGACGAAGGGTGGGGCACGGATGGTTTTGAAGGGCTGGTCGATGAAGACAAAGAGTTTCCTGATCGTTGGCGCTCCATTGATGATCGCTATGATGCGCGCGCGATTATTGAAGAGCAGAAGCTATTGCTGGATTGGGCCGAGACGAAACGACTAGAAGTTTTGCGCAATGGCTACAAAATGGAAAATGTCGAGGTGGTTGAACAAAGTAAAAATGGGTTGATATTTGATATCGAGGTAAGAAATGGAACGGATGGACATAATGTACCGACGGGTTTTGATGCGGAACGTCTAGTGTGGCTAGAGGTAAATCTTACCAGTCGAGATGGCGATATGCTGTTTCAATCAGGGCATTTAGATCCCAATGGGGATTTACGTGATAGTCATTCCAGTTTTGTTCATGATGCCAATTTCGAATTGGATACTTACCTATTTTCGTTGCAGTCAAAATTCTTGACCCGTAACAACCGAGGCGGGGAAAGGGAGCAGGTATTGGCCGTTAACGAATCGATAGACGTATTACCTTTTGTTCGCCCCTTTACACGATCACTGATGTTGACCGGGCAGCCTGGCGGTGCTCGAAAGCATCGACTAACGATACCGCCGCTCGCGAATCGCATTGCCCGCTATGAAGTGACACGCAAGCAATTGGCGGGTTACCGAGATTTGGTGCTGACCTACAAATTAAAATCAGCGGCAGTGCCCGTTAATTTAGTAAAGGAAGTATCCAGCGTTGGGTTTGACTACGGCATGTCAGCCCATGAAGTGGCGAAAAATCTAGTGGATGGCCATCAGGTGATCTGGGAAAAAGTTGAATTTATCAAGATTCGTTAATGTCGAACGTGAAGGAATGAGGTAGTGAGATTGGAACCGGTAACGGATTTTATAGAAAAGCGTTTGGTATGGACTGTGGGGCTATGTCTTCTCTGCTTAAGTGTGCCGGGTTTTTCTGATGATTATCCAACTTTATCCCGTGAACCCGGAAAGTACCTATCAGATGATGATTTACCCCAGCGCACAGCACCGATCATTGAATTGGGTGCTGACTTTTTGGGAACAGGAAATATAGAGCCAGGATTCACTTTGCCAACCGGGGCGGTATGGAGCCCCTCGTTATGGGTGTATGGGACGTTTAGAAGCGCGTACCAAACCTATAGAGGGGCACAGGAAAACGCCGAAGCGGTGGTGGAATGGGCCAATCGCTTAGATCTATTTGCTAACCTGCAGTTGACCGGTACTGAGCGAATTTTGTTGGGCCTGACACCGCTTCACGATAGAGACAATGGGCAATTCACCGGAGAAATTTACGAACCCGATGTTCTCAAAGAAAGCATCGATGAAACCAATACGGAAATCGATACGTTTTTCTTTGAGGGTGACTTCGCAGAACTGTTTCCGAATATCGATTACTTTGATAGCACACCCAACGATATTGGCTTCAGTATTGGGCGACAACAAATACTATTTATGGATGGTTTCATGGTAAATGATTCGATAGATGGGTTTGGCCTAAGCAAAAATAATATTCGGCTGAAAGGCTTTCCACACTTGGTGAATTGGCGCAGTAGCCTTTTTGTGGGTATTGATGAGATCGAACGCCATACCAACGATGATATTGATGATAGCAAGCTCGTGGGTTGGTTCAATCAGTTAGATACGTCCAGTAGTACCTATAACGTGGATATGGTGTATGTCACTGGAGAAGACGCTGGGGACCTGTTGAATATCGGGGGAGAAGCAATACAACGATTCGGAAAACTAAACTCAGCGTTTAGAGTCGTAGCATCAAAAGCCATCGGTGATGTCACACAGCAGTCTGATAATGGCATGATACTGTTTGCGGAGCTTTCCTGGGTGCCGTCCCGTACCCATGACAATATTTACGCCAACGCATTTGTTGCAATTGATGATTATACCTCAGCGGCAAGGGGGCCACTTACCGGTGGAGTGTTAGGGCGTACCGGTATCTTGTATGCCGCACAGGGCATAGGAACCTATCCAGCACCATTGAGCAATAATGCACAGCGAGCGTCAGGTCTAACATTGGGTTATCAGAAATTTTTTAAATCCCGTACTCAGATAGTAATTGAGGCGGGTGCAAGATTTGAAAATCGAGATGAACTACGTGATGAGCACGGCGTTGCGTTGCGTATTCAGCAAGCCATCGGTCGTCGAGCGTTTATCCAGATTGATGGGTATACCACATGGGTAGAAGATTTGGATGATACTGAATACGGCTCGCGAATCGAGCTACAAGTGAAACTCTAATAGGACGGGCCCACTGTGTACTATCTCGGAATAGGCATCCTTATCATTGTGAGTGTTCAACTTGTATTGTTTGTATATGAGCAAATGCGACGAATCCGGAGAAATAGTCGTGTATTTGCCCTGGAGCAAGCGGTACTGGAAAAGCAGGTAGAAGGTATTGTCGCCAAGAACGTTAAAGGCGATGGCATTGAGTGGGCGTGGTCTGGTTGGCGGAAATTTCGGGTGCAGTCGATCGTTAGCGAAAACAGTGTGATCAAATCATTTTATTTGGTTCCCCATGACGGAAAACCGTTGCCAATATTTTCTCCCGGGCAATATTTAACGTTTAAATTAAAAGTACCGGGTATCAGTAAACCCGTTATTCGTTGTTATTCGCTATCGGATAGCGGAGCACAAACTGACTATTATCGGGTGTCTATAAAATTACAAATAGCGCCTCTAGCTGCCGATGGTACCGTGGTACAGGACGTCGTTGATGGTGTGTCCTCTAGCTACTTTCATCGGTCCATAGAAGAAGGCGATATTCTTGACGCGAAGGCACCTGCAGGTAAGTTCTGGTTAGATATGACAGAGAAAACCCCTGTCGTGCTGATTGCCGGTGGTGTCGGCATAACACCGATGTTATCGATGCTAAATACTTTGATTCAAAAGAAAAGCAAACGCGAAGTGTGGCTATTCTATGGTGTCCCCAATGTACGTCAGTTAATCATGGCTGAGTACCTTCAAGAGATTACGCAAAATAATAGCAACGTCCATTGGCATAGCTTTTTTAGCGAACCAGGAATATACGGTTTACGGGAGGAGGGTGATAGCAATCATGGCCATATAACCTGTGATGCTATCGAACAGTTGGGCGCACCTATGGCAGCAGATTTCTATGTATGTGGACCTGGGCCGATGATGGATTCCATTGTGTCTGGTTTACATGATGCAGACGTGAATGCCGATAGGATACATTTTGAATCCTTTGGGCCCGCGACGTTAAATAGAAGGGTAACGAAAACAGAAGCGCTACCGGCAAAAAGTGGTACTTCTATTCCTGTTACCTTTGGTGTATCGGATAAAAAAATTGATTGGAGTGAAGAATCGGGAACGCTATTGGAGGCAGCGGAAGCGGCAGGAGTATCCATTGAGAATGGGTGTCGAGCGGGTAGTTGCGGCACATGTTTGACTGCTGTGCTAGAAGGTGAAGTGGGTTACATCGAGGACCCCGACAGTGCAGTGGAGAAAGGTTCTTGCCTGCCTTGTATTGCGGTTCCAAAAACAAAATTACGGCTAAATGCATAACGACATGTTGAGAGAAAATCGAAAGAACATTAAGAAATAAAATTACATCAAATAGCACGGGAGACTATTTTATGTCGAATACAGAGACAAGAGAGTGGTTGATCAACGTACGGATAAGCTTGCTGATTTTGTTGGCAGCTTTGATGTGCTTATCGACGACGGCAAATGCTACAGAACTGCGGTTAAATCCTGCAAAAGTGAAAGGCATTGATGCTTGTGGTGAATGCCACAAAGAAACCGTTAAAGCGTGGAAGAAAACCCATCACTCTACGACGTTTGCCGACATGCCGCGTAGTGATGAGGCGCGAGAGATCGCCGATAAGATGGGCATCAAACGCATAAAATCTGAAAGTGACTGCTTAACTTGTCACTTCACGGTGGCTAAAGAGAAAGGCAAGGAAAAACCCATTGCCGGTATCTCGTGCGAATCGTGTCATAGTGCAGGAAAAGACTGGATCGATATACATAGTGACTTCGGTGGCAAAGATGTCAAAGCGGAAAATGAAACACCAGCCCATAAAGTGGAACGCTATAAAAAATCCGAAGCTGCGGGCATGATTCGACCTGGTAACCTCTACGCGTTAGCGAAAAATTGTTACTCCTGTCATACGGTACCCAATGAAAAACTGGTGAATGTCGGTGGCCATGAAGCGGGCAGTAATTTCGAGCTCGTGCGTTGGTCTCAAGGTGAAGTGAGGCATAACCTCTGGTACAGCGATGATAATACAGAAGCGGATCTTAACCGTCGACGTATGCTGTATGTTATCGGGAAAATGCTGGATCTAGAATATGCACTGCGAGGTGTTGCCAAGGCTACCAAGAAAGCACAGTACGCCGTTGCCATGGCAAAGCGCGCAAAGCGAGCGTTAGCGTTTTTGAAGAAAATCGATAAAACAGTCGATAATAATGAGCTGACAAAAATTATTGCAATCGCAAAGAAAGCCAAGGTCAGTCTTAACAATGAAGCCGTGCTAACTAAGGCCGCCAATAGCATTTCCGCTCAGGCAAAGATGTTCTCCGACAAGTATGACGGCAGCACACTTTCAGGTGTGGATGGCGCCTTACCTGCACCGGAGAAATACCGAGGTACCGTGTTTGGTGAATAAGAAAGATGTCGATAGCGTAGTGCAGCGTCCTAAGCGTTGGGATCAGCCGTTTTGTAGCGATATGAGCGCTGATGACGTGGTGAGGATACTGGCTGCGCCGCATTTTTGTGATATGACCCGGAGCAATTTTCCGAATAGCCTAAAGCTCGCCAGTATTATTCGAAATGACTGTCAGATCCGGCGTTTTGTTCATAATCAAATTATTGTACGAGAGGGGGAATACGTAAATTCTGCATTTTTGGTGTTATCTGGAGTGGTGGCTATGTTGCCACCGTCTGATACTTCTTCTGAATCGTTAGCACGTATATCCAAGGAGAGACCTTCAACATTTTCCTCTGTATTACAATGGCTGCGTCGCAATAAACTACCCGAAGTAAGAGACTCTGTCGCGGGTATTCCTAGCGCGGGCAGTTCTGTGGGTGATCGGTTAATAGAGCACCTGTCAGAAGACGTGAGTAAGAATGACGCCGATACGATACGACTGATTGATGGTGATATCTTTGGTGAGTCTGCGGTGCTTGGCCGTAGCGAAATGACCAATACAGTGGTGGCACTATGTGAAGTCGAAGTGCTGGAGATTCGTTGGCAAGGGTTGAGGGATATTCGAAAACGTGAAAGTGGCTTCAAAGAAACCATTGATAATCTCTATAGAGAGCGAGGTCTATACTACCACCTGATGAGTGTTCCACTGTTTTCTAACCTATCGACAGAAAAAATCCGAGAGCTTGCCTCGGTTGCCTTGTTCGAAGTGCATGGGGAATTCGAATGGCAAAAAGATTTTCAAAAAGTATCAAAGCAAGCGAAAACCGAGGAGGACTACAATCGCATTATTGAATCCGAACCGGTAATCGCGCTTGAGGGCGATTACCCCGATGGTCTGCTATTGGTGAGAAATGGCTTTGGGCGCATAAGTCGATATATTAACTTTGGCCACTACACTATGGGCTATCTTAGTCACGGTGGCATGTTTGGATTAGAAGAGTTATATGATGCGTGGAAAAACGGTAAAGCCACGACATTGCACTGCAGCTTTAGAGCACTGGGATATACCGATGTCATAAGAATTCCGACCGATTGGTTAGAGATCAATATGTTCAGCGAGAACGCGCCTGAGACAACAAAAGTAGCATTGAAACAAGCGTTGATGGAAAGTCGGCCGACTCAGTTGGAATCCAACACCAAACCGGTGGATCGAAAACTCACAGAATTTTTGGTAGAAAATCGTCTGATTAACGGCACCGCATCGATGGTTATTGATTTGGAACGCTGCGTTCGTTGTGATGACTGTGTGTCTGCCTGTGCTAGTGCCCATGATAATAATCCCCGATTTAACCGCCATGGGAAAAGCTTTGGTCGCTATATGATAGCCAACGCTTGTATGCACTGTGAAGATCCCGTATGTATGATTGGCTGTCCCACCGGCGCGATTCATCGATCGCCAGAGGGTGTGGTTAAGATTACGGATTCTGCCTGCATCGGCTGTTCAACCTGTGCGAATAATTGTCCTTACGACAATATACGTATGGTGGAGATTAGAGATGCCAGCGGCAATGTGTTTGCTGAGCCCAATGGAAAGCCCATTATCAAAGCCAGCAAATGTGACCTGTGCGCAGAAACGTCTGCAACGCCTGCCTGTGAACGGGCTTGTTCTCATGATGCACTCAAGCGAATCGATCTGAAAGATATTACCAATCTTACGCAATGGATCGATCGATGAATTTTGGTTATCGGCGTGCGCGAAATACGGCTGGGGTACTCGCCGCTGGCATCGCCGCTGTTTTTACCTTTGAAATTATTGATCTATCTATTCAAGTGCAGCAGTATTATTCCGGCTGGTTTATGATATTTCTGATGGCGATACTGGTGGTATTCTACGTCAAGAAACGATTGATCGTAGTGGGGATGGGCTCTGGCGGGAATTGGGCACAGTGGCATTATTATATTGGGCTATTTCTCTTTATTATCTATCTTAAGCATGTTGAATTTTCATTTCCCGATGGACTGGTTGAATCGACGATTACAGTATTCTATTTGATTGTGATGATAAGTGGTGTGTGTGGCGTATTTATCAATCGAGTGTTTGCACGACGCTTGTCCTATTTGGAAGAGGACATTATTTATGAGCGTATTCCGGTTCATCTGAAAAAGTTAAGACATGATGTTGAAGGTTTAATCATTGATTCGGTAGAAAATTCGGGCTCTACCACATTGTCAGACTACTACCTGCAACACCTAGCGGGTTATTTTGAAAAGCCACAATTTTTCTTTACGCATTTATTGGGATCCAATTATGGATTCTTGCGCGTTAAGGATGGCTTGGATAGGCAAATGCGCTATCTCAATAAGAAGGAGGCGGAATACGCTCTCAATCTTAATAACATGTTGCAAAAGAAAAATCTGTTGGATACCCACTTGGCCCTACAACGGGTGTTGAAGTATTGGGGCACGTTACATTTCCCAATGGCGCTGATTCTTGTGTTGGTGACGTTTGTGCATGTCGTGTTGGTATATGCCTTTCGGGGCGCAGCATGAGTGATTCGCCCCTGCAAGAATTTGGTCATCGAAAAAGTCGTTATCTTAGGCCCAATCAACCCTGGGTCTGCGGCAATACCGGTAATGAATGTAGTCAAGGGCCAGATAATAGAGGGAATTGCCCCTGCGTTGATTCTCCTTGCACCCCCGTTCGCTCAGTAAAATCCCGTAAACGTGTCGCCACCTTATGGTTGGTATCGTTATTTGTGGGGATACTGGTACTGTTCTTCTCTACCAGTAATTTATTGGAAATGTTATCGCCGGGCCCTTTAAGCATTAGTCACGCGGAAGTGGCAGGCTGTCAGGACTGTCATAATGCGGCAGGTGAGCCCATTTCCGGTTGGTTACACAAGGCATTAACCCTCAATAGTAATAATGATGATCAGCAGTGTTTAGAATGCCATGCGTTGGGAAGCAATGCATTTGAAGCCCATTCGACCAATGAAGGAAATTTCTCATCGATTAATTTTGATAAAATTACCCAGCAACAACAATGGGGGAGTGCGGATTGGAAAATAGAATTGGCAGGTAAGCTTAATACGCTCCGTAAGCCTAGCAAAGAGTCTACGAGTTGTTCATCCTGTCATCGAGAACACAAAGGAAAATTTCATCCGATTAATAATTTTGATGCACAGCGATGCCATACCTGCCATCAGAAAAAATTCGATGCAATAGAAGAATCACACCCAGAATACAGTAACTACCCTAGCGATAAACCCACCCAGATTCACTTTGACCACAGTGCGCATTTGGAGAATTACTTCTACGAAGACGAGTACTTTGACCTGGCCCCCGAAGGCTGTAAGCAATGCCATGAAACTGACCAAACTGGGGAGTGGATGCTGTCGAATAGCTTTGAAGACACCTGTAGCGGTTGCCATCTGGATCAAATCCTTGGAGGTAATAGGGGCAGTGCAAAGGGCCTAGCAGTACTGACGATTCCTGAATTGGATATCGCCGGCATCGAGAAGGCGGGTTTTTCCATTGGTGATTGGCCGAAGTGGGCGGATGGTGAAATGGCTCCCATTATGAAAATGCTGCTGCACGGTCATGTAGACAACCCTGCGCATGTGAATCCGCTCGCGGTCGACACCATTACGCTTTACGACCTAACCGATGCGAGTCAACAAGATATCGAGAACGTGGCCCGTTTGGCATGGGACATTAAGGAGTTATTCTACGATATTCAACGTGGAGGTACTGGTGCATTATTGGAGCGGCTTGATGATGCGTTTGGAAAGCGCTTAGATCAGCCAACCCTTAATCGATTGATTGCATCCTTACCTCGGGACACGTTAATCAACAACCAGAAACAATGGTTTCCGCACCTTGCCGAAGAGGTGATGAACTTTCGCCGCAATAAGCGGGAGATACCTCCTTCGACAGTCGATAAGAATACTGCGCCGGGCAACTATGTCGAATCCGATAATATTGTGGCGGCGGATACAAGTACAAATGATATTGATACCGGTCTCATCGATATAGACGACGAGTCAGGTGATATTCTGGATGATGACAGCTTAGATGGCGGCAACCTGGACGATGATATTCTAGGAGGCGATGACGCTGACGACGACATCTTAAATGATGATCTATCAGACGACGACCTATCGGATGAAGAAGATAATGGCAACAAGGCGGTTGCTAGTGATGACGTCGACCTCAACGCACAGAACAGCGAAGATTGGGCATCTAGTGGCGGCTGGTATCGGGACGGTAGCAGCATTCGATATCGTCCGATCGATCATGCAGATCCGTTTTTTACCACCTGGTTAGCAGTCTCCTCTTATGCGGATAATCAACTTCATCAGGAAATATTTGAATCATTAACGGATAAGCAGTCGGTGGGAGGGTGTACGAAGTGCCACTCGTTAGCGGATATGAGCGATCACTCTGCGGGTAAACAAGTGCACTGGCAGAGCTTTGAACCGGAAGATATTACTACCGATTTTAACCGTTTTTCCCATGTCTCTCATTTCAGCTTGATGACCGATGACGGCTGTGCAAGCTGCCATATCCTAAATGAAGGCGCTGAGAGTGAGCTCGCCGATACACTGAATCAAACACCAAAAATAGAACAGAGCTTTTTGTCGATGACACGTCAAACCTGCACGCAATGTCACCAGCAGGGACGTGCGCCGGCGAACTGTCTAACCTGTCATCAATACCATGCAGAGAGACAAGGTCAAACTATTGATCAAATCTCTGACAAATTTACTACGGAATCACCATGATGATTCAATATCTACTGATTAGCCATCCACCAAACAGGATAGGGAATATATCTACCCTGATAACGGCTCTGCTGTGTTTAATCGTCAGTCTTTCGGTTGATCCCGTGTATGCGAAAGACAAGCCGGTAGGGTCAGTTGTGCGTGTGGTTGGTGATGTGACGGCAATAGGTAAGAATGGAAAAGGCCGGAAATTGAAGATACAACAAGCGATTTATTCTGGCGATCGTTTACAAACCGGCAAACAAAGTGGAGTGACTGTCAACTTCTATGATTTAACGCGCATCATATTACGCCCTAATGCAATATTTTATATTAAGGCATTTCCTGCCACGATGAACGCAGGGAATATTGAGATGGAACTCATTAAAGGAGGGGCAAGGGTAACCTCAGGTACTATTGCATCTCAATCACAAGAACGATTTCGATTAAAAACCCCCGCAGGTGTGGTCAATGCCGGTCGGGCGGAATGGGTTGTACGAGACTGTGAAAGTGATGAATGCAATGTCACTGCTAAGGAATTTAAACAATGCCATAAATACCGGACACCTGCCGTCAAGGACGCTCAAATAGTCTCTGTATATAAAGGGGAGGTACGCACGAATTATTGCTCGGCACCTTCCATGGTGAAATCGGGTACTACAGGAATCATTGACCGTGCGAGTGGTGAATGTCTCATCGTAAATGAGATACCCTGTCTTATCCTATTTGATGGGAAAATGGGTAGGGATAAAATTCGTACCTATAGTAAACAATTGACATTGGTTGAGCCTGGGGATGATATCGAGATAGGCAGCGCGGAGAAACAATCCCCAGAAGGTGTTCGCCCAGATTCTCGAAATTCGCGACCCAGTTCAAGAACTCGTAGAACAACGCCTCGAATCGATCGGCCACGTAGAAATCGGCGTTAGTGAATGATTATATACAAACAGATTTACGTTATTAATTGGATAAAAAGAGGTGTCGACAATGGCGGCTAATCTAACACGGAAAAAACAAATGCGTTTGGTAACGTTGGGTGCGTTTACATCGGCAATCGTATCGACTCAGTGTTATGGCAATAGTGTGTATATTGGCGCTGATAGGTATGAATATCTTACGGAAGTCAGTGAGATAAAATTGGATTATCGGTTGGCGGGGCTTGCTATCGGGGGTGAGCTAGATCTGAGTGAATCTGTATTTCTTCAAGTGGGCGTTGGCAGATGGACTGATGATATCTCACTCAAAGACTCCGGCAGTTCCGATATTACTTCGGAGCTAAAAAATGTGGGAGTAGGGTATGCGATGGGAAATTGGGAATTCTTCGCGTCCTATAGTGTGATCGAAGATGAAATGGAGATCATTCATGGTATGAATCAAGAATTCTTTACCTCTGCGGACATAGAATCAAATATCACTCATGTCGATGTCAGTTATCAGTGGGAGATAGGGTTGTGGGCCCATACATTATTAGTGGGAGTACAGCGTGATCAAAAGAAAATTGAAGCCGACTTAGATGATCCGAAAATGGAATTGTCGGATACCACTGAAGCCAATTATGCAAATATTAAGTGGAGCACGGACTACTATTTCTATATTGCTGATGACGCCGGTATATATCTGGGTGCGAGCGTAGACTGGTATGATCGGTTATCCGGCGACTCTGGGGATGATAATGCAGGAGGCCCGGCACCGGCTGGAGGTCCCGGAGGGGGCGGTGGTGGTGGCGGAGGCAATAACAATGGCGGTGGAGGAGGTGGAAGAACCTCCGGTGATAATGGTGGAATATTTGGATTGTATTTCGCGTTTGATATGGATGCGAACTGGAGTGTGGATGTAAACACCACATTTGGTGTGGCGGGTGATGCAGATGAAAGTGCCTACTCAGTGACGCTCACGTATACGTTATAGTATTTTTGAACAAATGGCACTCGCTGACGAGTGCCATTTGTTTGTAGCCGATACTGATTAGCGCTTTGGAAAAATATCCATATATTTAGCGATAATATTTAACATTACTTCATCAGCACCGCCGGCAATCGATAAGATGCGCGTATCACGGAAAGCGCGAGAGACAGGGTTGTCCCAGGTGAACCCCATGCCACCCCAATATTGCAAACAACTATCGGTAAGCTCTCGCCATAAACGCCCAGATTTTAACTTTGCCATAGAAGCTAATCGAGTCGCATCGCGGCCTTCAATATGTTCTTGGCAAGCTGACCAGACCAATGCCCGTAGCGCTTCAACCTCAGTATGTAATTCTGCCATCTTAAAATAGATGGCCTGATTATTAATAAGCGGTTGACCAAAGACCTTTCGCTCACGGGTATATTCAATGGTGAGATCAATCATTCTTTCCATGCTTTTTAATGCCGTCGCCGCGGCGTACATGCGTTCCTCTTGAAATTGCATCATTTGCATTGTGAAGCCTTTGTTTTCTTCACCGATACGATTACGCTTGGGCACACGTACATCATCAAAAAATATTTGCCCGGTATCACTGGCTCGCATACCGATCTTGTCGATCGGGTCAGATACTTCAATACCCTTGCTGTCGAGTGGCACAATGATGAGGGACTTATTCGCATGCATTTGTCCATCGCTGGTGTTTGCCAATAGACAAACCCAGTCCCCTTGAATGGAATTAGTAATCCACATCTTACTGCCGTTAATAATGTAATCGTCGCCATCACTTTTAGCGTTAGTTTTCAACCCGGCCACATCACTTCCAGCGCCTGGCTCGCTTACACCTATACAGCCCACTAAGTCACCGGCAATCGAAGGTGCAAGAAATTCACGTTTTAATTCGTCACTACCAAAACGTGCTAGCGCAGGTGTACACATATCCGTTTGTACACCAATAGCCATCGGCAAGGAGCCGCCCAATGCGCGCCCCAGTTCTTCAGCGAACGCGAGTTGGTAGCTATAGTCCAACCCCATACCGCCATATTCTTCAGGCTTGGATATGCCCAGTAACCCTAAGTCCCCCATTTTTTTAAACACGTCATGCAACGGTGCTCGGCCGGCTTTCTCCCATTCAGTAACATGGGGGTCCAGTTCATTGGTGACAAAGTCACTCACGGTTTTGCGAAGGGCGTCGTGCTCTGGGGTGAAGATCATGGCTAGGTCCTTAATAATAGTGATAGACCCATAATAGCCGTATTGCATGAGATAAAAGGGGCTATCAGGGTCTAAAAACTGGTGAAAAGGGCCGTTATTGTGGATAATGTCAAAAATCAGGGGGCTCCATGCCGATAAAACACGTCACATTTTACGGGTGTAACCCAACCCTTAGCTTAGGGTTGGGTATGAACCAGGACGTGTGGACTTTCGCCTCAATGAAGCAAAAGAAAGCCCTAGGTCAAGAGATCACCATGGAGCTGCTGACTATTGATGGCAAACCCCTACGATCATTCAGTGGAATGGAAGTTGCCGCCCAAGGTGATATTAGTAACCCGCCAGAAACGGATCTTGTCATTTTACATGCCCTATGGGGAGACCCCAGCGAAGTGCTTGCACAACAAAGCGCCTTATGGCCAGTGTTACGGCATTGGCATGAAAGCGGCGTTCCTATTCTTGCCAATACCACCGGATCATTTTTATTAGCGGAAGCGGGTTTGTTGGATGGGCGCATGTGCACGACCCATTGGCACCAACACAAAGTCTTTGAAGAACGTTATCCTAAGGTTGAGTTTCGCAAAGAACGCTTTATTACTGCGACCGGTGAATTGTATTGTACTGCAGGCATGAATGCCGGATTAGAAATTATCGTACATCTGCTCAGCCGCCTGTCCTGTCCAGAGGTGGCTAAAGCCATCGAAGAAATGTTCTTAATTGATTTTCGTAGAGAATATTCGTCAGAGTTTATCGCGGTAGGTGGGCAAACCTACCATCATGATGAGAGTATTCTATTGGTACAGCAATGGATGGAAATGCATTTCGCATCGCAAATAAGTCTAGAGCAACTGGCCGGGCGCGCCAATATGAGCTTGCGAACATTTAAGCGACGATTTAAAGAAGCTACTGGCGAAACCCCCATGCAATTCTTGCAGATGCTGCGGTTGGAGCAAGGAAAAGATATGCTAAAGCACACCCCAAAGAACGTCTCGGAAGTGGCTTGGGCTGTAGGGTATGAAGACCCCGGACATTTTAACCGACTGTTCAAACGGCACTATGGTATGACACCGGGAAAGTGGAGAAAATATCAGCGGTAACGGCAATGTTACAGTTAAAATAGAGGGGAAGAACAATGATACGACGAATATCCATGTGGCGGCTACATGATAAAAAAGACGCGGAAGAAATGAAAACAGTACTACTCACCATGAAGGGTAATGTCCCATCGTTAACGGATATTGAAGTCGGTATTAATATATCGAAACATAATGCGGCATACGATATTGTCTTTATGGGTAGCTTTAAAAATGCAGACGCGCTTGCAGAATTTGAAACTGATGAGTTCCACAAAAGCATCGGTAAATTTGTCAATAAAGTCAGAGAGTCGCGTGTTGTTGTTGAATATGAATATTAACAAAAACATTTTTTCCTAACTTGCCGGTCATGCCTTTCGATAGGGATTAATTGTGATAAATGCAACACATTATAGAACATTCGTGCTTTACGAATCTTAAAATAGTCACTTTTGTTACTCAGAGTAATGCGTATGATTGCCACCCTAGGAAGAACCTGGGTACAGTTGGGAACGTATGCATGTTAGTTGAGAAAAAGTTCGTTGTGTATTGTCTGATGTTACTGAAGTCAGTGATTGTTGGCGCAATATATAGCATCATTCATGATCAGATTATTTATACATTTTCACCGGATTACTTTCACCGATTCAAGTTTATTGAATACTCTGTCGATTGGGCTGGGGAATCACCAAGGCTGGCCGTCAGTTTCGTTGGTGTGCTTAGTGGGTGGTGGATTGCGTTATTGCTAGGAGCCATCCCCGGTACGTTTGGCCTTTTTTTTATTCCCGCGCGCATTATGTTTAGGGAGCTAATGAAGACCTGTATGTTGATCGTACTCATTTTGGAAATGTCTGGTTTGCTCGGTATTCTATTTGGTTATAGTTATGTGAACATTTTTACTTGGTCCGATTATATCGATTGGGTTCGCCCTGGGGTACTGGACCCCGTATCCTTCTTACGGATGCGCTTTGCTTATATTGCCGGTTATATTGGGTGTGTTGTTGGTCTTATTGTTGGCCTTGGTTATCTTGGTCATGTTGCGTTTACACAAGGGGAGCTACGTAGAGCGGAAGCTGAGTAAGTTGTCGTGTCGTTCTATATATGAAACATTATCTTCCGATCTGTCTATTTGACATACGCCTAATGGTTCGATAAGTTTCAAACTATCATTTGGCTATCAAACAGACTGGGACGGCACAAATATGAATGATCTTAACGTAGAGCATGAGAAAGAAAGTACTTTTGTCGGAGATCTAAAAGATTCTCTTAATCGTATGAAAACCATTGATGGTTACGATTACAAAGCGAAAGAGCGCTACCACGAGCCCGCCCCAGAGCATGTGGATTTTGAAGAGTTCAAGAAGGTCGTTGAAAGCCGTCGTTCTGTCAGAAAGTTTACTGATAAAAAAGTACCGCGAGAAGTCATCGATGACTGTTTAGACTTAGCCATGTTGGCCCCTAGTTCTTGTAATTTACAGCCATGGGAATTTTACGTGGTGCAAGCACCAGAGAAAAAGGCCCAACTGGTTGAAATGTGCATGAGTCAGCATGCAGCAAAAACGGCAGCAGAATTAATTGTTATTGTATCTCGTACCAAGTCATGGCCTGACGTGGCGAAATTAAATATAGAGCAATGGCCACAAGCAGAAATGCCTCAGCATTGGAAAACGTTTTATAAACGTGGTGTACCCGTATCCTATTGGCAAGGTCCACTTAATATTGCCGGTAATGCCAAAAAGCTCTTTGCGACCGTTACAGGATTATCTCGTCCCATTAATCGTGGGCCTTTCTCCGAGTCGGATATGCGCGTGTGGGCTGCTAAAAGCACAGCATTAGCCGCTGAAAACTTAATGTTAGCCTTCAGAGCTCATAACTTTGATTCTTGCCCGATGGAAGGCATGGATGAAAAGCGGATTAAAAAGCTATTAAACCTACCTAAAGATGCTGAAGTGTCCATGGTATTAGGTGTGGGTGAGCGTGCAAAGGATGGTGTATTTTTTCCACGGGTAAAGTTCACCCGCGAGAATTTTGTTCATTACTGCTAAGCAGACGCCGATCGAGATATTGGGGTACACTAGCGGTTTCTTCATTTCAGTAATGTTGGGCCATTCCTGGGATAGCTCTAGATTTAACGCTATAAAACTCTCCTGTTTTTCAGGCACGTCATCTTCGTAGAATATTGCATTAGCGGGGCACTCCGCAACACACATATCACAATCCACACAGTCTTCACTGATAACTAAAAAGTTTGGCCCCTCGTGGAAGCAATCCACAGGGCATACTTCCACGCAGTCAGTATATTTACATTGAATACAATTATCCGTTACGACGTAAGCCATGGTGTTGCTCTTCCTGTTATGCAATGAATACGTTAGTCGTTGAGCGGACAGATAATAAGTCAATGTTCCTAATCGGTAAAATGGGATAAATAACTATAATATATCGATAATATGGATATGAAATGAATGGCGCAGTTATGGGGGCTTGGTGTCGGTTCAGTGTAGCGTGATGATTGTTTACTTACTTATTGGGTGTTTTCCCATACACACCGGATAAGGCGATAGAGGCTGCTCGCAGCTCACTTTTCAAAAAACCGTTAATTTTAGGAATATCATCGACTACAGGGCGTAGGTGGCGGTGATAGAAAATATGAGCGCTTGCTTTGGGAGCGGTAAAGCGCTCGCCTAGCACTATCGTCGGAATAAACGCGGCTCTAATAAAGGGGGCGATGGCAAGCAATCCTACGACAGGCTGTTGGCATTCTGAACATATCCCTCGTTGGAGACCCGACCAATAATTTTCATAGATGATTGGGGAATCTGGGCTAATAGTAACGGTAGATGCATTAACCACCGTGGCGTCGGAGTAGGGTTTTCCGTAAACCTCTTGGCATATTTCACAATGACAAAAGAACCTCGCTGTTGGCGTTTGGGTAAGTGTAAGTCGGGATGCCCCACACATACATTGGCAATTTGGGCTGTCGTTTTTATTCAATTTTTAATCTCTATGAGTCATGTGGGAGCTGAACGTACTTATAAAACACGTGTGACTGTGCATCTAACACTGATACCTATCTACTTTGATGGTATCAGTGTTGAATACTGTAGCTTACTTACTGGGGCACCACATGCCGTGAAATGAAAGCGGCAATGCTTGGTCTAAATGCAACTTAGCCACTGGACCGGCTTCAATATCTTGAGCATCTATTATAGCCAAATAACTCTTGTGTTGGTGGCCATCATAAACCATTGATAATAAATACCCTGCATCTTCTTCCTTTGCATTCTGTTTACGGATAAAGAGGGCTTCCGAAGGTATCTGTTCATCATCAAGCTGCAACGTGGAAGATTGCCCAGTTTCAAGGTTGAGCTTGACAATTTGTGTGAAAATGGGGGCGCGGATTGGCGCGTCACTGGGCGATTGCACCATATAAACAAAGGTGTTCTTGCTGCCTTGTAGGCTGGGGTTTATTTTCGGAAATTCACAGTATTCTGGCCACACAACGTCGAAATCAATCGCGGTGCTATTAATGTCGATACGCGCACGTCTTAACACCCCGGTATCTTTTTTCCTGTTCTCAAATTTTCCGCGATAGTACTTGTCAGAAAACCCCAAATGTAATGACCCAAGTTGATCATACAAAAATGTGTCTGGTGAGTGGGTGTAATCAACAATGATCTCATCACCTTGCTCATAAGCATTGGCAAAGTGGATAGGGAAGAAAGGTTCGGTGATAAAACGGGTGACTTTTTCTGGATGATCAATGGGCACGATAATAACTTCTGTGCCCAATTCAGCTTTCCAATCCATAAGGGGGTATAGTGCTGAACCGGTCATAAATTTTAGCAGGTTCTTTGTCGGTAAATGCATTGGAGGAATGAAGAAAATGAGGTGTTTGGGTGTAGCGATAAAATCGTGAACATAGCCAAACGGGCGCCAGCTCAGTTTTGCCCTGGCAATATTCTTACATTGACCAGTTTTAGGTAACTCGTAAATGTCTAAAAAGGTGTTCTGGCCCGAAGGATTGATGCCGAAGCTATAGCCACAAGCCCGTTCGCTAACCCAGTGCGGGTGCGCCGAAAATGCGCCCAACACGGCATTGTTTAATGTGCTTTCGCCGATGGTGTCTAATGTGTTGGGGTCTAACTCAGTAGGCAGGGATGCTTCCATTAGTGCGAATAAACGTTCTTGCCACATTAATACGCTAGTGTTGGCAGTGTTCTTAAGGGGAACCTTACGCTGACGGACTAAATTCAGCCGCCGTAACTTCGCCCTCCAACCTTGTAGATCCGTACCGATACCGCTAAACAACATACGACCTGCGTTGTTTTCGGCTTGTAGGCCTTCACTTTGTACAAGTTTAGCGGCACCGTAGGCCTTGCCGTTTTGAATCCTAATGCCGCGTACTAAGCCATCTGCATCAAATATATGACCGTATTTGGTGTCATGAGACGCGAATAAGCCGGTGCCATTCTGATACAGGGTACCGTTAATGTCGTTGGGCAGTTTTCCTTCTATTGTCAGCGGTTCAAAGCTGTGCTCACGGTCGATGTCTTGTGTCAAACCGCGCCAGTGTTTGTGGCTAGGGACTTTTTTGGCGCTTTCAAATTCCTCTGATTGCTCTAGTGTCTGGTTATGATGAGTGATGCTGTTCATATAGCTCTCCATGTAAGAATAGGGTCAAGGAAAAACAGGGCCCCAAACAATGTACCTAGTGTGAGTGTGTTTGCCTGAGCTAAAAGTGTATGAACTAACCGGCTGAATACGAACCTCTAATAAAGACTGCTTGACCGCAATTTGAGACAAGCTAGTATGGAGTTTGTGTCTGTTAACAATAACGCTACCCATCATAATCGGAGGTCTCCAATCAATAGCCTTGTTTCAGATGGTAAACGCCTTGGTGATATGCTGTTTCCCGTCAGCTATATCAGTCCACTAGAAGGCTATCTCTCGTCGGCTGAGTTCGACAGCGTGCTGCTGTTGGCCGGCATTAGCAATGCGGATGTAATAGGAGTTGATGCCAAAATAACGGGGCTGCAATTCGAAAAGGTACTGCAGATATCAGCAGAACGTTATCAGTACGACTATCCGTTGAGTTTGTTTATTGGTAAACGATTTAATATCGCCATCCACGGCATCCTAGGTTTAGCCATTTTAGCCTCTGCGAGCATCGGAGAGGCCATTGTACTGGGTAAGCAATACATTCACCTGGTTATGCCTGCCGTTGTCATTGACACCCACCTCGAAAAAAACCAGATGACGATAAACTTGAAACCCAACGTGGCATTGAGGTGGGGCGAAAATGTTCTAATTGAAGTCTCCATGTGTGTGCTAAAAAGTTTTCTTGAACAGTGCCAAACGGCGATCCCGATAGAGGAAGTGAGCTTCAGCCATCAGTGTTCAAGTAAGCTTGAAGATTATCAAACGCATTTCTCTTGCCCAGTGGTGTTTGGCAATGACAAAAATCAGATGACCGTCAAATTTAACGAGGCTGATTATCAACGGCCCATGAAACAAAGTGATGTGCATACTGCGAATTTGCTTATTGAGCAACTCAAGCTGCAAGACCAGAGTCAATTGAAAAGCAAGCCTTGGCTTGCGAAAACAGAAGCCTACTGTCAGAAGAATATTTTTAGAATTGCAGCGGTATCGAAACAAGAGGTAGCCGATGATCTACATATAACGACCCGAACGCTTACCCGAAAATTGCTGAAGGAGGGTTGCAGCTTTCAAAGTATCGTCGACGCACTTATCCAGCAAAGCGCGAGCCACTTTTTGATAAATACTGATTTAGGGACCCAGCAGATTGCCGATAGGCTTGGGTTTTCGAGTCAAAAGGTTTTTAGCCGAACCTTTAAGCGTGTGAGTGGTCTGTCTCCTACAGTTTATAGGCGTCAAACGCCGCCTAAGGGTGACGCTGGCGGTAGCCAGAGCACCGGGCAGAAGGTATGGTAGAAACCAATGAATAACAATAAGAGAGAGGGTTTATGATCGATTTATTGCAAGACCTTATGCAGGACCGACGGATAAGACATATTCAAGATCGTGTCGACGGTATCAGTACAAGTTCTAAAATGAATGCCACGGCTGCAGCAAGAGAAGTCACCGTGGAGCTTAATCAGCGGATGAACAAGTTGCTATTAACCAACGTCGCGTTAATGGAATTACTTATCGAGAAAACCGGCATTACCGAAGATGATATCGCCAAAAAAATCAGTGAGGTGGATTTGCGTGATGGCAAAGAAGACGGAAAGTTGAACGCGCGAGCCGCATTGCCACCGGCTAAAGATTGCCCAGAGTGTGATGCAAAAATATGCAGGGATTTTAATCGCTGCTTGTTCTGTGGCTATGAGGACGTGTAAGGTGGCGATTACCTTACGTTGAGCGATAATCATAGAATGACACCCACACGACGATCCTTTCTACGCACCTCAGTATTATCATTGCTGGGTGCCCTGGTGCTCCCCAGGTCCAGCATCGGTACAGGCGCAGGTAATGACGCGCCTAATCTAAGCGCTTTATTACCACCCGATGCTAACGGGGTTCGGTTACCAGCAGGTTACAGGTCTCGCATTATTGCAATTACCGGATCTCAAGTAACGCCACAGTCGGATTACGTATGGCATAAAGACCCTGATGGTGGTGCAACCTATGCTACCGAAGACGGCGGCTGGGTGTACGTTTCTAACTCAGAAGCCTATAGGCCCAAACGTACGGGCGGAGTAGGGGCGATTCGTTTTAACGCCTCGGGTGACATTGTTGATGCCTATTCAATTCTGCGAGGCACAACATCCAATTGCGCTGGTGGTGCGACCCCATGGAACACCTGGTTATCCTGTGAAGAATATGAAAAAGGCCAAGTGTGGGAGTGCGACCCCTTTGGAAAAGCACCCGCCATAGTGCGACCTGCATTAGGCACCTTTGCCCATGAAGCGGTCGCAGTGGATACGAAACACCACCAACTTTATATGACAGAAGACAGGCCAGACAGTTGTCTTTACCGGTTTACCCCAAAACACATATCGAGCGGTGGTAAATTAGATTTGTCATCCGGCACATTAGCAGTGGCGATAATGAATCGGTCATCGTCAACAGTCAGTTGGTTACCCGTCCCAGACCCTTGGGCAATACGAGAACCTGCTCGCTACCAAGTGAGTACAGCGGCTCGTTTTAATGGCGGTGAAGGCATTGTCTATGGAAGTGGTATTGTGTCATTCGCCACCAAAGGTGATAACCGCATATGGGCGTATGATACCAATACTCAACAGTTAACGATCGTCTACGATGCCAGCACACACAGTAACCCCATATTAACCGGCGTTGACAATGTAGCGCTGAATGCCAAAGGTGAATTGATCGTTGCTGAAGACGGCGGTGATATGCAAATTGTAACGCTCGCCAATAACGCAGTGACTCCGCTACTGCAAGTGGTTGGTCAATCCGCATCCGAAATTACTGGGCCTGCATTTTCTCCGGATTATTCGCGATTATATTTTAGTTCGCAGCGCGGTAAAAATGGAACGTATAAAGGCATCACGTATGAAATAACACGGGAAAGTTAGGAAGCGCACAGTAAATTATTCTTGTCATTGTTACCCTTATCAGGCGTCGAATAAAACATCATCAAACGGCGTGATTGATCAAAAAAAGGAAATTTTCATAAGGGAAACAATATGAAAAAAATACTGATAAAAACACTCGTCTTACCTTCACTTCTTTTACTGCCATTATCACAACACGTCTTAGCCGATAACGGCTATTGCGCATCACAAGGCAACAACACTAATTTCGAATGGGTCGAATCCATAGACGTTAATGGGACCACCTATGCGTCCGGTGATAACAATGGCTATATCGAACACACCTCACCGGTAGCCACCATGCAAACCGGTGATAATACCATCACTATCACGCCAGGATTTGGCAGTGGCATTTATACGGAAAATTGGCGAGGCTGGTTAGATAGCAACAACGACGGAATTTTCGACCCGTCAGAATTACTCTTTGAACACAGTGGCAATGCACAGCACGTGGTGAATGTTGTGGTACCGGAAGCGTCCGCCGGTATCGATACCACACTGCGTATTACCATGAAGTACGGCAGTTATGCTGGCTCTTGCGGTAATTACACCTACGGTGAAACTGAAGATATACCTGTCTCTATTGAAGACGCGGCAGCACCAATCACTCACCACCTAACACTAAGCCCAGAGTTTATGGTGCAGCGTGACGGTGCCTTGGGTGAAAGCGTTAACTGGATTGTTGAAAAAGACGGCAATGTTGTGTTACAGCGTAATGCCGCCAGTGAGCTTGAGTACTCTTATTTTAGCAATACACAGGGTAGTGATTACCGTATTTGGCTGCAAAAGTTTATTGATGGCAGTTACCAACGTATATCTAATATTGTTGAGTACACCCCTGGCATAACCGACTTGTATGAGTTGGGCTTAGGCGAGGACTATTTACTTGAGCGCAGCGGTTCAATAGGTGACAGTGTGCAATGGGTTATCGAGAAAGACGATACTGTTGTCTTACAGCGAAACGCTGCCAACGAGCTCGACTATACCTACTTTAGCAATACCGAAGGCAGTAGCTTTAGAGTATGGCTACAACAATTTATCGATGGGGAATATAAAGTGGTATCCAACACCATCGAATACGAAGTGGGTCAAAATGCGTTTACCTTAACGGTGGATGGACTTTTTGGTCTTACAAGGAATGGGCAACTGGGTGATAGTGTGCAATGGGTAATCGAAAAAGACAGCAATATTGTACTAGAGCGTAACGCAGCTAATGAACTTGAATACACTTACTTTAGCAACACCCCAGGTTCTTCATTTCGCGTATGGTTAAAGATGTTTATTGATGGAAGCTATCAAGTGGTCTCTAACATCGTGGAATATGATGTACCGTCTAGTTATGCCTACGGACTAACCTTAGGGGCGAATTACGAGCTGACACGCACTGGTAACTTAGGAGATAGCGTTGGCTGGGTTGTGATCAAAGATGGTAGCGTGGTTTTACAGCGTAATGCAGCCAATGAACTAAGCTACACCTATTTCAGCAACACCCCTGGCAGTACGATTCAAGTGTACTTACGTCAATTTATCAGTGGCGCTTATCAGCAGGTGTCGAACGTTGTGCAATATACCGTTCAGTAGATAATCAATAAGCATGAAGAAAAGGGGCAGCAATGCCCCTTTTTTAATGAACGTACTAGCAATGCACTGCTAATAAATCCCCCAGCTCATCCATCAATATCTGTAACTCACCCACCAACGAGTTAGACACAATCGATAAATGGCACCGAACCACATGGCCATGGCCGCCTAATTCCGCCTGACTTGTTACCTGGGTTAATGAATACAATTTATCCAAGCGTTGCTGAATGGCGGTTATCACCTCACTATGGGTTAGCGCTGACCCCGTAAAGTCGGCAGCGGTGAGCAGTGTTGGAATAGGGGTTGGCTTAGGATCAGTCATGGGAGGTTACCTCTTGGCACGTCATCTCTACCGCTATGCGATAGATACGCCAACAGGGCAACGCCGGCGGCGATGTGCAGGTAATACGCGGTTGTAATGTGATCCGTTGGTGCTGTTGTGTTTGTTGATCGTTACTGCACAAAACCTGTGCAGATTGGTCATCCTTTTTCTGTACACTATGTGTTCGTTTCATAGCCTTGTATCCTATTCATAAAAAGAGGAAGACAAGGCCCCGACGCTTCCAGCAGGGACTCCGAATATGTTATTGTTCCGCCTGCGGGGTCGCGTTCTTGTCGGGACCCTGCCACGCCGTTGGAGTGTTGGCGCACTCGCAACGGCACCTTTCTGCGCTCGGTGTAACATTCACCGATTGCATCAGGTTGCGTTATTGTGTGACTCCGCTGGGTTTGAAAGTAGCAGGGGCACACCGTAACCGCTGGTAAGTTTGCACTGCCTAATGGGTATCGTCAAGGTGGATTGTGGTGTTGGGCCGGTGTGTTGGGGCGTTAGGGGATTTTACTCCTCTCTAGATGCCAGTTTTGCACCTTGTTGCAAATGTTTAGTGATACCAAACGATTACCTCTAAGGAGAAGTTATGTGTATTAACACATATTTACGGATTGCAGTATGCACCATACTGCTCGCTGGCTGCCAGCAGATGCCTTTAAATACCCATAGTGATGTCAATACAGCAGGCGCGTCCTCTAAGCTTGTCGTTGATTCGATTTATCAGTTTGATATTGATAATTGGCGGCATATGGATGCGTTACTAGGGCAGATTGTTGAAAAAATCGAAATGCAACATGTGCACCCTGTGGACTTCAATCGTGAGTTAACAGAACAATGGATCTTGCAGCTGATTGAAGATATGGATGGTCGAAAATGGCTGTTCACGCAGGGTGAAGCTGATGCTATTTACAATGAATATCGGACCATCGATATTAAAAACGATTTACCGCTTTCAGTGTTAAACGCTGTGCTGGATCAACTCACTGAAAAGAAGCGATCGACCTATCTTGAGTTAATTACTTATCTATCAACAGAGATTGATCTTCATCGAGAGGGTTTCTTTCGCTTTCCGGAGCAGCGATTTCTTACAGAGTCTAGCCGAATGGCAGCGATGAAGGGTAAAGTGACCGCCGACCTAGTGCGCAGGGTGTCACTAGGGGAACCCGAGACGAAAGCGAGAAGTATACTCAAAACGATGTATCAGTATCAGCTGAAGAAACTGGACGAGCATCGTGTGAAAGATAGAGCGACCGTGTTGATTACTGCATTGCTGAAAGTGATTGATGAGAGAATCGCGTATTTCCCCCCTCATGACGGTTTTAATATCGGTATGTCGCTAAAATTGGTAGGCATTGGTGCGGTTCTTCAGAGGGAGCACGAGGATATAAAGATTGTTCGGCCCGTTAAAGGTGGTCCGGCGGAAAGGGCGGGGATTAAAGCGAACGATATCATACTGGAAATTGCAGAAGGTAGCGGTGAATTCAAAATTGTCACCGGTATGTCACTTGATGATGTAGTGCGCAGAATACGCGGGCCTGAAGATAGTCTAGTTCGTTTGAAAATCAAGAGAGGCAGTGCCTATTTTGACCAAGATGTTATTCGAGGGCAAGTTAAGCTGCAGGATCGGGCGGTGAGTTATCATGTTGAAGAAATAGATACCCCCGTTGGAAGGCGAAATATTGCTGTGATTAAAGTTCCTACGTTCTATTCTGATTTTCAAGCGATACAACGCGGAGATCGTAATGCTCGCTCCACCCGTAATGATGTCGCGAAGGTTATCAGGTTGTTAGAGACCAAACAGGTGGCTGGAGTTATATTGGATCTGCGTGGAAATGGTGGAGGTTCTTTACAGCAGGCTAGCGAAGTGTCTGGTTTATTCATTGGTAGTGGAAATTTTGTTCAGTTCAAGTCATCTTCAGGATATATTGATTCGTCTCGATATGAAGGGGTAGCGTTGTACTTGAAACCATTGGTTGTCCTTACTAATCAGTTGACGGCGGGCACTGCGGAAATCGTCGCAGCAGCAGTAAAAGATTATAACCGTGGTGTGCTTGTTGGATACCCGACTTATGGCATGGGCAGTGTTCAAGTGTTACAGAGGCTTAAGAAAGGTAATCTTAAGTTAACAGCAGCAGAATATTTTCGGGTGACGGGCGAGAATTTTGTGAAAAATGGGTTGGTGCCGGATATTCACTTTCAGTTTTGTGGTGTAAACAATGGAGTGAGATCTGAAAAAACAGCCAAAGATATATCAGCAACTAGATATAGGGCGATGGATGCGAATTGGGATTTGGTCCAGTTGAGGAAGCGTCACAATAACCGAATCAAACAGAATGTTGATATCCGAGAAATGAGACAAAAAGACGTAGTTTCTAAAAAACAAGAGGAAGCGCTACCTCTTGGTCTTGGTAAGTTTAAAAATATCCCAATTGAGAAGCGTGCTGGGAATGGTCATGCCTGTGCTGATGTGGAAGAAGGTGAAGCTATCGCTATTCTGCGGGATATGATTTATAGATAATTCACTAGATAGGCGACTTAGGTATTTCTAAAGGCCAAAACTGAATAAGAGGTAAGCTCATATGACCGAAGAAATAGTCACTTTTACGAAGAATGATATTGCCGAAGCTCTTGACGATTTTCTCGGTAACCTTTAACGGCTGACGTATTGATTTTGTAAGGAGCTGCTTGCTCTGATAGAGGGGCAGTACTCTGCAGAAAAATGGAGTTCTACGGGCTGTCAGTAAAGATGCCCTTGATGTATCGATCCATACAGATGATGTAACGCATAGGGTATAGCGTTCTGATATGCGCTAATTTTTGTCATAAAGAATATCTAGATATTGAATCGGAGTATGTGGATATACTGTTGGTCGAGAAGTAGAAAGAGTGGTTGGCGAGGTGGCTAGAGGCGGTTGATGAATTTACCTCTCAAGAGATCGAGAAAGACGTTAGGCCATTGGGCTCAGCACTGATTCCTGATTATTTAGAGGCTTACCAACAGTCTCAATCGGATGGTATTGTGGCGATTTGCTAGAGTAATTGGATACTCATAAAAGGAATTATTATGACTACTGTTACTGAACTACTATCGGATATCACTGTAAAGCTAGATGATCGCAGCAGGCAAGCTGTGGCAGATATCCTTGGTATGGTCGAAGGTGCGGGGAAAGTGCCGTTATTTTTATCGATTTCTCATTTATTCAGCTGGGCAGAAAAAGGAATATCTGGGCCGCTAAATGTGGCAACAGAAGACTGGGAAGGGTTTGCAAGTGCAATGAGCGGGATGGCAGTATTGAGGCTCAATGCAATTGAGCGTATCGCGACCTTTCAGGCAAGGCGGTTCGCCCTTAATGACGGTGGCGGTCAACAAGAATTTTGGGATAATGTTTCTAGAGCAGCATATAAAGCAAAAATGAGGGTAGGAAGATGAGAATTTTTTTATTGATATGGGCATGTTTATTTTCGGGTATTGCATGCGCTAACCCACCACCTTACGAATTTTACTTGGAGAAGGATGCAAAAGGAGTGTCTGGGAAAGTAGTTATTCAAGGGGAGGGTCAGTGGCATTATGTGGGTAACGTAAAGGACGGTAAGCCACACGGAAACGGGGTTAAAGTTCTAGAGGGTGGTATGTTGCAATATGGTGAATGGGTGAATGGTATGTTCAAAGGAGATGGTGCAGTGTACGTACCTACACCATTTAATTCACTTGAGGCAGGTTACTATGATGATGACAAAATAGTAGGAGATGCTGCCGTGATTATCATGGAAGGTGAAACGTATCAGGGCCCTTATGGCCGAATGGGTCTACCCCATGGAAAAGGTGTATGTATTAAAGCTGGTGTCAAGAAAGAGTGTACATATGACCATGGTGCTAAGGTTGAGTAGTCTCTAAATTTACCGTTTCGTTAAAGCCCTTTCAAGGGGCTTTTTTTTGTATGGCTCGCAGCCAAGGACTTGGCATTACATTATGGTAAGCGAGAAAAGTCCTCTTGTCTTAAATAGGTACTAATCGTTAGGGCGAATCGGTAGCAGCCAGATAGTGGTATCGTCATAAAAAATTCTTGAATCAATTTTCTGATTAACGTAACCTGATCTACTGGTTTTTATTTAGAGAGCGGTAGAGCAATGCGACGAAATTTGCACATGGAAGATCGAGATATCCTTGAATCGATTAATAATGCGAGAGGAAATGCTTCTTGCATACAGGATGTTGGGCGCTCTGATATCGAACCTGAGCTTGTCCTACGCCTGCGGGAGATTGATTCGCTCGGTGGTATACGTTATATCGTTCCATTTATATTTCATTCGAATCATGAGGTTAGTGAGTTCGCCTTGCAGCGGATGCATGAGCTGTTTTTACACGTTACCGATAACGATCTACATTGGCTCGATGAGAGTATTCGAGCGGGTTACTTATATGGATATGATCTGGGTGTGCAGCGGCAGTGGGCTTCGGTATCGGTAGATAAGATCAATAGTGTTGTCGCCGCTGGGGGACAGCTCACATCAGTGTTATGCGTTCTTAGTTGTCACGGTAATGGCTACATACGAGAGGCAGCGTTAAAGCGTTTAATCGAGGTTGATATGTATCAGGCGACTAGAATGTTGTCTATTCGTGCGAATGATTGGGTTAGGCCTATTCGTGATTTCGCTACCGCTACATTAACCAAAAATATCGATGTTCTCGATGAGAGTTTAATTGTTAGCTTTCTTGGACTTGTCGATCAGCTACGAAGCCGTAGAAGGCATGATCACGCCCTATTGATTTCCAATATTGAGAAACGCTTTTCTTCAGTGAATGGGCAGAAGGCGTTGATCAACGCTGTCGGGAGTGTGGACTTTCGGCTGGCGAGATCGGCATTTCAGTTATCGTTGAAAGTCGTGAATGATAAACCAGCGTTAGTTGCTGTGGGGGCTGGGAGTACTGATTCGCTCATACGATCGTGGTCACTTAACGCTGCGCAGGAATGCCTATCTGGAGAAATATTGATTGAATATTTGGTTGGTTCAAGTGCGGATACGCTAGCGTCGTTGAGAAAGGGATCTATCTACGCCTTGATCGCTCTAGACTATTCGTTTGCACGTGGACCGTTGCTTAATTGTCTGTGTTCGCCGAGTGCGATTATGCGAGGTTTCGCCCGTTTCTATTTGACGCGGCAAGAGGATTTTGATTTTGCTAACTATTATCGCAAGCAGTTGTTAGATGTTGATAACAATCTCTTGGCTGGCATGATCCTTGGGTTGTCAGAAACAGGGACAGAAAGTGACTGGAGTGCGGTGTTAACGTATGAACACCATGATCGGCCAAGGGTTCGTGCTGCTGTAGTCTCTGCGAGTGTGTGTTTGGCTAGCGATCAACGTGACTGGCTGCTGGCGAAGCTTCTGAGCGGTTGTCCTTCTGAAATTAAAGCCGCTCATCTGGCGCTTGTGTCAGGCGGTGAGTTTACGCTTTCGGAAATTGTTGATCTTCATCGGGATAATTTTCTGGGCCTTCAGGGGAGAGTATTGCGAAAGCTCGTAGCAACAATAGACTATTGGTTTGCTGCGGGTCTCATATTGCAGGCCATTGTAAGTGGTGGTCAAACGCACAAGGAAGAGTTTTACGTTGAGTTAGGTGCTTGGCTTGATCGACATGGGCGCAAATACTGCTTTGTAATGCCAGATACGACGGTATTGTCGAGCATTGTTAATTTGTCCGAGTGCATTGAGTCGACATTGGGGTGTTCTGTAAAGGTATCTGCACTACGGGAAATGGTAGAGAGACTTTTGGTAGAGGGTAGTTGATTGGTAAATGCTGTGGATGTGTTGGCTTATTATTTCCTAGGTATATAGTTGTAACTACCTAGGAAATAATAAATTAGAAGATGTAAGGAATGACCTCAAGCCGCCAAAATATCATTGATTTTATGCGTAAATATAGAATTGGTCACTCCAAAATTTGGTTTCTGCCGGTTCGCTTAGGGTGGGCAGCTTGTTGTCAGCACCGGTATTTTCTAGATTCCTCACGAAAAATTCAGATGGTCTTTGGGTAGCTATACCGAAAGGATAGTACAACGACTAACGTGTCGCGTAGGTGTGAGTGTGCTTGCAGGTAATTCCCTGCTAAAAGGTGTTGAGGTTTAGCGGCGCAGGGATGAGTCATATAACATGAAAATATGTTAGGGTGACGGCCTAGATTATTATGCGGAACAAATAGTAATCGTTTAAAGAATATAGATAGAGGCAGTCTCCCGATAGAAGTTCAGCAGAAAAACATAAGATGGTTAGTCTGTTGACGGATACTGGTATTTCATATCTTGAAAAATGCACTGAATGGGGCAGGTCAGAGAATAGTCTAATGCTAAGGGAAAGTAATTTCGTATGACCAAGGTAAATCAACATGCGCTGGATGTGTTGTCTTTTTGGCACCAAACTGAATTTTTTGATTCCATTGATCTTAAGGACGTAGGGCGAAGTACGCCTGGTGTTATTTATTATCAAGGAGATGAGATCGCTAGAAACCCTAGCTGTTTACCTTGGCTGGATAGAGAGAAGATCCGCTGGGCAGATAAGGGGTATTCACCTCAGAAGCACTATAGCTACACGCTGTATTTGGGCGTGTTTGAGCGGTCCGAGTTTTTTGATCAAGCGACGACATTACTGGGTTCCGCTGACGATGGCGCGTGGGATGAAAGGCGTAATGATACTGGCTTAACGTGTTGTGCCACTGTTAATGTTAACAAGGACGGCATACTTCAACTCCCCAGTTTGTCACTCTCCACCGCACCTTGGGCGTTAGGGAAGGTATTGAAGAATAGCTTGGGGAATGTGGAGTTTGATGACTTTGAACGTGAGTCTAGCGACTTTATCCATAGCTGGCAGGCGATGGAGAAGCTAGCGGCGAATATAAAGCATGAGGTGGGCGCTCCTTCAGTATTCACTACATTTGAATTGATAGAAATTCTCAAGCAGCTATCGGCTTGGGCTGGGTTTGAGCCCCAAAAAGCGACAGCGGCACTCATTGTGAAGTTAAAACCCTTGGATCGGGTTAAAGGGACACCGAAAGCTATTTATCTACCGGCTCCCGCAAGTCAAAGGTTGGCCAATATATCGAATGAGCTCGTTGAATATAGGGAGAATGAGGATGCGTGCTCGTTAGAGGAAGAAGAGCGAGATGACGGCGATGTGGTTGGAGAGCCGTTGGAAGATAGTGCTGAGCCAGAAGTGTCTATTCTAAATAGCTTTTTCGTGCGTGATATTGAATGTGCCCGTAGGTTGGTGAAGAATAATGCGCTGCCTGATAATTCACCGCTTATGCAGTATTTGTCGTCATCGTATCAGTATCAGCCGGATCTACTCAGTGAAGGTGGTGAGGCGCTTATTCGTAAGCAATTGTCATTAGAGAAAACCCCTTTGGGGCGTTGGCCAGAAAGTAGTGAACATACTATGAGTATGATGCAACAGTTTGCGATTAATACCGCAAAAGAGAGGCTGGATGAAGGCGGCCTGTATTCTGTTAATGGTCCTCCGGGTACCGGAAAGACCACCATGTTGCGTGATTTTATCGCCGATAATATGGTAAAGCGTGGAAAGATATTGTCTGAATTGTCACTTGCCAGTGACGCCTTTGCTAAGGAGCTAACAGTCAAAATCGGTGATGAGATGGTGTCGGGTATAAAGCAGCTGATACCGGAGTTGTCTGGATTTGAAATGGTTGTGGTGTCGAGCAACAATACTGCGGTTGAGAATATTTCTAAAGAGCTTCCACAATGTAAAACTCTTGGCTCGGAGTTTGTACATCTCGAATATCTGCGTCCGGTTGCTCAGAAACTCGCGGCCAATCATTATGAGAAGGGAGATACTGCATTTGTTGACTCCTTGGGCAAGGATGATGATTGCTGGGGGTTGATCGCTGCTGCGATGGGTAACGGGACGAACCGATCTCTGTTTGGGAGTCGAATACAGTTTAAGAATATGGCGGGCCTTACGCCAGTCGGAGAGCCTGCGGAGCGTTATAACACCATTGCCCCGACAATTAATGGCATCATCGATGCGCTATTTAAGGAGGGGTCTAATCCCAAGAAAAGCTTTTCCGAGTCTCAAAGAAAGTATAAACAGGCTGAAGCCGATGTGGAGCGCGGGCTCAGTGATTTGGCGCGCTTGGAAAAGATAATGTTACGCAAGAAAGCGTTGCGTCAACAAGAGAAGGATCTGTTACGCGTTAAGAATGTGCTGCTGCGCATGAAGTCCTATACAGCGACGTGGATAGAAAAGAAAATACCGCTACGGCAATGGAGGCCTTGGATCTGCCGATACTTTTTAGTCAGAGCTTGCCATCGACGGATTGCCCTTCGAGAAATTCAATTAGAATATAAAAAGAATAAGTATGAGAACGAGAAGAAGACGCTAGATGCTGAGATAAAGGCGTGTGAGCCTCTCGCCATTCTTCACAAAGGCGTAACGTTTGGTGGACATGGTGAAGACCATAACAGCGCGGAAATTCAGCGTACAGCTTTTGGACATAGCAAGGAGCTTAATCGCCTGCGTGCGGAGCTGACCGTAGCCGCTTTCGAACTGCATCAGGCTTGGCTTGTGGCTTGTTATAGGGGGTGTTTCTCTAAAAACGTGAATAAATTTGTGGCGCTCATCAATGGTGAAGTAAAAGATGCTGAGCACGCGAAAGCGATGTGGCAGTGTTTCTTTATGGTGGTGCCACTTGTATCGTCGGCCTTTGCATCTGTGGCAAACCAATTTTCAGCATTGAGGGCTGGAGATATTGGTTGGTTATTTATCGATGAGGCTGGACAGGCAACACCACAACAGGCAGTTGGTGCGTTGATGAGGGCAAAGCGTGCGGTGGTTGTGGGTGATCCGTTACAAGTTGAACCTGTATTTACGACCCCGCCAGAATTTGTTGAATTTTTTGGTAAGGCGATGCTGGGGGAGGGTTGGTCTCGTTGGTCACCCACCGTGACGTCTGTTCAGGTCTTGGCAGATAGAGTGAACCCCTATGGTACGTATCGAATTAACGAACATCAATGGCTTGGTAGCCCCCTTCGTGTACATCGGCGTTGCCAAGATCCGATGTTTTCAATAGCAAACAAAATCGCCTACAACGATACCATGATACATGGCTCTGATAATATTGTAGAAAATGACGATTTTGTTTGGGGGTTGAGCTGTTGGTATGATTGGCCGGGTGAAGTTGAAGGCAAGCATTTTGTTCCAGCGCAAGCCGTATTTGTACTGCGTATGATTAAAGCTTATATCAATAAAAATGGAGTACTTCCGAATTGCTACATCATTACGCCATTTCGTGACGTAAAGCGCGGGTTGCTACACTTCTTGCGTAGAGAGTTTAGCCACACTGATGTTAAGAAAAATGATTTTGATAAGTGGTTGTCCGGACGGGTAGGGACGGTTCATACCTTTCAAGGTAAGGAGGAGGATTTTGTCATATTCGTGCTGGGTGTTTCGTCGCAAAATGCAGGAGCGGAGAAGTGGGCAGCAAGTAAGCCGAATCTGCTTAACGTTGCAGTGACGAGAGCAAAGAAGCGGGTGTATATTGTTGGGTGTAAGACATTGTGGGCAGGTTTGGATAATTTCTCTTGTGCTAATACTGAGCTGGCGCCTGATCCTTTTCCAAACAGGGTTGTGGTGTAGGGTGTTTAGGGTAAATGTTAGAAAGGCAGGCGTTTGTAATTAGTTGGTGGATATGATGGATTAGTAGCGAATGTTTGATGTTTGGATTACGGTTAGATATTTTAGACATTGTTGTAGCGGGTTGTGTGTTTCAGATTTATGAGGAGTAATTTATGACACAATGTTGGATGGTGCGTGCAGGACGTGGCGGAATTTATAGCGAAGATTTTGAGAAAGGATATGTAGCAATCGGATGGTCGCAGTTAGGTGATCTTAAATTGTTCGATACACCTGAGAGTCTTCGAGAGAAATACCTTGAAATATACGGCAATGAGAAGCCTTCGGCAGCGGCCAATGCTATTGCGATGATCGTAAAATTTCGTGACAAAATAACAGCCGATGACTATGTGGTAAGTTACAATCCAGAGACAAGAAATTATCAAATTGGTCGAGATACGGGGCAATATCTTTTTGACCCCAACGTTATTGTTGATTATCCTCACTTGCGTAAAGTGCATTGGATAGGAAAGGTAAGCCGAGACGCTTTGTCGCAGCAGTCACGCAATTCTTTGGGATCGACGTTGACCTTATTTTCTATAAAATCTTCAGTACTTGATGAATTCATTAGTGTATTAGAGGGTGGACAGGAAAACTCTGGTGTGGTCGGTGAGACTAGTGGTGATGAAGAACTTGATGAGATTTTACAACTCAAAGATGAAACTGTGGCAAAAAGTCATGAGTTTATTAAGGATAAAATAGCAGCGTTATCACCGGAAGAAATGGAAGAGCTGGTCGCGAGTATTTTGCGTGCGATGGGGTATAAGGCCAAGGTATCACCGAAAGGTCCAGATAGAGGGGTAGATGTGATTGCCTCAAAAGATGGGTTAGGCCTAACGAAGCCGAGAATAAAATCTGAGGTAAAGCATCGCAAAGAAACCATGGGGGCACCGGTGGTTCGTGGTTTTATCGGAGCCCTTAGGGAGGGAGATTCTGGGTTGTTTGTCAGTACTGGTGGTTTTACCCGTGAGGCGCGATATGAGGCGGAGCGTTCGACTTTTCCATTAACGTTAGTGGACTTGGATGATTTAGCTGATCTAATAGTGAATCACTATGAGCAATTTGACTTGGAGGGTCGGGCACTAATACCGTTGGTGCGAATCTATTGGCCAGTGGATTAGTCGAGAGCCATAGACAGGATTCGGGTAACTAATCGGCCAATTCTTTTTAATGACTAAATGATGATTTGATACTGATGAAATGGGTGTACTTTGCGATGAAGTCGATAATGACAATAGCCTTAGTTTTATTTTCTCTTAACGTATATGCCGATGGTGCTCCGAAGTCTCTGGTTAATGCCTACGCAAGCCAGGTAGAATTGTTAGCGGCTAAACTTGAGTCATGCAAAAAAGATAAAGTGACCATTGATGTTGGAAAGATAGGTAGTAGTAATGTGCCAAGAGGAGATGTAAAAACGGCATTAAATTATTTGTACTCATTGGCTGATTATGAATGCAGTAAGCATGAAGTGGGTGAATACTTAGTGCTTTCACTGGCGCTCAAGGAGTATGGGAATAGTGATGTAAATGAGAAGCTAGGAGCGTTTGACGCTGTGGTGTTATCCTCACAGAAGGGGCTTTGGAAGGCTAAGGAAAATTATCTAAAGCTGCCAGCTAAAACTATTGAATTGTTTGCGAGTACTCCAGGCATAAATAAGCCGTTCAATGTGTTTCAAGCCTTGGATGATATTGATAGAGCGTCGAAGTAAGCGATATGGGCTGTGTAGGATTCGGCAGCCCTTGTGGTTGAATACGGTTCACTATTCCCATGGTTGCATCTAAAGGAAAAGGCAATAAGGCGTAATGCAACAAATGCAATCTAAGGGGTGTTTAATGAAAATATGGGTGTTTCCGATCTTACTGGTGTTATCTGGCTGCCTATCAGCAGAAGCGCCTTACCATTTTATGGTGGGAGCAAAAGGAGAACCCTATTCAGGTAAAGCGGTTGTTCAAGGTACTAACGCATATTACGTGGGTGATGTTGTTGATGGAAAGCCCCATGGTCAAGGTGTGATGGTGCAATCGAACGGTGACGTGACCTATGGTGAATGGAAGAGTGGGACTTTTGCAGGGGTTGGAGCAATGATCTCCCAAAGTGCGGTGCCATCCCTAATGGCCGGGAATGTTAATGGTGGGTCGGTAAATGGAGAGGGTATCATGATTGTTGCGGGTGACGCATATGTGGGGCCTTTCAATGCTCTAGGCCTACCTCATGGCAAAGGTGTATGTACTAAAGGCGGTGTGGAGAACAAGTGTACTTATAATAATGGTGTGAAAGCCGAGTAATGGGTTGATTCTTTGACTCTATTGCTGAAGCTCCTTAATGGCATTGCTGCCCCGCAGTTTGGTTCGACCAATTAGTCATATGAATTGATGGCTTTATAGATGAAAAGTTTAGTGTTGGAGTGTCTATATACTTAGATACTCATAAAAGGAATTATTATGTCTACTGTTACGGAACTATTATCTGACACAACGGTAAAGCTGGATGCACGAAGCCGAGAGGCCGTGAGTGAAATTAATGAAATAATTGACAGTGCGGGTAATATGCCAATATTGCTCGCGATAGCTGATTTTTTTAGTTGGGCAGAAAAAGGTATGGCTGGTCCACTCAATGTTGCAACAGCAGATTGGTTAGGGTTTGCGAAGGCTATGAATGGTATTGCCATAATTAGATTAAAAAAAATACATGATTTGGCGTATATTGAGGAAATGCGTTTTACCATGAACGATGGCGGCGGCCAAAGAGAATTTTGGGCAAATGTGAGAAAGGCGGCTTATAAAGCAATGATGGGGAAAGTGTAATGAGATTAGTGATTTTTTTGGGTTTTCTATTGTTGAGTATAGGTATTTCTGCGGAACCGGCGTATACCTTTTATGATGAAAAAGATGCGAGTGAATTTGTTGGAAAGGCGGTCATTCAAAGTGATAAGGGTTGGTATTATGTAGGAGAGATCAAAAATGGTGTACCTCATGGGAATGGTGTAAAAATCGCCAATGAAGGTATGGTGTTGTACGGAGAATGGGTTGATGGTGAACTAGGTGGCGAAGGGGCGATTTATACGCCAGCGCCGTTTAATGCGCTCGAGGCTGGAACCTACAAGAAGAATAAGATATTGGGTGAAGGGGTTGTCATTATTGGTGGGGAAGCATATCAAGGTCCTTATGGTCGATTAGGCCTTCCTGATGGTGAGGGTGTATGCATCAAAGCCGGTGTTAAGAAAGTATGTACATATGACCATGGCGCTAAGATTGAGTAGCACCTAATTTTTTCGTAGTGCTACCGCTAAAGCCCCATCATGGGGCTTTTTTGTATCTGGTTCATAATGTCCAGTAATAAACCCTACTCGTATATCGGCGGGTGAATATTCTTAATAAATGTTCTAACTAAATCGCCCGATGAGGTCAGTACTGTTCTATAGGGAAGAGAATTGATAACTTTCCATTCAGCAATATAGGAGCCGGCGGCATCAGAGAAAAGGCCTCTTACAGTACAGTTGTTTGAGTTAAAACAACTTGCGTGTAAATACTTTATGACGCCATCAATCTCTTTGGGTTTGCCCTGCCATGCATTGTACATATTGCTAGTGTCTAGATTGTAGGTCTTTCCATCAACGCTAATCGACATTGCGTTAAGGTATGACGTTGGGTTTTCGTTATCTGATCCAAAGACAATATCCCCATTGGTACGGCACACTGTTTTGTCATTAATGCATGCTGCAATATCGGATTGGCTGTATTGTATCTCACTCAATGAGACGGAGATTCCACCCTTAAATGAAAAGGTATGTATGTCTTCTTGTGATATTGCCTGGTTAGAAATGGCACAGTTTGCGAGCACACCAAGTAAAAAGGGGGCATAGGTCTTATTCATTATCAAACAACCTTGAGAGTATCTACGTTAAGTCCATTATATGCGGGTCTTTAGTGCCAGTATTCATTGGCTTTCCGTATATTGGTCATGTATATAAATAGTGATTCTTTAACGGTGGCGGGCTTATTGTGTCGATAAAACAATAGAAAATCGACACGTTTCGTTTATGGGTCGATGTCGTCGATATATACACGCCTTATGTCGAAATAGTGAACATGATCAGGCTGTCAGGTCAGTCTCTCAATGACTAACTTTGCTGACTCTGTACCCGGTTTTCTATATCAAGCGCTGACACCGCAAGGTCAATCGTCGGAATATCATCGAACAATTGTTGTAACCAAGAATAGAGTGCGTCGATCTCCGGTTTGTTTTCTTCACTCTTCGGGGTCACCATCCAGTAGCTCATATCAATACCAATATGTACGGGGAAAGGTAATAGTAGCCGCCCGTTGTTGACCCATGTGTTGGCTGTGGGAAAAATACCAAGCGCAACGCCTAGCCCATCAGACGCGGCATTTAATGCCGCTAAATAAGAATCACATATAATGTTATCGTATTCTTGTGTCGCGCCCTCATGCCAGAAGTGCTTGCCCCAATCCATCATGGCAGGCTCGGCATAGATTAGTCTGTGTTTATAAAGCTCTCCCAGGTCAGTAAAGGGATGCTTATCTGCGTAAGATTGGCTGCATACTGGGGCGACAGAGGCTTTGCACAACAGGCGACAATCAAGGTGTGGCCAGTCGCCGCTTCCAAATCGAATAGCCGCATCAATCGGTTCTGCATCAAAATCCACATGGGACATACGCGCTTCAATACGTAGCTCTGTATTTGCGACGTGCTTCTTGAATTCCAGGTAGTTGGGCATTATCAGCTCTTGTGCAACAAACAGCGGTGCGCTGAGGCGCAACGATGACGTGTCGAAACGGCGGCTATAGTCCGTATACCCTTGGCTATGGGCCTTCACTACATCCTTGGCAATCTCTGCATAATATTCACCTTCAGGTGTGAGGCTGAGGTGGCGAGCGTGTCGATAAAATAGTGGCTTCCCAAGCCATTGCTCAAATGCCTTAACCTGTTGCCCCACCGCAGGTCCAGTGACACATAGCTCCTGTGCGGCTTTTTTGAAGCTAAGGTGTCTCGCAGCGGCTTCAAAAATGGGAATAAATTGGATCGGGGGTGTTTTTCTATACTGCACGTAGCTCGCCTATAGCAAAGGTATGGTTTTCTATAGTATAGAATTAGTGGTTTGTAAGGTAGTTATGCTTAGGATATCTTTTTTATACCCGATATCTACAGTAGAGAATATAAACATGGAAATGATTTACCCACTATTTGTTCTAGTGTTGCTCACGTTCGCCGTAGGTTTTAGTGTGGGGGCCTCTCGATTGTTGAGTATTAAGAAAGGGCATGTTGATCCGCGGTATTACAGGCTGATGTCTGGTTACGATGCGCCTGAATACGTTCAGAAGTTTAGTAGGAATTTTTCTAACCTATTAGAAGTCCCCATATTGTTCTACTTTCTTGTGCTGTTGATTATCGTACTACAAGTTAAAAGTGCACTACTTGTCGAGCTTGCTTGGACATTTGTGATATTACGCATAGTGCATTCGTTGATTCACTTGACGTACAATAATTCTAGGCATCGGATGGTCTCCTTTGCGTTGTCTGGAACTGTTCTTCTCATTATGTGGATTGAGTTGTTCAATATTGTCAGTTAGAGCGGGTAACGTGCCTGCCACAGACTAACGATACGTTGTAACTATCGTTAGTCTGTGAGGGACAATGCATGTGATGTGTATCCAATATGGCTGGTTTAACAGGTAGCCCTTAGGCCAATACCTCATTCACCAAGGTTTTTAGGTCTTTTTCCTTTTTCAGTAGCACTAGCATTTTCTCGATACGTTGTTTACCCGAAGGGTGTGTAGCATCACCGTCTCCAAGTTTTTTCCCGATATCGGTAAGTGCGCTTTTAAGGTCTTCGAGTAACCCCATTTTTTCCTTCATTACTTCCGTTGCGATGAGATCAGCGATATATTCTAGTTTCTTTGCGCCGTCGCCTTTTGGTTGTGGTATGTCCTTTTTATCTGTGATTTTACTGAATACAGCTTTAGTTATTGCGTGGCTTGTTTCATGACATATTGCATAGGTCAATATGGTGGGGTTCTGCTCCGTTGTGATTCCCTTACAGACCGTGACGGTTCCGATGCCTGCGTAGCCATCAAAGGTATCTTTGTCATCAAACATTAAATCTTGTGGTAGGTCTTCCTCAATATCCTTATTCTCTTTTTTGGGAAAATATGCCAAAAACGCAGGGCGAATAGTGTCCTTGTAGAGCTTGCTGGCGGCTGCTTTTTGCTGTTTATACTCTTCTTCTTTTGGATCAATTTTATCTTCAATTTCAAGAGTGTCATCCGGTTCCAATAGAAAGTTCCTCTTGGGTTTGTCCCACTCGAGTTCTTTAAGAAAGGGGATCGCCCGATCAATATGATTTAGACGTTCACCGATTAGCCGACTGCACCGGTCGATAACGTGGGTTGCCGTACTCTCGGCCTCACTAATCATCTTCTTATAAGCGTCGGTGGCGGAGGAATAGTTGAGATAGGCGATACGTGTAGCGACCACCATGGATAATGTGTCAATGGCGAGGCCAGTGGTGAGCATGGCTGATGTGAAATTCTCACGAGAATTAGAGGAGTTGGTACTGATATTGATTAGCTGAGAGTTATCTTTAATATCGCTAAGGGATGTTGAGCTATCACCGCGCAAGTAGCCGATGATGTTAATCATACCTTCGCCGACAGATGCTTCAATGGCACTGGAACTGCCAAACCAATGGCTCAGATAATTCAATGCAGTAAACTTAACCATAAGCCCAGGTAGTAGTGATCCTGCGACACTGAATATCTTCCACCAAGCGTCGTTAGTTTGGTAATTGTCACTGGCCTCTAGTGTGACAACGGCGAGCTCTCGGTTGGTTTGTTCAATGACTAACAGCAACCCCATTAACTGTTGCAGTGCTTCTCTATGCTCGCTGTCCCAGTGCACACAGGGCTGCACAATGAGCTGCCAAATCTGTTGCTCAAGTGTCATGAGCTTAACATTGAGTGCCTTGATGAGTTCATTGGGGGGGAGGTCAGAGAGAATGACGCTGGCCTGTGCAATTTTAAACTGGTTCGTTTGTTGTTGTTTTTTCGTGAACCCTTTGTTTTTGAGTATCTTTAGGATCTCTTCGTCGTCATCAGTTTGAAAGATGGGTTTTATTTTCTTGTAGTGTGTATATAAGTTGAGTAAACCTTGGCAGTTTTCTAAACCATGCTTTTCCAACATGGCTGTGATTCCCGACCCGAGTAATGCACCGCCGGTGCTTGATGCCGTTGCGATCATTGCCGTTATAAACCATCCCATGCCATAGGTTACGCCCGCCCCCACGCCACCGGTTAATCCGGCTAAAGCCGTGGTAAATGCCACGGATTTTTTTGGATTATTAGTAATGGCTTCTTTGGTTCCTACTGCAAATTCGCTAATCTTGTCACCAAACATTCTTAAGTAGCTTCGGTTGTCTTTGGCTTCTTGCAGTGCAAGATTCGTTAACTGTTGTTCGGTGCTGAATTGGTCTATTTTTTCCTTTGAGAGTTGTTTGGGGTCGAATGTAAATTTTAATAATATATCGGAGATGATGCTGTCTCTGAATTTGGTGTTAACGTCTGCATAACGATAGGGTGATTCGTCTTCTATATTGATTGGTACGTCATTTGCGGATGATTCTGTCAAATGCTGTTTAACATAGGATTCATTGATTGTTGTTAATAGTGCCTTGATTTTTTCTTTGCTGTTTTCGGGAATCGGTAATGATAGGTCTTTAAACCAGTGTTCAAATTGTGCGTCTAGCAGATCCATAATATCTTTCTTGCCACTATCTAGCACAGCCTCTATATTCTTAGATTTGTTTTCGTCGTCTTTGACCTTTTTTATCTCTGTTATTGTCTCTTGGATATGTTTGTCAATCTCTTTCAATGCGTCTTCATCTAACAGCACATACTCGGAAAGATATTTTTTTACCTCTATTAGATTTTTGGTTTTTGCATCAACCAGATATTCTAGAAAACCAATGGTTTCATCAATGGTAAGGTTCATTATCTACTCTCCTTCATAGAATTGACCATACGGCTGATAAACATGCCGAGTTTAATGTCGTTTGTGATGCTACTGGGCTCAAGAAGGTGGAGGGCTAATGGTTCGAAATCTTTTAGTTTGATGAAGTTCCAGCCAAATACCGAGACCATGGTTAACCAATCCTTTAGGCCTTCAACGGTTACTATGTCGTATTGAGTTGCCCTTTCAATTTCTTGCTGAATATTTTCTTCCAAAGGCTCATTAGTAGAAGGGGTCAACGTGAGATCATGAAAAAAATCGTTCAAGGTATCGATTTCACTTTGAGAGAATTCAGCGTCAACGGATTCAAGGGTCAGGTAGGTGGATGGGGTGTTACTGTTGCTATCTTCCTTTGCGTTAGGCGTTGATTTTCGCACAATTATTTTTCTGCCCATTGTTATTCCTTTGGTTAGCGTGTTGTGATGGGTAGAGTGTAGGGTGATGGCAATGAAATAATCGGTCTAAAATCGGGTGTATGCGGGCTTGTTTATTTTTGGAGGAACGATAAGCTGGTCATTACTATAAGTGATCTAAAAAGAGCCATATGATGCTAAGAAGATTGATAGCCGTGTTGCACCCAAGTAGAGATGCGGATATTCATTTGTACTGCCGCAGTGGTGGTCGAGCAGGTAAAGCAAAAAGAGCGTTAGAGGCAGCGGGTTATACGTCGGTGGAGAACGCCGGCGGAATCGCGGATGCGAGAAAGCAACGGGGTCTAGAGAAGCCCCTATTGTGAATAAGATCCCCACGAATATCATTTTTGGTTTTCTAGGTGCCGGTAAAACTACCGCTATATTGGATCTCTTGGTTCGTAAACCTGCGCAGGAACGTTGGGCGGTGTTGGTGAATGAATTTGGTGAAATTGGTATTGATGGTAAAATTATCGCGCAAGCCGGTGTTGGAGTAACAGGCGTTACGGTAAAAGAAGTGCCGGGTGGCTGTTTATGTTGTGCGGCAGGTGTTCCGTTTCAAGTGGGGTTAGCGGAGTTGGTACGTTCTGCGCGGCCTGACCGGTTAATCATTGAACCTACGGGTTTAGGCCACCCGCGCGAGATTATTCGCTCTGTACAAAGTCGTACGAACCAGCAGTTCCTTGCTTTGCAAAATACGATCACCTTGCTTGATCCAAGAAAGCTACAGGATGAGCGCTATCTCAGTCATGAGAATTTCATGGGACAAATTGAGGTTGCGGATATCTTGCTGGCAAATAAGGCGGATCTCTGTGTAGATGATGATATCAACCGATTTTGGGACTTTACTCAGCCATACTCGAAACGCCATATTGGAGTGACTGAACAGGGGAAGATTGGATTAGAGTGGCTGGAAGAAGGGGATGGCTCTTCGGTAGAGCAATCACAAGATCAGCTCAGCGATAACAATAGCGACAACCATAGCCACACTCACAATAGGAGTCACAGTCACCAGGATACCGACAACCCAAATACCCACAGTTGTACTTTTTCGGCGGATAAGGTCTTTTGCTATGAGCGCTTGATTCAGTGGGTGGCTTCATTCACATCGGACCGTTGTAAAGCGGTGGTGAAAACCGATAGAGGTGATGTAATGCTTAACCAGAGTGATGCTGATGCAGTATTGGTATCGGAGGCTTCGGGGTTGAACGAGAGTATCGTGGAAGTTATTGGTGTACGCGGTGATCTTAATCAGATCGGTGACGCGCTAGCGAATTGCCTATTACGCCCGTTATGTAAATAAGTCACAAAAATAACGTCAATAAATTTTACATCTGTTTTTGCGCCTGAGTGCTAACGTTATACCTAGTCTCTCATCGCTAAAAGGAAGTCACGTTATGCCATCATTTCGCACGAGAAATACCGCCACTGATTATGAAACTGCCTTAACGAATTGTTCATACTGTTCTGTGGGTTCTATTATCAATAAAACCTCTGATGAAGTACGGCAAGACTCTGGCGATGCTTTCTATCAGAAGAAGAATAACGGTAATGACTTAGCGCTTCAAATTCAGGCTATTACTAAGTACATGAAGAGCAAGAGCTATATCGTCTCTCAATACGGGACAGCGGTTAAGCCGTTATCTGCGAGAAACCTGCTTGTTACGTTAGCAACAATGTCTTTGGGCACGGAGTGTCTGCTGGTACACGGAGAGACGGTTCAAGAGTTACCCTTTGTCGACTCTGTGCATTGGATCATGGTCAGAAAAGAAGCCGCTGGACTTCGGTACTATGATTATCAAATGAAAATAGCAGATGGTAATGTTAAGCAAAAAGTAAAAACAAAGCATAACAACTCACTGGGTGATAACGAAGTCATCAGTAATGTACCAATGTTCGCCTGCGGTGAGGAGGCAGAGCTCGACAATGATTATTGTGCGGTGTTGTTGTCTTTATGTCATACCAGTCAGGCGAGTAGTTTGTAGCCTATACCGGAAATACGCTGGCTTGCTGGTAGATGATCTCTAGGTTCGCATCTTCTGGCAGGTCGCTAATGTCTTTGTAGAATCTTCGCCCCTCCACATCTGTTTAGCTAACACGGACTACCGATGTGGACAGCTAAGGTGTAAACCTTACGATAGAAAGTTGACCTGATGATTACGACTCACTAGTCTGTGTCTTATATGATGTGTATTCGGAGGTTCGACCCTTATGACAAAAGCCAAAAGCCGATTTTTCGCCTACTTAGAACGTCTACGTTGGATTAAGCGTTGGGGGTTAATGCGAAATGTGGTTGAAGAGAATGTGATGGAGCATTCGTGGCAGGTGTCCACGATTGCACATATGTTAGCGGTAATCGATAAGGAGATGTTTAACGGCACTACTAACCCTGCAGATGTTGCTACCACGGCGCTTTACCACGATACCAGTGAGATTATTACGGGCGACTTGCCAACGCCGATTAAATACCATTCCAAAAAAATCACGGATGCCTACAAGGAGATAGAAAAAGAAGCAGAGCATGAACTGCTGGGTCTACTACCGCCTGCGCTGCAATCAAGTCTACGGCCTTATTTATTACATGATCATATCGATCCAGAGGTGAATCAGTTAATTAAAGCCGCAGATTTAATCAGTGCCTATCTTAAATGCCAAGTTGAATGTAATGCCGGCAACAAAGAGTTTGATGATGCAAAGACCTCCATTGAACAATCCATTCGAGCATTGGATATGCCGGCGGTGGGTTATTATATGCAGACCTTTACGGATAGTTATTTGCTGACTCTTGATGAACTGCTAAGAGAGCATGATAAGCAGACAGATAAATAAGGTTGGGCAATTTTTACGTTTACACGTAATCCGTAACCCCATAATGGTGATAACGATTCTTGCCCACCTCTTTATAGGCTTGGGCTTTTAACTGCCACGCGAGCCCTAAACCGTGCACCGCAAAGACGGTGAGTATTTTATCCATACCGTAGGATCTGCGGCTCACTAACGTGCTGTCTTTCCCCAGTGCTTTTTTGAGCTTGGCGTCCTGACCGGTAGTTTGCCGGTCGGGACCGTCGTGTGGGATGCTAAAGGTGTCTGTGTCTCGCCAATCCAAAGCAACTTGCGCGGTATTTACGTGTGCCATCATCTGCACGCCACCTTTGCCGCTGCCTAGTCCTACGGAACAGCCGTTGACCGGAGAGGTGAACGCAAATAATGCCTCGTTCCCGAGCATCGTGCTTTTAAAACCATTTTGTTGGTAGGGGCACCAGTAACTGGGAAGTGATGGTGCGCTGCTCTTGTTATAGATGTGGCAGACCATGGCACCAGGTTTATTCTCAACTTTCGCACCCACATGTGCTTTTACGCCCACGTTTACCAAGCTGGCTTCGGGGTCTTGTATCCACTGTAAAACGACGTTCTGTTCCATGAACTTTTCTGGGTTCTCGCAAAACTTTTCGGTGACATCGATGTACGTCATATCAATTTCCTTTGTGATGTATGATTTCATTATCAGTAATGAATAGTGTTCAGTAGCGAATATGATTGCAGGAGGATGGGCGTGTGGTCAACGGGTTTTGATTAAATGGTATTTTTTACGATTTGCGGGTTATACATAGGATTAGGGAAAAATTGATGCCAATTAGGAGAGGGATTCATCAACTTGTCATGCGCCACTGGTATACGTCGTGAGGAATAAACCAAGTATTCGCAATAGTCGTCCTTATTAGGCAGCGTTGAACACAAAGTCCTGGTAGTATACGGCTCCATTTAAATGAAGATCAGACACGTAATTGCTGGGGAGGCCTTATGAACAGGAGCCTTATGCGAATATGTGGCGAAAGAGAGTTCTAGAACATGTTGATATTAACCCGAAGCATCGGTGACACCATTCGAATTGGTGATGACGTACAACTTACCGTAATAGGGGTGAAGGGCAATCAAGTGCGTATCGGCATTGATGCTCCACCAGAGGTTTCCGTTCATCGATCGGAGATTTACGAGAAGATTGGTAACCAGAGTATAGTGTCGGAGCGTAATGCTAATCCGAATCAGGCAAGGCCGACGGTTCAATATGAACCTCAGTTTGCACGTGAAGCAGCAGAGCCCGTTAAGAGTAAAACCAAAGTCACCATTAAGAAGCGTCGTCGGATCATTGAGCCGGTCGAATAGCCTTCGGTTATTGTATTAGTGTTAAGCAAGGATAGCTTCCCCCCTGTTGCATCTAGCGAGCCATTGTTGTGTAGTTTTTCTTCTATGAAATACACGTGGAGGTTATTGTAAACAGCACAATGAAATTGTCGTAATCATTATCGAGCGCTAGCGATCGAGTCCTGATAGTATACCCACCCTTGTTACCCTGTGAATTCAAAAAATAATAACCTGTAGGTATATTTGTGGACAAAGATCTTGAAGACGCACTGGATAGGTTGTTAAACAGTGATTGCATTGAAGATCAGGTGAACAGGGAAATTATTCGGTATTGGAACGAACGTGTTCATCGGGATGATGTAAACGCAAATAGAATATTTCGTAAGCTGCTTCATGAGTTTGTTTTTGAAGATTCGAATAAAAATAAACCACAATAAAAAATAGTTACGTATTTTACTGTGGTCGACTATTAATGTTCATAATTGAGCAGGTATAGTGTCCCCAATTTAATGATCCGTATTGTTGGTCATACGCCTAAAAATAAAACTACAAAAATGCAATTTGCTTATCGGGTTGTTGTTAACGGTTTTGGTATTCCTTTTGTACAAGAATACATCTCTTCGTTTGATAAGTGATCATCTATTAAAAAAATAATTAGGGTTCTTTCTAATGAGTGAGGCTACACAAACACTAGGGTCAATTGCGATCGTGGGTATGGCTTGTCGTTTTCCGAGTGGCAATACTCAGGAAAATATTGCATCCCCCAAGGCGTATTGGGATTCTTTGATGGAGGGAAGGGACGCGATTCAATCTGTTCCTGAACAACGCTGGGAATCTGGAGATGAACTTCAGTGGGGTGGGTTCTTAGACGATATTGAAAAATTTGACCCTATTCTTTTTGGGATCTCTCCACGGGAAGCGTTGCAAATGGATCCTCAGCAGCGTTTGTTATTGGAACTTACTTATGAAACCTTGCAGAGGGCAGGGCTGACAAGAACGGGCATTAAAGGCAGTAACGTTGGTGTCTTTGTGGGTTGTATGCGAAGTGAATATTCGTCTTTGATTCCCACTGAGTTATCGTCCAGCATTCATGCAGCCACCGGCGGACATCATGGCTTGGTCAGTGGGCGAATTTCATATGCATTTGATTTGGTGGGTCCTAATATGACCATCAACACTGCTTGTTCGTCCTCTCTTGTTGCTGTGCACCAAGCCTGTCAGGCCATTCGCAGTGGTGATGCTGATGCCGCATTCGCTGGTGGTGTGAACCTTATACTAGACCCTCAGTTTTCCATGGATATGAATAACGCGGGCACGTTATCGCCGGATGGTCGTTGCAAGACCTTTGATGCTGAGGGTAATGGTTATGTGCGCAGTGAAGGTGCGGGAATGATTCTGCTGAAGTCACTGCATGCAGCGGAACGTGACGGAGATCCGATCTTTGGTATTATTAAAGGCAGCGCGACAAATAGTAATGGTGCGACGGATGGTTTAACGGCAACCAGTACTCCAGCGCAACAAGCGTTGTTAGAAAAAGCCTATCGTTCTGCGAATATTCGACCTGAGGAGGTAGGGTATGTAGAGGCACATGGAACGGGAACGTCACTGGGTGATCCGACAGAAGCACAAGCGTTGGGCAACGTATTGGGTGTTTCCCGATCCGTTGATGCCCCGCCATTGATGATAGGTTCATGTAAATCGAATATCGGACATGCTGAAGGTGCTGCCGGTATTGCAGGGTTGATAAAAGCAGTGCTAGTTTCGCAGTACGGTGTTGTCCCGCCGAATCTGCATTTTATTCGTCCCAATCCTAATATTGATTTTTCGGGATTACGACTTAAGGTCCCACAGGCTATTTCAGTGCTTCCAAGTAGTACCCGGTATGTCGGGGTGAGTTCGTTTGGTTTTAGTGCCAATTGCCATGTGATATTGGAGCGAGTGGATAATATTAACGCTTCAACAGAAATATATCAGAAGAACAGTGAAGCAAAAAATCTACTTGTCTTATCGGCACATCACCCTGCGGCGCTTACGGAGTTGGCACAAGAGTATGCGAAGCAGATTGATCGAGAAAATGACCTTTCGTTATACGACATGTGTTATACCGCCGCTTGCAGGCGTGATCATTATCAACATCGCTTGGCGCTGTGCGTCGATAATATGGCGCACCTGACTAAAAAGCTTACCAGTGATGAATTGTTGTCCTCAACCAATCATTATCGAGTGACAAGAAATACCCAGCAGCCGAAACTGGCTTTTGTGTTTTCTGGGCAAGGGTCGCAATGGTTGGGTATGGGCGTCAGCCTTATTCATCATGAACCGTTGTTTGCGCGTATAATAACCCGTTGTGATGCGCTGATTTCACAGCGGTGTAGTTGGTCTTTGCTGAATATTTTAATGAGTACTGAGGATGATGCTTTTCCAAGTTGTGTGGATATCGTTCAGCCGGCTTTGTTTTCTATTCAATATGCGTTAGCTTGCCTTTGGAAAGAAAAGGGAATTAATCCTGACGGGGTTATTGGCCATAGCTTAGGGGAGGTGGCTGCTGCGTGTTTCATTGGTGCTATTACGCTGGAAGAGGCGATGGATGTGATCTGCTGTAGAAGTCAGCAGGTGCGACGTCATGCCGGTTTCGGTGCAATGGCGATTGTGGAGTTATCGTCGCATATTATTTGTCAGGACCTACAGATGTTTAATCAGGATCTGGTGGTTGCAGCAATTAACGGCCCTGAGAACACGCTTATTTCTGGTGATGCCACCGTACTTGATTGCTATTTAGAGTCACTGAAAGATCGTGATGTATTCTGCTCAAAGGTTGATGTGGATTATGCTTCCCATAGCCCTCAGATGGATGTTGTTAGTGATCTACTGCGCTCTGAACTTCGTGGGTTAAAACCAAAGCTTGGTTCGCTTCCCATGTACTCCACGGTTACAGGAAAGGAACTGTCGGGCCTTGAAATGAATAGCGATTATTGGGCTGACAATATTCGCAATGAGGTGCTTTTCTACCCTCAGTTACAGCAGATGTTAAGAGAAGGGTATACCCATTTTATCGAAATAAGTCCCCATCCTATTGCCTGCTATAGCATTCGCCATGGAATGAGCGAGCAGAATGTATCAGTTGATGGTTGTGTTATTGGAACCCTGAAGAGAAATGTGACTGCACAGCAGTGTTTTTCTGATGGGTTAGCAGAATTATACTCGTCCGGATTTAATTTGGATTGGGAAAAAGTATACGCTAACGTGGGGAATAGCGTGGATGTTCCAATGCAAACATACCATAAGCAACGTTATTGGTTGGCAAGAAAACCTAGGGTAAATGGGGGGGAAGCGAGCGCTAACGATATTACTCGTCAAGCGGGTTTGTCGGCGCTGAGCGAAATTGAAACAGTTGAAGATCAGAGTGCGAAGGCTAATGTGAAGGCCATAGACGTGCTCGTAGACAAGCTAAGGCTTGATACTACCAGTGATAAGCTTGCTGTTGCTGAAGAGTATGTCATGTTGAGGGCGTGTCAGACGCTAGGGTTGCCACGTGATTACATGCATCGAGATGCATCACTGTTATCGTTTGGAATTGACTCTCTTATGGTAATGGAATTGAAAAATAGAATTTCCTCTGACTTAGACGTGATGCTTTCGACCAAGGAATTCTTTGGTGCGGAATCTATCGTTAATATTTCTGAATATATCATCAATAAAATGAGGGATATGCCAAAGGATAGTCGCGGCGTTCACGCTGAATCGATTTTTGATGAGATGGAATCCGGAAGTATTTAATTATTGTGGCCTCAGTTTACAGAAGTAATATCATATGAAAGATGGGATAGATGTAATTGTACGATTGGTTAATAAAGGTGTGCAATTAAGTGCTGAGAAGGATACGTTGCACTTTCTGGCCGCGAAAGGTTTGCTGACAGAGAAGGATCGTGAATTATTGAAAGCCCATAAAGCAGACATTGTGGCCTTTCTTAACCATCGTCGAGTATTGGCATTATCGAATATACAGGCGCGCCTGTGGTTTTTGTCGCAGCTGGATTCGAGTGCGGTGGGGTATGAGTTCTGTTTTAGCTTTGCCATTGAAGGAAAGCTTGATGTGGCATTGTTTTTTGAGAGCTTTGAAGCCGTTGTGCATCGACACCCGGGATTGAGAACGACGTTTGAAACGGTCAATGGCGAAACCTTGCAGTTTATTAATCCCGCGAGGCCAGTGACGGCTGTCGTTAAGGATGTTCAAGACTGGTGTAGAGCATCGATGCAGGATGCCTCGAAACTTGATGCACTCATGCGAAAGGATCTGATTAAGCCCTTTATCTACGATAGTGATTTATTGCTGCGCTCTATCCTATACAAAACGGGTGAACAGAGTTATGTGTGGGGGTTATGCCTACATCATATTATTGCTGATGGATGGACGTTTGGACTCATCGTTGATGAGATCTCCGCTATCTATAAAGAAAAACTAGCGTGTTCTAGTGGTGAACCCAGCGTTGAAAAAGCCGCGCCATGTGATTACAGCCATTACATTGAGTGGGAGAGAGTTCAAGAGGCGGATCAAGACCACCCTGGTTTTATTCAGCGGGAGGAGAATCTTCACTATTGGATACAACAATTAAGAAACTGTCCTCCGTTAGACTTTAGCAGTGATTTTTCTAGACCAACCATTCGAACCTACACCGCGAAGCGGGTATTTTTTACTATTCCGGCCCACGTGGTGGATGAGCTGCGTGAGGTCGCTCAGGAGAATGGATCAACCCTGCATTGTAGTTGTTTAACGCTATTTACCATTCTTTTATACCACTATACACAACAGACCGATATCGCTGTGGGTACACCGCATGCCAATCGATTTGACCAACGTTTTGAGTCGATTGCGGGTTGTTTTATCAGTACTCTGGTGATGCGTAATCTATTAGCACCAGAGAGTGATTTTATTCAGGCGTTAAAAGACGTCACAAAAACCGCCTTTGAGGCTTACGAGCATCAAGATTATTCCTTTGAAAAATTGATCAGTGAACTGGTGGATAACCGTGATTTAAGCCGAAATCCGTTGTTTCAGGTGTTGTTTGTATTTCAAAATGCGTTGTCCGGTTTGTCGTTACCTGAAGTGTCAACCCGGTGGTATCCCTTTGACCCGGAAATTGGTCAGTTTGAATTGGAACTGCATCTACGAACAGAGGGCGATAGTCTTGAGGGAACACTGATCTATAACAGTGACTTGTATAGTGATGGTTCTATGACACGGTTCGCCAATCATTTTCAATATCTAGCACAGCACGTGCGTTCTCGTAAGCATATGGCTATCCGCGAGATGTCATTAGTCAACTCAGATGAGCGCAATACGCTGCTGTACGAGTGGAACCAAGACTATTCTCTTCAGAAAGAACCTGTTGATCACAATCGTTATATTGCCGAGGCGTTTTTTGCACAGGTACAGAAGACACCGGAGAATATTGCGATTGAATGTGAGCAGCAATGTATTAGTTATCACGCGTTGAATGCCGAGGTTGATCGTATTACTCGGTTGCTGGGTTCTGTGAGTGGTCAGTTTATTGGTGTCATGATTCCTCGTTCTATTGACATGGTTGCTGCTCTGTTGGCAATTCTAAAAGCAGGGGCGGCTTTTGTACCGCTTGACCCGGAATTTCCAAAAGATCGGGTCGCATATATGATTGACAATAGTGGGCTGACAACAATTTTGTCACACACTGCTTGTCAGCATAAAATCACTATTCCGTCGGTGCAGGTTTTATGTGTAGATGATCTGGATGTTAGGCCACGTGGGACCGTGGGTAACATGGAAATTTCAACAGACGCTAGTGCAAATCCTGCGTACCTTATCTATACCTCGGGTTCAACAGGTAAGCCTAAAGGGGTCGTGGTTTCTCATCGCAATGCATTAAATATCTTGGACTCCATGGCCAAGGTACCGGGTATATCGTCTGAGGATCGGTGGTTAGCGGTGACTACGTTGTCGTTTGATATTTCAATATTGGAATTACTATTGCCGCTACTTAATGGTGCTCGTGTCATTATCGCAACACAAAATGTTCTTTCCGATGGTACACAATTAGCATCGTTGATTGAAAGCAGTGCTGCGACGTTGATGCAGGCGACACCGGCAACGTGGAAGTTATTATTGGATTCTGGTTGGAAAGGCGCCCCTGTGCTGCGGATACTATGTGGCGGCGAGGCCTTGCAGCGAGATTTGGCTGATGCGTTATTGGATAAGCGCTGTAAAGAACTGTGGAATGTATATGGACCGACAGAAACCACGATCTGGTCATTGCTAAGTCAGGTCAATATCAATGGTCCAATTCTTCTGGGAAGGCCGATTGATAACACGCGTTGTTATGTTCTTAATGAGTCTCTGCAACCTGTGGCGGTGGGAATGCCGGGTGAGCTGTATATCGCGGGCGACGGTTGTTCATTGGGCTACTGGCGTCGGGATGTTGCGAATACAGAGAGTTTTGTGAATCTGAAAACACTGCTAGGGGTTGATGAGCGGGCTTATCGTACCGGTGATTTGGTTAAGTATGATGAACATGGGAATCTTATTTATTTGGGACGTAAGGACCGGCAACTAAAGGTTCGGGGTTATCGTATCGAGCCGGGAGAAATTGAATGTGCGTTGAGGGAGGTTGCTGGTGTTACTGACGCAGCAGTGATCGACCAGGAGGGTATGTTACTCGCCTACGTGTGTGCTGCGGTATCCCAAGAGGATATCGTGCAATACGTACGACAGGTGTTACCACGTTATATGCTGCCTCACCGATATTACCTTGTTGAACAGCTTCCGATGACGCCAAATGGCAAAGTCGACAGAAAAAGGCTATTGAGCGCAGAGATGATGGGGCGGCAATTGAGTGTTGGTAATGTCGATAATATATACGTTGCTCCCCGCACAGAAATGGAGGTGTATGTATCGTCGTTATATAGCCAGTTGTTGAACGTTGATCGGGTGGGACGAGAGGATGATTTCTTCGATCTCGGTGGACACTCATTATTGGCTGCCAGAGTCAGAAACGCTATTTATTGCACGCATTCCGTGGATATTGCACTGCAAACATTGATGAGCGATTCCTCTGTGAAAGCACTTGCGCGAATTATTGTTGATGAAGCAAATCCATCAGAAGAAGAGACCATTGCAGATTTGTTGGATCGCTTAGAATCGATGAGCGAAGAGGAAGCCGCCCAGCTTTTGACGTAATACAAAAATGTAATATAAGCGGGCCGTACAAGCCAGCAGTACAAGCTAGTAGTACAGGAAGAAATATTCCATCACACCAATAACAGAAGAAAATACTATGGATGCATTACAAGAGCGTACGCAGCAGTTATCGCCGACAAAGCAGGCGGTATTACGAGGCCTACTAGAGAACAAAGACATTAGTACCGAGAAGTTTTTAAAACTGACACAATCGAATTTGGTGCAGATAAAAAAAGGTGATGCGGACGGGCAAAATATGTTTATGTTCCCCGCAACGGACGGTAGTGTTGGATATTTTCGTTTTTACAGTAAGTACTTTCCAGATAGTTGGAATCTTTTTGGTTGTCAGGCTCCAGGGCTTAATGGAGAACAAGTACCTTATGCCAATGTCAGTGATATAGCTGCACATGCTATTCGCGAGATGAAGAAAATTCAACCTGAAGGCCCTTATCATGTCATGGGGAATTGTATGGGCGGATTACCGACGTTTGAAGCCGCAGGTCAGTTGGAAGCAGCAGGTGATGAACTCGGTTTGGTATTGCATATGATGCCGTTATTCGATCGTGATTGGAAAGGACTACCGAAAGAAGAGCTGTTGGAAATGCGGGCGTTTATTGACTACGTGTATGTTATCGAACGTTTGCTTAACGTGAAGTTACATTTTCCTTTTGATCAGGTTAAAGAACTATCGGAAGATAAGCGTGTTGATTTTCTGTTAGCGTTTATCGCGAAGGGCGGATACCTCAGTTCTAATGTTGAATCTGATATGATGCGCAAGCGCATGCGTACCTATACCGCTAGCCTGAAAGCCATGCTGACCTATCAGAAACAGAGTGACTATCAGGGGGATTTCCATGTGATCGCCGTGGGTGATCACAGTTTGGGAGAATCAGAAATCGTATTGGAATCACCTTATTCCGCACATCTGCGTGGTTTGCCCGCGAGTCAAGTTAACACGCAATTTGTGGATGCTGATCCAGGGTCATTATTTGACGGCGGTGAGCCTTCTCTTAGTTTGGCAGGAGCACGACTAACGGCGTTGTTAGAAGCGTTTTCTACTGAGCTGGCGTAGAAAGCGATCTCCATTTTAGTGGAAATCTATCAACATATTATCGAAAGATAAGACCTTCTGTAATATGTTGATTTAGTTATTCGTTTACGGCTACGCAACGATAATCACTTATCCTAAATTGCCGCATCTGATGAGTGTATTGAGTGGCAAATCCAGGGTACATGGTAGCGTTAAATCCATCGTCAGTGAGATACCAACTTTTGCAGCCTGAATTCCAATTGGTGTTGCTCAATCGTCGTTGAATTGATTTGTTATAGTCAGCCTGCGCTTTCTCGTTGACATCCAATATGGATAGATTGTTGTCGAGTATTCGTTGAATACTGCGTACGGCGTAATCCAGTTGTGCCTCAACATATACGAGGGCGGAATTGTGCCCTGGGCCAGAATTGGGACCAAAGGTAAGAAACAGATTCGGGTAACCCGATACGTTAACACTCTTGTAGGCTTGAGCTCCTGATTTCCAATCATTGGCTAAGTCACGGCCATCCAGCCCTTTCACCGTAAACGGAGCACCGTGAATACCAATATCAAAGCCAGTGGCAAATACAATACAATCGAATTGGTGTTCTATACCCTCAACGCAGCGAATACCCCTTTCTGATAGGCTGGCGATTGGCCAGGTAATTAATTTGCAATTGGATTGTTGTAGGGCGGGGTAATAATCGCTGCTCATTAATACCCGTTTACAGCCGATACGAAAGTTGGGTGTGAGTTGGCGTTGCATCCAGCTATCTTTTACTTGCTGTTGCAAATGTTGCTTTGCAATTTTCTGCATTGCGGTGGTAAGTGGGGAGTTCCAGATGAGCCCCAAGGCCCCGGCTTCATGCAGTGCAAAGAGTGCTTTGCGTGTGAGGGCTTGGGTGGCGGGAAACTTGCGAAATAATGCGCGGAGCCAATGTGGGGTTTTGCCATCAATTCTTGGAAGCACCCAAGCTGGTGTACGTTGAAATACCGTAAGATGCTTGGATTTTTTGACGAGCTCGGGAATTATTTGTATGGCACTGGCCCCGGTACCGATGACGGCAACTTTCTTGTCAGAAAAATCATAGTGATGATCCCAGCGAGCGCTATGAATTTTGTGTCCCTTGTATTGCTCTAGGTTCGGTATGGTAGGGAAGCTAAAATTCGCTAAGGGGCCTGCAGCCATGACGACGGCGCGAGCGGTTAGACTTTCTTGGTTCTCGGTATTTACCGTCCATAGCCCCGCGTTTTCATCAAAACTCATGCCATTCACATTGGTGTTAACTCGGATAAATCGTTGTAACTGAAAGTCGTGCACCATCGATTGTATATGGGCGAGGATTTCCTGGCTGCTTGAATAAGCTCGTGACCAGTTAGGATTAGGTGCAAAGGAAAAAGAATACAGGTTGGATGGAATGTCACATGCTGCGCCGGGGTATTGGTTATCGCGCCAACATCCACCTACTTGTGTGTCTCTTTCCAAAATGGCGAATCGGTTTATACCTGCTTGCAGAAGCCGAATCGCCATACCTACACCGGAAAACCCTGCACCAATAATAATAACGTCTAATGGATATGAAGTGGTGTCGCTCATAAGTGAGTTACTCATAGTGGACCAGGCTTTATGCGATGGGTTGATAGGTCAGCTCGCCAACCCAGCTTGGGGGTTTGGGTAGGAGGCGTTGAGGAATCATTCTTGAGATAGTTACTAACAGGTCGACAGGGCGGTGATAGAAAAGGTTGTTGCGGTCGACCACAAGTGAACCATGAAAAGCGATAACGCGATACCATGGATTGTTGCGCCCTTGTTGTGTACGGCCGCCAATTTTTTCAAATTTATCTATTGCCCGATAAAGTTTCTCTTCTGATAGACCCAATTCATTCAAGTTGTCCCGCATACTATTTAGCAAGGGGAAGTAGATGATGGCCCCTGCAATCAAACGAGGATCTAGCAGGCTGGCTAACATATGCATGGACGCAATATAGCGTGGGCTGTTGCCCTGTATTTCCATTACAGTGAATCCGACCCCAAGGTGTCGTGATTCATCATCGTTTATTTTTGCAAAAACAGCATGGCAGAGTGGGTCTTCTACGATTTCTAATAGGAACTTACAGAGAGCACCATCGAGTGCGACTTCTAGCATAGGGATGAGGGTGGCAAGCATCCGAAAGGGAGTATCATCAGCATAGCGATCCAACCAATTGATGACTAAGCGTAAGTTAGGACTGGGCGCTGGGCATTCGTCATCTTCTAGCATACCCCAACGTTTCATCAGCGCCATTTCCGCATTGGCATGACGTTGCTCTTCGGCATGAAAATAGGTGTAAATTTCCCGTAATGTTTCTGTTGGAGCGCTCTTTGCCAATGCCGCGAAACCACGGGCACCCACATGCTCAATCCACATTAGGTCTGCCATAAAGGCTTTGAGTTTGGGCCATTGCTCGGGGGTTATTCTGTCTGCACCTGGAGAGTCCCAATCAAAGTCCACCAATGCCCATTGGGTAGACTTAATTTTATGACGCATTTTTTCGAGATCAATGGAGGCCATGCAAAGTTCTCCTATTAGCTATTGATTAATTGGTCAGCTCTTACTAAATTATATGAACAATTGTTCATATTCAATTCAGATACTTATGCGCCGAAAACCGAAACAAATACGGGCAAAAAGGATGGTGGATGACATCATTCAAGCAGGTTTGCAGTGTGTGGCCAAAAATGGCCTGGAAGGCACTACAACCCGCCATATTGCTGACGAAGCGGGCATTAGCGTGGGTACGTTATATCAATATTTTGATGACAAGGAAGCGGTCTATCAGTCCATGATAGAAAAGGCGCGGGATGAGATCGTGCAGAGCTTGTTGGCCATTACGCCGCAGATTGTTCAGATAGATTTCAGAAGTGGGGTGCTTGCCATCTTGCATGAATTCAGCCACTTTCTTGAAAAAGACAAGGGTCGCTACCTCAAGGTGTTTCAGTACGTTGGCCATTTTGAGCTCTTGGAGCATATTCGGGTCATTGAAATGCAGCTGACTCAAATGGCGTCTCTGTATGTGATGCGACATCCAGAAGACGTTGCGCCAGAAAAAATGCAGGTCATGTTATATATTGTGATGAACAGCGGTATTGCGACGTTGATTCGCTATTTATCGGACCCCGCGCCACCGTTTGACCGCGAAGCGTTAATAGAAGGCTTAGCGGATATGGCGGCGGCCTGTATACAGTTATGAGAGATGAGGGTAATGAAAGTATGACAAGCAAAGATGTAGGTTGGGGAATTCATGTCGTTGATACCGGTTTTCAGCGTGACAATATGGCTGCGTGTTACGTAGTTGAGGACGCTGGAGAGGTTGCGATCATCGAGACCGGCACAAAAGATACGGTGCCGCGCTTGTTTGAATTTTTCGAGCAGCAAGGCATTACGCCAGAGCAAGTAAAATATGTCATTGTCACCCATGTTCATTTGGACCACGCTGGTGGTGCAGGTCTATTGATGCAGCAGTTGCCCAATACAACATTTGTCGTGCATGAGAAAGGTGCACGGCATATGGTTGACCCTGCTAAATTACAAGCGGGCGCGACGGCGGTGTATGGCAAAGTCGAATTTGATCGAACCTATGGCGACTTGGTACCTATCGACAAGGACGTGATGAAGATTCCTGTCGATGAAGAGGTGCTGACACTTGGTGGACGCCGCCTGACGTTTATTGATACGCCAGGGCACGCACGACATCACTTTTGTATTTTCGATGATAAAAGCCAAGGTTTTTTTACCGGAGATACGTTTGGCTTGGCCTATCAAGAGTTAACCACGAGGAAGGGGCCTTTTATTATACCCACTACCACGCCTGTGCAATTCGACCCTGTGGCGTTGAAGCAGTCGATTAAACGGATTATCTCCTACAACCCTCAACGGGTGTTTCTAACCCATTACGGTATGGTGGAGCAACCTGAAGTATTGTCGGAGGTGCTGTTATCACGGGTCGATAAATATGTGGAAATTGCGCAGAAAAATGCTGATAACCCCAACCGTTTACAAGGCATTATGGAAGACATTATGGCGTTCTTTTTGGAAGAGCTGGCAATGCATGATTGCGTATTATCCAAGGATGACATCGTGACTGCACTGCGAGTGGATGCGATGTTGAATGCTCAGGGCTTGGATGTATGGTTATCATCATTGGCTAAGTAGTCTCTTAGGAGTATGACAATTATGGGCTAATGGATTAGCATTCAGCGCGGGTTCAGCTTGGGGGCATTATGGTATGGCCCCATTGGATTTGACCCAAAACTATATACAAAGGGAGCTTTATCATGATTAAGTACGTAACGTTGTTGGTGTTGTTGAGCCATCTATTTTTATCAGGTTGTTCTACCAATTCTGGGCGAGTGTTTTCACTTAAGGACAACATCTATCCCTTTGAAAATGCACAGCTGACGAACAAAGTCTCATCAAAAACGGTACGGTTTAAAGAGGGCTATGTGCAAAATGATGTGCTTTACGCAGCTTTTCTAAAGAGCGTTAAACAGTCCGTCGAGAGTTCATACGATAAGCGAGGGTTGCCGAAGCCAAAAATACAACATGATGGCTTTAGTAGTACTATCAATTTCCTACTAGATAATGCGAAGCAGAATAATCCCCGCAGTGAGCGGAGTTCTGTTCGGGTCACTCCAAAGGGTGGTGCCGTAGAGATCAGTTTTATCGCAGGTGAATATCACCGGGATCGAAAAGGTGAAGCGATTCAAAAAGCGTTATTTCCTATTAAACGCTCTACAAAAAATGGCTATGTGTATTTTACCATCAATTACCCAGCGACCTATTCTCACCGTAAAGGTAATATTGGTAGTCAGCCTGCGGTACCTCAGCTATTCGCAATGGATGAAATCGATGGGGCATTTGAGTACGCGTTTAACGCTATCAAAATTGATAATGTCAGTTATCTAAAGAAAACAACACTAGCGGGTGAATTTACCAGCCAATACCCTGATGACTCTGTGTATGCCAATTTCAAACGCCGGCTACACTACGGGACAAATGAAAAAGACATTCAGAAGGATGGCTATTTAAGCCGTAATATTGATGGGTTTGAGGCTGCGATTAGTATCGCGGTTTTCCCTTATCGTAATGGTAGTAAAGTTACTTACAAGGCACGTATGGATCGGGAGTTCTACCTGACACCTAACGGTAAGAATACTTACAAGCGCTTTCCGGCTAAGAAAAAAGTGGAATCGGTATTATTAGCAATAGCGAACGAATAATGCTGCTTTAGTGGTGTGCCCGCCTTCTATTCCATAGTCCTAATAGCCCAAGCAATATTAAGGCTGGAATAGGAGGTTCGGAAACAAAGATCGCGCTATTCTCGTATTCAATAAAAAAACCGATGACAGGGTCTGCATTAGCATGTGGAAGGCCCTGCACGCCTGAATCGTCAAGCCAGTTACCGTGGCCAATTCCACCCGAATTCGGTGTGCTAGTGCCAATGCTCATATACATATAGCCATTGTTGTTGGGTTCAACCGGGTTCCAATTGGTATAACCGCCCACCTGAGCAAAGGTATTTCCTGCCTCTGGGCCCTCAAGCCAGCCGGTAGCATTGCCACCTAACCATGCACCATTAAACCCATTGTATAGGGTTACAAGGCTGAGTAAAAAGTCGTTTTCTGCCTGTGATGTCACCGTAGCGAGGTGGCCATTCACGCCATTGTGTGTGCTCGCGCTGGCAGAGCTGCTAGCGGTGGACCAATGGTTATTATTGCCAATAAAAGGGTTGGTGACTTGAACGAACTCGTATGCGTTGCCGTCAAATATCTGTGGTACGGCGTTAGCATTCGAGGCCGTAAGCAGGCTGAGAGTGATAATTATCACGACAATACTTATTCCATCCAGATAGTCTATTATTCCTAAATACTTAGACATACTACACTCCGGTACAATCACTTCTTCACGTATTCTAATACGCAGGATTCGGGCCAAAAATATAAAGACACGCTAATTCAAGGCGTTGTGAAAATGCCAAAATCCGTACAATAACAAAGTGGAAAGTATCCTGACACTTACATTGGTTGAGGGATCAAAACGACCATGATATGGTCGTTTGTATAGTGCTACCTACCTATTCCAAAAGCAGCTATAGTTATAGCAATGCACTATGATAAAGCGCTATGAAAAAGCACCATAATAAAAGGACTATCTGCTATGTCAGGTATTAGTGAAGAACAACTGCAAGAACTTGCCAATGCGATTGCAGACCAATGTGACGATATGGAATTAGAGCCAGAGCAGGTTCTTGATGGTATTGCACGATCGTTAATTGCCGCCGCAACGACATTTGGTGCGAAGAACTTCCGGGTGAATGTTGAAAACCATGGCACCTGTGTCGTGACGACTGTCCCAGAGATGTAGTATCTGAGATGCAAGTCCCCCTTCTGAATGACTAACATCCCCAATAGTGATAACTTACTGGACGTTCGTGATGGCTTGACGAGCAAGGAGCGTATGGTATTGGTCTGTCTTGCACAAATGCAGCGTGAGATGGGTGATAGCTACGTATCGACAAGCATGTTGTATGGCCGAGTTGTAGAACATGTAGATATGAGTGTGGCCGAAATGCAATCGATTTTGCAGCGGTTCGGGAAAGGATAAAAGTATGAAGATCAAAGGACTTATTGCGCTTGTGGCGCTACTGTCACTGTCTGGCTGCGATAAAATCAACAACATGAGCCGTTCAATGGATACCATGTTAGGTGGTGATTATGATGTCTATATCCAGGGCCACGGTGAGGTGTACCACGTTAAGAATGGCAAAGTAACCAGTGTGCCAGAGAAGGGGTATTACGTATTTTATCCGATCATCAAGGGTAAAGAATCTATGGTACAGTCGCCTATCCAGATCACTACCATTGTAAAAGTCGATTAGATTTAGCAAACCTCTGGGGGTATAGCTGTTATTATTGCCCCCATGACAGACCTTCATTTTGAATTACACCTTCCTGTATCTGAACCAACTCTAGCAATAGCGCTGCTATCTGATCATTGTGTGTTATCTAAACAGCAGCTTAAACTGGCCATGCAAAAGGGTGCGGTGTGGGTGACGCCAGCGGGCGCTGAAAGCGGGGCGAAAAGCCAACGGACTCAGCGCGTACGTCGGGCAAAGAAAATGCTCAAAGTAGGTGAGGAAATACACCTATATTTTGATCGTGAGATTCTTGATAGCGTGGCGTTGCCCTGTGAACTTATCGCAGACTTTGGGGGTTATAGCGTTTGGCATAAACCCAATGGCACCTATTCTCAAGGTACTAAGTGGGGGGATCATTGTACCGTGGCTCGTTGGTCCGAGCAGAACCTGACACCAGAGCGTCCCGCATTTGTCGTGCATCGGCTGGACCGTGCCACCAGCGGCCTAATTTTATTGGCCCACAGTAAGCGAGCCACAAAGGCGCTGAGCCAGATGTTTGAAGCGCGTTTGATTAAAAAGCGCTACCAGGCAATGGTCCATGGTAGGTTCCCAGGAGAGCTCGCAGTGGATCGTCAAACCGTTAATAGCTCTATTGATGAGCGCGTCGCCTGCAGCCATTTTACCCCGTTGCGGTATCTTCAAGAGCAGGATATATCCTTGGTCGATGTCGACATTGAGACTGGGCGTAAACACCAGATTCGCCGTCATCTCGCTGAGTTAGGCTTTCCCATTGTGGGAGACCGGCTGCACGGAATCGAAAACACGGTTGCTTCTGGGCAAGACCTACAGTTATGCGCTTACCAACTGCACTTTACCTGTCCCTTAACTCAAGAGCAGAGGGCATTGGAATTGGCGGTGGAGAAGCACCCCTGGTTTAGCGCTGCCTCGTAGCCACATCTTCAACAATGACAATACCTGTCTTGGGGGGTTGGATGTCTATATCCGTATCGGTGATTGCGATAACACCATAGATATTGAGCAGGCTGGCTACGGATGTAATAAGCATAAATTCAATCATGGTCATTTTCCTTTTAAGGGCGGTTGTTAATTCATCCAGAATATAACTAGTTAGTTATATTCTGGATGTACTTTGGCGATTGGGGTAAATCTTATCTACCCCGGCACGCCGATAATGGTTTTTGCAGTAACTAATGCGTCGGTTATATCTTCTGGTCTGTTGCGTATCTTTGCGCTGGACATGGCTCCATTTAGGATACCTTGCAGTTGCCTGCCGACAAGCTCTGGCTCCCAATCCATGGTAGTCAGCCCCTTGGCTTTTGCATCTTCGTAAATGCGTTGCTGGTAGACGTAAAATTCACCGAGAACTTGTTCTACCTTCTGACGAATGATTTCACTATCGGTCGCCAACTCACTACCCATATTCATAAATGGGCAGCCGGGTATCTGCTCTTCGTTATCTTTCAGTTCTTTATGGGCCATATAGATTCGATGATAAATCTCTTCAAGGCGCTTAATTGGATCTTGTTCCTGTGCAAAGCTACCTTCGAAGATGTGTTCCCTCGTGAGAGAGAACATATAGTCGACACATTCCAACGCGGCGTGTTCTTTGTTCTTGAAGTATTGATAAAACGACGCCTTATTCACTTCGGCAAGCTCGACAATTTTGTCCACTCGAACATTGTGGTAGCTGCTCTTCCAGAACATCTGGGCGGCCGCTTCGAGAATGCGTTGCTTAGTGAGCTCGCCTTTGGTCGCTCTGTCGTTAGTGTTGAGTAAGGGCATGGATCTCTCAATATTCATATAAAAGTAACTGGTTGGTTAGTTATTATAGGGTTCGCTTGTTAATGGTCAAGGAAATTGCGTGCCACCAGTGGAACAATCAATTTCTATCGAGTTAAACATTGGGAGAAAGTGGACAAATGCCTCTTCTTCTAGCGCTTCGACGCGCTATAATCTGCAGCAGAATTCCTCATGTTCATTACAGAAGAAGTAGTTTCCCCATGCAGTTGCGGCAGATAGACAAAGCGATATACCGAGATCATTTACGAAAAGTCACCGCGGCAATGGTGGTGGTGTTATTGGCCGGCGCAGTGGGTATTTCCACATTATTGATTGCGCTGTTTGGTACGGAGGGTGAATCCCATCTTGTTCTCAATGCGATTGGCGTGGGCATAGGAGCGGGGCTGAGTGGTGCGCTTGTGTACTATTTTCGCCAGCATTCCTATATGGACGAAGTGTGGTATGTCTGGTTGCTTAAGCAGGAGTTAAATCGAATATATCGGCAATCAGTAAAGCTCAAGGTTGCGGTTAAGCAGGAGAAGGAAGAGGCCCTGATTATCTCGTATTTTAACCTTAAAGGCTCCAAGCAGTTATATGAATTGGATGACAATACTTTAACGATGGACGAGATAAACCAGAAGATTGTGGATTTAGACCAAACGATACAGCGCTTGGGCTTGTCAATTACAGTAGACGATTACCGTCCAGCTTTGCTAAATCAGTTATAGACACGTAAACGGAAATTTATAGGAGAAGATATGAAATCGATAAGTGTATTCTTGATGGCACTATTGTTATGGGGCTGTTCGAGTGAACCCGAGTTTGAACACTATGGCGTGTTTGTAAAAGGCGTGAACGGTCATCAGGCGCTAGAAGGCATTAGTAAGAGAAATGCGGATGAAATGGCATCCCGCACGACACAGCTTGTTATTGAAGACAACCGGGTACGCTTTTACATTTATCAGAAAGACTTCTCGGCAGATAATGTTCAGCTACAACAAATGGATATGGTGTCTAGAAGAACCGTGATATTGGATGCCAAAGTGATACCGCGGGATCAAGCGGATAGTTATGTTGTTAGCGCTGAGGTGATGACAAATGAGTTGCCTATTTTTGTATTAACGCAAAAGACATCATTGTTAAGCAAGACTGTCTATATGGCTGCGGCGGTGAACGTAGAAGATTACTTTGTTGACGCAGTGCTTAGCGGCAAGGTTGGGAATTCATCACGAAAGATATCGGATGTTAAAGATCTACTCAAAACCTTCCCCAAAAATGCACGACTTTTGGAAGAGCAAGCGGCCTACGTTGCTGAGCAGAAAAAAAGAAAAGAAGAGCTAAAGCGACAGCGTGATGAGTTGGATGAGGCAACGTACCAAGAAACAATAGCGGCAGAAAAAGCGGGTGAGCCAAATGATGTGCTGATTGCCGCATATGACTACTACCTACGTCAGTTCTTTGATGGCAAGCATAAGGCTGAATTTGTAAAAAAAGCCGATGGCCTGCGCAGCAAGATGGCAGCGGACAGAAAGAAACAGCGTAAAGCAGAAAGAAAGCTATTCAGTGAGTTGGCGTTATCATTTGCCTCTGCTGTGGATAAGCGCGACGTGGCTAAAATTAGCGCCATTACCCTTGAAAAAAGTACAGCCAGCAGAGTGCTAAAGAATAATCTTTTTGATCGTGTCAAAGTCGGAAGCACAACATTCGCCAGCTATAAATTGCATGGAAACAATAAAGACTCTGTTCAGATACAACTAGAAGGCGGTATCTTCATGGTTCGAGCGAAGAAGGTCGGAGATAAGTGGCGAATTAATGATTATGCGGCTAAGTCTGGTAAATGGTTTAAGAACCGGGGATAAGCTTTTATACAACACTAAGGAGAGTGGCATTGGTAAAGATCGGTGTGATTTATTTTAGTAAGACAGATGTAACCGCTCAGTTGGCTAAATCTGTCATCAAAGGGGCATTAACGCGAGACAATGTTGATATCGTAGAGCACCAAATTAACGGTGTCGATATTGTCGAAGGGCGTTATATCAACCCTGAAGTTCTTATGGCATTGCAAGCATGTGATGCCATTGTCTTTGGCTCTCCAACCTATATGGGGGGTGTCGCTGCGCAATTTAAAGCCTTTGCCGATGCCACCAGTGAATTATGGTGTGATCAGCATTGGGCCGGGAAAGTTGCTGCAGGTTTTACCTGTGGCAGTGCGGCCAACGGCGATCAGACCAGCACACTTCAGTATTTAGTCACACTCAGCAATCAGCATGGTATGTTCTGGGTCGGGCTGGATTCGGCAATAGGGTTCAACGACAAAGGTGTGAATCGATTAGGTTGTCAGCTTGGTGTTGTGGCTCAGTCTACTGATGGTGTGGCAAATGAAACAGATTTAGCGTCGGCCCAATATTTGGGGCAGCGAGTGACTGAATTAGCGCTGCGGTTGCAGTAAATTGGAGTGATTATGTTAAAAAGAGTATTGCTGGTTTCGTTATTGATTATTTCTTTTGAGAGTATGGCTGGCGGTGTCGTTAGCGAGCTGAAAACCCTAGAAAGGCAAGCGGAAGATATTCGTAAAGTCGCCATTACTTGCTATGTCGAACTTAAGGTATTCAAGAAAAGCGCATGGGGAAATGATAGTTGCATCGAATATCGAGAATTCGATAAACCGATGATGCAGAAATTTAAGGCCAACCTAGAAGAGCAGAGTGTTGAATTCAAGCGTTACTCTAAAGACCCTGACGCCTCAAGAAAACGGATATTGAGAGGGCTAAGGTATCTTGTGTCGACCAAGGAATACCTACAAAGTGTTAAGAATATTCGTAAATCGATAAATTCACTTTAAACAACATAAGATGCATGGAGATGTCATGGATAAGACGGCAAAATTCTGGGATAGACTCGCGACACGTTATTCTAATCAACCAGTACCTGATGAAGCGATCTACCAGAAGAAGCTCAAGATAACCCAAGAGTATCTTCGGCCTGATATGAATGTTTTAGAATTTGGTTGTGGTACCGGTTCGACTGCCGTCGTACATGCCGCCCATGTGAGCCATCTACAAGCCATTGATATGTCGTCGAAGATGTTGGATATAGCCCAATCAAAGGCAGAAGACCTCAAGTTAGATAACATCACCTTTCAACATGCCACCATTGATGAGTTTGAAGCTCCAGATGAATCCTTTGATGTTGTGCTGGGACTCAGTGTTCTCCATTTGCTAGAAGATAAAGAAAGTGCGATGAAAAAATCTTTTCAGCTTCTCAAGCCGGGTGGTGTCTTTGTCAGTAGCACTGCGTGTTTAGCTGATGGATTAGGTTTCTTAAAATATATCGCCCCAGTCGGGCGCTTCTTTGGCCTGCTCCCTATTGTTAAGGTTTTCACCGCGAAGGATATGAAGGCTAGCGTGACTGCCGCCGGGTTCGAGATTGAGCAAGAGTGGGAACCGGGGAAGAATAAGGGTGTGTTTATTGTTGGGAGGAAGGGAGGGTAGCTCTTCTTGGTTTCGCATTACGAGTGGTTATTGAATTGGTTTTCACTGAAATGGACTTATTTGTTGATATAGTGTCAAACAGACACTATCATAGGTTGTTTACAGCCACTATCTAAGTGTTGGAGCTGAAATATCACTCCTTTCGCAGATGCCTATCCGTATATGAGGTGATTTCAGAATGAAGCATACTAATCAAATTAAGGGTTTTAATGGGTCAAAGCTAGAGCTAGCGGAAAGAATTGGTGATCTATATTACGATTCGCTTTCAGAGTTGTTAGCTCTTCTATCTGAAAAAATCAAAGAGGATAGTGAAGCGGATTTAGGGAGAGGCAGACGAAATCTAGCGAACCATCTGCAAGAGTGCGCATCTAGTTTAGATATTGCCTCTAAAGAAATTGAGTCCGCTTGGGGTATATGTTCGCCCTACGTTGATGAGTGGCTAAAAAACAACGGAAAAACGCGAGAATAACTTCTTGTACCTAATAACTCGGGAAGCTAATTGTGTTGAAATCAATTAAATTCTATAGCGTCTCTGATGAATATGGCGATTTTTCTAATTTTGCGAATTATCCTATTAAGCTGAGGAAAAAAACTTGGCCTACCTCGGAGCACTTTTTTCAGGCGATGAAATTCGAAGCCATGATAGATCAGAATGAAATCCGAAAGGCAAAAACGCCACTGGAAGCCGCCAGAAAAGGAAGAAGCAGAAAGCGGAAGTTACGAAATAATTGGGAGTCGATGAAAAATAACGTAATGAGGGAAGCCGTATCAGCTAAGTTCAAACAGCATGTTGACCTTCGGAAATTACTTCTTTCTACTGGTGATTCTATTCTAATCGAGCGCACTGATAACGACAGTTATTGGGGGGATGGTGGTGATGGAAAAGGGCGTAATATGTTGGGGAGAATCTTAATGGAAGTTCGCGACGAATTTAATCACTGATTCTGGGTAACCATAATGCATATAGAAGTTGTCCATGGAAGTGTGATCGATGCTCAATCGGGCGCAATAATGCTAACTGTCGATGGCGCATCACAAGGTTTGGAAGGGAATATAGCCAGAGCATTCTCTCGTAAATACCCTGATGCATGGGAGGAGCTAGAATATGACATTGAATATCCTATGTCGTTGGGAGTCGCGAGAATGTATGCAATTGATCATGAGCTGGAGTGTCCATTTAGTCACTGTGTTGTAGCATCTACGTTGAATCATATAGATACCTTGAGTGATTTAGAAAAAATACAGGTGATAAGTACAGCCTTAAATTCCACCTTAGCACTTGCTTCGTCGAAAAGGCTTGGATCAGTGTGCTCTGGAATCTTATCTGGAGGATGGCGGTTGGAGATAGAGGAGGCGTTTTCTGCGATGGTTCGAGTCTATCAATCATTTGTTTCTGGGCGTCCAGCTTCGAGCGTTCTGAAAATATATATCCTTGGAGATAAGGAGTTTAAGAGTATTGGATCGTTTATTGAGAAGCATTATCAGGTTGAGCTCAATGATGGTGATTTCTATAGAATAGGATGTTCTTAGAATATGTTGTAGAAGTAGGTTCAGATAAGGTAAGCGGAGTTACCGCATTCCGTATATATTTCCAATAAATGGTGCAATACATATTTCGTTAACTTTATGATATTGAGGGGGAGGTAAACTGATAAAATTCAAGTTGGTCGCATTCGATTTTGATCTATATTATTCATGGAAAAGCTGTTTCGATAACATCGAAGGTGTAGAGGTCGTTGACGGTGATATTCTACAAGAAAAAGGCGATGCTATCGTGAGCCCCGCTAACAGCTTTGGTTATATGGATGGTGGGTTAGATCTTAAGTACAGCACGCATTTTGGTTGGGATCTTGAACAAAAAGTTCGAAATAAGCTGGAATCTGATTATTTTGGTGAAATACCAGTGGGTCAGGCTATTGTCGTTCCTACCGGTCTACCCGAAGTAAAGTATTTAGTTAGTGCACCTACGATGAGAGTGCCCTCAGATATAAGTGAAACGGTTAACGCCTATTTGGCATTTAAAGGCATCATTCAATCTGTTCTCGCGTATAATCGAGAAAATAACGGCGTGATCGGTACGGTATTGTGTCCAGGTTTGGGTACCGGGGAAGGGAAAATGTCCGCCAGCGTGTGTGCTAAACAAATGCTAAGAGCATATAAGGTTTGTTTAAATAACGAAATGTTGCGACAAGGTGGATTAGCTTCTGCGGTAAATGATCACATTAAACTACTTCGATAGTATTCACGTTAGAATATATTTCTAAGTAATGTAACGAGCTCGTGTCTACATGTCTCGGCTGGGAAAAGTAATCATAGTGAAATGAGTAAGTTACTAATTGATAACGGAACTAAATTCAAGGCTAATTGCGAAAATACGTGCAATCGTATGAACCTAAACGTTAAGTTTACTATGACTCTAGAATCATATCTGAATAAATTGACTGAGTATGGTTGTATAGGTGCTGGTCAGGGGATGAAGTCGATGGAATGTAGTGTCGGTTTTTGTGAATTAATAGATTCGATTATTCCACGAGAAGGAAAAATATCTCTAAATGTAGCGATGGAATTTATTAATGGGGTTGCTCCTGTAGAGCATCTTCTTCTTACGCGAACCGACTTGTGGGGATTTCATAATAGAATTTCGAAGAGTGATGAGGTTTTAAGGTCCGTGATACGAGTGGTTCTATGCTGTCTCTATTACCCTGAAAATAAATATGACCAGTTGGATGGATTGATAAATGCGATGGAGTTTTGTTGTATTGCAGACAAAACCCTGAAAGATGAAGATTTCTTAAGGGTGGCAAAAGGTGTTTATCTTGTATAATGATAAACATTATACGTTCACACTTAACAAGGTGCGACATTCGCCAGGTTAACTTCTGCTCTGTTTGATCAGTTGCTTTATCATACGTAGATTGACAGAATATCAGGATAAAGTTATGGACCTAAAGACAAGGAAGTTGCGGGAATCGAGCCGCTACAAGGGATAGTAAACGACCCACGGGTGGGTCGATTTCGGATTTCCTTCGAAAATCATACTTTCATATTTATTAATTGAGCGAAAAATAATTCTTGGCAGATGACAAATTAGCGATTGGTGAAAGCATGGAGAAATCAAATGTGTTGAGTATGCCTTCAGCCTTAACTACAGCCGGCCAATCCTGATTTGCTAGGGCGATTTTTCCCAAAGCCACGAAATCAGCTTGTTCATTTTTCAGCGTAACATTGGCTGTTTCCGGTGCAGAAACTCCACCATTTGCGATAACAGGTAATCCGCTGTATTTTTTTGCTAATTCAGACAAAGGTGCACTTCCGGAAAATGCTGCATCATTAATGTTCGGCTCAGCTGTATGAATATAATCAACAGCACAATCTCTCATTAATGAAAATGCCTGTTTCGCGGCATCTTCGCCATCTTCCCAAACGTGTTCGATATCATTTACCTTCTTCTGAGAAAAACGAAAACCAATAACAAATTCATCACCAACAGCCGCCCGTACAGCATTCGCAACTTCTCTGTAAATACATAAACGCCCTTCAATGCTTCCTCCGTACAGGTCATCGCGTTTGTTCGTGTAGCCGGTGAGAAACTGGTCAAGCAAATAACCATTGGCACCGTGAATTTCCACTCCATCAAATCCTGCGTTTTTAGCTAGTACCGCGGCTTCAGAAAAACCTTTGATTACAGCATCAATATCTTGTTGAGTCATTGCCTTTGGTACTTGGTAAGGGCCGCTACCGTGATAAAATGGCATTTGTTCACCTAGCGGCTGTACAGCTGATGGGCCCTTTGTAATCCCAACAAATCGATTGAATTGTGATAGTGCCCCAGCGTGCATTAGTTGGGCAAAAATGACACTGTTTCTATCATGCACTTCTTTAATCACTGGCTCCCAACTCAGCGCTTGTTCTTGTGTAGCAATACCTGGTTGATCAAGATAGGCCTGAGAATATAATTGGTCTGTATATAGTCCTTCAGTAATAATTAAACCAAAGCCGCCTGCTGCAAAGGCTTTGTAATAATCCTTCATTAAGGGCCCTACGGTACCATCCTTTTCTGCACTCACTCTGGTCATAGGTGCAACAACCAATCTATTAGGGATTTCCAAATTCCCGATCACTGATGTTTCAAATAGAAATGAATATTTCGTTGACATGTCTCTATATCTCCTTTTCAAAAGTGTGCGTATTTTGACATCCCTGCTTCTCCCTGATATATAGTCTTTTCCTAAAATAACTATCAACAATTTATTGATAATTGGAGGATAGGGTCATCGTCAGAACAAAAATAAATCAACTGGAAAGCCTGCGGGTATTTAAAACCGTAGTTGAGCAAGGAAATTTCACCTCTGCGGCTAATCAACTAAACGTATCAACTGCATGGGTGTCGTCTTGCATATCCCGCTTGGAATCAGAGTTTGGCGCGACTTTGTTCACCCGTAATACCCGCAATATGCAGATAACCGACAATGGTAGGCATTGTTTTGAAAAGGCTATCATTCTTCTTAATCAGTGGCAGGAACTCGAAAGTGATTTAACGCAATCACACAATAGTACTCGAGGAAAAATACGTATTAGCCTGCCAGTATCCTGGGGGCTATCACAGTTTGGAGCTGTTTTGACTGAATTTAGCAAGCTCTACCCGGATATCGTGCTCGACATCCACTTGAGCGACAGTTATGTCAATGTATTGCGCTCCGAGTTTGACCTAGTATTACGCCTCGCTAGCAAGCTGGAGGATAGCTCACTGTTTTGCCAGAAGATTACTGACTACCGTCGTATAGTTTGCGCGACACCTGAATATTTAGCTCTTCATGGCGAGCCAGCTCACCCTAAAGATCTTAATCGGCACAACTGCCTTATATACAACTTGCCAGGAACCCCTATCAAATGGCAGTTTATTGAAGATAATGAACTATTGGATATCTATCTGGAACCTAGGCACTTATCTAACAACAGTCAATTACTCCGTGACGCGTTATTGGATAGCCAAGGGATCACGTTGATCCCTCAGTTTATCATTGATGAAGATCTGAAATCTGGCCGCGTAGTCGCAATATTGACTGAGTATGAAACGATGCCATTAAACCTCTATTCAATCCGCCCTAACGGTCAGTATTCGACCCATAGGCTTAGACTGTTGCAGAAAGTAATAATGTCCCATTTTGGGGAATAATTGACTACAGAGCGCAGAAAGAATGGAAGCGGCAGCTTGCGAAACTTAGGATTGAACACCTTTTAACTTACTTAATCTAGTATGGGCTTTACAAATATCCGCTGCTTTAAACTGTAACTTGGGTATTCTTCCTTGCACAGTAAAATGCACGCTTATTGTGTCGTTTTGTTTATGTTTGTGTGTGAATGGTCCGTCAAATTGATATGTATCCACTTTGTAAATTATGTGTAAAATATAAGCTCTGTGAATCTATTCTGGGTAAGCATCAGGCGAGAATTAACCTGACCGGTCCGCGTCATTTTTCCTGACCGGTTTTTGTTTAAAGCGTTAACTGGCGAAAAAGAAGATGGAAGCAATATTCAAGAAAACAGAAGGTGATTATCTGGAGGCCACATTAGAAATCGATGGCCAAGAGATAATTGCCATGGATGAATTCGGCGGCAATGATCTAAGCCCTGGAGATATAGTCAATATTGAGTTGGCTGTTGGGCTTGCTTACGAAGATGAAGAGCAGAATTCAATGCTAGATAGCAATCTAGATGGTGAGAAGAAACTAGAGAGCCAAAGAGGTTGGTCATATCGAGCATATGGCGTTGTAACTAGCATCGAAGAAGAAATATTGATCGATGTTGGTCTATGTGAATTGGCTGCGCCATTCGAAACCACAATTACGGGTGAGAGCATAGCTTTCACCATAACTAGGCTCGATGCGTATGCAGCTAACAAGTAAAGGCACCGGCAGAAAACGTTATGCGAATAGATGGATAAATTGAATGTGAAACAGTTAATTGGTTCAATTTTTATCTTATTAGCGCTTACTTCATGCGCTACGTTAAACCAATCAAATGAGTTGGTTGGGAGATGGGAGTCAATCGAAATTGTCGGAGACGAAAGGCTTAGTTCAGGACAATCTAGAATGACTCTAGAAATTGAAGAAAATGGAGAAGCAAGTATTATGGTAACTATGACTGAAAATGGAGTAGTGAAAACACAAAGCTCCTCAGGGTTTGCTGAAGGGATGGACTTGCTTCGTAATGACGGCAAAGAGACTGCAAAGCTAGTGGTAAACGGTGAGTTTCTTGAGATGAAGGATGAGAAAAGAGAAAAGACTGTTATTTTAAAAAGAGCCGTTCATGCAAACTAGGCATAACAAGGCTATGTACCGAAAATGAACCTCCGGGGGGGGCGTCAGGCTACAAAGGAAGTAATCGAATATGGCTGATATAGATTCAGTACTAGAACAGGTAAGAGCACATTATTTATCTGCTTATATTGAAGTTATTGATGATCATAAAAAGCGGCATAAGCCGGCAAGTCCAGAGATTTTACTAGAGGTCGGCGGTAGAGAAGATAAACCTTTTCCTTATAGGCTTTATAGAACAGATTTAATGAGCGGTGCTGTAGAATCACCAAACATGACTGATTTTAATAACGATACGCACCTTACTTTTGAACCAATAGAGTTTGTAGCAAACAAAGAATTATCAGTTACGCTATCGTCTATTTCATGGGATGCGATTGAGTTTGACAGTGAATGTTTCAACCCCGAGTCTGAGTTGCTGGCTAATTGGGCCTTGAAATGGATTGATACTGAAGATGATAAAAAGCAAGACGAAAATGGATTGGGCGGTTACATACACTCAATAACTTTTCCAGAGATCACAGAAAGTCATTGCAGCTTTTCGGTCGACTTCGGTTCGGCTGGCATTGGTAGTTTTTTCGAGCTGATTAACGTATTTATTAGCCTTGGAATTAGAGAGTTATCAATACACTCAAACTCTTGAAGGTTTCGGTGATATAGCGAAATATCTAAAAGAGAATATAGCTAACATTTTAGTCAATCGGTTAAGTGGCTGTTAGTAAGTACCGCGATCAGTAAGTCCTTAGAGTTAGCCCTTAGTTATAAATATGTTGCAAAACCCACCTAAACTGAATGATAATGAGAATCATTACTAATCGATTCGCTATGCTTGGAGAGTGAGCTCTTCATACATGGCCTATTCACGCAAAATAGCCGCTGCAATGGATAGAATATGATGGCCAACGCACATACGATTAATCCATGCCTTAAAGTACTGCGTGGCAAAGTCCGCGAAGGTACTGAGCCTGAAAATCCTCTGCTAATTGCGCTTTGGCTCAATATGGAAAATGAAGGGGAAAATGAATCATCCCTTTCTATCGTCACCCGGCGTGAGATGTATGTTGCACAATTTCAACTATTGCTCGATGTCGTTGTCGATGATCTGGTGCCAGGCCATTGGCGTAGGCTGTGTCTTGATCATATCTATCAACCTCTGAGTTCCCTCAAAAAGATATCGGATGGGGAACATTCAGAGCAAAAAATTCGCAAGTTATTGCAGGAATTAGCGGTAAGCTGCCGCTATATTGAACACGGCCTAACGAATTGACAGCATCTTCTCAGTCAAACTTATAGGAAATACCATGACCGAAACTCGTATTGAAAAAGACAGCATGGGGGAGCTGGAGGTACCAGCTAACGCCTTATATGCTGCGCAAACTCAGCGTGCCGTAAACAACTTTCCCGTCAGTGGTCAGCAAATGCCAGCCGCGTTTATTCGGGCGCTGCTTTTGGCCAAGTATGCCGCTGCGGAAGCCAATAGTGAACTTGAACAAATCCCTTCGGATATGGGCAAGGTTATTTGTCAGGCGGTGGATTCGCTATTAGAAACAAACGATTACATGCAGCATTTTCCGGTTGATGTATATCAAACTGGATCAGGTACCAGCTCTAATATGAATGCTAACGAAGTGCTGGCAACACTGGCCACCAAGGTGTACGGCAATGATGTGGGTGCTAACGATCACATAAACTACGGTCAAAGCAGTAACGATATTATTCCATCGGCCATTCACATCAGCGCATCATTAGAGTTGCACAACAAGCTGCTACCGGCATTGGAATACCTGGCGAAGGGAATTCGTGAAAAAGCGGTAAGCGTAGACGGGCATGTTAAAAACGGTCGTACACATTTGATGGATGCTATGCCTGTGCGAATGAGCCAAAGCCTTTATGCTTGGGCTGATCAAATTGAACAAAATATCCAACACATTAAGCAGCTGCAATCGAGTATACAAAGCCTGGCACAAGGTGGTACTGCTGTGGGTACGGGAATCAATGCTCACCCTGACTTTGCTCAACGCTTCAATACTGCGTTAACGGCAAAAACCGGTATTGCATTTGCACCCGCGAATAACTTTTTTACGCATATTGGTTCTATGGATATTGTCGTAGCCTTATCTGGTCAGTTAAAGACTACTGCAGTATCCATGATGAAAATTGCTAACGACTTGCGTTGGATGAACTCTGGGCCTTTGGCTGGGCTAGGTGAAATAGAGCTACAGGCGCTACAGCCGGGCTCGTCAATTATGCCTGGAAAAGTGAACCCGGTTATCCCTGAGGCGGCGACCATGGTTGCTGCCCAGGTGATCGGCAATGACAGCACGATTACCGTCGCGGGTCAGTCCGGTAATTTTGAGCTCAACGTGATGTTACCAGTAGTTGCAAAAAATTTGCTAGAAAGCATAGAGCTATTATCAAATATAAGCCGATTATTGGCCGATAAGGCAATTGCTACATTTACGGTAAGAGAAGATAGACTCAAAGAAGCACTCGCGCGCAATCCTATTCTGGTTACTGCGCTAAATCCTATTATTGGCTATCAGAAGGCTGCCGAGATAGCGAAGCTAGCGTACAAAGAAGGTCGCCCGATTGTTGATGTTGCAAACGATAACACTGATCTAAGTCGAGAGGAGCTAGAGCGCTTGCTTGATCCTGCCAAGCTTACTTTGGGTGGAATTCAAAGCTAGCCTTTTCGATCAGATAAAGTGGTTGTCTCCTTGGGTGAGGGGGAACTTGATTTTTTTCCCAAATGATAATACAAAGGAATATTATCATTTGGGTGAATAATAAAATGAGTGTTAACCTGCGTTCGTTAGATCTAAATTTACTGCCTGTATTTGATGCGCTTGTATGTGAACAACACTTATCGCGGGCAGCAGAGCGCTTAGCGATGAGCCAGCCAGCTGTGAGTAACGCGCTAAAGCGATTGCGTGTGATGTTTAACGATGAGCTATTTATTCGTACTGCACGGGGGCTAACACCAACACCTAGAGCGTTTCAGTTGCACGATAGTCTTCAGCCCGCCTTGGCTGCGATCAAAGATAGTTGTGTGAATCAAACGTTTGATGCTACGACCAATGATCAGTGCGTACAGGTCGCGATGAACGCCGCATCAGAATATCTAATAGCGCCTGCACTAATTACAGCATTACGCAAAGATGCGCCATACATGCAGTTAAAGATCTATCCTGATCATCTGGAGGATATGTTACGCCAGCTAAAACAAGGTACGTTGGACTTTGCCTTGGATTATGTTGAGCATGACCCCTTGGAATTTCGAAGCCAGGCGTTGGTTGAAGAGGGGCTTGCGGTCATCTGTTCAAGAGATCATGGCGTAATTCAAGGAAAGGTTAGTTTGAAGCAGTTCGAGACATTGCCGCAGGTAACGATAATTCCACGCTCAACCTTAGCAGAGGGGAAAACGAAGCGGAAAGGCACTCCGATAGAACAATTGATGGGAGAAGACGTTCCACAGCGAAACTTGGCGATGTTTGTGTCAAGTTTTGTCGTAGTGCCGGACGTCGTGGCGAACTCAGATCTTATTGCCGTGGTACCGAAACGATTAGTGGAGCACTATCATTCTATCGATAAACTACAGGTATTGCCGTTACCGTTTGCGTATCCCAATGCCAATATCCGATTGGTATGGCATAAAAATAGGGACAATGATGTGGCGCACCAATGGTTCCGTCAATGGTTAGCGAATACGCTAGATTGATGCGTTGTAATAACGTTGTAATAACGCTGTAACGATAAAATTTTTCGAGTGACTTTTTCTTCGACACAAGCGTTTACGCTTGTATCGAATTTTTATTGAATACCTGTTGGAAAATAGATACAGAGTTGCTCAACAAAGCAATTACGGCTAAGCACCAAACAATAATAGCGCCACTGGGGAAATCAAAAATGCTTGATAACACTAACCCCGTGCCATAGCCGAATGCACCTATGAGAAGACCTTTGCTAATGCCTTTATATTCGCTTAATCGTTGGGAGGCTAACGCAGGAATGATCAGACTGGCAAATACTAAATATACGCCTACAAGTTGAACTGATAGCGTAACAGAAATAGCAAAAGGAAAATAAAAACGGAATAATGGATGTTTACACCATGTAATGCATCCTAAAACACCAGCATACACAAGAGCAATTGGAAGAAGCTGATCCCAGGTGGTCCAGAGTATTTGACCTACTAGCAGTGCTTTAAGGTGTTCTCCTCCGTGAGGATTGCCAGCCAAGGCCAGGATGCTGCCTGTTGCCGCAAGAACAAACAGGGATCCGATAATAGCTTCCTGAAATCTAATCCAATAATTCTCTGTCCAGTTAAGAAATACAGCAGATACAATCGCTGCTAACCCTGCACTTACTTGTATCGCAAGGTGATTTTCTTCGTCGAAAAAGAACCCGGCTAATACCACGCCCAATGCAGCGCATTGGGCGATGGCAAGATCAAGGAAAATGATTCCTCTTTCTAACACTTTACGACCTAAAGGGACGTGGGTTGAAAGTACTAAGAGGCCAGCCGCAAAGGCTGGTCCTATGATTGAGAGGTCGATTATGTCAAACATGTATTACCTTGATTTACAGTCATCCGCATTTATCAGCAACTCAATTGTAGAGTCGAATAAATGAAACAAGTCAGTTGCGGCTTTATTGCCCCCGACGGTAAAAGGAAGCTCAATCGCACATATCTGTGTTTTTTTAGCGAGCCATTGACTGCCTTTCTTGTCTGCTGAAGGTGATCGGATAATGGCATAAGCTGGCGCTTGATTCATCTGTTTTAGGAGGCCGCTCAAATGCCTGGTGGATGGCGGAATACCGGGCAACGGTTCAAGTGTGGCGACTAAGTTCATGCCCAACCAATTCAGTAGATACAACCAACTTTTATGATGAGCGACGACCGACTTACCCTTAAGGGAGGCTGCATCTGCGGTCCATCGACTTATGGCACTTCGCCAGCGTTGGGTAAAAACATCTAAATTCCTTTGGTATGTGGTTGCATTACTTGGGTCAAGCAATTGAAATCGCTTCGTAAGTTGGTCAGCCACCAAGAGAACATTGCGAGGGTCCAGCAGGATATGAGGATTGCCTTCTGGGTGTATATCCCCTTGTGAGCGGTCTGCCTTTTGTCCAGCATTAAGTTTTTCAGCGTAGTCGGCAGCATAAAATAACCCAGGTTCTTTTTGCACTTTGGGATTAGCACCTTTTTGAAGAAGTACGGGGAGCCAGCCTATTTCTAGGCTGGCTCCTGTGCAAAGCACTAAATCGGCGCGACGTACGCGATTGATCAGGCTAGGTCGAGCTTGGATATGATGTACATCCTGCTTAGCGTGGGTTGCGCTATAGGTTTCTACTAGATCACCACCAAGGGTTTGAGCAAGAGACTCAAGCTCCGGCTCACAAGTAAAAACCTGTAACTCTGCAACGGCGACTTCAGTCACTAAGAGTAGGGATAGTAGTGCTATGAAATGACGAGTTAACATGAATAATCTCCTCTTAGAATTGGTGAGCGCCATGGGCACCTAGGCTGATGTTGTACTGCAAAAGTATTTGATTAAACGTGTCGTCGTTGGATTGTTCTTCTTCTTCATCAAACACACTGATATTTGCACGAGCGAATTGTAATCTGAACTTGGAGAATTCAGTCGGGTACCAGGTAAGTGCGAGTGTTGTACGAGAGGATTCACCAAGATCAACTTTTTCCTCTTCTTCAAGATCATTGGTCATTCCTGTGGCGCTATAACGTGCTCCTATGGACCAGCGTGGCGCAAAACCATACACCGCTTGTATATAAAAACCATCCTGTTCGCCGGTGACTTCTTCTCCAATTTCGTCTGCCTCTGAGGCATCTTCTATTGTGAGGTCTTTGGTGAGATAAAAGTACTCAGCTTGGAGTTTTAGGCCTCCTTGACCGTAAGACCCTGTTGGTAGCATTTTGTAGACGGTATCAATACCGAAAACATTGGCCTCACCCTCAAGCAATTCCACGACCGCTGGGGATTCGTCTGCATCACCGTGGTCCTCTTGGTGGTTTCCAACGTGGATATAAGATAAGCCAAATTGTAGGGCATGATCGGCGCCTAGGTCTGGTGCAGCCTTTGCAAAAAACGTAGTGAGATGAGGGCCTGCTTCTTCTTCAAGGCCTTCACCGTCTAAGGATGCGCCGAGTTTCTCTTGGTCGCCTTGTAGTACTTCAGCACCCAACAAGGTGTACATGCTGGTTGCGGGTTGATAGGTGACTTGGACACCTGAATCAACTAATCCATGGTCGCCAAATAGAGAAAGGTATGCGAGGTTTTGGTCAGCAAAGTCCCAACTATGTAGGTGCTGTGCATTATGATATCCCACGCCGCTTAGAAACTTTCCGCCTTTGATTTTCCAGCCAGCAGGTAAGCCTCGAGTTTCAAAATACGCTTCTTCAACTTCTGCTTCGCCGTCTGCAAACGCAACGCTGAGCCAGGCATCGAGGTAGGGGTCAACAGTGCCTGAGAGTGTTAATTCTGTTTCTCTTAAGTTGAACCCGCGGCTGAGACCACCATGACCATGTGCATCTTCTTCGTGTCCGTGTCCACCTAAAATCCCGGCCATTTCGTCCAAGCGCTCTATCCCGTCACCATCCACATTGTCGCTGTAATAGGCGCCGTCTAGTATGACGCTGATTTTGGGGTTAAAAGAGGTGTCATTAGAAGATTCAGCGTGAGCTATGCCTGTCATTAATAACGCAGATGCGGCGATAGGAAAAAGATTCTTTCTCATAGTATTCTCAATAATAAGTCAATAAAAGCCGGGCAGCGCCCATTCTCGAGCTTGCCGTATTGTTTTGTAACTGTATGAAAGGTATCGAAAATTATGAAAAAGAAGGTGGGGCTCTTGACCTGAATAGAGTAAAGCGACTCGCGATTGGGTGCTTAGGGAAAACCGAAATTGAACAATGTGTATTGGCACTTATAGGAAAAGGTGTAGCAGAGAATGATAGGCCATTCTCAACACTATCAAGGACAAGGCAAATACTACACTCATGAAGATGATCTACTGCGGTGGAAAGGTGGTCTGAAGAATCGGAAACTGAAAGCGCGTGCACGGGCAAATGTATTACTGCCAACAATTGGGCGAGTAATAGCAGCACACTGAGGCTAAGAGCCTGACGCTTTTGTATAGGATTTGGTTTCATTGCACTATTTAGTAGATAAAAACGTCAACAGCTTAGCGCAAATTTAAAGGCATGTCACCTGCAATTGAGTACGATAAGTTCGGTGCCTAAATATTTTTAGTTGAACAAGTGTTTCTGAGACACTATCATTGGGGTTGTATAGCCACTAAGTGCGGGTGCGTGGATAGGGTGATTGGAATTTATGGGTAATTTATATGAAATAAGGGCGAAATATGATCGAGATACGATTGTTATGTATCAGGCATATTCGGAGAAATTAGCCAATTTGGCAATGGAGCATCAGACTTTTGTGAAGCCATTTTCGTTCAATCGAATGACTTGGATAAAACCGTCATTTTTATGGTTAATGCATCGCAGCAATTGGGCTCAAAAATCTAGTCAGGAGCGAATACTTGCAGTACATATTACTCGAGCTGGTTGGGAGAAGGCACTTTCTTTGGGAGTGCTGACATCTCCTGAAAATAAAATCCATGGTTCCGGAAAAGAATGGCAGGCAGATTTTGATAGCGCCTCTGTACATGTACAATGGGACACTGAAAGAAGTCAAAGGGGCTCAGCGTTGCCTTATTTTAGTATTCAAGTCGGATTGAGCCGACATATCATTCGGGAGTATGTGGATGAATGGATCGTTAAAATTGAGGATGTCACTCCTCTTGTGCACAAACTGAGGAAATTGAAGAAAGAGGGAGGGAAGAACTATTCGAAATACCTTCCTGTTGAGGCGCGTTATCCGCTTGCTTCCGGTATTGCTGCGCACCTGATGATAGGAAGTTAGCGAATAAACTAGCATTAAAATTAATCTTTGGTTTGCAGATGAAAGAAATAGTTCATTATTCAGATAATACGATAGTTATAAAGAAATTGCTGGAAGACATTGTTTGCGATTCACTTATTCGAGAATCTGAAGCTGTTGGGTTTGACGATGCACCGATAACAACGTCTTCTGGGCCGGTCATGCGACAAGATATTCGTAATAATACTCGGGTCATTATTGATCGCGCTGATATGGCTGATCAGATGTGGAGACTGTGTCGAGATTATATGTTTGATGAGTTTAAGGGGCGTATTGCTATTGGATTAAACGAGCGGTTTCGTTTTTATCGTTATGATAAAGGAGAGCAGTTTGATTGGCATCACGATGGTTATTACGAAAGAGACAACGGAGAAAGGTCGCAGTTTACACTTATGTTTTATCTTAATGATGATTACATTGGTGGTACAACTGACTTTGGCGAATTTTCCATAACGCCGGAGAAGGGGGATGCCCTCTTATTCTGGCACCATCAGATTCATCGTGGTTCTCCGGTAATCAGTGGTACAAAATACGTGATCAGAACTGATGTCATGTATTCGAACCGCACATAGATCTCTTTGTCAATTTACCCTATCATAGGGCTCGGGATGAGAAAATAAATTCGTACCGACGGAGGGGATTGTTGTGCAAGGAGTTCTTCAGGAAATCACACTATCGGATAATATTTTTTATAGTTTATTTTTGGCTTACATTGTTCAGTTGTTGATATATTTTGTGATCGCAGGAGCGGTGTCATTAATCTACGGTTCGATGCGAAATGTTCTGGGTGTTGGTGCGTTAATCGATGATCGTAAACTTAAACCTAATCAACGCCGGCGTGAAATACTCAGCAGTTTGATGAATTGCGGGATATACGCATTATTTATGGTGGCTTGCTGTCGCGTTTCGGATGCGATCGTTCCGTCATCGTTTTTGGAAGCGGCGCTTCAAATTGGTGGGTTTCTTTTGTTCTTCGATTTTATTAACTACTTTACCCATCGCTTGCTACATACTAAGAAATGTAAACGTTTTCATAATCACCATCATCAATCCATTCGTGTTACGCCTTGGTCTACGCTTAGCCTTCACCCAGTAGAAACCATCCTTAATCAAATTCCGTACCTATTGTTTGTGTTGATATTTCCTGTGAGCAGCTTGATGGTGATGGTGTTTTATATTTGGTTTATGGTGGGAATGGCCAATGGACACAGTAATTATAACCCCTTCGCCAATGTGAAAGGCTGGGGAATGGCGAAGCGGTACTTTGGTTTCCACCAGGCTCATCATGAGTATGGCCGATATAACTTCGGTTTTATCGGCACTCATTGGGATTGGTTATTCGGAACGATTGCGAAAGATAAGTGAACGCTACAACGCTAGTTCCTGTAGCCAATTGTTAGCCAATGCAGAATTATCCGTTTGCCATGGATGAAATTCGTCATCATAGTATTCATTTAGTTCTGCCTTTATTGCAGTAAATACACCGTGTTTGCCAAACAATTCATTGCGGGTTTTTAGCCAACCCCCACGGTGGGAGAGCTTTTTGTTACGCATCAGCAATAGAGCCGTTGACTCAAACATGTGCCCCATAAATACCGGAAGAATAAATCGCATTTCGGCTTTACGTAGTTTGTCGTTCCCCACGACTTGTTGATAAAGGTCATAAGCAACGGCTTTGTGTTCAGTCTCCTCTACTGCGTGCCACATAAATAAGGTCTTTAGATCAGGGTGCGGATTTTTACCCAAAAAATCAGGATTGTTCATCAAGAAATTAGCGAAAAGCGCGGTTAGGTGTTCCAGTGCGACAGTCTGTGCCAATTGCCTTTCAGGAGACATGTAAACGATAAACTTATTAATAAAGGTGGTTTGCCTTTCCACTAGGTCGGTACGCCAACCTAAATCTTGTATTTTGTCGTTGAACACTTCATGCAGATTGCCATGGTGCGCCTCTTGACCGATAAAGGCGCGTACGCGTTTTTTCATTTCTGGGTCGGTGACTTGGTCTTGGTAATATCGGACGCTATCAATAAACTGACGCTCACCAGGAGGAAACACTGCAGATAGTGAGCAGAAGAGCGATGTTAAGACGGGGTTGCCTTGAACAAATGTGGTTTCCAGTCCATCGAACTCCAGGTGTAAGCGTCTGGGTGTAATGGATATGGAATCTGGCGTTGGTAATATTGTTGGCATGTGTCCCCACCTTCTTATTTGGGTTAAATCATTGTGTGATTTAACGATCTCATCATTTTAAAATGGTAACGAGATTAAATGGGGACAAGCTTGTAGTGTTATGGGGCCACGTATCTTTTGATTATTGGGTTGAGGCTAGGCTGGTTAAGACGAGCGATACCAGCATGGATTGCTGAGTAACTCCCATTTTAACGAACATAGAGCGTAGATGGGCTCTTACGGTGTTCTTTTTAATGTCTAGCTCGTCTGCCACTTCATCAGTGGTATGACCTTCTGCCAGTAGAATCGCAATGGTGGCTTCGGACATGGTGAGCTGATAGAGGTTCATTAACGTACGGACGGATATTTCTAGATTTCGCTCAGGATCTTGAATCAACACGGTGAGGTAGGGGGTGACATCCGACTCGTTATGGTTTTCTACTGAGATAGGTTTTATCATGATTTGGTAATCGGCTTTACCGCTATCTCGAGGTACCGCAAGTGCGTTAATCGCAGCTCGTTGTTTCGTTTTTATGGCTTCTAGCGCTTCTTGTATGTATTTGTTGAGTTTTTCATTAAGCGCATTGTTGCCTACCTTTATTTGATTCTGGGTCTGATGCAGGCCATCGGAATCCGTGAGGTATTGGTCAGCGGTATTGTTAAACTGAAGGATGTTGCCATTTTTGTCGAGGGTGATGATACCGATAGAGCGCTTAGAAATGGAATCGGCATAAATTTGTCGTTCAGAGTCTAATTGACGTAACTGAATGCCTAATGCTACGGATTGCTCTAGATGCGGGATGATCAGGCGGAAGAAATCCAATTCTTCAGACGTGAAATTTCCCTGAGATTCCTCGCGGGTGAATCGGATCGATATGCGTGAGTTCTTTTCATATAACCAATCGATGCCAGCAACATAATCGATATTATAAGGCTTAAGAAACAGCTGGTAATAGTCGCTCTTAATCAATTGTGCTCTGGGAGTCTGCTCTTCTAGAGTGACGACTTCACCAATGGCTAGGTTCACCAGGGGGTCTTGGGCGTATAAGCTGGCGTAACCTCCGGCTTCGGTATCCATGATGGCGATATCTGCATCATCACCGCTGGTATAGATCAGGCCAGGGTCGGTCGCCGTAGGCTGGCGTACGATCATAGTCGCGTGCTGAAGATTGAGCATCTGACGAAGGTGGGTTAGGAAGTGCTTGCTGTTCGCTTCTGAGCTCGTAGCAGAACCATATAGGGCATAGAGTAAATCGGAGAACGCTTGATTATCGATCGGTAATGACATCGACGAATTTCACCTAAGGTCAATCAGTTAAATTAGCTTGTTATAACCAAAAATAGTACTCCAAATAGACCTTATTATGAAGTCATAAAAAATAGATTTAGGGGAAGGGTAGAGTGGGGAGGGGAGAGGATAAATCGCAAAAAGCCCTGATTCTTTTGAAATCGGGGCCTTCTGCTACAGCGTTCCTGAAATAACCGGTTAGCTTTTGGCTTTGGCCATTTCCATTGCAACGTGTTCGATAAGGTCTTCTTGACCGCCAACAGCCTTCAAACGGGCCATTTCCAGCAAGATATCCTGTGAAGGGACACCAAACTTAGCGCTTGCACGCTGAGCAAAGAGTAGGAATGAGGAGTATACCCCTGCATATCCAAGTGTGAGTGAATCTCGATCAACGCGGACGATTTGATCCATCAGCGGAACAATCTTTTCTTCTGCAACGGCCATCAATTTGAAGATATTAACGCCTGTTTCAGCTTCCATACGATCAAGTACGGTGGCAAAGACTTCTAACGGCGTGTTGCCAGCGCCAGCGCCAAGACCTGCGGCAGAGCCATCAATACGGTTGGCACCGGCGTCAACCGCTGCAAGAGAGTTAGCAACGCCTAATGCCATGTTGTGATGGCCGTGGAAACCAAGCTCTGTCTCCGGCTTCAAGCGGCTGCGAAGCAGGCTAATACGCTCTGTCACGTGGTGTGGCAGCATATAACCGGCGGAATCCGTGCAATAGATGCAATTGGCGCCATAAGACTCCATCAACAAGGCCTGCTCTAGCAGTTGCTCTGCTGAGATCATATGGGCCATCATCAAGAAGCCAACAGTATCTAATCCCATTTGGCTGGAAAGGCCGATATGTTGTTCTGAAACATCGGCTTCAGTACAGTGGGTGGCAACACGAATGGTGCTAACACCAATATCGGCAGCCATCTTGAGGTGATCGATAGTGCCGATACCTGGAAGCAACAATGCAGAGATTTTTGCGTTCTTCATTTTCGGTATAACGGCATCTAAATATTCTTCGTCCGTCGCTGCCGGAAAACCATAGTTTACTGATGAGCCGCCGAGTCCATCGCCGTGGGTGACTTCTATTAGCGGTACACCAGACTCGTCTAGCGCTGTCGCTATATCGACCATTTCATCAACTGAAATTTGGTGTTGCTTAGGATGCATGCCATCGCGTAGACACATATCGTGAAGAGTAACTTTTTTGCCTTTGAGATCCATCGTTGGTCTCCTCGTAAATTTGTCGTAATTTGGTTCGGTGCCTAAATGGCGCCTAGATAGCGTCTAGATAGTGCCGTTTGCGATCGCTTCTGCGTACAGCTCAGCGGTACGTAGGCCGGCAGCAGTCATGATGTCGAGGTTGCCAGAGTATTTCGGTAAGAAATCGCCTAGACCTTCAACTTCCATAAAGACGGTGACGCGCTTGCCATCAAAGATAGGGCCGTTGATCAAGCGGTAGCCGGGAACGTACTGCTGTACTTTCTCTACCATGGCGTGAACCGAGGCGATAATCGCTTCTTGATTTGGTTCATCTTTGGTTAAGCAGTGAATGGTGTCACGCATAATTAGGGGTGGCTCAGCAGGGTTAACCACGATAATGGCTTTACCTTTTTTCGCGCCGCCGACTTTTTCGATTGCGCCTGCCGTAGTACGGGTAAATTCATCAATGTTTTTACGGGTACCAGGACCAATGGATTTTGATGCGACGGTGGCAACGATCTCACCGTATTCAACTTCTTGTACTTGGCTAACCGCTGCGACCATTGGAATAGTGGCTTGTCCGCCACAGGTCACCATGTTGACGTTCTCTTTGCGGCCTTCTTTAAGCAGAGCCTCTAGGTTAACGGGAGGAATACAGTAAGGGCCAATCGCAGCGGGTGTGAGATCGATCATGATCACACCTTTTTCATTGAGCTTACGAGAATTATCAGCGTGTACATAAGCTGATGTTGCATCGAACGCGATTTGAATGTTGTCTTCTTCCACAAAAGGAACCAGTCCATCAACACCGCTGGTAGACACTTTCATGCCAAAGTCACGGGCGCGCTTAATGCCTTCTGATTCTTCTATTCCTACCATCCATACGGGTTCAATCCAGTCGCTACGCATGGCTTTCATGAGTAGGTCAGTTCCGATGTTGCCTGGGCCAATAATGGCGGCTCGTAATTTCTTAGACATTGGTTTGTCCTTTCAAAGTGCTTAATAATTCTGAATATTTCAACAGGGTTTAGTGAAGACTGGCTTATACGAATTTAATCGTTGAGCTGCCCAGTCCTTCTAATTCCATATGCATTTCATCACCGGCAACCACAGGCTCCAGTGGTACGAGGGAGCCAGATAAAATGACTTCTCCCGCCTTAAAGGGGATACCAAATTCCCCAAGGGTATTGGCTAACCATGCTACAGCAGTAAGGGGGTTGCCCTGGACTGCGGAGCCTTTACCTTCGCTGATCTTTTCGCCGTTCTTGAATACGGTGACGTGAAGGTTAGGTAGGTCTACGGTATTGGGGTCAATGCGTTCTTCACCTAATACATATACTCCACAGGAGGCATTATCTGCGACGGTATCTTGGATTTTTATTTTCCAATCGTCGATGCGAGAATCGACGATTTCAAAGCAGGGGATAATGCACTCGGTTGCCGCAAGCACGTCAGCTTCAGTGACGCCAGGGCCTTGTAAGTCCTGTTTCAACATAAAGGCAATCTCAGCTTCGGCTCGTGGCTGAATAAGATTGTCTTTGATCGTGACAGAGGCTCCGTTCTCTACATGCATCGCGGAGGTGAGAAAACCGAAGTCCGGTTGGAACACGCCTAGCATTTCTTGTACTGGCGCAGAGGTTACCCCGATCTTCTTACCGACAACTTTTTCATCTGTATCTTCCAGGCGAGCTTTTAACATTGCTTGAGAGATATAGTAGGCATCTTCAATTTCGATACCTTCGCAGCGGTCTGTTAAAGGAGAGAGTGTCTTGCAATCACGCAGTGCGTGATATAACTCTTCTCCTAGTGCTTGGCGTTGATCTTCAGATAAGCTCATGGGTTATTCTCTAGTAATACGTGAAACGTTATTTGTTTTTTAAGAAATCAGTACATCGCTGATTAAATAGTTCTGCATGCTCGATCATTACCCAGTGACCACATTGGCTGAGGGTAACCATTTCTACATTGGGGCAACGAGTGACCAGAGTTTCTGCTCCGCTGATGGGGCAGAAGCGATCTTGTCCGCCCCAAAAGCCGAGAATCGGTGTGTCGATCTTGCTTAATTGATCCGTAATATTGGGGATCATCATGCGGGTGAAGGCTGCGGGATTCTGTGTGCTCAAAATCCTGAAGCGTTCTTCTATTAACTCGTCAGTGATATGCTTGGGATCAAATACAATCAGCTTCAATACTTCTTTGAGGTAAGCTGGCGTAAATTCTGGTGACCCTAGCGGTACCTTGGTCATGGCTTGAATGCCTTCCATTTTTTGGAAGTACACTTCTTTTTCTTCCAACCCACCACAACCCATTAGCATCAGGTGACTAATGCGCGCTGGGTGAGCAAGTGCTAATCCTAAACTGACGGCACCACCTAGAGAGTTCCCCACTAAGGCAAACGTCTCCAAATCCAATTGGTCGGTAAAGTCTATGACGCTAGCAACAAAGAAATCCAAGGTGTAATCGAGATCAGGTTTGTCGCTGTCACCAAAACCGGGGAGGTCAGGAATAATGACCTGGTAGCCGTTATCAACAAAATGCTGCACATTATAGCGAAAGTTCAACCAACCACTGGCGCCTGGGCCACTGCCTTGTAAAAATACAACAGGGTAACCTTTGCCATAAGTGGTATAGCTAATATTAATATCGGACTTCAGTGTAATGATCTGTTCTGCGGATTTTACCGGAGTGGTCATATTGATTCCTTTATTCACTATTCAACAACAGCGGGGTTAAATTGAATGGGTCCGCCTAGCATATCTCGATGGGAGTGGGGTTGTGATCCATTGGTGTCGGTAACACCGTAGTTCACACCTAGCTCTGCACCGATGAAGGCTTGGCCGGATTTGTCCATAATCTCAGGGTCACGATGTAATGCGTCAATAATTCGCCCAGTAAATTCAGGCGTTTCTGCGGCTTCAAAAAATGCAGCGTACTTTTCAGGTTCTGCTTCCATCACCATTTGCAGGCGTTCGGTTTTTAGCACACCCATCCACAGTGATACGGTGGCGACATCATAGGGGCGAAGGTCGTGCGCCATATCCCAAATCATTTTATCGCCGCCGGATTTTTGCGCGCCGTAGGCTGGGCCGTGCATATAGCAGGCGGCACCCGGGGATGAGGTATTCACGATGAGGCCGTTTTTTTGCTTTGCCATTATCTTGGCTGCGTAGTAACTGGCGACATAACTTGATCGTAGACCGACATCGAGAATATTGATCAGGTCGAGCGATTTTTCAAAGAATGGACCAGGTGCAACTAATTCATCGTGTAGATTGGCGGCATTGTTAACCAATATATCTAAACGGCCATGTTCGGCTTCTATTTTGCTAAATAGTGCTTCTACTTCTTGGTCGTTACTGTGGTCGCAAATGGCGGCGATACCGTTGCCGCCACGCTTGTTAATATCTTCTACTGTCGCATAAACGGTGCCGGGTAATGGCGCATCGCCTTCTTGTTTACTACGACCGGTGACATACACGATGTCTCCCATGCTTCCGAATGCAAGGGCGATACCTTTTCCTGCTCCGCGACTAGCGCCTGTAACAACTACAACTCGTGGTGGTGAAAGATTCATGCGGATATTCCTTGTGCATCGGGAGAGACAAAAGCCGGAGCGTAATAAGCGCTCCGGCTAGATGTGGGACTATTACCTATTTGCAATATTGCTTATAGGAAGATGTCGCCATTTTCTAGACCTAACTGAACGCCACCGTAGTTACGACCAAATTGGTAAGGGTTGTTTGCAACGTGTGCACGACCTGCCAATATGTCTAGAGTGAAACGTTGTAGTGGGCTGTTGGTAAATATTGCACGACCACCACACATTTTTTGCAGTTCCAATACTTCTTGTAGGCACTGCTCAGGCACCTGTGCAGATTCAAAACGGTATTGAATGCGTGTGTTGATATCAGTGGCTTCACCTTTACGGGCATTTTCCATCAATACGGCAAAGTTATTCTTTAGTGTCAACTTAAGGCTGTCTACTAATGCTTGTGCGCGAGCGACAGACATTTGTGCTTGTGGGTCTTCAGCAGTTTTAGAACCGGTGTTGGAACCAACACGCTTAGACGCTACTTTCAAGTACGCGTTAATTGCGCCTTGTGCTGCACCGATAGTCGAACCGGATACTGCGCGTGGGAATAGCTGACCAAAGGGGATTTGGTAGAGTGGGACACTCTTGGAGTCGATGCCTGGGTTAGTACCTTGGAATCCATCTAATGAGCTGTGAGTGCGGTAGTCAGGAACAAACGCATCTTCAACAACAATATCGTTACTGCCAGTACCTTTAAGTCCAAAGGTGTGCCAAGTATCAAGCACTTTAAAATCACTGCGTGGCACTAAGAATGTACGGTAATCAGGATTAGGGTTAGATTCTGTTGGAGGAACAACGCCACCTAAGAATACCCACTCACAGTGATCACAACCGCTAGAAAACGCCCAGCGACCGCTAAATTTAAATCCACCTTCGACGGGAACAACTTTACCGACTGGCATATAAGATGATGCGATCAGTACGCTAGTGTCATCTTTCCAGATATCTTCTTGTGCTTTTAGATCGAATAAAGCGATCTGCCAGTTATGAACAGCAATAACACCATAGATCCACGCAGTAGACATGCAACCTTCAGCAAGGGTCATTTGTACATCAAAAAATACCTGCGGGTCCATCTCATATCCGCCCCAACGCTTAGGCTGAAGTACGCGGAAAAAACCGGCTTCATGCATCTTAGCGATGGTTGCCTCAGGCACTTTTCGTTCTGCTTCTGCTTGAGGGGCAGTTTCTGCTAGGTAAGGCACCATATCACGGGCGCGTTGCACTAAAATTTCTGGTGTAACTTCTTGCTGGATTGAAGATTCTTGGGCTGTCATAACGGCGGTTCTCGCTAAATTCGTAGAAAATTAATAAGGGTCATTATTTTTTTTGGGTACTGCTTGTCTTTCATACAGCAACGGGAAGATCTAAATCCGCGTACTGGCCAGCATGAAAAACCAATGGTGGTTGTACTTTGTTATCGACTTCGATAACGCGGCCAACCAAAATAATATGGTCACCACCTTCATATCGTGATTCGATTTCGCACTGAAATACTGCGCTGTAGTCAGCAAGGATCGGTACGCCGCCGTGGCCTTCTGTGTGCTCAATGCCCGCAAAGCGATCGTCAGCTTTAGAGGAAAACTGGTTCGACACATTCTGTTGCTGTGCATTAAGAACATGTATCGCAAAGCGCTCTGTTTCATTAAAGGCATCAAATGTTTTTGCAGTCTTAGCGATGCTCCAAAGCACTAACATGGGGTCTAGTGATACTGAGCTAAAGCTATTAACGGTCATGCCTGCTTTATTCCCTTTTTTATCCAGGGTGGTAATAACAGTGACGCCAGTAGCAAATTGCCCTAATGCGTTACGAAATTCTTTAGAATCAATTTGAGGCTTGGTCATGGCTAATCCCTAATGGTCTTTCTGATGCAGTGATGAGCGAGGCTCTTTGTTCGTGTGATTCTAATCATGTCAAATGGAGGGGCGGTGTGTCATACCTCAAATGGCCTATGGGTTTAGGGCGGGCTGAATAGCCTTATAAAATCGCCCTAAACCGTTTTGCTTGGCCGTTAGTGCTGCTTACTCGTGGCCGACGCTAAAGTCGTGACCCCAGAAGCTATTGACAGTGCTTTGGAATGAGGAGTAACGGCTCCAATCGTCTACCGTGCGGCCTTCTGCGCCGTATTCGATCATAAAGCCAGAAGGGCTAGCCATATAGAAGCTCACCATATGGTCGTTAGCATGACGGCCTAGGGTACCCGTAAGCTTAGTGCCTTCGGCTTTCATGCGATCCATGGCGCGGCCAACTTCATCAACGCTGTCCACTTCAACCATTACGTGTACGCAGCCTGTGGGCATTGGGCATTCTAGGATCGCCAAGCTGTGGTGACGCTCATTACAATGCATGAAGTACAAACGCTTTTCAGGCTCGGCTGGGTCTGGCGTGAAGCGCACTTTCATAAGATCAGAAAGATCAAAGCCCATCACGTCTTCATAGAAGGCTAAAGACGCGTCAAAATCAGGAGTAGGCAATACGGTGTGGCCAAAGCCTTGGTCACCAGTGATAAATTCTTTGATACCGACAGGCGAGGCGAATTGACCGAAGTCAGAGATAGGGCCCCAGTACACTTCATGCTTGTTGCCATCAGGGTCGGCAAAGCTCACAAGGTCTTGTACTTGACGAGTGGCAATCAGTTCGGCGCTGGCGCGCTCAAAATTAACGCCTTTAGATTCAAGGATTTGTACTGCATCAGCAAAGTCTGCTGGGCTAGCAACTTCCCAGCCACTGAGCTGGTAGCTGTCTTGCTCAGACTTTTCGATAAAGATACGGTAAGGACGGTCATCCATTTTTAGGAATACGTTGTCGCCACCGTTTAGGGCTTCCGATACGTCCATCATTCCCAATACATTGGTGCCGTAAGCGGCCCATTTGCTTGGATCCGTAGAGTTTACGCCAATGTAACCTAGGCTATGTATTTTCATGTGCATCCCTCTCTCGGTGCGGTTTAGTTGTTTGCTAATGTTCGTAATTCTGTTTTAAGTACTTTGCCGGAGGCATTGAGCGGTAGTGCGTCGACAAATTGGATTTTGCGGGGCACCTTATAGTTCGCCATATGCTCACGGCACCAGCTATTGAGCTCTTTGTCTGTCATGGATACGCCAGGCTTGAGCACGACAAAGGCCTTCGCGACTTCGCCCATGCGCTCATCGGGTACGCCAATGACGGCACTCATGGTGATGTCTTCGTTACCCGCCAAGATCTTTTCAATTTCGGCGGGATAACAATTAAACCCACCTGTAATAAACATGTCCTTTAACCGGTCGGTAATTTTGAGATTACCTTGTTCATCCAAGATTCCGACGTCACCGGTATGTAACCAGCCTTCATCATCCATGGTTTCTGTGGTGGCATCGGCATTCTCGAAATAACCTTTCATCACATTAAAGCCGCGGAATACGATCTCGCCAGCTTCACCAGTGGCAACGGGTTGGTTGTTGCCGTCGACACAGCGTAGTTCAATATCGGGGATTGCTCGACCGGATGTTGTGGCAATGGTTTCTGCACTGTCCTCAGCGCGACAGGCGGTGACCAATCCACAGCTTTCGGTCAGGCCGTAGGCGGTGATCACGACATCAAACCCTAGGCGTGATTTCATTTGCTCAATCATTTCTACTGGAATGACGGCTGCACCAGTGGTGGCGCGCTTAAGCGTTGAAATATCGTATTGGTCTAGTTCTGGGTGGGCCAATAACGATTGGAATAAGGTTGGAGGCCCAGGCATCACGGAGATCTTATCGGCTGAAATGCGCTGTAGGATTTCTGTGGTATCAAATACCGCATGTGGCAGTAGGGTAACGCCCTTCAATAGGCAGGCTAGAATGCCCGCTTTGTAGCCAAAGCTATGGAAGAAGGGGTTAATCACTAGGTAGCGATCACCACAAGATAAACCGACGATGTCGCTAAAGTGGGTAAAAGTACGCAGATTCTGTTCGTGACCCGTCATGACCCCCTTGGGGTTACCGGTGGTGCCAGAGGTGAATAGGATGTCAGAGACATCATCGCCGTTCACCGAGGCCATACGCTCAGCAATATCGGCGGCGCTGATAGTAGTCCCTTGCTCTAGGAACTGTTCCCAGGCGGTGCGGGTACGTTGGGCTAGCGCTGGGGCGTTGTCGGATTGTCGAAAAACAACAATATCGTTGAGCTCCGGAAGGTCTTCGCCCTCAAGCATCGAGGGGTAGTCGGTGTCTAGGAAATCCCCGATAGAAAACAGCAGCTTACTGTGACTCGCACGTAAGATATAAGCGGCTTCGTTACCTTTGTAACGGGTATTTAATGTCACCAGTACCGCGCCAGCATACTGTGCACCTAAGGCCGCGATCACCCATTCGCTGATATTGGGAGCCCAAACACCAATACAGTCACCGTGTTTGATTCCCTTGGCGATTAAGGCGGCGGCTACCTGTTTTGCTTGGGTGGCAAAATCAGCAAAGCTAATTTTAGTGGCGCCTTCTTCTAAAAAGCTCTGATCGCCATATTGCGCGGCTGCGGCGTCAATTAGCTGGGGGATGGTGGTGTGCTGCATGGTTAATTCGCTCGTGGTCGTGTTATGCGGTTTACCCAATAGAAAGAGGGCATTCGCGCTACTGTATTCCTATAGTAAAGAAGGTAGCTAAATCGCCTTCTCTTGTCCTAGTCCATTTTGACGATGGGTCTTGTGAGCAAACAACGCATAATAAATCATATCCTTAAAGGCCGGCTGTTTATTGATCAGCAAAACGTTGGTATAGCCCGGCCGCAGTAACATAACGATGGAGGTTTCCTATGAGTAAAGTGCTATCTGCACAAGAAGCCGTCGCCCAGATTAAAGATGGGATGACGATTGGAATTGGTGGTTGGGGACCTCGTCGCAAGCCGATGGCGTTGATTCGTGAATTACTACGTTCCGATGTAAAAGATCTTACCGTTGTATCGTACGGTGGTGCGGATGTCGGCATGTTATGTGCTGCGGGCAAAGTAAAGAAAGTTGTTTTTGCTTTTGTCTCTTTGGACTTTATTCCTTTAGAGCCTTACTTTCGTAAAGCTCGCCAGACGGGATCTATCGAAGTGATGGAAATCGATGAAGGCATGATGTTATTAGGCCTTCGAGCGGCGGCGTGGAATGTACCTTATATTCCCACTGCGCTTGGATTGGGTACGGACGTTATTAAGCATAGCGATGATCTAAAGGTTATCGATAGCCCATACGATGACAAAGAGTGGGTGGCAATGCCTGCACTTAAGTTAGACGTATCACTCATACACGTTAACCGTGCAGATAAGCGCGGCGTATGTCAGATCACAAGTCCTGACCACTATATGGATGATTGGTTTGCACGTGCAGCGGAAACGACCATTGTAAGTTGTGAAGAAATTGTTGAATCTGATTTCTTCACCCAAGGTGATGAAGCGCGCAGTGTGTACTGGGAACGTTGCCAGACTACGAGCGTTGTGGAAATTGCCGGTGGCGCGCATCCTTCGTCATGTGCACCCAGTTACGGTTTTGATGTGCCACACTTTAAAGAATACAACGGATCGGCCAAAGAAGGCGGGTTTGCAGCCTATGCTGAAAAGTATGTCTCTGGAAAGTCAGAAGAAGAATATCAACAGTCGGTCGGTGGTTTGGATGCAATCCAAAAATTGCCACTCCCCGTTTATTAATCGGCCCATTGTGATATTAGCGTAAGAGGAATTTAAGATGAGTACACCAGCGACAGAATATAGCTTGGCAGAATTAATGATTGTTGCGGGCGCAGAAGCGTTTCGTAACGATGGAGAAGTATTAGCAACCGGTATCGGCATGATACCGCGTTTGGCCGCAAGCCTTGCGATGAAGACGTTTAATCAGGATCTTATGATGACTGATTCAGAAGCGTATTTATTGTCAGAGCCAAACCCCGTGAGTGGTCGTAGCTCTCATGAAGGACAGCAGAAAGAAACCTGGATGGGTTTTTCTCGCATCTTTGACAACGTGTGGAGCGGTAAGCGTCACGCAATGGTAGGGCCTACTCAAATAGATAAGTACGGCCAATCGAATATCTCCGCACTAGGCGGAAGCTATGATCAACCTAAAGTACAAATGTTAGGTGCTCGTGGATTCCCAGGCAATTCGATTTGTCACGCTAACTCGTTTTTTGTACCTACCCATAACACGCGCGTGTTTATGGGTGGCGAATGCGACATGGTGTGTTCTATTGGTTATAACCCAGAGCGTTTGCCAAAGGGTTACACCATGGACGATATCGATATCCGTTTGGTTATCACTGACCTGTGTGTGATGGATTGGAATGGTCCTAATAACATGTTGCGTGTTATTAGTTTGCATCCTGGTATTTCTATCGAGCAAGTCTTGGAAAATACGGGCTTTGAAGTGCATGCAGAGGCAGATTTACCGACTACGCCAGCGCCCACAGAAGAGCAGCTTGCGGTTATCAGTCAGCTTGATCCGCAAAACTGGCGTTCAAAGCAGATAAAAGATAATCCTCCAGGGGATCGTTCTTAATTAGCCAGAAGATAGTGAAAGAATAGAAGTCTAGCGGTCAGGTGACTGGCCGTTAGGATGCTTGAGAAGAGCATCCAGAAGAACAATCAGCGGTGACGACACGAGTGAAATAACTAACGCGGCAGCTGATTGAATAAGACAGTATTACCCGTCATATTGAATTTGAATCAATAGATCAAATTCCGCCGCTCTATTGAGTATGTTGTCTGCATGCTCGATCCACTCTTGTCGTCCTGTAACGAATTCAATTCATGCCGTTAGGTTTAGATTAATCGGCTTTCCCGATGCATACGCTAGGAGAAGGATAATGAGTACCAAGAAAAGGGAACCCGCCATTGAAGGCTGGTTCACAATGGATGAAGACAAGCCCCATTTGCTAGGTTCTAAGTGTTGCGACTGTGGCACATTTTATTTTCCTAAACAGAAGAACTTCTGTAAGAACCCTGCGTGCGAAGGCGAAGAATTTTCTGAAGTAAAGCTCAGCCGAACCGGTAAAATCTGGTCGTTCACCAACGCTTGTTACAAGCCACCAGAGCCTTTTGTTGCGGCTGACCCTTATGTGCCTTACACAATTGCAGCAGTGGAACTTGAAGCTGAGAAAATGACGGTACTAGGGCAAGTGATCACAGGCGTAAATGTCTCTGATCTAAAGGCCGGTATGGAAATGGAATTGGTGCTAGAAACATTGCACGAAGATGACGAAACCGAAAAAGTAACTTGGAAATGGAAGCCGGTTTCGGCTTAACCTGGGGGATTGAAAATATGTCAAATGAAATAGCAATACTTGGCGTTGGAATGCATCCCTGGGGTAAGTGGGGAAAGAATTTTGTAGAGTACGGTGTAAAAGCCGCCCGTGATGCCATCAAAGATGCGGGCATTGATTGGAAAGATGTAGGATTTGTCTCTGGTGCAGCGACGATGCGGTGTGGTTACCCAGGTTATGTTGCCGGTGCTACGTTTGCACAGGCATTAGGTTGGCAAGGTGCGGAAGTGAATACCAGTTATGCAGCTTGCGCATCGGGTTCACAAGCGTTAGCCGCAGCCCGTGCTAAGATTTTAGCCGGAGAGTGTGAAGTGGCGTTGGTGGTGGGTGCTGATACGACTCCTAAAGGATTCTTGGCTCCTCAGAAGGGCTATCGCCCTGATGATCCGGATTGGGTGCGTTTCTATTTAGGTATTACTAACCCGACCTATTTTGCATTGTATGCCCGTCGTCGTATGGAAATGTACGGCGATACTCAAGAAGATTTCGCAATGGTTAAAGTGAAAAATGCTGAGCATGGTTTCGCTAATCCCAATGCGCGATACAAAAAGAAGTTTACTGCGGCGGATGTTGCTGCCTCTGCCATGGTTGCTGACCCATTACGGTTAATGGATATCTGTGCAACCTCTGACGGTGGCGCTGCATTGGTTGTGTGTAGTATGGAATATGCGAAGAAAATGGGCAAAGCAGACTCAGTGAAAGTGGCTGCGATCTCTACAGTAACACCGACGTATGCCTCTTCGGTCATTGAAATGCCGGATATTGCCACAGACTCTGGTGCGATTGTTGATGCACAAAGTTTCCGTGCAGCATTGCCAAAGAAAGCGTATGAAGAAGCTGGCATCGGCCCTGAAGATATTAGTCTTGCAGAAGTGTATGACCTATCGACAGCGTTGGAACTGGATTGGATCGAAGATTTGCAATTGTGTGAACGTGGACAAGCCGCTCAGTTAGTACGTGAAGGTGCCACTAAAGTTGGCGGGCGCTTACCGGTGAATGCATCAGGTGGTTTGGCGTGTTTTGGTGAAGCCGTACCGGCGCAAGCGATTTCACAAATTTGTGAATTGACTTGGCAGTTACGCGGTCAAGCTGGCGAACGTCAGGTCGCGAATGCCAAGGTGGGTATTACGGCGAACCAAGGGCTATTTGGTCATGGTTCTTCTGTCATTGTTAAGAAATAATCGTTAAGAAGTAATCGTTAAAAAGCGGGAATAATCATGGCTACAGCGCTAAATACTCGACTATGTGAATTGCTTGGATGTGAATATCCAATTATTCAAACCGCAATGGGGTGGATTGCAGATCCAACACTTGTGGCGTCTACCTGTAATGCGGGTGCCTTCGGCTTTCTTGCGGGTGCAGTAATGACACCGCAAGAAGTGGAAGACGGGATAAAAGAAATTAAATCCAAAACCGATAAACCGTTTGGTGTTAATTTCCATATGTATACCCCTGGCGCAAATGAGATCATTGATATTTGCATCAAGCATAAGGTAAGGGCGGTGAGTTATAGCCGTTCACCGGCGAAGAGCATGATTCAAAAACTCAAGGATGCCAATATTGTCTGTATCCCTACGGTGGGTGCGTTAAAGCACGCAGTGAAAGCGGTAGAGATGGGAGCAGATGCCGTGGTTGTTCAAGGCGGCGAAGGTGGTGGGCATACAGGAGCCGTTGCTAGCAATATCTTACTGCCTCAAGTGGTTGATGCGTTAGATGTTCCCGTAATCGCGGCAGGTGGTTTTAAAGACGGACGTGGATTGATCTCTGCATTGTCTTTTGGCGCAGAAGGTATTGCGATGGGGACACGTTTCCTCATGACAAAAGAAAGCCCTGTGCCTGCAACGACCAAAGAAAAGTATATCGGCGCATCAACAGAGCAAATTATTGTCAGTACCAAGTTGGATGGCATGCCACAGCGCATGATCAATAACCCTTACCTTAAACAGCTCCACAGTAAAACGGGTTTGGGTATCTTATTGCTAGCGATCAAGAATGGCTTGGAATTCAGTAAAGGTGCATTAATTCCGATGCTGATGTCTGCATGGAAAATGAAAAAAGCCAACGGTATGACTTTAGGTCAAACCATGATGGCAGGTAATGCGCCAGTAATGATCCAAGAAGCGATGGTAAAAGGACATCCTGATCAGGGTGTGCTTCCTAGCGGACAAATCGCGGGCGCGATTAAAGACTTACCAAAAGGTGCTGATCTTATCGCCTCTATTGTTGCTGAAGCCAGTGAGACCCTTGCACGATTGAATCGTTTGAGCGGTAACGTTACGTCAGCAGAACAAAAAAATAATCCATCGGTTGCCGAGATATAACCGCAACCCGTACAGGAGAAAAGCACATGGCTTTTGAAACATCAATTAATAACGGCATTGCAGAAATGGTTTTCTGCAAGCCACCGGTCAACGCATTTGATAGCAAAGAATGGGCCGCAATTGCCGCTCATATTAATGCGCTAGGCCAAGATGACAGCGTGCACGTTATTGTGATTCGTGCCGATGGTAAAGGATTTTGTGCTGGCGTTGACATTAAAGAGTTGGCGGCAGATAGCACTAAGATCGTTGCGGTCAACAAGGGTAACTACGATACGTTCGAAGCAATTCATCGTAACCCCAAGCCTGTCATTGTTGCCTTGCACGGATTTGTGTTAGGTGGTGGTATCGGAATTTCCGGTGCAGCGGATATTATTGTTGCCTCTGATTGTGCACGTTTTGGTGTGCCTGAAGTGGATCGTGGTGCCATGGGCGGCGGCGCGCATTTACAGCGTATGTTCCCTGTGCAGAAAGTGCGTTATATGTATTTTACCGGTGAGTTTATCGATGCTCAGGAAGCTTATCGTCTTGGTGCGGTAGAGCGTGTTGTGCCTAAAGATGAGTTGCGTGACGTTGCATTATCGATTGCAGCAAAAATTGCAGAGAAGAGTTCACCGATGATCCAGCTAGCCAAAGAAGCGCTAACGGGTATTGAAGATGGTGACCTAGAAGTTAAATACCGTTGGGAGCAAGGCTTTACTCTGCAAGCCTACACCGAAGGTGACTCACAAGAAGCTAGAGATGCGTTTGTTGAAAAACGTGATGCTAGTTTTTCTGAATAGAGGGCGTTTCTGATGGATTTAAATTACACACCTGAACAAAACGCATTTCGTAAAGAAGTACGTGAATGGCTAGCGGCGAATATTCCGGCAGAACCTTTGCAATCATTCGATACCGCGGAAGGTTTCGAGCAGCACCGAGAGTGGGAAAAGACCCTCGCAAAAGGTAACTGGGGCATGGTGACGTGGCCGAAAGAGTATGGCGGTCGTGGTTGTAACCTTATCGAATGGTTAATATTTGAAGAAGAGTATTACCGTGCCAAAGCGCCGCTTCGCGTCAACCAAAACGGTATTTTCTTATTGGGCCCTACCTTGATGGAATACGGTACGCCTGAGCAGAAAGAACGCTTTATTAGCAAGATGGCCAGCGGCGAAGAAATGTGGGCCCAGGGCTGGTCTGAGCCGGGTGCCGGTAGTGATATGGCTGCGATTCGTTCGAAAGCAATTCGTGATGGTGATGAATACGTCATTAATGGTCAGAAGGTGTGGTCTACTCGCGCAGTATTTGCCGACTGGGTATTCTGTATCTTTAGAACCGATGCAGATTCAGAGCGTCATAAAGGTCTCTCGTTTGTCTTTGTACCTCTTGATGCGCCGGGTGTTACCGTTCGACCTATTCCTCAGTTAGATGGTTTACCGGGTTTTGCGGAAATATTTTTTGACGATGTACGCGTGCCCGTATCGAACCGTTTAGGTGGTGAAGGTGAAGGGTGGAATATCGCCATGGCGACGGCCGGATTTGAACGTGGCTTGATGTTACGTAGCCCTGCGCGTTTCCAAGAAACGGCTAAGCGTTTGGTGTCTCTGTACCGTGAACATGCCAACGACATTATGGATCTTAGTATCGAAAATGCAGTGGTTAAGTCCTATATGGATGCAGAGGCTTACGCACTATCCACTTACCAAACTGCTTCGCGTTTGATGAAGGGTGGCAAGATTGGTTCTGAATCCTCAGTGAACAAAATATTCTGGTCTGAACTCGATCAGCTTATGCATGAGACCGCGATGAGTATTCTCGCATCTCGTGCCGAGTTATTACCTTCATCTCCGAATGCTGGCGATGTGGGCGAATGGCTAGATGGCTTTATGTTTGCTCAGTCTGGACCAATCTACGCCGGTACCAATGAAATTCAACGCAACATCATTGCTGAGCGTTTGCTTGGCATGCCGCGTAAATAGGAGTTAAGAATCATGGACTTTACATTTACCGAAGATCAGTTGCTATTTTGTGAAAGCGTCAAAGAATTTTTACAAGGTGAAGTGACAGCCGAATCTATCCGTGCATCGTGGGATACCGATACTGGTCGTAACTCAGAGTTATGGACACAAATGGTTGAGCTTGGCCTTACCGGTATGCTAGTTCCAGAAGCATACGGTGGTCTTGGCATGAATGAATTAGATTTCATTTTGCTAGCGCAAGAATGTGGACGTTACGCATTACCGGAACCATTAGTTGAAACCGTATTAGTCGCAACACCGCTACTCGCAAGCTTGGCAGATACGGATGCTCGTTGTGCGTCATTGCTAGAAAAAATTGTCAGCGGTGAGGTAATGATTGCTGTTGGTCATGCTGCGAATAATTTAGTTAGCGACGCACATGTTGCTGACTATCTATTGTTGCCTAAGGGTGACCAGGTACATTTAGTCCCTAAAGATCAAGTTGAGCTTATCGCAGAGAAAAGTGTTGATCCTTCTCGCCGTTTATTTACGGTTAAATGGGAAGGCAACGATGAAACCTGCTTAGCCTCTGGTGCTGAAGGCGTTGCGTTATTAGCTGCGACATTGAATCGCGGTGCGCTGGGTGCCGCTGCACAGATGGTTGGTCTTGCGGAGCAGATGGTTGCGATGTCGGTTCAGTACACCACAGACCGATTGCAGTTTGGCAAGCCTATTGGCGTTAACCAAGCATTGAAGCATCATATGGCCAATTGCGCGGTGAAAACTGAATTCGCCAAAGCGCCGTTATACCGTGCTGCTTATACGGTGGTACAAAATCCGGCTCATGCAGATTTTGCGGTATCTCACGCAAAAGTAGTGGCGGGTGAGGCTGCATTATTAGCGGCTAAGAACAGTATTCAGTCGTTTGGCGCGATGGGTTATACCTGGGAATGTGATTTGCACATTTGGATGAAGCGCTCTTGGGCACTGGACAAATTCTGGGGTCACGCAGGGTTCCATAAGAACCGTTTACATCAGTGGTTGTTAAACCCGAATGCCAAAATCGGCGCAGAAATGACCTTTGGCGAACAAGCGTAGTTAATATTCGTTAGCAAGCACAGTTGTGCCGTTTACATGAAGCATACGACGATCACCGTTCGATGTGAGAATTGAGGTTAAGAATCTGTTTTGGAACTATCGCCCCCAGGGAAGGGGGCGTTAAGCGTACAAGGATGTATTTACCGCGTGTTCCAAAACAGATTCGTAATGTCGATTCGAGAAGTCCCACCGGCCTACTGTCATCGTTGAATAAAATAAACACAGAGAAACTCTCACAGAGAAATTATCATGGCTGAAGCATATATCGTAGATGCAATAAGAACCCCCACAGGTCGCCGCAAAGGCGGGCTTGCCCACGTACACGGTGCAGATCTTGGCGCACACGTACTGAAGCATATCGTTGAGCGTAACGGTATTCCTGATAACGAATATGATGACGTAATCTTTGGTTGTGTGGACACTATTGGGCCGTTGGCCGGTGATATCGCACGTACCTGTTGGTTAACTGCAGGTTTAAGCGATGAAGTGCCAGGCACTACCATTGACCGTCAATGTGGCTCCTCTCAGCAGGCGGTTCATTTTGCGGCGCAGGCGGTTATGTCTGGCACCATGGATGTGATTGTTGCGGGTGGTGTACAGACCATGACGCAGATTCCGATTTCTTCCGCCATGATGTGTGCAGAGCCTTTAGGCTTTACCGACCCCTTTACCGGTTCTAAAGGTTGGGTTGAGCGTTACGGTGATGTGCCGCCGACGCAGTTTAACTCAGCTCAGATGATTGCGGATAAGTGGGAAATTAGCCGTAAAGAGTTGGAAGAGTTTTCTCTCGAATCTCATACGCGTGCGATTAATGCGATTAAAGAAGGTCGATTTGACCGTGAAATCGTGCCATTGGAAGGGGTGACTACCGATGAGACGCCACGTCAGTCTTCGTTGGAGAAAATGGCGGAATTGGACGGTTTATTCGGTTGTGACAAGGTGACGGCTGGGGTGTCTTCTCAGACCTGTGATGCGGCATCGGCGATGTTGATTGTGTCTGCGGATGCGCTAAAACGTTATAACTTGAAGCCTCGTGCCCGTATACACCATATGTCAGTTCGAGCGGCTGATCCTATCTGGATGCTGACTGCTCCGATAAATGCGACAGAATATGCCCTTAAAAAGGCTGGAATGACGTTAAATGACATCGATCTAGTCGAAATTAACGAGGCATTCGCATCGGTAGCTATGGCATGGTTAAAGGAGACGGGTTATGACCATGCGAAAACGAATGTGAATGGTGGTGCGATTTCGTTGGGCCATCCTTTGGGTGCGACGGGTACGAAGTTGATGACGACGTTGTTGCATGAGCTTGAGCGTACTGGTGGTCGGTTTGGTTTGCAGACCATGTGTGAAGGTGGTGGGCAGGCGAATGTGACGATTATTGAGCGGTTAGCTTAATCAATTAGTTGGTCCGCAGACCAAGGTGAGGTTAGGTAGATTCTAGCGAGCAAAAGCATTTTTGGCTTTTCAGGCGCGCGAAATTACCTCCCTGTAGCTCAGCGGCCCCGTCCATGGGGCCGATGGTCTGAAAAGCCAAAAACGCGTTTGCTCTTGTGCGTAGTGTCATCTGAGAGACTCGCGGTTAAAAAGCTTGCGTTAAGAAGCGCAAATCGAATTTATCTGCTCTGCCGACCATTAAGGCAAAGCAATGAGAAGAATACGTAGCGAGTTGCTACCAGAATTGAGTGAGGAAATATCATGTCAGGAATTTGCCAAGATCGTGTGGTTATTATTACAGGTGCCGGTGGTGGTTTAGGGGCGTCTTACGCGCACGCATTTGCCGCAGAAGGTGCAAAGGTTGTGGTGAATGATATCAATGCAGCGGCGGCGCAAAGCACGGTTGATTCGATCCTAGCCGCCGGTGGCGAAGCGATTGTTAATACCTCTGATATTACCAACTATGCTGATTCTGAAAATGCCGTGAAGCAAGCGGTTGAGACGTTTGGTGGTTTACACGCGGTTGTGAATAACGCCGGTGTTTGTCGTGATCGAATGTTTGCCTCAATGACAGAAGCAGAGTGGGATACGGTAATTGCCGTTCATCTTAAAGGACACTTCTGTATTGCTAGCCATGCGGTTCATTATTGGAGAGACCAGAGCAAGCAAGGTAATAAAGTCGATGCGCGTATTATTAATACATCATCGGGTGCCGGCTTAAATGGTTCTGTTGGTCAATCCAACTATGCGGCAGCAAAAGGCGGTATCGCATCGCTTACTTTAAACCAGTCTGCTGAGTTGGGACGTTACGGAATTACTGCGAATGGTCTTGCGCCTGCTGGCCGTACCGGCATGACCGAAGATGTGTTTGCTGACATGATGAAGAAGCCAGAAGATGGCAGCTTTGATTATTATGATCCGGCTAACGTTGCGCCATTGGTTGTGTGGTTGGGTAGTGAGCAGTCTTCTGGTGTGACGGGTCGTATCTTTGAAGCTGAAGGTGGAAAGATCTCTATCGCTGATGGTTGGAAGAGCACCAAGGGTGTTGATAAAGGTGATAAGTGGACGCCAGCTGAAATTGCCGGAGCGATGGATGAGTTGCTTGCCAGCGAAGTCCCTGCACAAAAAGTCTATGGGGCGTAAACCCCAGTAAGTTTTAGGGTATTCGCGGCACCTCACTGCTTAGCGGATACCCGTTTTTATTTGATGTGCTAACACATCGATGGTTTGGAGGTAGTTATGGAATTTGCATTCACTGAAGAACAGTTAATGATTCGCGACACAGCGGAATCATTTCTAAAAGAAGTCTCCACCAGTGAAGCTATTCGAACTGCAATGGCAACAGATGCAGGTTTTGATGCCGATCTGTGGAAGACGATTTGCACGGATTTATATTGGCAAGCGATTCACATTCCTGAAGAGTTTGGTGGCATGGGTCTTGGTTATGTTGAGCTGGTCGCCATGATGGAACAGATGGGGCGTTTTCTCTTATGTTCGCCTTTCTTTTCCACCGTGTGTTTAGGTGCGAATGCGCTGATTATTGCCGGTACTGAAGAACAAAAAGCGTTGTACTTGCCACAGATATGCGAAGGCAAGACGGCTACCTTAGCGTATACCGGATTGTCTGCCGCCCGTAGTGGCGGACAATGGGGGGCGCAGACCATTGATGTGGTTGCCACGTCTTCCGGTGATGAATTTGTGTTAAACGGCACCGTGCGTTTTGTACCCGACGGTGCGAGTGCAGATATTCTTGTGATTGCTGCGCGGACAGCGGGGTCTGTTGGTCGTGATGGTGTGAGCTTATTCGTGATTCCCAGTGATACTGCGGGTGTTCAGCGTACGTTATTGAAGACAATGGATCAGACGCGTAAACAGGCAGAAATTGTGCTGGATAACGTAACAGTGTCAGCGTCTGCGTTAATGTCAAAAGAAGGTGAAGCCTGGACTGAACTGTCTACTGTGATTGATTTAGCCACCGTAGCACTTGCCGCCGAGCAAATGGGTGGTGCGCAACAGATTATGGATATGACGGTAGAGTACACCAAAGAGCGAACCCAGTTTAATCGACCGATAGCGGGTTTCCAGGCGATCAAGCATATGGCTGCCGATATGATGACCCGTGTTGAAGTGGCACGTTCTGGTGTGTATTACGCTGCATGTGTTGCACAGGATGCCTTTGATCTTGCGGCAACCGGTAATACCGACGGTGAGTTTTCTGCAGAGTTGCCAGAAGCGGCAAGCATTGCAAAATCCTACTGCTCTGACACGTACTTCAAAAATGCCGGTGATAGTATTCAGATGCATGGTGGCGTTGGCTTTACCTGGGAATACGATGTGCACTTGCACTTTAAACGTGCAAAAGCGACTGAGCATCAATTGGGTAATGGCGCGTATCATCGTGAACGTATCGCAAGTTTACTCTTGGATTAATGACAACAGTCAGAGGATAGAATTATGAAATTGAATTTCAGTGCCGAAGACGAGTTGTTTCGTGGTGAAGTGGCGACATGGTTGAAGGACAATCTGACCGGCGAATTTGAACAGTTACGTTTTCGCGGTGGCCCTGGGGATGAACATATGTTCCCAGAAGAGCGAAAGAAGTGGGAACAAAAGTTAGCGCAAGGCGGTTGGACCTGTGTGGGTTGGCCGAAAGAGCAAGGTGGTCGTGGTTGCTCCATTGAGCAACAGGTAATCTTTAACGAAGAGTATGCTCGTGTCGGCGCACCAGGCCATGTTGGTCATATTGGTGAAGGTCTGGCGGGTCCAACGATCATTGCGTTTGGCTCTGATGAGCAAAAGAAAAAATACTTACCCGGTATCGTTGCCGGTAAAGAATTGTGGTGTCAGGGCTATTCTGAGCCAGGTGCTGGATCTGATTTGGCCAACGTAAAAACCAAGGCTCGGTTTAACGAAGATACCGGTAAGTGGGTTATCAACGGTCAAAAGGTATGGACCTCGCTGGCGCAGGAAGCGGATTATATTTTCGTGATTGCGCGTACCGATCCTAATTCAGTTGCTCATAAAGGGTTGGGCTTCTTCTTAATGAAGATGGACCAGCCAGGTATTGAGATTCGACCGATCCAGCAAATCACCGGTACCAGTGAATTTAACGAAGTCTTTTTCGACGACGCCGAATGTGAAGCGGAAGATATTGTTGGCGCGCCGGGAGAAGGGTGGAAGGTCGCGATGGGATTGTTAGGCTTTGAGCGCGGGGTATCAACCCTGGGTCAGCAAATGCAATTTCAAAACGAACTCAACGAAATTATTCGTATCGCGAAAGACAATGGTGCGAATACTGATCCCGCTATTCGTCAGCGTATTGCAAAAGCTCACGCTGAACTAAAAATCATGCGTTATAACTCCATGCGGATGCTGTCAGGCCAAGGTGGTAGCGATGGTAGCTTGCAAAAAGAAGCGTTGATCTACAAATTATTCTGGGCCACCTGGCATCGGGATATGGGTGAATTAGCGATGGATGTGCTTGGGCCTGAAAGTCAGATATTGGATGACGGTGAGTATGGACTTACCCGTTTGCAGTCCATGTATTTGTTTGTGCGTTCCGACACGATTTACGGCGGCACCAACGAGATACAAAGAAACATCATTGCGGAACGTGGTTTGGGCATGCCTAAAGAGCCAAAGATAGCGGCCAAGTAAATAGCCCGCTAGATAAACGCCGCGAAAACCATGTGGTAATTGACAAACTATTTTATTAATAAGTGAGAAGATCATGGATATTCATAACCCTACGTATGTTGAAGGCCACGGATTACTGAAAGGTCGTTCAGTACTTATTACGGCATCTGCCGGTGCTGGTATCGGATTTTCTGCGGCGAAACGTGCCGTAGAAGAAGGTTGTCGCGGTATCGTGATAAGCGATATTCATGAAGGTCGGCTTGAAGCTTCGGTTGCGAAACTGAAAGAAGAGACTGGCCTAGAAAACGTATTTGGCTTGATCTGTAATGTAGCGGTTGAAGATGATGTGCGCGCACTTATCGATTTTGCTGAAGATAAGCTACAAGGTGTTGACGTACTGATTAACAACGCCGGGCTGGGAACGTCTAAATTACTTATCGATATGGAAGATGATGAGTGGATGAAAGTTATTGACGTAACCCTGAACGGCACCATGCGTATGACTCGCTATATGATGAAAGTCATGAAAGCCCGTGGTAACGGCGGTGTTATCGTTAACAATGCTTCAGTACTGGGTTGGAGAGCGCAGACAGAACAGTCGCATTATGCCGCCGCGAAAGCCGGTGTGATGGCGTTAACTCGATGTGCAGCATTAGAAGCGGCTGAATTTGGTGTGCGTATTAACGCCGTCTCACCGTCTCTTGCCGTACACCCGATGCTGAAAAAATCCTGCCCTGCTGACTTGCTAGCGGAGCTCGAAGGTAAAGAAGCCTACGGCCGTGGTGCTGAAGTATGGGAAGTGGCAAATATCATGATCTTCCTTGCGTCAGATTACTCTAGCTATTTGACGGGCGAAATCGTTTCTTGCTCAAGTCAACGTTCATAAGCGAGAAAATCACTCATGACTACCGTATTCAAAACCCCGCTTGATCTAGAAGCCGCCGTGGGTACCCGCTTAGGGGAAAGCGAATGGCTGACTATCGATCAAGATCGTATTAATTTATTTGCCGATGCAACCGGCGATCATCAGTGGATTCACGTTGATCCGGTTAAAGCCAAAGAAGGCACCTTTGGCACCACTATTGCCCACGGATATCTTACGTTGTCACTGGTCAATATGTTTTTACCTGAGATCGTTGATGTGCAAGGTATTAGCATGGGCGTTAACTACGGTTGTGAGAAAATTCGTTTTCCATCCGCCGTTAAAGTTGACTCCCGTGTACGTGGCGTCGGTGAACTTGTTCAAGTAGAAAATGTAAAAGGCGGCGTACAAGCCACTATTCGCGTCACTGTAGAAATTGAAGGCAGTGAGCGTCCTGGTTGTGTTGTGGATACGATCTCTCGGTACTATCCAGAATAAGTATCCAGAGTAAGTATCCAGAATAAGGGGCTCCAAGTAAGAATATTTTTAGAGAAATTACGGTATTGATAGGTTTGCTACGATCCATGGATTCATAGCAACGTGTATAGCGAGGCGAATTGAACGGTAAGGTTGTAGAACTATCGCCCCCAGGGAAGGGGGTGTTAAGCGTATAGGGATGTATTTACCGCGTGTTCTACAACCTTATTGTTCAATTCAATACCCACGGTCGGGATAACAACAAACCTACCCAACAAATTTAACAAGCAAGATTTGAGGAAAAACCCATGCGTGAAGCAGTCATCGTATCAACCGCACGAACCGCCCTAGGAAAATCATTCCGTGGCGCATTCAACGACACCGAAGCACCAGCAATGGGTGGTCACGTTGTTAAATCTGTTATCGAAAAAGCCGGTATCGATCCAGCGCTTGTCGATGACTGTATCTTCGGTGCTGCGGCACAGCAAGGTACACAATCCTATAACCTGGGTCGCCTATCTGGCATCGCGGGCGGATTACCTGAAACAACATCAGGCATGGCCATCGAGCGTCAATGTTCTTCTGGCCTTATGAGTATCGCAACTGCTGCCAAAAGCATCATGTGTAACGAATACGATGTTGCCGTAGCCGGTGGTGTAGAATCAATTTCATTGGTTCAAAACAAGCACAAAAACACCTACCGTGGCGTATCAAAAGCGGTACGTGCCATCGACCCTGAAGCTTATATTCCAATGATCGAAACGGCAGAAATAGTTGCCGATCGCTACAATATCTCTCGCGAAGCACAAGATCAGTACTCACTGCAAAGTCAGATGCGTACTGCTGCCGCCCAAGAAGCCGGCATCTTTGATAATGAAATTGTACCGATGACCACAACAAAGGCCATCTTCAACAGAGAAACCAAAGAAACGACGTACGAAGAAGTCACGATTTCAAAAGACGAATGTAATCGTCCATCAACCACCATTGAAAGCTTATCGGGCCTTGATCCTGTATGGAAAGATGGTCATTGGGTAAAAGAAGGACGATTTATTACCGCCGGTAATGCATCACAACTATCTGATGGAGCATCTGCATCACTATTAATGGATAGCCAAATGGCTGAGAAGCTTGGGCTAGCGCCACTGGGTGCTTATCGTGGGGTCGCGGTTGCGGGTTGTAAAGCTGACGAAATGGGAATCGGTCCTGTATTTGCGATTCCTAAGTTGTTGGAACGTCACGGCTTATCGGTAGGAGATATCGGTGTGTGGGAGCTTAACGAGGCCTTTGCATCACAGGTGATTTACTGTCGAGATCAATTGGGTATCGACAATGATCGTTTGAATGTAAATGGTGGTGCAATCTCTATTGGTCACCCATTTGGTATGAGTGGTGCGCGCATGGTCGGTCACGCATTGCTCGAGGGTAAGCGTCGTGGCGAAAAATATGTGGTTGTCACCATGTGTATCGGTGGCGGCATGGGAGCAGCAGGACTATTCGAAGTTTACTAAGTCGATAGACCCGTAGAGTAAGCTACCCCTAAGCGCGGGTGGTAGATCATTAAAAACCCAGGCATGTTATATGTCTGGGTTTTTTTATACCAAAATCGTGTAGAAAAATGCAAAAGACCTAGCCTAGGTTACAGGAAATAAAAATTGTAGCGAGCTAGGCTGTATAAACAGGACTATAAATAAATGCAATTGCTAGGTTTTTACTTTCGATGATACTTAGGCATCGACTACGGATAGCTCTTCTGGATAAAGGATATGATGAACATTGATAGAAAAATCTATTTTTCGTTATTTTTCAGTCTTTTTCTAGGGCTATGTTCTACTACTGCAATATCTGAGGAAGACATTTTACAAATCTCCATTGATCAAGCTTACCCCCCTTATATGTATACCAGCAACGGAAATGTTATGGGGTTGTATCCGGTACTCATCTCGGCCGTGTTTGAACGTATGGGGTATCGTGCAGAAGCCAAAGGTTATCCCTGGAAGCGAGCGTTACACCTAGGGGAAGTAGGGAAGTCCGGTATTGGTGGAATCTATATGAATGAAGAGCGTGTCAAAATTTACGATTATTCCGATCCTCTCTATGATGAAGAATTGGTTGTTTATGTACAAAAAGGAAAAGAGTTCTCGTTTAATGACGTAGCGGACTTACGCGGGAAAAAAGTTGGTCTCAATTATGGCTGGAGTTACGGCGATGCGATTGATCGAGCCAGAGAATCCGGAGTATTTGTTAGCGATGATTCTGTTAGAAATAATGTAGCAAATTTTAAGAAGCTCGTCGGTGGTCGGATCGATTGCTTTGTGGTTGATGAGTTAGCTGCTCGTAAAATTATTGCCGAACAAGGGCTCGAGGATAAGGTTGTTCGCTTAGATAGCGCCATTAGTATTAATTCGGGATACCTGGTTTTTTCTAAAAACCGAAATGATCAAGAATTACTGGCCGATTTTAATAGAACTCTGCAAATCATGCGGGACGAACACTCTTACGACGAACTCGTCGATGCTATTGTGAATAGCAATTAGAGTAGATAATTCAATAAACCTAACGCCATGTCGAACCTGCGGCAAGAGTTTTGCCCTAATCACATTATTTCAATTGTATTTGCCACCATTGATTCGCTTCTGTCCGTCGTAAACCCACTAGATTGCATTGATATTGTTATCAATTGTTTCCACTAGTCCGTTTTGATCATGCGTCTTGACGTCACTTTCTCTACTATTTCCATCGTCAAGCAGTAAATTGATGTGAAAACTAAACCTTAAGGTATGAGAGTAGAGCTCATGGAACGATTATCAGGATTAGATGCTTCGTTTTTATATATGGAAACTCGCACCATGCTCATGCATGTGGCGTTTATTGCTGTTTGTGATGGGAAGGATATGCCGGGAGGGTATTCTTTTCGAAAAATTTATGACCAGATTGATGTGAGGACGCAGCGGGAACCGGTGTTTCGTCGACGCCTAATTGAAGTTCCTTTTGATCTCCATCATCCGCTTTGGATTGATGATCCAGAATTTAATATCACGGATCATGTGTATCAATACACATTGCCAGAGAATGCCACCCGTGCGGATCTTGGTCATAAGATTGGTCGTATTATGAGTAAGCCTCTGGATCGCACACGCCCTTTATGGGAATTGTGGGTGATCGAAGGTTTAGAAGATGGCCAGTTCGCATTGATGATGAAGATTCATCATGCCGTTGTGGATGGTGTTTCTGGTACTGACTTAATGGGTAAGTTGTTTGATCATGAAGTCGTAACAACGATACCCACGATTAAACGCCGTGCGGTAGGTGAGCCGATACCGTCTAATAAAGAGCTATTGAGCCGTGCGTTACGTTCTCGAGTAGGCGGGCCTAAGCGTTTCTTGAAGCTATTGGGTGAGTCAGCGACGGGTATCAGTGCCCTAGTAAAAAAACGTTTGAAAGAAGATGCTGAGGATCGTTCGACGGGGCCTATGTCTGCACCGCGCACGCACTTTAATCGATCGATTGGCCCTAATCGCGACGTCGCCTTTGCGGAGCTTTCCTTGGCTGACTTAAAAAAGGTTAAGAATGCGACAGGCGCGACCGTGAACGATGTTGTGTTGTGTGTTTGTGGAAGTGCGTTGAGAAATTACCTACAGATGCATGATGACCTGCCGCGTAAATCATTGGTGTCTATGGTACCGGTATCAGTGCGTAAACCAAGTGAAACCACGGTGACGAATAATCAGGTGTCTGGAATGTGGGCAACACTGGCGACTCACGTCGAGGACCCTTTAGAGCGCTTGGCGTTAATTCAAAAGGAAACCAAGGGTGCTAAGGATGACCATGATGCGATTGGTGCTGACTTGTTGCAAAACTGGGCTGAGGTAAATACACCGGCAGCGTTTAACTTAGCTGTTCGTATGTATTCGTCTTGGGGTATTGCTGATGTGATTGCTCCTGTTCACAACACGATTATTTCTAACGTACCAGGTCCGAGAAAACCGTTGTATTTTGCTGGTTGTAGGATCGATACCTTGTATCCGCTAGGGCCTGTGATGGAAGGGGTTGGGTTAAATATATCGTTGGCGAGTTATCAAGACCGTGTTGGCTTTGCTATTCATGTCGATGCTGATCTGGTCAAAGATGCTGTCGTGTTTCCAGCATTGGTGGATCAAGCGTTACAGGATTTAAAGATCGCTGCAGGTGTGACAGAAGGTGATGTTTCACTCGTTGGCTGATAGATGGAGCCAACAGGTAGTGATAGTAGTTTATAAGGGCTCGGTAGCGTTCATTGGGTAGCTTCCGGGCCCTTTTTTTATCTAGGGGTTTACCGCAATTTTCGCGGCTAAACTGTCGAGTATAAGATCCAGCTCACTGGCAAACGCTGTGCGGCTGTCATTCATATCTTCCATCATTGCAGCGCCACACATCAGTAACCAGGGGTAATCCACCATGGGAAGGTCGCCTTGCAGTTGTTCAAGGTCTGGACTTCTACCTTCCGATAGGTCTTTCCATATCGTTGGAAATACTTTCTCAACACCTTGTTTTCGAATTGGCACCAGGATTGTGCTACCGGTAGCAAGCTCTGACATCGCAGCGTGGGCTGTGAGCGCTTGTTTTGGTGTTAGGCCTGATGTGATTAGGACTTTCAGGACTTCATTCTGCCAATCCAGTACGGCTGGTCCAAAACTGGTGGCATTGGTCATATATTGAATCATGCCCGGTGCATTGTCGTAAGCATCCCACATGCGCAAAAATGATGTCTTCACCCAGATGCGCCAATCGGAAGGATCTAGCTCGGTAGGAATCAGATTGCTTTTCTTGAGATGGGTATCAATGACGGCAGCGGTTAGTTCGTTTTTATCACTGAAATACTTATAGATCGCCATGGGGGTGACTTTTAGCTTGGTGGCGATCTTTCTCATGCTAAGCGCATTGATTGGGTCTTTTTTGGCCAGCTGGTAAGCGGCTTTAACAATGCGTTCTTTTGATAACGCAGTGGTTTTTGCAGTGGTGGTCGTTGCCATGAGTAAAACTAATCGTTGGTTTATTAGAGGTAAAAGCGGCTAATGCGCGACTGGCCGCTATCTTATCATATTTATCAGAAAGCACTCTCTACTCGTACTTAGCTGGCGTCGTTATCAACGGGGGCACCAGGTTGAGCGGCAATACCAGTAACCGCATAGTGGATGATGGCCTTAAAGTTAAGGTCCCTATCCAGGTCTCGCTGACTAAGGTTAACGCTGCGTAATGTCGGTAAACGTTCTGGATGTGCGTCTAAATTCTGGAAAAGGCGCGCGTAATACGGTGTGTAACCGGTACTAGTTTCTTCAAGCGTCTGTAGTTCTTGATGCACGTAGCCGGTAATAGTGGTGATCAAGAAACTGTGGGCAAGTAGCGCGGCGCGAGGTTCAAAGCCAAAGCCGACAAGAATCTTGGCTTCTTGCTCAAGTGTCTCGAAGTCAGGGTCTAGCGCTGCCTGTACAAAGTCTAGCAAGTCTGGGTGTTGAATAAGCGCACTGCGGTAATATTCGCTTACCACGCGCAGCCATGATTGCCAGGTATGTCCATCGGCGGTTGGCAAGGTTTCCAAATCGTTGCGTGAGAGGGATGCACGAATACGACGTAGTCCGTCGATACCGCCAATATGGCGATATAAGGTGGTCACATTGACTCCAAGGAAGTCTGCAACTTCTTTCATCGATAGGTCAGCTTGGTTGCCGCCAATCTCGCGTACCGCATTTTCAATTTTCGCCATATCGATCGAAGGGTTACGACCTCTACGGGACTTTCCTCGGGTACCGGCTTGTACACTAATGTTTGTCTTGGTGATGCTCATTTCTAATCCTATCTATGTCGATCCGGATATAGCTCCGGCCTAGCCAACTCTACCGAGGTGATTGTGTTATGAATTGTTACTGTCGCGGTCCAGGGCATAGGGGCGTGAGGATATATGGTAAGATTGTTCTGTTCCAGATCTTCCTTCACTTGCGACCACTGTCATTTATTGTTATTTGTCATGCAGTTGACCCCAATTCTTGGGTGTTCACGTCGTAATCAACGCAGTACTTCACACTGCAGCGATATTCAACATATTCTACTGTTACTACCCTAGAGGTGAATTTTAGCCCCAACTTCCCTATATATGCAATAATTTTGCAATATATGTTGCGTTAAAAGTGCAATGGGGGCCATTCTATTGGTTGGAGACTGACTAGTCCGTATTGACGATGTTGATGGTTGCACTCTACGACAGAATACAGTTTGTATCCCTAAATCCGTCCCGAGAAGAATAATCATTGGGTAGAGAGTATGAATAGTGCCACCGCAAAACGTGCCACATCAGGGCACTCCGTCGTACCAGTAACATGGATGAATCGTTTCCAGGCATTTATCGTCGATCACCCGTGGCGGTGCATTTTTTTTACCGTCTGCTATGTCAGTTTTGCCGCCTTCGGATTAACAGATGCCAGCATGAACAACGATTCTCGTTTGTTCTTCGAACCTGATGATCCAGACTTTATGCATCTCAAGTCCGTGGAGGCTCAATTTACCGAAGATGATAATGTCGTCATGGTGATTGATCCTGCCAATAAGGACATGTTCACTGTATCTAACCTGACTTTGCTAAGAGAATTAACCGAGGCAGCTTGGGAAGCACCGAAGAGTATGCGGGTGGATTCGTTGGCTAACTTTCAGAATACGGAGGTTAATGGGGATGAACTTAATGTCAGTAGCTTGGTGGATGAAGATACCGAATTAACCCCAGAATATATCGCTAAAATTAAGCATATTGCGCTTAACGACCCCAATCTTGTGTATAACCTCGTTTCAGATACGGGTCATGCTGCTGCGGTAAATATCAGTATCTTGTTAGACCGCAGTGATACCCAAGAAGTTAAGCGTATTATGATGCATCTAGAGGCATTGCGGGATCGCATGGCAGCGAAATACCCTGATGTGTCTATTATGATTTCCGGCACGGTGGCGTTCAAACAGGCGCAGGATATGGCGACGCAGCGGGAGCTTAGCACCACGTCAATCTACGGTTTATGCGCAATTTTGATTTGCTTATATATTATGTTGCGTAGTGTGGCATCGGTGTTACTCACTGTGATGGTGATTATTTTATCTAACCTTACCGCGATGGGCATTACTTCATGGTTGGGGGTGCAATTCTCTCCAACCTTAGGGTTAGCCCCAGCAATGATATTAACGTTAGCGGTGGCGGACAGTATTCATATATTGATGGGGCATCAGCAAGGTGTGCGTCGAGGTTTGAGCAAGCGCGATGCGATGTATGAGAGTCTGCGGGTGAATATGCAGCCGGTGTTTCTTACTAGTGCGACCACTGCTGTTGGCTTCTTGTTTCTCAATAGTTCTGAATCCCCTCCCTTTCGAGAGATGGGTAATATGGTGTCTCTTGGGGTGTTGATGGCGTGGACATTATCAGTGATCTTTCTGCCTGCAATGGTCATGGTGTTACCGCAAGCCAAGTACAAAGATAAAGCAAAAAACCATGCGATGATGGAGGTGCTGGCGGATTGGGTGATTACCAAGCGTAAACCTATTTTCGTTTTTACCTCCATCGTATTTACGATGCTTGCCTTATGCAGCAGCAAGAATGAGTTTAATGATGTGTGGTTTAAGTATTACGACCGATCATTTGAAGCCCGTCGAGCGACGGACTTTATGGTAGAAAATCTGTCAGGTTTTCATCGGCTTCAATTTGCAATTCCGTCGGGTTCTTCCCAAGGCATTATGGAGCCGGAATATATGCAGGGGGTGGACAGCTTTGTTACGTGGGCAAGGAAGCAGCATAATGTTCTATTTGTCTCCAGCTTCTCCGATACCATCAAACGTTTGAATAGAGATATGAACGGCGGAGATAAGACTGCCTATGATATTCCCGGCCAGCGTGAACTTGTCTCTCAGTACATGTTGATGTATGAATTATCGCTTCCCATTGGACTGGGTTTAGAGAATCAGGTGGATTTTGATCGCTCGACAACACGCGTTAACATCATGTTGGGGCATGTGTCTTCCCAAGAAATCGCTGCATTTGAAATTGAGGCAACCCAGTGGTTAGCCGCGAATCTACCAAAGCCTATGCATGGTCGCGGGGCTGGGTTCGATTTGTTATTGGGTAATCTGTCTATTAGCAATATGAAAGGCATGATTATGGGGACAACGTTGGCATTGGTCGTCGTGTCCTTACTGCTTATTGTTGCATTGCGCTCAGTTAAATACGGTTTGTTAAGTATGCTGCCAAATTTGTTTCCGGCGGCGATAGCCTTTGGCGTATGGGGTTTGTGGGTTGGCAGTATTGGCCTTGCGGTAAGTGTTGTTTCCTGTATGACGCTAGGAATTGTTGTGGATAATACCGTGCATTTTTTAAGCAAATATATTCGTGCTAAGAAGGAGTCACAATTGAGCACCGAGGACGCGACGCGTTATGCCTTTAAAACGGTGGGGTCGGCGTTGGTAGCAACGACGCTAGTGTTGGCGGCCAATTTTGGTGTGATGGCGAGTTCACATTTCTATCCTAATGCCAGCATGGGACTATTAACGGCGATTACGGTGATTATCGCGTTATTGGTGAATTTTTTCTTTTTTGTACCGATCTTGTTGTTTGTCGATAATGATGACGATAGCGGTAGTTCTGACGCTGTTATTGCCGATATAGTGCGAGGGTAACGCAAAGCCATGACATTACTTCCGCTCTAGTTCAGAATAGCGCCACAGGTAACTTGGTGTAATGGAGCTGATGTGGATATTGAAGTAGAGTGGCAGTGGGGGCGAATTAATAGCTTTTCTGTGGTGGATTGGCACCATGTGATCAGTTTGCGTCAAGCCGTTTTTGTGGTCGAGCAAGATTGTCCATACTTAGATGCCGATGTGTTGGATTTGGAGAGTTGGCACTTGGTTGCATGGAGCGTTGATAAAGGTGTGCATCCGCAGGCATTAGGGTATTTACGCGTGATTGATCCCGGTGCGAAATATGCGGAGGCTTCGATTGGCCGATTGCTTACCCAGATTGATTATCGAAATAAGGGATTGGGTAGGGCGCTGATGTCCAGTGCCATAGGCCGAATCGAAGCACTTTTCCCGGGTCAATTGGTACGAATCTCTGCTCAGGAACATTTACGGAAGTTTTATGAACATTATGGCTTTCGTCAGGTCGGAGATGGCTATGACGAAGATGGTATACCCCATATCGAAATGATTTCTGATTTATCGTAGGTTCTTATTGTTATGTTAGGTTTATTTGAGCGGATTATTCAGCCATTTCCTCCCCAGGATTCGGTACAGCCACCCTCTGCATTATTTGCATTCTGTCGACATTACACACGAGGTATGGAAATACCCTTATTGTTTATGACGCTATTGACCGCTGCATTAGCCATGTCAGAAGTCTTCTTGTTCAGTTTTATGGGGCAGCTGGTTGACTGGTTAGTCACCTCTGATCGGGCGAGCTTTCTTACCGATGAGGCGGATACGCTATGGAGTATGGGGTTATTGTTACTCGTGGCGATGCCATTGATGACATTTTTCCATTCCGCATTGGTTCACCAGACCTTGTTGGGTAATTTTCCTATGTCCATCCGTTGGATGGCCCATCGGTACCTGCTTAGACAAAGTATGTCGTTTTATCAAAATGATTTTGCCGGTCGTATTGCAACCAAGGTAATGCAAACGTCTTTGGCCGTAAGAGAGTCTGTGATTAAACTCTTGGACGTTATGATGTTTGTGGTTGTGTATTTCAGCGCTATGTTATTTGTTGTCGCTGTTGCAGATCCCCGGTTGATGATCCCAATGGTGGTGTGGTTGATTCTCTATATCGGCATACAGGTAATTTTTGTTCCAAGGCTTAAAAGCATCGCATCGCAGCAAGCTGATGCCCGTTCGGAAATGACAGGCCGTATTGTGGATAGCTATACCAATATTGCGACGGTGAAACTGTTTTCGCATAGTCAGAGAGAGTCAGACTACGCGAGAGAAGGGATGGATGGATTCTTGCAAACGGTGCATCAACAGATGCGTTTGGTGACAGGTCTTAATTTCTTTGTACACGTTATAAACTACGCGGTTGTTTTTTCAGTGGCTGCACTTGCCATTGATTTATGGATGGATGATGCTATTACCGTAGGAGCTATTGCCATTGCTGTCAGTTTGTCGTTACGCCTAAATGGTATGTCTCAGTGGATCATGTGGGAAGTGAGTGCGTTGTTTGAAAATATCGGTACCGTCGCTGACGGTATGGGAACTCTGTCGCAGCCATTGGAGGTTGTGGATGCAGAAAATGCAAAGTCATTGATCGTTAATAAGGGAGAAATTCACTTCAAAAACATCGCATTTCACTACGGTAAAGGTGGAGGTGTGATTGATAACATCGAGTTGAATATACAACCGGGGGAAAAAATAGGGCTGGTGGGACGCTCTGGTGCGGGTAAGTCGACATTGGTGAACTTATTAATGCGATTTTATGATCTTGCTGATGGCTCAATCGAAATTGATGGCCAGGATATTAAACAGGTATCACAAGATAGTTTGCGAGCACAAATCGGTATGGTGACTCAAGACACCGCATTACTTCATCGAACGGTACGTGAAAACGTATTGTATGGTCATCCAGACGCAACGGAAGATCAGTTGATCGAAGCTTGCGAAAAAGCCCAAGCCGATGAATTTATTCATGAGTTGACTGACCTGCAGGGGAATGGTGGTTACGATGCGAAAGTGGGTGAGCGTGGTGTTAAGCTTTCTGGTGGGCAGCGTCAGCGAATTGCTATAGCAAGGGTCTTGTTAAAAGATGCACCTATCTTACTGCTTGATGAGGCTACATCGGCACTGGATTCAGAAGTTGAATCGGCGATTCAAGAGAATTTGGATGTCTTGATGGAAGACAAAACAGTAATTGCTATTGCCCACCGCTTGTCTACTATCGCGGCAATGGACAGGCTGATTGTATTGGACGACGGCGTGATTGTGGAACAGGGTAAGCATGCCGAGCTTATTCAGTCGGGTGGTATCTATGCGCAGCTTTGGGCCCATCAAACCGGTGGGTTTTTAGGCGAGAAGTAATCAAACCGGAATGAAGCACTATATTTTACCTGAAGCACTTCATGGTTACCCTGGTGTAAAAACGATACTGCGTCATAATGACTCCTGTATCATGTTTAAGCGATTAACCGACAGTATTCTGGAGCAGGAAAAGTTATCGGTGTCTCATTGTGCCGTATTTGTCGTGAGGGGTAGAGTCGAAGTCAAAACCCCTGAGGGTGAGCATGTTGTTTGTCATGAACAAGAGTTGTTGTTTATGCCAAGAGATCGGTACTTAATATCTGATTTTATTACGGGTGACTACAGTCTCGAAGTATTCTTGTTGTTTTTCGATCATGATGTAATCGTTAAGTTTCTGAATGCGAAACAATCTGATATAGAGAATTTATCTAACAGTCGAGCCAAGGGATTGGCGAGTATCTGCAAACTGAAAGCAACGAAAAAGCTTGCGTGTTATTTTGACGCGTTAAAAGATATCTATTTCGATGTTGAAAACGACCAACATATATTGACCTTGAAATTGCTAGAATTCCTACACCTGGTTAATATCGAAAACCAACAAGAAATTATTACTGCACTCAGTATTTCGGATAAAAACAAGAGAAAGCGAAACATAGAATCTATCATGTTGGATAATTTTGATCAGAGCCTTAACGTGGAAGATTTCGCTAACCTTAGTGGCCGAAGTGTGTCAACGTTCACGCGTGAATTTTCAAGAAAGCATGGCAAGACACCAAAGCAATGGCTCATTTCTAAAAGAATGGAGAAAGCTCAAGCGTTATTAGTTGACGGCGCTAATGTGACCGATTGTGCGCTGAGTGTAGGCTACAGTAATGTGTCACATTTTATAAAAGCATACAAAACGGTATATGGAGAAACTCCAGCATCAACAAAACGCATGATTGAGAGAAAATGACTACTTTTGCCGGTTTTTGAGTAGTGGCTCTTTCCATGAATTAATATCATCTGGCCTCTTTTCAATAATTAGTTAACGCGAAAGAGGATGATGATGAAAATACTGAAATTGATTGTGTTATTACTTGGAGTGCATTCCAGTGGTGTGCTCGCCGTAACCCCTGAAGTGGTGCTTAACCGGTATATGACTGCTTGGGGAGAGCATGATATACCAAAAATTGGCAGTTTTTATGCTGAGAATATTTCCTGGTATGACTTGTCATCAAACAAGACAGTGAGTGGAAAGGTGCAGGTCACAAAGGCAATTACTGATGCTTTTTTGGGACAAGTTTCTGACATGTATTGGGTCCAACGAGGTGACTTATTTCTTAGTGATAATACCGTTATCTATGAATGGCGTTATGGTGGCACGTTCACAGGAAAGTGGGGGGAACACGATATTGATAACAGAGTCTTCTCTATCAATGGTATCAGTACTACCTCGATTGATGACACCGGGAAAATCGTTTTTCAAAAAGATTACTATGATGTTGGTAGTTTTGAGCGGGCTTTGGGGGTGGGGCAGTGAGTGTGATTGTTGTATTAGAAGCAGACATCTTGGTAGGGAAGAAACAATCGTTACTGGCTTTGTTGAGAAAACTCTTGCCTGAAACCAAGCGATACAAAGGGTTTGTGAGAATATCTATTCATATTGAACATGATAAAGATCATATTCTTTTTTATCAGGAGTGGGCGAGTATCGCGGATTATGAATCGTATTTGCAGTGGCGTGTTGATACGGGGGTAATGAGAACGCTGGCGGAGAATCTCAGAGCTCCTCCACATATCCGCTATTTTGATTCGGAAACGTTAGAATAGATATTCGAGTGACGCATATATGCTTCTTTCAACTTCGGTTCTATAGGGCCCTTGTATCTTATCTTGGAATTCAACGCGGCTTTTTTCAACCAAGTTACTTCCAACAAGCCCCAGTTTTATATCATCAGTGACGCGCCAGTGGATGCTGATATCGATGTCGTTATAGGCATCGATATCATCATCGGGTAATTTCCCGAAGTGTTTTAACATTATATCCAGCTGTAATTGATCACTAATATTGTGTTGTGACTTGAGGAACGCACGATGTTCAGGGCTCTGCTCCTCGAAGGCAACAACACCAATGCCGGAGTGTCCGTCGTCAGGGTCTGCAATGAAATTAAAATAGGTATAGGTTAACGTCAGTTTCCAATCCATAGAAATTTTGTATTCTGTCATTAATTCAGCGCCAGAGGATGAGCCTTTTGCATCATTTCCGTATTCAAATGTTTGTGTGATGTAGGGGAGATTAACAACAGTGCCTTTTGCGTTAAAGGTACGGAGGTTTTTGTAGTCATGGAAAAAAGTCGATAAGTCGAGGTAGATCGATTTTGTGAGTTGCTGACGAAACCCTATTTCATAGGCAAATAGGGTTTCGCTATCAAAGTCATCGCTACCTACGAGCTCACCGGTAACGATTGCTCCGGCGGGTATGTCTATACCTGAATCCACACCATTTCGAATAATAAAATCTTTCCCGCCACGAGAGGGTGTTCTGATTGCTCGTGATGCAGATCCCCAGAGGGTGGTATGTTTATTGGGATGCCACAATATCCTTGCGGAGGGTTGATATTCAAATCCAGTGAAATCAGTTTGTTCTAACTTGATCCCTACGGTTGCGCTGACCTGAGGGGATAGGCAGATTTCATCTTGTATAAATGCGGTATAGTCATTCAACGACTTTTTACTGTCTTGTAATGAAAAGGCATAAGACCCTTCCATTTCATCTTCTATGTGTCGAAAGTTGAGTCCTAAGCTGAATTGGTGCTTTCTGATTTCTTTGAGATTGATGTGGTAATCAATATCAAGCGTTTGCTGCTCATAACTGAACGTACTGTCCTTTCGATCCAACCAATCATAATAGACTTTTAGTATGTGTTCGTTGCCTTGAGATAATTTTTGTGTCCAGTTTGCTAATAAGAATCCACCTAGAGAGTGATTGCTATCGCTAAGTTCAGGAGTAAGATCTTTTACCTGCTCACTTAACGCGGCATTGTTATTTTTTTTCGTTCGATAGAGTTCACCAGTGAGGCTGTATTGATTGTCGCCAGAATAGATATCGACTCTTGAACCTAGCTGATAATTCTCGTAATCGTCGTGGCTGTCATCCCCTGATTCCGCATCAATGGAACTGTCATGTCTATACGCTTGTAAATAACTGCGATAGGACATGTCCCCCAGCCGATCACCATAGCGTAGACGAGTAAAACCTTTTTGCTCGTTGCCTGCCCCTACGATCGCGAGGCCGCCGTCAGTATCCCCACTATGTTTAGTAATAATATTGATAACACCGTTAACAGCATTAGAGCCCCATACACTTGCACCGGGGCCTCGGATGATCTCGATTTGTTCGATATCCTCCAAAAAAGGCATCTGTAAATCCCAGAATACCCCCGAGAACATGGGTGAGAAAACAGATCGTCCATCAATAAGTACGAGAAGTTTATTGGCAAATTGGGTGTTGAATCCGCGAGAGGTGATAGCCCAGGTTGAACCGTTGAGTCTAGCGACTTCGATGCCGGGGACGGGGCTTAACAGTTCTGGAATATTGGTGGCGCCAGAGCGACGAATATCTTCATTACTAATCACATAAATGGCGGCGGCGGTATTGGCAACACGCTGTTTTTTCTTGGATGAGGTTTCGATGACAACATTCATTAGCTCTGTGAGATTCAAATCAAACAAGTCGGTTTCAGAATGGACGGCTGAATTGACTTGGGCGTTGCTATTGATACTGATGGTCAATAGCAACGCTGCTAATAAACTGCTGAGTGCGTGATATCTGTTAGGCATCAAATGTGAATCCGCATTACGGTTGTTTCTTTACTAATGATAGGTGTTTCTCACAAAATATCCGGTCTAACCACGACTAGGCCGTAATCTAGTGATGACTTAACATAGATTTCACTCTCGCCTTAACGGGCTGAACAACGGCTGTTATGATGAGTGAGTGTTATCTGAAGAATGGATAATGAGGCATATCATTGACTGCAGGTCGCATTTTATCAGGTGCTGGTTAAAAAGTGTGTATCTATTATGTTGAGCACTGGGGGTATCCGATGTTAGAAATTGTGGGTATAGATCATATTGTGCTGCGTACAACGGTACGTAGCCAAATGCTTCATTTTTACTGTGACGTGCTAGGGTGTGTTGTAGAAAGAGAGTTGCCAGCGTCGTTAGGATTGACACAGTTGCGTGCTGGAAGCGCTTTGATTGATATTGTTGATGTCGACAGTGAGCTAGGTAGGCAAGGGGGAGGACCTCCAACAGTATTGGAAAATAATGTCGATCACTTTTGTTTACAGCTGCGCCCTATTGACGAGGGGGACATTATTAGTCACCTACAGCACCACGGTATTTCAGATAACGATTTTCAAGAACGGTATGGGGCGCAAGGTTTTGGGCGTTCTCTCTATATCAAAGATCCAGAGGGCAATATCGTTGAATTGCGCTCGCAAACTAACTAAGTTAGGAGTAAAGATGTCATCTAAGGTTGTTAAATTATCTTTTGAAAAAGAAACCAAGAATAGTGTGCGATTTAAGGAGGTTGCTGAAGATGGGCAGGCCCCCGTGGTCGGTACGGTGTACTTACAAAAATGGTTCGCTGGAAATACCAAGAATTTAGAGATAACCATCGATAAAAAAGATTGAGACCAACAGTTAATCTAGAAGGTGGAAGGGGCGTGATCTTCGACCTTCTATAATTTCGTAGCAGTGGTATTATCGCGCGGTTTGAATAAATTTAAGCCCTATCTTCTGAGTCCACCAAGCAGCGCCAACAAGAAGCTGGCGTTTGTCATCCACAAATGAAGGCTTCTTTCCTTCAAAAAAATGTCCTATAAATTGCAAGCCCCAGCCGACACCAAACAGGGGAATGGCGAGCGGGAGACCAATAATGCTTACACCTAATGGTAGTGATGCTGCGATCATAGGGATTCCAACGCTATGACAGAACTGGTTTCTTGGATCTTGATGGTCATCCTTGTACTGTTCGAGTAAGTCTGTCCATTCTTCGTTCAAAGTGATTTTCATAGCGTCTCTCATCTGTGTTACTTGATGCGTTATTTGTGGTTGTCGCGACTCATGTCTTTCAATAGTGAAAGAATAGCAAAGCGAGTAACGCACAAACAATGACCTCCTAGGACAGAGTTATTGATCAATTCTCCAGTATTGCTGTGCCGCACTGAAGCGCATTGATATAGTCGTCATTACGAATGTAGAGGCGTTATCAATACGTTGTAGTTTGCTTTTTTAAGGGAATTTTTGTTATGGATCAGGTACTTATTTATTCCGATAGTTTGAGTTGGGGGATTGTGCCCGGTACTCGTAAGCGGTTAGGTTTTGAGCACCGTTGGGGCGGCGTATTTGAGAATACGCTGAACAACTCAGGTCAAAAAGTGAGGGTAATTGAAAACTGTTTGAATGGCCGTAGAACGGTTTGGGGTGACCCATTTAAACCGGGACGCAATGGGGCAGAGTTCTTGGCACAGAGCGTTGAAATGCATTCACCTCTGGCACTGATTATTATTATGTTAGGTACTAATGATTTTCAATGTACTCATGAGAATAATGCGTGGTTATCTGCCCAAGGCGTTGCGACCCTTATAAAAATTGTACGTGAAGCTCAGATCGAGCCAGGAATGCCGATACCTCCGATCTTAGTGATATCGCCCCCACGGATACATCAAGCAAAGGGTGCCATCGCCAATAAATTCTTGGGTGCTGAGAAGCGATGTGCTGGGTTTAGTGAAGCCTTAAGAGAGATGGCAACCGCACAAGATGTCAGTTTTTTTTGCGCAAACTCTGTCGTAAGCAGTAGTGTTGTTGATGGTATTCATCTTGATGAGCCCGATCACAATGTGCTTGGGCGAGCACTGGCGGAGTGGGTCATGACTGAAAATCTGCTTAAACCCAGGTAGGAGTTAAGAATGACTCAGTAAAACAGTACCTTATATTCAATAGAGGTGAATTTGTCGGCATCAAACGGAATTTTTAATAAGTTATAGGTATAACCCGATGGGTCAATATGAGTTAACGTTCTTAACAGCCCTAAATAGCCCCTGTTAGTCAAGCTAAAATACTATAGAGTGAAAAAGGAATGTCCTAAAACAAAAGTCCAATAACAAATTAGATTAATGGCGCATGAAGTAGTTATTAAGTGGGTTGCGTTAAAATCTAACGTTAGGAGGTATGTGGTGAGAAGAATCTATTACTTACTTGATGACATTGACGAAGCCGATTTAATTTCAGACACGTTACATGATAATGGAATTGCTGATTGGCAATTTCATGTGCTAGCGAAAGATGAAGAAGGGTTATATCGACATCATTTACATCGAGCGAACATTTTACAAAAAAGAGACGTTGTCCATTCTGGTGAGCGCGGAGCACTAATAGGCGGGGGAGTTGGTTTATATTTATCCATGTTTATTCTGCCATGGTCTATTTCATCAACAACATTACTATTAAGTGTACTTGTTGCACTCACAACCGTCGGGATTGTGATCGGCGGATTGTTGGGGAATAGTCATGAGAATTATAAAATATCGCGATTTCATGATGACCTGGAAGAGGGTAAGTTGTTGATTATGTTAGATGTTAAAAAAGATCAGCACGCATTGGTATTGAGTCATATGAAGCATGAGTTCCCTGATTTAGAATCAGCGGGTGATGATTCAGTCTTTAGTAATCCATTTAAAAAAGGGCGTTGGATCCATATCTAATAGTTACTCAAAAAACCTGAAGAATTTTGCTCATAAAATCTTCAGGTTTTTTTGTCAAAAAAATTTAATCTATATTCATATCTTATTTGACGCCGCTATATTCCAGCCTTCCAGCGTGATGACAGTGCGAGGAACCTGCGCTAAATCATTAATCTTATTTGATTTTTGCTTGCCCCGAAAATAATCCTACTATACTGTAGCCTGACAACAAAAAAACAGTCCTTCGTAGTATGCAAGGATACGGCTATCTGGATAAGAGACTATTTATGTTGCAGAACGTTCGTATTTTGAGTGTGCTTTTAGCATTTTTTCCGGCGCTTGCGTGGTCGGAATGGGAAGTAAATATGACGCGCGGTGTGACCGACACCAGTGCGGCGATATATGATTTACATATGATTGTGTTTTACATATGTGTAGTGATATCGATCGTTGTGTTCGGCGTCATGTTCTGGTCAATGTACCATCATCGAAAATCTAAAGGTGCAGAACCCCATCCGTTTCATGAGAGTAGTACGATCGAGATACTGTGGACAATTGTACCGCTGATCATTTTGATTGTTATTCTTGTTCCAGCAACAAAAACGTTGATTCAAACCTACGATACCGCCGAGTCCGATATTGATATCCAAGTGACTGGATATCAATGGAAATGGCGTTATAAATATATCGGTCAAGACGTTGATTTTTTTAGCGTTATTACCACACCAAGTGATGAGATTTACAATAAGGCAGAGAAAAATCCCAACTATTTATTGGAGGTTGATCGGCCTTTGGTCCTCCCGATAAACAAGAAAATTCGATTTCTGTTTACGTCTAACGATGTAATTCATGCATGGTGGGTTCCTGCATTGGCCCTTAAGAAGGATGCTATTCCCGGATTTATAAATGAGTCCTCAACGAAGATAAATGAACCAGGGATTTATCGTGGGCAATGCGCGGAACTGTGCGGAAAGGATCACGGGTTTATGCCGATTGTTATCAAAGCGGTGACAGAAAGCGAATATGTGGCATGGGTTGCGGAACAGAAAGCACTCAAACAAAAAGAAGCCAGTGCTAGTCAGAAAGATTGGAGTATGGAAGAACTAATGGCTAAGGGAGAGGAGGTGTACAACAAGAATTGCTCTGCTTGTCACCAGCCTACCGGTGTAGGTCTGCCGCCAGTATTTCCTGCACTTAAAGATAGCCCAATTGCATTGGGGCCTATCCAAGATCATATGGATATTGTATTTAGCGGTAAAGCAGGAACAGGAATGTCAGCTTATGGGGAACAGTTATCGGCTGTGGAGTTAGCGGCAGTGGTGACATATGAACGGAATGCATGGGGTAATAATGTGGGAGACAAACTATTGCCTGCCGATGTTGAAAAATTGAAGGGGGGCAAATAATAATGACTACTCAAGTAGCTGAAACTGGACATGACGATCACGCACACGGCCCTGCTAAGGGAATAACACGCTGGTTATTCACCACAAATCATAAAGATATTGGATCAATGTATCTAATATTCAGTTTGATAATGTTGTTTATCGGCGGATCAATGGCATTTGTCATTCGGGCTGAATTATTTCAACCGGGCTTGCAGTTAGTAGAACCCAATTTTTTCAATCAAATGATAACGATGCATGGTCTCATCATGGTGTTCGGTGCAGTAATGCCAGCATTCGTGGGGCTGGCTAACTGGATGATTCCGCTGATGATAGGTGCGCCAGATATGGCGTTACCGCGGCTGAATAATCTAAGTTTTTGGATTTTGCCGTTCGCATTTTCGATGATGATGGTGACTCTCTTTATGGACGGTGGTGGCCCTAATTTTGGGTGGACATTCTATGCGCCGCTCTCCACTACTTATGCCCCCCCCAGTGTAACTTTCTTTATCTTTGCTATTCATATGATGGGTGCTTCATCCATTATGGGGGCGATCAACGTCGTCGTAACGATTGTTAATATGCGCGCGCCAGGCATGGGTTATATGAAAATGCCGATGTTCTGTTGGACTTGGTTAATTACCGCGTTCTTGTTGATTGCAGTAATGCCCGTTCTGGCCGGCGTAGTTACAATGATGCTGATGGATATTCATTTCGGTACTAGCTTTTTTGATGCAGGGGGCGGTGGTGATCCAGTCCTGTTTCAGCATGTCTTCTGGTTTTTCGGACATCCAGAAGTGTATATCATGATATTGCCCAGCTTTGGTGTTGTATCTCAAGTTATCCCAACATTTGCCCGTAAGAAATTGTTCGGTTATCACTCTATGGTATACGCGATTATAGCGATTGCGGTATTGTCCTTTGTAGTATGGGCACATCATATGTTTACGGTAGGTATGCCGTTAGCGGGTGAACTGTTCTTCATGTACACGACAATGCTGATTGCAGTGCCGACGGGTGTGAAGATATTCAACTGGGTTAGTACGATGTTTAAGGGCTCGATGACCTTTGAAACACCGATGTTGTATTCCATCGCTTTTGTCATATTGTTCACTATTGGCGGGCTATCTGGAATCATGTTGGCGTTAGCGCCAGTGGATTTTGTCTATCATGACACCTACTTTGTTGTGGCTCATTTCCATTATGTACTCGTGCCAGGGGCTATCTTCGGCATATTCGCTGCCGTGTATTATTGGTTGCCAAAGTGGTCAGGAAAAATGTATGACGAAGGGTTGGCAAAGTTCCACTTCTGGGTTTCCTTTGTGGGTCTAAATCTGACGTTCTTCCCAATGCACTTTGTTGGATTGGCGGGCATGCCAAGGCGGATACCAGATTATCCGCTACAGTTTGCCGATTTTAATATGATAGTGAGTGTTGGAGCGTTCTTGTTTGGAACTAGCCAGCTGATCTTTGTCTTTATCCTTATCAAAACATTGCGCAGCGGAAAAGCAGCCCCTCAAAGCCCTTGGGAAAGTGCAGAAGGCCTAGAGTGGACAATTCCTTCCCCTGCGCCATATCATACATTCGCGACACCGCCTAAGGTGGATTAACTGATGAAGCTTGCCAGACCATTACCACTGGCTCTCATTTGCGTTGCAATGTTTGGATTTGGATTTCTGTTGGTGCCTATCTACACGGTTTTTTGCGAGTGGACAGGTATCAATGGAAAAACATCCGGCGCCTATGAAGCCTCCACTGCTGAACTTAATGTCGAGGAACGAACGATAAAGGTTCAGTTTGTTAGCAATCACAATGCAAATTTGGGTTGGCCGTTTAAACCAGTAGAAGAGCAGGTGAGCGTGAAATTGGGGGAGAAACGTCAAGTGATGTTTAATGTAATAAACCCAACCAACGCTCCTGTAGTTGCTCAAGCGGTGCCGAGTGTTGCACCTTCAGAGGCCGCCCCGTTTCTACATAAAATAGAGTGTTTTTGTTTTGAGCAGCAAGATCTACTTGCGGGTGAAAATAAAAATATGCCTCTCTTGTTTTTTGTAGATTCCGATTTGCCTGAGCATATTACAAAACTCACATTGTCCTATACTTTGTTTGATGTCACGCCAGAGGCCGATTCTCTGGCGCAACGATAATGCTGTGGCAAGGTATACGATCAAAATATAAATAATAAGATACTGTTAAATTAACATCGGCTAACCATAGGATTTAGTGATGGGTACACATCAAGAATATTATGTTCCACAGCAAAGTCATTGGCCAATTGTTGCTGCTACTGGCATATTTTTGACGCTGGGTGGTCTAGCGATGGTGCTTTCAGATATGCGCCAAAATCAAGATATGGGGCTAAGTTTGGGGGTCTTCCTAGTGGGCTCCTTAGTGATGGCGTATATGTTCGCTGGTTGGTTCGGTAATGTGATATCGGAAAGCCACGAGGGTTTATATTCGAATCAATTGACAGCCTCATTTCGAAAAGGAATGGGATGGTTTATCTTTTCAGAAGTCATGTTCTTTGCCGCATTCTTCGGCGTGTTATTTTATGTCAGGGTATTGTCTATACCGTGGATCGGTGGTGAAGGGGATAAAGGAATGGCTCATATGTTGTGGCCAGATTTTGCTGCCCAATGGCCGCTTTTGGTGAACCCCGATCCAGAAAAATTCCCAAGTCCTGATGCGATAATTGATCCTTGGCATATACCGCTACTCAATACTATTCTATTGGTGACCTCTAGTTTTACCCTAACCTTTGCTCATCATGCGTTAAAAGCAGGGAATCGTGCAAAAATAAAACTGTTTATGCTGGTTACACTAGCTCTAGGTATAACTTTCTTGGGGTTTCAGGCCTATGAATATATGGAGGCTTACAATCACCTGAATCTTACGCTTGAAACGGGGGTGTATGCATCAACCTTCTTCTTGTTAACTGGGTTTCATGGTGCCCACGTAACCGTCGGAACTATTATTCTACTTGTTGTCTTTGTTCGGGTGCTGAAAGGACATTTTACCGCAGACAATCATTTCGCCTTTGAAGCGGGGGCCTGGTATTGGCACTTTGTTGATGTGGTTTGGTTAATGTTGTTTATGTTGGTTTATGTTTTTTGACTTAGTTGAAGATAGGCCAGTATCAATGCAGCGATACTGGCTATAACACGGAACGCAAGAGGTACGAGAACTTTGTTGCCAGTTTTTTCTGACGTAACTAAATGGAAGAAACTATAGAACAAACTAATAACAACTATGATGAGTCCAATGACGATGAGTAGTTTAAATGACATAGTTCGCGCCTTAGTAAGGAAAGAATTGATTGAGGCACTATAACCTGAGTTTTCGTTTCGGCCAATGCCAGTTTTCTTCAGGAATCTATTTTTTCTTATTTACACTTAGCGCTATTATGTTGTGTCTTGTTTTGGCTATATGGCAGTGGCAACGCGGTGTTTCAGCGAATGAACGTAATATATTACAGCAAGAAAAAAATGCATTTTCGCCCGTAGCGCTACCATTTGTGCCCGAGGAATACCAGCGAGTATTGGTGGCGGGGAGTGTTGTCGATTGGTATCTATTGGATAATCGTACCAGGCACGGTGTCCCTGGTAGGGAAGTGCTAGTCGATATAGAAATTCCAGAAAGCGATGTACCTTATGACCGTGTATTGATCAATATTGGTTGGCAACCTCGAGTCGAAGGGCTGATACCTACCTATGAAATCCCGAAATGGGTCGCGATTGATGGGATGACGAAGTTTCCAAGTGAAGGGTTTATGTTGCAAGATGCAAAGCTTGATCCTGCTTGGCCAGAATTACTCCAGCACATTGAAATTTCGTTGTTAGAAGATCATAGAGGTTTACGTTACTATCCTGCTGTGGTCTATTCAACGGTTAAAATATCAGACTGGCCCTTGCCAATTGTTCATTTTAAAAATAAATATCACATGCATCTCGGATATGCTTTGCAGTGGGCACTGATCGGAATAGCATGTCTTATCCTCTTCATAAAAATATCAATAAGTCGGGTGAAAAATGAAAATCAGCAAGAATTGGCAACTTAAAATACTCTTTATTATTGGCTTTGGCCCGGCATTACTGGCGTGGTTTATTGCGGGTACAGGGTTTGGGTTGCCTGACGGAACAAAAAATAATGGTCAGTTAATGTCGTCTGGGCTAGTCGTACCGAAAGGGTTATCGGATCTTCAGCATGGACGATGGGGGTTGATGTTGGTTGGACAGGAGTGCGAAAAAGATTGTAAAGAGCAGTTGGTTGTCATGCAGCAGGTGCATAAAGCACTGGGCAAGGAATTTAATCGATTGCAGTCCATTTGGTTGAAGAAAAGCGATCACGAATTATTCCCGCCTACTAACGAGCCGCAAGAGATGACTCAAGTGACAGAAGAGATGGCTCTGTGGTTGACTCAAAACCAGTTGCCGGCGGATGATAATAGTATATGGCTGATAGACCCCCTAGGTAATTTAGTCATACGTTTTTCCCCAGAAATTAGTGGGAAAGAAATATTGGCTGATATTCTTTGGTTATTAAAAGTGTCTCAAATAGGCTAAGTCGGATACACTGGCCATGAGAGAGTTGAGGCGTTGTAGAGAAGTGGTGTTGTATTCTTTTGCTTCTAAAAAACAAGAATAATAGAGCAAAACCCCATAAGCAGGCGTTTGCGGAATTTTTCTGCATATGCCTACAATGGGGGAAACAAAAAAGGATGCAGATATATGTATTTACAACACCTCTATGGTTTGTTTTCACATCCACATCGCGAGTGGAACTCAATAAAGACTGAAAATTATAGTATGAGTCATGTGTACCTGATGCATTTGGCTTTTCTCGCGGCGATTCCTGCGATATCGCTGTATTTAGGAATGACTCAGGTGGGATGGAGTTTAACCGGCGACGAGTATACGAAGCTATCAGTTGAACGAGCGGTACCCTTATCTTTTGCATTCTATGGCGCTATGCTTGTGGGGATAGCGATTATGGCTTACGCGACATTCTGGATGGAAAAGACGTTTGGTGTGGATGCTAGCTTCCAGCGCTGCTTAACGTTTATCAGTTTTACTGCGACGCCTATGTTCTTCGTGGGTCTTATCGGGTTGTTTCCAGTGCTTTGGGTGAATGTGCTCGTGGTGTTATGCGCGGTTAGCTACAGCCTATATTTGTTATATGTCGGCGTTCCAATTTATATGGATATTCCCGAAGAGCGGGGGTTTATCTTCTCGTCGTCTATTCTAACCGTGGGACTTTGCACCTTGGTCGGTACCATGGGAGCGACAATCATTATTTGGGGTTCTGGCATAATTCCTCAGTTGGCGATATAAAATTTAACCCTGTCATCATCAGGTGACAGGGTCTTAATAAGTCGAGGCTAATTACGCAACATTAAGTCGATATTTTGTGTATTCCAATACTGTCTTCGACTGATTTAAAAATGCACTCTCACCTTGTATATCCTTTAAGAATCCATCCAGGTTATTCTTCTCAGTCGTTGCATCGTTATATATTTTTAATGCTCTTTGAAACATCCAATACGAAAAGGGTGTGACTGCCCGTGTTGAGGATTCTCCCTCTATAGAAAATGTGTGGCTGCCAATGATGCGCTTTATCTGGCGTTTTTCTGGGTGAGTAAGAGTCCACTTGTCCAATCGAATACCGGTATCTTCCAATACAGGGAATTGCTCACGAGTCATACGTTGCAAAATAGGTAACAGAGTCTCTGGGATCTCATCATTATCAAGAAAGTCACCGTATCGAGCGTCGGTTGAAAATTGCATGCGTTCGACCCATTTTAGAACATTGGGGGCCTTCTGTTGCATGAGTTTTTTGGGATAGGGGTCGCGATAAAGATGCGCATAGAACGGGCCCAAGAAACCGTAATCGCCGATGCTAGGTCGGTTACCAAGCAAGTATGGGTATTGAGAGAAGTGTGTTTCTAGGTCGGCTAATAGGGATTCGTAGCTGCTTTCTATTGCGCTTTCCATATTTTTGGTGACACCAAAGTAGGGTTTATAGCGCCCACCAAAAGCAAATGCCGGAATGCTACCAATGACGTATTGCAGTGGTCCAGGAAGCTGAGGCATGGCAGTTTGGCCAAATTCTTTTAAGATAAAAGGTAAATTATAACGTTTAAATTGCCAGCGATAGTGCATCGCTGGCATTACCAGCCATTCATCGCCATAACACTCGAGTAGAATTGATGCGAGTCGCTGCTTTGGGGTTTCTGGATAAACCGAATGCTCAGGGTAGTCCTTTTCTAAGTGATCTATTATGCACGTTGTGTCTTGAATGCACTCATCGTCGGGTGTGAGTAACACTGGAATCATTTGTTTGCCGGTTCGCGGCACGATGACCTTTCGGTACACCTGAAGGGATGATATTTGTTCGGTAAAAGGAATTTTTTTATATCGTAGATAGCCTCGTACCTTCCCGGTAAATAACGAGGACTCTGTACCGATAAGCTGAAACCTGTGCAGTGGTTGATTTGTCATAATTCGAGCCCCCGAGATTATCGGTTAGATTGTGTTGATTCCATCATATAGAGAAGCCGACAGTTTTGCAGGGAACATAACTTGTGACAATGATTCATGTGTGAAAGAGAGGTTACGGAAAAGCGATTTGATTCCTGACTTAGGGGAAATAAAGAAAGTACAGAGCGCTTTTAAGTCATGAGGAATGAACATGGACTCTCATATATTTTCATTAAAAACAATAAGATAGAGGGCTCCCCTGTTGTGTTGCGACGCTTCTAATGTAATTACCTTTACGGCTTGGTCTTATTTTAATCAAAATGCTATTGCTCAATATATGAATTATATTCTAATATGAGGAATATTCAGTTGGACGTCTTGGTTATCGTCCGCTGTGTTAAGTCTGCAAATAAGAATAAAATAAAGGAGACTATACGCATGCAGTACCTTTCTCTGTGTTTTCTAGGTTTTTTTAGTGTTCTGCTTAGTCAAAATGCGACTGCGCAACTTGCTCAGAACTTGATGATAGGAAATCCAAAAGCGTTAGCACTAGGGCATGCGGTTACTGCAGATCCTCCTGGTATTGATTCTATTCATTTTAACCCTGCGGGTTTGGCGCGTCTAAAAGGAAGGCAGCGAGAGTTAAAAATTATCGCCGCAGATGCAAGCATAACGGCAGAATTCACTTCCACTGAAGAATTTGATGCGCTTCAGGAAGAGACAGGAATCTATGATTCGGTCGCTAATACCGAAAGTGATATTAATAGTTTCGCTGCTTATATTCCTGGTGCTGGTTTTACGGAGCTGCCGGTTACGGTTGCACCTCTTGGTGGAATTTCGGTACAGAAACCGGGCTCCAATGTGACGTTTGCGACGGGGGTGTATGCACCGTTTATGATGGGAATGGCGCGTGATGATGATGACCCTGGTCGGTTTGTTGGGCGAGAGTTGGCGATTACTCGGCTGACGTATTTTTCCCCATCGATTGGTGTGCAAATGACGGAGACTTTTGCTGTGGGTGTTTCTGTCGGTTTTTCCTATGTGGGCGTTGGGATTGACTTGGATTTCAGGGCGTCGAATTATGGGTTAGCTAGAACACAGGGCATGTTTAATGAAATTTGTGCTAACGAAGATCCCGACTCGCTACCTATCAATGTGTGTGGTGGGGAAATTAACCCCTATGAAACACTGATTAATATGCAAATGGATTTGAACAACCCTTTTTCATTAACGATGAATGTTGGCTTTTTATGGGATGTTACTCCTTGGTTTACTGTTGGTATGGTATGGCAGAGCCCCAGTACTGACAAAGTGGAGGGTGATCTGGTAATGACCTACAGCGATGGATTGATCGGCTTTACCGAAGGTGTTAGCGAGACTATTGATATTCCTGCGCAAGCAAAAGTGATTGAAACAAAAGGCTCAACCGAAATAGAAACGGCCCAACATATTGCGCTTGGTGTGAGCCTGCAGCTGTTGCCAGACATTAAAGTTAATGTGGATCTTAAATGGACAGAAACATCGGTATGGGATGAATTAGTGTTTGAATTAGATGAACCTGATCCTATGTTAGGCATCATGGGTAACTTTATTGAAGGTATTGAGGAGGATAAGTTGATTTTCCCTAGGGGCTATGAAAATAGTATGAATTGGGCGATTGGTATTGAATATGCCTATTCGGATGTGCTGGCATTGCGTGTAGGGTATGAACCGAGAAAGTCAGGTATACCGGAAGATAAGCGTGATTTTTTCTTACCCATTGGCGATATGGATCTATATGCTATCGGTTTCAGTTATCTACCGGATAGTACGTCGGTCTTTGATGTTTCTTTGGGGTATGCCAAAAGTGTTCAGGATATACCTGTTGGCAGCAGCACTAATGGTAACGATACTCGAGCGGATAATTTTTTGTATAACCCTTATGCGGGGTTGGATGTAAAAACTGAGCTCAGCATGGTTATGTTGGAGCTCAGTTATCGCTCTGAGTTTTAAGCCTCGTCTTGTTCTAAGTCGAATACAGATATAGGTAATTCCACGGGCTTTACGGTCGGGTATTTCTTTTGGGCAATTTCTTTGGCTGCTTCTTCTTTTATGCCGAGAAGAGTGAGAATCTTTGCGGTGGATTTAACTATGGCTGTCTTGGGCAAGAAGCCAAAGTACACATCGCCAGCGACGGCAAGTGCAAAACCGGTAAACATGCTGAGGATTATCTCTGGTTCATCGGCTTCGAACCGGCCTTCGTCGATACCGCGTCGAATATCCCTCATGCCACGCATGCGCATATTCATCGCGTAAGCTTCTATCGGTACGTTTGATTCGAAGATAAATTTCCCCCATTGCGTACCATCCACGGCTTTGGACAATGTATGCATAATTGAGGCGGCCATTATTTCTGCAGGGTCGGTGAGGCCTTCTGTTACCGCATCAATATCCTGATGGTAATACGCGAGCAATAGCTCACTAGTGGCCTGAATGAGAGATTCTTTCGAATCGAAATAGTTATAAAACGTCCCTAATCCAACATCGGCCTGTTCTGTGATGTCGTTAATAGAGATCTCGTTCAACCCTCTTTCCAAAACCAATATTTGTATTGCTTTCAACAGCTTATCTTTGGTTTTTTGCTTTCTTCTAGAGGTCCTATTGGGTTTAGCGGCTGCCTCAGTGGAGTCCATCTACATATCCTTTGGTCATTCATATAACTAATAGGTAGATGATAGCTCAAAAAAGAATCTCATTCTATCTATGAATTATCTTCTAATATGAATTATATTCAGTTATGCTGATTTCATCAACTTAACGCATGGTGACTTTTATGACGACGACGGGCTCTGAAAACACAGTAAATCGAGAACTAGAGAAACTACGGCGTGAATGCCAGGTGAAAGAGTGTTGTAGCGATCCGTTGACGAAGGTAGAGGGCCTTGCCTATTTGGTGCTTATACGGCCTGACATAGAAAAAGCAGCGAAGTTTTTTGTGGATTACGGACTGCTATTAGATATTAGAACGGAAAAGAGAATCTATTTACGTGGGGTTAGCGCAGAGCATCACCTCATTATTATTGAAAAAGGTCCTCAAGCGTTGACGACCATCGGGCTTAAGGCGAGTGAAGGTGATGTGCAGCGTCTTGCTCATCACTATGATCAAACAATCCAGGCACATCCGACTCAAATGGGTGGCCAATATGTATCGCTTAAGGATCCGGACGGGCTAGTGGTGGAGGTCAATTGTAATCTATCGACATTATTACCTATCGATAAAGTACCGTGTGAGAGTAATTGGAATACCGGTGATGAAAAGACCCGGAAAAATGAATCGGTTAGAAACGTCATCTCACCAGTGACAGTTCGAAAGTTAGGCCATAGTTTGCATAGTGTGGCCAACATTAAAAAAACAGTGCATTGGTATCAGGATACCTTTGGATTTATTGTTTCCGACTTTCAGTTCCTTCCTGGTGACGAAAATCCGATTGTTGTATTCATGCGTGTTGATAGGGGGGAGGTGCCGACTGACCATCATACGTTGGGGTTTGGTATTACGCCAGAGTTGGGCCACATACACTCCGCGTTTGAAATGGATACGTTTGAAGAGGTTGCAGTAGCGGGTCACTGGATGTCCAAAAGGGCGTCGGAGATGCAATACAAACATGGATGGGGGATTGGAAGACACATTCTGGGTAGTCAGGTATTTGACTATTGGCGTGATCCTTACGGAGACCTATTTGAACATTATGCTGATGGTGATCTTTTTAACCGCGAAAAAAATACGGGATACCATCTATTTAATGGCTCGGCGCAACATCAATGGGGGCCAGACATGACAGCGGAGTTTAAAGGGTTAAACCGTCCTTGGAATACCTTCAAGAGTGTGTTGCGGCGCATACCCTCGAATGATGATCTGAGTATCAGACGTTTAGCGAAGATGATAAAAGCCATTTAATGTATAGCAATAAATATCGGAGAGTATGTCATGGTGTGTAATGTAGTGAGATATAGCAAGAACAATCAAAGTCAAACGGGTTGGGGAGTATTGTTTAGCGAGACTATCTTTCCTCTATCAGGTGATTATCAATCTACTGCCGAATTCCTTAACGAAGGAAAAGAAGAGGCTTTATCGATAGACCCTAGTAAAAAATCGAAGAACACAATTTCTCTTTTTGAGGTTACGTTATTGTCTCCAGTAACAAAGCCCTGCTTGGTATTGTGTCAGGGGGCAAATTATAGAGAGCATATGATCGAATCAGGAATGAACCCTGATGACAAAAATTTCAATATGTTCTTTAACAAATCCGCTGCCTCAATCAGTGGTCCTTCCGACGATATCATAAAACCCAACCATGTCAGTCTACTGGATTACGAAGTCGAATTGGGGTTGGTTATTGGAAAAAATATTACGTCGGAAGAAAAAATATCACGTCGAAATATTGGAGATTATGTCGCGGGAGTTGTGATAGGAAATGACGTTTCTGCACGTGACGTGCAGGTACCTCAAATGCAATTTTTCAAGGGGAAAAGCTATCGTAGTTTTTGTCCTGTTGGCCCTGTGCTTTGTTTGCTCTCAAAAGAGGAGCTGAGTTACTTGGATGACCTGGAGCTCACGTTAACGGTAAATGACGAACTGAGACAACAAGACAATACCCGAAACCTTGTATTTAAGCCGGATGAAACATTAACTGAGCTTTCACAAGTTAGCGACATGAGAGTTGGTGACCTTGTGCTCACGGGAACCCCTGCTGGTTGTGCTCTCCGCATACCGTCTCCCCTTGTGACAAAAATTGGTGCCCTATTACCAGAAAAAACTAAGTGGAAAATGTTCAAGAAGACACAAGGGCGTCGGTCACAATACTTAAACGCTGGAGATGTAGTTAGGGCAACTATACGTAGTTTGGATGGTGTTGTTGATCTTGGTACACAAGAAAATCGCGTAGTATAGAAGGGGATAAGACATGAGCAACGAAAGTTCTATCTATGATGTATTGATTGTCGGTGCCGGTCCAGCAGGGGCGTTGTCCGCTAATCTATTGGGAAAATATGGCGTTAAAGTCCTCTTGGTCGACAAAGAGGACGATATCGTGAAAACCCCTAGAGCGGTTGGATTATGTAACGAAGGCTCGAGAATTATCAATGCTGCTGGATTAATGGAGAGTTTCGAGCCAACATTGCTTGATGCGGCTCAGGTTCAATTTCGTTGTGCATCATTAGAGCCATTTTTTAGTTTTGATTGTGCTGAGGAAGTCAATGGGTTTCCTATTCTTCGAACGCTGTACCAACCGGCGCTAGAGCAATGCATGCGGGATGGGTTGGATCGATACGACAATGTAGATTTTTGGAAAAGCACAGAATGCTTACAAATCGAAGATCGAGGTAATGAAGTGCTTTGCCGCGTGGTAACAAATGGTGATGAATACCGTACTATTTCTTGCCGCTATGTACTAGGGTGTGATGGCGGAAGAAGTAACATAAGAAAAATGATGAACGTTGGATTTACTGGTCATACCTATGCGCAGGATTGGTTGATTTTGGATGTTGAAAATGATCCTTCAGTACATACCCATAATCAGCATAAAGAGGGGAAAACTAACGATCGGGATTTGGTCTATTTTATGTGTGATCCCAACCGCCCGGGCGTCACGCTGCCTACGCCAAATAACACACGTCGATGGGAATTCGTGGTAAAGAACGATGAATCTAACGAGTATATATCGTCGGATGCTGCGGTTAAGGAATTACTTAAGCCCTGGGGTGATGTGTCAGAGATGAATGTCATTCGAAAAACCATTTATACCTTTCACGCTAGAATAGCGAAAAAATTTCGAGTCGGTAATGTTTTTCTTCTGGGTGATGCAGCCCATTTAACGCCGCCATTTGCGGGGCAGGGTTTGATGGCTGGTTTGCGAGATTCATACAATATCAGCTGGAAATTGGCGCAAGTATTAAAAGGTACTTTGTCTGATAGGGTGTTGGATACGTATCATTCAGAACGTAGACCTCAAGCGGTTATTATCGTCAATACTGCCCGCGCCATGGGAATGCTTGTATTACCCCAGAGCAAATGGTTTTCTAAAGTTAGAAATGTTGTGTTTCGTACGTTAAATAGGATTAGTGGAAGGAGTGATGTTGCAAGCATCAAAAAAACACCAAATAGTATTCTTGGTATGCGGTCACTGATGCTTGGGCTAGGTGATGTGTCGGAATTAACCGTGGGTTATGAATTTCTTCAATCTATAGTAGAGACTAGATTTGTTGCAAAAACGGGTGGCGTGGATAAACAATCTTCGCTTATTGATGATTGCCTTTCTGGAAATTTTGCAGTGATTAGTTACGAGAAAAGTGCGCAATCAAATTTAAGCGACGATACCAAATCCCGACTTTCAGAAATTGACTCTGAATACTGCGTGATAAAAGGCGGCCATGACTTATCTCGAGTGGAAGAAATATCCCGTAAAACCGGTGAAACTGTGGTTTGGGATGTGGATGGATATTATCGAGACAAATTTGATAGCGGGAAAAAATGTGTGCTAATTCGCCCCGATAAAATGATTGTAGTATGCGAAAGCCCAGAACGATTCGATAGCGCGGTTGGAAAATATTTGTCTTCTCTAGAGGTCGGGCAAAAAATAAAACTGAGCTTAGCGTAGTAATACTAATTGAGTGAGGGTAAATAAATGAAGCATGATATCGTATTATATGATTATGAGGGATCTCCTTGCGCTAGACGAGTAAAGATATTTCTGATTGAAAAAGGAATCCCCTTTCGAACGCAAATAGTCAATTTGTCAAAGATGGAGCAAAAAAGTCCCGAATACCTGGAGATAAATCCGAATGGATTGGTTCCTGCACTAAGCCATAACGGTAAAGTGATTTTTGAATCGTCTGTAATAAACGATTATATCGAAGACCTTTTCCCTAAAGTGACGATTATTCCCGCCACGGTGGCGGGCAAGATTGAAGCGAAAAAATGGGAGAACTACGAGCTTGCCATGGCGAATGTCTATCGCCCGCTTATGTATTCTCGATTTATGGGGCCGCTTCACCATTTGGCGTGTACAAAGCAAGAGTTTCTTGAGATTTCTGCTCAGGCCACAGATAACGGCGCGTACCTTGCGTGGCAAGAAAAAGTATGGGATCTAAAAGTACTTACTTTGGAAGAGCAGGCGGAGCATCAAAAGAAACTGGCCCAGTTTGTTGATTTGGTCGAGCGCAGATTGGAAAACAGAACATACCTCATTGATGAGCGATTTGGTTCAGCTGACGTATCGGTATATCCAAGGCTAACGATGATCCCCTTGATCGGCATTAAAATCAATAAGTATACCTACCCTAATGTCACTGCTTGGATAGAGCGGATTAGCCAGAGACGATCTATCAGAATGACGTATACCGAGTCGGAAAAAAGCATGAAGAAGCTATCCGATATGGGTATAACTAAACTAATCAACCGTATTCTGTATAAACGTTCTGAGCTATCAATGATGGATAGGCTGTGCGTTAAGGCACTTAAGCCAATTTTACGAAATAAACTAAAAATAAGTGAATCTCTGTTGATAAAAAATAAGAGGAAAATGGAGTTTTTGGAATCCTCTCCACAGGATGCTGATTTATCGGCAAAATCGAGGGCGTTGAAAATAGATGATTCTACATTAAAGGAACCGCTGATGTTTTATGGATATACTGGATCCCCGGTAAGCGATCGTGTCGTGACATTGTGTCGATTATTGGATGTTGAATACTCACATATTGAGATCGATATGAAGAGTATGGAGCATACTAAGCCACCCTATAAATATTTGAATCCATCCAGCGAATTGCCCTTGCTTCTACATGGAGATACGGTTGTACACGATTCATTATTTATCGCTGAATATCTGTGTCACTATGCAAAATCTACTCGCTCGATTAAGCATGAATATTTCTCCAAAGATAGCCAGGAACAGGCGAGTATAAGAATGTGGAATGCATTTGATATGGGAATGAGAAAGGAGTATCGGCCAATTTTCTTTGCCCACATTAATGGTGAAAATCTGAGTTCTTTGGAAAGGTCACGTTGCCTTGAAATATTGTCTGAGAAGATGCGCTATTTGAATGATCAGCTATCGGACAGAGATTTTCTTGTTACTGATCGGGTAACCTATGCCGATCTATTATTGTTTACAAGACTTGCGTCATTTTCTGAGCTAGGCATAGATGAGTGTATCAATTCATTAGACGGTATTTCCGAATGGATGAAAAGTATCTCTCTACACGTAAAAGGTCAAGATAAGAAAAAAAGCGTAAGAAAAAAGCGAAAATCGAAGGCTGAATCTGCATGATTCTATGACGATTACTCTACGATAAATGAAACAATAATCAGATTCCGATAGATAAGGCAGAAGTTATGTTTAAGACTCTTTCATTAAACGATCAAAGCCAAATTTTTGATGAGATACAGCACGGGGTGCATCTCTTTCATTTTGATTTTAGCAACTGTTCGCAGAGGGTAAGAATATGTTTGATTGAAAAGGGAATCGATTGGCGTAGTCGCCCCGTTAATTTGTTGTTGAACGAGCATTCAAAAGAATGGTTCCAGAAAATAAACCCTAAAGGATTGGTTCCAGTCTTGAGTGATAATGGGAATATAGTGACAGAATCTGTGGATATTATTCGCTACTTGGAAAGCATGGATACAACCAGCCCGTTACAACCGAAAGATATTGAGGCACTAGATTCAATGAATGCCATTATCGAACTGGCAGATGGTGTTCAGTCAGAAATCAAACTATTAACGCATTATTTTCTTGCAAAGCCACAACGCTTTATCGTAAAGATGACATTGAAAAAATTCAGTGATCAGCACGGTAATAGTGAATTGGTTAAATTTAAACGTCGATTCGCTAATAACGAGTTTACGGTATCGGAGGTGCAGGAAGCGATTGATAGCATGCACGGAAAATGCCGCTTGTTGGAAGCTTGTTTGACTAATCAAGAGTGGATGGTAGACAGTGGATTTTCATTGGCAGATGTAGCTTGGATGGTAAATATTCATCGTTTAGATTTGATGGGTTTTCCGTTGACAGGTTATCCCAATATTCTTGCTTGGTACGAGCGGTCTAAAGAGCGTAGAAGTTTTCAAGAGGGGCTGGTAGATTACGAACCTGCGATGATAATGATATTTTTTAGAATCACGAAGTTCTTCACTAAAACCAAAAATAAACGTCTATTTGGATTCGTATAATTCATGAGATTAGTCTAATTATCAACCCTACGTAGAGGTCGAGAACAATGGATATTTATGAAGTATTTATCACGGTTGCAGAAAGTGGCAGTTTTTCCTCAGCGGCCAAAAAAATGGGTTTCACTTCATCTGCTGTGAGTAAACAAATTAGTCGACTTGAGAAAAAGCTCGGTGTCCAGCTATTTGCCAGAACTACGCGATCATTAGCTCTGACCGACTCTGGAACGTTTTGCTATGAAAAAGCGTGCTCAATGATACAAAAACGTCGTGAAATAGAGAGTGAGATTAGTCGTTTTCAGCATACGCCTACTGGAACCTTGAGGTTAACATCGACGCCTGGATTTGGTGAATACCATATGATTGATATTATCGCGGGCTTTAAGAAAAAGTATCCCGATATTAAGATCGAACTTACCCTTACAGGGAAAACAGAGGATATTGTTAAGAATGGAATCGACATTGCGATCAGAGAAGGGCAGCTTAAAGATAGTAATTTGTTGGCTAGGAGGTTGTCAGGATATCGGGTGTTGATGTGCGCCTCCCCAGAATTTCATCGGCAGCACAATATCGTGAATGCAGTAGATGCGTTGGATCAGGATATTGTACTCATCAATGACAAAGATATTATTCGCTCTTTTATGCGTTCAATGGGCATGGTCGAAAAGAGCTTTCGAAATGAAGTGATGACAGTCAATAATCTGGGCGGTATTAGGAAATCTGTAATTGCAGGTATCGGTGTCGGATTTTTACCTGACTATATGGTGATGGATGATATTCGAGCTGGCAGATTGATTGAAATTCCATTGGAAACAGTATTTCCTATAAGGGACGTGTACGCCGTCTATTCTTCCAATCAGGGAGCTCCTGGAAAGGTACGTTCATTTATAGATTACGCGGTCGAATATTTCAGACGGCCTAATGTTACACACCTGAACCATAACGGCAGTGTTAAAGAACGTTCTGGGTCGGACGCTGCGGAACAACCCTTTCGTTATCAAGCATGCTTGTAGAAACGTTGTTATTAGTTTCTTACCGAGTCTTATGACTTCTCATGAGATGAAAGGGTAGGGGTGCAAGAAAAATTTGAGATATGTAAGGAGAGTGATATGAGAAAAATATATGGACACAAATTAATTATTCACCGACCCGTTAACGAGGTGTTTTATTATTTAGGCCACACGTTTGAAAACGCTTCAGTTTGGATGGATGGATGTCGGCGGGTTGTCGCTCAACCAGGTTATGAAGGTTACGGTTTGTGGTTGGGTAAGCGGTATTTTAGAACAATGGCTATGCCTTTTCGCTTGTTTAACCTAAAGAAACCTGAAGAGTGTTTGGTATTTGAACCGAATAAGCGCTTTGTTATGACCACGGATATCTTAAATCTACAGCCTCATTGGAATTACGAAATGCGTGCAATTGATGAGAATAAAACGGAATTTCACTACAGTGTGACGATTGGTAATAAGGGTATTATCTCTCGTTTATTTGTGCAGCCGTTCTTCTTGTGGACTATCAAAGGTCGTCTTGAGAAATCACACTCTTATATGAAGTCTTTGTTAGACGATGGTTTAGTGCTCTCTAAGTCAGATGAGAGTGCTAGTGCAACATAGCGTCTCAGATAGGTTGCTGCCCTTTATTGCATGCCTGGTGCGTGCTGTGTCTGATGGGGTGTTGGCTGACTTGGATATTGGATTGGTTGAGTTGTTAGGTGTGCTAGAAACGGGGCTGGAAGAGGAATTGAAAGCGCTGCAAGATATCGAGACTGTCTTATTGCTATGTGAGAAAGAGCCTCCCGCTTTAAAAGAGGTGCACGCGCTTTTACGTGAATACCATGCGTTGCTTACCGATGTTGAGATGTTGGAGTTGGAAGATCTATTGGAAGGAACGAATATTATGTCTCAGGTAGTGTGATAATGACCCCAAGAGGTTCGCACTGAAGGATGAATTGAGGGATGCTTGTCTGGGGTAAGTCCGCGACCAAGGTGACCTGTTCGAGATATTCCGCGGAAATATCGCTAGCGTCGCATTGCGCTAGGCGATGTCGAACTGGCTGTTCCTGGCCGAAATCACAGTGAATGTTCACACGAGTTTTGGCAATTCTTAATTCTGTCGGCAGATGGTCAATAGCCAATTGCGTGGCGCTAGAATAAGCCCTTACTAGTCCGCCTGCACCCAGCTTAATCCCACCAAAATATCGGATAATCACTATCATGATATCCCCAATATCCTTGTGTTGAAGTACATTCAGGATAGGTTTACCTGCGGTACCGCTGGGTTCGCCATCATCTGACATCGCTGCGCTGATAGGAGATTGAGGTGGGCCAAATTGGTACGCCCAGCAATGGTGTCTTGCGTCAGGATAGTCCTGCTTCGATTGGTCGAGAAATATCTTTGCCGCGGCCTTATTGGAAATATTGCCAACTCTAGCGATAAAGCGGCTCTTCTTGATTTCGTATACCACCTCTTCGGTAGGCAGGGGGATACGATATGAGTGGTTAGGGTGAGGTAACATAGTGCGTCGTTACTTGCTTAGGGCTTCTGCGGGTATGTGATCACAAAGGTTATCAATGTGCTCTTCACCCCACTTTACCAGCTCCAATAACACGGGTATTAAGCATTTGCCTTTGTGGGTTAGGCCGTATGTGTATCGTTTCGGCTTTTCTTGATACAGCGTTTTTTCGATAATTCCGAATGTGGTGAGGCGTTTAAGTCTATTCGCCAATATATTTGTTGTGATTTTCTCTGCGGAGTTTTCGAGCTGCCCATACGTTTTGGCACCGTAGGCTAAGTCTCTAATGATAATTAAAGACCAGCGATCCCCGATGACTTCCAGTGTCTTGGCTAAGGGGCAATCTGAACGGTATTCAAGGATAGAAGTCATCAAAGTGAGCCTGTTTGTATAGTTTGACAATAATTTTACATTGTTACTTGCAAAAAGCAAGTTACCTATGTAATGTATTACTTGTGATTTGCAAGTAACTGCGAATCCGACAAACCTACAGAGGAAGATATTATGAATATTCTATTTATTGTTGGCTTACTTACCGTAACTGCCGTAATCGGAGAGCTTAGACATCAGCAACCTACCCAAGAAATCTAAGTTAAAAAACACTCCCCTTGAAATATAGAAAGCCCTTTGTTATTAGCATTGGGCTTTTTTTGTGCTTATTGTGCGATAAAAATGCCATTTCGTAGCGTTGACTGCGTGGTCTAGTGATATCTTTGTACTTTTGTGGTGCTTTTGGGACTGCCATAGGATTGAAATATTGCTAAAATAGCGTTTTTACTTTGGCGATCACTTCATGGCAACACGCTCGGAACAGCGCGAGAAAACTAGGCAGGCAATTATACAAGCGGCCCTTAGCCTGAGCTCCGAGAGAGGCTTGCCTTCGCTAAGCTTACGGGAAGTCACCCGTGAGGCAGGCGTGGCTCCAGCGACCTTTTATCGATACTTCACAGACATGGAAGAATTACAGCTGACCCTAGTGGACCAAGCAGGTTTGAAGCTGCGTCAACTAATGCGTCAGGCGCGTACCCGCGTGAGGATTGAAGGTAGCTTAGTGACGACCTCGATCGAGACGTATATGCAGTTTCTTGAGCAGAATTCTGAATTGTTTCGACTGCTAATGGGAGACCTGACAGGAGGGCCTAGGGCCTTACGTCAGGAGATATTTAAAGAAAAGCAGCGCTTTGTCGATGAGTTAGCGATTGATTTAGCGAGTGATGGGCAAACCATCGCTTTGCCTGAGCATTTCCCCATCATATCTGAAATGATGGTTAACCTCGTTTTTCAGGGTGGCGTTGAGGCGTTAGACTTGCCGAAGAACGATCGAAAAAGGCTGGAGCGAAAGCTCGAGATTCAGCTGAACGTTATCCTTGCGGGAAGCTTTGTTTTTGCTACTCAGGATGAATCCTAGGTCCATTTCTCTATTCATAGTAAGAAATTAGTCCGAATAGACTAGCTTCTAAAATTTATGCCTTTATCAAAACAAACGACTGTTTTATATTGTTGTCAGGTTGCTTTTGCAATCATGACGCCTTTTGGCATTTGTCCTGTGCTTTGACAATGGCATTGCGCTATTGCTGCTGAAGTAATACAAAAAACCATAATAATAAAAGTGGAAATCATGAAAAGCCTAATGAAATGGATATTCCTTGGGGTAAGTATGACGCTCTCGGCCTCATCTTTTGGCCAACTTGCTCAGAACTTAACGATTGGCAACGCAAAAGCGTTAGCCCTGGCCAATGCTGTTACTGCTGATCCACCCGGTATTGATGCGATCCATTTTAATCCAGCCGGTTTAACGCGGCTAAAAGGCAGGCAGCGCAACCTTAAAATCGTCGCTGGGCAATTTACGATTGCAAGCGAGATCGAAAGAACAGATTTTATTAACGATGTGATCGATCAATACGGCCTTGAAGAAACCATCGAAGAGGGAGAGGCCATTGCGGGAACGGTTTCTGTTATGTTGCCTTTTTTTGGCCTCACAGAATTGCCTGTTTTGCTTGCGCCGTTAGGCGGGATCTCGATATCCAGTCCAGACAATAGGTTGACCTTTGCAAATGCAGTGTACGCCCCAATGATTGTTGGCTTTACGCGAGAGGATGAGAGCAATGCGCGATACCATGGCAACGCATTGGGCTTTACCCATTTATCGTATTTTACACCGTCTCTAGGGTTCAAAGTGACGGATACATTTTCCGTTGGGGCGGGTATTATTTTCAGCTATACAGGGGTGGGGTTGGATCTTGATATGCGGGTGCCGTTACCTATTTTAGCGGCGCTTGATACGTTAAATAACTCTTGTGAAACCGATGATGCTGGTTTAGCGGCGAATGTATTTATTAATTTATGTGACGGCAATATTGGTCCATTTGATTCTATTGGCAATCTATATCTGGAAGTAGAAGAAGGGTTTAATCCGTCAATCAACATCGGTTTTCTCTGGGAGCCTGTTCCATGGTTTAGCTGGGGGGCGGTGTATCAAAGTGAAGCTAAAGCGCAGTTAAAGGGGGAGTTCGAATTTACTTACGAAGAGAAATGGGTCGATTTTTTTCAAGGTCTAGGTAGTCCAGATACGGTTGCCGGATTTTTCGTTGCCGGATTGCCAATTCCGAAGGGAGTGCCAGTTGATGAGGGTGGTGCTACTTTAGATTTTACTATTCCTGCCCATTTTTCGACAGGAATTAGCCTGCAAGTACTTCCGCGTATTAAGGTAAATGTTGATGCAAAATGGACCGATACAGCTGCGTGGGAAGAGTTTAAAATTGAGTTTGATACCGATGTGGATTTTTTGGCGATATTGAGTTTGTTGGATAAAGAACATGTTTCTGCGCGAAGCATCACGTTTCCAAGGGGCTACGAAAGCACGTGGAGTTGGGCGCTTGGTGTTGAGTATGAATGGAGTGATCGCTTGGCATTGCGAGCGGGTTATGAGGACCGACCCAGCGCAATCCCTACCGACAAGGCGGATCTATTGGCACCTTTTGGGGCTGCATATTTAGTGGGTTTTGGATTTTCTTATCAATGGGATAAAGATACGTTGATGGATGTTGGCGTTGGTATGTTGCAGTCCGATGTGGATATCCCCAGCGGGAGTAGTTCTAATGTAAATAGCGAAGATCCATCGGACCTTATTTACAACCCTTATGCGGGGTATGACGTGACGACGAGTGTGACAGCGTATTTATTTGAGATGAGTTTTTTGACACATTTTTGATAAAGTTTTTTGTGACATAGCGCTTTTGCGCATTCCCTAAAGAAAGCGCTTTGGAAAATGTATAAAGAAGCATAAAAAAACCCAAGCAAAATGCTTGGGTCGAAAGTAGCTTAAAGAGTCGGCACATTTACTGTTGAGTCTTAAGCATATTTTTTAACGTGTTTTACCAGCGATTTGATGGTGTTGAAAGGCTGGTCGATCGAAAATTTATTGGCTAGTACCGCTGGGATTTTTCCACCAGGTTCAATGTGTGCGCTATAAATAACGGCGACGTTTTTATCGTCAACGGCATTAAACTGCCAGGAGCCTGTCACTGCGCCGACTCTTTCACAGCCTTTCTTCACTGCTGCTAAGCTGTTGTCGGATTGGAAGTCGATCGTTGCGTCGCCGTCTGTACGAGAAATGGTATTACGTACAGCGGAGTCTCTGTTTTTTACCGGCCACGGTGCGTTTGCGACGGTATGGGTGTAGTAATTGTCGGCATCTTCTTTAATAAGTTCTGCTGTTTTTACGCTATCGATCCATTGGGTGTGATTCTTTACGTCACGCTGCATCTTTATTAATGCATCAACGGTTGTTGCAATAGTCGTTTCAACTTTAAATTCGCGAAAATCAGATCCGGCAAAAGCTCTGGTGTAAGCAGTGATACCTTGGCTTTGTTTTTCTAATTTCCAATCAGCAGCGCTCATAGTCTTTCTCTTAGTGTTCGTATTATCATTATGGAGGGAAGTATAAGGAACCATGTCCGTGAGTACATGGTTCAAAAGGACTATTTTGCGCTTTGTGAAGGTGGAATGGAATAGGTGCAGGTGGCATGAGCAACGGGAGTTGGGTCGTCATTACAGGTAATGGTGACCTCACCCACGGCAAGTTGTTTGCCTAATTTCAACAGTTTAGCTTCCGCTTTAAGTACTCCTGGCTCTGGCTTGCGTAAAAAGTTGATATTAAGGTTGGTGGTTACTGCCATGGCCACCGTACCAATGTGGCCTAATAACACCGCGTACATAACGGTATCTACCAGCGTCATCATGGTCGGGCCAGAAATAGTGCCTCCAGGACGAATATCGTAGGGGCGAGTGACATGCTCCATAACGAGTTGGCCAGGGGCAATGCTAATGACTTTGGATGGTAATTTAGGAAACACAGATAATAAAAATGCCTGTATTTCTTCTGCGGTTAATACGGGTGTCATGTTTACACCTCCTACTGGTGAAAGGGTGACTCTACGTTGTGGCGGGTGTGGTTATTTGTTTGAGTACAGCAAGATAATTTGGAGCAATGGGCGTCTCTTTGTAGTGCCCCTGTGAAAGCAGGTGCTGATGAAACTCCGGTAATTTATAGATGGGTACTGAGGCTAAGATGTGGTGTTCCAAGTGATAATTAACGCGATTAGGCGCGACCAGCAAGCGCTCAAGGATATTGGCATAGGTCGTACGGGTATTTTTTCTGGGGTCTTGATCAAAGAGGTTCGGTACGGCAGCGTGCTCCGCAATTTGGCGAATTCGAAGAAACAGCATGTAGAATGTGAAATACGCGATAACCCATAGGGCATATAGCCAGGGTGCGCCACACAAGGAGAGCGCGAGTAGTAAGGCGCCATTGACGATGAGCCCATCTTTGACGGTAGTATTTGAGCGCACCACGAGCGAATCGGGATCTCGGGTCGGGGAGTTCATTACATTGCTCTTAGTACTGTGTGCGGCATTAATTAAACGCAAAGCCGTTTGGCCCGTAATATCACGCCAGAACTTTCTCACTAAACTACGACTTTGGATAGGGTAATTGCGGTAGTTGTTTAGATCAGGGTCTTGTTCGGTACCGGCATTTCTGTGGTGAACTAGGTGGCCTTTGGCGTAGCTATTCATATCCAAAAATAGTGGTGCTGCGGTAAGCCAACGTCCAATAGACTCATTCAGCTGTCGGCTCTTAAAAAGGGATCTATGCCCACATTCATGCATCAACACACTCAATCCTAGCTGTCGTCCTGCTAGTAGTATCATGCTGACAATAATGGTTAATGCTGATGGCCAGAGTCCTGCGATAGCGAAAGCCGCGATAATAAGTGACCAGTTTAGTAAGATGACCAGAAGCCCAGAGGTATCACTCTTTGCGGTAAAATATTGTATTTCTTCTGGTTTGAGTTGCGATTTAATATCCATGTTGAATCCTGTGAAAGGTGGCTAAAGGGTTCGGTTTATTATGTCATCGATTTTTTGCAGCCAAATCTTGCGACCCGCGGCGTCATACTCCAGCATGGTGTGGCAAAGTGTGTTGCGGGAGTTGTTAGGAAGCAGTTGCTCGGGTACCAAAGGGTCCTTAGTCAGCATGTGGATGGTGTTACTGCCCAGTTGGAATGTCTCAATCATTGCATCCTTGGTGGATAACTCCGCTAAGCGTTGTTGGCTTTGTTTTAGCGACGCAATCATATCGGGGTAGTGGATTTCGTATGCCTCTTTATTTTCTGGACTTAGCCATTGGGATTGCCATTGCTCGGAGAGTTGTGGTGACATTTGTGTTGAGCCCAATACATAAGCGTCAGGCTCTAATCCAAAGTGAAGAAGCTGCTGATTAACCCGTTCAAAGCCAGTGCTTAGGTTGTCGGGGCGTACCCAAAGGTTATCGGCTGATGGGTGAAATCCGAGTAAGCCGAGGGCACGAATTGAGCGAGTGCGCATGGATCTGTCGGGCTTTTTCGGCAAATGGCACACCAACCAGTGATTGTTGTTCCAGGGTTTGACCCGTTCTGCGCCACCTTTCCATTCTTCAATAAAATCACTAAGAAGATTAGTGGAAGAGCATAGTTGAAAATGTAGCGTGGCGTTACCAGTGCCTGCTGTGCTGGAGATGGCCTTTTCAATGATGTTACTGTTCTCCAATCGATTCAGAGCAACACGCATAGCATTGGCGCTGAAAGCAAAAAGGTCTCCAATCTCTATCAAGGCGTCATTGGGAAAGGGCTTGGTACCGGCGATACGCAGGATATCCGTGATGACATGCTTGGGGCTTAGTTGTCGGCACTCTATTGGCATTGGTCTCTCTAGTGAATTACTTTGTTTTGCAAAATATGAATATTTAAGTAATCATTACACTAAATGAATAAAACTGCAAATATAAGTAATCGCTGTTTTGATGGGGGTAGTGGGTAGGTGCGACAGGTCGCTGCATTGTGATTGCATACGAATTCAGGCGGATTACTAGGAGGCTACTGCGGTTCTATTACGGCCTGTATTTTTTGCATGGTAGAGAGCTTCGTCTACCGCATTAATTAACTGATTAATGGTGTTGTCATGAGTGGGAATACTGGTGGAGAACCCCGCTGATAACGTGACTAAGGGATCTGTCTTGGATGCGTCGTGCGGAATGGCCAGCGCAGAGATGGCTTGGTGGACCTGCTGGGAAAGGTTGCCTTCGTCCTCGGTACTAGAGTCAAACCATACCATTAAGAATTCTTCTCCCCCCATACGTGCAGCAAAATCCAAAGGCCTCTTGCAGCAACCTTGTAGTGCTTGACCAATCAAACGAAGGCACTCATCTCCTTTTAGATGGCCGTAATGATCGTTGTACAGTTTGAAGTGATCAACATCGGCTAACAATAAGGTAATCGGTTTCTGTTCTCGGCGAGCGTAATCCAATAGAAAACTTAATTTATTCATCGCTTCGGAGCGGTTAAATAATCCCGTAAGACCGTCCTTTATCGCCATATGTTGCACTATGGCATGTTGAATAAAACTCTTTCGGAACTGGTATTCAATGGTATATGCGCCGACCATTCCGCAGAATGAAATAGCGGTTATATAAAATAACTTCAGTGAGGTGTGCCTCGATTCCGGTAGGAAATACTGGGTTGCCACCCAGGTCGAAAGCACAATGATTATTGGCCCTACACAGGCGATTTGAAAGCGTAAACCGGCCATAAAGAGGCTGATCATAATCACGATAAATACGCCTTCGTAAGCAAAGTTGAAAGAAACATGGGCACTGGCGACATCCAGAACGACATTTCCTACCCCGATCCACAAAATTGCCATCACTGACGCTGGCTGAATAAAACGGATCATTGACGGAATAAAGTGGAAGCTGAAGACCATGACTAGCAGTGGAATAGCAACAGCGACGCGGATCAAATAGTAGAGCCCCTTGATCCTCTCTGGCATATCCTGAACATCGATGGGAATCAATGAAATAAGCGTTATTAACCCGATGGCAATGGACGCCCATTGGCGGACCTTGTTATTGGCGCGGTGCAGATCACGATACTCAATTTCCAATGAGGAGGGGAACCTAAGTAGGCGAAACCCGGTCTCTAATTGTTGTTGGTAGGTGCTGATGTCATGGCTATAAGTACTCATCGATTAAAGTATAAACATCAATAATGAATTATCCTGTGATATTTTTACATTGCGGTGGTGAGGACGGCAATGCGGGGGAAAAGTGACGTATAATCTTGAGGAGGGCAGGGAGCGAAAGTCGATCATGCTAAAGCAATTCATCCATCAACATCATGTTGTGGCAAAACACAGTCGGGCGGAGATTCGCCATCCCTGGGCAAGAGTCTGTTTGGCGCTAGGTTTGTCTGTGTCGGGTGTTTATGTGCTATATCGCATAGTTATCGCGGTGTGGATTCGATCTCCTATTCAGGATGGGCAGTTTGATATTTACGGACTGGGTCTGCTGTCACCGTTGATGTTAAGCGGGCTGTACCTAATTTATATGGCAGGACTGTTGTTATTTGCCTCCCCTCGACGATCAAGGAAAGGTTTTCTAGGACCGATAGGCCTTAGGGTGTCGGGCGTTTTGATTGTGGCCGTTGGTGTGTTTGGGTTATTAAGAGGGAATATCTACGCGGCCTTTGTGGTTGCTGTTGGGGCTGCTTGTTTTGGATTGGCCCGTGACCGGAAGGATTTTATTTCTAGGGATCGTGAGTGGGTTTAAGGTTGAAAAGGTTCTTCTAGGCCAATTTTCCCTTAGAAATAATCAGTTTAGGCCTAATTGTCCAAATACTTCACATATTACTTTTCTTTACTGGCACATCCGTGCCATATTTGTTTTCCAGTAAACATAATTGGCTTATATGTTTATTAATTGTCATGAAATGCACTGCCCCATGATATCCGAGCCCCCAATACTTTGGGTATCAATAGATGGAGCGTTAATGCTGGGGTAGCAGTAGGGCAATTCAAGGACTTGGCATTCTCACAAAAAAAATAATGCAGGAGATTGCAGCATGTTTAATGCGATATACAAACCATTGTCCGCAGGGGTGGTGATCCTCTCTCTCGTGGGTTGTGGTGGTGATAAAATTTCTATCACGTCACCCGATGAAAATGGCGTCTACAGTACGTCGACCTCTGATACACAAGTGACTATTACCTATAGCGGTATTGAGACCAGTGAGCTGGTGTTATTGCTCAACGGTGCTGATGTAACCAGTCAGTTTGTGGTCGGTGATACCGAGGCTGTAGCGACCCTAGCGGATCTAAGTGCTTCTCTTGTTGATGGTGAAAATGATATGGCGGTAAGCGCACCGGAAGAGCATAGCGTGGATTTTATTTGGGATATCAGTGGTCCAGTGGTCCATATTACCTCTGTTGAAACCTGTGGAGATTGTGGTCCAGCGGTAGTGAGCTATAGCGGTTACATTGAAGATTATTCTGCGGTGACGGAGATAAGCTTAAATGGTTCAGAAACCATTGCCGTGGCGGAAGATAAAACCTTCACCTGGGGATCCAATAGTAATACTGCCAATTTCTCTGATTCGGCCCGTTTGTCATTCAGCGCAGAGGATTCGTTTGGTTTTAGCAGTACTACTGATATTGAAGTGAGTGATGACATTAATGATAAAGTGCTAGGGGATAGCGCTTCATTAAAATCAGGTATCGGCGCAAGAATTAATGATAGTGGCCTTAACTTTATTGAAGACGAAGCGGTTGCCGTTATTAGTACCATTGACTTGGAATCCGTGTTGCTGGCACAAAATCCGTTAGTATATGAAAGCAAGGAACTCAAAGAATGTGTTTGGGGGATCTGCGTGAGCTTAGGTTCTGTTTGGGTTCGAGTGAATGCTGAGTGGCTATCATTGGGTACTATAAGCTTAGAGGTGGTACCTAGAAATAACTCTAATGTGGTGGATGTTACTGCAACGTTAGATTCTATTAGCATTGGGCTTGATCCAGACGCGCATACTCCCGGTATTGATTATGGGTTGTTTGATGTGACGGTGACCGCTGATGATGTTACCGCTGCTGCGAGTTTAGCATTAGACAGCGCGAATGATGGTGGCGTGGCGGCGACACTACAAAGCATGAACATCAATTTGGATATTGATCTTGGTGCTCTAGAGAGTGCACTGAACACCGTTGATACCGTATTGGATGTTATTGGATTAGGCGGTCTTACCAACACAGTCAAAGACGCGATTAATGGCGTGGTGGAAGATCAATTAGAGAGCCAGCTCGGCAGCATGCTACCTGATTTGCTTGAGCAATATACCCAACTGGTACCAACAGGGGCAACAGTGGCGATTCTCGGCAAGAACCTTGTGATTGAAGGTGAGGTGGATAGCTTTAGTGGCAGTAGTGGTGCATTGACGGCCGTGGTGAATACGGGAGCTCATGCGGAAACAATAGAGAGTACGGGGTTAGGTTCATTGTACGATAGCACTGCTATGCCTTCACTGGGTTTCTCCACAACACCTGATGGCAGCAGTTTTCATGTAGGTGCTGTGGTATCAAATAACATTCTTAATCGAGCGTTATTGGCGGCTTTTGAAGCCGGTGTGATGAATGTGGATGAGCTTGTGTATAGTGCTACGGATTTGTCCGAAGTTCTCGGTGACGCATTGGCAGGTGAAGATCAGATTTCTGTCGCAGTCTCGCCGGCGTCTGCTCCTGCAGTGACGTTGACTGGAAGTGGTGAGCTGTTGAGCCTAGCGATCCAAGATATGACGTTGGTTGTGAGTCTCAAGCCCGCAGGTAGTGACACTTCATCCATGTTATTCGAAACTACGGTGAATGCGTCGGTACCGGTTAGCGTGGGAGTCAGTGGTGATAGTAAATTAGATGTCGCTATTGAAACCTTGCCGACATTCTCTGTATTGAGCATGAATGTATTAGGCCTAACTCTAAGCACGGATCAAGCGACTTCGCTAGTTGACTGGGTCCTACCTAATGTGATGCCTTATCTGGCTGAAGGCATCGCGTCCATCGCAATACCTACGATCGAAGGGTATACCTTTGCGCCTGTTGAATTATGGCAAGCAAATTCTGGATATCTAGGGCTTGCCGGTAATATGGTGTCTGGCGTGCAGGCATCGTCACTGGTAACGGCCTCTGCGGATCTATCTGCCTCCGGTGCTGACACCATGTCGGCGATGCGGGTGTCATTGGGCAGTAGTACTGTTACTTCTGGGGAACAAGTGACCTTTAGCGTGGCCGGGTCTGATGAAGATGGAGAGTCTGTGCAAACGCGTTACCGTCTTGATGGTGGTGCCTGGTCTACATGGAAACAGCGTGATGATGTAACGTTATACCGTGTATTAACGGGAGACCACTCGTTGGAAGTTTGTGCTAGAGATGCTGAGTTAGCGGAAAGCAGTGACTGTGCAGAGGAAGCTTTTACGATCGCCGGCTAGTTGCACGAATATTTAATACTAACAAAAGGTAGCAATAAAAAAGGTCGCATGAGCGACCTTTTTTATTTTCAGCGAGTGAACCTACGGTTTAGGTATTGCATAGCATCACTTGGTTACGGCCGTTTTCTTTGGCTTTGTACAGCGCTGCATCCGCTAACGCAACCATTTTTTCCTGTTCCATTTCTGTATCGGGAATTAGGGAGGTGACACCAATGCTAATGGTGATTGCAACGTGCTTGTCATCAACAATAAAACGAATGGCTTCGACGCTTTGGCGAACTTGTTCGGCCACATGCAAGCTGCCATCTGTATCAGTATTGGGTAGCAGTAAACAAAACTCTTCGCCACCAAATCGAGCGACAACATCATTATCTCGATGGGTTTGCATGCTGATAGTTGATGCGACTTGTCGCAGGCAGTCGTCTCCAATTAAGTGTCCGTACTGATCATTAAAATTTTTGAAAAAATCAATGTCGATAAGCAATATGCCAAGGGGTTCTTTCTCTCTGTAGGCTCTGCTGAATTCGCTGGATAGTGCTTTGTTAAGATAGCGTCGATTGCGAATGCCGGTTAGACCATCGGTAAGGGATAGGTTTTCCAGTTGTTTGTTGGCTTGCTCCAGTTCGTTGGTGCGTTCTTTTACCCGTCGCTCTAATGTTTCATTGGCTCTACGCTGGATCTCCAGCGCGCTGGCTTGTGCTTCTCTGGCTTCTCGTTCATGTTCTAGCGCTTTTTCTTGAGCATGGCGTGCATTTTTTTCTTGGCTGAGGGCTTCGGTTTGGGCGATGCGGGCGACTTTTTCATGTTCTAATGCGTTGACCTGGGCTTCGAAGCGTTTTTTCTTTTCTACGTTTAATCGATCAGCAAGGGCAAATGAAAGCAGGATGACTTCTAGGGCCGATCCTATTTGTGTTGCATTTTCAGTAATGAAGTTTCGCGGTAGAATGTCTATTTTATTGAGTGCCAATATTACGCCGCCAACCAATAATGAAAACCAGGCAACGGTATAGTATCTTGCTGAGGTATCACCTTCCGCCCAACGCATTGTACCTGCAGTGATTGACAATCCAATCGCGATGACTGCTATCACGATGGAAGCCATAATCATGGTTGAATAAGGCAGAAATGCAGTAAGCACCATGCTACCCAGTGTCATGACTGCGATGATATTCGCTATTCGTGAAAGTAATGGGATAGCTATTCTTAGCTGTAAAAAATCTCGAGTAAATAACGAACCAAATAGCACTATACCCAGTAGAAAAATAATAATGGCTTGGTCATTCCAGCGTGTAGCGTTAGGCCAGAGAAACTGAAAGCTAATCCCGTTTAGGCTTGCGATAAATAATGCAGAAGAACCGACAAATAATACGTAATATAAGTAGTTTCTCTCCCGTACGGATAAGAATACAAAGAGGTTGTATAGCACCATTACCAGCATACTGCCGTAGTACATACCCAAGCCGAGAAGCTCCCCTTGGGTAGCCTCGATAAAGGTTTTTGTTTTCCAAAGCAGTAACGGGATCTGCATAGAGCTGCTGGTTTTTACTTGAATATAGATACTAATGGTTTGTTGAGGTTTCCAAGTGATCGGGACAACGTAGTTACGATGGTTGAGGGGACGGTATTTGAACGGTATTTTATCGCCCAACTCAATGCTTTTGGGAAGTTGCCCGTCTGAAAGTATGTAAAGATTAACGTGATCTAATACAGCGTAAGCAATTTCGAGGTAACGTTCGTCTAGCTCTTGGCTTGGGTTGGTTACATCAAGTCGAACCCAATAGGTTGATGCCGTGTAGCCAAAATTGATGGTGTCACTATTCTCTTCGTTATTTTTCCAGGTGATCCCCGCCGCAGGGTAGAGTAGATCATGAAGATCGATTTCATTACTGGGGTCTTCAAAATATTCTATATAGGGAGATAGAATATATTTACTTTGGCTTGAGGACAGTGGAAGTGTACCGATACCAAAGCTCTGGGTGCTATAAAATATCAGTATAGCCAGCAGTAGCGGCGCGCTAGGTATTTGCCCAATGACGGGTTGTAGAATAACTCGAAGGCAGGACAGTGTTCTTCACCTAATCAAGAAAATTAACTTTAGTATAGTGGGTATTCTAAAGCTTGCTAGGTCGGAACTTATTGGGGGATTTCGTTACTACTAACGGGTATCTTGGCTGAAGACTGGTCGTTGCACGATGGTGTGTTGGATGCTTGCGTAAGCTCCGACAACTCTGCTGGGAAGGTGTAGCACAAAATACGGCTGCGGCCGCGATTTTTGGATTCATATAGCAGGTCGTCGGCTTTCTGGATGTATACGTTGGACGTGAGTGCTTCCGAGGGAATACCGGTGACCATGCCGCCTGATAACGTAATGTATTCAGCGACCTTGGATTTTTCATGGGGAATATTCAACGCTTCAATTTGGCTAGAAATAAGCGTACTTAATCTGTCCATTTCTTCGGGTTTAGTATCAAACCATACCAAGATAAATTCTTCCCCCCCGTAGCGGCCAGCAAAGTCCAGCGAGCGGCGGCAGCCTTTTGATAGCGCCTTTGCCACTTCGATAAGGCAGGCATCCCCCGCTAAGTGGCCATAATTATCGTTATAACGTTTGAAGTAATCGACATCTAGCAGGACCATGGTGATGAATTTTTTCTCGCGAAATGCGTAATCCATGATGATCTCAAGTTGCTGGTTAATTGCGCCTCTGTTCAGGAGGTTGGTAAGAGGGTCAATCTTAGCGGCAGACCTCAGTGCACCTTTTTGCAAAAAACCAAGCCTGGATTGATATTCCAAGGTAAATGCGGATGCACCGCCAATCAAGCAGCTGCCAAATATAAATATGATTTCATGAATCCAGAGAGGATGCCTCGGCATATAGAAAATTGCGAGTAAACAATAGCTTATAAAGAGAATGCAAGCGGATGATAGTGAATGTCGAAAGCGTAGGCCAGCCAATAAGAAGCCTACAAAAATGATCAGTATGAGTCCTTGGGCGGGAAGCGTCTGCCCCAGTTTGGCGGCGTAGGCGACGCAGAGGTTGGTTGATAAGCCAATGAAAAGCACCATTAGAAATGCCAGTGCTTGGAAATGCCGTTGGAATACATCAATGTATGTGCAGATATAAGCGACCACCAGCAGTGGAATGACCATGCCAACACGAATTAACGTGTAAAATTCTTGAGGTTTGCCTGATAGCAGAAAAAGGTCAAATGGCGTTAACATGAGTACAAGGATGGACGACACCCACAGAGCGGTGCGTTGCTTAGCAATGTTGCGTTCGAAATACTGCGATATGTACTCAGCTTCCATCTCGGGGGGGAAGGATAGGTTCCTAAAACCGATATCCATTTGCCGCCGATACTTCTGTAGGTCCTGCTCAAAATCGGCCATAAAAATTCGTTAGGAATCAATCAGAATAGACTCTTTTAATATAGCAAACTCTCCCATTTCCGTGAGTAAATTTTTGTAGCGGTGATAGGATAGCATCGCTAATCGGCTCTCATTGTATTTCCCTAAATGAGTTGGGTATCATGGAGCGGCGGATTCAATAGTATGTATATTAAAAGGAGTAGTATATGGCGACCATCGGGTTGTTAGTGGGATGTTTGGCGTTTATAGGATTAATATTTGTGAGTTTCTCTAAAGGAAAAGAAGAAGCCGCAGGGCCGCTCAAGTTACTGTTAATCATGATCTCCGTGGTGGGGTTTGCATTTGGCTTGTTTAATAAAATCTGGTTCTATGCTGAGCCGGGTTATATATATCATGTGCGTACTATCGCTGGTGTTGAAAAGGTCGTGAGCGATGTAGGGTATAACGTGCACCTATTTGGGCGTTATAACTCATGGAAACGGGCAATGACAGTGCAAGCACAAGGGGGGAAGGCGTCGATGCATGCGGAGAAAGAGTCTTCTGAAACCAGTGCCAATTTAGGCTCGATGAATATTATTTTCTTGGATCAGGTTGATGCTAATGCGGAGGCATCGGTACGATTTTCAATGCCGTTGGATCAAGAGTCCTTTTTGAAGATGGCCCATGAGTATCGCTCTCCTGAGAATCTGCTACGTACTGCGTTAATTCCAGCGTTTAAAGAGACGCTGCAATCGACAGGGTCGTTAATGAGTGCAGAGGAATACTACTCTGGTGGACGTACCGAGTTTAATTCTGAGTTTGAAAAGCAGATGAGCGGAGGTATGTACGTGGTTCATCGGGAAGAGGTGATTACCCGAGTGACAAAGAAGCGATTAGGTTCTGCTAATGCTGCGTTGGGAAGGGATCAAGAGGAGTATGGAGAGGATGTAAAAGTGACCTTTGAGGTGATTAAGAGGGTTGACGAAGCTGGAGTACCTTTACGCAAGCTACAAAAGTTTACCAACTACGGGGTCTCAGTGATTGATGCTCGGGTGACCGATATGCGGCCTAATACCAAATTTGTTGAACGAATGCGGTTAAAACAAAAAGCGTCGGCAGATCGTGCTATCGCTCGAGAGCAGCGTATCCAGGAAGAAGAGCAGCGTTTGTTGGCCATCGCGAAAGGTGAGCGTGAAGTGGCGCAGCGTCAGGCGCAAGCGAAGGTGACTCAAATCCAACGTACCACTGAAGCTGAAACGGAAAAGCAGCTAGCGATTACGGAAGCGCTTAAGTTCAAAGAGCAGGCCCATATTTCTAAGGAAACTGCGCAAATTAATCTTGAAAAAGCCCGTATCGAAGCGGAAACGAAGCAAACGTTAGCGGATGCAGAGGCGTATCAAAAGCGCGTCATTCTAAAAGCGGATAATGCGTTAGCGCAAAAGTTGGATGCTGAAATCAAAATTCATCAATTGTGGTCGCAAGCCTATGCGAAGCGTAGCGTGCCTACGAATGTGTTTGGGGCAAGTGGTGGCTCTGTACCGGTGGGTGGCGACGGAGAGGTGAAAGCATTTATGCAAATGTTAACCTTGGATGCTGCGCAGCGTTTGAGTTATGACAGGGATATGTCACAAGAGAAAGGAAGCAAGCGCTAATTCACGCATGCATGGTTTGAAGAGCGGCACTTAGCTGCGGCTCTTCAAACTGGCAAGTATAAAGCGTACGCTGCTTTGCAATATGCGGTTATCTTCAGTGCATTTACCCAACGTGAGTAACCCTTGAGCACTGGTCAGTAGAAAGCGAGCGGTATCCTGTAAATGCAGCTGGGGCGAGATGTCTTGTTTTTTCTGCGCGATTTGCAAACACTGGTAAAAACCGTCTTCTAGCATGCCGTAGGTGAGCAATACTTGCTGTTTTGCTTCTGGGTCTTTGTGGCTCAATTCCAGGCTAGTGTTCGTCATAAAGCAGCCGATATTGTTGTCTTGGCTGCCGAGAAACATAAGCAAGGTGTTAAAAAACAACTCGATATTGCTAAGGCCCTGATTATTCTGCGTTAAACATAGCATCATGAGTCCGAATCGCTGCTCCCGGTACCGTGTCAGTGCCTGCAGAAATAGCGTATGTTTGTTGCCAAAGCTGTTGTAGATACTGAACTTATTGATTCCCAAGGCCTTTTCTAGTTGGCTCATCGACGTTGCTTCATAACCTTGTTGCCAAAACAGGTTCATGGCTTTATCTAATACGTCATCCGGATCAAATGTCTTATTTCTTCCCATTGCTTCTGTCTATTACCTCTACCCATGGTTTCACCCGTTGCTGGTATGTACGAGTGTTATCCATTTCAAACTGATTGTTTATAAATTTTACCGCTCAGGTGGCGCATGTCAAATATAGTGGCTGAATAATGTTGACTGATCGTTTAGATATAATTAATATCAAACCGATCATTTAGAAATATAACGGTGCTTGTATGAACAAACTTAAATCTATCTATGTGAGTGTATTCCTCACTGCGTTGTGTGGTATTGCTGGGTACGCGATCTATGATTTTATGGCCAATCCTATTGGTTGGAGCGGGGTATTGTTGGTGGTATTGCCGCTACAGTTAATGTTGGCTCGCGCTTTTCTGTTTTCAAATCTAGCGCGTACTTCTGAAACTTTACCGCTATTCACGGGGCTGGGTGTTGTGGGCATTGTGATCGCTGGATATGGAAGCTTTAGCGTTGACACGTTGTTGCCGGTGTTGAGTGCGGTCGTCGGTTTTGTGGGTTTTCAACTCTATAATCGTTGGTACTCTAACTTGGCGCGGGTAGAGAGTCCTCTTTTACAAGAAGGGCAATTGCTACCGGAATTTAGTGTGTATCGAACCGATGGCAGTGTCTTTTCCTCTCGCGAGCTGGCAGGAAGCCCGGCTTTGATCCTGTTTTATCGAGGGAATTGGTGTCCATTGTGTATGGCGCAGATTCGTGAAATAGCGGCTCAATACAAGGAAATGGCAGATAAGGGCATTAAGATCCTGCTAATAAGCCCGCAACCTGAGTCCCACAGCAAGAAGCTGTCAGATAAATTTGATGTGCCTTTCCTGTTCTTAGTAGATAAGGCGAATGCTGCTGCTGAGCAACTGAAAATTGCAATGCCTGACGGTTTGCCGTTGGGTATGGAAGTGTTGGGATACGATCAAGATACCGTGCTGCCTACGGCACTATTTATCAATGCCGAAGGTAAAATCGTGTATTCGGATCAAACCAGTAACTACCGGGTAAGGCCTGAGCCAGAGGAGTATTTGCGCGTAGCTACTGAGAATGGATTGTAGAGAAAACCTTAGCGTGTGGGTCGGTAGATAAGCTTACGGGGTCATTTGCGCGAGATCTTTGCCTGCTTGTTGTCTTTATGGGATCAAACTTCGTTTGCAGATTCTGGATTTGTAAAATCTGTAATCGAAGCCCCTACATGCAATAGGTGAAGAATCTCAGTGTCAGCAACAATAGAGCCCAATAATACACCAGCCGCGTTAGCCGACTGGTTGATGGAAGACATTCCTTCCCATCATACTCTTTCGATCGAATACGCGTATTCCAGGAGTGATGTTTTACCTATTGGTGGTATCGAATATCGAGTGTTGAGCCTGCAAGATGGGTTGGTGGAGTATCGCGGTGAGTTGGACGCATCGGGTCAGGCCGTCATCGATGGACTGATTCCTGGGCCGGTTGAAGTATTCTTAGGGCCTGAGGATGTCACCGTGGATAGCATGGCGGTTGAAAAGCTGCGGGAAAAGATAGGGCAAAGCTTGGATAGCTTGGTGATGTTACTTTCGTCTCAGTTAGAAGGCATCAACAATATGCTCTCGGTCAGTCCGCTGAAAGAATATTTACCCTATTCCATACCATTGAATCATGCTGAGATCGTACTACGGTTACCTCAATCCAGTTGGCAGTATTACGCGGCTTGGATTTCTGAAAACGCTGCAAGTTTGGCGGCCCAGAATAAAGAACAAAGCTTTGGAATAACACCGCTATTACTGTCTCATCTTGAGGTGTTTGATCCAGCTAAAGTGCTGAGTGAGATTGCGACTCGTCATCGGCTAACTCCAGAGATGAAGGCGAAGGCGTATCTGTTCTGTTCAGATAAATTGTTAATACAAGGGTTACTTGATTTCTTGCACACTATTTGGCTATGCCATCCTGCTGCGGCATATGCTAAAGCATTTGTGATGGATGTAGTGAACGGGCTGGTGCTGCAGGTTACGTTAGACTCAGAGACCACGCAGGGTGTAGAAACTGCTGAGGTTGAGATCAAGGAGAATAGCGCTTTAGAGCAATGCAGGGTGCTGTATCCGGCAATCGATCTATTGTTATTTGAGCTGCGTGCGGTTTATGGGGAGTTGCTGCAGTTATTTGCCCAAACCAAGATGAGCAGAAAAGTAAGGGGGCGAACGGGTACTGATATGAAGGTCGAATGGCGAGAGCCTCCTGTTCAGCAACGCTGTTTGGATCATTTCGCCACTCACCTTGCTCCGACAACCAACCTTAGCGGGCAGCATGTTTCGAGTATGCCCTTATACGTTGAGAGTGGTGGAGACTGTATTGATAGTGGGCAGGTATTTGGGGCAACTGGTGAGGTCGTTATCTCTGAAGACGACTTTACCCTTGCTGGTCCTGTCCCGATAACCTGGCGACGTTATTATCGTTCTTCGAATGTAAAAGGTTGGAGTTTTCTGTCGGATGAAAAGCTCAAAATAACTCAGGGTAAGGTTGCTTATCAACAAGAAAGTAGTCTTATTGTGATGTTCGACTTACCCCCGATTGGAAAGTATGCGGTGAATGCGGCGGCGGGCATATCACTGCACCGTGTGTTTTTTAGTGTATTTGTGATTAAGTCGCAGGGAGACGCGGATCGACATTTTAGCGGAGAGCATTCAACAATTCAGCCAGTGGTAAATGGTCTTACTGGTGTGTTTGCCGATATGCCAGAACTTATGAATGAAGAGATCCCGTTGGTCCAGATTCGAAATAACTATCACCAGTATTGGAATTTCATCTATCAAGACTTGTGTTTGGTTGAGCTCAGCAGTAGTTGGGGGGAATCAATAGTTATCAGTCGAGATGCCAACGGGAATATCACCTCTGTTGCTAAGCGAGTCCCGTCTCAGCACCCTAGGGTCTTAGTGACGTATCAATGGAGTGAAGAGGCACGACTACTCGCGGTGGATCGTCAAGGTGACGAATGGCGTTATGATTATCGTGCTGAAGAAGAGAGTCATCCCCCATCCATGTTATTGGCTTCGATGGCGTCGACAGCGGGAAAAATCGTAGAATTTCAGTGGGACATGATGGGAAACCATTGGCGCTGCTTGGCCAAGAAAACACCGACACAGTGCTGGAGTTTTCACTGGGATATGTCAACGCGGACGTCGATGATGCAGGAGGTCGAAGGTCGAGATCGTAAAACCATAGGGATGCGTACAAGTTGGTTGTTTGACCTTTGTGGTCGGGTTATTGAAAAACGTATGGGTGATGAGAGTTCAGTTGCTTATGGGTATAGTAAGAATGGACAGTTAGTCAGCGTGACAAATGCACTCGGTAATCGGTGGCAATATCGCTATATGCCTGATGGGGGTTTGAGTGGGTGGGTTGACCCTGCAGGTGGTGGTTATAGTGCTGCCTTTGATTCCAGCGGTAACCTTGTTGAATTTAGCAATGCCCTTGGAGAAAGTTGGGGGTGTGAATATGATAATAAGCATCAAATAACATCTGTGGTTAACCCTCAGGGCAGCGCTTACCGGCTTAATTGCCTTGACGGAAAGCCTGTATCCATAAGTACAGAGAGTGGGGGGCATCATTGGCACCGATATTGGCAGAGAAATAGCCGTGGCAGCATTACTGTTGATGCGAGTAATGGCCTGATTAATCAAGCCACGTATGACGACGAAGGTGATCTTGTCGAATTACGTGATAGAGAGCTGAGCTTGATTCGATACCAGTACGATCTATACAAACGACTTGTCTCTATAGGCACCGATGTCGGCAGCGGATTGTCATTGAATTACACTGCGGTGGGTTTGATCGAAAGTATTGATGCAGGTGATCAACAGGTTGCAATGTTGTTCAAGGCCGGTCGACTTTGTGGGTGGCATGAAACCGGTTTGGATGGATTGTCTATCGAATATGATAGCCGGGATCGTATCAGTATGATAACGCTTGGGAATCAGCATTATGTGCGATTTGAGTACGCTGCTAGCGCGGTTCCTGTTGCGCTCATTGTCGATAATACGCAGCATTATCAGCTGACTTTCGATGCCATAAATCAACTGGCATCTTGTTCCTTGAGTTATCTTGGGGAGGAGCTGGAAGCTGAAAGTGATCCAAAAAACGTTGTAACGGAATGGCAATATGATGGCGTGGGACGTCAAATTTATCGATTAGCAGAAAATGATGAAATAAGGATTCAATATGATGGGTTAGGACGTGTGGTCGAACGAGTGGATAAGAAAAAGGCTGAAGTTCTTGGTTATCATACATGCGGAAAAATCGAATCGTATTCCTGTGTAAGTAGTACGGCTAATACTCAATTGGAACACGAATATGATGAGCACGGTTTTCGGAGAAAAACGACGTTTTCTCAGGGGTATGTGGTCGAATATAAATATGCCTCAATTGGTTTGTTGGAGAGTATTTGTATTAACGAAAATCAAGTGTTTTCGATTGTACGTAATAGCGCGGGAGTGGAAGAATATCGAAATTTCGGTGCTATGAGTATACGAACCTTGCAGTTTCATGTGAAATCTTACATCGATAAGCAGTATAGCCGCTGGGTTTCTGCTGCAGTTGAGCAATTAGCTACCCCCGATAACGAACAGCTCTTGGGTAGCTTAGATCTTATTTATCGGCTAGGCGCGTTTCCGCTACCGGGTCGACTCATGAGTGAATTGAATGCATTGGGGCTGTGTCAGCGTGATGGTATCGAAGCATATCACGCTGAAAAAATTGTTATTTTTGATCCTGTTGATAATACGGCATTAATTTTAATTGAGGGGAACAATCTCTATTTTAATCATGTGGGAAGCGGTATATGGAGTGACTGGCACGGAACTGCCGTTGAGGATGTGGGCCTTTCAATCGAGTTTGAATCGGACCGTTGCGTAGGAGAATCTAGCTTGGCGGTCGGTCATCCATTATCTGTTATGGATTTTGTGGGTCCAAATATCGCCAATGCTATTTCTTTAACCAATAACTCCTGATTTTCTAAGTGCTGCTTAATATTATTTTTTGGGCAATATTCAGGTAAAGGTAATTTTGAAAAGCCTTTTCGATGTATTCGATGAAAGAAAGCGTTATCGCTTTCTTTTTCTAGGCAGTGGTGGATTCGTTTATAGGATAAATAGGCCTTTTGGTATTTTAACTTCCAGCTTAATAACTCCTCCTTTTTTTGTTTGCAGGACTTTTCTGATTCACAAATAATGGTTCGTGTGCGCGAATTTTTAGGTGATAGCTCCGTCAGAACGACAGATGGAATATTCACGATCTTTAATTCGCCGCTAATGAGTCGTTCATTTTCTTTTGGTGGCTGGTAGCACTTTCCCTGCGTCATACGTGAAAAATAGTGGATCGTACTTTGGGGGTGTTGATCGGTATCTGTTGTCGCATCTGATTCTACTGTCGGTAGTATGTAGCGTTTAGCGGTATACTTTCCTGAATAGGCCAACCGATTGGTTGTCGCATAATATTGATTTTTACACCCTTTGGTATCGTAGTTGAGCGACTGAATGTGCGGCAATCGTTTAGGGTGAGACTTCGAATATTTGGGGAATTGCTGAGAAAAATTCAGCCGGTTTCCGCGGGTGGCATTCAGATTTAACTTGTTCTTAAGTACCTTCTTTGCGAAAGGGCTGTAATTCTTATCACCTGCGACCTCTGATTCTCCCGATCTGATTGCGTAACTAATATCTTCAGTGGTGAATTGTTGGGTGTTACAGCGACCTATTTGTGCTTCCAAAATCGAGTTCTTGGAAGTGCACTCGCCTTCAGTACGTTGCTTGACGAGGCACTTTTTCAAATCAGATGCGGACTGTTCGAGAAGACGTAAACACGTGTGCTTGATATTTATTTGCGCGTAGCTTGTGGCGGTAAGGCTAGCGAATAAAAAGCATAAAAAAATATCTCTTGCACCGACTTTAGTCATAAGCATTCGTATGTCCTGTATGGATATACTCTTTAGCTTAGCCCCTTCTGTTGTTGGGAGTAAATACTTAGGTCATAAATGTTGCTTTGACAGGTACTGGTCAATAATAGGTTCCAGGTGAGATGGGTTAAAACTATAGGGACCTTTTCCTGGGTTGTAGAGTATTTCACCGGATTGGCTGATGAGGTAAAGCCTTGCTGGACGACCAACCCATGTGTTGTTGATTGCATTGTCCATTCGGTCAACCAATAGTGGGATGTTCTTGTTGAGCAAGGTGTTCTTAAACCGTGAAGCTGCCCAGTGGCGATCGGCAAATGTTGCTTGTTGTTTTAGGTCAATCGCAACTGGATGTGCCGATGACGAGGTGATGAATTTGAGCATATGAGTTCTCGCTAGGGGCCATTCGTCGACTGCATGGGGTTCGCTAACATAAACGCCGAGAAAGTTAACCTGTTCATTGTATTTCGAATACAGGCGATTCATGTCTTCCATACCAGCACTAAAGACTGGGCAGCTATTGGCCCCGAGAAACAGCACTGTGAGCTTATCACTGCGTATTTCATCCAGAGAATAAGACGAAGAGCCATTGGATGAGGGTAAGGAAAAGTTAGGGGCGGAATCTCCCACTTTTGGTGCATCCACATCGTGTTTGTTTTGCCATGCCTGCTCTTGAGGCCGGAAGGTTGTTATATCTTGTGCGATATCGACCATCGAGAGTAATGGCGAGCGCTCCTCGTACCCTGTCATACCTGCCGCGAGCAAACTAAGTAAAACGGCTGCATAGCAGATGAAATAGCTTAATGGATTCGAGCTATGGCGTGGTAATCGTGGATAGATGAAATAGAACGTGGCGATTGCGATAAATATCGCCACCGTTAATAGAAAGGGCGTCTCAAAGAAAAGCGGCAGCAGAAGAAGAGAGCTTGCCGTCAATTGAAACAACGCAATTGAACGCCGAGAGGGTAAGGATATATTCGTTGTGATGCCAACAAAACGTAGCCAAGCGATATCTTTGTCGGAGAATAAGTTGATGCCGCAGGAGAGCAATAGGACGCTGGCGAAGCCGATCTGAATCCCGGCGAATACGCCGTGCAGTGTATAACCAAAGACAAAGGGAATCACCGCCTCAATAGACATGATTTGCTCATATTGTTCCATAGTAGATCTCTATTAGCTGCTGGCTTTTGATGTTAATAATGGTTGTATTCTATCAATAAATGATTAATAGTCAATTATGAATATAGTTCAGTTATGTGTGTTGTTCACACCTAACGTCGAAAGTCTAACGTCCGAGGCAGGCATAATGAGTAACCAAAAAAGAATTCAAGCGTCGAAAACAACTCCCAATATTACTCTATATACATTCACCATGAGCCCCTATGCAGAGAAAGTGCATTGTTATCTGCAGTATAAGCAGCTGCCTTTTCAGTGTTTCTATATTAACCCTCTGAGGTTAAAAAAGGACCTGCCTGTGGGAACACAGGTTCCGGCGCTCACAGTCGGTAGTGAAAGTCGTGCAGAGTCTTCTGATATAGGGATATGGCTCGATGAGATGTTTCCAGATAGCCCCTCCTTGTTGCCGGCTAATCAGGAGGAGAGAGTGAAGGTATTGGCAATTGATCAATGGGTCACGCATCGTCTTATTCCTGGGAATTTTAGGAATTACCCTGGCAGCGGGGTCAATATGCGCCGCGTGTATAATGGTTGGCGCTTAGGGCAGGTATTACATAAGACCTCTCATGGCGGTATTCCTTGGCTTTTTCAGGCAAGCTGGCCCCTGGTGTTAAGCCAATTAGGTTTTTTAAAAGAAATGAGGGATATGACGGATAAGCATTTACCGCTGGAGGTTGCCAATCAGGTGTTGCGCGAGGAGTTTATTGCACATCTGGCAGAGGGGCCGTTTTTAGGTGGAATGAAAAAGCCAACGCTGGCGGATCTAGGGGCTTACCCTCAGTTTGTGGCACCTTATATGGTCGGTTTACATAACGCGGAGGAGATTACGGAATACCCGGAGATCATGCAATGGATTCACAATGTGCGATCTCACCTTGAGGATATGCCTCCGCTAATCCCATCGGTGGTAGTGAAGAGGCGTCTGCCTGAAAGTGCAAAAGATAGTGTTGATTGTGGTGCGGTACTTCAAGGTTGAGTTTACTGCCACTCGTGACGTTTTTTGTCACGGGTGGCAGTTTGTGTCGAGGGGCTAGCGGGAGCAGCACGTATTCTTAGGGTGAAAAAGCTGTGTTCTTATTGGTTGATAGAACCATAAATCATTCATCCGTCATCGTTTATCTAGCGCAAGAGCGTGGAATGGTAATTTTCCCACTACTTAGTCTGTGATGCTATGTGAAAGGACTCGTTAATACATTTTAGTCATCGACAAAATTCGTCAGCACTATTTATCGAATGTTATGTCGTGATTGGTCTTTAGATGTGTCTGTTAATAGATAAGAGCGATAGCGCAGGGATGAAATCTTATCGTTTAGTAATAAATAGGCTGAATCTTCGCTTTTGTACTGTGATCTTAATAAATAACAGGTGTTTTTTTGTGAAAAAATCACAAAATTCATATTTGGCATGCTGACTGCTTATATAAATGTGAATTACGTCACCCAAGCAGTGTGAATCATTGTCACTAATAAGAAGAGATCATCATGAAGATTACTAAGCCATTCAGTAAGCATCTAAAGGTTGTGGTTTTTTTACTGCCTATTGTATGGATTACTTCGTTGTCATTTTTAAGCAGTGCAATTGCCGGAGATATATCGTCGTTTAATGAGTTGGCAAATACGGCGTCTGCCTTTGCGAAAGGTAACCTTGCGAATGTGAATCAACAAGGTCACTACCAAGATATTGAACTTAGACAGCTGGGTATTCAAAATCGATCCATCAATACCCAATATGGTGTGAGCAATACCAGTCAATCCAAGCAGGTCGGATTCCAAAACCAATCCACTGTTTTGCAGGCCGGAATAAAAAACTCGGTTAATGTATTTCAACGCGGTAGGAATAATCGAGTTTATGTCGATCAAAGAGGCAATGATCTGCAGAGTACTATTATACAGAATGGGAATAATATGCAGGCCAGGATGTATCGAGATTTTTAATTCGTTTTATATGGGAAAGTGACTGCGATGATTAATCTTAAGAATGCAATGTTCATATTCGTATTGATGGTGGTCTGCATTAGTGCAAAAGCATCAGAGTTGAACAGTATTATTGTCGATAAAACGTTATCTCACAAAGGCCAAGAATTTTATCAGGAATTTTCAATGGCGTGGGAAGAGTATAGTCATGAACTCCAGTATGTTCTTGTTATGTCTGAAAGTAGAAGTGCGCGCGGCGGCCATGTTATTAGTGTGTCTTACAATCATCGCGTTTTATTTCAAACCTCGATGTCTCGATCGCCCGATTATTCCAAGCTCGCGTCAGAAGCGTCCAATAATGTGCGTTATCAGGTGCAGCAAGTGGTATTACAAATGTTGGCAAGTGGGTCGCCTGATCTATCCGATGATGAAATTTAAGGTGAATATGATGAAAAAATATTTCTTTAGTTTAACTCTGTTCATATCGGTAGTTTCAACTACTCACGGATCTGAAATGGTATATGTACCGGTTAACCCTTCGTTCGGTGGTAATCCAATGAACGGAACTATGCTGCTGAATAATGCTCAGGCTCAGAATACTTTTAAAGATCCTGATGCGGAGTCATTGGATCTTGACTCAGGATCAGGGATCGATGATTTTAACGACAGTTTACAGCGCTCATTGTTGAGTCGACTCACGTCAACGTTGTCGGGTTCAATTGTTGATGATGAAGGTAACCTTATTCCTGGTTCGCTGGAAACTTCAGATTTTATTGTCGATATTGTTGACCAAGGTGATGGCACGATTAGCGTGACTACTACGGACAAAGCAACCGGTGGCACCACGACTTTTATTGTTAACTCCATTTAACAAGGGTATTACCATGAAAATTCACGGATATTCGTTTCTGATAATCATACTATTGACAGGGTGCCAGGTGATGACGTCACCAATAGACACACTAAATGGTCCAGGGTACGAACGTAGTGAATGGAACGTGGAAAGCCAAAGTCATGCGGATTTGATTTCTCTACCCTTGCCAAGTGGAAAGATTCCCGTTTCGGTGTACAGTTTTAGAGATCAGACAGGGCAATATAAGCCCAGTCCATCAAGTACTTTTTCTACTGCAGTGACCCAGGGGGCGAGCTCTCTTTTGGTAAAGGCTCTTTGGGAATCTGGTTGGTTTCAACCGCTAGAAAGAGAAGGGTTGCAGAATTTATTGACCGAACGAAAAATTATTAGGGCTGCAAATGGTGAAAATACGAGTACATTGCCGCAGCTACGTTCCGCTAGTATATTGTTGGAGGGTGGCATTGTTGGGTATGATAGTAATATTCAAACGGGAGGTGCAGGTGCTAAGTATATTGGTGTTGGGTCGTCGGAAAAATATAGGGTTGATCAGGTTACCGTAAACCTTAGAGCCATCGATATTAATTCTGGATTAGTACTGAATTCCGTTACCACGACCAAAAAAGTATTTTCTCAAGAAACAACAGCAGGTGTTTTCAAATTCGTAAAATTCAAGGAGTTGCTAGAGGTCGAGGCTGGTTATACAACCAATGAACCTGCTCAGATTGCAGTACTGGATGCGATCGAGACTGCGGTCATTCGTCTAATCGTCACGGGGATTGGTGAGAAGCACTGGCAGGTTGCTGATGCAAGTGATATGAATCACCCAACCTTGTTGTCATATCAGAATAAGTCGAGAAAACCAACCTATAGCCGTTCGGCGACACCAAATTCTAAGCCGGTGAGATATAAGAAAACTAACCGACACAACCCAGTAATCAGTGAAATTGTTAATACAGTGTCTGAGAAAATTGTAGATAACTCGGGTAAGCTAATGCCTGGAACGTATACGTCGACTGATTTTATGGTACAGATCGTTGATTTAGGTGATGGAAGAACAAGCGTCACTACTAGGGACCGATTTACGGGACTGAGTGAGAGTTTTACTGTGAGTAGTATCTTGTAGTTAATAGCGTAGACAAGTGGCGAATTCCCTAAGACGGTGGTCTTGATGAAATGGCTTGTAGTAATAGTCGTATTTCCTCAAATTTAACCGGTTTTGTTAGATATCGATCCATTCCTGATGCGAAGGCTTTGTCCTTTCTTTCTTGGACGGCATGCGCACTTAATCCAACAATAAGATGAGGGTTTTTCTTATCTTCGAATTTTCTGATTTCTTGGGTCGCACTATATCCGTCCATCTCCGGCATTTCACAATCCATCAAAATCAGGTCAAATTGCTTTTCGCTTTCTTCTATTCTGGAAATTGCTTCTAATCCATTGTTACTCATTATAGGGATGACGCCGAATTTTTTGAGAACTCCCTTGATAACTGTTTGATTAATAATATTATCTTCAGAGACCAATACATGCAAATTGTGAGATTGTGAACTTTCATTTGTGGGTTGATGCAGTAAGTGGCAATCCAATTTTAGGATTTCGAACATCGAGCGTTTTAGTAATTCGATACTGACGGGCCTGCTGAGTATGTTTGTATCCATGGGTGAGGATAATGACGTTCCCAGATACAATGTTCTGTCTTTGATTGTATTAGGCAAGATGCTCTTGTATTCTTCATTACAAAGCAGGATATCAATACCCTTCATAAATTCATCAGATACTATTTTGTTATCTGTGTGATCGAGAAAAGTGCACTCACCGCCCCAATAGGCGATTTGTTCATTGGCGAACTCCTGAAATCTTAGGTTGTTATCGATAATCAAAAATTTCTTGTGTCGAAATAATTCTCTGTCGGGAATGTAATCCGGCTGTTGTTTTATTGGAATTTTTATGGGTAAAGTAAACCAGAATCTAGACCCTTGACCTAGCTGGCTTTCTAGCCCTATTTCTCCTCCCATCAGATTGATGAGCTGTTTGCATATTGCAAGCCCCAGTCCTGTGCCACCATACTTTCGTGTAGTGGATTTGTCCGCTTGGGAGAACGTTTGAAAAAGGTTGGATTTTTGGCTTTCGCTAATGCCTATGCCGGTATCAGTCACTTCAAATCGAATTGGATTACTGGTGTTTTCTGATGTGCTTATACGTAAACTAACTTCGCCATAGTTGGTGAACTTAATAGCATTGCCGATGAGGTTTAACAATAGTTGCCTGATGCGTGTAGGATCACCAACCACTTGTCTCGAAACATTTTCCTGGATGATCGCTGTGAGGATTATGGATTTATCATTCGCGGAAAGTGAAAGAATGGTAATGACTTCATCAATCAGTTGTTCCAGATCGAAGGTGATCTCTTCAAAGGTCATGCGTCCTGCTTCGATCTTAGAGAAGTCTAGAACATCATTGAGGATAGTAAGTAGAGATTGTCCCGAGCTGTGTATTGCCTTTAGGTGTTGTCGCTGTTCGCTATTCAATTCGGAATCTAACAGCATTTCTGATAGGCCAAGCACCCCGTTCATGGGGGTTCGGATTTCATGGCTCATGGTGGCAAGAAAATCACTTTTTGCCTTGCTCTCTGCTGTGGCAGCAAGTGCGATTGCTTCTGCTTCGGATTCTTTCTTTTGAGCTTCTAGGGCTATTTTCGCTGATCTCTGTTGTTCGATTCTTGCTAAGCGCTCATTCATTAATGAGCGAGACTGTGCTTTAATTTTTTCCTTTCTTTCATTATTAATGCGGTATCCCAATCCAATGGAAAGAAATAGTGCGAAAGTGAGTGTGCCTAACTGTACCCCAAAGTTGGTGAGATTGTTCGAGGGCAAGAATGTGAATGCCCTTAATATAGTAGCCCCGGCGCCTAGTGATTGTGCGCTCCATGCCGAAAGGTAAAAAATAGCGGACACGTTACCTTTGCGAACTTCCATTATTGACGCTGTTATTATGATGATAATAAGAAGTAACGCAGATATCATTGCGACTGATATGCTCAAATAGAACGGCAGTGGAATGATGAATACACTTGCGGCGAAGAAAAGATAGGTGAGCTTCTGTAAAATTTTGGCGCACAAAGGATTGTTTTTTGTTAGATCTAAATACGCTGTGGTGAATAAGCAGTTGAATCCCATCGATATCAAGATAAGCGACGGTCGAGATAGCTTATTAAATTCGGGGAATTCAGGAAACACGTACTCGAAGGTAAGGCCGTTTAAATTGGCTTCTACTACTGTAAAGGCAATGATGGTACCGACATAATAGAGGTAACTAATATCTTTTAGGGCAAAATAGATCGATAAATTGAAAATAAAAAGTACGAATATTGCACCGTAAAACAGCCCGTAGATCAGTTGGTTATTATGGTCGCTTATTGCAAAATGACTATCATCCCAGAGCTTCAGATTGATTTCGATGGTGTCTCTACTTAGAAAACGAAAATAGAACACTTGGTTTGTCAGTGAAGGCAACTCAACATTAAAGACAAAATTATGATGATTAACATTACGAGAGGCGAACCGGAACGCATCGCCTGTCTGATGTTTATTGTACATTCCCTCATTGGACCCGTTTCGGCTCGGTTTTGGGCTGAAAAATTGAACAGAATCCATGAGGGGGTATGCCTGTTCTAATTTCAAATGTTTTAGGCTTGCGCCTTGGTTGGTAAGAGACACCTTTACCCAAAAAGCGCTATCAGAGAAGCCAAAACTGGTGGTGCCTTTTGCTCCGTGTTTCCATCGATTGTCGGGGAGCTCAATAATGTCGGTAACTGACATCGACTGTGTGTGATCTTCGTAGATTTGGATGTTTTGAGATAGAGAGTAGGGGTAATGATCGATTTTGTTGGTCAATACTGTACCCGCAAGTGCAGCTTGACCCCAAAATAGGCCAACTAGCACAAGTATAACGTGATGTATCAATATGGCGGGTAAATGCAAGGAATGAGCATCCTACAGCGTTGTTCCGTTAGTGTACTAAAAACTATAGGCAAAAATAGATTGATGCGCGAATATTGTGGTGTGTAGGCTAGTTTAGTTAGGTGGTGCGAAATAAATGAAGAGGGGGAAAGAAAAATCGAGTATTGCTTTAGAGGCTCAGATTCCTACTAAAACCTGGTGTAGTCGATACCAATGGATGGGTTGAGGGGGCTTAAGTCTCAACATCACCCAGCATCTCCTTTGCTACCACTAAAGCAATACTCTCGCCATGGGGCGTTTTGAAGAATTACAAATGATCCTGGTACTTATTATGTGCGGTAGTTGATGGGTTGTGTAGATGGCGTTCGGAATGAAGGTGTATGCCATTTGGCATACTCACGCTTGTGACTGTGTGGTCACGGTAGGTAAATGACGAACAATGAGTCAAAATCGGTATACTTGTTGTTACTTACAATAATAAATAGAGTCGTATGTCGCTTATGAGCCAATACCAAATAGCAATCTGTGATGATCACCCTGTGTTTCGAGCAGGGATTGCGGGCATTCTCAAGAAAAATGAGAAATTGTCGGTTATTCATGAGGCTGGGGATGTGGCTGAACTTGAGTTGCTGCTGGCGAAACAGGCGATTGACCTGCTTTTGCTTGACGTTGAGCTGCCTAATGAGACTGGGCTAGAGGCTTTGCCGCGGTTAGCGCCAAAGCAACCCGTGCTAATCTTATCGGCGTATGACGATGCAAGGCGAATCAAACAAGCAATGGAATCGGGCGCCATGGGGTATGTTCGCAAAGACGCGAGCCCTGATGAGTTGATCAAAGCGGTAATGGATGCATTATCTGGGCAAACTGTATTAGATCCATCATTGGCGATTCGATTGGCTCAATCGTTACGTCGTGAGCCTGATGAAATGGAGTTTGTAAAGCGTGTTAGTGGTCTAAGCGCGAGGCATCGAGAAGTGCTGGCGTTGATAGGCCAAGGAGAGTCAAATAAAGGTATTGGACGTACTCTTAATATCAGTGAAGGCACTGCGAAGAATCATGTTGTGCGTATTCTGCAATTATTGAATATGCCTGATCGAACGAAATTGGCTCTTGCCCTTGTCAAATATAACGTGCTCTAGAAGGGGGAGATTGTAGTGGGGCCGAATCCATCCATTGTAGAGTTGCTCAGAAAAGGTAATCCGTTAGATTGGGGAGGATTAGATAGAACGTTACTCCTCATACTTGTTAGTAACTACGTACCGGTTGTTTTTTTGTTTTCGCTGTATTTTTTCGAGAATAGCGAATTGTATTTTTACTTAGACCTGTCGATGCTGAAATTCTGTCGGACCATGTGCTGGGTTGCACTAGGAGCCAATTGCGTATGCTTTCTTCTTGGTTTATGGCAGCGTAGGTACCGGAGAAGCTGGCCGCTGCTGTCACATACGCTAGCACAAGGTTATACGTTTGGTATGTTGGCTTCTGTGTGGATTACTGGAACATACACGTCCAATAATAGTTTGCTATTGATCGCAGGGTTGGCGTTAGCGCTACCATTACTAGATCAAAAAGTTGTCTTTTTTGCGCTGGTTACTGGGATCTTAGCGAGCATTGTCGCTGTTGCGGCGACACAATCGGGTCATATTCGTTACGCACCTCTTTTTCTTACTCTACCTTTTCAAGACGGTGAGGTTTCGCCTTCTTGGGCTATAACTCAGTTTGTATTGGTCATCAATACCATCGCGGCGGTGTGGGTTATTATGGCGTCGTTGATAAAACGGTGGCGGGTGCGTGAGCAAGATTTATTGGCTCAAATGGAAACTCAAGAAAAGTTGGCGTCGTTGGGTGAGTATTCGGCGCGAATCATTCATCAGACCCGTCATCAATTAGGGTTGATGGGGATATCAGTACACAATTTGACGGAACATCTGGATAAACAGGTCCCACTTGGCGATGAGGTGGATATTGATATGATGCGAAAGGAGGTCCATTCGCTATTTGAGATACAAAACAAATTGCGACTGACGCTAAAAGAAGATTTGAATATGGAGCCTTCTGGTGAATTGTCAGACCAGCGTAGTTACAGAGAGATAATCAAAGAGGAAGTGGATAACCTGCAGCGTTTAGCGTTGTTAAATGGTGTGCGCTTGCGTCTACAAATCAGTGAGTCGGAGTCTGATTGTTGTTTTCCATTATTACCGGAAGAATGGGGGCAGGGCCTTTTTAATGTGATTGAAAATGCCGTTACCGCCGCCAAAGAGCAGGTCTCGGTGATTACGTCGATTGAGGAGAATCAATTGCAGGTGCTTGTGCGGGATGATGGGGATGGCATTCCTGAGCTGTTACTATCCCGTGTGATGCAGCCATTTATCACCACCAAACCCGATGGTAGTGGTATGGGGTTAGCCATTGCCGAGGGGGTAACGCAAAAAGAGGGTGGTATCTTGTCACTGAACAACCGCAATGGAGAAGGGCTTGAAGTGATTTTTACCTTGCCAATCGACCCCTAAAGAGAAAGAGTACTGTGTTAAGAAGTGATTTATCGGTTATGTTTCTCGGGTATACTATCGGCCTTTATGAATGGATTGGCTCTTAGGTTTACTATATCGATGAAGTTACATGAATGGTTGTCAGAATCCCCTTTTACGTTATCAATGTCTTCTGGTTTTTTCAGTTTTTTTGCACATGCGGGAATGCTATCTGCTCTAGATGAGTTAGCGTTAGTGCCTGTTAAAGTGACGGGATCAAGTGCGGGTGCATTGGTAGGGGGCTGTTATGCCTCAGGTTGTTCAATTGAGGAGGTTAAGCAGCAGCTGTTTTCGTTACAGCGAAGTGATTTTTGGGACCCTGGGTTGGGTTTGGGCTTGCTGAAAGGTCAATTGTTTCGAGATCAATTGGCGCAGTTTTGCAAAGTTGATAAGGTGGAAGATTGCCGCATACCGTTACGGGTGTCAGCTTATAATCTGTCAACCAAACAAACCGATGTTCTCACCGAGGGGAGCATTGGCGATGCGATTGCAGCATCTTGTGCGTTCCCTGTGTTGTTTCAGCCAGTACATTTTTCGGATAGCCGGTATTTGGATGGTGGTATTCAGGATAGACCGGGTTTGTACGGCACTGAACCAGGGGAGCGAATTTTCTATCATCATATTAGTTCGAAGTCGCCCTGGCGAAGAAAGAATAGTGCTTCGTTATTGGTGCCACAACGAGAGAATATGCAGTCTATTGCGATTCCGGATTTACCCAGGGTTGGCCCCAATAAATTAAGTGAAGGGCCAGTGGCTTATGACTACGCTTACCGGCAAACTCAGATATTGCTACAACAATCGATCTAAAGTGGACGTCGGCGTGCTATGAAAAAGGCAGTTAAAGAATGACAAGCAATGATATTGAATTCATTACAAATCAAGCGGCGGAGCCTAAGACACGCCTGCAATGGTTGTTTGCTCACGGGGCGGGTGCTCCAATGGATTCCGATTTCATGAATCTGGTTGCAGAAGGCGTTGCTGAAGCGGGTATTACGGTCCAGCGTTTTGAGTTTCCTTATATGCAGGAACGACGTACCACCGGGAAAAAGAGACCACCGAATCGAGCTCCGATACTGCTAGACCATTTTCAGCAAGCAATAGAGCAAGTCGGAGGGGCTGAGGCGTGTATTATTGGAGGTAAATCCATGGGGGGGCGTATGGCCAGCGTATTGGCTGCTGACGATTCTTTGGGTATTCAGGGTGTGGTTTGTCTGGGGTATCCCTTTTACCCTGTTGGGAAAAAAGAGAAGACACGGATTGATCATTTCCCTGATATGAAAGTAGCCCACTGCATCCTGCAGGGTACCCGTGATGCATTGGGCGAGCAGGAGGATGTATTGAGCTACCAACTACCGGATGTTGTGGGGGTTCATTGGTTCGACGATGGAAATCACGACTTGAAGCCTAGAAAGAAAAGTGGCTTTAGCCATGAAGAGCATATCGAAAAAGCGATTCAGCAGATTGCTGCTTTTATTTTGTCTTATGATTAATTTGGAATGAATATGTCAGTTAAACACATTACCGCAGTTGTCATTATTATGCTGTCGTTGGCAGGGTGTGCGCTAAAAAATGAACCAACGCCGTTGGGGGACTCGGAGTTGGTAGGCTATTGGCTTCATGATCAAAAAGAAAATATAGCTGAAGGCGTTTTACATACGCGCATGGCGCTAGACATTACCCAAGAAGGTTATGCGAGTTATCATTTTATTTCGTGCCTAGAATCTGATGGTACGTGGGAAAAAAGTCGTGGGCTGCACCTTCAGCATATGCCCATTATCAAGGCATCGACTAAAAAAATAAAAGTACAGACGTTCCCGCTAACGCCTAAGTGGGAATTCCAAATTACCAAATGGCCTTATCAAGAAGATAACCTGTGGCGCATGGTTATCGATAAGAAATCATTGGATCGAATCGAAGCGAAAGACGATGCCAATAATTGGCAGTGTGAGTCCTAATATCGAGATACTGCTTGGAGTTAGTTGTGCAGTATCTCGACGTTGTCTAGATTTTTCTTTGTAGACCACCGAATGCTTTAAAGAGCGATTTAAAAAATCGTGAAAGTTCCAAAGACATCACTGCAAAGTCTTGGTCAAACTGCTCGGCAGCACTTTCAGCATCGGCCTCCCCGGCTTTTTCTAATATCATATCTTGGAACTTTAGGCGTTTGATGGTGAGGTCGTCTTCAATAATACAGCTGAGAGCATCTTTCCATAACATGCCTAGCTTTTTGACTTGTTTGCCCGCTGCTAGGTGTGTCTGGATTTCATCGGAGTATAAGTCTTGGCCTTTACAGCGAACAACGTTGCCGTCTTCGGCTGGGTTGTAGAGCTCACACTCTTGGTCAATCTCGAAATCCTCAGCAGCAGTTTGATGCTGTAGCCAAAGTGTCATGACTTCGCTAGGTATATTTTTAGCATTGGGGGGAATAACCGGCAGAGACTCAATGCTTGTACGTAAATAGCCTAATAGCTCTTCTGCCTTATTGGCGCTGGAAGCATTGACTACGAGTAGTTTGTCTTTCGGTGCAATGTAGGCAAATGTCTTGCTAGTTCTCGCAAATGCTTTCGGAAGTAATGAAAGTGTTATTTCATCCTTCATTTGAAGCTTCTCTTTGCGAAAAACCTTGCGGCTTTGTTTTTCTTCGAGTTCTTCAACCTTCTCTTGTAGTGCTTCATTGACCACTGAGGCTGGCAGTATTTTTTCTTGCTTCTGGGCGCAGATCATTATGTAGTCGCCGGTGACATGGGTCAGCATTTCACCGTGGCGCCCCAAGGGGGATACCCAGCCATATTTTGCCTGGTCATGTTTGCTGCAAGGGTGAAAAATGTGCTCAGCAAGTTTTTCTTCAAGCTCTTCAGGGGTTAATTCAAATGGTTTGGTGAAGCGATATAGACGAATATTTTTGAACCACATTGTTCGGTTTCCAGAGGGCGACAAAATGATAAAGGCCGAGCATTATGCGCTAACTTAGAGAGGGAATCTAGTCATAATCAAGCCACCTCATTTAGAAGAAGCGTTTTTAAAACAGGGGGTTAGGGTTGGGACAAACATAATCAGTTTAGGGGGTGTTATTGACGATATTACCTGTTCGTCTATAACCCTATTGACGTAAGTTGTTTTGCGCTTTATAAGTAAGGTCTGTTGTCTAAATAACTAAAAATAAAATCAAGATATAACAAGAATAAAAGGACTCATTATGAAAGTGCTCTCCGTTGCTAGTTCTCTGGCGTTTACGTTAGCGATTGCCTCCCCTGTTTTGGCCGTATCTCCTGATGTTATTCATCGAGGTTGGAAACCGTCTGTTGAATTTGCTGGTGCTGGTGATTCAAGCTTAGCGGTGAATAAGATGCGAGAGATGGCGGCGCTTCAGCAAGCGGTCTTTTCCAATATTGAGTACCACGCGCAAACGCAAGAATTTATCGATGATATGTGGGCATCACTTGAGCGTTTTAATCTGAAGAAGTTCTATCGTATATTGCCAGAAGAGTCAGGCGAATGGCGCCAGCTAACGGTTGTTGGTGGGCGCGAAGGGGAGTCATACCGGATGGGGCCTAGCAGTGCTGATATTTCTGAGGATAGTATTGTTGCTTTAGGTGATTTGGTTTCTCATGTGAGGGCAAAGGAGATTGCCTCGGAAAGTAGCGGCACCAGTTATTTAATACAAAATGACCTTCAGGTGGGGATCTCTGCTTTCAGCTGGGATGCCGTATTGGGCTCTGGTGAAGAAATTCTGCGTCTTGCGGTGGAGGGGGATCAGCGCTTTGCACAATCGAGCAAAGAGGCCTGGGTGCAAGATTATAGAATCAAAGTAAAGGCGATGAATCCAGCCTTGAATGAAGGTGATATTGAGATATTGGCGCCGTTGTGGGCGGCATTCCCAGAGAGTTGGAACCTATTGTCCAAACTCGGCCGAGTGGATGATGTCGTGATGGAGGCTAATAAAAAGGGAGCTTATCAACACCTGAAAGCGTCTTTCACTTTGCTACCGGATCAAATGGAGCAGCTGTACCCTGATTTAGCAGATCATTTGGATGGCCTAAATTCCTTGCTGTCAGCCAACATAGAAATCTCCGATGAGAACGGTAGGTTAGTTCAGTTAAGTATCGATAGTGAAAAGCTGACGGGGAGTATTGATGCATATATTGCTGATGGGCGTTTTTTGCCGGTGGATAAGGACGGTGTTGTGATCACGAGTGCGCCTGAAGCTCCTGGGGGCGAGCGACGATTTTTTGCCAGAGTGGACAGTACGATGGATATCCTTGGGGTCGTGACACACATGAAGGGAATCGATACTTCTATCGTTTACCACCCGAATAGCCAGGGAGCGGTGATTCAGTCTGCAATGACAACAGTCCCTTCAATAGAAGTAGAAGGCGCAGCGTTTGGCTTTATGCCTACCGGTCTTATCGATCTGTTTTTGCCGACCAATATAGATGAGCTGATGCGTGAGTTTATGACGGTTGCGGTGAAAGGCAATGATGGGAAGGGGATTGTCTCCAGGGCGGAATTTGCGCAGTCAGCAGTGGGTGGACTTGCGAAGCTGCGTGTTGGTCTGTCGGTAGAGGCGTTAAATAACTTTATGGTACGCATCGGCATGGGAATCGTGACTGATCGGATCATTCCTGACGATGATGTGTCTGGGGATATCCAGCACTTGCTAGCGGATACCGAGTCAGCTTTCTCTAAGGACTTAGATGGCTTTGAAAAGGCGTCGTCTTTGTCGTTCTCGGTAGTAAGTGGGCTGTAAAGTCATCGCGAATCCCTAGGGGGCGTGTTATCATCGCCCCCTTTCTTATGGGCTATTATAGCGTTACTTGAGGCTGTTAGTTTTTATGCCGTACACAGTTTTTGATACACCGGGTGTTGTTCATTTCTTTCGTTTATTAACTGCCATCGTTTTGCGATTGACGGGTTGGAAGGTTGAAGGGGAAAAACCCCCTATGCCGCGAGCGGTCATGATTGCGGTTCCGCATACGAGTAATTGGGATTTTGTGTATATGGTCATGGTGTCATTTACACTACGCCAGAAGATCTATTGGATGGGAAAGGACACATTGTTCAAGGGCTGGAAAGGTCCCATTATGCGCTGGTTTGGTGGCGTACCTGTTAATCGTCGAAGCAGGAATAATCTTGTTGATCAAATGATTGATACGCTCAAAGAAAGTGACTCACTTATTCTGACGGTACCGCCAGAGGGAACCCGGGGTCACGTGAGTGAATGGAAGACGGGATTCTATTATATGGCGCTGGGTGCAAATGTACCGATTGTATGCAGTTACTTGGATTGGGGTCGTAAAGTGGGAGGTGTTGGTCTAGCACTGACGCCAACAGGGGATGTGGATAAGGATTTCGAGACTCTCAAAGAATTTTATATCGGTATGGAAGGTAAGCGTCCAGAATACTTTTCAATCGACAGTATTAAAGCAAAGAAAACCGATAAGTAGTTAGTTAGGTGTCATTGTTTGCTAGCAGTGGCACCGGTTTCTTGTATGATCTTTCCTATTTTTTGTTAAATAACATGCCGTTATGCTGACTTCCATTCGGCTGCGCCGAGAAAAATAATGCGGCATTGGGATTCTAGAAGCGTTAAGCGCTCATTCTTTAGCACCGGGTTCTTATGTAGATCGAGCAGGTCAGTGGCACTATAGGCCAGCGTGCTTACGATAAGATCGGCAACCATTTTTAGTTGGGCGCTGGTCAGTGTTGGAAATGACTGTTGCTGCGCTAAATCGTTGACGATCTCCAACGCAAACACGTTGAGTTCATTGCGAATGGCATTTCTTATTGGTGGAGTGCCCCCGGAACGCCCCTGAGTCATAAATACAAATAGCTCACGGTGACTATTCAGGTGTTCATCGAAATTTTTAATGGACTCTTGTATCAACTGAGTGTGATTTTCGCTTTGCTCCCGCGCCGAACGAATCAGTTGTCGTAAACAGACGCTGAGCTCATCAACTAAGTTTAGGCCAAGCTCATTAGTATCCTTAAAATGTCGATAGAAAGCAGTGGGAACAATGCCTGCTTGTTTGGCTATCTCGCGGATGCTAATGGTCGCAAAGTTGCCACCTTCCTCAACTAATTGCAGGGCGGCATTTATCAGCGCGCTGCGGGTAAGGGCTTTCTTCTCTTTACGTGTGCTCATAGGGTCACTATCTTGCAGTTTGGCTTGGTAATGATGTTATTGTGCACAAGTGTACCTTTATTTGTGGAATATTGGTATTTTAATCACAACGGAAGTGATTGTTGTGCCTAAAAAAAGAGAACTTCGTTAGTTTTGGTGTCCTGTTGTCTACGAGGTGATTACTCTAAATGTCGGTAACATGTTAAAAAATAACGCCTTTTAATAAAAGTTTGGTTGGATGTTGACAGTGGGCGTCCATTCAATCAATATTCGGTGTACGGGTGGACACTAAGTTGTTCGCCGACAAAACAAGAGCCTCTCTGTACTGGATTGTTGGTTATGGGTATTGGGGGCTCACACTAATCACATAAAGGCGTATTATCATGAGTATTTTTCGTAAGGTCGATTTTTATAAAGATATGGTTCAGATTGGCTTGGGACGTGGGGTTGATGTGGTTGAAAAGGTGCATCTCACGATATCGGATTTCGTCATTGGGCGTGGAGAGGTTGTGGGGGCTATCAGCGATGAGGTGCGTACTGTTCGTGAGCAACATAATCGCCATGTTACTGATAGCTATCAGTTAGTTAGGGATTTGAACAGTCAGGTTGGTACGTCAATTTCAGAGCTCATTACGTCGTTGGAGAGCAGTAAATCTGTTGTCGCGATGGTTGATGAGATGTATGGTAGTAAAAGCGCATAAAGCAACGTAATTGGAGGATATTATGGGTGTGTTAGACAAATTAGAGCTTCTCAAAGATATGGTACAAGAGGCTGTTGATAAGGGTGCAACCACTGTCGAAGACGTACATCGTACGATTGCTGAAATACCTATTGAGCAAATGGAACGCAACGGTTTGTTGGATGCTGATGAGGCGCAAGAAAAGCGCGACCTGCACCACAAGACGGTGGGTACCGTTTACGATGCGATTCGCTCTATCAATCGTCAAGTAGGCGAGATGGCATCGGAAATGTTTGAAGCAGTAGAAGACGGCAAGCATGTGTCGGATGTTATGGATGAAAAAGAAAAGTAAGCGTTAGGAAAATAAATCTGTGTATACCGGAATAGTTCAAGCTTCTTGCCCCATTGTTCACGTTGAAAGAAAAGTGGGGCTGCACACGTTAACTGTATCTTTGCCCGTAGAATTGCTGGATGAGCTAGTCATTGGTGCGAGTGTTGGTATGGACGGCGTCTGTTTAACCGTTACGGTTATCGATGATCATTCAGTCTCTTTTGATGTGATGCAGCAAACGTTGTCGCTAACGACTCTTGGGGAGTTGGATACAGGTTCGGTCGTTAATATAGAGCGTTCTGCGAAGCAAGGTGTCGAAATTGGTGGGCATATTTTGTCGGGTCATATCGACAATACGGTGAAAATTGTCGCAATAGATACTCCGGAAAATAACCATATAATTACCTATCAAATTGACCCTGCGTTGATGCCATATGTCTTTAGTAAGGGCTTTGTCGGCTTAAACGGTTGTAGCCTTACGGTCGCGAGTATTGATAAAGCATTAGCACAATTCAGTGTATGCCTTATCCCAGAAACGATGCGAATTACCACGCACGGAATGAAGCGGGTTGGGGATCGGGTCAATGTTGAGATCGATAGGCAGACACAGGTTATCGTCGATACCGTAAAAGCATTCTTAGCAGAAAACATAGGTACTATTGCTTCTTTGCCGTGAGATTGCCGCGATTGAAATTCGGTGAGTTATCCACCCTTGATTAAGAAATAAAAGGACAGTGTTATTAATCATATGTCAGAGTTAAGCCAAGCGTTTGACCTCAGTTCCCCTGAATTTGTTGCTAACCCTTACCCAACTTATGAGAGATTACTGGCGGACGCACCTATCTATTGGTGTGAAGAGCGAGAGTTTTATTATGTGTCTCATCAGCCCTATGTGAAGGCGTTATTCTTAGACCCGCGAGCATCCTCTGATAGGGTGAAGCCCATGGTGGCTAATCTAAATGATATGCAGCGCCAGGCGGTGGAGCCACTTACATCGACGTTGTCGAAGTGGATGTTATTTCAAGACCCACCAGAACATACACCGATACGGAAATTGGTGAACCAGGCGCTGTCCGCTAAAGTGATATCTACGATGCAGGCGGATATTCAGAGTATTGTGGATGAATTGATCGACGATATTGTTAACGCGGACGAGTGCGACTTAATAGCCGATTTTGCCTATCCGTTGCCTGCGATCGTGATTGCGCTAATTCTGGGTGTTCCCGTAGAAGATAGGGATAAGATAAAGGCTTGGTCTACTACCATTGCTCAGTTTTTGGGTGCGAAAACTGACCTTTCTATGGTGGCCAAGGCTCAGCAGGATATTTTGGCGGCGAAGGCCTATTTCGCTACTTTACTGCAGCAGGAGCGGAGCTCACCGAGAGATAACGTTATGTCTCAAATGCTAGCGTTACAGGGTCGACAACCGTCATTTACGGATGAGCACCTTATTGCGAATTGTATTTTATTGATTTTCGCAGGGCACGAAACAACCACCAACTTAATTGGTAATGCTTGGTTAACACTGTTACAGCACCCTGAGCAATTGGCCGCGCTGAGAGCTGATCCTCGATTGGTTGATGCTGCCATTGAGGAATGCTTACGTTACGAAAGCCCGGTACAGCGTATGGGGCGTTTGGTGAAGGAGCCTATTACTCTGGGTGATGAGATTTTGTTGCCGGGAAAAAGGGTGCTGCTATTAATGGGGGCTGCGAATCGTGATGGTGCATTTGTTGATGACCCTAACCGGTTTAATATTCATCGTTCAGCATCACGACACTTGGCGTTTGGTCACGGGATTCACTTGTGTTCTGGCGCAGCTTTGGCTCGCCTTGAGACAAAGTTAGCATTGTTGAGTTTGTGTCAGCGATTGGAGCGCAGTGAGTTACTGGATTCTCAGCCGCAGTGGACGTATAACCTTGGAATGCGTGCGATGGAGCGCTGCCCGCTAAAGAACAGTGGCAGCACAGGCCCATAGTCCTTCGGGTAAATTTTCGAGAAATTCTGTGGGAGTAGTAGGGCAAGATTTGGGATAATGGTATGCTTCACGCTTTATCAGAGTTCGACCCAAAAGCCAGTGTCTGGGTCTTGAGAAGTAAAGTGAGTTCACATGTCTGAGCAGTATGACCTTCGATTTGGTGGTATCGCGCGTTTGTATGGCGCGAATGCCACCGCAGTTTTTAAGCAAGCCCATGTTTGCGTGATTGGTATCGGTGGTGTGGGTACTTGGGTGGCGGAAGGTTTTGCGCGATCAGGTTTTGGTGAGATTACTTTGATTGACATGGATGATATCTGTGTCACTAATATTAATCGTCAGATTCATGCATTGCAGAGTACTGTTGGTCAGTCAAAAATAGAGGTGATGGCAGCTCGTATTGCTGATATTAATCCCGAATGTAAGGTTAATATTATCGAGGATTTTGTGACGCGGGATACAGTTGCAGAGCACCTGACCAACCGATTTAATTATGTCGTTGATGCCATTGATGGCGTGTCCTCAAAAGCCGCGATTGTGGCTCACTGTAAGCGTAATAAAATCAAAGTGATTACCATAGGCGGTGCTGGTGGGCAGATTGATCCCACTAAAGTGACCACTGGCGATGTGAATAAAACATTTAATGACCCCCTGATGAGAAAGCTTCGCGCGACGTTGCGTCGGCACTATGGTTTTTCTCGTAATGCTGCTCGTGTTTACGGTGTTTCGTGTGTTTATTCGACCGAACAATTGCGTTACCCTCAGGCGGATGGTTCTATTTGTCAGCAAAAGATCTTTGCCGACGGGGATACAAAGCTAGATTGCGAAGGTGGTTTTGGCGCGGCTGCGATGGTGACCGCAACGTTTGGTTTTGTTGCGGTTTCAAAAGTGATAGAAAAAATGCTACGTGCGGCTGAGCGAAAAGCGCAGGAAGCACTTAAGGATTCTGAGCAATAGCAAGAATGCGCTGGTTAATGGCATGCAGTCCGTTGTTTCGAGACGGGCTTAGGTGCTTGCTTAGCCCAAGGGTATCAAATAGCGTTTCGACATTGCTGGATAGGATATCTTCAGGTTGTCGGCCGTTATAATAGCTCAGTAGGATAACCGATAGCCCTTTGATTATTCGTGCATTGCTATCAATTGAAAACTCAAGCGTAATTGTCTCAGACGCTGAATTTGACTGGGTATGTGAAAGCCAAACGGTACTGTCACAGCCAGGCACTATATGTTGTTCTGAGCGCAAGTGTTCGGGATAGGCGGGCAGCTGCTTTCCTAATTGCATGATCATTCTGTAGCGTGATTCCCAGCCCCTGGCCGCGAGCAAAGATTCTGTTAGGGCATTGATATCGGGTAGTGTGCTAACTGGAACAGGTGTTGAGTCGTTTCCTGTTGTTTTCTCCGCCGCTAGGATTTTTTCCAAGCAGTCAAAGCCGTGGTGTACCTCAGCTTCGGTATTGTAAAAAGAAAATGACATTCGTAGTGTGCCATCAAGACCTAAGTGCTGCATTAACGGCATTGTGCAGTGGTGCCCAGTGCGGACAGCAATGCCTTGTTTGTCTAATAGCATCCCTATATCACTGGCGTGGTACCCGCTAATGTTAAATGATAATAAACTAACAGTAGGTTGTACTTGGCGTACTAGTTCGAGGTTGGGAATGGCACAGGCCCTTTTTATGGCAATGGCGCGTAAATTATCTTCATGTTGAACGCGGGCATCGCTGTCCAACGATTGAATAAATCGAATGGCGGCGCCGAGACCAATTGCGCCAGAAATATTCGGTGTGCCCGCTTCGAATTTGAAGGGCAGTCTGTTGAAGGTTGTACCGTCAAAAGAGACTCTTTCAATCATCTCCCCGCCCGCTTGCCAAGGCGGCATATTGTTGAGATATTCGCTCTTGCCATACAGTACGCCAATGCCTGTGGGTCCAAACATTTTGTGACCGGAGAAGCAGTAAAAGTCGCAATCTATATCTTGCACATCAATGGCAAAGTGCGCGACCGCTTGGGCGCCATCAATCAGTGTGGTGGCACCGACGGATTTGGCTCGTTTGATCATTTCCTTGACCGGGTTGATGGTTCCAATGCTATTGGAGGCATGGCAGATAGCGAGCACTTTGGTTTTGTGTGTGAGTAGGGTTTCGAATGCCGAAAGGTCCAATTGATTGTCTTGAGTGACCGGAATAACCTTGAGTGTTGCCCCGGTTTGCTCGGCGACTATTTGCCATGGCACGATATTGGCGTGGTGCTCCATTACCGAGACAAGTATTTCGTCGTCAGGGGATAGATTTGATCGACCATAACTTTGGGCGATGAGGTTTATTGATTCTGTTGTGCCTTTGGTCCAAATAATTTCATGACTATGGCGGGCATTGATGAAGTGCTGGACCTGAGATCTTGCTAGTTCAAATTGTTCTGTCGCTTGCGTACTGAGAAAGTGGCTGGCACGGTGAACATTGGCATTGTGTTGTTGGTAGTACTGGTTAATGGCATCGATAACCAATGTTGGCTTTTGGGTCGTCGCGGCATTATCAAAGTAAACCAATGGATGTCCATTGGCGGTTTCCTGTAGTATGGGGAATGCTTGGCGCAGCTGGTTAAGGTTAAGCGTGCTCAATGGGACGTCCACGGTAATTGAAGTTTGAGGCTTTATATTGGCTATATTATGGCAGAAAGAGGTGGGCGACACCCGCTATGAAGTACGCTCCGCGGGTAAAACCTGTCGATTATACACAAACGGCGTGCTGCATAGTCAATATAACCCTAGCCAAGTGATTACTGGCAGCGTATGGGATTTGTTATTGCTTCCAGCTTTCTGTGTGCCGGAGCAGCAAGTCAAGCGTGTTTTGGTGCTGGGTGTGGGTGGGGGGGCAGTGTTACATCAACTCAATAGTTTGCTCTCACCGGAGATTATTATTGGTGTTGAATTGTCAGAAGAGCATCTCTATATTGCAAAAAAATTCTTCGGTTTAACCAAGTCCAATGTAGTGCTGCATCGTGCCGATGCGGTGTCTTGGTTGAAAGCCTATCAGGGACCTCCTTTTGATCTCATTATTGATGACTTATATGGTGATGATGGCGGTGAGCCGGTTCGTGCGGTTGCACTAACGCGTTCTTGGGTTACTCAATTGCTATCTCATCTGGGGCGAGAGGGCGTCTTGGTGGTGAATACGGTGTCGGGTAAAGAGTTAGCTGCATCCAGCCTGATGGTCGAGGGTGTTATGGAGCAGCATTTTTCGTCGGCTTTTCGTTTTGCTACTCCTTTGTGCCACAACGCGGTGGGGGCTTTCTTTAAGTCTAGTGTAGTGCTGGCAACATTACGCCAGCGTATTGTTGCGAACGCTGTGCTGGAGAAAGCAGAGCGTTCTGGGTTACTAAAATATACGACGCGTAAATTACTGTAATCAGTGTTTATGTTTGTGCGTTAGCGTTTACAGTGAATAAGTGTAAAGCTACTATTTTTGGCCAGCACGCGGACTTTCTCAAAGAGGTCGTTGGCTTTGCGTTCCAAGGGAATAAATTGGTTAACCACAAACAGCGCATTGCCTTTAGCGTGCAAGTGCTTGTGGGTTTGCTCGAGGAATAGCTGGGTGAGATCATTTTCAACAGCAAAGCCTTGGTGGAACGGCGGATTACACAGGATTAGGTCGAAGCGCCCCCGGATAGATTGGGCGCAATTATCTGCAATTACCTGATATTCGACATCGGTACTTTTCAGGTTTTGTTCGCAACTCACGAGTGCCGCTGCATTATTGTCAGTTGCGGTTATCTTGTTTAGTGGGGTGAGCGATGCTGCCATGAGTGACAGGTAGCCGTATCCGCAACCTAAATCTAATAACGTTTCCGGTTGTTTGTGTAATGAATTAAGTAATTCAGGTAGATGCTGGATTAGGAATTCGCTGCCTTTGTCGGTTTTATTCCAGCCAAATTGGCCGGGTTTGCTAACAAAGGATTGGCCTGTTTGAGATAGCTCTCGCAGGGATGTGTAATCTTTGTCATCCAAGCGCGCGCTGGAATCAGCTGTTCCTTTTGAAAGGATCGCTAGGTGTGATGATTGACCGCCCTTTGTTTTTTCACTTCCGCCATTGAGGTATTTGTTGGCTTTATCAATGTAGGTCTTCACGCCTTCATTTTTATAGCCCGCGATAATTAGCTTACCCTCGGGCTTAAGGATTCGATAGGCTTGATTGATTACGTGGTGAACCACCGCCTTTTCTTTCGAGACGCGATAGAATAATTGGTCAACCGAATTATTTTCAAACTTAGAAAAATCGAAGTCGCTAAATGTGCACTCAACCTTGTTTTGGGCAAGTTGCTGCTGAAGGTCAAAGCGATTACACATTAGTGTCAGTGGCACGGGGCTGCGCTTGGTGACACCAGAGATATCGGCTGCGGTTAAGTTCTCGTCGAGCACCCAGAGGTTTGATGTTGCTGCAGAGTCAGATGCATGGAGTGTTTGAATGAGTAATTGTAGGGCTAGGTCAGTCATTTTATGCTGTCGATCTCTGCTTGAGTTAAGGGTCTGTATTCGCCTGAAAGAAGGTCGGGATCAAGTGTGATCTGACCAATGGCAGCGCGGTGTAGCGCGATGACTCGGTTGTTCGTCGCACCGAACATGCGCTTTACTTGGTGGTAACGCCCTTCTGAAATGATGAGTTCAGCGGTGTTCTCAGTAAGTATATTGAGTACTGCGGGATGAGTGGGTTTTAACTCGTCCTTTAGCATAATGCCCTGCTCGAATAGAGCGACTGAATTGGGATCTATAGGAGCCTTCGTTGTAGCCAAATAACGTTTGTTACATTTTTTCTTGGGGCTGGTTATATTGTGTAGCCATTTCCCGTCATCTGTTAGCAACACTAAGCCAGTGGTATCAATATCAAGTCGACCGGCAATATTCAGCTTTTCGTACATCGGCTCGTCTATAAGTAGATCGAGTACTGTTGGGTGTTCTGCATCCCGATTGGCGCTAACAACCCCTTCCGGTTTGTTGAGCATAAAGTAACGAGGCGAGGCCTCGTTGATTGCTTGTCCGAATAAGGATATTTCTTGATCGGTATTTACGTGTGCGGATCCGCTTTTTGCGACGATTCCGTCAACAACAGCTTTACCCTGTTTAATGGCTTTTTTGATTTCTGTCCGGCTAATGCCTGTGCTGTTGCTGAGCAATTTATCAAGACGCATAAAGGGGGTAACTTGTGATAGATGGGTTTGGAGCCTCATTGTACTGGTAACTCCCAAAGGCGCCAAATTTCTAGCGTGATCTTTTGTGAGCCTTATGTGCTAAGGTGGTTGTTAACAATAAGAAGGGAGGGATATATGGGATTACGGACGAACTCATGGCTATTTATGCTGCTGGTTGTCTTGTGTGTATTGGTACCAATTTTTGGGCTAACGGTACCGGTGAAGTTTAATGAAGTGACCATCGAGAATGTAATTAAATTATTGGCGACCATTTTTGTCGTGACGTTGTTTATGGAGCGAGCACAGGAGGTTATCCTCACGACCCTGCGGGCTCGCAGTTCTGAAATACTTGAACTGGCAATTCGTAAACATAAGCGAGTAATACAGCGAATCAAAAGGATTGATCCTGATCAGGTGGTTGATGAAGCGCTTTATGATCGACTGGAAGAGGCGCGTGTGGAGAAAATGGAGTACCGCTCCTATACGCGAGTATTGGCGTTGCGCTTGGGTTTGTTGCTGGGGTTGCTTATCAGTATTGCTGGGGTGCGAAGTTTAGGGGTGCTGGTTGATCAGGCGACGTTATTGGAATTGGGTAGAATTCAATTGGCGTTATTCAATGTAGTTGACGTGCTGCTGACCGGTGGGGTTATCGCGGGTGGTAGTGACGGTATCCATAAGATGACGGAGCTGTATCGGTCATATGTTGATATTAATGTGAAGCGAAATAAACGTAAGAAGAGGGAGATGGATGTAGCGGATAGTTAGCCGCTAGGATGTTGCTTGCGTACTTTTCTAGTGTGCTTTGCTCGTGTACCTACAGGCACTCTACTGACCCTCGTGGTCGGTAGAGTGCAAATGTATAGCTCTATACTCTACTGCTCTTTGTCAAAGAAGAATTGCTCTTCACCAAAAGCAGGTTCCAGATGGTTTAACCAGGTGGCAGTTTCGGAATACTTAGCAAAGAACGGGCGTTGAACCCAGTCTGAGTCACGTCCTTGAATAAAGCGAAGTACAAAGACTTTTTCACCGTTCACTTCGGTGATGCCTTGGATCTCAACCTTACCAGGGTCTGAGCTCATTGATGGGCCTCGAGCGGTTCGGCCGATGCCCGATACTTGCTTCATCGCATTGCGATAGATGTCCCAAGCCTGCGCTAGAGGGACTTCGAAGTAGTGGCGAGCCCCAGTGTCACGTTCAATAAACATGTAATAAGGAATGATGCCAAGGTCAACTTGGGTTTGCCATAAGCGAGCCCAGTCATCGGCATTGTCATTGATATGCTTAAGTAGTGGCCCCTGTGAGCGGATTACGGTGCCGGTGTTACGAATTCGGTTGACGGCTTCTATGGCGATATCGGTTTCTAGTTCGCGCCAATGATTGTAATGCGCCATAAATGCCAAGTGCTTGCCGCTTGCGATAATATCTTCAAATAATGCTAAGAGGTCTGCTGCATCGTCGTCAGTAACGAAGCGCTGGGGCCAGAAACTGAGAGCTTTAGAGCCGATTCGTATGGTTTTTATGTGGGAAAACTCTTCACCTAATAATGGTTCAAGGTAAGCTCGAAGATTTTTCGTCTTCATTACCATGGGGTCGCCACCGGTGATCAATACATCAGTAACTTCTTTATGCTCAAGTAAGTATGCTTGTAGTTGGCCAGATTCTTTTGCGGCTATTTTAAGTTCGTTGTCGCCAACAAACTGAGCCCAGCGAAAGCAAAATGTACAGTAGCTGTGGCAAACCTGGCCGGCACTAGGAAAAAATAATACAGTCTCACGATACTTATGCTGTAGCCCATTGATTCGTTCGCCGTTGACAGTCGGGATATTTTTTTCCAGCTGGCCCGCAGGGTGAGGATTCATTTCAGCGCGGATTTCTTTGATAAGCTGATCCAGCTCAGCTTTGGGCATCTCTTCTTCGAGAGCCTTTGCTACGGCGTCATAGAAACGTGGCTCCAGCATTTCGCGCTGTGGAAAGGTAAGCTGGTAAATCGGGTCGTTAGGTACAGCTTTCCAATCAATCAGCTCAGAAATAACGTATTCATTAACACGAAAGGGAAGCACGCTGGCGACAACTTTCATCTCAAACTGTATCTGCTCAGAGAGGTTTTTTAGCTGTTGGATCTTACCCAGTTGTCGGGCGGTATACACCTTAAACTTCTGGGGCGGAAATTGTGCGATATCTTCATTAAGCGCGATGATCGTCGAGTCAGTTGCCATTGTCTACTATTAACCTTTGGTGTTATCTTTGGTGCGTGCGTACGGATGAGACTCTGCAGGTTTCCTTAAGGACCTAGGCATGGAAACGGCTAGAAGCGCCAGCCTGCGTTCGGTTTAGGGTCCAGAGTAAATAATCAACCTGAGAAAGCGCGGTAGTTTACCATAGAACACCTTCACAATTGAGCATTAGATTTCACCGTGGTCATATTCGTTGTTGTTTGGACTTGTAGTACACTCCATTATCCCTTCATTTTGTAATGTTTTAAGGTAGAAGTCTTGTGTTAAAAATCTCATTAAATGTCTCTATTCCCGATGATGAGATGGAGTTGTCAGCGATTCGAGCTCAAGGCAGCGGTGGACAAAATGTGAATAAGGTGTCGTCAGCGATTCATCTCCGCTTCGATATTAAAGCCTCTACGTTACCGGAATTTTACAAGCAGCAGTTGCTTGCGCTTAGGGATCGTCGGATAACGAAAGATGGCGTGATTATCATCAAAGCTCAACAGTATCGGACCCAAGAAAAGAATAGAGAGGATGCACTATTGCGTCTACAGGAGTTAGTTAAGTCGGCAGCGGTTGTGCAAAAAGCACGGCGAGCCACAAAGCCCACAAAAGGGTCGCAGAAACGACGGGTGGACAGTAAAACTCAAAGGGGGAAAACGAAAGCCCTTAGAGGCAGAGTCTCTGAGTAACGAGGGGCGAGAAAGTGGCGGCTAAGCGTTCCCGATTAGATCGATTTATTAGCAGTAAATTACGGGTGAAGCGTGGTGATGTTCGCCTGATGCTAGCGCGGGGTATTGTGACGGTTGATGGGATTACCGCGCGTGATATTCATCAGCAGGTAAATGAATTCTCGACGGTGGTGTGCGATAACACCGTGTTGCAAGAAAATACAGCCCGCTATTTGATGTTGTATAAGCCAGCAGGAGTGGTGAGTGCAACAAAGGATCTTGAACACCCTACCGTAATGGATTTATTGGGAGGAGAGAGCTCGTCTGGGTTGCATATTGCTGGGAGATTAGATTTGCATTCAACCGGACTATTGCTATTGACGAATAATGGTGAGTGGTCGAGTGCGTTATCGTTACCACAGAATAATGTCGAAAAGATATATCGAGTAGAGGTGGCTAAACCTATAACGGATGATTATGTTACAGCGTTTGCAGCCGGTATGTATTTCGCCTATGAAGACATCACGACTCGACCCGTGACATTGCGAATTGTGAGCGAGTATGTGGCTGAGCTACGATTGGTGGAAGGGCGTTATCACCAGATTAAGCGAATGTTTGGGCGATTTAGGAATCCAGTGGTATCGTTGCATCGCGTATCAATAGGGCCTGTGTGTTTGGATGAGAATTTGCAGCCTGGTGAAAGTCGGGAGCTCACCGATAAGGAAATTCATTTGACCTCGTTTTAAACGTGATGCCTCTGGTTGATGAATAGCGATTGAATTTTTCAACGTTGCCCCTATTAACGAGTGACTAGCAATCGTGTTATCAAGGAATGACCATGAAATTATTAGCTCAAGAACAAATCAATATAAACGTCAAAGCCGCTGATGTATTTTCCTTTATTTCTGACTTAGAAAATTTTGGGCGTTGGTTCCCTGGGGTTGTCGATATTCAGTCAGAGCAGCGTAATGCAGATAATATTGTTGGGAAAACGTATATAGAGACTGTCGATATACCTGTTACGGGAAAGCAGAAAATACACATTACTGTTAAAGAGCTAGAAGAGCACTTTATTGCGACTGAGGGTCGGTTTAAGCCACTCATGCCAAGAATGGAAATGCGCGTGGAGCCGATTGATGATAGTCGCTGTCACATGTCTTGGTCGATGTTTAGTCGAAATGAAAGTGCTGTTTTTTCCTGGGTGGTATTGCCAATTTTTCGGTGGGTGATGAGTAAACGTGCCAAAGTGGCGGTAGGTCAATTAAAAAGTATGTTGGAAGCTCATCACTAAAGGTGTGTTGATAGGAAGGGTAGGCATGCAGAGCAGTACTTGTCTGCATGCTTGTTATGGGATTCAAGTCAGTATTTTCTTAAACCATTGTCTTTTTTAGTCGGCGCTTTCGAATAAATGCAAATATGCCGAGGGACAATATAGCAATGGTTCCAAATGATCCGCCGTGCCCTTCTGATGTAGAGCTGTAGTGTCCATCGTTGTATCCATCACTATGCCCGTCATCGTATTCGTCATAATTGTCGTATTCCTTGCTCTCTATTGATAGACCGTTGCTACGCGTGGTATCCGATGTGGCAAGCAATGCGCCGGTGCTCGCTTGTCGTAATTCTGCTCTTATGTGGTAGGTATCAGCCTCATACCCTGCATCAAGTGATACATCGGAAACCTCTTTGTCTGCCGATTGAAAGCCCGTAATAAGGTACTCATCAGTCTGATATAGTTTGGTTGTATTTTGAAAGCGATCGATGATAAACACTGATAATTCAACCCATTCCGATCCAAAAGATACATCGGCATCAACGGTGACTTCTAACTCTGGATAAAATCCGTCATTGTCGAAGTCTCCTGTTAACGCAATGGATAACTCCTGGATAGTGAATACCGTCGCGTCAGAATCTAAATCTATTTCTTCTAAGAATCGGCCATATAAATCATCATCGTCGTTTGCGCTTATACTGTCCAATCGTTCATGGGTAAAAGCATCAAATATGTCGATTCTTATATCGTATACATCTCTATCGTATCCGTCGGTGAGTGACGTGGTGACCTCATAGCGATCTGATGATGCATTCCCAATTATAGTGAAGTCGTCGCTAACGTAGTACAGGTGCTCTTCGTGACGGTTATCAAGATATAACTTTGCATAGATACGATCATTAATAAAATTAGTGTCTGCGTCAAATGTGACTCGGAATCGATGGTAATACCCATCGCCGTCGTTGTCAGTGATGTAGTCAAAGTCGGCGTCATATATCCACGTGGTGCTACTGGCTAAATGCGATGCTTTATTCGCTCTGTTGTCGGATTCTTTTTTGGCCGCTTTTGCCTGAGGAGAGGAGAGGGCTATGCCGCCAGAAGATTTACTGTTACTTGTTAATAACACCTCTTTAATTACTGCTGTTTCGATCGCAAAAGCAGCACGGCTAGTTAAGAATGAACTCCCAATGATGAGTGTGATCAGTGTTAGTAGCGGTAGTATGGATAGGTTATTGGCATGGGTGTTCATGGTGTGTCTTCCTGTTGATGTGTTTCAATAATTCCATTTAAACAGGCTCAATCTGAATCGATGCTGAATGGCGTGATAACTAAAATATGAATGTTTTAGCTTGCGTTTAGGTTGTTCAGTTTCGGTTCAGGGATGGGGGAGTAATCTGGTTTCAGCATCCAAAAAGGAGAATGATCATGACGAGTAAAACAGTATTTAACCGATTCAGTCGAAAGAGCGTAGTTACCTTCATTGTTGCAATACTCTGTGGCGGAGCGGCCAGTTCAAGTTATGCTCGTCATGATAATATTGCTAATGAGGTGGTCGCCGGTGCGATAATTGGTACCGTAGTGGTAGGGCTAGCGCTTGCCGAAGGGCATAGGAAGCGTCATCGAGATCACCATTACCATGGGGATCACCGCTGTTATAAGCATCATCCGGTGAGGACCTCTCATAATAATCATTACGGTCACAACAATAGACACAAGCATCGTCACAATAATCGCCATAACCATGGTTACAATCATAACCACCATAAGCGTTATGTCAGTCACCATTCTGACCGAGGTCACCATAAGCACTATCGTAAGCATCATCGTCAAAGTGAGACCCATCATTATTACAACGAGAAGCCTCGTTATAGCCAGGACAAGCGTCATAGCCAAGATAAACGCCAAAATTCACGGCATTATTCGCGAAATGGCAGTAGTGAGGGGTATGTCTCAGTTAGAAACTTTTAGACTATAGATGGGGTTGTGCCGACCTTCTTATTCTTCAAACACCTTACTATACTGAGATCTTCGTGAGTTGATATCAGTGTTGTAAGGTGTTTTTTTGTGAAAGTAAGACCCTCTTTTCTAATTGTCCTGGTTTTGTCTCTACTCTTGTCGTTTGTTATGAGTCGTATGTCTGTCGAAAAGCGCAACTTGCTGTTTGATGCGTTGGGTATGCCTAAGCTAGCTAGGATTGTGCCTGGTGTGGTAGTTATCCCGCTAGAACAGGGGCGTCAGCGAGTGGAGGAGGTCATCGAGAGCTTTGAAACCCACATGACAGCGTGTTACACCCCAAAAACACGTAAAACATCTGATGTCGAGGTCCAAGGCCAGGTATTCAAATGGGTCGATGCAGAAGGAAAGGTACACTATGGTGATAAGCCAAAGGGACTTTCTGCTGAAAATTTGAGCGATCGGTATGCAATGGAAAAACAGTATTTTAGGATGTCGGTGGCGTCTGCGGGGGGCAGTCTGCCGCCGTTCTTACATGATCGGCTTTCTGCGGATCTGCGTCAGCTGTACTTTGTGCTATCTCGCTGGTTACCAGATCAATACATTAAACAAGTAGAATTGAATGTAAAAGTGTTTAATGATCAGGAAGCCTTTGATCTTTATCGTGAAAAGCATGTTCCTGGCCTTACAACGTCATCAGGTTTTTACAAGCCTTCGCTGGATGAGGCTGTCGTCATGGCCCAAGTTGATGCTTCCGATACTCGGGCGATTGGTCGACACGAAGCAACCCACGTTATTAATGCCGGCTTATATGGTCGTACGCCAACCTGGTTTAATGAGGGATTGTCGGAGTACTTCGAGCGACTTAAGATTGAAGGGCAAAGCAAAACAGTGGAGCCGTCTTCACACCATATTGCCTTATTGAAAGATAAGTTGGCTAATGACGAATTGTTAATGCCCAGTGAGTATCTTGCGATTAAAGGTAGGGCGTGGCGTGACTACGATCAAAGCATGATGTATGCGATGGCATGGTCCATCGTACATTTTATGATGCAGGATTCATTGGGCAGAGAAACCATGAAATCCTTAATGACACATATGGCAGCAAATTATTGCCAGCCGGTAGATACATTAGATTTTATCGAGCAGCATTATGTTGGCGGGATAAAATCCTTTACAGAGCGTTGGCGTGTCGCCATCATCTCTGACGACTTTCAACGTCACCGGTATTAATTCGAATTGCAGTAGGGGGTAGTAGTGAAATCCAATTATCGGCATCTTGCAGCCTGTTATGAGGCGCTGGACAACGCAACCACATTTGACGATTGGTTAAGTAACGCAGAAGAAATTGATGCACTGGAAGGCCACAGTCGATGGCGAGAAAAGGATGCGTCTGGTTACTACCCTTATCAGTTGCTTCAAGAACAGATAGATGTCTTGGCGGAATACAAAGAAAAGTGTCGATACGATTTGCTAGTGCCGTATTTGCAAGAAAGTCTGCATAGAACATTGGGTGAATTAACAGACTCCCATCTTTACGACACATCGTTAGTCGGTACTAAGTACTTGGTGGAACAATATCTGGATGAAGTGGAAAGCACATTGGAGTATTTGTGCGATACGGATTTTGATTTTATCAACGATGAAAAGAAACTTAAACTGTTTAGAAATGCACGTAACAATTTTGGTCGTAGTGCGCTTATGCTAAGTGGCGGTGGAGCTTTTGGTATATATCATCTTGGTATTATCAAAGCGCTGCTGGAACAGGGGCTGTTACCACCGGTAATTTCTGGCACTAGCATGGGTGCAATCGTCACGGGATTGGTGGGGACTCATTCTGACAGTGAGCTGCTACAGAAATTAAGTGTTCCTGAAGATAACGACTTTAGCCCGATAAAGCATTACTCAATACAAGACGTATTCTCGAATAAAACACTATTGGAATCAGATCAACTGTTGCAGTGTGTTTCGAATAATATTCCTGAATTGACTTTCCTGGAAGCGTATAAGCTGACGGGGCGAGCAATTAGTATTACGGTCTCTCCTACTCGTGCAGGTCAGAAAGCACGCTTACTGAACTACAAGACTGCGCCTGATGTACTGGTCGCGTATGCATGTCAAGCATCCTGCTCTATTCCTGGCGTATTCGCTCCTGTGCAGCTGAAAGCTAAGGATGCCGAAGGTAACATCGTTCCCTTCATGGAAACTGAGCTATGGGCAGATGGTGGGGTCAGTACCGATATACCGATGGCGCGTATTGGTCGATTGTTTAACGCAAACCATTTTATTGTTAGTCAGGCTAACCCTCATGTATTACCTTTTGTTTCAAATCGCATAAAGTCTGGGTTCGTACCTATGATGCTAGATTTTGCATCTTCTAGTATTCATGCTCAGTGGCATCAAGTCATTTCTGTGACGCGAAAGCATACCCAAAACAGAAAGCTGCGCTTTTGGATGGATCGAGCTGATGCGCTATTGGGACAGGATTACCTTGGGGATATTAATTTGCACCCTGACTTTCCGTTAAAGAAATACTTAAAGGTTATGGCAAATCCCACGGATGAAGAAATCCATGATTTCATTTTGACGGGGGAGAAATCAACGTGGCCAAACCTGGCGAAGATCAGAAATCACACGCGTATAAGCCGTGTGTTAGCGCGGTGTTATGAAAAGTGCTATGCCAAATATCATGGTCGTAATCATCGCAGTGAACTTGTGGGTAAAGACCGTGGGGATCAGAATAATACGGACCCCAAAGTGACAGATATAGGTTCCGGCTCTTCTACTAAAAATTTGGCGGTATGAGCGAGAAGAATGATATAGATAAGTGTGATCCGCAGTGGTGGGTGTACATTATCCTGTGTAGTGACAGCTCGTACTACACAGGTATTACCACTGATGTCCCTCGTCGCTTTGAGCAGCATGAGAATGGAAAAGGGGCAAAATATTTTTATGGAAGAAAGCCCGTTGAAGTTGTCTATAGTGAATCAGGCCATGACCGCAGCAGTGCGAGTAAGCGAGAGGCGGAGATAAAGTCTTTTTCGAGAAAGAAAAAGATGACGTTATTCGAAGTCTAATAATTCGTCTAGCACAGAACCTCCGCCCAGCGCGAGGCCATATCCATATTGCTCGTGTGATACCAATTCCGGCGGTAGAAACTCTAAAAAGTAGGACTCGCCTGCGCTATGCACATAGGAGCCACCATGGAACAGAGTGCGGCTTTCATCACCGCATCGGGTGATAATTAACTCATCTTGTGCGCGAGTAAACGCAACGTAAAGTACTCGACGCTCCTCCTCTTCTGCGTCTCTATCCCCTAGGCTACGAATATGTGGATAAGCACCTGGTTGCACTCCTAGGCAATAACAAACCGGGGCTTCTGCACCTTTGGCGCTGTGTACCGTGATAACAGTGACCAAGTCATCTTCTTCGATACTCTCGGCTTCTGAATTGGATACCGGGTCCATTGTGTAGGCTTCGACAAAGCCCAGCAGGTCTTTGTACCGACGGGCAAGATCGGACAATAAGCGAAGGTCGCCTGCGCGGGACTCCCAGCGGTCATACCGTGTCATGAATGTTTGTTCCATCATCTCAACACCGAGTTTGATGGCCTCAGAAGGATTGTTCCGCTGACTTTGGATCGCGAGAATACCATCAATGATTTCTTCTCTCTTTCCTATCTTTTGACGTAATAAACCTTCAATTGTTTCGTCTGAGTCTGCTTCAAGCAGGGCGCTAACAATCTTTGACGCCGTGGCATCACCGATTCTTGGCCAGCATTTAAGGTAGCGAATCCAGGCTAATTCATCGGTTCGGTTTAGGGCTGCTCTACATAACGAGAGTAGGTCTTTAACATGTGCGGCTTCTAATAAGCTGGTTCCCCCGACGAATCGGTAAGGTATGCCGGAGTCTATCAACGCGCCTTCAAGTGTTTTAGCCGCCCAAGCCGAGCGAACCAATACCATATGATCGCTCCATTTAGCATCATTATCCTTGCGTTCACTGAGGTCGCTGGCAATCCATGAGGCTTCGTCAAATTTACTTTCGAAATCAATCAGTGCTGGTGCAAGTCCACTGCCGCGAGCAGCGCTGAGTTGTTTGTTATAATCGATGGATGATTTTTTTAGCAGCCAGTTTGAAATATCTAGGATTTCTTGAGTGCTACGGAAGTTCTGTTCCAACTTAAAGACGTTGGAGTCAGGCAGGCGTTCTGAAAAAGAATGGATATTCTTAAAATCGGCCCCCCTAAAGGCGTAAATGGATTGCGCATCATCCCCAACGCAAAATAAATTTGCGCTGGAAAGGGCTTGTAGAATACGCCATTGTAAGGGGTTGGTATCTTGCATCTCATCTACGAGGATGTGTTGATAAAGCCCGCCAATCTTTTTCGCCAGTTCAGGGTTCGCTTCGATGCCTTTAACGAATAAATGCAATATATCATCGTAGTCTAAATACTTGCGCTCGGCCTTTCGTAGTTCATAGCGTTTACCAATGGTTTCGGTGAGCGCGCAGAATTCTTCATCCAACTCTGTGAAGTTGATAAGGTATTCCGATAACGGTAAGCAGCAATTTTTGGCGTAGGACAAGTAATTAAGTAGGATTGCGGCTTTAGGAAACTCTTTACGGTGTTTCTTTTCCACGACTTCGCCGCGAATCAATTGCACTAAACTCTTGCTGTCATCTCTATCGATTACCACGCGATCTTCAACGCCAAATGCTTTTGGAATTCGGCGCATGATTTGGAGACAGAAGTGATGAAAGGTACCGGCGGTGATGGTTTTCGTCGCCGGTCCTAAGTCTTTCTCCAGTCGCATCAGCATTTCTTTTGCTGCTCGGCGGGTAAAGGTGAGCATCAATAACCGGTTGGTGGGGGTTCCCTGTTTAACCAGGTATAGGACGCGCCCGATGATCGTGCGGGTTTTTCCGGTACCCGCTCCAGCGAGTATCAGTAGATGTTTGGCATCGCCTTGGTAATGGGCTGCGGCAGATTGTTCATTGTTTAGTTGCATAGTCAGGCATTATACTGGGGATTGATTGATATTGCTCTCATCAAGCATTACTTAAATACGTCGCTGCAGTAAGGCAAATTTATGGCTAATCGACAAAGTGTGATTCTTATTGGTATGCCGGGGGCGGGGAAAAGTACGTTAGGTATTTTACTCGCGAAGGAGCTTGGCTTGGATTTCCTTGATACGGATGTCGCGATCCAGGTCCGTGAACAGCGTTCGCTGCAAGATATCTTGGATGCAGATGGCTACTTGTCGCTACGTAATGTGGAGGAGCAGGTGTTGTTGGCGACAGAATGCCATCAAAAGGTCATCGCCACTGGAGGCAGTGCAGTATATAGCGAAAAGGGGATGACCTATCTGAAATCTTGTGGGCCTGTTGTGTACTTGGAGGTCCCCCTCGATGAACTGCGTCGGCGTATCCATAATTACGAAACTCGGGGTATCGCACGGCGCCCCGAGCAAAGCTTTGATGATTTATTTGAAGAGCGCCAGCGCCTCTATCGTCAATACGCTGATGTGACGGTTGATTGCGATAAGCTTGGCCCTGGTGAAGTGATTAGTGAGGTACTTGCTGCGTTATAAGTCGCTTGCCAATACCCCCAAGCAAGGTAAGTTCGGCCTTAGTCGAATACGACCGTACGATTTTCGTAGACAAAGACTTTTTCGTTGGTTACCTGCTGTAGCGCATGAAGCAATACGGATTCTTCTACCTGGCGCCCTGCTTGTGCCATTTCTTCGGCGGTGTGGCGGTGATCCACGCGGGTGACATCCTGGCTGATAATGGGGCCTTCATCTAGATCATTGTTAACAAAGTGTGCCGTAGCGCCAATGATCTTAACGCCTCTAGCGTAGGCCTGATGATAGGGGCGGGCACCGATAAAAGCGGGCAAGAACGAGTGGTGAATGTTGATAATGCGATTGTTGTATTGCTCAACAAACGATGGAGTCAGGATTCGCATGTACTTTGCTAGCACAATATAGTCTGGTTTATAGCCCGCGATAATCTGCTGTATGTTATCTTCTTGCTGCTCGCGGCTCAGATTCTCGTGGGTGATGTAGTGGAAGGGGATATCAAACTTCTCGGTGAGTTCTTCCAAGGTAGTGTGGTTACCGATGACCGCGACAATATCCGCATTTAATGCACCATAAAGGCTTTTCATCAGTAGCTCCCCGAGGCAATGGGGTTCTTTGGTTACCATAATGACGATGCGTTTACGGGTCGCCGTGGTGAGCCTGTGGGCGGTTTTCTTGGAAAGAGATTGGTTTAAGTCGTCCAACAGTAGTTGATCATTAAACACGCCCTCTAATTCAGTCCGCATAAAGAACTGATGGTGCTCTCTATCCACAAATTCGTCGTTTTTGATGATATTCAAGCCGTGTTTGAAACAAATGTGGGTAATCTGTGCAATCAAGCCTGTATGGTCTTCACTTTGTGTTAATAGTACTTTTCGTTCAATGGGCATAGGTCGATGAGCTGTATGGTCTGAGTTGCGTAGAGGGTGAGAATGAGATGCTAGAAACGCAGTGTGCCTTAACTGTGTACTGAAAGGAATTCCTGTTTATACGCAGTCACACGTTTTATGTACTCATAAACATATTAGGTAAAGTTATAGGCTTATTAGTGGAATGGAAAGTAAACATGCAGTATTATTTATTACAAAATAAATGGTACTGTAGTTCCATTATTGTTTCTCTCGGAGGTTTGCGTGTCGAAAATCTATGACTTCGTAATTATTGGTTCCGGTGCATCGGGTAGTGTCTTAGCCCACTATTTGACCGCATCAGGTGCCAATTGTGTAATGCTAGAGGCTGGGCGAGAGTGGGATAAGTCCACTTTTCCTCGCAATGAAATGCATACCAACTCTCGATTATTCTGGGGCGGGGGAATGGATGCGACCACGAATGCAAACTTGTTATTTCTTCGTGGTAAGTTGTTAGGTGGTGGCACTGTTGTTAACCAAGCGTTATTGGATCGATTTGATGACTTGGCCCTAGACGAATGGCGTGAGCTATCTGGTGTTGATGCATACAGTGTGGAGGGGATGGCGCGTCACTATGATGAGATAGAATCCCACCTGAACCTGCACACGATTGAACGTGATGAGTGGAATAAAAACGCCGAGCTGTATGCTGAAGGGTTTGATAAATTAGGCTATCAATGGGCTAAACTACGTCGTGGGCAAAAGGATTGCCAAGTGGACAAGAATGATTGTATGGCTTGTTTGGGAGGCTGTAGGAGGGACTCAAAACAAAGCATGCTGCTGACGTTCTTGGCAAAAGCGAGGGCCAATGGTTTATCGGTGAAAACAGAATTTGAGGTCTCTGACATTGCTCATGGTTCCCATCAAGTGGCTGTTCACGGGAGCCATCACGGGCAGCAGGAGACGATATATGCTCGAAAATGTATCGTGGCTGCTGGTACGTTAGGCACTAATCGCCTATTGCTCAAATCTGGCTATAAGGAGCGCTTACCAGCATTGGGAGAGCGTTTCTTTGCACATCCTCAGTGGATGAACGTGGCGATGTTTGATGAAGAAATTAACGCTCATAAGGGGGCGTTACAAGCGGTTAAGTCTGATGATATGCGTTTTCGTAAACAAGGTTTCAAACTCGAGAATGTCTTTGTTGGGCCCATGGGTGTGACGATGTTAATTCCTGCCCATGGTATGGAGTTGTTGAATTATATGGAGCGATATCGGTATATGGCCAGTATGGAGGTCTGCATCCGGGATGTGGAAGCGGGCACTATTCGGGTTAATAGCAAGGGGCGGCTGCAGATAACTAAGCCCATGCAAGGGGAGGATCTACGTCGCGGCATGGCGGGTGTTAAGGTGGTGAAAGAGATTTATCAACGTCTGGGTGCAAGAGAATTTATCACCTCCAATTTTAATTTCAGTTTGCATCAAATGGGAGGCTGTAGTATTGGCAGCAGCCCAGAGCGCTCAGTCGTGAATGAGAGTTACCAAGTGCATGGTCATGAGAACCTTATTATTGCTGATGGCTCGGTGTTTCCATCTGCGCCGGGAATTAATCCGTCTCTGACGATTATGGCCAATAGCCATCGGGCCAGCGAGTGTATTCTTAAGGAGTTTGGCGTCAAAACAGAAGGCTGTACTGCGAAGAAGGAGCAGGTCCATGAATAAGGTCAATTCAGCACATTTTACTAATCTGCAAATCGCCAGTCTCGAAAGATTGGGTGATTTATATGCGCCCGGTAACGGTACCTTACCGTCTTTTACCGATACAGATTGTATTGAATATCTTGATGACGTGCTGGAATCTGTGGATGAAGATGATGTGTTTTTACTCGGTATATTGTTGTTGGTGATGAAATTTATACCAGTGTTTGCGATTCGTTGGGGTATATCTGCAATGGATCATCATGATCGCTACCCTGAATGGATAGCCAGTTGGTTACGGTTGATTAGTTTGGGGGTAAAAGGTGTTATCATGAGTCTTTATTTTTCAGGCTTACAAGGGGCGAATAGTCGTGGCCCCAATGTTTATGATGCAATGGGTTATGCCTTGCATTGCGAACCTGACGCTTAAGGATATTGAATGAGTTTACCGTTATTTGCAGCATACCCGGCGCTGGCATCAAGCATAGCCCATCAACCCATGGCGTTATTGCCGACTCCTGTGGAGCCCCTGGGTGGAAATGGCAAAGGATTTAGTAATGCATGGATTAAGCGGGATGACCTGACGCACAACGAGTATGGTGGGAATAAAATCCGCAAGTTAGAGTTTATTTTGGCGGAAGCGGTGGGGCAGGGAAAGAAGCGTGTTGTCACCTTTGGGGCCATTGGAACTAATCATGGTGTCGCTACGTCAATGTTGTGCCAGCAGCAGGGAATTGCCTGTACGGTATTTTTATTTGATCAACCGATTTCTAAAACGGTACAGCAAAATTTGCAATTAATGCAGCATTACGGTGCGGAGCTTATTTATTGTGGTTCGTTGTTTTCATCGGTGTTTCGCTATTATTTTAATCAGTATCGCCTTAACAAAGAATGTTATTTTCTCTTCGCGGGAGGCTCTAATGTTGCCGGTACCATTGGCTTTGTTAATGCTGCATTTGAACTTAAAGCGCAAATTGATAATGGTGAGATGCCTGAGCCAGAGCTAATTGTTTGTCCGGTGGGGTCAAGCTCTACATTGGCGGGGTTAACTATCGGCTGTCAGCTCGCTGGGCTCAATACGCAAGTGAAAGGCATACGTGTCGCCCCTGCATTTTTGGGACCGTTTCCTGCGTGCACTACTGGTACCGTAGGTGCATTAATGAAGAAAACTCAGCAGCAATTGGAAGCGGCGGGTGTTGAGCCAAAAGAAAAGTGGAAAAAACCTGAGCTGATTAGTGATTATTATGGCGAAGGTTACGGCGTTGCCACAAGAGCAGGCGAGCTGGCGCAGTTATCCATGTTGCAGCAGGGAATTAAAGTGGAGCAGACCTATACCGCCAAAGCGGTAGCGGCTTTCTATGATGAGTTAGCGGTAGCCTCTGGCCCTTGTTTGTACTGGCATACCTACAATTCTCAGGATATGGCTGAGCAGGTAGAGCAAGTTGAGAATAAAAAAATGCCTGTAGAGCTACAGGCATTTTTAGCGGGGTAGGTATCGCTAGATGATTATAGGGATTGGTAGGTGAACTCTACGCCGTAAGTGCGTGGTGGCATAATGTTTAGGGCGACACCGGTGTCAGCAAAGTCTTGCATGCCATTAGAGTATTCTGTGTTCATTAGGTTGCGGCCGAAGGCTGCTACTTCCCACGTTTTTGCTGGCGTTTGGTAGGATACACGTAAGTCAATTAAGTGATAGGCGTCTTGGCTGGTGAGTTCATCATTGAAAGCGGTGAAATATTCTTTATCCTGCCAGTAGGCAGATAATAGATAGTTCATTTTTCCTGCCCCAACCGGGTGGTGGAAGCCAAGGTCTAGATTGGCTGTCCATTTTGGGGAGTGATTTAGATCGTTGCCTTCGGCGTCAATCTTTGCACCAATAGCGCCATTTTTGGATCTTCCGGTTAGAAACTCATCGTACTTTGCATCAAGAAATGCAACGCTTCCTGAGATATCGTAATAGTCATTTGGCACCATAGAAAATTCTATTTCCGCACCTTTTACGGTTGCTTTTGCTGCATTGAGGATGACGACACGAGGGGCTACAGCGCTGCCTTCGAAGGATGAGACTTGTAGATCTCGATATTTATAATAAAAGACCGCGGAATTTATTGTTAGCATTTGATCGAATAGAGTTATTTTTGATCCTGTCTCGTACGAGAGAATATTTTCTGGATCAAACCCAGTGCCATCTGAAAAGTTAATTCCGCCACTTTTAAATCCTTCGCTCACCGAGCCATAGAAGAATATGCTGTCATTGAGCCTGTGCTCTAATAGGAGCTTAGGTGTTACCTCATTCCACTTGTCTTTGTGATCTCGAGGCGTGGTGGAGTCTACCGCGCCGCCAAACAGGAATACCCTATTGTATCCAGTAAACGTTTTTCTCTCACGATTCGATCGGGCGCCAATGGATATGCTTGTATTATCTGTTATGTGGTAGCTCGCATTAGTAAAAATCGCATTATTTTCAGTAGTCAGGTTTTCATCGAATCGGGAGTAGCCAGGAACATCGAGCAGATTCACGGTAATATCGGATTCAACGTCTTCCTTAAATAAGTAACCGCCCAGTAGCAAGCTGACGCGGGCACTCTCGTAGAGTAGTCTAAGCTCATGTGAATATTGACGTTGATTTTCCTCTACTTCCGTTGCTTTGTGATTTACTTCAGTCCAGTCCGAGTCAAGAGCAGAGCTGACTTCCGATGAGCGATAGGCTGGAAGATAGGTTAGTGATAGTGCATCTGAGAGTTGAACATTAAACTCCATCGAAACACCTCGCTGAAGCGTTTTGTAAAAGGTGGGAGAGGTTGTGTTGACAGTGAAAAAATCATCAATCTGTTCTGCACCACCTGTTCCGGGAATAATGGTTTCTGATTCAACTGTGTGATTAATTTGTTCAAAGGTACTCTTGTAAGCCGTACCTGTATCTCTGCTGCGCTGATAATCGCCGCGAAGAATCAGTTCTACCTGATCATTTTCTGAGAAGAATCGTATAGCGCTGCGTGCCGCTAGTAGGTCTTTATCAATTAAATCGTCCTCCCCGTTATTTTCGACATAGCCATCCCTTAATTCTCGACTGATTGCTAAGTTAGCCGCCACACCCTCGCCGATCGCTAGGTTGCCAAAAATACGATGATGCTGTTCGTTATAGCTGCCAACTCCGGCTTGGAATTTCAAGCGATCGTTGTCGTCGGGTGTCTCTGAGATAACATTGATTGCCCCACCAGTACTGTTTCGTCCGTAGAGGACCCCCTGTGGACCTCTTAATACTTCCATTCTCTCGGTGCCAACAAAATCAGAAAAGAGCGCAAGAGGGCGGCTGATATAGACTCCATCAACATAGAGTGTTGAGCTGGGGTCGGAGCCAATAAAGCTATTGTTACTGCCCACGCCTCGAATATAAATATGTGCAAATTCGCTGTTCTGGCTAATATTTAACCCTGGGCTTAACCGAACTAAATCCCGAACGTTCTCAATTCCATGTTGATTTAAACTTTCCTCAGAAAAGACCGAAATTGCCATCGGTGTTTCCTGCAGGTCTGTTTCGCCAGTGCGGGTTGCGGTGACAACGATTTCCTCTGTTTGGTTTTTTTCTTCGGAAATAGTTTCTGACATTACAGGAAGAGAGATGATTGAAAATAGGCCAAAGTACATCGAAGAAGACAAACTGCGCATACTTATTGTTACCTTTTTATTGTTATAGGAAGGTCGAATATAAGGCAAGTATAGCAACAAGAATAAAATACTGCTGGAAAAATAAGTACTTAAAGTAGGCTAGAGTTTGGAGCTGATTATGAAGGCATCAAGTTGGGCAAAAATAGCACAACCTCAGGGAAGGCGACGATGAAAAGCACGGTAATTATGCTGATGATGACAAAAGGGATGCAACCTTCAAAGATACTCCACAGCGGTAAGTTAGGTGTGATTTTTTGCATCATAAAGGCGTTGAGACCGATCGGAGGAGTGATGAGTGATATCTCAATCATTAACGTTAAGAATATACCAAAGGTGATCATATCTATGCCTAAACTTTGTACGGAAGGCAGCACAAAGGGGAGTGTGAGTACAATCATTCCATAGGAGTCGAGGATGGCGCCAAGAAAGATATACACGACCATAAGGGCCAGCAAGAATGTGGTCGGCGATGTGAAAAGGTGGTTCACGATATCCACCAATGCTTCGGTAAATTCCACTTGTACTAAGAACCGACTTAGAAGGACACCCCCGACAAAAATCATAAAGATAGATAGGCTCAAACGGCTAGTTTCTAATAGGGATTCACTTACCCAGGCCCAGCGGAGGCGCCCCATTATTAATGCCAACAATAATAAACTGCTGCTTCCTATGACTGAGGCTTCGGTAGGAGAAAATAAGCCGGCATAAATACCGCCAAAAACAATGCCAATAATGCACAGAGTTGGGATTAGTTTGGGTAGGACTCTTATTTTCTCTCGAAAGGGAATAGGAGGGGCGGGCGGTCCTAATGTGGGCTGTATCCAGCAGCGTATTGCGATATACACGCTAAACGCGATAGATAGTATGAGCCCTGGAATAATACCGGCCATAAACAGAGAGCCTATGGACGTTTCCGACCATAAACCGTAAATCACCATAGGCAGGCTGGGCGGGATTAGAATGGCTATTACGGATGCAGAAGCAATACACCCCGCTGAGAAGCCTTCATTGTAGTTGTATCGTTTTACCTCTGGCATGGCAACCTGGCCAATGGTCGAGACCGTTGCAAGGCTTGAGCCGGTTAACGCACCGAAGCCGGTGGCGGTATAAACCGTTGCTAGGTTAACACCCCCTGGAAATCGCCCAAGCCAATGATACATAACGTTAAATAAATCGGCCGCGATACCTGAGCGGTAAGCAAGTTGTCCCATAAACAAGAAAAGCGGTAAATTGAGGATGAGGTAACTGCTACCAACCTCCCATATCACCATATACATCTGGGCGCCGGCAAAGTCGAAGCCCTCGATCAGCGTCAGTCCAACCACAGACGCAGAGATAACGGCAATTGGGATTGGTATACTCATGATGACCGCGATTAACATAAAAACGATAATCATGAGCCCGATAGAGAATGGATCAATCATGGTTGATAGGCTGTGACGCGGGGGTAAGTAGCAGTACCATGTGTACTGCAGCCCAAATAATGGAAAGCAGAGTCAACGCGGATGCTAAGGGCCATAGAGGAATGGCTAGGCTAGTCACCCTATCATCGTAGGTGTGCATATCAATGCTAGCGACAATGCATTGGTATGTGAGTATACCTGCAATTACCGCACTTAAGAGATGTGTAATTTTTTGGATATAAAATTGAATGTTGTTGGGTAAGAAGCGTGATAACAGATCGACTCTAATTAGTTCATTATTTTGCGCGCTATTGGGGAGGCTAAGTATGAATAAGAATAGCATTAGCAACCCTAGGACTTCATGAGACCAGGTCAATGATATCTGGTCGGTGCTTCTTAGCGCAACGTCAATGTTGATGATTAGGATTATTATTGGCAACAATAACAGGGAGGCCACGCGTTCCATCAATGTACAAAGCCGAAAAATGGGACGAAATGTAAGTCGATTTATTATCATAGGCGGTAGGATGAAATAACCCCTTGAACAGGGTGTTCTATAGAAAGTGTCATTAGTTCATCGTCAGTATAACGCTTATATTTTAGTTTTCGCACTTCAATCTCTTTGAGGAGTTGGGTGCATTGTTTTCCTTGTTGCGCGCAATGATCTAGCCATGGCTTCCTCGATGCTGTCCCTGCTCGATTCCAGTCAATCATTTCGCTCTCAGAGGGTGTTATTAAATTAACGCCATTGCTTCGATAAATATCATCCGCCTGCTTTGATACATCTTTAACGGCTTGTTTGGCCATAGCCATCATTAGCGGTTGTAAGGTTTGGTATATATTTAGCTTGTTTTGCGCAGATAGGCGATTAAAGCTTTTTTGGCTAATACACTGATCGATAGCGGCACCTGTGATGTTTACTAAAGTGAGGTTTTTTGCGACTTCGAAGAGCTTGAAGGCAATAAAAGCGGGGTCTATGCCAATTACGCCATCAACAATACCTTGCTGCAGTGCGGTATAGGTGTCTGTGAAAGATATATTGACCGTGGTATAACCATAATATTTCGCAGCATCAGGGTGTATACCATGAGTAATAAGTTTGAGGCCTTTTAGATCATTAATGCTTTTAATGGGTTTTTTGCTGAGAATTTTAGAGGGAGCAGAAGCAGCAGAGCTGCCATAGAATACGCCTTTTGCTTCAAATTCAGGGCTGAAATATTTGGGGGCGAGTTCTGCTAAAATACGGGTTGTGACCAATGGATTTTGGGCGCTGACACCGTATTGGTTGATCACCTTGGTATATTCAAAACCGCTGGATTCTAAAGAGCCGTAACAGGCTGAATAATCACTGATGCCCCGTCTTAATGCTCTAAATGCTTCCAGTTGCCCATGTAATACGCCACCACCGTATTCTTTAATCAAAAAGGTTTTTTGTGAGTTATTCTCTAGCCTCTTAAAGCCTCGTTGGAGGACGGGGATTATTGGGGAAGACGGAGGTGCTGGGTGAGAAAATTTCCATTTGGCGACGGATGCCGATGGACGAATGTTAGTCGATAGGTCCGAAAACCAATGAGAATAGGCATCCCCGAATCCCGTAGAGGGTATTGCTAAGCCTAACGTGAGAAGCGCAATTATTCGGCTTAAACGGTGCAAATAGGATGCGAAGTTCAAGGTCATATTCTCTTATGTCGAACGTTATGTTTAAAAAAGGTATGTCACTGAACAATGTAGAACAGGGTTCTCGTGGTAAGACTGCTCTTTAACTATACTCATATTCGTGATTTGATCAAATAAGCGTGGATGAAAGCAGGTAATTAGGAGATATTTAAGGTCAGGTGCATCTAATCAACTGACATAGGTGCTCTTTTTAGCTTAAAAGTCAGTGGTTTATCTAGTTTTGGGAACAGCATGTTAGAGATTCCAGGGTATACCCTATTGGAGACTATCCACAAGGGTAAACGAGTCACGGTGTTCAGGGCATTTAAATCAGGGGAAAGTGCCAGAAAGAATTCCTGCATAGTCAAAGTTATTAGTGGTGTTGAAGGCTTTTCTAGCGATGAAAGTCTCGATATCAGAGGGTATCAATATCAACGTCATTTGAACCACCGCTCGATCAATCGGGTTGAAGATATAATCGAGCTCCCTGGACTATGCGCCGTTGTTAGCGAGGATGTTGGAGGAATGTCCGTTGCGCATTGGATTAAAGCTTATAAACAACAACATAAAAAGTGGATGTTGAGTGACCACGCGTTACTTAGACCTCACCTACTGAGGCTGATGACTTGGGTTATCCAAATAGCTGAGGCAATCGTGACTTGTCATCGTTGTCGACTTATCCACAACGCTATTTCCTTGTCGAACATCATTGTTAACCCTCAAAAAGATAATGTGCAGCTGATTGATTTTAGTGCCGCATTTAGCGCTCCTGATGCGCTTCGTTACACGAATGTGGTTGATTATCGCACTGACTTCTATGATTTGGGGGTAGTGTTATATCAACTCTTTTCTGGACAGGAGTCTCTGGAATTTAACGCGACGGTTGAATTACCCCTTAGCGAATTTAATACGCTATTTCCTCAGATATTGTCGAATGTGGTTCAGCGATTAATGGAAGCTGAACCTGAGGACCGATATCAAAACGGAAAGAGTATAATAGAAGACTTACAGCGAATTTATAGTTCAATAAAGACGGGCTCTGAATTGTCTAATGTGAGGCTTGTCGAAAAAGATATACCGGAATCTCTCTATATTTCGAATAAGTTATATGGTGTTGATGGCCATATCGATAATATTGCTGACTGGATAGTGGGTGAAGATAAGCAGCATTTGATTTGTGTTAGCGGGCCTGCTGGTGTTGGGAAAACAGTGCTCGTGAACGAAAGCCTACGGCGCATAGACACCGCAAACGTGTTATGTCTTTTGGGGAAATTTGAACAGTTTTCACAAAGCTCCCCTGATGGGTTAGCGCAGGTGCTGAGTGATGGTGTTGGACACCTATTGTCTCTGCCTGAAAAGCAATTGGTAGGATGGTGCGAGGAACTAATTGACGCGTTGGGGAATCATGCTTATCTACTTTTAGCCCTGATTCCCGACATAGAGTCTCTTTTTGCGGTAGCTGGTCGTGAAATTGAGCCAGTGTATATATCGACCGGGCCTCCAGAACTTCATCCTGCAAGGCTATCCTTTGTGGTCTCAATATTAATCACTAAAATCGCAGAAGAGATCCCTTTAGTCATATTCCTGGATGACTTACAGTGGTGTAGCGACAGAACGTTTAAATTACTAGAAGCGTTAATATTGATAAAGCATCCAGCCGTTACCTTTGTGCTTACTGTTAGGCAAGATGAAGTTGATGGTAGCGATATATTATCTGGGTTTACGTATGATCTAATAACCCAATCGGTGAAAATAAAATTTGTCAAAATTAGCGATCTAGGGTGTATGGATGTCCAGAGTTTATTGGAAGATACGTTTCATTCCGGAGAGAAAAGTGTTGAGGGCTTAGCCGAATTAACAATCAAAAAGACCCATGGTAATCCATTTTTCATCCGCGAATTTCTTAAGGCTGCGTATCAAAAAAATGATGGAACGTTATATTTTGATTTGAGCAAGCAAGCTTGGGAGTGGAGCAGTCAAAGGTTGGCGTCCTTAGTTGCCACCGGCAATGTTATTGAAGTGTTACTTAATAACATTGCCGAATTATCTGATGATGTAAAGCTAGTGCTGTCCTGGGCTTCTTTTCTTGGTGATGCTATTGATTTACCTTTGTTAGCATCAATTACTGGGTTAACGGCTGAGCAGTGCCAATTGTCGATAGAAGTGCTTAAGCGGGAGGGGTTGATTAGGGATGTAGAGCGTTCGATTAATGAAAATACCGTCTCTGCAGGAAAATACGCGTTTGTGCATGATCTAGTGCAACAAACCATATATGACAAAATCAATCGGGATGTTGCTGAACACAGGCATTTTACCATCACGCTACATTGTATGGATCAACTTGAAGTAGACAGTATTTGTCGTCGGGATTTGTTAGGCCTTTTGGTACATATTAATAATTTAACAAAAAATAGTGCGATATTGAAGAGTTTGTCAGGCGATAGCTCTAAGCAGATGGTATTGCTGTTGGAAAAAGGTGCATCAGAATTATGGTTGACTGAGGAACATCGAACACGCCTAGAGTATTTAAGATCAGCACATAAGCTACTTACTCAGACCGGGTGTAGCGACAACCAAGGTTTGTCGCGAATTCTTTTTAAATTGTCTGAAGCGGAATATATCGCGGGAGATGGAAGTGATGCAAGGCTGGCGATTGAACGTTACAGAGAGATAAAAACATCAGCTGTTGACCAAGCAAGGTCTTATTACCACCAAATGAACTATGAGGGGTTCGATCAAGGCCCGAGAAGGATTGTCGAACTAGGTTTGAGTGCACTGGAATGTTTAGGGGTTGATTATCCGCCGTTGGGGTCTGATTTTTCGATGCTTGCGAAGAACGAAATCGCTGATATGGATATTCTGCAAAAAGAGTTTAGTTTGTTCGATCAAGTGAATCACGAGTTATCTAGCGATGAAAAACTAATATTGTTGCAGGCTATCTATGCCCGGATAAATTTTTTATCGCCGAGAGTGAGTGGCGTGGATATGTTTATCTATGGGAACCTTCAGGGGTTACGTACGATACTTTCCAGTGGTTGTACCCGTTCCTCACCTGAGTTGTTGATGAATTATGCTGTTGTATTAATACTTCAAGAGAAATACGTTGAATCTAGAGATGTCTCTTCGTTCGCGATGAAGCTGATCGGCGAGCATGAAATTGAGAATTGCGGGTTCGCCAAAACAATATTCGGCGGCCTGTTGGCTCGATATTTTAGGACGATTAGTCAATGCGGTACCCTCCTCGATGATGCAGAAAAAATTAATAGAGAGAGGGGCGATCATCAATTAGTAAGTGCTTCCAAATCTTATCGTGTGATGTTGAATTTTCTAGGTGGATCATCACTCATTGAACTTAAAAAAATCACAGATGAATTACGCTCGCACTCAGAAATGCATGATCAAACGATTTCAGGCGGAATGTTGTATTGGAGGCTGGTCGAGCAGTTAACTAATGTAAAGTCTAATAACTATTTAGAAGAAGGTTTCTTTGACGATGAAGATTGGGCGGAGTGTAATAACACTAGGTTAAAAATATTTCTCTATTACCTAAATGTTCAACGGCTGATTTTTAGGAATGAGTATTACGAAGCGCTCGCGTTGATTACAGATTCTGGCATGGACATCGTGATGGATTGCACTCGAGATCTGCCAATATATGATGAATATCAATTTATTAAAGTGATATGCACCCTTCAGTGCCAAAAAGACCTCTCTACATTGGCTATCGATAGGGTGTTATCCTTGCTAGGTACAAGCATTATTCATCTAGAGCGAATTTCAAGTTTAAACCCTGATAGTTACGCGCATCTAACGGTATTGGTCTCTGCTGAGATTGCAAGAGTTCGTCTTGTTGAAGATCCTTCCGCACTTTTTAATCAAGCGGCCGAGTTAGCTAAAAAGAGCGGAGCGGTCGCGATTTACGCTTTGGCCAATGAACTTCATGGACAATATTGGTCAGAGCAGGGGCGTTTGGACTATGCCAATCTTCACTATGGGAATGCCCTAAATGGTTATTCTCGCTGGGGGTGTGAGGTTAAAGTAGCCTACTTAGATATGATCTGTGACGAACTGTTTTCTGACGAAGATTCACCTGATCTGTATGAGCAAGAGAAAGATCAGGATTCTTTTATGTCCCCGATAAGTAGAGAAGGTACGCTCGATAATATAAGTTATTTGAAAATATCCAATGCAATTACGGAAGAAATGAATCTACAAACCTTATTGGAGCATATGATACTGGTTGTTTTGGAAAATGTGGGGGCTGAAGAAGGGTTTTTATTACTTAAGAATAATGATGAATACGAACTTTTTTCCCACGCACTGGTTGGCGAGCGTGGGATTGATGTTGTCAGTATCCCTAGTGAGAATGCTATTAATTATCCTGTCGGCGTTGTGAATTACTGTTCGCGATCTAAAAAAACAATCTTGTTGGCAAACGCCGTGTCTGATTCTCGTTTTAACGGAGATAATTACTTCGTTAGTCGAAAGGTGAAGTCATTATTGGGGTTTCCTATTGAGCATAAGTCTTCCGTATCTGCAGTATTTGTGTTGACAAATAGCTCGGTGGAGTCTGTATTTAGCCAAAGTCATATAAATTTCATTTCTGCTTTAGCACCACAATTTGCGGTGTCGATAGAAAATGCGCGTTTGTACGAAAACCTGAGGACATTGAATCGGAGTTTGGAGAATAGTATCGAGCATCAAACAGAGGAACTCAACGCTGCGAATGAAGAGCTTCGAGATTTTAGTGCTTCTGTTTCTCACGATCTCAAGTCACCGCTACGACAGATCTATGGACTAAGCTATGCATTAAAAGCAGATATCGAACAAAGCCTCCCTGAAGATGGAGTGGAATATATTCAACATGTTTGTGATGCAACCGATAGGATGGGGCGAATAATCGATGGCTTGCTGATGTTGTCAAGATCCACAGGAAGTACTCTTCAGTGGGAGAATATCGATCTGTCAGAAGTCGTACGAGACCAAATAAATTGGTTGAAAAATATGGAGCCAGACAGGAAAGTGTTGGTGGAAGTGGAAAGCGATGTCGTCGGTTATGGTGACCTCCAGTTACTTCATCAGGTGATTGACAACCTGTTGTCTAATTCTTGGAAATATACCAAAAAAACGGAAGTTCCAATAATAGTATTTGGTAAGAAATCGACAGACCGACACCCCAATACCTATTTCATACAAGACAATGGTGATGGCTTCGATATGGCGAATGCAGTCGATATGTTTAAGCCCTTTCGGCGCTTTCATTCAACTCAGGAATTCGAGGGGACTGGTATTGGCTTGGCCACTGTGTCTAGAATCATAAATCGACATGGGGGTGAAATATGGGCCGAAAGCAAAAAAGGTGAGGGCGCAACTCTTTACTTCACGTTAAATGCCTCAGAAAGAAAAGATAAAGTAGTCGAAAGTGGGGATGCTTCTTGAATACCATCGATGGGGTGGCAATTGTTGAAGTGATTTACGATAGTTCAATCACGCGTGTTTATAGAGGATTCAAAGATGTAGGGCAATCGGTGATCTTAAAAACCACTAGTCAAGATGTGCCCAGTGAATTCGTTATTAACCAATACCGAGAGAGCTATCTTGCCCAGAAAAAATTGAATCACCCTGCCATCAACCAGGTTCTAGCCCTTGACGTCACAGGAACGCGTTGTTCAATGGTGCTGGAGGATATAGGAGGTGTTTCTTTAAAGAACTGGATGGCTTCAATAGAAAGTGATTTCACGCGCTGGCCGTTAGAAGATCCTGCTCTATATCATGATTGGATATTGACACTACTAAAGTATGCGATTCAACTTGCTGAAGGGATCAGTGAATTGCATCAACAGAATGTTATTCATAATGACATAAATCCCGCAAATATCATCATAAATCCGGACACCGGTTGTATTCAGTTAATTGATTTTGGCTCCGCGTTTTCAGAGGGATCTAAACTCAACGATTGGGCGATGATACCGCAGAATCACACGTTAACGTTTATTTCGCCTGAACAGACAGGAAGGTTAAATCGAAAGATAGATTATCGATCAGACTACTACGCTTTTGGGGCGACGCTGTATCGTTTGTTCGGTGGCAAAGCCCCTTTCTTTGCTAAAGACTTACCCGGCCTGATACATTGTCATATCGCTAGGCATCCGTTGCCGCTGAATCAACTCAACCCTTTGTTACCGGAATCGTTGTCATTTCTTATTGATAAACTAATGACAAAAGCGCCTGAAGATCGTTATCAAAATGGACGGTGTTTAATTCATGATTTGAAGGCGATAGAGAGATCAATACTCGATGGTATTCCTTTTCCTCGGACAGCTTTGGGGAGTGATGATGTTCCTGAGAAATTACTTATTCCTTCTAAGCTCTTCGGAAGAGACGAAAAATTACAGTTTTTACGTACTGAATTAAGCAAGGTGCATGATAAACCATCGCTCATTATTGTGGAGGGTGAAGCCGGAGGAGGAAAAACGGCGCTCATAAATGAGGCAATACAGCATTCATCTAACTATGCCGTCCAAATTCTTTTTGGTAAGGGTGAAGTCTATAATATCAAACCTCACTATGCACTGGCTCAGGCATTAGAAAATTCTGTAGATTTGGTGTTAGATTTGCCGGAAATAGAGTTTTTGTCATGGCGAGAGGGTTTGCTGAAGGAACTAAACAATAACCCTCGAACACTGCTCGCACTATGTCCCTCGCTGGAAAAACTATTTGATGGTTTGGAATTTACCAACAAAGGGGTTATTCATAATGCTGATATTCAATTAAAACATCATACCTCGATTTATCTACGTAGTCTAAGCAAGCTAGAGCCTGTTATTCTCTTTATCGATGATGTGCAATGGTGTGATGAGGCGAGTATTGGATTGTTGGAAGCGTTGATCAAGGCCAATCATCCCAATGTAACGATTATATTCTCTTGTCGTACTGATGAAGTAGACGAAGCTCATGTCTACGGTCGGTTTAAAGCGAGAATTGGTGAAGATAGGGTTGTTAGTCGAATACTTCAATTAGATAACTTGTCTTTGAGTGAGGTACAAGAGTTATTGTCGAGCACTTTTCATGTAGACCGCGAGGGAGTTATCGATATCGCGAGTTTGGTTCACAAAAAAACCCTAGGGAATCCGTTATTTGTTCATGAATTTATTAAGGCATCCTATCACCGTAGAGAAAAGGCGTTATATTATGATGCTGATAGCGGCCGGTGGTGCTGGGATATCGATGAATTAGCGCAAATTGCAACGTCAGGAAATGTCGTCAACCTCCTTATCGAAGAACTCCATCAGCAGGATGAAACCACCCAGAACATTCTACAATGGGCTGCTTGTATTGGGTCCAAATTTAGCGAGAATTTACTGTCACTATTGACTGGCTACTCTGCAGAGAGCATCAAAGGATTTCTTAACCCTCTTTATCAAAAAGGGTACATCTGTCGAGTGGTGGAATCTAGTGAATACTATGCGTTTAATCATGACCGTATTCGACAAGCCTATTACGAAAGACAGAGTGATCAAGAGCTCACATTACGCCACTGGAGGATAGGGCGAATATTTCAAGGGTTAGATCGTAGTAATGGAATTTCTTGGGATGACCCCCTTCCGCATCTAGTGTATGCACTGAATTCAGATAATGAACTATTGGATCTGGAAGAGAGGGATATTTCTATTTTGCTTGATGCTTTTTATGATGGAGCACTGGTCGCGAAAGAAAAAACAGCCTATGAAATTGCGTTACAATACATCTGTTGCGCGTTGAATTTGTATGAGCGAATTGATATCGACGGGGGAAAGGTGTTGATATCAAAAAGCCGCAGTGACCTATTGTTGATGCAAGGTGCTATCGCCTATCTGGCAAAAGATGGTGAGTTGGCGATGGTGGCATTTGACCAATACCGGCAGGTGAATACTGATCCAATCATGCAGGCTGCATCTTATGCACAGCAAACGCCTTTGGTATTCTTGCTCGGGGATATGGTTAGAGCGGTTACGTATTCACTTAATTGCCTAAATTTATTGGGAATAGACACTCCTGACATTGATCAGGATATTGCACCAGCGATCAGCGCTCAATGGAAAGAATTCTTTAAACTCGGTGGTTTTCAGAAAGTTGGAGAAATTGATAGCGCTATCACGAATCAATCCGTTGTACTTTCTACCGTGCAATCCACTGCCGCCAGTATGATCTTGGTGGGTGCGAATCGATCCCAGTTTCAGTGGGCTGAATGGTTTGGTTTAGTGGGGCTTAATAGTGTGCTTAGTGATGGCTTTACACAATTTACACCTCAGTTGCTTGGTATATTCGATTCGTTATTGTGTTCCATGGGTAAGTCAGACTTTAGCCAAAGTCTTGTTGATATCACTGATGAGTGGGTCTGTTCTAGTAGCGAATATCCAGGGTCTGGGTTCGTCTATAGCAATATAGGTGCCTATACCGGTCGTTATGGTCGCCCGATATTGGATTGTGTTCGGTTTTTGGAGGAAGGAGTTCGGAGTAGTTTCGATAAAGGAGAATATTTGGCGTACACCGCTTGCTTGTCCAATAAATTGGTGACCGCATACTCAGCAGGTGTGCCATTAGATGATCTTAAAGAGCAAGCGGAAGGGCTGCAGAGTTTTCTCGTATCTTGCGGTGAATTTGTTACAGTGGGTAAATACTATTATCGCCTGTTTTCGATGTTAATGGATACCAACGCGAAACATGAATTAGAGCCTAGTTCTTTTACACAAATCCAATGGGAAACACTCAAAAATTCTGTTGCATACTGTGGGTATTTTCACCTCAAAGTACAGTACTACTTTTGGAGTGGTGAGTATTCGAAGGTTGTTAATATATCGGAAGAACGATCGGATATACTCGACCGTGTTCAGGGGTTTGCTATAGGGGATGATAATCACTTCTTATACGTCATTGCTATATTACAGCTAATTTCTGTGGGTGATGAAGTCGCAATGGAAAGAACGCTCGAAAAGGTTTCTCGATCTATTGATAAGTTGGAAAAGGTTGCTGAAATATACCCTCCCAATCATCGACATAAAGTGCTCTTAATACAAGCAGAAAAATACCGTATATTGGGTCACAAAAATGCTTCGACGTATTACTATCAAGCTGCCGTCGACGCGCGAGATAATGGGTATATTCAAATGTATGCGCTGGCCCATGAGCTGCATGCGCTATATTGGCAGGCGAAAGAGCGGGAGGATTACGTTAGGCTGCATATAACAAAGTCGATACAGGGATATCAGCGCTGGGGTTGCACCATAAAATTGGAGACTCTATATAGTCGCTTTTTGCACGCGACCAATAGTGTTGGGGCTTTGGATGCTTGGCCCAACGAAAGCATTCCGCAACTTTTGGATGCCTCAGTTTCAAATCACAGGTCTAGACGAAATTTGAGTTTTCTAGATAATGGCGGGGAACAGGTGGGACAGTTGAGCCTGCTAAAATTGGCAAACGAAATATCAGAAGAAATTGATCTTGTTGAGCTGGAAAAGAAGATCGTTGCTTTGGCGGTTGAGCATACCGGTGCCGACAAAGGTATTTTCTTGTTCAGAAATGGCAGTGAATATACCACGCATAGCACGAGTGATAATTCACTCCAGTGGACAATGGCACTGGTTCAGCAGTGTGCTGAAAGCAAAAAAGCGTCTATTGTCGATAGCATTAATAATAGCGAGCAGCCAGCGTTAAAACAATTTCCGAAGACATCAACATTGTGCTATCCCATTGTATATAAGGGAAAGTGTGAAAGTTTGATCTTGCTTCAACATAGCAGTCAAGATCAACATTTTTCGTATCAGCATATACAGTTTCTTAAAACACTTGCACCGCAATTCGCAGTGTCGCTAGAGAACGCTCAACTATATCGAGAGCATCAAGCGTTTGGTATAGAGTTAGAGGCCAAAGTTGAACAGAGAAAACAAGAGTTGCAAGCCGCTAACGAAGAGCTAAGGGCTTTTACTGCATCGGTATCTCATGATCTTAAGGCTCCTCTCAGAGCGATAAATGGATTTACCGCTGCTCTTGACGAAGATTATGCAGAGGAGCTGGGGGAAAATAGTCAATTGAAGATGACTCAATTAATGGGGGCATCAGACGTGATGGGGAAAGTAATTGACGGGTTACTCACAATATCAAGGTTTACCCAGAGCGCGTTGAAGTGGGAGGAGATAAACCTATCCACCTTGGTTGATGATCAATTGAGATGGTTGCGAACGATGGAACCGAACCACTCGCTACAAAGCAACGTACAGCAAGGCCTTACCTCTAGCGGAGATATTAGGCTTATAAAGCAGGTGGTTGATAACCTTATTGAGAACGCTTGGAAATACAGTCATTCCAGTGCCCAGCCTGCCATATCCTTTGGAATGACATCAACACTAAGGAACCCCCACACTTTTTATGTAGAAGACAATGGGGAAGGGTTTGATGTTGAGAATGCGGAGGGTCTATTCAAGCCGTTTCGTCAATTCGAATCGGTAAACAAAGTTGACGGAGCTGGGGTTGGATTGGCAACGGTTTATAGAATTATAAAGCGTCACGGTGGAGACGTATGGTTGGAGAGTGAATTGGGAAAAGGGACAACAGTATTTTTCACGTTGTATAACTTTAAAGCGAATCTTGATTGATTTGTAAACGAGGAGACAGATAAATTCTTTTTTATGCCTAGCATGCCCGTTTTTATGCAAAAAAATGAATAAAAATAAGGATAAATTACGTATTCTTGTCTACATTTTAGGGGTGTTAGGTCTCTACTCGTTTGAATCTAATAATAATTTTCACTATGTTCTGCCGATGCATGACAATTTAAGTATTCTGCCCTATGCATGACACATTAAATATTCTAATTATCGATGATTCATCTGTTGATGAGATGCTACTTCGTCGTGTCTTAAAAAAAGAAGGTTTCCAGTTTGTTCACGCCCGAGTAGATAACGAAGACGACATGTCTTTAGCGCTTAAAGATCATTGGGATATTGCCATTTCAGACTGCCATATGCCTTGTTACACGCCTGAGAAAGCGTTGAGCCAGTGGCGTGAATATAATGCTGACAGACCTTTTATATTGGTTTCTGGCGCGATCGGTGAAGAAGAAGCTGCACTTTTGATGAAGTTAGGTGCCAATGACTTCATTAAAAAGGACAATTTAGCTCGATTATCTCCAGTCATTAATCGAGAAATGCAAGAATACTATGAACGTCAGGCCCGTAGAGAGGCTGAAGAGGCGCTAGCAGAGAGTATTGAATTATACGGTGCGATTATTGGAGGGATTGAACAAGCAGGCGCAGGGCTGCTTATAGTTGACGATAACTTGATCATTCATTTTATGAATGGTGTGATGGTTCGCTGGTTTGGAGACCATCATCAAGAGTCGGTCCACCATGCATTTACTGATACGATTGTGGAGGAAGTATTTTCCCCACTGAGTAACATCTTTACCGATCATCAGCTGCGCCAATTTAATGTAGTTACGGAAAATAAAACGCACTACAAAGTCATCGCAACTCCCATTAGAGGTTCAATTACTGCCTCAGAGGGGCCTGGGCGGGTGATGTTGATGATGCAGGATGTCACGGAGGAAAAGCGTTCGGAACATCAGCTAAATCAAGCGGCTGCAGTTTTTAGAAGTGCCGCGGAAGGCGTGATGATCACGGATACTAAATTTCTTATTCTGGCCACGAATGAGGCTTACAGCTCCATTACAGGCTATGCAGAGAACGAATCCATTGGGTTTAGGCCGCGTTTGACCGAAACAACACAGCAACTCTTTGGTAAGTTGAAAGAAATCAAGAGCCACCTTAAGAGAAATGCTCAATGGCAGGGAGAGGTTCGTAGTCAAAGAAAAAATGGAGAGACCTTTCCGGCTTGGGTGACGATAAGTAAAGTGGCTGATCACGATGGTGATATAGCAAATTACGTTCTCGTGTTTAGCGATATTAGTTCGATTAAGAAATCACAAGACCAACTTGCTTTCCTTTCGCATCACGATTCGCTTACCAAGCTTCCAAATCGGTTGCTCTTGCTTGACCGAATCCAACAGTCCATAACGCGTGCTAAGAGAAGTGACCGCTCCATTGCTATTCTGTATATCGATTTGGATCGATTCAAAAATATTAATGAATCGCTAGGGCATGTTGAAGGTGATCATCTGCTTCAGATGGTGGCTGAACGCTTGGGTAAACTGATAAGAAAAGAAGATACGCTTGCGCGCTTGGGGGGGGATGAGTTTATTATCCACATAGAGGATGTGACTTCGCCTGAGGTTGTTAGTAACTTCACTCAGAAAATATTGTCTACCTTTTTGGACCCTTTTACCTTAGATACCAACGAATTTCGAATTAGCGCGAGTATTGGTATTGCCTTGTACCCTGGGGATGGCGATTCGCCTGACTCATTGATTCGTAACGCCGATACGGCAATGTATCGCGCAAAAGATCAAGGGAAAGACACCTATCAATTTTATACCGCGGATATGAATGCGAGAACGTTAGAGTTGCTGCGGTTAGAAAATGATCTGCGGAAGGCGGTAAATAAACAGCAGTTCGAATTGTACTATCAACCGCAGTTTCATATCGAAAGTGGTAAGTTAATCGGTATGGAAGCGCTTATTCGATGGTTTCATCCGAAAAAGGATATGATATCCCCCGCAGACTTTATTCCTATTGCGGAAGAAACCGGTACCATTATTCCTATCGGTGAATGGGTGATTAAGACAGCATGCCATCAACTCAGTGAGTGGAATCGAGATTTTGACAAGTGCTTAACTGTTGCAGTAAACCTTTCACCCAGGCAGTTTGGCCATCATAGATTGCTTGCTTGTATTGATGAAGCGATATCATCCAGTGGTCTGCCAGCACAATGCTTAGAAGTTGAGATTACGGAAGGCGTATTGGTTGAGGATGTTCAAGCGGCCATTGAGATTCTTGAACAACTTAATAGTATGGGGATTAAGACTTCCATTGATGATTTTGGTACAGGTTATTCTTCTTTAGCATATCTAAAACGCTTTCCTATCAGTAAATTGAAAATTGATCAGTCTTTCGTTAAGGATATTAAGGTTGATAGTAATGATGAAGCGATCGTGACATCGATTATTCGACTGGGTCAAAGTATGGATATGCAGGTAATAGCGGAAGGCGTTGAAACAGAAGCTCAGCTGAAGTTTTTACTTGAGCAGGGGTGTGATGAGGGTCAAGGGTATTATTTAGGAAGGCCTGTTAACGCTGCAGAATTTGTTGAAAAATTTCTACGTTAGTATAGCAATTTCAGAATCAAATAGTTTTATATTATGAATACTGGACTTTGTCGACATATTTTACGACGGTTATGTGCTTATTTGTAATTTTATTTTAAATTGGCATGTTTATTCGCCAGCCGCAAAAGATTAAATTTTCTTTCTCGTCTAAGCTTTCTTAACGTCAGTATATTTATAGCGGGAAGTAGATGATGAGTAACGTCAGCAGTAAGGTGCGAGTGGCCCAGTCGTTAAGTTATGGACAGCAAGCGTTGTGGTTACTGCATAATTGTTCTCCTGGCACAGGTATTTATAATGTGCAATTTTTGTGGGAAATACCGGAACATATTGATCTAACTATATTTAAACGTTCATTAGAATTTCTCACTTTACGCCACCCTTCGCTTGGTGGTGTTTTCAGAGAAGTGGATGGCGTTGTTGTCCAGAAAATCGATACACCCGCGTTATATTTCGAGGAAATATTTACTGACGATATTGATGATGCGGATTTCCAGAATTTATATTCGGATAAAGAACTGAAAAGGGATTTTGATCTTTTTAATGAGTCGCCAATGCGTTGGGTCGTTTTCCATCGTCCGGGTAAAACAAGAATATTGGCAACCTATACACAACATATTGGTATTGACCTGTGGTCGACAATGACATTGTTCAATGAATTGCGACAGGTGTACCCCGCTTTGGAGGCGGGAGTATTACCAAGTCTTCCACCGATAGAATGTTGCTATTCGGATTTTGTTGATCACCAAGCTGCCTTTATTCTTAGTAATAAAGGTAATGAGCAATTGGACTATTGGTTGAAAGAATTGGCGGGATTGGATTCAACATTGAATCTCCCGACGGACTACCCGCGGCCGCCAAAAATGACATGTAATGGAAGTTATTTTGGTATAAATCTAGAAAAAAACGAGATCGAGGAGTATAACGCACTTGCTAGGGATCTTGATATATCCTTGTTTTCGCTTTATATAGCGACTTTTCATCTCTTATTACATAAGTATTCGAATCAAAGGGATATTGCGGTCGGGACCCCAACAGGAGGAAGGGGAAAGGAGTTTGCGGGGGTATATAATTATTTTGTTAACCCTGTGGTTATTCGATCGAAAGTGGATCCTTTACAATCCACCAATTCTTTTTTGCAGCAGGTATTTGAAAAGACACAACTTGCCATTGAAAATCAACATTATCCACTCTCTCTCATCGCTGAGAAATTATCGATTAATCGAAGTTCAAGTCAGTCTCAACTATTTCAAACGTCATTTGTTTGGGAGAATATCAATAGTTTCGAAAACAGATCTGAACCTTTGGTTACGATGTCTGACGACGGTGAAATGCTATGGGATATGAAGGGCTTAGGAGTTTGGAAGCGTTACGAAAGGCGACAGCAATTAGATGATTTTGATCTGACTTTCAAGCTCAGCAAATTTCAAAAATCATTTATATTTGGTATTGAATATAACGCTGACCTTTTCTCCAATGATACTATCGAACGAATGTCGCGTCATTTTAGGCAGCTGATGTCCGAAGTGTCGAATGATCCAACCAAAAGCATATCTGATCTCGTGCTCTTAACGCCGGAAGAGAGAGGCGACATTGTTACTCATTGGAACACTACGTCTGTGAGTGAAGGGGACGACAAAAATATTGTTACGACATTTTCGGAAACGGTCGCGCGTTACCCGGATGCTATTGCTGTGGATTTCGAAGGCGATGGGCTGTCATACCGTGAGTTAGATGAGCGATCTAATAGTCTCGCCCGTTATTTAGCAAAGCAAGGTGTTTCAACGGGGAATATCGTCGGAATATCGCTTAATAGGTCGTGCCAAATGATTGTCGCAATTGTAGGTATATTTAAGGCGGGAGGGGCTTATCTTCCTCTGGACCCTGAATACCCTTCAGAGCGGCTTGAATTTATGATTGACGATGCAAATGTCTCCGTCGTAGTGACTGATGCACAATCTGATAGGAAGCTGCCAAGACTTAACTATAAAAGCATTTTGGTTGATCGGGTTAAAGATGATATTCAAGCTGAGTCATCTGCTGAATTGATAACGAAAATATCTCCTACAGATCTTGCGTACGTCATCTATACCTCAGGGTCAACCGGAAAACCCAAGGGGGTAATGGTAGAGCACAGTGCGTTAACGAACCTTTTATTGACGCAACGAAACGTGTTTGACATCACTTACGCGGATAACGTTCTACTTTTTGCGTCGCTTAATTTTGATGCCTCCATATTCTCCATTTCATTATCTTTGCAAAATGGAGCAACGTTATTTTTGGGTTCTAAGGAATCCTTGCTAGGGGATGGCCTGGTTGAATTTCTTAATTCTAACGAAATTACTTGGGTGCTGTTGCCGCCCTCGATAGTAAGTGCGATGGATCCAGATCAGGTAAGCAAGCTCAAGACGCTCGTGGTTGGGGGAGAGGCTTGTTCCTTAGAGTTAGCAAAAGCCTGGTCCAAGAATAGAGACCTGTTTAATGCTTATGGGCCAACCGAGTCGACAGTTTGGGCAACAGTCGCAAAACTGGATGGAAAATCTGCGCCTTCAATCGGTAAGCCAGTAGCAAACACCTGCTGTTATATATTGGATGATTTTCTTGGCGTTCAACCGGTTGGAGTACCAGGTGAACTATATCTTGCAGGTAAAGGGTTGGCGAGAGGGTATCTAAATAGAAAAGAACTCACTGAAGAAAAATTTATTCAGAACCCTTTTAGTACAGACAAAGAGGGACGCCTCTATGGTACAGGGGATTTATGTAGTTATCGGCCAGACGGTAGTATCGAATATCTAGGGCGTCTGGATCATCAGGTAAAAATTCGTGGATTTCGAATAGAGCTCGGAGAAATAGAAGCGGCTATTAGCGAACATGGTTCTGTTGCCGATGTGTTGGTTGTCGCAAATGAGGGAGATAAGGATGATTCTGGGACTGTAGACAAATACCTGGTAGCTTATGTTATCAAGTTGGTAGATGCATCGCTGACGCAAGGGGAGATAAAGAAATCCTTAGAAGATAGGCTGCCAGACTATATGGTGCCGTCTTCGTTCGTGTTTCTTGATGCGTTTCCGTTAACCCCAAATAAGAAAATAGACAGGGAAAAGCTCCCCTCGCCTAAATTTTCCGGTTACGACGGTAAGTCAACATTCGTTCCACCTAGGAATGAAATTGAACGTATATTGGCTGAAGTATGGGTCTCAGTTTTACCTGTCGATAATGTCAGTATTTTCGAGAACTTCTTTGATCTAGGTGGACATTCTTTGTTGTTGGCAAAGGTATTCGGAAGATTGCCTGAAATGCTAAAAAAGAAAGTAACGATGGTCGACCTATTCAAGTATCCGACTATACAAGCGCTATCTCACTACCTTGAAAAGGATGAGGAAGACGATGCTTTCTATTTGCATCAGGATGGCCATTTCGAACGCCTGCGATTACGACGGAGATTATTAGAAGAACTCATTGGTGTTAAGGTTGCGATCGTTGGTATGTCTGGGCGATTTCCTGGAGCAGATACAACTGAAGAATTTTGGCATAACATCGCATCTAAAGTCGAGTCCATTAAATTCTATTCTAAGGACGAATTAGAGGGCGCGGGTGTTGATAAAAGCTTGTTGGATAATCCCAATTACGTCCGTGCACAAAGTTGCATATCGAATGTAAGGAGTTTTGACGCTGAGTTTTTTGGGTTTTCTCCAAGGGAAGCACAGATAACTGACCCTCAGCAACGCATATTCTTGGAGTGCGCTTGGGAGGCACTGGAAGATGGAGGATATGTTCCCGATCATTTTGATGGGCGTACGGGTGTTTATGCTGGTGTAGGGATGAATCATTATATGATGAATCATTTAGCCGGACATACAAAGCTAACTCAGGCTGTGGGTGATTACCCGCTGATGATTGGTAATGACAAAGATTTCTTGTCGACAAGGATTTCCTACAAACTTAATCTTAATGGCCCTGCTGTAGTAGTACAGACGGCGTGCTCAACGTCATTGGTTGCGGTGCACAGCGCATGTCAGGCATTGTTAAGCCAGGAGTGTGATGCGGCGTTAGCCGGGGGGGTGTCACTTGGCCGACTGGAAAAGTCAGGTTACTTATATCAGCGGGGAATGATCATGTCTCCAGATGGCCACTGCCGTGCTTTTGATGAAAAGGCGGAGGGCACTATTCAAGGCCAGGGCGCGGGAGTTGTATTATTAAAGCGCTTAGATGACGCGCTTAGGGATAATGATCATATTTATGGGATTATTAAAGGCTCTGCGACAAATAATGACGGATCAAATAAACCAGGTTACACCTCTCCTGCGGTCGAAGGGCAGGCCAAAGCGATCTTGGCAGCCATTGCGAATGCGAATATTGTTGCAGAAGATATTAGTTATGTGGAAACACACGGTACAGCAACGCAATTAGGCGATCCAATTGAAATTGAAGGATTAAGCCAGGCATATGTATCAAAGGTATCTGACAGACAACCCTGTGCTATTGGATCAGTTAAGAGCAATATTGGTCATTTGGATGCGGCGTCGGGTGTTGTCGGGTTAATAAAAACAGCGAAAGCCTTAGATAAAAAATTATTGCCACCGACGGTTCATTTTGAAAAGGCAAATGAAAAAATTAATTTTGATAAAACTCCATTTTATGTGAATACGAATCTAAAAAGCTGGGTTGCGAAAAATGAAGTGCGTTACGCTGGAGTCAGCTCCTTTGGTATCGGAGGGACAAACGCCCATGTTATTCTTCGGGAGGCGCCCAAGAAATATGCCTCCGAGAAATCCCGACCTTGGCGAATGCTCTTGCTCTCGGCGAAAACACCGTCTGCGCTGGATAGAATGACTGAGCGCTTAGTGGAGTATTTGAAAGATACTGATGATGTTAATTTCTCAAATGTTTGTTATACGTTGCAGATGGGGCGTAAGCGGTTCGATTATCGTAGGTATTTGGTCTGTCGAAATGAAGACGAAGCGATTGCGCAATTGAGTAGTGGTGGGCACAAGGATGTTGTATCCACTTCGTACAAGCACTTTCCGAGAAAAATAGTGTTCATGTTCTCCGGTCAGGGTTCTCAATATATTAATATGGCAAAACATCTCTACCAAGTAGAGGTGGGTTTTCGGGAAGAAGTTAAAAAATGCCGAAAATTGCTCCGCGAGCGTTTTGTATATCTCTATGAGAATCTGAGTGAGAAAGATTTTAGTGCCCAAACAGAGACGTTGCATCAAACGTATATAACGCAGCCTTCACTTTTTATTCTGGAATATGCATTGGCTAAAACACTCATGTCCTGGGGAATTGAACCTAAGGTCATGATAGGCCATAGTGTTGGGGAATATGTTGCTGCGTGCTTGGCAGGTGTTTTTACATTAGAGCAGGCATTAGAGATTGTCGCTATTCGAGGTAAGTTGATTCAAAACTTGCCGGGTGGTGAGATGTTGTCTGTGCAGTTACCAGAGAAGCAGGCGAGGGAATATCTTACTTATCAGATATCTCTCGCTGCTGTTAATGGAGAAAGTCGATGTGTGTTTTCTGGACAAACTGAAGCTATTTTAGATCTTCAATCTCGATTGGGAAAGGCGGGGATTCAGAATAGGCTGTTACATACCTCCCATGGATTTCATTCACATATGATGGAATCCATACTTGATAAATTTAAGAATACGGTGGCAAGGAGAGCACCTAAAAAACCCGAAATCCCGATAATTTCCAGTATGACGGGGGACTATCTTACCGACGAGCAGGCGACATCAGCCGAATATTGGGCACAGCACCTACGAAAGGAGGTTCGCTTTGACGATGGCTTAAGTCGTTTGTTTACCGATAGGATACAAGAAAATGAAGGGCTAATCTTATTGGAGGTTGGTCCTGGCAAGGTGCTTTCAACGTTAGCGAAGCAGCATCGCCAGAAGGCTGAATCAGACATTGTTATATCGACGATGCGCCATGCCTATGAAGAAATCTCGGATATTCGTCAGTTACTTAAAGCGCTTGGGCGTTTGTGGGCGAATAATGTGGATATAAACTGGAGTGTTTTTCATAACGCACGACAACGTTATAAAGTGCCTTTGCCTACGTACCCGTTTGAGAGGCAGGAGTATTGGATTGCTGCTCGTGAAAGAGTTGATGTCGCTACAGTGGATGCAATAGTGGACGATGATTCCAATGTTATGGTAGCTGTTGGAGGGGGAGAGCGTGTTGAGGAAAAGCAGTCTTTTGACGATGTTGAAAAGAAAATATCGGATATTTGGTCTGCATGCTTGGGTATTCCTCACATTAACCTGCACGATGATTTCTTTGATTTGGGTGGGGATTCTCTGATTGCAGTATCGCTGGTGGATAAGTTGAGCTCTGTATTTGAAACGCCTATTGCGACGCATGTGTTAATACAAAAATCAACGATAGGGGAGTTGGCGGATCATATCAAATTGCTTATTCAGCATCCTGAAGCGCTGGCATCCGTGAGTGGGGGCGATCAAGCAGCGTCTCCGCTGGTATTGATTCAAAAGGGTAGTGCTGAAAAACGTCCCTTATTTATGGTTCATCCAATCGGCGGCGAAGTCTATTTCTATCGAGATCTAGCGAGAAATTTGGGTAGCGATCAGCCTCTGTATGCCTTTCAGGCTCCGGGGCTTTCTGGTCATGTGGAGCCATTAAGTTGTGTTCATGAAATAGCAAAGCAATATATAAAAGAGCTGAAATTGTTAGCAGTTGAACCACCTTATATGCTTGGTGGCAGTTCGTTTGGCGGGCTTGTGGCCTTTGAAATGGCGCAACAATTAAAAGCGGAAGGGGATGACCTTGCGTTACTGGTCATGATTGACACGCCGACACCTCAGGATATGCCGACTCACCTGACTGATAGCGCAGCAATATTACAGTATCTATTAAAAGATGAAATGGAGTTGTCGGTTGAAGAACTTAGGAAGTTTGAACCGAAATCGCAGATTGATTATGTGTTAGATAAAGCAACTCATGATGGACGAAGCCATATGTTACCATCACATTTGAGTGTATCGTTGTTTAATACTTGGATTGCTCATCAGAAGGCAACGTTTAATTACTCCCCAGTGTCATATGATGGGGATGTTCTATTTTATTGCCACACGGTACCGATGGAGCATTTTCCTTCAGCGCCACATCGCTCTTGGTCGGGGTTTGTTGAAGGGAGAGTGTCTGTCCACCATATGCCAGGAGATCATATCAGTATGAATTACCATCCGCATATAACGAAGTTGGCGGACCATTTGAAGTCGGAGATTACATTAAGGCTTACGATCACCTAAAGTGCGTAAGCTTTTTCATCGCTATCGTGTTGTGCGCGGCTAGCCTGGGTTAATTGCGAGAGTTTTTTAAGTGATTGCATAATGGTTATTTGTGTACTGTTATCGGTGTCCTTGCGTTTCGCATAAAGGTGAAGCATGCGGGTGAGTCGCTTAAGGTGGAACTGCAGCTCTTTTAGCATTAGTGTTGAATCTTCAATTTCACGATACGCAAATTCTAGTTCTTCATCTCTCACCTGATCTATCCAGCGGTGATAGCTATCGCCTAGAATACCTGAGCCATTAACGACTTTATTAATCAGTCCAAGAACATTATGTAATGCTGTCAGCTTTCTATTTTTGGCGTCATGATCAAGGGTATCGATGACATCGCTAACCAAGGCTAATTGAGCATTCATGAATTGACCATCGTTGGCGAATTTTTGGATGAGAGGTGGGATTTTTTCTGCGCTCAGCCCTTTGCTCTTGGGCAGATTGCTATTGCGCAGTATGGTGATGATCGTGTCATAGGTTTTGTAGAAATGAGCTTCATTATTTACCTGCAGTATAGGGACGATCTCAAGGAGGGAGCGCCGTTCTTTGACAAAGCGCGTGGAGTATATGGCGATGACACTATCCGTCATTGCGATTATCTGACCTAGAAGCCCCAGCGACTCGCCATCTTTTTGTGTGGGGTAACCCGTGCCGTCACATCTCTCGTGATGCTCTAGTACGGCTTTAGACGTTGCTTTTGGAAGACCTGGTATTTCTTCTAGAATGGTTTTTCCAATCACCACATGGGCGTGAATTTGGCGCCATTCTTCTGGGCTAAGTTCCCCTTTTTTATTGAGAATCTCAGGGTCAATGTGCAGCATGCCAAAATCATGAGTGAGTGCCGCCAGAAAAAGTGCGTTCAAGTCATCTTCCGATAACTTCATTCGTAAGCCAATAAGGGTGCAGAGCCAGGAGGAAAGCAGTGCATTCTCAAAAGTTTTCGTCATCTGCATGGAAAGTACGGTGAGCTTTTGTTTGAGTACAGAAAACTTTTGATAGAATTGGCAGCGTTGCTTTATGATCGCATCTAAGTTGCATTGTGTGTGGAGACTGAGTAAGTCAGGTGTGCGCTTAATGAGCGCCATGATCGCATTGTATAGCTCGTTGCTTCCAATTTCGCCGTCGATGGATACGGTGTCGTGGAGTGGGCGGATGAGCTTGAAACGGATGATTTTTTCGGTGGCTTTGGCGCTGATAGTTGCTCCCTTAGGAATCAAGATTGCGCCCTGCTGGTTGCAGATATCCTCTGTTGCAATGACATCCTTAACCGTATTCACTTTGGCAAGGTGTGTTGCGTATGCGTCGACTTTACGGGGATCGAATACTGCAGCTGCCGTCATATATGATTCTACGCCTATGTACGTTAAGGTCACTTTTGCTTGCGTAGTATTACTTTAGGAAAATTTGATGGACTTCACAATGCGCATAATTTGACGGTATTTTCCTATCCGTATTAGACAAAAAAACAACCCTTAAATATCATATATATAGCGATAATAAAAAATTGACGCATTAGTGCGTCGTAAAAGTGACTGTGTGTCTTTTTGTAACGTGGGAGGGTTTTGCAGGGACAGCTGGGTAATGTATTCATTACCCAGCTGTTTTTCCGAGTTTAGCGGATGGGTTTATAGAAATTCGAAGTGATCTTCTTCCATCTGCATCAAGCTCTTTGTGCTGGCCATCATCGTGTCGGCTAGCGTTTTGGTACGCGGTAGTAGGCGTTCGTAGTAGAATTCAGCGGTTTGGATTTTTGCTTTGTAAAACTCTGCGTCGCCTTTTCCTGATGCCAAGCCTTCGTAGGCCTTTTGCGCCATCATTGCCCAGAAGTACGCCATTGTGATGTAGCCTGAGTACATAAGGTAATCAACGGAAGCGGCGCCAACGGCATCGCGATCGTTCTTTGCCTTTAGCGCAATGCGTATAGTGTATTGCTGCCATGCTGCTACGTGCTTAAAGAGTGGCCAGATAAATTGATTCATCTCTTTCTTATGGGGGTTGCGAGATAGCAAGCCGAAGTCCTTACAGAACACCATGATTTCTTTAGTGAATACTTTGTAGGAGCTGCCGCCGCCAAGCAGAATCTTTCGTCCTAATAGGTCAAGGCCCTGAATACCGGTTGTACCTTCATACAACATAGAGATTCGAGCATCACGAACAATTTGCTCCATGCCCCATTCTTTAATATAGCCGTGACCGCCAAATACCTGCATACCTGAGTTCGCAGCTTCAAACCCGGTTTCCGTCAGGAAAGCCTTGAGGATTGGAGTCAGCAAGCCAAGCATATCATCGGCTTTTTCTTTGGCTTTCTCGGTTTTTCCATACATCATCTTATCGGCGAGCTTGGCCGCGTAATAGATCATGGCACGGCCACCTTCGGCAATGGCTCGCTGAGTCAGTAGCAAGCGACGCACGTCAGGGTGGACGATAATGGGGTCGGCTACCTTATCAGGCGCTTTCTTACCGCTGAGAGAGCGCATGGATAGGCGGTCTTTTGCATAAGGTAATGAGCCTTGGTAGGCGAGTTCAGCAGCACCGATACCCTGAAGTGACGTGCCTACTCGCGCGGTGTTCATAAAGGTGAACATGCACTCTAGGCCTTTGTTTTCAGCGCCAATTAGATAACCTTTCGAGCCATCAAAGTTAAGTACAGCGGTTGCTGAAGCCTTAATACCCATCTTGTCTTCCAGTGAGCCACAACTTACCTCGTTAAACTCACCGACGCTACCGTCGTCATTAACCACATACTTCGGTACGATAAATAGGGATATTCCACGAGTACCGGAGGGCGCATTCGGAAGCCGAGCGAGAACAACGTGGATGATGTTGTCGGTAAAGTCATGATCACCGGCAGAAATGAATATCTTCGTACCGCTGATTGCGTAGCTACCATCACCGTTTGGTTCTGCTTTGGTTTTAACCTGGCCAAGGTCGGTGCCACACTGAGGCTCTGTCAGGCACATTGTGCCAGTCCATGTGCCGTGGGTAAGAGGAACCAGGTAGGTTTGCTTTTGTTCTTCGGTGCCATGCATGTATATAGTGTTCATGGCGCCCATGCTAAGACCAGGGTACATGCCCCAGGACCAGTTTGCAGTACCAATCATGTCTGACTTTAATACTCCCAGCGAAAGCGGTAGCCCTTGGCCGCCATATTCTACTGGGTGAGAAAGAGACTGCCATCCACCGTCCACGAATTGCTGATAAGCTTCTTTAAAGCCCTTTGGAGTGGTTACTTTTCCGTCTTCTAGTGTACAGCCTTCTTTGTCACCCGAGTGATTGATGGGCGAAAGCACGTTTTCACAGAATTTTGCGCATTCAGATAGTATCGCATCAATCATATCTGGGGTTGCTTCTGCGCCCTCAGGGAACGTTTTGTAGTGGCTTTCGAAATCAAGCACGTCGTTGATTAGAAAGTCCATGTCTTTCAGGGGAGCTTTATACTCAGGCATAACCTATCTCTCTACTACCGAATGTTGTTTTTGGGGTGTATTTCTTAAGGGTGGTAGTGTGCCGGAACGTTGATTCATTACATTGGCAATAATCACCATGGTCACTGCCGATTTGGTCAATAGCGGTAATTTGTCTTTGCTAAGTGATTGATTTAACCCAGTGGTTAACCCTTCGTGGTGAAAGGTTGTGTGTTTGTGTCGGTATGGGCGCGATGTGTAAATTTAGGTTACTATCTATCTATGTTTATTATTTAGGTTAACCAATTTGATAGGGAGAATATCCATGGGTGAGCTAAGCAAAGAGTCCTGTGAGGCCTGTAGGGCTGATGCGCCAAAAATTAGTGATGAAGAGCTGGCTCTGTTAATGCCTAAAATTCCTGAGTGGGGCGTCATCGTTGTTGAGGGGGTTATGCAATTGCAACGAGAGTATCGCTTTAAGAATTTTAAACAAGCAATGGCATTTTCCAATCGGGTGGGTGAACTTGCCGAATCCGTGGGCCATCATCCAGCAATATTGCTTGAGTGGGGGAGGGTAACGATTACCTGGTGGAGTCACGAAATGAATGGGTTGCACAAGAACGATCTGATTATGGCTGCGCGTACTGACGAGGTGTTGGACGTCTGAGGGGATTAAAGATTTGCTTGGACGGAGGAGCTTTTCTGATCTGTGGGAGGTGATTGTTCATTAAGAGGCTGAGTCGGATACTTGGCTCTATTCTCATTGCACCATACAATAAAGTCCTCCACGGGCATGGGGCGAGCGATAAAGTACCCCTGCGCTATGTTGCAGCCGAGTTGTGTCAATAGAGTGAGGGTTGCTTTGTCTTCAATACCTTCCGCGACAATTTCTAAGTCCATATTGTGGCCCATTTGTAAAAGAGTAACGACAATGGTGCGGTCATCTTGATTGTTCACCATATCCACCACAAAGGACCTGTCGATCTTTAGCTCTTTGACAGGCAGTTGTTTTAGATAGGCCATTGACGAGTAACCCGTACCAAAATCGTCGATGGAAAGTTTGATGCCATTGTCCGAGAGTTCCTGGGTAATACGTAATGCATCCTCGGGGTTTACCATCACGGCTGTTTCAGTCAGTTCTAAAATGATTGAATTGGTCGGAGTGTTGTAGGTGTCTGATAGCGCAAGCACGTTATCTTTGAAGTTTTTGTCTTGTAAATTACAGGCAGAAATATTGATCGATAGTGTAAGGTTGATGCTCTGTGCGTTGAGATGGTCTAGTGTTTGAAATGCTGTTTTACAAATCCACTGTGTGAGTGGGTGAATGACACCTGTTTTTTCTGCTAAAGGAATGAATTCATCTGGGGGGATGAAGCCATATTCCGCATGGGTCCAGCGTATTAACACTTCTGCCCCGATTAACTGTTGAGTTTGCAGGTTTATCTGTGGTTGCAGATGAATGGACAGGTCGTTGTTTTCGATGGCTTGACGCAACTCTCCAATGAGGCTGAGTCTTTTGGCGCTGTAAGGGTCGATAGAGGGAGAATACATGACGGCTTTTTCATGGGTATTGTCCGCGGAATCTAACGCAATTTGCGCATTACGTAATAACTCATCGACATTGTTTCCATGTTCAGGATAAACCGTTATACCAATACTGGTTTCAATCTCGAATGACATTTCCTGGAATTCAAAAGGGCGCTCCATCGCATGAATAACATGGTTGGCGTAATTGGCTGCATCAAATTCAGATTCAAGCTTGATAGCAAAAGCGAAGCAGGTTCCCTCGGCTTTGGCGACACATTGCTTCTTATCGGAAATGTTCTCGATGGTGATTGCGCCGGATATCTTACTGGTGGAGTCGCTGAGTCGGGAGGTCAGTATCGACAAAATCTTATTCCCATTGGTGTGTCCAAAAGTTTTGTTAAACTCATGAAATCTGTTGAGCGATATTAGGAATATACCGATATTTTTTTGGTCGTTTTCCAGTAAACAGCGTTCGATTGTTCTTTCTAGGTGGGCTCTGTTAGGTAACCCTGTACTGCTGCTGTGTAATGCTCGATGTAATAACTGGTCTTCTGTTTTTCTGAGTTTTAATATTGCATCATGTTGGTCTTGAAGGGCTTGAAATTTCTGTTTTCGCTCCCAGTTGATACGGTCCGCTAAACCAAGAGAGAGAAGTATCACTTCAATAATAGCGCCGAGTTGAATGCCGTAATTAGTGTAATTATTACTTTCTATAAAGCCTAGTAGTGAAAGGGTGTAGGTTATAACACCAATAAAAAGCATACTCCAGGCAACGAGAAAGAAACCAGCAGGTCGAGATCCGTTTCGCCAGCAATAATAAGCAACAAACGGTGTAAAAAGAGACGCGACATTTGCGTATATCACATTTGGTGCGCTATGAAAGTTCGGTGATAAAATAATGGATGCAATAATTATCCAGCCGATGTACTCAAATGTGATAAGTAGATTGTTAGCCCGTTGGCTGTAGCGCTTTACCTTTAAAAAATGTTGGATGAATTTTACCCCCATTAGTACCGCGAAAGTGGCAAATAATTGGGGTATTCTTTGGTTTATTTCTGGATGTTCTGGCCATAGATAAAGAAATCCGTAACCGCTCATGCAGAGAATAGTTCCAGATAATCCGCTGATATAGAGAATGTAATATAGATAGCTTCTACCGCCGATAGATAGCATCAAAAAGAAGTTATATAGGATCATTGCGAGTATGATGCCGTAGTATATTCCTGAAAAGAAATCGACTTGAGCATCATGCTTTTCATGGTATCGGAGTGATGATAGTGTTAACGGGACTTGAACAGCACCGCCTTTACGCGAAACCTTTAGGTAGTACTCAATATTCCCACCGGGGTGAATGGTAAGAGGCAGGACAAAATTATGGTGCGCTATTTCTCGGGCGTTTATAGGAACCGCGTAGCCAATTTCTCGGTGGCTGAACGTGCCGGTTGTGTTGTCTTTTTCATACAAGGTAACAATGTTGAGTGCGGCAAAACCGAGTTCTAAGATCCAGGTGTTTGGTATGGAAGACTCGGTGGGTAGCGGTTGTTGTGATAAGGGTGTTGTGTGATGAATAGTAAAGTGAATCCAAAAGCTTGATTGGGTATGACCAAAATTGAGTACCTCCTCATTGCTTTTGGAAAAACGATGAGCAAAGGAAGGCTGCCGGATTTGATCGAAAGTATAGATGTCGTCAATATCTTCAAAGTAGGTTAGGCTTTTTCCCAATGACACATGTTGCGTATTATCGTTAATTTCTATGGCGTAAATATTGGAGCTAATAATGAGGGTGGCTAAGAATATCCACAAAATGGAAGGCCAAGCAGTATCCCTTCGCCCGCCTAAGGGGAATAGAGCGGAGGGCGTGATAACAGTTCGATTTGGTTGGTATTGGTACTGTGTTTTGTAAATCAAAGTTAACCTATTGATTTCATTTTGAATTTTCTAGGCATTCAAAATTGTCACTGAGATCAATAGTAGTATAGCCCAAGCCACCACCTTCGTTGGATGCTGGCGGCTTGGGATAGGTATTATGGGGCGGAAGATGTGTGTTGACGAGCAAAGTCGAGAATGGGAGCAATTACCTCGTTTTCTCTCCTGTCCTTATGTTCATTTGATGCGGTTAACAGGTCCATGTGGTTATACCCTGCGGCAACAATCAATTGCCCTAGAGGTTCTATATCATCTTTCACGGTAGCTAACCCTCGCCCCCCTACGATTTCGAGTAATGGCTTTTCCCTGGCGGCTTTGGCATGCCAATAGGGAATGCCCTGGATTGGAGTGCTGCCTGATATGATGTCAAGTTCAAGTGGGACGCGTGCGGACATATACCATTCGGTGAATGTGCCAGGACCTTTGTAGATGCTCTCAGCAAAACTGGCGATATCGGTCATCTCCTCTTCTTCCGTTGTGAGTGTGTCGATTTCATTGCTGATAATGTCAAAATTGCGCCATTGATAAAGCGGCGATGTTACTTGCTCTGTTTGAGGTTCAGTGGCGATATAGAGTTGTTCTTTAGTGAGAAGATTACCAAGATCAGGGACGAAAAAATCGATGATCGCAGAAAGTGTTGGGTTGACGGGAAAGCTCTTAGTTTCAATGGATCCTCCCTCTAAAAAACCAAGGCTTGTTTGTAGGATGCTAACTGGCATGAAGTCATCGTCAAAGATGATGCCCAATAGTGCTTCGTTGGTATATCGGAAGTCACGAATACCCGGGTTACTGCCAATAAAGTTACCTAGAGAGTCAGAGTGAATGAGTTTTAACATGAGATTGGTTGTACTGCCAATGGGAAGTTCTTGGAGCAGCGATGCTTCTTCTTTTGGGGCCCAGTGTGCAACCATTGCGGCCATTTCAAGCAAGAAGAATGTTTCTGTATCAATGCCGGGCAAAGCGTTAATACGTGAGTTTCGACCACTAATTAACTTGTCTAGATTATTTCGGTAGCGTACATTTGCCGCATTACTTTGGTCTACGTCGAATCCGTTTTGACCATAGGTTAAGTGATTATCCAACTCGGCTAGTTTGGGTGTTACGTCGATATCGAGTCTGATAAACCCCGCTGCTTGATTAAAACCTGCATCATCAGTGGTAGATATATCATCATCAAAATCCCACCCGGTGAAGCTATGTGTGAGTAAGCCCCCTAGAGAATGGCCGCCAATAAATACTTTTTGCTGACGTTGTAGAGGATCGGGGACATAGTGTTGAAGTAGGGACATTAAATCTTCTTGAACTAGTCCTAATCCCATGTCCGCTAACCAAGGTAAGTCTTTGCTTTTCTTTACTCCTTGGAATTGTTCCCCGTTAATTTCGCTACCGTTATAGTAATAATCAACCGCTATCATGATGTCCCGCTGTTTTTCGGCCTCTTCTAAACCTTTGGTATCTCGTAAACACTGATCTCTTCGGTCAACAGAGAATACCTCGATCACTTGCTGCTGCTGGTGGGCTTCTAGCACGAGTTGCTCTGCAAAATAGTTAAATGCTCCAGCCCCCGCGAGCAACCCCGGCATAAAAAAGAAGATATTGTCGGCGTCTCTTGTATCTCTTTGGTAAGGTTCGTTATTAATGTCGAGCGTTGGTGTGTAATGTAGAAATTGAATATTGTTGCATTCACTCGGTAGTTCGGGGAATTGACTGGTTAATGGTGAAGAGAGTAGGCCTTTTGTAATGTTCACGGATAATTCGAGGTTGGAGTCAGGATCTTGATTATTATCGTTCGGTGCTGGAGGGGTTTGCGAACGACTTGGACTATCTCCCGATGTGCCTCCATCACAACCTAGCATTGTCGAAAGTATGACTAGAAAAAGTAACGCTGCTAGTAAGGTGGATGCTTGCTTACTGTGATGTGACACCGACATGGTTATAATTCCTTTTTGTATGGCCGTCTTAGCTCTTTTTTATTTTGGGGAAGTATCCTATGAGATTGATATTGGTATAAGGGTCACCACGGGACGAGATTGAACCGAAGGAAGGTAAGATTAATAACGCAGACGTTACCGGGTTTGCTCTGCTCGTCATGAGTGATAATAAAATCAATGACTTAGGTTGTTTTTTGGGTGGGGTTATTACGGGTCAACAGGGTTATAAAGGGCCTGGCAAGCTGTTATGCTTAAGCGGTTAAATAGGCCAGAAGGTGTAGTGTGAGACGACAAACAATCAATACGGATGACAAACTGGTTCCTCTAAACAACTATCCAGCAGGGTTGATACGACTTATGCAGGAAGAGGGGACTGATATCAATGTATTGTTGGCAAATACAGGGATAACTCGTGATGAATTAGATGACTTTTCTGTGCATATTTCTTATGGCCAATATACCCAGTTGATCGTGAATTCGTTACAGCTATTCCCGAAGCAAGGATTGGGTTTGCATTTGGGGAAATATTTGCATATTGCCAGCAACGGTATGATGGGGATTGCTGCAATGACGAGTGATACATTAGCAGATGCGTGTGAAATACAGTTAGCTTATTACAAGGCTTTGTCGCCACTGATGGTGGTTGATATGAAAGTGAGTGATGGAAAAGCGTGTTTTCAAACACACGAAGCTTGGGGGGCTGGTCGTCTATTACCATTGGCGGTTGAGTGTTTGTATGCGGGTGTTTATAACAATGCAAAAATGATGCTGGGAGCAGAGCATATTGAATGTGAATTCCGCTTTGCTTATCCAGACCCTGGTTACCCTACCGTTTATGAGGCAATCCTACAAAACCCCGTACACTATAATTGCGCGGTGAACCAGATGTCGATTGACGCAGCTCTTTTACAATTGCCGATGAAATATCGTGATCCCTATACATGTCAGATGGCAATGCAACAGTGCCAACGAGAATATGCTGGAGCTGCTGCTCGTCAAAGCCTAGTGACTCGGGTTCGTCGAGTAATCAACTATGAGTTAGATAGTTGGCAGTATGGTACTGAATTGCGAGCGCCTCTTAGCCTTGCGATGGTTGCGGATGAGATATGTATAAGTCCACGCACGTTAAAAAGAAAGTTGAGCGCATTGGGTACCAGTTATCAAAAGGTAAAAGAAACCATTTTGTTAGAGCGAGCGGATTTGTTATTGGCGGATCGGTCGAACACCGTCGCAGATATTGCCGCTAACCTGCAATTTTCTGATACGGCTAATTTTAGGCGTGCTTTCAAGCGTTGGACCGGAAAAACCCCGTTATCGCATCGGCAAGAATTGTTCTGCCTCACGCCAGGGAACGGGTTTGCTGAATAGATAACCTTGGGCGTAATCGCAATCTAGATTTTTTAGAAAACCGAGCTGCTCTTTTGTTTCTACTCCCTCTGCGATTACTTTTAGTCCAAGGGAATGTGCCATTTGGATGATTGCATTAATGATAGCTTCGTCATTTTTATCTTCACCAATCTCCCGTACAAAACTCTGATCGATTTTTAGAAAATCAATAGGAAACTTCTTTAGATAGCTTAGTGAAGAATAACCTGTGCCGAAATCATCGATGGCGATCGTAATGCCGACGTCGCGTAATTCATGAAGTTGTCGAATGACATCGTTTGGGTCGTCCATCAGCGCCGATTCAGTCAGTTCGAGTTTTATATAGTGTGGCGATATATGTTGGTTATCTAAGAGTCGTAAAATTTGTTGTGAAAAGTCTTTTTGTTTTAGTTGTTTTGCGGCAACGTTAATGGCAATGGTCATATCTGTTTCATTACAAAACCAATCGTTGGCTTGTTTTCCTGCAAGCAGTAGCATTAGGTTTCCAATGTCTTCAATCAGCCCAGATTCTTCAGCAACAGGAATAAATAATCCTGGAGAGACTAGCCCTTTTTCCTTGTGATTCCATCGGACTAGCGCCTCAAAACCATTCAATTTTTGATCCGATATTTTTATGATAGGCTGGTAGTAGGGCTCTAAATCTTGCTGTTTTATGGCAATGCGTAAATCGTTTGATACCTCCAAATGACTCTGGATACGCATGTGCATATCGTTATCGAAAAACTTATAGGTGTTTCTACCATGTTGTTTTGCATGATACATGGCTGTGTCAGCGGCTTTGGTTAGCGTAGTAGCATCCATTCCATGTTCGGGGAAACTCGCTATGCCTATGCTTGCACCGATGTAGGATTCTTTATCAAATAGAAAGAATGGCTCTGCGATGACATCAATAATTTTTTGTGCGACGGTAGCAATATCATTGATATTGGTTAGCTGTTGAATGACGACAGCGAATTCATCGCCGCCCAACCTCGATATAAGGTCGGCATTTCTTAGTACGCTTTTGAGCCGTTCTGTTGCTTGTACAAGGAGCAGATCTCCCGCGTCATGGCCTAGACTATCGTTAATCTCCTTGAAATGATCAAGATCAATAAACATAACACAAAGATTATCATTAGTGCGTTTTGAATATGCGGTAACTTTTTCCAGGAATTCCCAATATAGAGTCCTGTTAGATAATCCGGTAAGTTGATCGAATTTAGCCAGATTAACCAGTTGATTTTCGATTTCCTTTCTTTCAGATATATCCTGGAAGATGACGACACCCCCTTGAAATATGTCATCTTCAACAATAGATGATTGGGTGTATTGAACCGGGAATTTTGCTTGTTGGTTACGCCAGAAAAACGTGTTGTCACTTTGATTGCATTGGCCCTCTTTAAACGTTTGTACAAAATCAGATTGTTCCCATTGCTGCTCGTCGAGCAATGGGTCAATGAAATTCTTGAATGGCTGGCCAATGATTGATTTTAGGGTTGCTGTTAATAATGTGCAGGCGGCGGTATTGGCAAAAGTGACAATGTTCTCTGTATCCAGCCCAACGATGCCATCCGCAGTGAAATTAAGCAGCTGCTCATGTTGTCGCTGTAGCTGCTGGACTTTTCTTAGTGCTTCTTCGCTGTTTTTTCGCTCGGTAAACAGGGAAATGAGGATGCTCACCTTGCTACAAATGACTCTTTCTTCAATGGGCTTGTTGAGATAATCAATCGCACCGACGGCATAACCCCGCTCAACATAGTCATCCATATTCCCTGCGGCCGTGATGAATATGACCGGTGTTAGTTGATGCCCTGGTATTTCACGAATACGTCTTATGCATTCAAAACCATCCATGCCGGGCATATTGATGTCCATCAAAATGGCGACGTACTCATTTTTTTGGGCGAGTGATATTGCCTCTTCGCCACTAGTGGCAGAGTCGGTGGATATCGGCAAATCTTCTAACGTAATCTCCATTAGGAAGATATTGTCGTTTATGTCGTCAACGATGAGTACTTTAGGGTTCATATACCTTAATACATAATTACAGCAGTCTTTTCAGTTAAGCACAGATGTTCGAAAGTTGCTCAAACAGAATTCGATTAGGTTTGGTCGGGCACTGATTCGAGTGTACTAAGTTTTTGCTGTAAAAAAGCCCATGTACGTCTAGGCCATAATGGGGGGCAGGGGGCTAATTACGTCATTTTAGTGGTTGTCCTTATTGGATACCTGGGACGTAGGAATAATAAGAGGAAGTGTCTATAGTTAATTGATCTAACGGAAAAAGAGGTGGGTGTGGATAGAAACTCAAATCTGGTGACAGTCGCGTCTAAAATTGAAAACTCGGACTTTATTCTTACAAGAGAATTGATGCCTCCGCAGCCCTGGTGGGATAATTTAGAGGCTAACTTCTATAAGCTTCCTGATGACTTCGAGTTGAATTTCAAAACAGAAATGATGGTCGGCGGGACGGCCACGGTTGATGTCGCTCTGCGAACGAGCGTTGCGTCTTTGGTTTCTGTGTTGGCGTTACCTTTTGGTGCTTCGCCACTAAAGTTACAGAAAGACTATAACGATAGCGAGATCTACAAAGAGAAGGCAAACTCAGGTGATCCATCTCTTTTCTTTAAGCGACCTGTTCGAGGAGTGCCTATTCATGAGGGGCCTGCTGGGTGGCCTCATTTCACACCGAAGCATGGATCCTGTGTTCAGTTGAGTTTTGATAGTCCTTTTGTCCCTACCAACCCTCGATTGCGTGATGGGTATTTACGGAATAAGAATAACATGAAGGCAACCGCGCAATACTGGCGTCATGATAGCGGCCCTCGACCGACAATCTGTGTTATTCACGGGTTTATGGCGGACCCCTATTGGTTAAATAGTATGTTCTTGGGGTTACCTTGGTTTTATGAACAGGGATATGACATCCTGCTCTATACTCTTCCGCACCATGGTCAGAGACGTGGCAAGTGGGCTCCTTTTAGTGGTGCGGGTTACTTTTCAGGAGGAATTGCGAACATAAATGAGTCTGTTGCTCACTCTGTCCATGATTTTAGAATCTTTATGGATTATCTGGAGGATCAAGGAGTCGAAAAGATTGGTGTTACCGGTATTAGTTTGGGTGGGTATACTGCATCTCTGTTGGCTGCAGTTGAAGAGCGTCTTTATTTCTCTGTACCTAATGTTCCGGTGGTGAGTTTGTTCGATTTAATGTTGCAGTGGTTTCCCGCGAGTATGGTGATCAAAGCAGGGTTGCGCCTGAGTGGGATTAGGATTCAGGAGGCAAGGCATTTTATGGCTGTGCACTGTCCATTGACCTATAAGCCTCTTATACCCAAGGAGCGGTTGTTCATCGTTGGTGGTGCAGGAGATAGGCTAGCACCGCCTAAACATGCGAGATTGTTATGGGAGCACTGGGATCAATGTATGATTCATTGGTTTCCAGGTAATCATGTGCTGCACCTTGATCGTAACTTGTATTTGAGAGAAATGAGTAATTTTCTCAAAAAAATAGATTTTTCATGGTCTGGCTAAAAGGTCTCAAATTTCATTGTTCTCCATACTTGTCATAGGTAATAGCTGCTAGGCTTGATGACAAGGAGGCAACATGAAAGAGATTACGATTAAAGAATGGGTACGAAAACTAAACGAGGAAGAGTTTCCCTTATTTGCTCATACTGCTCGTAGTATAGCCTCACTTTCGGCTGACACAGAATCGTCTATTCAGGAACTTGCCCAAGTTATTTTAGGCGATAGTGCAATGACTGCGCGTGTGCTTAGGATGGCTAATAGCGCCTATTACAACCCGGTGGGTCAACGCATCAATACGGTTAGTCGTTCAATTGTTGTTCTGGGTTTTGAGGTCGTGCGCGGTATTGCGCTGTCGATATCATTGATAGATACCATATTGACGGGTGTCCGCCACGATGCTGCTTTGGGCGAGTTGGTAAAGTCGTTTCATGCAGCGATACAAGCGAAAGAATTTGCTAGCTCTAGACGCGCGCCGAATACCGAAGAGATTTTTATTGCCGCATTACTTAATCGATTGGGCAGCATGGCATTTTGGTGTTTCCCTTATGGTAGGGAGGAGATGCTTGCGGCGGAATACTCGCATTCCAGTGCGGTAGACGCTGAAAAAAAAGTGCTGGGCTTTACCTTAGAGAAACTTACCTCAGAGCTATCTAAGGAATGGCATTTGAGTACTTTGTTAATGGGAGCCCTCAGTCATTCGGATACACGGGATAAAAGTGTTCTGGATATTGAACATGGATTTCGATTGGCGAATTCGGTCGAAAATGGCTGGGACGTGCACGAAGTTAGGGAGGTAATTCGAGAAATAAGCGAAGACCATCATAAATCTAGCGATGTCATCAGAGAGATGGCGTATCAGAACTCAATAAAAGCGATCAGAATGATCGAGAACTTTGGTATTAACATTGCGGCGCAGTTTATTCCTAGTCCTCCCACCAAAGAGAGTGAGAGTGTCGAAGATAAAAAGATTACCAAAGATAATCACGTTGAGTTGCAACTGAACATACTAAGAGAATTGTCGACGATGCTCAGTGAGCAGGTTGATATGAATGTGGTATTGGGTACCGTTCTGGAGGGGATCTATCGATCGTTGGACATGGATCGTGTGGTGTTATCATTAATCGGAAAGGGGAAATCTCAACTAGTCGCTAAATTTGTGCTCGGTGAGGATAGAGGCGCGTTTACCCAGTCGTTTAATTTTTCACTGAATAAAAAAGAGAATATCTTTACTCATATACTCGCGTTGAACGAGCCACTATGGATGGATCGTAAAATGCGCTCAGATCTGGGACCTCTGCTGACACCTGACATATATGACGCGCTGGGGGCGGTCGAATTTTTTGCAATACCGATCCAAGTGGGAGGTAAACCCATGGGGATCATCTACGCTGATCGCTCGTTGACAAGTACACCGCTGGATGAACACTCGTTCTTAACGTTTCGACATTTTTGTGAGCAGGCAAATATTGCCTTTGCCATCTTAGGGAAATAATTAGCTAACGGCAGAGAGTTGATTACGCAGTGCTGACTCGTCTACAAAGATGGACATATTTTGAGTGCGGCGAATAATGGATGATGGGCACATACCCAACATATCCTTAAACACGTGGTTGAAGTGTGAGGCATCAGAAAAACCAGCTTCGAGAGCGGCTTCAGTGATCGATCGTCCAAATGCCAATAGCGTGGCAGTGACATATAATCTGTGCCACAAGCGAAACCGGCGAATAGGAATACCTGTTGTTGCCTTAAATAATCTTTGAAGCGTGACTTCAGAGACATTGATTCTCTTAGCCATGTCTTTGTTAGTGTGGTTGACGGTTGGGTCACCTTTGATGAAGTCAATGATCTCGATGATTCTTGGGTCAGTCGTGTTTCTCTTGGGCGCTTCAAAAAAGGAAGGGAATACAGCATTCTCCAGTAGCATGGCTGCTTCTTTTTGATCTACGTTGTGGCAAAGCATCTTCTCTAATGCTGCCGCCTGCATGATTTCCTTTTTGCTGTTGACGTAGATACCACCCACATCATTCTGCATTATTTGTTTTAGGCGGAAAAAGTCCTCGTTGTAAGGGTCTAGATAGCAATTGGCAATACGATGTCCGTGGGTATCGACCTTAAAGGTGACGCCCGCAGGAATTAGCGCGGAGCTGACAGAAACAACTTCGGAGGTATTGGGTAACTCAATTGTGATTGGCCCATCAATCGCAATCATTAAAGACGCAGCACCTTGTGTGAGAGGTACAAATTCAGAGTACTCGCCAATATATAAGGTTCTTCTTTCCCAGAGATACAGAATAGACGGTGCTGTGGTTGAGTGAATCATGTCGAGACCATTATAGTTTTTTTAATTTTGGTTCAGACAATTGATCAAAAAATCGATGTTGATCAGCGTCCCTTCGTCTTCAAAAGAATAATGACAAATACTAATACCTAATACAAATAAGTAAACAGTTGTTTATTCTATTTTGTCATTTTAATGTGAGGTCCCGCACATTGACAAGTATCTAAGCGTAATGGTTTGTAAAGTTCGTTACTGTATAAATCCTACAAGCAGTGTTGAGTGTTTTTTTCATATAGTGAAAAAAAGGAGCGCGGTGATAGTTAGCCGAAACAAGATAGATCAAAAAACGAAAATAAATCACGTCATATAGCATCACAAAATATGATGGGTGATTGTTGCTGCACTGTTTCGTTTGTAAAAATGAAACGCAATTTTATTATGTCGAATACCCTAGCGTCAGTTCTTTGGGTTAGGTTGTTTTTTTATTCAACGGCGCATATGAATCTATAGGTGAAGTATATAAAAGAAATAATCGGGTTACCCATTTAATGCTTCGGTGATTCGAATAAATTTGATTGGCGTTGTGATGGGGCTCGATTGAAGATTCGTATCTTATTGTTTTATCTATAAGTTTCTGGTTTTCTCGAGCGAGGCTGAATGCTCTGTGTTTTAAAAGTAGGCGAGAGTAACTTGTTTACTGTTGATAATAATGAGAGAGAATTAAAGAATGGATCAATTGTGAAAATGAAATTAACGAATACCTATTCGAGTAAACGCACAAAAGCAGTGGTAAAAAGTGGCCAATAATGCAGGGTAATTTCGGTCACTTTGGCAATGTGATGTAATGGTCGTGTTAAGTCTGGAGGGTTATTGCTGCCGTCAGAAAAACGAACTATCTATTGGGGTGATTTTAAATGGTACCATCGTACACCAAGTGTTTCGCTCGTTCTTCAAAGAGACGAGCGAAACGATGATATTAATGTTACAAGCCCCGCTGCCATTCCTCTCTTAGTGGAATGCTACCAGGGCGGTGGATAGCGTCGTCTATTTTTTGAAGCAAACTACCTTTGTCTTTACCAAGGACACCTTTTAACACCAAGTAATTTGAAGCATGATCACTGCGGAATATCGTTTTATCCAGTTGCAGATTATCGATGAGTAGACGAATCTCTTTAAAAAGGTCGGCTTGATTTAATGGTGTAAATTGTTGATCAAAGCCCTCTTGTGTTCGTTCCAACCCCATAGGAAAAGAAACCACCAATGTCGATAAATATTCAGGCTGTGCAGCATTCATCAGTTTTGCTGAATTGATTGCATGTTGCTCTGAAAGCTGTTGCCCGCCCATTCCATTGAGAATCATTACGGAACTTTTCATGCCCGCGGCTTTGATTTTCTTTAATGCGGAGAGGGATGAATCATAAGTCTCTCCCTTCTTTATTTTTTCTAATACCAAATCATCTCCGGATTCACATCCAACATACATCAACGTTAGGCCTAATTCTTTTAGTGAGGCAAGGTCCTCAATGGATTTGTTTTTTAGGTTTCTAGGTAGGCAATAAGAGGATACTCGCTGAACGTTGGGGAGGTACTCTTTTATCAGCTTTAGCAGTTCGGTAAGCCGTCGAACGGATAGTGTCATGGCGTCACCATCCGCAAGAAATATCCGCTTGATTTGGTGCTGATAGGGTTGTGCCTGTTTGAGAACCTTTTCTATTTCCTCGATCGCTGTGGGTTTGAACTTCTTTTGAGGAGCTGTGTACATATCGCAAAAAGTACAGTTATTCCAGGAACAACCATTGGTGACCTGTAAGATAAGTGATTTCGCTTCGCTAGGTGGGCGGAAGATGGGTTCAATATACTGCATGGTATGGATTATTCCCAAGGGCCTTTGAGAGGCTGGCGTTGGTGATAGATAGATATCAATGGACCGAGTTGTAGATGGTCGCTACCTTTGACGGAGATAAGGGGAGCAAGACCTGCGTCTGTTATTGTATCAAACGCACTCTGCGAGAGGAAAACCTCAGCAGTGGGGATTTGGCATTGTTCGTCATCATCATCATAAAAAGCTAAGGGCAGGCGCTCTAAGGTATTAACGTCTCCAAGCGACATATTCCAGTGTTGCTGGCTGAAACTTTGACAAAGGCCAATGCCATGGGCTATCGCGCCGTTACACCATAGAAAATGTTCAGCCTTAAAGCTGCTGTCGGTTTCTTCTAAATTAAATGACTCTATGCGTTGTGACTTTTTCCCATAGGGGTAGCGGACCAAAAAGCGCGGGCTAGATAAGGCGATATACTGAGTTTCAGGCATTTTACGAATAGCATGCCACGTGTCTTTAAAGCCCTCTGGGTGTTCCGATTGCCAATCCGATGGGTCAGGCTGATAGAAAAAACTGCGACTGTTGACGAGACTAGCTTCGCCCGCAGCAATAAATGGTGTGTCGGCATGGGCCATTACTTTTGCTAATATACCTAGCATTAATGCATCATTCTTAGCGTTAGAAAAATCATACAATCCCAAAATTGCAGACCAGCGATCTTCTTGATTGGGCAGTGGTGTTGCATCATTGATCAGTTTTGCAAAAGAAGATTGTGTCGCATCTTGTGGTGTTGCTAGATCAACGAGCAGTGTTTGCTTGTCGATAGATAGCATTCTGAGTGTTAGCTTGCTATCAGTCTCGACCCTTCTTGTGAGCATATCTAGCCCACGCCACGCAGATTCTAGAGACTGAAAATCTGCGTGGTGCAGTATAGCGGCCATTGTACGTGAAATGGTTTGATCAAGCGTGTCGATATAGTATTGCTTGTTCGGGTTCGATGCCGGCGTTGCGTAAGCGGCAACGGCATCTTGTATGAGGCTGTTGACCAATGTATCTGCTTCACTTTTGGGGGCTGTGCTATCGTTGCCACCCAGTATGCTGTCAAGCAACCCTTCCGATGGCGTGTGTGCTGGGGTGGGTGTGCTAGGTTGTTCTTTTTCCGGGGGGGCGGTTGACGACAACCAAAGGTTCATTTTTTCTGCCGCAGCGTCAAAGGTACTGTCTTTTTTGAGCTTGCGCCGTAAAGTTCGGAATTCAGCAAAAAGCTCTACTTCATCAAAAATTCTATCTGGGTGAAAATCATCGAGGTTTCTAAATGTGATGTTAACCGTATTGCCCTGAGACGGGGTCTCTTCCTGGGTAATCGGAATACTGAGGCTTGGACGTAATTTTGCCATCACGTCTTCAAGGTTATCTCGGTCAATCTTAAGCGGTTTATATCGTCCATCAGAATTTGTTGCACCGTCTTCGTTGAGAATGCTGTTGCCAGTGAAGTTGCCAATCGTCAGTAGGTTGAATGATTTACCAGAGGGACGGCGAGGTGACGGTGTTCGGCTATTTTTTTTACTCTGGCCGAATTCGAAGGGGATTGCTCCGGTGGACGTTTTTGCGGTCATTGACACATTCCTTAACGTGTTTGGGGATAAACACATTCTAATGGCAATTGTCGATAGTGGCTATTTATTGGGGGGGAGAAAAATTGTGTAAAATTAACAAAGCCAGCAAGAGGCTGGCTTTGTTATGATGCGGAGGGCTAGTTTGCCCACTGCAACGTATACTTATGCGACAAGTGATCTTACCTTGGTGAGCTTTTCAGCAATAGGCGCTGGAGTGCTATCAATAACAGTATCGATGATATCATCAGCTTGCTGGCGAAGACGCTCGACGCGTGCTTTTTGAATATCGACTTTAAGCTCAACGCGGGAAATTTCTGCTTTAATTCGATCTTGTTTGGTCATTGCAATGGCAATCAGGTTGTGACGGTTGATTACGCTGGTGATGCCGCGTTTTTGCAATTGATAACCTAAGTTGTCTAGTTGGCCAAGGGCTAAATCAACGATTTTGTTAGTTTTCATAAGAGCTTACCTGTTGCAATGGCACCAGTGACTATGGCGTCATATATTCTATTGTTAGTGTCTAGCGAGTTACCCGCCAGAAGGTTTCTTTCTCGTGGGCAACGTTACTATTACAAATTAGAACTCACAACCTAAATTGTGGTTGTATTTTGTTCAGCAGGCCTCAGGGAATATTGTCCAATTAATTGACTCTTCTGCTATATAGCATTACCTTGGATACTAGGAGTCGGGGTAAGTCATGCATTCTAATTAACGTAGTCGAAGTAATTAGTTTCATACCCATGATATATCGGGTGTGTTTGTTTCGAATACTAATACACATGGACAATTAGAGATGTCACAAATGACAATTTTGTTAGTGGAAGACAATCCAGATGATGAGATGCTGGCTATTCGTGCGCTTAGAAAAACTGAAATCGAGAATCATGTGGTTGTTGCTCGCGATGGCGAAGAAGCGCTAGAGTACTTATTTTGTACAGGTAAGTATCAGGATAGAGATATTAACAGCCAGCCCCAAGTAGTCTTCTTGGATTTGCAGTTGCCTAAATTAAACGGTATTCAAGTACTTCAAAATCTGCGAGCACATGAGAAAACAAAAGCCTTGCCAGTCGTGCTGTTGACCTCCTCTGATGAGAATAGGGATATTGTAGATTGCTATAACAGCGGGGCTAATAGTTATATACATAAACCGGTTGATTTTAATCAGTTCACTGCGCAAGTGAAGGCTCTAGGCCAATACTGGTTGGGTATTAACAAGGTCCCAGATAGGCTAAGTTACTAATCAGTTAATTGACAGGCTTCGTTGTGACGGAGGGGCTGTGGGTAAACCGCTGAATGTACTTATCGCTGACGATTCAGAGGATGATGTGTTGTTGATTGTCAGAGCCTTAAGCCGAGAGGGGTTTGATGTCGACTATTGTCAGGTGGATTGCCATGATGAATTTGAAACCCAGTTGGCTGCTCGGCGCTGGGACATTGTACTGAGCGATCATTTGATGCCCGGTTTTGGTTCTTTTGAGGTCCTGGATATTGTTAAGGAGCGGCAACCGAGCCTGCCTGTCATTGTTGTATCGGGTTTGGGGGGGGAAGCCAACCGTTTAGCCGCATTGAGTGCCGGCGCTAGAGCGCATATTGCTAAGGACAACTTGGGCCAGTTAGCGTTGGAGATTGATAGGGAAGTGCTCAGTGCCAGAAAGCCTTGATTATTCTTATACATTCCACTTAGATAAAGTAATCTATTGAACGTTATTACGTTTTTGCTGTTTCTGTGAACTTCTTTGGATAAATGCCTTTTGTTGCCTACTGCCTAAATAAGGCGAACAAGGCTATGCTTAGGGTTACATAAGCGTTGCTGTTAGGGTTGTCTCCGTTGTCTCTATTTCATTGTAAAATTCTGGTTATTTGCGCCATCTACGGCCTTCTTGTGACCAAGGCATACGGGAGTGATCTCAGCTCTCAGGGTGATCTCAGCTCTCAGGGTGATCTCAGCTCTCAGGGTGATCTCAGCTCTCAGGGTGAGCCTAGCAGCGAAGAAAAGCCGTCATACTGGACGCAAAGTGCGTATTGGTTGGAGCACTCTCGTGATAGTTGGAGTGAAAAAGTTGATTGGCTTGCTCGCGGGATTGATCGTTTTTTTGCGGGTAAAGAAACTTTAGACTTTGCCAATAAGAGTTATGTGAGGATTAGGGCCGGGGGGAGCTGGACTGAAGGGTTGGGGTATGTTGATGACAGCGATCTAAAGTTTCGGCTTCATTTACCAGCAACGGAAAAACGCTTTAGTATTATCATAGAAAGCACTACTGAGGAGAAAGAGACTCTTGAGGAGAAATCGCGACCGGGTTTGTCGCAGAATACACCTATTGACGAAGGAACCGTAACGGCGGCGATAGAGTTTGTGAGGTCCCAAACGAAACTATGGAAGACACGTACTTTGTTGGGGGTTAAAGCCCAAGTTCCAGGCGACATTTTTGCTAAATTTTCCGCTAAGCGACGCTGGGAATTGGATGATTATTGGACCATGCCGTATCGATTTAAGGTATCTGAATACCTGTCTGACGGTCTTGAGATCGAACACTCGTTAGCGTTCGAGAGGCCTTTGATGAACGAATTGTTTTTTTCTGCCGAAACCAGTATGGAATGGACAGAAGAGGACAATATCATGAATGAAGCTCAAATATTTAGTATAAAACAGCGCTTAAGTGATTCTCAGGGTATAGATTATCGGTTGGGCTTTCTCGGGCAAGACGTGGCAAAACCCCGACTAACGTCAACCTTTCTTAGTGCGCATTATCGTGAGTTGTTATATAAAAATTGGCTGTATTGGAATATTATTCCAGAACTGAATTTTCCCAGAGATAATGGATTTGAGCCCGTTGCTTCACTTACTCTTCGTTTCGAAATTTTCTTCCAGAAATAGGTGTATGGCCCATGATTGACACCTTGTTGTCATATTGGGCTTTTTTTGGTGTTGGTTTGGCCTGGTTATATGCTGTAGGGCACAGTGTTTCTTCCCATAATGCAGTGTCTAAGCTTCTGCTTACGGCCTTATTTGCTGCGCTTGGGGTCATTCAGTTGTGCTGGGGCTTGCTACGGGTCGGAGGCATTAATGATTATCCTGTGATTCTTTATCTGCACCAGCCTGCCTTGTTTCTTATTGGTCCTTGTCTCTATTGTTATTCTAAAGTAATCGGCACTGGCCATATCCACCATCGATGGTTGTGGCTACACATGATCCCAGCATTATTGTCAGCAGGCTTTTCTGTTGCTCAATATATATATAAAGAGCCTGGAGTCCCTATTGCTTTGTCTGCCGTATGGGTCGCCCTGTCAGGGGGGATAGGTGCCGTTTATGTTGCGTTGGTGTTACGACGCTTGTTGGGTATTAATAACCCATCGCGATACATCCGAGTGGAAATTGGTGTGCTGATCTTCTTAATGTTGATTGGGGCTGGTGTTGCTATTGCAGCGTTATTTGGCGCATTACTGGAAAGTCGAACTTTCTTCTCAGTCTATTTATCCTTAGTGACCTTTGTTTTGGTACTGAGCTATTGGCTTGGCGTGCGTTACCCTGAGTTAGTGCACTACGTAGCTGAAGCAACAGAAGCAAGAAAATATGAAAACAGCACGTTAGAGAACGTTGATGTTGTTGCCCAGGTCGATACTCTTGAGCGGTTGATGATGGAGGAGCATGTCTACCAGGATGATACCTTGTCGCTTGCTTCTCTTGCGGAGCAATTAGACCTCACTGCTCATCAATTATCTGAATTGTTAAATGAACATAAAAAGATCAGTTTTAGCGCCTATATCAAGCAGCTTCGTGTTGCCGAAGCGCAGCGACGTCTGGTGTTGGAGCCTGATGAAGTGATCCTAAACATTGGGCTGGCGGTTGGCTTTAGTTCATCTTCTGCATTTTATTCTGCGTTTAGAGAGGTGAGTGGGTGTCCTCCGGGAAGATTTAGAAAGCAGCAAGGCTGAGAGGTGTTTTATTCTTGTATTATCATTTTGGAACTATCCTTTGGTTTTCTAACATATTGATAATTAAGATATATATTATATTTAAGCAGTTTTTTTATTCACTTTATCAAGTAGGAAGAAATGCGCTAAATTTTCCCTAAAGTGGAGGTTCTTTGATTAAGAAACTCCACTTTAAGGAAAATGCGACATGTCAGGTAACTCGGCCAGAAATACCGCCATCAATGGAATTCATCACTTGGCGTTTGGTACCAAATCAAGCAAATATACCTATGAGTTCTATGCCGAAAAATTAGGTATGCCCTTGGTGAGAACTGAAAATCACCGTCAGAAAGGTGGCTATTTTAGACACTATTTTTTTGATATGGGGCGAGATCAGTACTTGGGCTTTTTTGAAATACATGATGTAGGAGAGAATGAGGAGTATCGTACGGACCTTTCGACGGGGCTGGGTATGCCGATATGGGTAAATCATATCGCTTTTGATGTTGGTAGTAAGGAGAACTTTGATTTACTCAACGCTCGTTGTGAAGAAAAAGGTATTGCTCCGCGTAGAGTCGCAGACCATGGTTGGTGTCAATCACTGTATATGGTTGACCCTAATATGATTATGGTAGAGTTTGTATATACCTGTGATCCAAAGGCGTTTCGTGATCAAACACCTGAACAGGCCTACGATTTACTTTTTAATACCCCAAAGGAAGATATCCCTGAAGAGAGCCGTAAAAAGTCCACTAAGGTAGGTGGCTAATGTTATTGATATCAAAAACCTACTGGATGGGGATGCCGTTTAATTTTAGGGGGCAATTGCCTGATGGCACCTCAATCGAGCCGGTTTATGTTAAGGCTGTGGATATGAGGGAAAGCATGGGGGTGATGTACTCTCCGTCAGCATCCAGCGCTCAAAATATAGCGGTGATTGTTATGCACCCTAAAGTAGACTTTTCTAGGCATTATTGTGTGCCCGGTTTTGTACAAGCGGGTATTACGGTGCTTGGAATGACTTCTCGGTGTTTGAATAATGATACCAATGCTATTCACGAAGATTTATTGCTGGATGTGGCTGCTGCTATATCTTTTCTCAAAGAAACTAAGAATTTTGATCATGTTGTGCTATTTGGAAACTCGGGCGGAGGTGCGTTATTTGCTTTCTATCAAGCACAGGCACAGCTATGCGCTAGTGATAGATTGACCGTCACGCCAGCAGGGGATAAAACTAAACTACCCGCAGCAACCATGCTACCCGCCGATGGATTTGTGGCGGTGAGTGCTCATCGAGGAGAGGGGGAGGTATTGCAGGAAGCGATTGACCCTTCGGTGGCGGATGAATTAGACCCCCGCCTGACTAATGAAGCACTGGATATGTACCATCCTGATAATGGCTTTGTTCAACCTCCCGCCCCATCATCCTATTCCGAGATGTTTGTTCAGCGTTACCGGAAGGCTCAGCGCGCTCGGGTAGAGAGACTGGATGATATTGCTCACGCAATGATAGATGAAGCTAGGTATTATGAGCGTCTTTATAAAGAGACTAAAGGCGACCTTACGTTCCACGCGCGTCATAAGTTAGGTCGCTTGGGGGCGACCGAAAGGGTTATGGTGATTTACCGGACAATGGCCAATTTACATTATACGGATCCAAGTTTGGACCCTTCTTCTCGGGACTACGGGTCGTTATTGAGTGATCGACCTGATTTAATGAATCATCAGTACATGGGCTTTGGGCGTATCTGTCGCCCTGAAGCATGGTTATCCACTTGGTCTTCTTTATCTTCAAATGCAAACTTAGTGAAAAATATCTCACTGATTCGTGGCATTCCTATTTTTTACGGGTATGCCAATAAAGATAAAGAGATTTACCCGCATGAAGATGCAAGGGTTATCCGTAGTGCGATTAAGGTGGAGGATAGATTTTATCGCGCTTATGACGCGGAACACTATTTTGAACCTGCGTTTGGGCTGGAGCAGGCGCCGGATGTTGAGGCGTTAATGGCGGATATTGTTCCTTGGGTATTAGAGCGTTTTGGAGAATAGTTGTTTGTTTTAACCCTACATCTATTAGGGTTTTGTGTCTCTAAGGGGTGCTGGTAATCGAGTGAAATGGTTCGAATCTGCTATACTTTTTGTCATCACCGACTGTTGCGCAGGGAGTTCTTTAGAAGAATATGCTGAAGGTTTTTTACTTGAAGTTAACCAGCAAAGTTATTCTAATTTCTGGCATTCTCGCCCTGCTTAGCTGTGAAGACATTTCTCATGGCCCGGTAAAGGTGGGCACAATACTTTGGCCTGGATATGAACCGCTGCATTTGGCAAGGGAATACGGGCTTTATGAGGGTCATAATATCGACCTCGTGGAGTTAGCATCGGCATCTGATGTTATCAGGGCGATGGCCAACGGTAGCCTACACATGGCCACGCTTACGTTGGATGAAACAATAGGGCTGCTCGCTTCTGGCTTGGACTTATCTGTGATTGGTATTTTGGATGTATCCAAAGGTGCAGACATGGTTATTTCTCACCAACCTATGACGTCTTTAGAAAATATTGAAGGTAAAAAAATTGGTGTAGAGACGGGGGGTGTGGGTGGAATCATGCTGGCAGGGTTTCTTGAGCACGCAGGAGTGGCACTAGAGGATGTGCACATTGTTCCTCTTAATATTCAAATGCATAGAGATGCCTTTAAATTGCAGGCAGTTGATATTGTTGTGACACATGAACCTACTGCAGGCGCGTTATTAAGAGAAGGGGGGCATAGAATATTCGATAGTTCAAATATTCCTGATCGTATCATGGATGTGTTAGTGGTTAGGACGGATTGGGCTGTGGGGCATCGAGAGCAAATCCAAAAAATTATAAGCGGTTATTTCAGTGCTCGTAAGTCAATGCATAACAATAAGCTGGATGCCTATAGGAAAATGGCTCAGCGCAGTGGTATTAAATACGAGGATTTGGTACTTGGTTTTGAGGGGCTTCATTTACCGAATTTAGGAGAGAATCGTATCTGGCTTACACAGTGCGAGAAGTATCTGGGACAGAGGATTATATTATTATCAGCTTTAATGATGAAGCAGGGTCTCATTGATTCGTTACCTGCGAAAAACCTAGTTTGCGATGCATCTTGGTTAGAAGGGGTTCAGGGATGAAACTCAGAGTCTTGCCGCTGCGTTTTTTGATTCCACTATTGGTTTTTATGTTGGTTTCATTGTTTTCACTAATTGTTATGTACCTGCAATATGTTGGAGAACAGCAAAATTACTTAATGAGTAGTGAGCAGCGTATTCGATCTCTTATGGTTCAAACTCAGCGCCATCTTGAACGGTCTCTGCTTAATCGTGATGAAACTCATGTTGAAGAAGAGATAATGAGCCTGGCATTGGTTGATGAAATCAAGTTCGCATTATTGTTGGATGCCAATGGGGAGATACGCTTTGGTACCGAACGTCGTTGGCGTAAAAAAATTGCCGCAGCGGTTTTAGAAGATTTTTCGATAAGTAAATTTGAGCAGGTGGTGTCAACATTACAGCCGAGTATCATTGAAGATAATAAAATAGTTAGGGTATATTTTCCCGTTCTATTGGAAGCGCCAGTGGGTAGGATTCGTTCAGGATCCGTTGGGGTTCTTTATGTGGAATGGAGTTTACGAAGTTACTATTCTGCAGCTCGCTCGTTGTTGATAAAAAATATTGTAGTCGTTGGGTTGATCGGGATTATTGCGGTTGCCTTATTGTCTTGGGTGTTGAGTATATTTGTTATTCGGCCAATAAAATCATTGCAATCGGGCATTGAAAGTACTCGATCATCACAACCTTATGTTGGGGTAAAGGAAGTAGGCGCAGAGGAGTTGGTAGGCCTTTCTCATTCATATAATTTAATGCAAAAAAAAATGACAAGTGCATTGGGTGCACTGCGAAATAGCGAAGAGAGATGGCTGTTTGCTCTCGATAGTAGTGGTGATGGCGTTGCAGATTGGAATATGAGAACAGATGAGGTGTTTTTCTCTCGGCGACTTCGGTTGTTGTTAGGATTCGAACATGAGGATCATTTGGGATCTTACGAGGATTGGAAAAAATTAGTTCATGAAGATGATCGCGATATGGCTCGAAAAGAACTTAAACGCTATTTGGCCGGTAATGCCGAAGTTTTTCAAACAGAATATCGGATATGCAGTGGAGGGGATGAATATCGCTGGATGTTTGTAAGAGGTAAGGTTGTAGAGCGCGGTAGCGAAGGTAAACCTTTACGCTTTGTGTCAACGTTCTCTGATTTTACAGAGCGTAGAAATATGGAGGATGCGTTAAAGCAGAGTGAGGCTGAATACCGATATCTATTCGAGTTGGCACAGGAAGGGATTTGGGTTGTTGATGAGGATTCAGTTACCACGATGGTTAATCAATCGATGGCAAAGATGTTAGGCTACGAGTGCGAAGATATGGTCGGAAAGCTCATTTATGATTTTATGGACGAACAACGCCATGTTATATATCGGGAAAAGTTAGAAAATCAAAGGGATAGTGAACCCAGGCAACATGACTTTGAATTGATTACCAAAGATGGATGTCGAATTTTTACCAATATGTCTACTGCACCAATCGTGACCGATGGCGTTCACAAGGGCACAATTGCGGGTGTTATCGATATTACGGCAAGAATTGAAGCGGAAGACTTGGTGAGACGACAAGCTAATTATGATGCGCTTACTGACTTGCCTAATCGCAGGATGTTATTTGAAAGATTGGAAGAGGAATTGTCAAGGTCGAGACGGCATGATCACATGGGGGCTGTTCTGTTTATTGACTTAGATCACTTTAAGAATATTAATGATTCGCTTGGACACCCTGTGGGTGACAAATTACTCATGGTAATTGCGAAACGAATGCAGGAGACCGTCAGGGACGAAGATGTTTTGGCCCGTTTAGGTGGTGACGAATTTGTCGTGCTGGTTCCTGAAATCAGCACTGACATAGCCTTAGCAAGTGAGGCTGCGCGAAAAGTAGCAATGAAATTACAAGAGGCAGTGTCGGCATATTTTATGGTGGAAGGACACCAGCTAAGTGTGAGTTGTAGTATCGGAATTTCGCTGTATCCAAAAGATAATGAAACGATACATGATATCTTCAGACAAGCTGATGCCGCGATGTATCAATCGAAAGAAGACGGTCGCAATACGGTACGTTTCTTTTCTCGAGATATGCAAGCTGTTGCAGAACAGCGTATGCAGTTGCAAATGTTGTTGCCGCGAGCGCTGGATAAGAACCAGTTTTTCTTGCAGTATCAGCCCCAGGTGGATGGTAATGGGATGTTGATTGGGGCAGAAGCGTTAGTACGCTGGCAGCAACCTTCATTAGGCTTGGTTCGTCCCGATAAATTTATTAGTGTGGCGGAGGAAAGTGGTTTGATTATTCCGCTGGGGGATTGGATTACTCGTGAGGCCTGTGCTCAGCTCAGTGATTGGGAAGCGATGGGAGTACCTACTGCGTTTAATCGTATCGCTATCAATATTAGCCCGCGTCAATTTATCTTAGAGGATTTTGCCGATAGAATCCGTAGGATTGTGGCTGAATCAGGGATTTCTCCGATGCAAGTTGAACTAGAAATTACCGAAGGCATGCTATTGGATAATCTTGATGTCATGGTGGAAAAAATGAAGGCACTTAAAGAAATGGGTTTTTTGCTTTCAATTGATGATTTCGGTACTGGCTATTCATCATTGTCTTATTTGAAATCACTACCATTGAGCAAATTGAAAATCGATCAATCTTTTACTCGAGATCTTGAGCACGATAAGAACGATCGAGCGATTGTAGAAACGATCGTTTCGATGGCACGCCATTTAGATTTGGATGTGCTGGCTGAAGGCGTTGAAACAGAAGAACAATTGAAATTTCTCATGGAAAAAGGCTGTGAGAAATATCAGGGCTATTTCTTTAGCAAACCGCTTATGCCAGAAGAGTTTTACGAGTTATGGATTAAGCCTCATTTAGCTGCGCAACAAGGAAGCAGTGGTATGCAAGGATTAGAAGGGAATTTGCCAAAGCACTGAGTTACCCTTGCCCCGTACTTTGGCATCGCGGTATTTAATGCGAGGCTAATAATCGCTGTTTTTCTTGTTCGAATTCGATTTCGTTAATTGCTCCAGTATCAAATAGAGTTTTCAGTTTGGCCAGCTGGTCAAATTTATTGTCGAATTCGTTTGCTGTACTGGATGAATGCTCGATATGGCTTGCGATTACACCCTCTGTGTTATCGGGAGTGTTGGGGGTATCGTGAGTATTTTGCGTCATAACAGGTTTGGATATGCCGAAGAAGTTGCCAATTTTTCTAATCAATGTCCCCAAAACACGGAGTAGTTTTGGCAATAGCCAAATGACTAACAGAATAAAGACCACCAATAAGACCAAAAATAATGTCGGATTGTAAAGTGCGGTCCATAACCCCCCTAATACCAAAACATCTTCACCTATGGATGCAGTCCAATTACTCACAGGTTCAGGAGAGGTATTTATTAATAATCGAGACCCCATTTTGGTTGCATGAGAGGTTGCGGCCATGCTTCCCCCCAGTATACCGGCGGCGATCTCGAATGCAGGTGTCACTTCACCCACGCTAGAGGCCGCTAAAAGAGCACCGGCGGGAATGCGCACAAAAGTATGCAGACTATCCCACCCAGAGTCGACGCCAGGTATTTTGTCAGCAAAAAATTCTACCCCATACATAAGTCCTGCCGCCAAAATAACCATGGGATCAGACAGAACCTCCAAACCTGCGGGTAGTTCGATATTACCGGTGGAACCCCCTATACCCAACACTAATAGTGCGGCGTATAAATTAATGCCGCTGGCCCAGGATACGCCCATTGTGAGTGCTATTGTGCTAATCAGAGTTTGGTAATGTTCCATGGGCAATACCTCTATTTGATTGTGATGTAAGGAGACGTGTCGCTCGCATTTGAAGGGCGTTCGACTAATTCACCAAGGGCGGATAAAACAAACCCCTGTTGTTGCATCAGCGCTTGAAATTCGTCTATACCATCGCTTTTTACGGCGACTAATAATCCGCCGCTGGTTTGCGGGTCACAGAGTATTTCTTTATCAGACTCACTCAATGGGGCAGATTTATGGCCGTAGCTTTCATAGTTTCTATACGTGCCCCCTGGAATTGCGCCTAGTGCTTGATAGTGTTTTGCGGCATCAATAATGGGGAGCTTGTTGACGTCAACTTCCGCATTCACATTGCTTCCCTCGCAAACTTCGATTAAATGACCCAGCAATCCAAACCCTGTGACATCTGTTAATGCTGTGACTTGAGGTAAGGTGGCTAAAGTAGTACCTATTGTATTCAGTTGACACATGTAAGTTGCTGCTAGTCCATCATGTTCCGGTTGCAGAACCTTTTTTTTCTGTGCTGTGGAGAGTATGCCGACACCAAGAGGTTTCGTTAGGAACAAGTGGCATCCAGCGGTAGCAGTATTGTTCTGCTTTAAATTTTCGATGGCAACAGAACCTGTGACTGCTAGACCAAAAATTGGTTCCGGGGAATCTATGCTGTGGCCGCCAGCCAGAGGGATGCCCGCGTCCGCACAGGCTTGTCGTCCGCCATCCACGACTTGTTGTGCAATCTCGGCAGGCAGTGTGTTAATGGGCCAGCCCAAAATAGCAATAGCCATCATTGGTGAGCCCCCCATGGCATAAATGTCGCTAATGGCATTGGTCGCCGCAATTCGCCCAAAGGTAAAAGGGTCATCAACGATGGGCATAAAAAAGTCAGTGGTACTGATAACGCCTTGACCATTGCCTAAGTCGTATACTGCAGCATCATCTCTTGATTGATTGCCGACCAGCAAATTTTTATCGGGCTCAATGGTGAGTTGAGATTGTAAAATCACATCGAGTACCTTCGGTGAAATTTTGCAACCGCAGCCTGCGCCGTGGCTATATTCGGTGAGTCGAACGTTCTTAAGTGTTGTGTTGTCAGCGTGGGTAGTTATTGTATTGTCAGACATTGTGCGCGCAGATCCATCCTGTAAACGAAATGATATTGGCCCATTATCCCATCATAGACCGTAGTGGTGCTAGTCTTTGCAGGATATGGTGTGTATAGTTGCGTTAATGGCACGATGGTTCTATAAGTGGGTGAGGGGTAATAGTCTTAATGAAAACGCGTATGAAGCGGTGGTGTGGTGGTGTTGGTCTGCTATTGGTCTTACTTACCGGTGCGGGTGCCCATACAATTTGGCCATTTGTGGGTTTTCCAAGTACTACGCTGACGATTGTGAAGAAAGCCGCCAAACCCGCGGAAGATCTTGCGGAGATGGTGGCGGGTATTGCTGAACGCGATATCACTCCGCCGGTAGGTGTCCCGAAATTTGGCTATTCAGCATGGGCAAGAGAAGCCGACGGGTTTCGAAATCGACTGAAAGCAAAGGCCTTTTACATTAAGCCTAAGCAGGGTGAACCCGTTGTTATTATACAAGCCGATTTACCCGCGAGTTCTCTTATCTTACATCACCGTGTGGCTGAATTAGTGGCGGAGCATACTGACGTCTCATTCCATAATATATCGATCCTTGTGACGCATACCCACGCAGGTCCAGGCCATTATCTATCGAGTGATTTCTATAATGTGTTTGGTACTAACAAGCCAGGCTTTGATGTGCGGGTATTTGAATTCTTAGCGCAGCAAATGGCCAGCGGAGTCATAGAGGCGTATATGACCCGACGCCCAGCAAAAATAGCGGTGGGTGCAAAGGATGTTTACGGTGCGGCCAAAAACCGATCGATGGGTGCATTTGTGGCAAACCATACGATTGAAGATAAGTCAGTATCTGAGGCCGCAGCAGAGCGTGCGGTAAACCCTGTTATGACGATGGTGAGACTTGATCTTAAAAATGCCGCAGGGGACTATGTGCCCGCGGGTGCCTTCTCTAGCTTTTCTGTTCATGGGACTGGCATCCCAGCCTTCACTCGACCATATCATGGTGATGTGTGGGCATATTACCAACGAGAACTCGAGTGGTTTGTTGATAAGCACTATGACGTTACCCAGCCAATGATCCATGGGGCTTTTGAAGCCACTCATGGTGACAATAACCCTAATTACCGGGCTGGGTTGCGTGGAGATCTTGAAACTCGTCGAATTGGTATGAAATTGGGTGTGGCCGCGATCGAGCTTTTCCAGTCTTTGGATCGGTCATTATCCGATGATGTGACGGTTCTTTCTGCTATGCGTGAAGTCAATGTGCTGGATTTGGATGACAATACCTCTCAGGATTTATGTGCGAGGGCGCTTGTCGGTGCTGCGTTAGTCGGGGCTGCCAAAGGGGATGAAATTTTCCCATTAAGCTATATTCCGCCATTCAGTGCTGGAAGCCCTGCTGAGCCTCAAATAGACGAATGTCATGCAGAAAAAAACCGAATGCTATCGGGGTTGCAGGGGTGGGGGTTGGAGCCTGAACGGTACCCCCATTTACTGGCTATTAGTGGGGTTCAAATTGGTGGGCTGGTGATGATGGGAGTGCCCTTTGAAGTCACATTCGAGGCAGGTAATAGGATTCAGGCCGCGATTAGTGATGCGTTATTTCGTCAGGATACTGCGGTGCAGCATATTGTCGTTGCCAGTCATAGTAATGGGTATTTTGGTTATAGCACCACGCGAGAAGAGTATTCCCAGCAGTGGTATGAGGGGGGGCACACGATTTACGGCCCTGGGACGACCCAGTTTTTGGCAACAGAAACATCACGATTAGCAGCGGAAATGGTGCGGTTTCCTGGTTTTTCCGAGATGCCTTCTGAATGGAAGGTTACATTGTCGGCTCAGCGCTATTTCCCTGAAGAGAGAACTGTAGAGGGTAATATGCAGGAGCTATCGGTACCTCAATTCGTAGAGGCAGAGAGTAACCGCGAGCCCTATTGGTCTACTGAGGTGCTGGGCGTTAACCCCTCAAAATTGCAATTGCATGAGTCTTTATTATCGGTTCAATGGCGTCAGGATGAGACGCAGCCCTGGAGCCAGCTTTGGGTCAACGGTATCCCTGTTGATGACGAGGGCTACGACCTTCAAATTCGGCATATAGAGGATGAGGAGGAGGGGATGTCTCAATATGAACTACGTTGGTTTAATCCTGGCTTGGCAGAATCGGAGGGGATGTTTCGTTTTAAGATGAACGGACGAGGTGGCTTGTCTGATTACTATTCATCAATATTTACGTTTGATACCTGATATACGATGGCTTAAGTGGGTAGTCTAAGAGACTCACGATAACTTCTTGGTTGAACTCCTTCGTGTAGCGTAAAGGTACGACTGAAATGGCTTACATCGGCAAAGCCAACGCGATAGGCAATTTCAGATATGGTGAGCGCGGAGTCTTTTAAGCACTCTTTGGCTGTGGCGATGCGAATACGTTGTAAATAGTGGCTGGGGCTGTCGCCTGTGGCTAATTTAAAGCGTCGGGAAAAGTTGCGTGTACTCATACCAAGCGAGTCAGCCAGGGATTGTATGCTGATTTCGGTGTCAAAGTGGCGTTCCAGCCACTGCTGCGCTTTGAGTATTTGCGAGTCTTTGTGATATTTTTGCCCGTCAAAGCTGGTGTTGGCAACACTGTAACTACGATTGAAACCCAATAGAAACTCTTGACTGATACGACTAGCAATCTGTTTGCCATAAAGTATTTCAATAATAGAGACGGCTAGGTCGCAGCCTGAGGCGATACCATTGGCGCAATAGAGGTTGCCCGAGCGGGTGATGGCTCTTTCTTGATGCAAATTCACCGAGGGAAACTGTTGAGAAAAATCCTCTGACGCGGGGGGGTAAATGGTGGCAATCTTGTCTGTCAGTAGGCCTGCTGCAGCCAAAAGCAGGGGAGCATTGCTCACTGCAGCAATGGGAATACCTTGTTTGTGCAGCGACGGTAACGCCTGCACAAGGTTGTCGCAACACTTGATAATAGCGTGTGGTTGGCCCCAAAATGCTCCGATAAAGAAGGCGTCAACGTCAGTAATGTGCCGCATTCCCATATCGATCGATAGTGTATTTCCCGAAAAACAGCGAACAGGTTGGCCGTCTTCACTGACCAGTAATACGTGCTCGCTTGGGTCTATTCGTGGTTCAGAATTTTCCGCAGCATAATGCGTAGCGACCCAGCATAGCTCCTTAATTAAGGTGATGCTCATGCCAACGGCGTGTTGTGGTGTATAAATCAGTATTTTTTTCATGACTGTCGTTAGCATACCGGTTAAGCATGATCAGTGGGTAAATAGAATTACAAGACTGCTAATGCACCTGTATCCATGTGTTGCACTCAGATATTGCGTTTCAGTGCCAGCCAAATCGAATTCGCTAGTAAATCTCGTAGGCTGAATTAGAATGTCCTGCTATATTCGTATCCATTATTTCCACAACAACAAGAAGTTAGCGACCTATGTCTGATTTAAGTGTTGAAGGGGTAGAGCAGCTACCCCTGAAAGACTATACCGAAAAGGCGTACTTGGATTATTCCATGTACGTCATTCTAGATAGGGCTTTGCCTCACATCGGTGATGGGCTTAAGCCGGTTCAGCGCCGTATTGTATATGCGATGTCTGAACTGGGGTTAAAAGCCAGTGCCAAGTATAAGAAATCAGCCAGAACCGTGGGTGATGTGTTAGGTAAATATCATCCACATGGTGATTCTGCCTGTTATGAAGCCATGGTAAATATGGCCCAGAACTTTAGTTACCGTTACCCGTTGGTCGATGGGCAAGGTAACTGGGGGGCGCCTGATGACCCGAAGTCGTTCGCAGCAATGCGTTATACCGAGTCAAAACTCACAAAATACTCTGAGATTTTACTTAAGGAGCTAGGCTTAGGCACTGTCGAATGGCAACCGAATTTTGATGGCTCATTGGATGAACCGAAGAACTTGCCCGCTAGATTACCTAATGTGCTGCTCAATGGATCGATGGGGATTGCGGTAGGTATGTCGACTGACATTCCTCCTCATAATGTACGAGAAGTCGGGGCTGCCTGCATTAAGCTGTTACAGGAACCAGGAAGTTCTCTTGATGATCTGTGTGAAATAATCCAGGGCCCAGATTATCCGACAGAAGCTGAAATTATTACCCCCAAGAATGACATCATAAAGATGTATGCGACGGGCAAAGGTTCTATGCGTATGCGTGCAGTGTACGTGGAAGAATCCGGTGATATTGTGGTGACGGCGTTACCTCATCAAACCTCCGGTTCTAAGGTGTTGGAACAGATTGCGGCTCAGATGAATGCGAAGAAGCTGCCGATGGTTGCGGACTTGCGGGACGAATCTGACCATGAAAATCCGACCCGTTTGGTGATTGTGCCACGTTCAAATCGTGTGGATATGGATGGTCTCATGACCCACCTATTTGCCACCACTGACCTAGAAAAAACCTACCGTGTTAACCTAAATATGATAGGTAATGACGGGCGCCCAGCAGTAAAAGGTCTATACGATATTATCAGCGAGTGGCTGGAGTTTCGTATTACGACGGTAACTCGCCGATTGCAATACCGCTTGGATAAAGTACTTGAGCGTTTGCATAAGTTAGAAGGTTTATTGATCGCCTATCTAAATATCGACGAAGTTATTCGCATTATCCGTACCGAAGATCGTCCAAAGCCCGCGCTGATGGATCGATTTGGAATATCAGACCTACAAGCTGAAGCGATTCTTGAATTGAAACTTCGTCACCTTGCTAAGTTAGAAGAGATGAAGATTCGAGGTGAGCAAGATGAATTAGAGAAAGAGCGCGAGTACTTAGAGAAAACCCTGGGTTCTCATACCCGTTTGAAAAAATTAATCGTTAAAGAAATCAAAGAGGACATCGACACTTACGGCGATGATCGACGCTCACCGATTGTTCAGCGCGGTGAAGCACAAGCGATGAGTGAGACCGATTTGATTACTGCAGACCCAGTAACCGTGGTAATTTCTACGAAGGGTTGGGCAAGAGCGGCTAAAGGCCACGAGATTGACCCGGAGACGTTAAATTATAAATCCGGTGATGCGTATAAATCTTCTGCTTTGGGTAAAAGTAATCAGCCGGTTATTTTAATTGATAGCACAGGTCGTAGTTATTCAATACTTGCCCATACTTTGCCTTCAGCTAGAGGCCAAGGGGAGCCGCTAACAGGCCGTTTGTCACCGCCTTCGGGGGCGACCTTCGATGGCGTTCTGATGGGGGAGGATTCCCAACGTTACTTGATGGCCTCCGACGCGGGTTACGGGTTTGTCATGAAGTTAGGTGATGCGCTGACGAAGAATAAAAACGGTAAAGCGCTGTTGAATCTTCCTAAAGGTGCTCGCGTATTACAGCCTAAACCTATCACCAACCTTGAGTCGGATTACTTGGTTGCGGTAAGTAATGAAGGGCGAATGCTACTCTTCCCATTGGCCGAACTTCCCGAGCTTGCTCGAGGCAAAGGGAATAAAATTATTGGTATTCCCGCCGCTAGGGTGGCAGAGAGAGATGAGTTTTTGGTCGATGTAGAAACCATTGGAGAGAAGGATACGTTGGTTATCTTTGCGGGTAAACGGCATATCAATCTCAAGCATTCTGATTTAGAACACTACTTTGGCGAGCGTGGGCGACGAGGTAACAAGCTGCCACGGGGATTCCAAAAAGTTGATAGGATCGAAATCAAAAGAAAGGAAGTGAAGAGCTAAGGAAAGGGGTCACAAGATCACTTGAGATTACGTCTGCTCAGATGATCTTGTGACAGGTTTATTATTGCTTTATTGCTTCAATATCTAGCATTAGCTCAACTTGAGTCGATGCTGGCCCTAAATTGTAGTCCATTCCATAGTCTTTTAATGTCAGGGTTGTTGTACCAGTGAAACCGTGACGGTAGCCGCCCCAAGGGTCATCGCCGCCACCGATATATGAAATAGGGAAGGTGATTGATTTGGTGACGCCGTGAAGTGTGAGGTCACCTGTTAACATACCGCTCTTATCACCAGTGGTGACAACCTTTGTGCTCTTGAAGGTTGCGGTAGGAAACTTGCTTACGTTAAGGAAGTCTTTACCTTTGAGGTGTTTGTCGCGTTCTGCATGGTTTGAATTTATGCTTGTTGTATCGATGTTAACCTGAATTTGGGCTTTTTCTGGGTGTTTTTCATCTAATTCCAAGGTCCCGTCAAATTTATCAAACCGACCGTATAGCCAGCTATAACCTAAATGCTTGATTTTGAATTGGATAAAGGCATGAGCACCTTCGGTATCAACCTTATAAGTATCTGCATGGGCCATTGATGTTGTTAAGGCGAGTGCGGCCAGTAGCAAGCGTGAGGTTTTTTTCATGGTAATCTCCTGTGTGGTTTCTTAGTTTAGTGTTTAGGAAAAGTCATACTACGTAAGGTGTTATCTTTATCGATAACGTGGTGTTTTATGGCTGCGAGCCCATGGAATGCTGCCAATCCAATGAGGGTGAAAGCGACGTAATAGTGGATATCGCCAGCAATATCCTCTTGGTCCTCAAAGGCAACGCCCATAGCCGGTATGTGAAACCAGTTGAATACTTCTATTGCGCGCCCATCGGCAGTCGATATGAGGTACCCACTCATCAATGTTGTTGCAATCAAACCGTAAAATGCTAAGTGTGCCCCGTGGGCCAGCTTTTTTTCAATGGGTTTTAGGCTATCGCTAGGTTGTGGTGTGATATTGGATATACGCCATATCCAGCGAAAAGCAAATAGAGCCGCTAACAGTAAACCAATAGATTTGTGAATCCATGGGCCTTGTCGGTACCAAGGGTCGTAATAAGATAGGGAGGTCATCCACAGTCCGAGCGCGAACAGACCGACAATGATCAAAGCCATTGACCAGTGAAGCAGGATGCTGATAATCCCGTAATTTCGGGGTTGATTCGTTAGTTTCATAGGTTTTCTACTGCGACAAGCATATTTGAGGTTAGCTTAAAGGAATCAGTAGCGATATATAGCAGTCATTATTGATGTGTTACATCAATAATATTGAACAATTGATATAGGTTTACGCAGGTGATAGTTGGCAACTATACAGTGTAAATCTATAAGGTGTGGAGATAAGACAGGTAAGAGGGGAAAAGGTTGCAAGCCGGAGGAGTAAAGAATTTAGGTAGATAAGGCGCAGCAATACCGGAAGCAGCGCCTTATCTAATCGTTATTGAGCCCCATTCTGCTTTAGGATTTCAACGAACTCAGGAAAACGCACGTTGCCTTCAATCGAAGCCATAAAGGAAATGCCCTTAGCGTTCTTGGCATTGATATCGCGTTTCTCAGCGAGGAACATTTCTAAGAAGCGTTCGAAGTAAGGAATCGGCAAACCACGATAAGCCCTTGTTAATATGTGAAAATCTTCAGATTCGTCACCATAAGGCTTAAGCGTTAGGAAGCGGCTGATTTTCTCATCGTTCAATTCTTCGTCAATAACTTTGACTTTGTCTTTCTTTAGCATGGTGTAACCTTTATGGCCTGGGACTAGAAACGGCGGCTATCATAGCAGATTTCCTTAGGGTTAGTCATTGTCCAGTAGCGTGGCTATCCAGCGAGTATCTTGATTATTCTCAAGTGCGATTTTTAAAATCATTGTTAGCGGGATGGATAGCAGCATGCCTACAGGTCCTAATATCCAGCCCCAGAATACTAATGATAGAAAAACGACAAGGGTTGATAGGCCAAGGCCTTTACCCAGGAATCGTGGTTCGACAATATTGCCCATGACGATATTCACTGCTAAGTATCCTGCTGCTGCGAAGGCTGCGACGGTTGGTCCTATTTGAATTAGGGCCAATAAGACCGCTGGAACCGCTGCGATAATGGAACCTATGTTGGGAACATAATTGAGCATAAATGCTAATAACGCCCACAGGATCGGGTAATCGACCCCCAAGAACCATAGCCAGGAGCCGATAATTAAGCCGGTTGCTAAGCTCACCCAAGACTTGATAAGTAGGTATTGCTTTACGGAATCGTTAAATGCGTTAAATGAGGTGAAGGTATGGTTAGGGTCGTCCATTGCCCGTCGAAATTTCTTAGGGAACGAGGATGCTTCAAACAGAATAAACAATACGGTTAAGAATATTAAGAATGAGTCCGTAAGTGCCCCGCCTAAGCCTGAAAGCACCTTCTTAACCATACCCATAACCGCGCCAGGGTTTATCTGTTCTTTAAGCACTAGAGAGGGTACTTCGATGCCGTAGGTGCTTAACCAGTGGGCGAGGTTTTCTTTTTCCGCGTGTAGACGCTCCTGGTAGTGGGGTAATTGATCGGCAAAATCGCTGACAGATGCACCTACAATTGCAGAAACAAGCGTTCCTCCCAGCACAAAAAGGGTGATGACGATGGTGACCGCTGCTGCAGTGGGTAGTCGTTTTTGCTCCAGCCAAAATATGGGGGGGGCACATAAAATGGCAATAAAGCCCGAGAGCAAAAAAGGTACGATCATTTCAGCGCTGCTCTTCATACCTGCAACGATGATAATAAAACATGCAGTACCCAGTAGAATACGTAGCGAAGGGCTTAGGCTTTGTGGGGCGGTCATGGGGGCTATTCCTTTTCGCTGGGCTGGGGGCTTGCGGGTATTTCCTCCAGATTGGCAGAGACAATAGGGGTTGGGGGCTTTTTGCAGTAAGGCGAAAGTCGATCTTCTAAACTGTTGACCCGAATCAACTGCTTGAGTGAAGCGATGTATTGCTCTTTGCGTTCAGAATAATCGATCAACCCTTCCGCAAGAAAACAGCCGTTCGGAGCTTCATTGCTATTGCGTAATGTCAGGCGGTTTTTACGTAATGTTGCATAGGCAGGATGGCTGTTCAGGTTCAGCATATAGCTCTGGATAGACTGAGCCGGAGAATCAAATTGTTTAACTTCATGATGTGCACCAGCGGGGCGCTGAGCTGGGATAATGCCGCAGCCAGGGCTAAAGCACCATTGTCCGAAAAGGTTGTTGCCTTGGGTGGCGAATCGAGACGTGCCCCATGCACTTTCTATTGCAGCTTGGGCGAGAACCAGAGATTGTGGTATGGCATCGACTTTCTCCAGCAGCGCCTGTTTCAAATGTTGTGTATCGGTTTTGATTCGGTATTGAGCTGCCAGTTGGCGGAGTTGTCCGGATGGTTTGCTCATGTCATGTTGCTGAATATAGCTGCGTAAAGCTGACAGCCGTTTATTCTCTTCCTCAATCTGTGGCCTAAGAGCGTCGAAAAAAGCCTGTTTACGTTTGGAAATATCTTTGATACTAGCGAAATCAAGCGTGGAGGACGGCTGTTGCTGTTCAGGGGTGATTTCTACTTCATTTAATAGGCGATTGGTATAACAGCCATGTAATGAGAAAAAGGTCAGCAGCAAGATTAACGAAATCGATAGTGTAGTTTTGGGGTTCATTTTTAGGTTCATATTCTCAGCTAATTCACACCTCATCATGGGGTGCGCTATTAAGTTTTCTTATTTACAGCCGATAAATGGCTTAGGTAAGACAGCGTTTGCTATCGCAATAATACAAACTGGCTTAACAAAAAGATAATGTTTGAGATATTCCTATGAAATTTTCACGCTTAATGCGCTATATACCCCGTTCCCTCCCTCGCTTCTTAGTGAACCAAGGGAGGGAGTTGCTTCATAGCAGCCCCAATCAGCAAACGTATTTACGTTTGTTTCAGCTAAAGCGAGCGCATCGATTGATGTGGATACAGGCTGAAGGAGACGATAACGTTTATCAAACAGTGATACTTCATGTTGACACAGAGGAGCCATTTATCTTGATTGATGACCCCTTCCCTAGTGATGGTGTGCTAGAGGGTATGGTCGGCAGTTTCGTGACCCTAACTTTTAATGAGCCTGGGGAATCGCTTTGTATGCGTTGCAAGTTACTCGGTAAAGCGTCAGGTGCTAACTCGGCGGTGTACCAGTTGTCCTACCCCGAGGAGCTCGCAGCCAATCAGCGTAGAGAAGCATTTCGGTTACCCGTGGAGGATTCTGATGTTATTGGGCTAACAGCAGAAAGCCTGTCACCTTGGCTTATCAACACCTTAGACACTCCAGTCTCTGAGCCTGTGGTGCTTGATATTTCGGCTGCGGGGATACGTTGGGCTCTGTTGGGGAACTTGCAGGAAGACTTACATGCAGGGAAGTTACTCAGTGGGCTTGAGCTATCTGTTTTGGGTTGCGACGGGTTTATAGTTGATATTGATGTTACCCATAGTCAGTGGGTACCTGATGAGAGGCGTGGGCAGGATTTTGGACATACTGTTATTGGTGGTCGTTTTGTCGATATTTTACCGCAGACAGCTCGGCAGCTGGAACGGTATATTACGTTGACTCAACGAAAGCAGCAGCGAGATAAGAAGGGAGGGCGGTTGTTGGCAGCCTAAGTGCTTAAGAGCACTTATGTACGCATCTGCTTCCTCATATCTCTGCATTGGCTGCTTCTTGGGCATCACCTGTAGCGTTAGGTGAGCACTGTTAGTCCAAAAGTGGATTATTATGCTGTTAGCCTTAGAAGGATTTGTAACCATCAAGCTTCGCTGTACAATAGCTCTCATTGCTGTTGGACAAGGTGGAAGTAACGTGCACGAAATTTTGTTGATTAATGTTTCTGGACCCGATAAACCTGGGGTTACCTCTTCTATAAGTGAGATTCTCGCTCGCTACAATGTTAATGTTCTTGATGTAGGGCAGGCAGTGATTCACGATACATTGTCTTTGGGGATGGTGATTGATGTACCCACTGAGGCTGAATCCTCTCCCATTTTGAAAGATATTCTATTTCGTTGTCATGAATTGGATATGTCGGTTCGGTTTACGCCGATTGATACTGATGCATATGAAGATTGGGTGTCTGGTCAAGGTAAAGCTCGATATATCGTTACATTGCTATCGCGTGTTATTACTTCCCAGCAGATTGCTGCTATCACCAATATCGTGTCTTGTAACGGCTTAAATATTGATAATATCAACCGCATGTCTGGGCGTATTTCATTGTGTGAAACGGATGTTGACCAGAAAGCGTGTGTTGAATTTTCTGTTCGTGGCGCACCCAGTGACATCAATGCTATGCGGGCACAGTTCTTGTCTGTGGCGCAGGACTTGGGGGTGGATATTGCCTTCCAAAAAGATAGTGTTTATCGCCGAAATCGTCGTTTGGTGTGCTTTGATATGGACTCGACCTTAATTGAGGCGGAAGTCATTGATGAGTTGGCTAAGCATGCGGGGGTCGGTGATCAAGTCGCAGCGATTACAGAGCAGGCGATGCAAGGAGAGATTGATTTTACTGAAAGCTTCCGGCGGCGTATGGCACTACTCAAAGGGTTGGATGAATCTGTGTTGGAGAGTATCGCTGAGCAATTACCGATCACTGAGGGCGCAGAGCGTTTGATCAGTACGCTGAAAGCACTAGGGTATAAGACTGCTATTCTCTCGGGTGGTTTTACGTACTTTGGTCGATACTTACAGAAGCGATTGGGTATTGACTATGTGCATGCGAATGAACTCGCTATTGAAAATGGCAAAGTAACCGGTGAAGTCAAAGGTTGTGTGGTTGATGGGCAGCGTAAAGCCGAATTACTACGAGAATTGGCAGCCTTGGAAAATCTGAATTTGGAGCAGGTTATTGCTGTGGGTGATGGTGCCAATGATTTGCCGATGCTGAGTTTGGCTGGCTTAGGAATTGCTTTCCGTGCGAAGCCTATGGTTAAAGAGAGTGCCGAGCAAGCAATCTCAACACTAGGCTTGGACGGCATCTTATATTTGCTTGGGGTACGTGACCGGGACAGCGAAGAATTATTGATGAAAGGATAACGGGATCCTCCCGAGTTGATGAATTTATCTCGGGAGGTTTTCTCTAGTCTTCACTAGAAAAGTCGTAATCCATCTGCTCGGTTGGTTCTTGTAAGTAATACCCCTGTATATAGTTTACTCCAATCTGCCAAAGAGTTGATAAGATCGTTGCACTCTCTACGAATGGAACTATCGTGAGCTTACCCTGTGCGTGAGCCGCAGTAACCAGCTCTTTTAGGCTCTCTTTGCTTTCATCGCTGCCAATATCCTTGGTAAATGAACCATCGATTTTGAGGTAGTCCACTTCCAAGTGCTTTAAGTTGTTGAACGGGTTAAGTGAGCAACCAAAGCGACTAATGGCGGTTTTGCAATGCAACTCTTTCAGGCTTTTGGTGAATTCCTTTGCTTGTTTCAAGTAGGTTGTCGCATCGGTTTCTGAGAATTGGAAAATAATGGCATCACTGGGCATTCGAGATGCTTTAAGTGCAACGCTGAGCCATGGCAATAGTGTCTGATCTTTTAAGGATTCACCGGTGATATTGATCATGATTCTGCTGTTATGACCGGACTCCCGGTGTTGTGAAAGCATCTTAATGGATTGTAAAATTACCCAGCGGTCGATTTTTTCACACAGGTCTTGGTTTGACGCTGACCCTAAAAATTCAGAGGGAGAAATTTCGTCGCCCTGTTCATTGACCATGCGAAGTAGCACTTCGTATAGCTCGCCACTATTGCCTCTAAGGTCGATAACAGGCTGAAATAATATTTTGAACAGCCCTCTGTCAATTGCGTCTTGCAATAAGGTTTCTGTGTCGGTTTCATCGTTACGCGCAATGGATGTTGGGTCAAATGAGTGTACGCCGTTGCCTAGCGGGTTTTCTTCTTTAACCATTTCACTGGCCTGGTGAGCTCGAGTGATAATGACTTGGCTGTCATTGGTCGCTTCTGAAATCAGTGTAACTCCGATGCTGGTGGTTACTTGCACTGTGCGATCTTGTACTTCCGATAAATGATCTTCTACTTTTACTCTAAAGTCTTCGGCGAGTGAGTTGCCTTGCTCTAAAGATGTATCGGAAATAAGTACGCAGAATATATCGTCCCCAAATCGAGCCAATGTGTTCTTGGGGAACATGTCTCTTAATAGGGTTGCCATATCGCTGAGTACTATATCGGCACCGGCCATACCTACATCTGACTGTATCGTTGAGAAATTATCCAGCTGGATATAAAGCACGACTGAAGTTTGGCTCTTATTGATGGCACTTTCTATCGTAGTGTCTAGCTCGTGGGTAAAATGTGAACGATTATAGAGGCCAGTTAATAAATCCTGGCTGGAGATTTCTTTTAATCGTTCCTGAAGTTCTGCATCGGCCTGATTGGTGCGTATGACTATCTGTGTACAAGGTTCGCTGTCAAATGTTGCTGATGAAAAGGACATGCGCGATTGAATTTCACTTCCGTCAGTACATATACCGTTACAGGTAAACTCGTCATTGCCACTCGTCCCGGCATTGTAATGACGTAGAAAATCTTTAAATTCGTGATGACTCGATGGCGCGACCATATCGAGTATCGGCATACCTTCGAGATCTTCGGCATCGTCATAGCCGAATAGCTCTAAATAGGCGTCGTTGGCGTAGGTATGCATACCATCAATAACGTAGGTTATGGCATCGCGAGAGCTGTCTAGCAGAACTGAGCAACGTTTCTCTGCATCTTTCAGTGCCAGCTCAGTTTGTCGTCTGAGGCGGCGTTCTCTAAGGTTGTCTAATTCCCTGTTGATAACAAAGGTTAAGCGCTCACCTTCATCAACAGGAACGGCATCTCGGTAGCCGTCCCGTAAGCACTCGGTAATCTCTTCAGAGTCGTTGTCATCTAACAACATGATCGCAGGGATGTCTTTTTGCATTTTTTGCATATGCATTAAACACTCCATTGCGGTGATGCCATCCGCCTCGGGGCGAAGCAACATCATATCCCAGCTGCTATTGTTCAGGGCAGCAAGCAATGAATCGGTACTATCGATAAGTTGGCCACGTGTGGCTTTGCCAGAATTACGGATCAAATTCAGCAATTGTTCTGCGTCGTCTCGTGATTCATGCAGCAGTAGTAATTTTATGGTTTCTGTTTTGGTTGACATTAAAACGTGTACTTCCAGGCAATAACAATTACGCCATTATATGTTGAGAATCTCATAATCAAATCTTTAATTTTGGGTTTTGTGTGGCTCGTTACAAGCTTGACCAAATAGAGTCGAAGTCATCATCTTTTGGCGTGCTCTTAATTTCTTCGCTGGGTGCTGGCGTTGATGCTTTTTTAGGGGCGCTTGTCATCCATTTGTACTGAAATTGGCTAAAACTGGCGGTGGATGCCACCTGTTTGATTAGCTGTGCTTTTCCGACATCGCCTCCTTTGTTTATGTTTACTTTGTACCCGACGTGAAATGCGATATTGGGGGTAATGAGAGTCGCGGGTTGCCCTATTGCTTTCAGTTCAGGGAGCTCTAACGTCCTAAGATACTCGGAGACATCCCCTTTTTTGTGTAGAACTTGGGTGCCACAGGAGTCCGCTTTTGGTGCTAATAACTCAATGCCCATTCGGGCACCATCCTTTTTGAATTGTTTTACCCAGCGAATAACCCCAATACTCCAGTGGCGTTTTGATGCCTCCTGTATACCAACTATTTCCCCGGTCTTGACTTGAGGGGGGACATCTTGGCTCCAGGATAGGCAGAACCCGCCGGGACTGGTGTTGACGACAGTGCATTTGTAGGAGGGGTATTTGTCGGGTTTTTGTGGGGCATTCTCTTCTTGGAAATTGGCAATGTCGAAATCGATTCCGCCAGAGTTAAGGTGGGAAGTGTCTGAATCGAGGTGATGTGCCCACACGTCACCGTTGTCAAGGTTCTCTCGTCTATTGGTGGGTCCAGTATTCAGAAATGGGTTTGATTCTGTCGCATTCAAAATAGTGTCATGATTGTTGTCAGACATCATGCTACTAAAGTCGGCTTTATCAGAGACAAAATAATGGGTAGCGCTAAGGCCTAAACATAGTGTTAATTGGCCTGCTTCTTCCAGTCGAGTGAAGGCTCTCTCTGTCAGCACTCCCCAGGCTTGAATCAATTGGCGTATCAGGTCGTTGGCTATGGCCTTCGGAACGAGGAAGTCAGGGATTGGGTGTGATTGATCTGATGGAAGCTGCAGTTGTACGCGTAAATGGTCAGATAAATCAGCGGCATTCAAGTAACGCATGTGGGTGTGGTCAGTGGGTTCACTCAGCGTATTCATTAGCGCATTATAAATGGGGGGGCTATCACTCAGTAAGCTGATGGTGTACAGGCTAGTTGCTTCAACACTATCTTCGATACTTGCGTAGGGTGTCCAGTTTGCGGTCGCCTTAAATACATGCTGAATCTGTTGCTGGCGTAACTGATTGGGTTTACAGGTTGATAGCAGAAGAAGTCTGAGATATATATCCGAGATAGAGCTGGATGAGTTTTCACCGTTAGGGCTCTTCACTTGCACGTCGAGCAACTTGTACTGCTCTGCAATAAGATAAAGTAAGTGGGCTTCTTTCCAGAAATTAGGTGGTGCAGGGTAGTAGAGTTGGTAACTTCTCAGGAGCACATGGCCTTGTTCCGAGAGCGCGCGGTGTATTGCCATGGTCGCATCTTTTTTCGCGTCCCGGTCGTTCGCCTTAAGCCGTGGCATGGATTGAACCACAATGGTCTTATATCCAGTTGCCAAGTGGTTTTGTAGCGCTTGCGCCAAATTGGCAATTTTACTTTCCTTAGCGGGTAAAATTACGGGTTTATTAAGGAAATGCTTACCCAGACTCTCGCAGATATAGCGAATAGGTTCTCTCAGTATTTCGAGTAGCTGTAGTCGTAGATGGGTATCTGTTTTATATCGATTGACCTCTTGAATGGCGGCATAGAGTTGCTTGGCGCATTCTCCAACATTCATCTGTGGCAGAGCATCTACCCATTCCTGTAACCGCTTCGGTTGCGGTGTACAGAATGAGAGCATGCTTAAATCCTGAGGAGGGATCTTCAAGCGCAGCTTATCCGCTTGGGTTACCATTACCTATCCTTTTTTGTACAAAACTGATTGAATTCATTCGCTTTATTGTCAAGCTAACGAGCCGTTATAAGAAAGTATAGGCAACTTATACCATAGTTGCGAAAATCAATTCAGTTACGGAGTGTTAACATTTGCTAAGAGTGTGGTCTGATAACGGGTTCTCAATTGCAGCTCTGAGAGGACTCCTCCGTGAGAATGGAGATCGGAGTCTTTGAGGTACGGTGGGCTTCTTCCCTTACGAGTTTAGGTACCAGATAGCCTGGAAGGGCAGAGAGCAGGGTCGTAATAAGGGATTTTCCTATGCTTTCATTGACGTCGAAATGGCTAGCACCGGCGACGGGGTCTAGTAGGTGAAGGTAATAGGGGAGAATATGGGCAGTAAAAAGTGATTCACTTAATTCAATCAGTGCTTCAGGTGTATCGTTAATGCCCTTTAGCAATACGGATTGGTTTAATAGAGTGACCCCCGCATTTTTAAGTTGCGCCATTGCGTTGGTAAATAGATCATCTATCTCGTGGGCATGATTGCAGTGTAATACCATTAGTACTTGAAGGCGTGTTTGAGAGAGTATGTCTATGAACTCCTTATCGATCCGCTCAGGTATGACGACGGGCGTGCGAGTGTGAAAGCGAATACGTCGTAGGTGGGGTATTTGCTCCAAAGCTTTTATGAGCCGAGACAGGCGAGTGTTGTTGGTGACAAGAGGGTCCCCGCCGCTCAGGATAACCTCATTTATATCGGTGTTCTGCCCAACGTAGTCAATAATTAGACTCATTTCTTTCGTTGAAATCCCGTTGTCTTGGTATGGGAAGTGCCTGCGAAAGCAATAGCGGCAATGTATCGCGCATGCGCTGCCTAATATAACAAGGACTCTACTGCGATATTTATGCAAAAGACCTTTGATTGGGTTTGCGGTCAGCTCTTGCAAAGGGTCTTCCACATAGCCGTCAATATCGAGAGTTTCTAGAGGGAGAGGCAGCACTTGCTTTAACAGGGGGTCATTGATATCCCCCTTGCTCATTTTATTAACAAAAGCCCTGGGCACACGTAAGGGGAAGTCTTTTTCCGCTTGAATCCACTCGGGGTACTGGCTTTTGGGGATCTGGAGGTGTTCTAGCAAGCTATTTACCGAAGTAAATGCTGTGGAGAGCTGATTTTGCCAGTCTTCGGTCTGACAAGTGGCTATGGTTCGGGTTATCATTGGCGGTTTCCAGATATAAGCGCGGTACGTTGGTGTTAAACTACCCACAGATCGCTGTATTCGATAAATATAGGTAATAATCCATGGCGAAGTATTCTACCAATGAATTCCGCTCCGGTCTTAAAGTGATGCTTGAAGGTGAGCCTTGTGCCATCACTGAGAACGAACTTGTAAAACCAGGTAAAGGCCAAGCTTTTAACCGAGTAAAGCTACGTAATTTGCGCACAGGACGTACATGGGAGCGCACTTTTAAATCAGGTGAGTCTCTCGAAGGCGCTGATGTGATGGAAGTCGACTTGCAGTATTTGTACGCTGACGGTGAATTTTGGCACTTTATGGACCCTCATTCATTTGAGCAACAAGCTGCTGATGAAGCGGCAGTGAGCGATGTGGTCAAGTGGCTTAAGGAAGAGGATATGTGTACTGTCACGTTGTGGAATGATTCTCCACTTGCCGTTGCAGTATCTAACTTCGTTACCCTAGAGATTGTTGATACAGACCCCGGTGTAAAAGGCGATACCGCTAACGGTGGATCGAAGCCTGCGACACTTAGCACTGGTGCTATTGTTCGTGTGCCATTATTTCTTTCCATTGGTGAAGTTATCAAAATTGATACACGCACCGGTGAGTATGTCAGCCGAGCATAATACTCATTAGCGTTAATTACGCGCTGATATAGAAGCCCGATGCCGTCATGGCGTCGGGCTTTTTTGTGAATGAAGGAGTTGAGAATGAGTGATATGTGGCGTCCGACGGCAACACTAGCAACACTGAAAGCTAGAGCTGCGATGTATAGCTCTATCCGGGAGTTTTTGTCGTCTCGAGGTGTTCTGGAGGTGGAGACTCCATTATTGTGCCAGTCGACGGCGATGGACCCCTTCCTTGATAGTTTCCCATTGGAGGGGAAGCGTTATTTACAGACATCGCCAGAATTTCCGATGAAACGGCTGTTAGCGGCGGGCAGTGGAGCCATTTTTCAGATTTCCAAAGCGTTTCGTCAAGGTGAGCGGAGTCGTCGCCATAACCCTGAATTCACCCTGTTGGAGTGGTACCAGCCGGGGTATAGCTTGAGTGACTTACAGGCGGAATTGTTAGCGTTGGTGGGGGAGCTAATGGATGTGTTTGAGACGGAACACGCATTAGATAAGGTGCCGCAGTGTTTTAGTTATGCCGACATTTTTGAGTCTGTTGTTGGGCTTGATCCGCACAGTTGCGGTACCGATGAGCTGGCATCTGCGGCGAAGCGGCATATTGATATTGTCGGCGATGATATCACCAGAGATTCTTGGTTAGACTTGTTAATGAGTCATATGGTCGAGCCTGAGATGCCGGCCGGTTTGTGTGTTGTGACGGATTTCCCGCTGGGTCAAGCGGCACTTGCTGAAGTTGAAACGGACCAGAAAGGGCGCTTAGTTGCCAAAAGGCTGGAGCTTTATATCGGAGGCATGGAGCTGGCGAATGGTTATCAGGAGCTGATCGACAGTAAGGAGCAAATGAGGCGATTTGAGGCGGATAATAACCAGCGCCAATCATTAGGAAAGGACGTCTTGCCTTTGCCAATGCATCTGATTGACGCATTGGCTGAGGGAATGCCCGCTACTTCAGGGATTGCAGTGGGTCTTGATCGGTTGCTAATGGTATTGATGACCAAGGATAGCGTGGCCGACGTGGTCAGCTTTCCTTGGGATCGAGCTTAGCAATGATTCAATCGTCACCGCGAGGAACACGAAAGAAGTGTTCCCGATAGTACTTGAGTTCTTCGATTGAATCTCGAATATCATCCATTGCGAGGTGAGAGCCCTTTTTCTTGATTCCCCTGAGCATCTCGGGGCACCAACGCGCTGCTAACTCTTTAACTGAGCTGACGTCCAGATTGCGGTAATGGAAAAACTTCTCTAGGGCTGGCATATAGCGATAGAGAAAGCGTCTATCTTGGCAAATGCTATTGCCGCACATGGGGGAGCGATTGGGGGTTACCCATTGCTCGAGGTAGGCGAGTGTTTTTTGCTCAGCTTCTTGCTCGGCAATCTTGCTTCTCACCACACGGTCGGTCAAGCCGGATTGTCCATGTTGACGGGTGCACCACTCATCCATACCGTTCATGACCATGGCAGATTGGTGAATGGCCAATGACGGACCTTCACTCAAGATGTTAAGATGTGAATCGGTGACGATGGTGGCGATTTCAATGATGACGTCGTTATCAGGGTCTAATCCCGTCATTTCCAAGTCAATCCAGATGAGATTTGTCTTCTTATTCGTTGAATCAGGGGTCATAGAGTGAAGGCGCCAAATTAAGCAGTCATCCAGTTACTAAGTAGAATACCATTATGGTCTATTAGTATAGGCGATAATAAAAGGAAGTTATTCAATAACTAGCCAGAAACTACCTGCAATTGCGGGTACTCCTGTTAAATTAGAGGAGGCTAAGCCTGTGAAGGCATAGTCGCTGGGCTAATTATATGAATTTAGAAGCAATAATAACCTACATCAGGTTCATTTGTAGTAAAAAAATAGAGATTGATAACATTTCATGGCAAAACGAAAGCTGACACGTAAGCAAAATTGGCGGATTCAAAAGGTTCAAGAAGAAAAAGCCAAACGATTAGAAAAGAAAATGGCAAAGTCTGCAACGGATGAACACCTGGGGCCTGAGCTACAGGGGTTAGTCGTGAGCCACTTTGGGACTTTTGTCGAAATCGAGCCATGGAATAACGACAGTAGTTCTACAGACGCCGACACTGGCTCAGAGGCAATCTCTCTTGATGAGGAGAATGTGCGCTGTCATTTTAGAGCTAATGTGGGCTCAATTGTGACCGGCGATCGAGTGGTGTGGCGCCTTGGAAAGGACGGGTACGGAGTTATTGAGGCTGTATTATCTCGCGAGTCGCTATTAAGTCGGCCTGACCCTAGGGGTAAGCTGAAACCTGTGGCAGCCAACATTGATTTTATCGTATTGGTAATAACACCAGAACCTACCCCTTCAAGTATGTTGATTGACCGCTACCTTGTCGCGGCTGAACTTCAAAATATTGATGTAAAAATCCTGCTAAATAAAACGGATTTGCTGACCGAAAAGAACAAGCCAGCCATTGAGTCCTTATTGTCGACGTATGAAAGTATTGGCTACGAAGTCATGCGCTCCTCTACTGTGAATACAGAAGGCTTAGCGCTGCTTAAGACTAGGCTAGATAATTGTATTAGTGTTTTTGTGGGGCAATCGGGTGTGGGAAAATCCTCGTTGGTGAATAGCCTATTACCCGGAGTTGATCTCAAAGTTGCTGAATTGTCGGAAGGTTCTAAGCTGGGGCGCCACACCACTACCAATGCCAGGTTGTTTCACTTCCCTGATGGGGGAGAGTTGATTGATTCACCTGGAATTCGTGAGTTTGGCCTTTGGCACTTGTCACCCGATAATGTGATCGATGGTTATCGCGACTTTCAACTGCATGTTGGTATGTGTCGATTCCGTGATTGTAAGCATGACCGCGAACCGGGGTGTGCCCTGCAGTTGGCGGTTGAGAAGGGCGAAGTGAGCGCTCAGCGGTTTACCAATTATTTTGCTATTGTTGACCTGCTTGTTCAAGAAGGAAACTAATATAGCGCTGAGTAGGGCTCACTAGAAGAACTCCCCGTCACCATTATCGCCCTCTTGGGTGTCGGTTTCGTTGGTTCTCTGATCGATAGTTTTACGAATCTGCTCAAAAGGAGAGCTATCATCTGCGGGAGGTGATGGCTTGGCTGGCTCAAATGTATCCTCATCGATCTCGATATCCAGTGATTCTATATCATCTGGGGTCGTGGTTTGCGGCTGTTCCGGTATTTCTTCCAAACCCTCCTGCAAACTGCTATCGAATTCAGGGTCTTCAGGTAACGGGTTGTCCTTATCTTTTTTATCGGAGCTTCCCTGTTGTTGTCGAGCCATACGTTGAGCAGAACTGTTACTGAGTACGAGAATGCTTATTCGTCGGTTTGTTGGATTGAGAGGGTTTGCTTGATCATAGAGCGAAGATGATGCCAAGCCGACAACCTGAGCGATCTTAGTTTCGTCGATACCACCTTCAACTAAAGAGCGACGTGCAGAATTGGCGCGCTCTGACGATAATTCCCAGTTGGAATAGTCCTTACGCTCTGTAAATGCCGCGGCGTCAGTATGCCCAGAAATACTGATTTTGTTATTGAGGGTGCCAATTGTTTCTGCAAGCTCCTCTAGTATTGCTGTGGTGTAAGCTTTGATTTGGTTGCTGCCGCTATCAAACATAGGGCGGGAATCTTTATCAACAATTTGGATCTGCAGGCCGTCATCGGTGACCTCGATAATGATCTGTTCTTTATATTTTTCCAGCTCGGGGTTATCGTCGATCTTTGCTTCCAGTGTGCTTTGCAGCTCTTTGAATTTTTTAGCTTCTATTTGTTGTGCAAGGTTTTGTACCGTGTTTTCATCCACGATAATACGTCTTTTCTGCAGCTCTTCTTGGGACATGGTTTCTTCCTTTCCACCGTCGTCTGAGCTATCAGTGTCTTTAAGGCTGCCCTCCAAATCGATGATATAAGGTGAGCCACCTTCGGTGAAGGCTGAAGGGTCGTTAAAGTAACCTGAAATGGCGTTCTTCTCTTCTACAGTGGTCGCTTCCATTAGCCAAAGCACTAAAAAAAACGCCATCATTGCCACAGCAAAATCAGCAAAAGCGACTTTCCATGCGCCGCCGTGGTGACCGTGAGAGACCTTTTTGATTCTACGTACGATGATGGGACGTTCGCTGTCTTCAAACTCCATTGTTAACGACCGCGAATATGTTCTTCTAGCTCAGTGAAGCTTGGACGGTCGTTGGCATAAAGCGTTTTTCGACCAAACTCTACTGCAAGCTGAGGGGGGATACCATTGACTGTTGCTAACATGGCAGTTTTCGCACATTCCAGAACCTTTGTGCTCTCCCGAGCGCGGTGCTCCATTGATGTACTTAAGGGGGCAACAAAACCGTAGGCGAGCAACACCCCCAGAAATGTTCCAACTAAAGCCGCAGCCACATGTAATCCTAACTCTTCTGGGGGACCTCCTAGAGATTTCATTGTGATGACGATGCCCATGACGGCAGCTACGATCCCAAAACCGGGTAATGCATCAGCAATTTTGCCTAATGAGTGCGCAGGTAATTCTGCTTCTTCGAGTGTGGTTTCGATATCTTGGTCCATTAGGGTCTCTAGTTCGAAGGCGGATAGATTGCCTGAGGAAATGATCCGCATATAATCGCAGATAAAGTCTAACAATTTAGGGTCTCCTGAAATACGTGGATATCGAAGGAATAGCTCGCTTGCCTCAGGATCTTCAACGTCCTCTTCTATCGCCATCAAGCCATTGCGACGGGCTTTGTTAAAAATCTCGTATAGCAACGCTAGCAGATCCATAAAGTGATCCTGTGTATGCTGTTTGCCTCCAAACACCCCCTTAATTGACCGTCCAACCGACTTAATTAGGTGGGGAGGGTTGGCGACGATGAAGTTTCCCAGAGCGGCGCCACCAATGATCATCAATTCAAATGGCTGCCACAGCGTAGCTAGATCCCCGTGGGAAAGTACGTAGCCGCCAAAAACGCTCACGCAAACAATGATATAGCCTACAATTATACCCATGAAATTTAGGTGGCCTTAATTATAACCCTGTGATTGGATTTATTGGTTCTAAGTCTATAGTTAAAGTTAAGGACAGCTTTAGCGATTTCACAAATATGTCGACACCCTTTCAGCCTAAAGGCCTAGATGCCTGGCTAGATATCTTAGATCACAGTTTATTACCGGTCATTCCCGCGACAGCCAAGGTGCTGGGGCGAATGATGAAGGACCCTGACGTGTCGTTGTATGACATTGGGACGTTGATCGGGCAAGACCCTGTGATGACTGTGCACCTTATTCGTGAGGTCAATCGTGCGTTTGCCAAGAAAAGTGCGGGTACACTGACCAACGTACATCATTGTATTTCATTGCTGGGCCTTGATCGGGTGATGTTGTTAATCAAGCAATTCAAGGCCATTAAAGGCGATCCCAATAACGCACGTGATATGACTTATCTGCGTGCGATAATGCAGAGTTTACACGCGGCCGAGCAAGCAAAAGCGTGGAATAAGCTTAAACGCCAAGCGTCTCCTGAGCACGTGTACCTATCGACACTGATGGCAGGGGTGCCGATGTGGTGTTTGTGGCGCTTTGCCTATAAAGAAATGAATATAATCAATACCTTACAAAAGAAGGAGCGTATACCTGCGGTGGACGCAGAGCGTGCGGTACTGGGTTGTACACGGGAGCAGTTGGTGCTGGCGTTAGCGAGGCGGTGGCACTTTCCAGACAATATTCTGGATGCGATGGACGGTGAAAAATTGCCCTCGAATCGTTATCTTGCTGCTGCAATTAATGTCGGTCTTACTGCAATAAAGCCAAAGCTGCCGAATAAAGATGAGACGGGACGCATTGCTAATTCATCTTCCTTTCCAGTGGCATTAGCCAACTGGGTTGCGCAGGAATCCAGTATTGATTGGTATTCTCGGTATACCTATCGTTGCATTGCTATTATTGGCGCGTACCTTGGTGTTCAGCAAGCCGAGGCTTGGTCCGTTATTCGTGGCGCAGCAATACAAACATCGAATCAGTTCCCTATTCCTGGGGTTCAAACCCCCGCTGCACGCCTAGTCTTTCCCCCGGGACCACCCCAAAGACGCCGAATTTCAGCGGCAGTATTAGCGAAAGTTGTCAGTCGCATGAATGAAGGGGAGTCGGTGACAGTGGTGACGCGAACGCCTAGCAGAAAGACCGAAACACCCAGTGCCTCAGCAGAGGTGACAAAAGTCTATCGAAAGGAGAGCGAGAATACTCAGCGTATTGATGCGTCGAATAATAACGCTCCGAGTAGGCCTGTTACCCCCGTTGCTCCACCCGCTGTATCCGGCGAGTCGAAGTCAGCGGGTTTCATTAATGAAATGAAGCGTCGTGTGTTTGATAGTTATGTAAAGCGTCTAATCAACGAGGTAGGCTATTTTTCGGCGGAGCATGAAGTTATTCGCTGTACAGCTGATGTGTTATTTGATGTAACAGAATTGCAGCGGGTTGTTATTGGTTTGATCGATCGACGAACAGCCACATTACAGGGCTACTATGCAGTGGGGTGTGAGGAGCATCCAAGGTTAGCGAAATTTAAAGCAGGGCTGCAGCCGCCGAATTTCTTTACCCAGCTTATGCGTAAACCCCAGGCGGTGTGGGTAAACCCTGAGCGAGAATCTGGGATTAGCGGATTGGTACCGGGTGAATTCAAGCAAGCTGCTCTCAGTGATGAGTACTTTGTAATGTCTGTGTTTAATGGCAAGGGAGCTTTTGGGTTGCTTTATGCAGATAAGGGGGGCACCGGAAACCATAACCTGCATGAGACGGAGTTGAGAGTGTGCAGGGCCATCGCCAACGCAACCAGTAAGCATTTGATTTTAATGTCAAAAAAAGGGAAAGCAGGCTAACGCAGGACTTTTCCCTTCAGTTCCTTTAGAATCCAGCCATTCTTTAGTATTTCCGTTTACAAAAGGTAAAGACATGGCGGCAGATTCTATTCAGTTACCCCTCCTTATCGAGGCAGAGCAGTTAGAGCCCTATTTGGGGCATTCCAATGTACTTATCGTGGATCTTTCTAAACCACAATTGTATTTCCGTTGTCATGTACCGGGTGCAGTTCATTTACCTTTTGCGTCACTAATGAAAGGTGAAAAGCCAGCCCCTGGTTTGTTGCCGAGCGTGGAGCAGTTAACAGAGGTTTTTTCCGGTTTAGGACTTACGCCTGATACCCATGTCATCGCCTATGATGATGAAGGTGGTGGCTGGGCTGGACGTCTGTTGTGGACTCTGGAGTTGATAGGCCATAAGCATTACTCCTATCTTAACGGTGGTATTCACGCATGGGTGAAGCGCAAAATGGACATTCAGAGTGAAGAAATGTTGGCATCGCCGTCAACCTATAAGGTTTCACTTGATATGACTGACGCTGTCGATAAGGACTATATCGTAGAGAACTATCAACGAGACGACCTTATTGTATGGGATGCGCGATCTCCTGAAGAGCATAGTGGAGAGAAAATGCTCGCGGCACGAGCGGGGCACATTCCGGGGGCTGCGAACTATGAGTGGACTCGAGCGATGGACCGTATGGACGCACTACGGATTCGAGATTTAGATGTCATTCGAAAAGAATTGTCTGATATTGGAATTACCGCGGACAAAGAAATCATTACCCATTGCCAAACCCATCATCGCTCCGGTTTTACCTATTTGCTTGGACGAATCCTTGGGTTTGAGAATATTAAGGCCTACCCTGGTTCGTGGTCTGAGTGGGGGAATGATGCAGATACCCCTGTTGAGCTAAGCGATATTTAACGCCTGAGTCAGTGCACGCGGTTACTTTATACCGTTGTTTTCCATTTTATTAGATGATGTCCTTATGAACGAAAAACTTGCAGTATTTCCACAATACATTGTCCCGCAGCACTTATTGTCTCGAATGATAGGTTTGGTTGCCGAATCAAAAATTCCAGCGGTGAAGAATACATTTATCCAGCGTTTCATTAAGCTTTATGGAATAAATATGGATGAGGCGTTGGAGTCAGATCCTACGGCTTATGAGTGTTTTAATGACTTCTTTACCCGCGCTCTTGAAGATGGTGCGAGGGACATTACTCAGGAGGGTATAGCAAGCCCGGCCGACGGTGCGGTAAGTCAGATTGGAGAAATATCAAACGATCTGATTTTTCAAGCAAAAGGCCACCATTACAGGCTGGATCAATTGTTAGGTGGCAGCTATGAGAAAGCCGAACCCTTTAAGAATGGTAGTTTTGCGACCATCTATTTATCTCCTAAAGATTACCATCGTGTACATATGCCATTTGCTGGAACGCTGACAGAAATGACTTATGTTCCTGGCAAGCTATTTTCTGTGAATGGTATGACCGCAAGTCAGGTGCCTTCACTTTTTGCGCGTAATGAACGTGTTGTTTGTCACTTTGATACCGCAGTGGGTCCAATGGTTGTGGTGTTGGTTGGCGCGATGATCGTTGCAAGTATTGAAACGGTTTGGGCGGGTTTGGTGACTCCGCCAAAACGGAAACTATTAGTGAAAGATTACACAGAGCAGGGTCGCCAGGAGATTGTGCTTGATCGCGGGGCGGAAATGGGGCGTTTCAAATTAGGCTCTACAGCGATAGTGTTGTTCCCAGAAGGTAAAGTGAAGTGGGATGAGCAGTTAAACGAAGGCTCCCCTGTACGTATGGGTCAAAATATCGCAACAATTATCTAATAACAGTTTAACAACTTACGGGTAGATATTTTGGCCCCAGGTTGTAGAATTGCAAGCTTTCACCTGCCGACAGACAGTAGGTGTTTTGCACTATCATTATTTGAAGTCGGGATAAAGGACACAGAAGCCTGTCCCAGAAGTACTTCGGTAATAGTTAAACCGTGCAGGGTGTGCCATAGCACCCAGAAGTGTTCGAAAATTAAGAATAAAATTTGTTCGCGCTATACTCAAGGGGGGGAGTGACGCTACTTAGCGCTAGGATAATAGTGCTGGGGATGATGTACCCTAATGCCGGAGTTTACGTTTGAAAATTGAAATATATCCGAAGAAGATATTAGTTACCCTATGTGTCGTGATATTTGCCCTCATGTTATTAAACTTGCTGGGTATTGTTTCCAAATTTGGATTTGATCACGATTATGTCTATGGGTTAGTTCCATTGTTTGATTTCGATACAGAAAAGAACATCCCAACGTTTTTCTCTGCCTGTATGCTGATGCTCTCAAGCGCTATTCTTGCCACAATTACGCACATCTACCGGCGGGGTGGTGAGGCTTTTATCGCATGGGGTGGGCTGTCGATAATATTTGTATTTCTCTCTATCGATGAAATAGCCTCAATTCATGAGCGTTTTATTGAGCCTGTTCGCACATTACTGAATGTCTCTGGTTTGCTATTTTATGCTTGGGTTATTCCTTATGGTTTGGCGTTAGCGGTATTTATGGTGTTGTATCTGGAGTTTTTACTTAACTTACCCGAAAAAATAATGAGATTGTTTCTATTGTCAGGCGGCATTTATGTTTCTGGCGCCCTGGGAGTGGAATTGCTTGGTGGTAGGCACGTATCCCTTTACGGCGCGGACAACTATGGCTACGCACTTTTTTGCACCGTTGAAGAAACGCTAGAAATGGTGGGTATTTCGCTATTTATTTATACGCTGTTAAGGCATATGGTGGAGCGCTTTTCATTCTTTACTATATCAGTCGTGGGCGTTAAACATCCTGGCTAAGGTTGAGAGAGTGTTGATGTAAGGCCCAGTCAATATGCTCTTTCACCATGTCGCTCACGCTGTCTCTTTTGCGCTCTAGTGCGTCCACAATTTGCGGTGAGAATGGTGCGTTACCTAGCCCGATGGCGAGGTTTCGTTGCCAGCGTTCGTAGCCAATTCGTCGAATAGCTGAACCCTCGGTGTTACTCAGAAAGGTAGTTTCATCCCATAAAAATAGCGCCAATAAGTCTTGATTGTCTAGTTCGTGGCGGGGGTGGAAGTCATTTTCTTGTGTGTCATTGGCGAAGCGGTTCCAGGGGCATACTAGTTGGCAGTCGTCGCATCCGAATACTCGGTTTCCCATGCTTTTACGAAATTCTTCTGGAATTGCATTCTTAAGCTCGATCGTGAGATAAGAGATGCATCGCCGCGAATCAACTTGATAGGGGGAAACAATGGCTTGGGTAGGACATTTGTCTAAACAGGACCGACAGGACCCGCAGTGATTCTTAACTGGTGGGTCGGTGGGTAGCGATAGGTCAACAAATAGTTCGCCCAAAAAGTACCAAGACCCCGCCTGTTTGTTGAGTAGGAGTGAATTCTTCCCAATCCATCCTAACCCGGATTTTTCTGCGAGAGCCTTTTCCAACACGGGAGCGCTATCCACAAAAGCCCTATGACCAAAGGGACCGATAGCGCTTTCTATGGTTTTTGCCAGTTTAGTTAGACGCTTTCGAATGAGTTTATGGTAATCCCTGCCGAGTGCGTAGCGCGAAATATAGGCCTTGTCTTTTTGTTTCAGAATGGAAATGGTATGTATGTTTTCTGGCAAATAGTCCATGCGAACAGTGATCACGCTAAGCGTACCGGGCTCCAATTCATTGGGGCGACTTCGCTTTGTGCCGTGGCGCTCCATGTAATCCATTTCGCCATGGTATTGATTGCTCAGCCAGTTCTCCAGGTGTTGCTCGTGCTCTCCCAGGTCCACGTCACTGATTGCGACTTGCTGGAACCCTAGCTCCTGCCCCCAGCGTTTGATGTCTTGGGTGAGTTGATGGAGATCGATTGTGCTGATTTTGGCCATGGATCTGAAAATCACTAGAAATAGGGAAAGGTATCGTTACGTTAGCGGGTTATGCAGTATATCAAGTAACCTATGCCGCCGTCTCCGGAAAGGTTGTGATTACACGGCCTAGCAACGTGTTAGATACCTTGTAATGTTGTCTGCATTAGCGCTAGTCTTGAAAAAAACGCGCTGACTGTAGTGAACCTGATGATCAAAACCGAATTGCACCCTATATCGACTCGCCCTGCTTTGTATACTAAGCATCTCCCATTAGCCCTTTATCAGACTCAGCAAGTGCAGGACCTTGATCGACTAGCGATTCAAGCACAGGGTATTTCTGGTTTTCTACTCATGAGTAAGGCGGCGACCGCCACGTTTGACGTTATTTGTCGAAAATTTGATGGCCAAGGTAGCAAACACCTAACTGCCTTTTGTGGTGTTGGTAATAATGGCGGAGACGGTTATGTCATTGCTAGCCTGGCGCTGCAAGCCGGTTGGTCTGTCGAAGTCATTCTGGTAGGAGACTGCGATAAATTGACGGGGGATGCATTGATAGCTTATCAGCAGGCCGTTGCGGCAGGTGTTCCTATTCAATATTGGGTCGCGGGTAAGTGTGAGCTACCTTTGCAGGGGGTCGTTGTGGATGCTCTCTTGGGAATAGGGCTGAAAGGGAATGTGCGTGAGGATATGTCCGAAGTAATCGGTGATATCAATCAGCTAGGGTTGCCAGTGTGTTCTGTTGATATTCCATCGGGGTTATGCGGCGATACCGGAGCTGTTTTGGGCTCTGCTGTTAAGGCGAATTTTACGGTGACCTATATCGGTGTGAAGCAAGGGCTGCTCACAGCACAGGGCCCGAATATGAGCGGGGAGTTATTTTTTGCAGGGCTGGATGTTCCAGATGTCGTATATCAACAAATACCCGAAAGTACCATGCGAATTGACCGCTGCTATGTAGATCGAACATTGGGGGTGAGGGATCGTAGTGCCCATAAAGGCATGTTTGGGCATGTATTGGTTGTTGGGGGCGATAGCGGTATGGGCGGCGCCGCCATTATGGCAAGCGAAGCTGCCGGATATAGTGGTGCAGGATTGGTTACTGTGCTTACTCGCGGTGAGCATGTATCGCCTCTTTTGGCACGGTACCCTGAATGCATGGTTATCGATGCGGACAAGCATGTGACGGCGATTGAAGAGGTCTTGGGGAGGGCTAGTGTCGTTGTTATTGGGCCGGGTATCGGTAAAGGTGCCTGGGCGGTGGGGTTGCTACAAAAAGTATTTGAGACTGACCTTCCTGTTGTCCTGGATGCAGACGGTCTTAATTTTTTGGCTTCTGCGTCGGGGAAACCGTTTCGTCAGCGGGGGAATTGGATTTTAACGCCTCATTCAGGTGAGGCGGCGCGACTGCTCAATATATCAGTATCGGAAGTAGAGAGAGATCGATTTGCCAGCGTCCGAATGCTTAGCCAGCAATATTCCGCGATAACAGTATTGAAAGGTGCTGGGACGTTGGTTGCGAGCTCGCCAATTCATGATCGTTCTAACGTATATCTTGCTAATGTAGGTAATCCTGGGATGGCGGTAGGGGGTATGGGGGATGTGTTAAGTGGTGTGATCGGTGGGCTTATAGCGCAAGGCTATCCATTGAGGGACGCTGCATCTCTGGCGGTATGGTTGCATGGCAAGGCTGGCGATTGCGCGGTGAAAGAATTTGGGGAGAGGGGCTTGCGGGCAACGGACCTATTGACCTATATTCGCCGCTTAGCAAACGGGGTTCAAGTATTGTGCAAACATCGATAACAGAATTAGTTGGCGTGGCGGACACTGAGGCTTCTTTAGTTGCTTTAGGAAACGAATTTGGTATGGCACTAAAAAGCGGGGTTGTGGTCTATTTACAAGGTGATTTAGGGGCGGGTAAGACCACGTTTTGTCGTGGAGTACTGCAAGCGTTTGGACATAGCGGTTCGGTTAAGAGCCCAACTTACACGCTGGTTGAGCCTTATGAGTTGGGCAAGCAGGTTCTGTATCATTTTGACTTGTACCGTGTTGCAGATCCTGAAGAGTTAGAGTTTATGGGGATTCGCGAATATTTTGTGCCTGAAGCGATATGTTTGCTCGAATGGCCTGAGAAAGGTAAGGGCGTTATTGCTGAACCTGATGTAGAATTGATCATAGAAAAACATAAGAGAATTCGGCGCTTACGTTTTTTAGGCAGGACTGAGCGCGGTCGGAGCATTGTTAAGGGTGAGTTCTCCAAAAGAATGAGTAAAGGCGAATAGGATACGTGTGGCATTGTTTCAGGGGTGTAAGGCAATGAAGGATGTTTGTCACTGGTATGTGACGGCAACGGGGCGGATGCTACATGCAGTGTTAGGCATGGCATTGTGTTTGTCAGTTTCGACGTATGTACATGCAGCGGAAAAGATTAATAATGTGCGCGTGTGGCAAGCACCGGATAGCACGCGGGTCGTTTTTGATTTGTCAGGCCCGGTCGATCATCGAATTTTTACCCTTACGCAGCCAAATAGGGTTGTGATAGATCTAAAAAATACCTTAAGAACCAAAGCCTTATTCAATGTGGACCTCAAAACAAGTTCAATTGCAAAGGTTCGTAGTGCAATGCAAAATACTGAGAACCTACGGGTTGTCTTAGACCTTAAAAAGCCGCTTCGTCCAAAGAGTTTTTTGTTAAAACCCAATAATAAGTATGGTCATCGTTTGGTGCTAGATCTTGAAGGCTCCATTGCTACGATGCCTAAAAATGCGATTGTCACCTCCACAACAGTGGATACTGCGAAGCCTATTCGTAAGCAAGGTGGGATGACTGTTGGTGGGCGAGATATTGTGGTTGCTATCGATGCAGGGCATGGGGGCGAAGACCCAGGTGCTATTGGACGTAAAGGGACCAGAGAAAAGCATGTGGTGCTTAAAATTGCTAAAGAGCTGAAAGCTGCGCTTGATAAGCAAAAGGGTATCCGTGCTGAGCTAATTCGTAAGGGAGACTATTATCTTAAGCTCAAGTCTCGTCGGGAGATCGCGCGTAAAAAGCTCAAAGCAGATTTTTTCGTGTCTATACATGCGGATGCCTTCAAAAATGGTAAGGCGAGCGGAGCGTCGGTGTTTGCACTGTCTAGGCGAGGTGCGACCAGTACGCTTGCAAGAGTGTTGGCGGAGCAGGAGAATCAGTCGGATTTGATTGGTGGGGTGAACCTTGATGACAAGGACGAAGTGTTGGCGAGTGTGCTTGCTGATCTGGCGATGGAAGGCAGTATGGAGCACAGCCTAACGGTGGGGAAATACGTACTCAATGAAATGGGTAAGGTCACCAAGCTCCATAAAAAACACATAGAACAAGCGGGTTTTGCTGTGTTGAAGTCACCTGATATTCCATCAATTCTTGTGGAAACAGGGTTTATTTCCAATGCGACAGAGGAGAAAAACCTGAATTCATCTTCTCATCGTAAGAAACTAACAAAGGCCATAAGTAAGGGGATCGTCAAATATTTTGATCAGCACCCTCCGCCCAATACAAAAATAGCACTCTTGAAAGAAAAAGAAGCAGCATTTGCTCACCATACCATTCGCCGGGGAGAGACATTGTCCAAAATAGCAAGCCGTTACCAGGTGAGCTTGAACAGTTTGCGTAAAGCAAACGCCATGTCCCAGGTTGACGTCATTAAAATTGGTCAGACTTTGCGTATACCGCAGTCCTAAACTCGCTAGATTTCTTATGTCTAAAATAAACAAATTAAGCCCACGCTTGGCCAACCAAATAGCGGCAGGTGAGGTGGTCGAACGCCCCGCTGCTGTGGTGAAGGAGCTATTGGAAAATAGTATTGATGCTGGAGCAACACGGCTCGAAATTGATATTGAACAAGGTGGTATCAAGCTTATACGCATCCGGGATGATGGGTGTGGTGTCGAGAAGGAAGACCTGCCACTTGCGGTTGCAAGACATGCAACGAGCAAAATACATGATTTGGATGATCTCGAAGGTGTTGAAACGCTAGGGTTCAGAGGAGAGGCGTTAGCCAGTATTAGCTCTGTTTCTCGACTCAATATGAGTTCTAGCGCGCTCGAGAGTGGTACCGGCTGGCAGGTGGTCACGGAAGGGCGCGATATGACGGCGCAAATCCAGCCCGCTGCTCACCCAAAAGGTACTACCGTCGAGGTGCGTGATCTGTTTTTTAACACGCCGGCGAGGCGCAAATTTTTACGTACCGAGAAAACCGAATTTGGTCATCTTGATGATGTCGTTAAAAGATTGGCACTGAGTAATTTTGATGTGGCTTTTACCCTGAGGCACAACCAGCGAGTGATTCACAGTCTGAGAGGTGCAAGGACTGAGGCGGAGGAAGACCGTCGTGTCGCTAGCGTGTGTGGCCCTAATTTTATCCAAAATGCTGTTAGGGTTGATACCGAGGTTGGTGAGTTACGCATGTGGGGGTGGATGGGATTACCGACTTTCTCGCGGAGCCAAGCGGATTTGCAGTATTTTTTCGTGAATGGGCGGCATGTACGAGACAAGGTCGTGACCCATGCTGTGAGGCAGGCGTATAGGGATGTGCTATACCACGGTCGACATGCCGCTTACGTACTCTATCTCGAGTTGGAGCCGAAAGGGGTTGACGTAAATGTTCACCCTACTAAGCATGAGGTGCGTTTTCGAGAGACGCGTCAGGTTCATGATTTTCTATTTAGGAGTTTGCATCGTGCTATCGCCGAAGTGACACCGGAAGATACCTTAGCAAATGATACTGAGGTAATCGACTCTGCACCTCAGGGGCAAATGGTGGGGGAGTTCCGCGAGCAAACGGCGCTGGGACTCGGGCAGGGTGGTGGGCAAGCGTCAGCAGTATTGGAGCCTCAGTCTTCAATGGGAAGCCTTCAGCCCTTGGGCTATTCTTCTGGTGGTTCGCCCACTGTCGCCCCAGTACGAGAAACGATGCAAGCTTATGCAGGGTTGCATCAGTCTATTGCTGAGCCAACAGGGTATACCCCCGTCGTCAGCATGGAGACTGGCGAGGTAGAGGTGCCGCCGCTAGGTTACGCAGTTGCTCAATTGCATGGTATTTACATTCTGGCTGAAAGCAAAGAGGGATTGATTGTTGTGGATATGCATGCAGCGCACGAGCGAGTCACTTACGAGCGTATGAAAGTCAGTTGGCAGACTCAGAGCATGAAATCGCAGCCATTACTCGTGCCGGTGAGTATGGCTATTAGCCGTGGTGAAGCGGAGCTTGCCGAAGACAAGGCGGAGTTATTTCTGCAGCTGGGGTTTGAAGTGGAGCGAATGGGGCCAGAAACGTTATTGGTGAGACAAGTTCCCGTATTTTTGAAGGATGCGAACGTAGAGCAGCTAATTCGTGATGTAATTTCCGATATTAAAACCTATGGCTCTAGCGAGCGAGTCGAAGAGCAGATTAATACGCTGCTGGGCACTATGGCCTGTCATGGTTCGGTCAGGGCTAATCGCCGTCTCACTATTCCAGAAATGAATAGCCTGTTAAGGGATATGGAACGAACCGAGCGAAGCGGACAGTGTAATCACGGACGGCCAACCTGGTCTCAGATGAATATGAAGGAACTCGACAAACTATTCATGCGGGGGCGCTAGATGAATAGATCATCGATAAAACCGCCGGCCATATTTCTTACAGGCCCCACAGCATCGGGTAAAACGGCGCTTGCACTTGAATTGGTAAAACGTTATCCAATGGAGATCATTAGCGTGGATTCCGCGCTAATTTATCGGGAAATGGACATTGGAACGGCAAAGCCTGACGCTGAAATGTTAGCGTTGGCCCCCCATCGATTGATTAACTTTCTTGACCCTTCGGAGTCGTACTCGGCATCAGATTTTCGCGATGATGCTTTGGAAGCGATGGCTGATATCACCAGCAAAGGCAAAATTCCTTTGCTGGTGGGGGGAACGATGTTGTATTACAAAGTACTAAGAGAAGGTATTGCAGAACTACCGCCTGCGAATGATGCTATTCGCGCGGAAATCAAAGCAGATGCGCTGGCAAATGGGTGGGAATCGGTTCATCGTAAACTCGCTGAGGTTGATCCTGTTGCAGCTAAGCGCATACATCCGAACGACCCGCAGCGAGTGGAGAGGGCGTTGGAAGTCTATAGGATCTCTGGTAAATCCCTCACTCAATGGCATGAAGAGCAAAAAGCGAAGGGTAATGATCAATCTTGGGGGGGCGATGTGAATGCGTTTCCTTACGAGGTTACGTCGATTGCAGTTTGCCCAGAGGACCGGGCCAAATTGCATGAACGTATTGCCCAGCGTTTTCACATAATGCTCAATGATGGGTTTATGGATGAGGTCAGGCGATTGTATGATCGCGGCGATCTTGATCCTAGTCTGCCTTCGATTCGGGCGGTGGGGTACCGCCAGGCCTGGGATTGCTTAGAAGGGAATTTGAGCTACGATGAAATGGTAGAGAGAGGAATTATTGCAACTCGACAGCTAGCCAAGCGACAAATAACTTGGCTACGAAGTTGGTCAGATTTGCATTGGTTTGACGGTGAAGACCCAGAATTAATTGAAAAGGTCTTGAAAATTGCCCCGTTGGCCCCCATCCTACCTTAGCCGACGAAATTTCCAGGAATCTGGAATTATTTGTTCATATTTTGAACTACTTTGGCCCACATTTGTTTGGGCAACGCTTTTAAAGGAGACGACCATGTCTAAAGGTCATAGCTTACAAGACCCGTTTTTGAACGCTTTAAGAAAAGAAAGAATCCCAGTATCTATCTTTTTGGTTAATGGCATTAAATTGCAAGGCCAAATTGAATCGTTTGATCAGTATGTTGTGTTACTGCGTAATACAGTAAACCAGATGGTTTATAAGCATGCTATTTCAACCGTTGTACCCGCACGCAACCCTCGTAATGAGCGGTCTGAGCAAGGTGCTCCTGGTCATGAAACTCATGATATGGGGCAATAAGCTCTCTTGAATACTTGGTTACTGCTACAGCTCGCTGGTCTGCAGGTTTTTTTACATTCCTAATTAGATTGGCTCATGGAATCATTGTTTGATCGTCCCCAGCAAGGGGAGCGGGCTGTATTGGTACATATCGACTTTCCCCGTCAAGGAAGTCGAGAAGATCCCGAAGAATTTGAATTGTTGGTAGATTCTGCTGGTGCAGAATCTATTAGCATTGTGCGTGGAACTCGTCAGCAACCTGACGCCCGTTATTTTATCGGTAGCGGCAAAGCGGAAGAGTTGGCTGATCGTGTTAGAAGCGACGAAGCAGACTTGGTTATATTTAATCATATCTTGTCTCCCTCCCAAGAACGAAATCTAGAGAAGCTACTTGAGTGTCGTGTGTTGGATCGTACGGGGCTCATCTTGGATATCTTTGCCCAGCGAGCGCGTACGTTTGAGGGTAAACTTCAGGTAGAGTTGGCTCAGTTAGAGCATTTATCTACTCGTTTGATTCGAGGGTGGACTCACTTGGAGCGCCAGAAAGGCGGTATTGGCTTGCGTGGGCCGGGCGAAACACAGCTAGAAACAGATCGCCGATTACTTCGTGCTCGTATAAAAGCAATTCATCGTCGCTTGAATAAGGTGCGAAAACAGCGAGATCAAGGGCGGCGTTCTCGACGCAAGGCTGAGGTACCCACAGTGTCTTTGGTGGGGTATACCAATGCAGGCAAATCCACATTGTTTAATCATTTAACGACCTCTGATGTGTATGCGGCGGATCAATTGTTTGCGACGTTGGATCCGACGTTACGGCGATTGGAGGTTGAAGATGTAGGGGCTGTTATTCTTGCCGATACCGTAGGTTTTATTCGGGATTTGCCTCATAAGCTGGTAGAGGCATTTCGCGCGACCTTGGAGGAAAGTAAAGAGGCAGATCTACTTATCCATGTTGTCGATGCTTGCGCAGAAGAGCGAGGTGAAAATATACGCCATGTAAATGACGTGTTAAAAGAAATCAAGGCAGATGCTGTGCCTCGGCTGCTGGTATATAACAAGATCGACCTGATGGGAGAAGTTGAGCCCCGAATTGATGTGAATGATGAAGGTGAACCTCAGGCCGTGTGGTTGTCAGCTAAGACGGGCGTGGGTACGGAGTTGTTATTTGAGGCACTTCGGAAAAGGGTGGGTCGACGGTTGGTGGAAGGTACGGCTTGTCTGACACCTGATATGGGGCAGTTACGAGCGCTGTTTCATCAATTGGGCGTTGTCGAAGATGAGCGGTATGATGAGTCGGGAAATACCTTGCTGGATATTCGTCTGCCAGAGAAAGAATTTCAACAGGCCTTGAAAAAAACAAATCTAACCGCACAACAGATTAGGATAGAAGTAGGTGAGTCGCCTGACGATGTGTATACCGGTTAGTGAAGGCTTGGCAAGAATTGAGTAGCATGTTGCTCGCTCAGACTATTGAATCGAGTGACAATATAGATTTAAAAGAGTAAGTTATCCGGCAAATACTTGTATTTTTGAGTACTCGGAAATAGCACTGTTTGCTAGTCGTTTATTATTTGAACAATTGGAGACCCCTATGGCCTGGAATGAACCTGGCGGTGGCAACAACAATAACCAAGACCCTTGGCGTGGCAGGAATGATCAGGGCCCACCTGATCTTGATGAAGTATTAAAAAAGCTTCAGGACCGATTTGGTGGCTTGTTAGGCGGCGGAAGTGGTAAAGGTGGCAATGGTAATGGCAACGGTGGATTTGGCTTAATTATCCTCGTCCTAGTTGTAGCTTCAATCATATGGGGTGTCGCAGGGTTTTATCGGGTGGAGCAGGCTGAAAATGCCGTGGTGCTTCGGTTCGGCAAGCTGCATGATACCGTTGGTGCTGGTTTACACTGGAACCCTCCAATGATCGATACCATACGTAAAGTTGATGTAATTCAAGTCAACTCTTTCAGTATGGATGCAACGATGCTAACGAAAGATCAAAACCTTGTGTCCATTGGTTTGGTGGTTCAGTACAAGGTTAAAAATCCAACAAATTACTTTTTGGAGTCTAATAGCCCGCAATTAGCGTTACGTCATTCAACGGAAAGTGCACTTCGCCACGTTGTTGGTGGTACGGATATGGATAGCGTAATTACTGAAGGTCGAAAGGTCATGGCAGTAGATGTTCGACGTCGATTGCAGGAATATTTGGATCGCTACTACTCTGGTTTGGCTGTGACCAAAGTTAACATTGAGGATGCGCATCCGCCAAATGAAGTTAAAGCGGCATTTGATGATGTTATCAAAGCGAAAGAAGATGAAGAAAGAGTACAGAATGAAGCGGAAACCTATGCTAACGGAATTATTCCTGAGGCACGAGGTCAGGCCAAACGAATGAGTGAAGAGGCTTTGGCGTATAAATCAGAGGTAGTAGAGCGTGCAAAAGGTGAGGCCTCTCGATTTACCAAACTGTTGGTGGAATACCAAAAGGCACCGGAGGTCACTCGTCGTCGTCTTTATTTAGAAACCATGGAGCAGGTATATGGGAACACCTCCAAAGTGATGGTGGACGTAGATGGCGGAAACAACATGATGTATTTGCCTCTAGATAAAATGATGGCAGGTGGGTTAGCTGCGGGAGCAGGCAGAGAAACTATCGTATTACCGGAGAAGCGAGTGGTTGTGAAGCCTAATGAAGGTACTACAGATCTACGTGGCATTGATCGTTTGCGCCAGGTACGTGAGAACAAACGTTGGGAGGCGCGATAATGAATACTAAGAGCTTAGTGACCTTATTATTGATCGGAGTATTGGTTTTAGTAGGAACTATGTGCCTGTTTACAGTTGGCCAACATCAGCGCGGATTGCTGTTGCGTTTTGGTGAAATTGTCCAGGATGATCTAGAAGCAGGGCTGCACTATAAGTTGCCTTGGGAAGAGCCGAGGCTATTTGATGGACGAGTGTTGTCTCGTGATCTACCGCCTGAGGAATACCTGACATTAGAGAAAAAGCGACTAATCGTGGACTCCTTTGTGATGTGGAGAATCAGTGATGTAAGTAAATTCTTCACCTCTACTGGTGGTGGGTTGGAGTCTCAAGCCCAAGCGTTGATTTCGCCACGAGTAAACGAAGGTTTACGTAATAAATTTGGTGAGCGTAGCGTGTCTGAGGTAGTGTCAGGTGAGCGAGAAGAGCTAATGGTTCAGCTTACAGAGGAGATCAATAAAGATACCAGAGAAGAGCTGGGTATCGAAATTATGGATGTCCGTGTTAAACGCATTGACCTACCCGCTAATGTAAGCGGCTCTGTTTATCAGCGTATGAGAGCGGAGCGAGAGCGTGAAGCCCGTGAGCATCGATCTCAGGGTAACGAGCAAGCTGAGGGTGTACGAGCAGATGCCGATCGTCAGCGGACGGTTATTTTAGCGACTGCGTTCAGTCAAGCAGAGCAAGTGCGTGGTGAAGGGGATGCTGAGTCTGCTGCAATTTATGCGAATGCCTATAATGAAGATAAAAAATTCTATGGTTTTTATCGTAGCATGCAGTCCTATCGTACTGTCTTTAAAGATAAAAGTGATGTGTTAGTGGTTGAGCCTAAAGGTGAATTCTTTGAGTTCATGAAAAACCCTAAACAATAACGCAGTAATATTCACCCACGGGGCTTGTCCCGTGGTATCATAAGGAAACCGGGTCGGCTTCGCCCCGGTTTTTTTGTGACCTCAAATAATGTAAATTATCACCAGATGTAAAGGTTGTTGATTAGTTTTAAGCTATCTCTAATTGTTTGATATTTGAGAATAAGCCTGAGCTACCGATAACATTTCTGGGGTTGAAAACTGGAATTGGTTTAGATGTCTATTGCTGATAGATGGTTGCTGCCAGAAGGGGTTGAGGAAATCCTCCCCAATCAAGCGGCAAGCTTGGAAAGCTTACGTAGAGAGTTGTTAGATTTATACCGTAGCTGGGGTTACGAATTAGTTATCCCGCCGCTGGTTGAGTATCTAGAGTCCTTGCTTATTGGGTCAGGTAACGATTTGGCGTTACAGACCTTTAAGCTTACTGATCAAAGTACTGGGCGATTAATGGGAGTTAGGGCCGATATGACGCCTCAAGTGGCTCGTATTGATGCGCATACTTTGAATAGGCAAGGCCCAGTTCGATTGTGTTATGCAGGTGATGTTCTGCATACCAAGCCCACATCGTTAAGCGCTTCTCGCAGCGCCATGCAGGTAGGGGTAGAGCTATTCGGTCATGCAGGTGTAGAGAGTGATATCGAAGTGATATTGCTGATGCTAGATACGCTGACTGTTGCGGGTTGTGAGGATATACATCTAGATTTAGGTCATGTTGCGATTTATCGGGTATTAGCGGAATTGGCTGGACTCGATGAAGCACAAGAGATGACATTGTTTGATATTTATCAGCGTAAGTCAGTCCCTGAGTTGGCGGAGTTTTTGGACGCCAACCTTGCGGATTCGCCACTAAAAGATAAGTTTATTGTACTCTCTGAATTGGCTGGAGATCAGCAGGTTTTAGCACGAGCTAAGGCGTTGTTTGCCCCAGTCTCTGACGCGTTAGCGCAGGCGATTGACGATTTGCAGGTAATCGCGGACACCATTAAAGCCAGGAAGCCTGGCGTTGTGCTGTATTTTGATTTAGGGGAGCTGCGAGGTTACCACTATCATACTGGGGCCGTATTTAGCGCCTATTTACCGAATGTGGGGCATTCCGTCGCATCGGGTGGACGCTATGATCACATCGGTGAGGTCTTTGGTCGTGCCCGGGCCGCTACAGGCTTTAGTACTGACCTAGCAAGCCTTATCAAGATTAAGCGGCAGGCCACAAGTAGTTCTTTGCCTTTGGTATTTGCTCCGAATAGCAGTGAACCAGCTCTTTTGGAAGAAGTAACGAAACTTCGACAGCAAGGTGTGAGAGTTGTTGTGAGTTTATCTGGCCAGACCGAAACAGCAGAAGAGATGGGTTGTACACAGCAACTAACGTTGCAGGATGGCCGTTGGGTTATGTGTGCGGTGTAAGGCTCTTAGATATACCATATAGCTTGGCTTCGATATGATCGTGGCCATAGTTAATTTTTAACAACTGTAAACAGAGATACCGAAAAATGGGTAAAAATGTAGTCATTCTTGGCACCCAATGGGGTGATGAAGGCAAAGGGAAAATTGTAGATTTGCTGACGGATCGTGTCGCATGTGTTGTACGATTCCAAGGTGGACATAATGCAGGCCATACGCTTGTCATTGATGGTGTTAAGACGGCTTTACACCTTATTCCTTCAGGTATCCTGCGAGATAATGTTAAGTGTTTGATTGGTAATGGCGTGGTCGTAGCCCCAGACGCGTTGCTGAAAGAGATCGCAATGCTCGAAGATCGGGGCGTGCCGGTTCGAGACCGATTGCACATTAGCCCTGCGTGCCCGTTGATCTTGCCTTACCACGTAGCGCTTGATCAGGCTCGTGAAATCGCGAGAGGAAAGGCTAAAATTGGTACTACTGGACGTGGTATTGGTCCAGCATACGAAGATAAAGTAGCGCGCCGTGGATTGCGTTTAGGTGATATTTATCATCGCGAACGTTTTGCTTCTAAGCTTGGTGAAGTGTTGGATTATCACAACTTTGCGCTTAAGCATTACTACAAAGTAGATACCATCGATTTCCAAAAGGTGTTAGATGAAACTTTGGCAATGGGTGAGCAAATTAAAGAGATGGTCACAGACGTGACTGAGGTGCTTCATCAGCACCGCAAAGCAGGCGACAACATTTTATTTGAAGGTGCTCAAGGTACGTTGTTAGACATAGATCACGGCACCTACCCTTTTGTGACATCGTCAAATACCAGTGCGGGTGGCACTGCAACGGGTAGTGGTTTTGGACCCTTGTACCTTGATTATGTTCTAGGTATTACCAAGGCCTACACGACCCGTGTTGGCTCAGGCCCTTTCCCAACAGAGTTGTTTGACGATGTGGGTGAGCATTTGGCCAAGAAGGGGCATGAATTTGGTACAACAACAGGACGAGCGCGTCGTTGTGGTTGGTTTGACGCGGTGGCTTTGCGCCGAGCCATGCAAATTAACTCTGTGTCTGGGTTGTGCCTGACCAAATTAGACGTATTGGATGGTTTAGATACGATTCGAATTTGTATCGGATATCAGGATCAGCAGGGTAATCCAGTGGACATATTCCCAGTGGATGCAGGTGACTATGATGGTTTGCAGCCGGTGTACGAAGATGTGCCTGGTTGGAAAGAATCGACCTACGGAGTACAAAAATTAGAGGACCTACCTCAAGCTGCAAGAGACTATGTCACAACGCTTGAAAAGGCTGTTGGGGCGCCCATCGATATCGTTTCGACAGGGCCTGACCGCGTAGAGACCATTGTCCTAAACAACCCATTCTAGGATTGTAGCGGATAAAAAAAGCCCCAGCCTGTTGGTTGGGGCTTTTTTGTTTGGTGTAATTAATTATTGCCCTGGCTTTTGTGTGCTAGCGTGTGGGCATGTTGCTCCCAATTTTGCCCATCAAATTTTACGATCGTGATGTTTTTTGGCTGGGTATCGAGGCAGCGTATGTTAATGTCCATCCCGTCAGGGTTAGAGCGAGGAACATAAAAAGGTTTTACCCCGCAAGTCTTACAAAAATAGTGTTGCGCTACGCCAGTGTTAAAGGTGTATGTTGTCAGCTGCTCTTTGTCCGTTAGCAGCGTGAAGTCTTGTTTTGGCACTATGAGATGTAAGAAGCCTGTTTTGTTGCAAATTGAGCAGTTGCAATCTTCCACCTCAATGGTGTCAGGACACTCAACGTTAAACTTTACCGCACCGCAGTGGCAGCTTCCTTGATAGATCATATGATTTTCCGTAACAAGCAAGGGGTGTATGGGTTAAATGATTGGGGTGCCAATGTTTGATGAGTGGCTGTTGTGGAATAAAATAGTGTAGCAACAGTGAGTTATTTTCCAGCCCTCATTCGTCTTGATATATTGATCTACAAAGGTTCCTGATTGCTTTAGTGCGGTATTGGTACTCGGGTCATATGAAGTGAATTGTGTGACCCAATGGGCGCTTGCACTAGTTTTGCTGTTGAATTCAATGATCGGGTTGTGTGCCGTGTGTAAGCCTATCGTGCTATTGTTTTGAGCGTAAGTACGCATCATATCCAGTAGTGCATCCCTAGAATCGAGTTTCCCAGCAGATCCAAAGTCGATGGTAGCACTGGCTATAAAACAAGCTTCTATCGTTTTAAAATCTTGTGTGTCTACTGCGCGACAGTAGCGATAGCGTAATTCGCGAATGGCATCTTTATCATGTAGTTGTTCTAATGTCAGTGTAGCTACGGGTTGCGACATAACGTGGATCCTATTCCATTCGGCTGCGTTGATTGCATTTATAGGACGGTAAGAATAATCGGCATTTTGTGAATAGTAAAGACTCCCTCGTACACCAGGTTCTGGGTGGGTTATTCAGAGGCCCGTAAGTTTAACGCGTGAGTGGTGCTTTTTTTGATGCACAGGAATACCGCGTAGTTAGCACCTTGTAGAAGTAATACGATGGCGATAGCACCGTAGAAAGCAGAATAGAAACCAAAGTGAGGTGCGAGTAAGGAAATGGCGTAATAAAAGCTAGATAAACTTATCAGTCCGAACATAACGCCGCGTAATAGTGCTCGGGCGTGGTGGCCGCTATATGATGCGTGGGTGAAAACGGCGAGGACACTGGCGGCGACAGGGAAGGCGGCAAAAATACCACTATAAATAGGCCCTAAAGCGGTGGCGAACTGAGTAACGCTGAAAACCAGTGCTGCAGCACAAGACATACGTAAAACGATTTCGCGCGCCGAGACCTCTGTCGACAGCTGTTCGCGACGCTTATTGGGTGTGAAGTGAGTAAATAGTCCGATGCACAACAGCGCTGGCACAATGGATATTGACGGATCCAGCGTTATATTTGCGATGCCATATGAAATAAGGAAATAACAACTCCAACCAGTGATTAGGGTTAGAGACCAATGCCAAAACTGCGCGAGCCAACCGTAAATAAAGCAAAAGCTAGTGAGGGCTGTGATGCCAAGTAGTGTGGAGTGGGCAGATGCAACAGCGAAAGCTTCGCCTTGCTCTACGGCAAGAAAAAAAGTGATGGGTCCTGCGATCACGGGAAGCCCCGACAGTAGACCGCTAATAAATGGCCCCCATCTGCGCCCGGCTAAGCTCACAAGTAATATGAATGTCGGGACAATGAGTAACTTTGTAAGTAATAAAATAGACATAGCATAGAATCCCTTCATGGCAGTTGAATATGGCGGATTCTAGAGTGATAGCCGAGGATACACTACTAGTATAATTAAATAGTCGCTATAAATGGGTGTGATTACACGTCTGTGTCGTCCCGTCGATGTTCCGCTTGTTTTCTTTGCTCAGTTTATCATTACTTCGAATGCTAAAAAAATCACGGATGGGTCACCTACGATGTAATCAACGGGTTTCTTCGAGAGCTTGATTACATCTGGTGGGGAGAGGGGCGATAAAGTACTCGGGAAATAGAATGTCGGCTCTTTTTCTCCACTATCGTGATAGTTCTAGCCCAGGGGAAAAGCTGACGGTAATTTCATTGTCTTGGCTTGTCAATAATGCCACCGTCAGTAGAGCGCTCTGCCAATATATGGAGCCCAATTCAATGTGGCTAAGCTGCCCTTTTTGGTGAAATGATGGGCTCTGGGCTGTTACGCCATTCACCTGTTGAATATGGCCATGTTAGTGTGGAGGGTGTAAATACTCTCAAATATGGAGCGCGACTTTGACCTTTCCAGCGGATTTCCCGATTATCGATCCTCACATCCATCAGTGGGATCTCAAACACACCCCGAGAGCTTTGACTTGGCCGAAAAAATTATTGGGTTGGAATAACGGTCTGTATGAAAGGGCTATAATGTTGGGGGCCAAAAAGTCTGATCGAGATTATGTAGGCAAAGTCGATCATGTTGCTCACAATTATCTCCCTGAGACCTATCGGCAAGATGTTCGACATCTGAATCTTCAGCAAATCGTGCATGTAGAAGCTGACTGGAAAGATAAGTCAGGATTGGGCCCGGTGGGCGAGACGTTGTGGGTTGATTCATTATTTCGATCCCAGTCGAATATAGATTTGGGGGCATTAATTGGTTATGTCGATTTTCGCAAAGGCAATGTGCTTGGTATTCTGGATGCACACCGAAAAGCGAGTAAGAAGTTTGTTGGTGTAAGACAAATGCTGGCCTGGGATCATGATAAAGGTATTATGCGCTTTTGTGATCAAGCAAAGCTGTCGCAAGATGTACGCTGGCGACAAGGGTTTGATCTGTTCGCACGCTACGATCTGAGTTTTGAAGCTTGGTTTTTTCATCATCAGTTAGATGAAATGGTGACCTTGGCGAGGGCCTATCCGAATATCCGATTTGTTTTGTGTCATATGGGCACGCCAATTGGTCTGGGGGGGGAGTTTTCAACTTATGGAAAAACATCAAAAGGGCGTGAGTCCACGTTGCGTCAGTGGCAAGAAGGGATGGCAAAGGTCGCTGAGTGTCCAAATGTGCAGGTGAAACTATCGGGTTTTTTTATGCCTGTGGTGGGCTGGGGTTATCACCTGCTCAATCAGCCCCCGTCCTGTGAGCAGGTGCTGGATGATGTGCAGCCGATGTTTGAGTTTGTACTGAAACATTTTGGTGTGGATCGTTGCATGTTTGCATCTAACTTTCCTATGGATAAAGCATCGATGTCTTTTGCTACGTTGTATGACCTGTATTGGACGCTATGTGAGGGCATGGAACACGATGATAAAATAAAAGTGTTCCATGATAATGCGAAGACGCATTATCGTCTACATAACTAGGTTGATAGGTAGAGTCTGCACTTTCTCAATTTGGTCTGAACGGGTAGTGGCTTGGTTAGCAGAGAAAAGTTATCGAGCGAAAGAATGAATTCTTCGACCTCGGTTTTTTTTGCTGAATCCAGTTGTAGATAGGTTTGCTGAATGCGTTGAAACATCCAGTATCCGTAGCTAAGGTTATAGCGCGTTTCCGTTTTTTCTTCGATAGTCAGCTCGGCATCACCGAGTCGTTGTGGGAGTTTATCGCCAGATTTTTTGTTTTCACTCCATGCGATGACAGCATCAATAGTTTGTTGGATCAATGGCATATGGCTATGGGTTATATGATTGAGGACTGGCACGAGTGAATCAGGGATCTGATCATTGCTAAGTAGTCCATTTCGCTCTGATGATGTGTCGCCTCGTAAACGTTCAATCCAGGCTAATACATGAGAGTGTTTAGCCACTAAATCCTTCGGCGCGGGATCTCTGTGAAGGTGTGCGAAGAGGGGGCCAAATAGAGAAAAGTCGGCAAGACAAGGTTGATCTCCAAGTAGAAATCTATGGGCTGTAAAATGAGTGTCCAATAGCCCCAACAACTTCTCTACATGGTTTTCTAATGCATTTTTGGTTTTGTCGGTAATGCCTAGGACAGGTAAATAACCCGACATTTTACCTGCGAAACTTTTAGCAACTTTTGACTGAATGAATTTGGGAAAATAGGGAAGAGCATTGCGTCCAAATTCTCCGATAATAAATGAATAATTTTCGGGGTAATTCCAGCGATAATGTAATGCTGCCATTGGTAGCCATTCATCACTGTATAGCTCAATCAGTTGAGCCGCGATACGTTGCTTGGGGGGCTTGGGAATAGCAGGTGTGGCAGGGTAGTCTTGTTCGAAATGCTCGATGATAATAGTTGAATCTTGAATGGGATCTTTTCCATTAATATAGACAACGGGCATTATCATTTTGCCTACTGCGGGTTGGATTTTTCGCGCTAATGTATATGCATTGGGTCGGACTATGCTGTAGGGGATGCCTTTGAAGTTTAGATAGGTGTTTACTTTTTCAGTATAGGGAGATACTTCCCATCCGTATAATTCAATTTTTTTTGTCATAGCGAGGCTCGCAGTATAGCTTGGGTTCTATGTTCGAATTGAATAATAAGCAGGAACGAAAGCTTGGTGCAAGTTTATCTCGATATTCAGCCAGTGTTTATATGTATATGGAACCATCTAGTGTGAAAGTCGCCAACTGATTCGGCAGATATCGCCAATAATCTTCGGCTAGCACTTCTAAAATTGTAATGCATTATTGATCTTCTGCTGCAAACAGTTTCGCACGCACGGTGGTACGGTATTCACTCGGCGTGATGGCAAGGTTCTTCTTGAAAATTTCCGCAAAATGCCCCATGTCCAAGTATCCAACCGCGAGTGAAATCTCCCCTATGGATAGGTTGGTGTTCTTGAGTAGGTCTTTGGCGACATCGATGCGAATGTTTTGTAAATGTTGTAGCGGTGTTTTTCCATTGGCCTTTTTAAAACGCCGATTAAAAGTGCGGACACTCATATCAAATTGAGTTGCGACCTCACTCAATTTGAACTCTTTTGCAAAGTTATCTTTGAGCCAGCGCTGTGCGTGAACAATATCTTCGTCAGGGTGCCGATTGATCTTTTCTTCGAAATAACTCGTATTTTTATAATCGGAACGGATTTCATGAGAAAAATGACGTTGTACATGATTTGCTATGGTGTTGTCATAAATCTCAGAAACAAAATGTACTGTGAGGTCTGCTAGTGAGTTAACACTGGCGGCGCAATAGATATTTCCTGCTTGGGTAATAAAGTACTCGCGCTTAAGGTCTGCATCCGGGTAGTGTTTTTCAAATTGGTCAAAATAGTGCCAATGAGTGGTGGCTGGTTTGTGGTTGAGCAAACCAGCCTCGGCGAGAAAGCAACACCCAGTCCCCACGCCGTTGATGATCGCTCCAGTATCAGCCTGATCCCGCAACCAGTTCACCAATGGCTGATTGCTTCGCACGACCGGTGAGGGGTTGCGCCAAAGCGAAGGAACATAGATGTAATCGGAGTCTGAGCAATTAGCGATAGATGAAGAGGGTGTAAAGGTGAAACCAGAGCTGGTTACCACCGGTTTGCCGTCAGAGGATACTGTCTGTATATCTAGCCGTGTTGAGTGCCGCTTTTTCCCTCGCGCAGCTCCCTCCGCCGTTCGCAACATTTCAATCGGTAATGTACAGCTACTGGCGAGCATGTTATCACATAGAACTAGCGTGATTTTTGTGTGATTGGGTAATAATTGAGATGTTTTTTTTGTGTCCATATAGACATTCTAGCCTTTTCTTTGGGGGGATTGGCCAAATCCAGTGTTTTGTTACAAGTTTGGCTAAAATGCCGGCAACGTTGACCTTATCAGCATAATGGTTAGGTGATACTCTGACTACACTGCGTGAAACAATGGGATTGATAGGAAAATAAGTGGTGAATTTGATGGCAACACGGTTACCAGTGATAGTAGGTTTTGGTGGATTTGGCGCGGCAGGGCGTAGTTCATCTCATCATGCTTATCGGCGTATGGTATTTGAGAGTCTAACGGCTGAGCAGCAGCAAGAGACCGTCACAAGCCTTGCGGTGATGATGAAATTGGTAACCGTTGAAGCAGGCAATTATCTTGATCAAGATGGTCAGGTTTGCTCGATGCAAGAGGTGGCAAAACGTTATCGAACCCAGGTGTTGGAAAGTACCCTGGTGCGACGTATCGAAAGTAATCACTTTGATGGTGATGCCGTACCGACACACAAGGCATTACAGCTTTCCGCTGAGGGTTCTGCTGGCTTATCGTTTCGGGTTAATCGCAAGCAATTGCCTAATCCATTACCGGCAGGCTGGCAGGTGGAAGATGACGGAGATGCTGATAGTGTGCTGGTTGCGCTGGCTGGGACCGCTGATATAAAAGTCGAAACGACCCGAAAGATGCCTGTTACTTCGGCGGGCCAATTACCGACTGGGTTTGACCCTGGGTCATATTATCGTTCTAAGTTTCATCCGCGGGGGTTGCAAATGACGTTATTGGCAGCGACCGATGCGTTACGCTCGATGGGAATAGAGTGGTCGCAGGTGATGGAAAAAGTTGAGCCTGATGCCATCTCTGTTTATGCCGGTAGCGCCATGTGTCAGGTTGATGCTGACGGCTATGGTGGTTTCATGCAATCCTCCATGTTAGGAGGGCGAGTGACTGCGAAGCAATTGCCGTTAGGGCTAATCAATATGCCTGCCGATTTTATTAATGCGTATGTGCTAGGTAGTGTTGGTTCAACCGGCAGTACCACGGGAGCCTGCGCGACATTCCTATATAATTTGCGTAACGGTATTGCCGATATACAAAACGGCCGCAGTCGAGTCGTGATTGTCGGTAATAGTGAGGCGCCACTAACCCCTGAAGTGTTTGATGGTTACCATGCGATGGGGGCCCTAGCGTCTGATGATAAATTATGTAAATTAGATCAGTCCGAGACACCGAACCATCGTCGAGCAGTAAGGCCGTTTGGCGAAAATTGTGGATTTACCTTGGCTGAGTCGGCGCAGTATTTTGTGTTGATGGATGATGCCCTCGCGATGGAGTTGGGTGCTGATGTTCACGGTGCAGTGACCGATGTCTTTGTGAATGCCGATGGCCACAAGAAATCCATCTCCGCACCTGGTCCAGGTAATTATCTCACTTTATCCAAAGCAGTGGCTTCCATTAAGGCCATGCTGGGTGGAGAGTGCGTGCAGCAGCGAAGTTTTGTTCAAGCTCATGGCTCCAGCACGCCCAAAAATAGAACGACTGAAGCGGATGTTCTTCAGCGTGTGGCGGAGACCTTTGGCATCAATCAATGGCCAGTTGCAGCGATCAAGTCTTATGTTGGTCATTCCTTGTCACCTGCGAGCGCCGATCAGCTGGTTGCCACGTTAGGGGTGTTTAGGCATAACGTCATTCCTGGAATAAAAACAACAGAGGCAATCGCGGAAGATGTTCAGGCTGACCGGTTGCTCTTCCCTCTTCAGGATAAAAGGGTCGAGGGCACGCCGATGGACGTCGCATTCTTAAACACTAAGGGTTTTGGCGGTAATAATGCGACTGCATGTGTAATATCTCCAAGGATTGTTGAAAGCATGTTGGCTAAGCGTTATGGCGAGCAGTCGATGATTGAGTATCAACAGAAGCGTCAGCAGGTGAGGCAGCAGAACGCTAAATATGAAGCGTCGGCGTTGCTGAACGAATTGGGACCGATTTATAAGTTTGGTGAGGATATGATCGATGAAGATCAAATCAACATTACTGAAACTTCTTTAACTGTGCCAGGATTCCCAAAGCCGGTAAACTTATCAATAGCCAACAAATACAGCGACATGGTGGACTAACCACTTAGTGGTCCTGCCAAGAGAATCCCGTTAGTTTTTAGCTTGTGGGTTTCTCTTGGCAATATGCATAACTATTTGCTCATATTATGTAACTGCATACGTAATTACATAGACAAATATTCAATTCGCTGCCAATCAATATATTGTGACTGAAGGAACTAGGCTGGCGCATTGTCTGCGACCCTCTTTTATCTGCTCTTATCCCCTTGAAAATATCCATATTGCCCCAATATAACTCTGATCTGACGTATTTTGAGGTACACTATTTAGCATCTGCTGTTTTGGGTTTTTGAGCTTATCAAGGAGGTACAAGTGTTTGCGATCTTACTAACCGAGGGGATGGATCCGTTCTATCAGAATATTGCCTCTTTTCCGACGGTCTTTTTTAGTTTCTTTCTCTTTGTCACTCTATTGTATTGGTTTGTCGCGGTATTGGGTTTTGTTGATATTGATGTGCTGGATTTTGAAGCGGACGTCAATGCAGAAAGCACAAGCACCACTGCTGACATCTTAGCGGGGCTTTTTATGCGGCTGGGTCTTAATGGCGTGCCTGTAACGATAGTCATCTCGTTTATTTCATTGATAGGCTGGATTCTTTGTTATTATGCTGTGCATTTTTTGTTCGGTTGGTTGCCGGACGGAATCGTTCGATTTATTGCAGGGATTCCTGTTGTTGCGATCTGCCTGTATGTTGCGGCCGTTGCTACGGCCATTGTGATTAAGCCACTAAAGCCGTTCTTTGATAAAACGGTGCAGAATACGCCTAAGTTGGTGTTGGGGCAGACGGCCATTGTACGGACTTTGCGGGTTGATAGTGATTTTGGTGAAGCCACACTAGAAGATGGTGGAGCGGGGTTGATTTTTAAAGTAAGAACGGAAGGAGGGGTAAGCTTTAGCAAGGGAGATCGGGTGGTATTGTTGGAACACATAAAGGAGAGTAATACGTATTTGGTTATCGCAGAAGAAGAGTTTATCGGCTAATTCGGTTTGTCCTTAAGAAAGGGGCGCCACCAATCACACGCTAAATTAAATTGAAATCGTATCGAATATATCTTAGGTATTTTCGCGGGGAAGAAAGGTGAATTGCTTTCCCCCTGGACATAACAAATAAAAATGGAGTAATACATATGGCTGATCTATCAATATTGGCACCACTGGCGACTGGAGCAATTGTTCTGTTTGCGATTATTATGGGGTGCGCTGCGCTATTTAAGGCGTTTTACTATAAAGTTGAGCAGGGGACAGCGTTAATTGTCAATGATATGTCCTCGACGCCGAAGGTGCATTTTACGGGGGCTTTGGTGTATCCCATTATCTACAAAAAAGAACTAATGAAAGTGTCGTTGATTGCCATGGAAGTGGATAGACGCGGTAAAGATGGGCTTATTTGTTTGGATAATATGCGGGCAGATATTACCGTAGCGTTCTATTTGCGCGTGAATGAAACCGCAGAAGATGTATTGAAAGTGGCGAAGTCGATTGGCGCAAGCCGTGCTTCCGATAAAGAAGCCGTAGATGAATTGTTCGCGGCCAAATTCTCTGAGGCGCTAAAGACTGTGGGTAAACAAATTGAGTTTGTGAAGCTGTTCGAAAATCGCCAGGAATTCCGTGAAAAGATAATCGAAGTTATTGGTGATGATTTAAATGGTTATGTGCTGGAAGATGTTGCGATTGATTATCTAGAGCAAACGCCAAAAATGTCGTTGGATCCCACCAATATATTGGATGCGGAAGGTATTAAGAAAATAACTGAATTAACGGCAGCGCAAAATGTACGCACTAATGTTCTTGAGCGTGACGAAGAGTTGGCAATCAAGAAAAAGAACGTAGAAACTATAGAATCCATGTTGTCTCTTGAACGCCAGCAGGCTGATGCTGAGGCAAAACAGGAGCGTGAAGTCGCGACGATTCGAGCCCGTGAAGAGGCTGAGACAAAGAAAGTACAAGAAGAAGAGCGCAAGAAAGCGGAAGCCACCACGATTCAGGTTGAGCAGGACCTTCAGGTGCAGAAAGAAAATCAGCAGCGTGAAATCGAGGTGGCTGAGCAGAATCGTCAGCGAGCAGTGGCGATTGAGGAAGAAAAGGTGACGCGTGCGCGGGATTTGGAGATAGTTTCTAGAGAACGTGAAGTTGAGTTGCAAAAAATTGAAGCAGAGAAAGCGGTCGAAGTTGAAAAGAAAGAAATTGCTAATGTGATTCGTGAGCGTGTGGCGGTAGACAAAACCGTCGCAATTGAAGAGGAAAAAATCAAAGAGGTTCGTGAGGTTTCTGAAGCGGATCGTGAAAAGCAGACTCTCGTCCTTGCGGCGGAGGCGAAAGCGGAAGAGGCAAAGGTTAAGCAGGTCAAGGCGGCAGAAGCTGATGAGTTATCGGCGAAACACAAATCTGTTGAAATTACCGTGATAGCGCAAGCGGAGTTAGAAGCGGCAGCCAAAGAAGCTGATTCGAAGAAGAAGCTGGCTGAAGCGACACAGGCTGAGCGCGCAGCGCCAGGGCTTGCTGATGCTAATGTACAAGCAGCGAAAGCAGAAGCACTTGAAAAAGAAGGTGTCGCGGAAGCAAACGTGATTCGGGCCAAAGGTGATGCAGAAGCGAATGCTCATCGGGATACCGGCAACGCGGCCGCAGAAATTATTGCGTCTCAGGGGGCGTCCGAAGCGGAGGTTATTGCAGCGAAAGGTGAAGCAGAAGCGACGGCGAAGCAGCGGGTAGGTTTGGCAGGAGCGGAAGTGACAAGAGAGCAGTTTAAAGCCGAGGCTGATGGTCTATTGGAGAAGTTCCAGGCAATGGGGACTATGAGCGACGCTGCACGTGAGCACGAAGAATACCGAATGGGATTGGAGACTGCCTTGAAAGAGGCGTTAGCCTCTCTTGATGCGGGTAAGGAAATTGCTCGGGAAAATGCTGAAGTATTGGCAACTGCATTGGGTCGAGCGAAGATCGATATTGTTGGCGGAGAAGATCATTTCTTTAATAACTTCGCTAAATCGCTGTCAATTGGTAAAGCGATTGATGGATTGGCAGATAAGAGCACTACCATTACGGCTTTATTGGATCGTGTGACAAAAGGAAAAGAGGCAGAGCGTGAGGAAGATGTTAGCTACTAGATTGTTTTTTCTGCATATGCTGTCTAGGTGATCAGGTTCTCTCCCGATAAGCACAAACCTTATGTGCTTATCGGGAAGAGGCATTTGTTTGTGAGCCTATATGTTAGTCTTTCTTGCTGAGTTACAAAAAAGGATTCCCTATGTCTGGACCGGATTCGTCTGTCGATATTGTTGATAATGCTGTTGCCGAAGGTGGTGCTTACGAAATTATTCGTAAGCGATTAATTGAACAAGGCCGTCAACTTAATCAAAAAACACAATCGTTGAATGAGGCAAGAGTCGCTGAATTTGGTGGTTCGGATATGGAGGTCGTGGGCAGGGTTCGGGTGCGTACCGAAAACAACTGCATTGCACGTGACATTGTACAAGTCAGTGATCATCTTCTGTTTGGTTATAACGTCTTTATTGGTCTCAAAAAAGAAACCAAAATTGAGGATGTTTTTGCTTTGTTCGATCTGCAAGAAACGGAAGCCGGCCATGAAATGGTTCCTGTTTCATTGGAGGGTACGTTTTTAACAGAAGCCAGCTTTGTCAGTGATTTTGATGAGTTGTATCGCTACTACAAGCACACCAAATTGGTCGAGTTGACCATTAAAGACGGCAAGCTGTTGGCTGGGTTTCAGATTGGCGAGCGTATCGAAGATATTCGGGTTTTTCGTTGGGCGGTATCATCCGATGGGAGTGAAGTCAGCTATATCGATAATAGAGGAGAGCGGGATATTCAGTTACCGCCTTCTTATGATTTTGAATGGCTGGAGACCACGAGAGATGACACTGTGCATGGGCGGCACTCTCATGTAAATATTCTTGATAGCGTGTTCGTGGAAACGATTGGTGGTGATCTTACCGTTAAAATTGAAGACAATACGGAAGATGGGCTGGGTATTCATAGCGAACCTGTTGATGACAAAACGCAATCTATCGATGATGCCGATATATATTATGCATCGGTGGGGCAGTTAGTATTGTTGAAAGTGCGACCTTACCGGGAAGAGCAGTGGCGCTACCTGGTGTTTAATCGATTGACGGAAACCGTATTACGGATCGATGCGATTGGACTGTCTTGTGTGCAGTTACCAGAAGATCATGGCATTATTTTCCCCGGCGGCTTTTATTTGCAATCAGGGGAATACAAAACCTTCGATGAGGAGCATGACGGATTAACGTTTAAACGTATGATTCGTTCTCCTAATGGCGAAGATGTATTGTATGTTTTTTATGAGCCAGAGGAGGGTGTGGTTGGGTTGTTTGGTTATAACCTGATTGATAAAGAGCTGCAAAACCCTATTTATGGGCACGGTTATGCGCTCGCTGAAGATGGGACAGTCATTATTTTTTCTTCGGAAGAGGAGGCTACACGCATTCATCCGATGCAAATATGGAATACCCCTTATGCCAGTGCTGAATTCGCTAGCCAAGCACCAGAAAGCCAGACCTTTTATGGCAAAGTTGGCAATGCTGAGTTAGTCAGGGGGGTGTCGGACTTGTATAGCTTATGCAGACTTATTGGTAATCAGTCTGTGTCAGTAACGTTATATGAGGAGTTAAGTAAATCTGCAGCCAGAATGTTTGATGCGCATTACTGGATTGAAAATGATGAACTGGAGGGTGTCGATGATTTATTGAAGGAGATCTCTAGCACTTCTGAGTTAGTGATCGATGAATTTGAGAAAGTGCAGAGTATTCGAATGCAATCTCAAAAGACAATGGCAGAGGCAGAGCGTGAGCAGACGGCGCTGGTACAGAGTATACGCCCTGAGAGTTGGCAGACGGCGGAAGAGTACGTTGGGGCCCTCTCTTCATTGCGTAAGCAGCGAGGGCATCTGGTTACGATTAAAGACCATCGCTATATTGATACGAAACGTATTGTTGAGCTAGAAACTCAGCTTACTGAGACCGAAGGGGCGCTGAGTGATAAAACGGTAACGTTTTTGACTGGTGATGAGGCGTTATCACCCTATTGGGAAAAAATCGAATCGATCAATCATGATGTTGCTGCGGCAAATACTATTGCGGAATTAACACCGTTGATTGAACTTGTAGAAGCTACAGCTTCAGGGTTGGATTTGTTGTCTGAGTTAATGGGTACGCTAAAGGTTGATGATGCGACTATTCGAACGCGAATTATCGATACCATTTCGCAGGTCTATTCGCGGTTAAATCAAAGTAAAGCACAAGCGAAGATCAAGCAGAAAGAGTTGGGTTCTTCCGAGGCGATTGCTCAATTTGGCGCGCAGTTTAAACTGTTTTCTCAGAGTATTACCAATGCGTTGGGGCTGTCTACGACACCGGAGCGGTGCGATGAACAGCTTGCTAGATTGTTAGTGCAGCTTGAAGAGTTAGAAAGCCAATTCAGTGAGTTTGATCAGTTTCTCTCGGATATTATGGATAAGCGAGAAGAAATTTACGAATCCTTTGAGAGTCATCGGCAGAAGCTACTGGATGAGCGTCAACGTAAGGCTCAGTCTGTTGCGGATGCGGGAGCGCGCATACTGTCAAGTATCGAAAAGCGCTCGCTGAAATTTACCGAAAGCGATGAGTTAAATACTTATTTTGCATCCGATGCCTTGGTGCTGAAAATTCGAGAGCTTGTCGAGCGCCTGAGAGAACTTGAGGCGGCGATTAAAGCCGATGATATCGAGTCAAAATTCAAATCCATCAAAGAGCAAGCGTTACGATCACTGCGGGATAAAACGGATATTTATGAGGATGGCGGTAATGTTATCAAGCTTGGTCCGCGTCATAAGTTTTCCGTAAACACTCAGGAGTTAGACCTTACCATTATTCCACGGGATGGGCTGCTCAATGTCCATTTAACGGGTACCAATTACTTTGAGCCCATAGAAAACCAGCTGTTGTTGGATCTTAAGCAGTACTGGGATATGGCGTTAGAATCCGAAACCCCTGAGGTATATAGAGGCGAGTTTTTGGCGGCATTAATACTGGGTGCCGCGGAGTCAGGTGAAAGTGACTTATCGTTGGACGGGTTGGCAACGGCGATAAACAGTGATGAGCTAAAGGATATTGTGCGTGATTTTGCATCGCCACGATATAAAGAAGGATATGAAAAAGGTATTCACGATCACGATGCGACATTAATTCTGTCACAATTGGTACCGGCGTTAGCGACGGCTGACTTACTTTGCTATGACCCTTTGAGTCGTGGTCTTGCGCAGGTTTTTTGGTCTGCGTTAGAGCAGGATGCTATTGGTCATTCGAGCATTAAGTTATCGTCTCAACAGCCTGATGAGGTTGATCCCGCATGGCAGTGCTGGTTCAGTAAAAAGGACAGTTGGCCGCAGCGAGCGCAATCTGCAAAGCAGATGCGCGAAGTATTTACATCTACAGAGGCAGCGACTCAGCTTGCTTCTGAAATCAGGTTGAGTTTGCAGTGTTTTCTTGAGGTTTATCCTATTTCGGTGACAAGCCTTGATGTGACGCGAGCGGCGGAGTATTTGGTGGAGGAGCTTGGTAGGGGTTCTCTCGCCTTTGTACAAAGTAAATATTCCCAGGCATTGCTGGAAGAGCTTCAGCGGTCGCTGAGCACTTCTGCGTGGCAGCAGTTCCAGTCTAGCTTAGATAAGTTACGCCAATCGCCTCATCAGCGTTGGGAGTTGTGCCAGTCGTGGTTAGAGGCGTTAATCAAAAGCAAGTCCCTGGACCGTTTTAGTCATTATGTTCCTGAAACGATCGCATTGATCAACGCGGGTAATGTTATTCGGCGTGTGCTCGATGTGGATCTCGAGTTAACGATTAACGGCCTGCTGGGAGAGCATAGATTGATCTCAGGTCAAGCGCTGGCGTTTTCCCTGGATAGCTTTCGCTTGCGATTAGAGCATCATCAGCAGCAGGTAATCCCTGCCTATCAACAGTATTTGAATACCCGACAGGATATTATTGTTGAAGAAAGGCGCAAGCTGAGATTGGAGGAGTTTAAAGCTAGGCCACTGAGTTCGTTTGTGCGCAACCGATTGATCAATGAATCTTATTTGCCTTTGATTGGTGATAATTTAGCGAAGCAAATGGGTACGGTAGGAGAGGATAAGCGTTCGGATCTTATGGGGCTGCTGATGATGATATCTCCGCCCGGTTACGGTAAGACAACATTGATGGAGTATGTTGCGAATCGTCTAGGGTTGATTTTTATGAAAATCAATTGCCCGTCTTTGGGCCATGATGTGATGTCGCTGGACCCCGAGCAGGCACCGAATGCCACTGCAGCGCAAGAACTGCTCAAGCTAAACTTAGCATTGGAGATGGGCAACAATGTCATGTTGTATCTCGATGATATTCAACATACCCACCCTGAATTCCTGCAGAAATTTATTTCGCTATGCGATGGTACGCGGCGTATTGAGGGGATTTGGAAAGGAAATACAAAAACCTATGACATGCGCGGTCGAAAATTCTGTGTCGTTATGGCAGGTAATCCGTACACGGAGTCAGGGGAGGCGTTCACCATTCCTGATATGTTAGCAAACCGAGCGGACATTTATAATTTGGGGGATATTCTGGGGGGCATGGATGAGCAGTTTGCCCTCAGTTATATTGAGAATGCACTGACCTCGAATGCGGTGCTGGCCCCGTTAGCTGTGAGGGAAATGAGTGATGTGTATCAATTAATTGATATGGCGAAGGGGATCAATGTCGCCAATACAGACCTTGGGCATGCTTATAGCGGTGCTGAGATCAATGAAATTACCGAGATCTTACGCAAGATGATGGTTATTCAAGACGTTATTTTGAAGATCAACCAGCAGTATATTGCGTCAGCAGCACAAAATGACCTGTATCGGACGGAGCCGTCGTTTAAGCTGCAGGGTAGTTACCGAAATATGAACAAGATGACGGAGAAAGTCTCTGCAGTAATGAACGAGCAAGAGCTGATGCAGATGATAGAGGATCATTATCTTGGTGAGGCGCAATTACTTACCAATGGTGCTGAGGATAACCTACTCAAATTAGCCGAGTTGCGCGGTAATATGACGGATGAGCAGGCAGAGCGTTGGCAGCAAATTAAACGTGATTTTCTTCGAAATAAAGCCATGGGTGGGGACGATGTGGGCGGCAAAGTTATTGCTCAATTAGTGGATTTGGTCGATGGCGTGCAAAGCTTGGGCAATGCTGCCGCTGTGGGCGCTGAACAAAGAGACGAGCAGCATAAAACGTTAGTGGCTTATCGGAAGGCGGAGCTGCAGCAGCAAAAACTGCAACAACAGCAACAGCAAGAACAGCCCGATTGGCAATTATTGTCAGAGCAGCTGACCGTTAGAATGGAGAGCTTAGTGGGTGCGATTGCCGAGAATACGCCTTCCGTTCAGGTGGTGAATCAGCCAGTACCGGGAATGGATAAAGTACTTTCGGTATTGGCGGATACTATCGAGCACAGTATTTTTCCGTTAGTTCGCAGTATGGATAAAAAACTCGACATCGATTTGCGAACCCATGACAAAATGAAGGAAATTACTGGACAACTGCGTGCTTTAGAAGACTATGTTGCTAAACAAGGTGATTAAGCATAGAGTGCGCAGCAGTTGCACAGTATCTGTGCTATAGATAGGCATGATATTGTCAGAATATGATTGGAGCCAATAACTAATGGCCAAGTGGTCCCCGAATAAAGACCCAAACGCAGAGCAAGAAGCTCAAAAATACGAAAACCCCGTGCCAAGTCGAGAGTTCATACTGTCGTTGTTGGAAAATGAAGGGGGCCCGCTCACGCATCGTCAAGTGTGCATGGCGTTTGATTTATACGACGATGACGCTGTGGAAGGTGTGCGTCGGCGTTTACGCGCAATGGAAAGAGACGGTCAGCTGATGAGTACCCGTCGAGGTGCTTACGGCATTCTCGACAAAATGGATCTGATAACAGGTACTATCATCGGCCATAAAGACGGCTTTGGATTCTTGAAACCTGATGGTGGAACCAAAGATTTGTTTCTGAGTGCTCGGCAGATGCGATTGGTGTTTGATGGCGATCGAGTAGTTGCGCGCGAATCTGCTGATGGCTGGAAAGGTAAAAAAGAAGCTGCCATTGTTGAGGTGTTAGAACGCAAAACCCTGCAAATAGTCGGGCGCTTCTTTAAAGATAAGCATGCCTCTTATGCCTCGCCAGAAAACAAGCGTAATAGCCAAGATATTCTTATCCAGCCGGGTGCGGAACACGGCGCTAAGAATGGTCAGTTTGTAGTGGTTGCTATTATTGAACAGCCTACTATGCGTCATCAGGCGGTAGGTGAAGTAGTGGATATTCTTGGAGATCATATGGCTCCGGGAATGGAAATTGACGTGGCTATTCGCAATCATGATATACCCAACGAATGGCCTGAGGAAGTAACGGCGGCAGCTCAGCAGTGGGGGGCCACTGTGGATGAGTCTGAGGCAGCTCACCGGATCGACTTGAGAGATTTACCACTGATTACCATCGATGGTGAAGATGCTCGTGATTTTGATGACGCTGTTTATTGTGTGAAAAAGCCTAAAGGCGGGTGGCGGTTGTATGTTGCTATTGCGGATGTGTCTCACTATGTACACCCAGGGGCTCCGCTCGATTTAGAGGCACACAAGAGAGGTAACTCGGTCTATTTTCCTGAGCATGTGGTACCAATGCTGCCGGAAACGCTATCCAACGGACTTTGTTCGCTAAATCCGAATGTAGACAGGCTGGTAATGGTCTGTGAGATGAGCGTCAGTGCTGCAGGCAAAGTGAGTCGTTATTGCTTTTATGAAGGTATTATCCGTTCTCATGCGCGTCTCACCTATACGAAGGTAGGTGCCTTACTAAACAAGCCCGATAGTACTTTGGCTGGCGAGGTTCGTGAGCAGTATTCTGGCGTAGTGCCGGTCGTTGAAGAGCTTAATCAGCTCTATTTGAAGCTGCGTGAGCAGCGCACGATTCGCGGCGCCATTGATTTCGAAACTACTGAAACACGCATCGTATTTGGTGAAGATCGTAAGATTGAAAAGATTGTACCGGTGCAGCGTAATGATGCGCATCGCTTAATCGAAGAGTGTATGTTGGCTGCCAACGTTGCGACGGCACGCTTCTTAGAGAAGCATAAGTTGTCTGCACTGTATCGTAATCATGATGTGCCGAAAGATAAGAAGCTGGAAAAGTTACGTGCCTTTCTGAAAGAGCTGAGTATTGAGTTTGACGCGCGAAAAAAGCCCAAGCCATCGGATTATCAACGGGTGATGGAGCAAATACAGGGACGGCCGGATGCAAACCTGATTCAAACCGTATTGTTACGATCAATGAATCAAGCGGTGTATTCCCCTGAGAACATCGGCCATTTCGGTTTGGCTTATACTGCGTACGCACATTTTACTTCGCCAATACGGCGCTATCCTGATCTGCTAGTTCATCGCGCGCTGCGATATCAAATTCGATCAGGTCAAGAAAGCACCAACGTGAAGATGGCTCCAGGTGCTCAGGTGTTGGCAAAGAAAGAGTGGCTACCTTATAGCGATGCTCAGATGATCGAGTTGGGGGAGAGTTGCTCTCATACTGAACGACGAGCGGACGAAGCGACATGGGACGTTGTGGGCTGGCTCAAGTGCGAATATATGCAGGACAAAGTGGATGAAGAGTTTACTGGCATTATCACTGCAGTGACGAGTTTTGGATTGTTTGTCGAGCTTAATGAAGTATATGTGGAGGGATTGGTACATATCAGTTCATTGAGTAGTGATTATTATCATTTTGATGATGTGAGACATCGACTTACCGGTGAGGCTTCCGGTGTTATTTTTGGCTTAGGAGATACTGTCTCTGTTCGTGTGGCGAAGGTTGATCTTGATGATAGGAAGATCGATTTTGAGCTTCAGGATGGAGGTCGAAAGAACCGTTGGGCAAAGAAGAGCGGCAATGACGGCGATAAAAAAACGGCCAAAGGTAAAAAATCAGGCTCAAAAAAGCCTAACGGTAAATCTAAAAAGGCTGGCGCTAAACCCACTGGCGGTGGTGCTCGTGGTGCTGGGACTAAAAAAGCGACAGCAAAGAAAGTCGCTGGAAAGTCAGCTAACGACAAAGCGGAAGATGACCAGGTTGCTCGTAAGCCAAAGAAGAAGTCGACTAAAGCATCCGGGGTAAAAAAAGCGGGGGCTAAGAAGCCTGGCGCTAAAACGGGCTCCGCGAAGAAGGCACCAAAGAAAAAAGCAGCGAAGCGTATCGCTAAGTCTAAGGCCGGTAGTACCCCTAAGGGTGCAAAAAGTCAGTAAGTAGGTGATTGAGAATAGATATGGCTAAACCGGAGTGGTTATACGGCATTCATACCGTGCAAGGGATCTTGGAAAAGTTTCCTGAGCGGGTGCTGGAATTGAGGATACAGCAGGGGCGAGATGATCAGCGTGTACAGACATTGCTTGAGCTGGCAACTATTCATGGGGTCAGTTGCACCGAGGGTACACGCCAGCAAATGGATGACCATTCGTCTGGTGCAAACCATCAAGGGGTGATGGCACGCTGTAAATTATCGCAACCACAGCATGAAAATGAGCTCTATCGTTTAGTGGATGAGAAGCAGGGGCCAGTGTTGTTGCTGATATTGGACTCGGTAACGGATCCTCATAACGTCGGGGCTTGCTTGCGTTGTGCCGATGCTTCGGGTGCAGATGCAGTGATTACAACAAAGGATAAGGCTTCAGGTTTGACGCCGGTTGTGCGTCGGGTCGCGGTGGGTGCAGCGGAAACTGTACCGTTTATTCAAGTGACCAATTTAGCTAGATCTTTGGATAAGCTAAAAGAATTAGGTGTTTGGGTGACAGGTACTGCCATTGATCAGGGTGCAGTTAGTTTGTTTGACGCAGATCTGACAGGCTCAAGAGCCATCGTTTTAGGTGCGGAAGGGAAAGGGTTGCGTAGGTTAACCCAAGACAAGTGCGATCAATTGGTCTATATACCGATGCAAGGCTCAGTGGATAGCTTAAATGTGTCAGTTGCGGCTGGTGTGTGTTTGTTTGAAGCGTTAAGGCAGCGTGGTTAGAGCTAGGCTAACTTTTTACATTCCTTGCCCTGCTTAAAAGGCTCACAAGATCAAATGCTTAGCAGTCATTGTTGATAACCCAGCAAAATGTAGATGTTTGTTGGGTTTTGAGCTCTTGCTAAACCCCTTGAACTAGCATAGAATTCGCGCTCTTTTGGGCCACTCTACCAGAGTTGGTACCAAGATATGGGGTTCAGTATTGTTTACTGGACTGATTTTTTACTCCTTGCCTTACCGTGTAATGGCGGAAGGCTTTATTCCGAAAGGAGATATAATGAGACATTACGAGATCGTATTTCTGGTTCATCCTGACCAGAGCGAGCAAGTCCCTTCTATGGTCGAGCGTTATAAAGGCCAGATAGCGGACGGAGGCGGTGTAGTACACCGTTTAGAAGATTGGGGTCGTCGTCAGTTGGCTTACCCTATCAACAAAATTCACAAAGCTCACTACATCCTTATGAACATCGAATGTTCACAGGAAGTACTTGATGAGCTTGCGACTAGCTTCAAATTCAATGATGCTGTTCTTCGTAATCTTGTTATGCGTCGTAAAGATGCGGTTGCTGAAGAATCTTTGTTGGCTAAAGGTGAAGAGCCTGCTCGAGCCGAGCGCCCTGCACGCGAAGCGCCAAGAGCTGAGCCTGAAGCCAAGCCTGAAGAAGCTAAAGCTGAGTCTGAAGAAAGTAGCACTGAAGAAGTTGCTGCCAAATCAGACGATACTACTGAAGAGAAGTAAGCATTAGCTTGCTTTAATCTTGCGTGGAGAGTAATCAACTTGTTATTAGTGGTGTTGTTCTTGAGCTGCAAGCTCTACGAGTAACGCCAGGTGGTGTGCCAATACGTACATTGCTACTAGAGCATCGCTCTAGACAGGTTGAAGTGGGTACCCCTAGAGAAGTGTTCTGCAGAATCAAAGTTGAGATTCGCGGACCTGACTTACAAGCAGTGATTGAATCATTGCAAGTCGGTAGTCGGATTACCGTGACGGGCTTTTTAGCTCGGTCTGGGTATAAAGATGACGAAGGGATACGACTAAATCTTCACGCGCAACATATTGAATAGATACAGGAGCGAATCGATGGCACGTTTCTATCGTCGCAGAAAATTTTGCCGTTTTACGGCTGAAGGCGTTACCGAGATCGATTACAAAGATCTTGAAACCTTGAAAAACTACATCACTGAAACTGGTAAGATTGTACCTAGCCGTATCACCGGTACTAAAGCTAAGTATCAGCGCCAGTTGGCTCGTGCGGTCAAGCGTGCACGTGCGGTAGCGTTATTGCCTTACACTGATCAGCACGATTAAGTGTAGGTTAGCCAGTTGTTTGTGAAGCTGGCCGAATTAGTAATGAGTGGGCGCCTTCAGGCCTTGCTCGTTACTGCAGCATTGGGAATGTTGGGGCAAAATATCCCCTCTATTCTTGGACCGATGCTTACTTGGGGCGCCATCGTTCTTGTCGCGTTGGTTGTTCTGAGGAAAGGCTTTAGTGAAGCTATATGGCCGTTTACTGGTGCGTTAGTCCCTGTTGGGATGGCGTGGGTGGCGGGGGATATGAGTGTCATGGGCGCTCTTGTCGGTGGTTTTGCTGGAGCTTTAGTATTAGCAAATACAAGGCAATTGGACTTTGCTTTGCTGATGGTGGCCTTTGTTGCTGTCCTGTTAAAAGGCGCGATAGGGTTCTTTCCAGAGCAAACAGCGTTGCTTTATGAGCAATTCAATCTAATGCTGGAGCAGTTGAAGAAGGACGGTTTCGAACAATTCGAAATCGAATCTCAGCAATTTCTCATATACAGCATTGTTTGGACGAGCGCATGGATGGGGACAACGGCCCTGTTATGTGCGCGCTGGCTGCAAGCCAAATTGTACAATCCCGGTGGATTCCAAAAGGAGTTCCATCAGTTGAGAGTTTCCCAGCCGGTGCTAGGGGTTCTCATGGTGGGGATTGTTATAGGCCAAGTCTTTCCTCTAATGGAAGGTGTTTTGCCTGTGCTTTTGATGCCAATCTTACTTGCGGGTTTCGCCTTGATTCACGGTGTTGCCAAGATCAAGGGGTTGGGGAAGAGGCCAATTGTTTTGATGTATGGGTCAATAGCGCTATTTGGCCCCTTTGCTTTGCTAATGGTAACGGTTGCTGCAATTACCGACAGTTTTTCAAACTATAGAGATAAAATGCTACCCCCAGAAAGTTAGCGGTAAGCATTGACACAACGAGGTAAACGTAATGAACGTTATACTACTAGAAAAGACTCGTAATCTAGGCGAACTAGGCGAGCAAGTATCCGTTAAAGCGGGTTACGGACGTAACTACCTTATCCCTCAGGGTAAAGCAGTTCCAGCTACTGAAGCAAATGTTAAGCACTTTGATAGTCGTCGTGCAGAATTAGAGAAGAAGGCGGCAGAAGTTTTAGCTGCAGCTGAAGCTCGTTTAGCGCAGATTACCGGTCTTGGCACTGTTACTATCACTTCTAAAGCGGGTGACGAAGGTAAGCTGTTCGGATCTATCGGTCCGCGCGATATTGCTGATGCAATCACTGCTGCTGGCGTTGACGTTAAGAAGAGCGAAGTATCGCTACCTCTTGGCGCTATCCGTCAAGCTGGTGACTTCGAGATTGATGTTCAGGTTCATACTGACGTTAAAGGTCTTGTCGCTCTGAGTGTTGTACCTGAGTAACGAGTAGAGTTGCGTGACTTAACGAATGTTGAGTCAAAGCACTTTTCAATAGCCCGTCGCACATGCTGCCTCGGGCTATTGGTCTTTTTGGACCATGCTAATTTGAGCTTCCACAGGTTTTCATTGCACCACTTAGTGATCCCGCTACACTAGAGACCTTCATACCTATAGATGACCCCGTTGCATGAGTGATTTTGAAATAGATAGAAAGGCCCCTGCTGATGTTGAAACCAGCTCCCTAAAAGTCCCCCCCCATTCCTTGGAAGCCGAGCAAGCCGTGCTTGGTGGGCTGATGTTGTCTAATAGCTCCTTTGACGACGTTTCAGAATTGATTACTGAGATCGATTTTTATCGTCGCGACCATCGGTTGATTTATCGTGCTATGACTCAACTGGTCGCTGAATCTAAGCCCTTCGATGTGGTTACGTTGGGCGAGGTACTGGATAATTCCGGGTTGCTCGAAGAAGCCAGCGGCATGGCTTACTTGGCTGAATTAGCTAAAAACACCCCAAGTGCGGCGAACATCAAAGCGTATGCTGATATTGTGCGTGAGCGCTCAGTTATGCGGCAAATGATTGAAGTCTCTAACGAGATTGCAGAAAGTGCATTTGCACCGGACGGGCGAAGCAGCGCTGAGATTCTTGATGAAGCGGAGCGAAAAGTTTTTGCTATTGCAGAGCAGGGCAATAAACAGGGTGGCCCAGTTGGAATCAAGGACATTCTTAAGGTAACCGTTGATAAAATTGATCAACTGTTTTCCTCCGATGATGCCATTACCGGATTAACCACTGGGTTTTCCGACCTTGATGAAATGACCTCGGGGATGCAGCCTGCGGATTTGATTATTGTTGCTGCACGACCCTCTATGGGGAAGACTACCTTCGCGATGAATTTGGTTGAGAACGCCGCGATTACGTCCGGCAAGCCGGTTCTCGTGTTTAGTATGGAGATGCCGTCTGATTCCCTAGTTATGAGGATGATTGCGTCGCTGGGGAGAATTGATCAGACCCGCGTGCGTAATGGTAAGTTAGAGGAAGATGACTGGCCGCGATTTAATTCTGCGATCAGTATGTTAGCCGAGCAAAAATTATTTATCGATGATGGTGCGAGTTTGTCACCTTCTGATGTGCGGGCCAGGGCAAGGCGAATAGCTCGAGATCAGGGAGAGATAGGCATGATCATGGTGGATTACTTGCAGTTAATGCAGGTGCCGGGGTCGGAAAGCCGTGTTGCTGAAATCTCTGAAATTTCGCGCTCATTGAAAGCTCTTGCAAAAGAGCTTAACTGCCCAGTAGTTGCATTGTCTCAGCTAAACCGAGGTTTGGAGCAGCGCCCCAATAAGCGCCCAATCAACTCGGATTTACGAGAATCCGGTGCGATCGAGCAGGATGCTGATGTCATCATGTTCATTTATCGGGACGAAGTATATAACGAAGAAAGCGAAGACAAGGGGGTCGCAGAAATCATTATTGGTAAACAACGTAACGGCCCGATTGGTACAACTAGATTGGCCTTTATTGGTAAATTCTCTCGCTTTGAAGATTTGGCTAATGATGTTTATGGTGGTGGCGGTGAATATTAAATGAGCCGCGGCACGTGTGCAGTTATAGATCTTTCAGCTCTTCGTCATAATTATCAGCTAATTAAACAGAGGGCACCGCATAGTCAAATATTGGCTGTTGTTAAAGCGGACGGTTATGGTCACGGTCTTAGTTCGATTGCACGAGCCCTTAATGAAAGCGATGGATTTGGTGTGGCGATCTTAGAAGAGGCGCTACTGCTAAGAGCGGCGGGTATTACACAAAAGATTGTGATGCTTGAGGGGGCACTTTCAATTGAAGAGCTTAGGCAGGCTAGTGAGTCACGTGTAGATGTCGTAGTACATCAGCTGGAACAGGTTGCTGAGATTGAGTTGGCTGGTACCAAAGTATTTTTGAATGTTTGGTTGAAGATCGATACAGGGATGCATCGTCTTGGTGTAGACCCCGCAGATGCTGAGGAGGCTTACCTTCGCCTGTCAGCGTGCGCTGGTGTTGAGCACATTACACTAATGAGCCATTTTTCATCTGCAGATGATGCAGATGAACGGGTTAGTCGTGAGCAATATGCTCTGTTTGAGCAGTTAAAAGCCCGATTGTTGCGGGCGGACCCCCAGAATACGTTTCTGCCAGCGAGTTTGGCGAACTCAGCCGGTATTTTCCAGCATGCGGATTTCCATTACGACTGGGTGCGACCAGGCGTAGCTTTATATGGAGGGAGTCCTGCGGAGCAGCGTAAAGCGAGTGAGTTTGGGCTGCGGCCTGTGATGACGTTGATGTCTCGTGTTCTTTCTTTGCGATTGATTGCTAGAGGTGAATGCGTCGGGTATGGGGCGAGTTGGACTGCTAACAAAGATACACTCGTCGCGATTGTTGCCATTGGTTATGGCGATGGATATCCTCGTCATATGAATGATGACGCATGTGTGTTGGTTGGCGGAACGTATTGTTCGGTTATTGGCAGAGTGTCGATGGATATGATAGCGGTGAATGTCAGCGCTTTACAGAATGTTGCTATTAACGACCCGGTGATCTTGTGGGGCGAAGGGCTGCCGGTAGAAATGGCTGCAGAATGGGCTGATACCATTAACTATGAGCTTTTGTGTCAAGTAACGGATCGTGTGGATCATCGTTACGTTGGGCTGGAAGAGGAGTAATACCGTGCCGTGGTGGGCTTTGTTGTACATTGCGTTAATTCTAATTTCTTTACCCTTTGGGTTAACGGTCATTCGTCGTTTGGAGCAAGACATTTTACACCCTGTGGGTGGCTTGCTGTCATCGTTAATTAGCGCGTCCTTTGTTATCAGTTATTATTACCCAACGTTGTTACCTTATCAGGGCAATCATGTGCTTATCATGTTCGCTTTTGTGCTGGGATGGGATGGATATAGTTATTTGCGACTAAAAGAGCGCTTGCCTGAGTTGTTGGAGCAGCAGGCCGCTTCTGAGAGTGATTCAGATCCGTCGTTAGTTGCAGGTGTGTTATTGGTTTTACCTGCATACGCTTGGGGAGCTCTTGTGTGTATGCGGGCGATGGGGTGATCAATATTATGATGGGAAAATAGAATTAGATTATGGCAAAAGCTAAAACTCGATACGTTTGTACTGATTGTGGGAGTGACTTCCCTAAATGGGCGGGACAGTGTGGGGATTGTGGTGTTTGGAATACGCTAACCGAATTTGCACCTGATAAAGGCGGACCTGCGGCCAGGAGAGGTTCTGGTTACGCGGGGGAATCAAAAACCGTTACTACCATGTCAGAAGTCTCCATTGAAGATAGTGCACGAACAGGGACTGGGCTTGCGGAATTGGACCGAGTGCTTGGAGGCGGTTTGGTTGACGGTTCGGTTGTGTTAATTGGTGGAGACCCGGGCATTGGAAAGTCGACCATCTTGCTACAAACAATGACGTTTCTTGGAGAGTCATCGACTGCTCTTTATATCACTGGCGAAGAATCTTTGCAGCAAGTGGCGATGAGAGCCAGGCGCTTGGGGTTGCCGCAAGAGAATATGAAGATCATGTCAGAGACGGTCGTTGAGAATATCTTGGCGACAGCCGCTAAAGAACGTCCAGCAGTCATGGTTGTGGACTCAATTCAAACGGTGTATTCCGATTCGCTTAATTCAGCGCCGGGTGGTGTGTCTCAGGTACGCGAATGTGCTGCTGCATTGGTGCGTTATGCCAAGCAGTCTGGTACAGCCTTGTTTTTGGTGGGCCATGTGACCAAAGAAGGAGCTTTGGCGGGGCCGCGGGTATTGGAGCATATGGTAGATAGCGTACTTTACTTTGAAGGGGAGCAAGATAGCCGTTTTCGGATTATTCGTGCGGTGAAGAATCGTTTTGGTGCGGTAAATGAGCTCGGTGTGTTTGCAATGACAGACCGTGGTCTAAAAGAAGTCAGTAACCCTTCGGCCATTTTCTTATCTCGTTATGAACACCCTGTTCCGGGTAGCGTTGTCATGGTGACAAGGGATGGCACTCGACCGCTGTTGGTGGAAGTGCAGGCATTAGTTGATGACAGTCAATTGGGGAATCCTCGCCGAGTCGCGGTGGGTTTGGACCAAAATCGTTTAGCAATGTTATTGGCAGTATTGAACCGTCATGGCGGTGTTGCCACCATGGGGATGGATGTGTTCCTCAACGTGGTGGGTGGGGTCAAGGTGTTAGAGACAGGGTCGGATCTGGCCGTGCTGGTCGCGGTGATGTCCAGTCTACGCAATTTGGCGTTGGATAATCACTTAATCGTGTTTGGTGAGGTGGGGCTGTCAGGGGAAATTCGACCCGTGCCGAATGGACAAGAGCGTCTTAAAGAGGCCGCTAAACATGGTTTTAAACGAGCAATTGTGCCAAAAGCAAATGTACCGAAGGACGCTGTAGGAGGTATGGAAGTCGTGGGCGTGAGTTGGCTGTCGGAAGCTCTAGAAGCCGTCACCTAAGCCAGCGGGTTGGCTCAAGTCTCATGAAAGCTACTGAGATCAGTAAAGTGTGATAGCGCTTCAAGTTCCCTTTCTAGAAGGTCGTTGTTGCCTGTATTGAGTTCGACAATTCGCCTTAGGTGGGAGGCGCTGTCGACATCCATATGTTCGCATACCAGCCCGATGTGGCTTTCTTCAATATGGGTTATTTTACCCTGGACTTCTATGTGGGTGTTGTTATCCGATAGTGTTAGTTTGAGCACGACCTCTTGCTCTACTTCTAAAGAGGTGTGGGCAGGGTTGGCAATCAAGGCTCCCTTAAGGGATATATCGATGACATTGGTATCGTATTGACCGCTTTCAGTCATAAGGCTGGCAATGGCATCGAACTGTATTCGGGTAAAGTTACGCTTTTCATCCATAGTCGTTCTTTTCGTTAGGGTGCCAAGTATTGGTCACCTTCGTTGCTAAGGCTGCTTTAAATATAGGTCTTATGCTGAGAATTAACCAGGAATAGTTGTCAGGATGCTTGAGGGTTGAGTTTGTGGTTGGCTGCACATGGCTTCTCGGCTACTATTTCGTTGGGCGAGACAGGCCGTTGCCCACGGGAAGATTAATTAACTGGCCATTTAACAAAAGGATAGAAAGGATGATCCCTAAAAAGGTACTACAGAGTCTAACGTTAGCGAGTGTCGTGTTTGTTGTTTCAGGCTGTAGTCAACTGGAAGTGAAGACACCTTCAGGTGTTGATTTAGCATCCATCACGCCACTCTATACCCTGTCGAACTTACACCCTGACCCGAAACGCCATAAGCTGTCTGCCGTCAATCACCAATTGGCGGGATTGATTCCGCTATGTACTGAAGTAGACGTTGTATCGATCAAAAATAAAGCGATGAAATTCTTGGTGAAAGATACTGGCCAGCAGTATGTGTTTGTTAACCATCGTGCAATAGTGGGAGGGTTGGCAGAAAATCTACCGAGTTATTTTGGTAGTCAGTGTAATAAATCCGTCGTAAATGGGCTGGGCAAAATTGACAAGAAGGGAATTAGGCTGGGGGTTCCACTGGTTGGTATGTCTAAAAAAGGGGTGGAACTGGCTATGGGAATGCCCCCTAAACACAGGACTCGGTCATTAGAGCTGAATACTTGGATATACTGGCGTAATAATTGGGGTACGATGGCGGTGAATTTTGATGAGGCTGGAAAGGTGTCATCTATCAAATAATAATCAGTGTTGCTGGCGGACTAAATCGTCGGCTCCGCAATAAGGTTAAAGAGACGCTTTTTGAGGCGTCTTTTTACTTTGAAAGTAACAAACTTTAACCAAAAACCGCGCGGGGTAATGGTGGGCGCATAGGGTTTTTGATAGAATTGCGCATCTTTTGGGTACGACTCTGTAATCTGAGCAGTAATGCGACAGGTCGTGCCTTCTTCTATTTTTAACTACTTGATTAATAAGTAATTATATTTCTCGCTATTTGGGGCTGGTGTGTTGTATGGATGATAATGCAATCCATTTAAATGTAAATCAATGGTATGCCTGGTCACCAGGAATAGAAAGTAGTGATGATTGGGAGGCGTGGGCTCGCAAGCAGCGCATGCCTCTAGAAAGTGGTGTGCCAGAACTGCCCTTTGTGAAACCTATGTTACGAAGGCGCCTTAGCCAATTAAGCAAGATGGCCGTTAAAGTCGCATTTGAATGTTTAAGCAAAGAAGGGCAGCAAGTTGTTGCGGATCGTACGGTTTTTTGTTCAAGGCATGGTGAGCTGACCCGTACGGTTGGGTTGCTTGAATCTTTGTCACTAGATGAAGATTTATCCCCAACGGGGTTTAGTTTATCTGTTCACAATGCAGCGTCAGGTTTGTATTCCATTGCAAACAAAGACAAGTCACCTTCTGTGTCACTTGCTGCTGGTAGGGATACGTTGGTAGAAGGTCTGCGAGAGGCCTCTATGTTACTAAACTCTGACGATGCAGAAACTGTGCTGGTAGTGATTGCTGAGGAACCGTTACCCGAGCATTTACTACCCTTTGCGGATGAAATGCAGCGCTCATTTGCCTTGGCATTGCTATTGGCAAGGGGCGATAACACCGGTAAACGGCTTAGCTTTAGTTCCTTTGATAGTCCTGTCGAGGTGCTAACAGAAAGGGCGGGACTACCAGAGCCACAATCGCTGGCGGTGTTAAATTTCCTATTGTCGCAAGAAACGGAATGCAAGATACCGGGGGCTCGCAGTTCCTGGGTCTGGAGGCAGAATGCTTAGCCAAATAAATTATCTTTGGCGGCTCATGGCTACGGGGGTGAGTTTTGCAATGTTTGGACTTGGAGGTTTGCTTCTCAGTCTTACGTTGTTTCCGTTGATTAACCTATTGATTTGGAATCCACAACGAAGAAAGGTTGTTGGGCAGTATATCGTTCACTTGGCTTTTCGATTCTTTATTGGGTTTATGAATCAAGTGGGTATTTTGGACTACGAGATAATTGGGCGAGATAAATTGGAAGGTGAACCTTGCCTTATCTTGGCGAACCACCCTTCGCTAATTGACGTTGTATTTCTTATTTCGTTGATGAAAAAAGTGGATTGTATCGTAAAGCAGGCATTGGTTCGTAATCCCTTTACTTATGGACCCATTAGAGCCGCCGGATATATTGGTAACGATGGTGCTGAAGCGTTAATGGATGATTGTGTGGATAGCCTTTCTCAGGGGAACTCGCTCGTTGTGTTTCCTGAGGGAACAAGAACCTCTGCGGGAGAAGCATTACGATTTCAGCGCGGGGCGGCAAATATTGCGATTAGGGCAAAGTGTAAAATTCGGCCGGTGACGATTCGAGTGTCACCCACCACCCTTACCAAAGCAGAAAAATGGTACCAAATACCTAACAAAAAATTCAAAGTGTCGATTTATATTGCTGATGATATGGATGTCGCCTCACTCATTGAGGGCGCACCGAATTCAACGATGGCGACACGATTATTGACCCGATACTTAGAAAATTATTTTACTCAGGAGGTACAAACGAATGTCTGATTTAGCAACAGAAATCAAGCAGCTCATAATAGAATCACTGGACTTGGAAGATATGACTGTGGCTGATATTGAGAGCGATGAGCCGTTATTCGGAGACGGGTTAGGGTTGGATTCAATTGATGCTCTTGAGCTTGGTTTAGCCATCAAAAATCAATACCAAATTACTATTGATGCTGAGTCGGAAGATACCAAGAAACACTTTGCGTCAGTCTCTGCCTTGGCCGCCTTTATCACCGCAAGCAAAGAGGGTTAATAATATGAAAACTAAAGATGAGGTATTCGTGGAGTTACGTGAAATCCTTGTGGAATTATTCGAGCTTGAAGAAGCGAGTGTGACTCTAGAGGCCACTCTATATGATGAGTTGGATATCGATAGTATCGATGCTGTTGATTTAGTTGTGAAGTTAAAAGAAGTGACCGGTAAGAAAATCCAACCTGAAGAGTTCAAGGCTGTGCGTACTGTCAGTGATGTGGTTAATGCCGTACATTCTCTTCAATAAACAAGGCAGATAGATATTCCCTTATGGTGTTAAAAATCATCGTCGGTATCATTATTGCGCTCTATCCATTGGCAGTCTACTTTGGGCTTCAGGTTTTTGAAGTGAAAACCCTAGGCCTGCTGTTACTTGGCGTTTTAGTGTTACGGATGTTTGCCTCAAAAGCGTCGATGAGTGGCCAGTTGATACTGATGACCGCTGGGGGGTGTTTGTTGGCATCGGCGATAGTATTCACCAACGAAACGTTGTATTTGAAATTATACCCTGTGCTCATGAATGGCTTAATGTTTGCAGTGTTTATTTCTACCTTGCTTTGGCCCCCCTCTATGATTGAGCGCTTGGCCCGGTTGAAAGAGCCTGATCTTGAGGATGATGCAATAGAATACACAAAAAAAGTCACTGTGTTGTGGTGTGTTTTTTTCGTGTTGAACGGTTCCATAGCGCTTTGGACGGTTGTGGAAGGCAGCATGGAGCAATGGACTTTATATAATGGATTGATTGCCTACCTGTTGATGGGAACGTTGATGGGGGCAGAATTATGTGTGCGTTTTTGGGTGAAGAGAAGTAAGGGGGCTGTTGATGTTTGATGTTCTGCCTTTAGGTTCTGTGCTTAATGGTCGCCACCGCGGTGATGATCTTATTGCCTGGGATGGTACTCGCCCTATTTTTGCCAATGAATTAGTAAATGACGTCGCTGGGTTGTCGCTTCACCTGAGCGGGCGAGCGGGGGAGAAATGGGGCTTGTATTGTGAAAGTAGCTACCATTTTCTCGTGGGGTTGTTGGCGATGTTACACGCAGAAATAAACCCTGTGTTGCCAATGAACGCACAGCCTGATGTGATCAGAACCCTTAACGAGGGTGTGTCAGGCTTTGTGTCTGATGTTGACTTGGCGTGTTCTCATATAGCTTTGCCGGTGTCTGCGGTGTCTGCGACAGAGATTGAATCAGTTGTTAATTCGATTACTGCAGTACGGGATTTTTCCGAAACAAAGATAGAAATCTATACATCAGGCTCTACTGGTGAAGCGGATGTTATTCCTAAGAATATTGGTCAGTTTGAATCCGAAGTGAGCACCCTTGAGTTAACGTGGGGGGATAAAATAGTCGCGTCGTGTTTTGTGGCGACAGTATCTCATCAGCATATTTACGGTTTGCTATTCCGCTTGCTTTGGCCTGTATGTAGCGGGCGTGCATTTTGTGCAAAGCGTTTTGAGTTTCCAGAAGATCTATCGGCAGTTATAAAACGACTCTATGAGTCATATGGTACCAAGACAATTATCGTGTCGAGTCCTGCGCATATAAAGCGAGTTTCTGATGGCGTAGGGCTAAATGATATCGGGACATATGCTGAGTTGACATTTTCATCGGGTGGACCTCTCACATTCGACTCGAATGTGACCTATCAAACACTGACCGGCAGCGCGGTAGTTGAAGTGTTCGGTAGTTCTGAGACGGGAGGGGTAGGTTTTCGTGCGATTGCTTGTGGAGATCAAGAGGGTGCTGAATCTAGCCTTTGGAAACCGTTAAGTGGCGTTCAAATTCGACAGTCAATTGAAAATAATCAGTTGCAAGTGAAATCACCGTACTGTTTTGCCAACGATTGGTTTGAAATGGGGGATGTTGTTTCGGTTGGCGTTGATGGTCGATTTACCTTGCGTGGACGAGCAGATCGTATTGCAAAAATTGAGGAGAAACGGATTTCGCTCAGTGGGATGGAAGCGTTGTTGCTGAAACATGACTGGGTTCATGAAGCAAAAGTGCTGGTGCTAGAAGGGAAGCGGCAGTGCTTGGGGGTTGTCGCGTGTTTATCGAACGAAGGTGTTGTTGCACTACGGGCAGGTAAAAAGCGAGATGTTGTATTGGTGTTAAAAAGCTATTTAGAGCAGGTATTCGAATCTGTGCTATTACCTCGTAAGTGGCGCTTTGTATCGGAGCTACCTATTAATACGCAAGGCAAAACGGTCGTAGGCGAATTACAGGCGTTATTTTTAATGAGTGAAGTAGGGGGTGGCTCAAATGATGAATAATGACATGCCGACAGTGGTGCAGACAGAGGTAGATGGGGCTAACGTAGTATTAACGTTACAGATACCTGAAAATCTTAAATATTTCGATGGCCACTTTGATCAGGCGTCCTTATTGCCTGGGGTAGTGCAAATTGATTGGGCTGTACATTTTGGCCGCTTACATTTTCATTGTGAAGGTCAATTTTCTTCTTTAGAGGTTATCAAATTTAAAGAAGTGATAGCGCCGAATCAGCAGGTTAAACTCACGCTCTCTTTTAATGAAGACAAACAAAAATTGCTTTTTAGCTACGCCTCTGAAACTGGCGCGTGTTCGTCGGGAAGAATAGTGCTGGGAGGTATATGTGAACAGTAATAGTGACTTAAATATTGCGGTAGTGATTCCTGTCTATAATCACGGTGGAGCCTTGGATTACGTGCTAGATCAGTTGGAGCCGTTTGGTTTTCCCTGTTTACTTGTGGATGATGGTAGTGATCAAGAGTGCCAAGATGTTATTGCCAGCGCGATTACTAATAGGTCATGGGTGACGGGGATTCGCCTAGCGGTTAACCAGGGTAAAGGTGCGGCGGTAACGGCAGGTCTAATGAAATTGGAATTGCAAGGGTTTACGCATGCGATACAAATAGACGCCGACGGTCAGCATAATCTTGATGATCTGCCGCGTTTTTTGTCGAAAATGAATCAAAACCCAGGCGCGTTAATTTTAGGGCAAGCCGAATACGATGAAAGTGTGCCCAAGTCTCGCTTGTATGGACGATATATTACTCACACATGGGTATGGATAGAGACGCTCTCATTTGCAATAAAAGATACAATGTGTGGTTTTAGAGTTTATCCAATAACGAAAACGAATGAAGTGATTCGAGAAGCATCGTTAGGTCAACGTATGAGTTTCGATACAGAAGTAGTTGTGCGACTTTTTTGGCGCAATGTTGATATTGTTAATGTACCTACACTTGTGCAATACCCTTACGATGGCGTCTCGCATTTTGATGTGCTACGAGATAATGTACAAATTAGCTACATGCATAGTCGCCTATTCTTTGGCATGTTAATAAGGCTGCCTGCTTGGTTACTAAAGCGAGCAATCAAGGGGGTGGGTTTTGCCTCCAGCTGATCCCGTTGAGTCTACTGTTGTGACAGAAAAGCACTGGGCCGCAATAGAGGAGAAGGGCGTATACCTGGGAATAAGCGTTATGGTATTTATCTATCGGTATATTGGCCGTTGGATGTTTACCTTGGTGCTGTATCCGGTAATGGTCTATTTTTTCTTTTTTGGTGGTGATGCAAGACGGTATTCGAAGGATTTCTTATCGCGTGCATACCAGTTTGACCCCGAGTCTAGCCCGTTTTCTAAAGTGCCAACTCGTTGGAATAGTTTTCAACACCTGATATCTTTCGGTAACTCTCTTATTGATAAGATTGCATCCTGGTTGGGGAAGGTGCCGAGAGGGAATATTGAATTTAGTAATAGAAATTTATTTTTGCAGACAGCAAAAGAAAAACGCGGTGGTATCGTGTTTGCATCCCATATTGGCAATATGGAGTTGTGTCGTGCGTTAGGGCAAGGTGAGCATGATATGAAGTTGAATGTGCTGGTTCATACACATCACGCAGAGAACTTTAACCGAGTGCTAAAAAAGGCTAACCCCAATGTTACTGCTGAATTATTGCAAGTGACATCCATTGGGCCGGATACAGCGATAATGCTGCAAGATAAAGTGTCCAACGGTGAGCTGATTATTATTGTGGGTGATCGTTTGTCGGTTGATAACCCAGGCCGTAATTCGCGACTGGATTTCCTAGGTCAGCCCGCGTCGTTCCCGCAAGGGCCTTTCATATTGGCAAGCATTCTTAAGTGTCCCGTTTATTTGTTATTTTGTATGAAAGAGTCTTCGGGATTCAGCATTCATTTTGAAGCATTTTCAGAGCGTATTGTGTTACCCCGGAAAAGCCGTCAAGAGGCATTGAAAGCGGTTACCGAAACGTATGCCCGCCGATTAGAATATTTTGCAGTAAGGTATCCACTGCAATGGTACAACTTCTTTGATTTTTGGTACGAGCATAAATAGATCTCGATACCAAAAGAGTAATAGATTATGAATAGCACGATAAAAAGTAGTAGTGATAGTAGCGAGAGTAGCGATATGTCTTTATGGAACAGTGAAACCTCATCATCCGTCGCGTTTGGCGGCCGGGAAGTGACCTTAGAAGAAGTCGTCGACATCGCCTATGGTCGAGCAGCGGTGGAAATCTCAACTGACGAAGGTTTTCTCGAGAGGATTGAAAAAGGCGCTGCTTTTCTCGAAAAGCTTTGGAAAGAAGATGGGGCTATTTATGGCGTAACAACGGGGTACGGTGATTCATGTACCGTTGATGTACCACCTCACTTGGTGCCAGAGCTGCCTTATCATTTGCTACGATTTCATGGCTGTGGCATGGGGAAAGATTTTTCACCTAACTTAGCGATGGCGATTCTTGCAACGCGCCTCTCTTCTTTGAGTCGTGGCTATTCGGGTGTTCGAATGGAGGTGCTTAACCAGCTCATACTCTTGATTAACCGTCGTATTATTCCCGTGATCCCAGAAGAGGGATCGGTTGGTGCCAGTGGTGATTTAACCCCTCTATCTTACGTTGCGGGAACATTGGTTGCTGAGCGTGATGTGTTTTTTGAAGGCGAGCGACGGGCTTCCCGAGATGTTTACGATTCGCTGGGGTTGTCTGCGATTGAACTCAAACCGAAAGAAGCACTAGCAATCATGAATGGTACTGCGGTGATGACCGGGGTTGCGTGTGTTGCTTACAAGCGTGCGGAGTATTTAGCAAAGTTAGTGGCGAGAATTACCAGTTTCGCCTCGATTGCGTTGGAAGGTAATGCCTATCACTTTGATGAGAAATTGTTTTCGGTGAAACCGCATCCTGGGCAGAACCAGATTGCCACGTGGATTCGAGAAGATCTCTGTGCAGATGAAACTCCCCGTAATTCGAGCCGCTTGCAGGACCGTTATTCTATCCGTTGTGCCCCTCATATTATTGGTGTCTTGCAGGACGCGCTACCGTGGATGAGGCAAAACATTGAAACCGAGTTAAATAGTGCCAATGATAACCCCATTATTGACGGCGTGGGTGAGCATGTCTTACATGGCGGTCATTTTTATGGTGGACATATCGCATTTGTAATGGACTCCATGAAAAATTGCATCGCTAATTTGGCCGATCTAATGGATCGTCAAATGGCGTTGTTAATGGACGTGAAATTTAATCATGGTTTACCTAAGAACCTTTCTGGAGCGTCGGCTGAGCGTTCAATGATTAATCATGGATTTAAAGCGGTGCAAATAGCAGTGTCGGCCTGGACGGCAGAGGCGCTTAAAGGGACGATGCCTGCGAGTGTATTCTCTCGTTCTACCGAATGTCACAATCAGGATAAAGTGAGTATGGGTACAATCGCCGCGAGGGATTGTATGCGCGTGCTGGAATTGACCGAGCAAGTTGCTGCGGCGCTTTTGTTGGCAGTATCTCAGGGTGTGGAGATTCGACAGAGAGAAGGTCGTTTGACGGATGCGAATTTGACGGATGCAATGCGGGATATGAAGCAGGAAGTATTTCAGCGATTTGAGTTTTTGGAGGAGGACCGCCCGTTGGACTCCACCCTGAAAGAGTTTGTGGGGCTGATTCAGCAACAGGAATGGGAGTTATACTAAGTGATCAAGAATGCCATCGTGAGTGCTGAAACCACCATCAAAGTACCGTTTCATGACGTTGATATGTTACGTATTGCATGGCACGGCCACTACGTGAAGTATTTTGAAGTCGCGCGTTGTGAACTTTTCGAAACGTTGGGTTATGGCTACTTGGACATGGTGGCGTCAGGTTATTCCTGGCCAGTTATTGATCTTAATATCCGATACGCTAAACCGGCGCAATACGATCAGGATATTGTCGTGACCTCGGCAGTTGTCGAATATGAAAATCGATTAAAAATACAATATGAAATTCATGATGAAAAAACCGGTGTGCGATTGACGAGGGGCCATACGGTTCAGGTTGCAGTGGATATGAAAAACAATGAAATGTGTTTTGCCTCGCCGCAAATATTACTCGACCGGTTGGGAGTGAAAGATGTCTAGCAGAAAAGTGATAAAGATAGCAGGTCGCTATCTCTTGGCATTGACCATGTATTTTGTTTCAGGTTTGGTGTTGGCACAAACAGCTTGGGATCTCGATGCCGTATTGGCAGATTCGACTATCTTTGACGAAGCGAATCAGGTTACAAAACGTGATGCTCTAGAGATAGAAGGGATCCGGTTGTCTCCGGTAGAGGGTGAGGTATTGGCGTTTACGCAGCGTCGAAAGATTGCAATTTTATCAAAGCCGCTACAATCGAGTGGCTATTTTCTACTGGACGAGGATAAGGGGGCGTGCTGGGCGATAGCGCGGCCGTTTCCTGCGTTGATGATTATTACCAAGGAGGCCATTATCCAAAGGAACCGCGATGGCTCCGAGCAAGTAATGAGTACAGATAAAAATCCGGTGGTAAGGGAACTCGCATCGCTGTTCTCTTCGGTTTTTACTGGAGATGTGAGCGATATATTGTTGTCGTTTGATGTGTATCTACTACGAGACGGTATGCCTAAAGCTGGCTGGGTTGTCGGAATGAAACCTAAAGGTAAAAACCAATATGGGAAGCCAAAAGAAATTCGCTTGATCGGGGATTCGACATTGCGTTGGGTGACTTTTGTGAATCAAAGCGGTGATCAGACTGTTATTGAATTCTCGGCAGCGAATGATCAACCCTTTGATGTCTCTGCTCGCTGTTTTAAGGGATAGCACATGTTTGATGCAAATAAACATCACGTGCGCGCCATTCTATGGGGTTGTTTGTTTGCATTAGTGGTTGCAGATTTTTGCAGGATTGTGGTTCAGGGGTGGCCTGTCGATGGCGATATATTCTCATTGTTACCGGAGGAATCGCAGGATGCTTCGGTAAATACGGCAGTGAAATACTATCAACAATCTATTAGCAACAAGATTTTGTTCTTTGTGGGGGCTGATGAACCTGCATCCGCTAAGCAGGCCGCAGAGTTATTGGTAGAAAAGCTAAACGGTAGTGAATATGTATCCTCCGTTAATGGCGCAATGGATAATGCAAGCGAAACTGCTAACTCGCTCTTATATAAGCACCGATATCAACTGCTCTCCTCTGCTGCCAAGGAAATGTTGTCGCAGGGGAGAGCGACCGAACTGAAGCAGCAAAGTTTACAGATGTTATTTTCGCCGCTAGGCGTTACGGATTCGTTATTGTTGCAATATGACCCGCAACTGTTGTTTGTCGATTTTCTGAAAGAACTCACTGAAAGCGTATCGATATTTTCTATCACAGATCACTGGCTGACCCGCAGTCACGAAGGAAAGACTTATTTCTTTATCGATGTAGATCTGGGGGACGTGGCTTTGCCTATGGACCATCAAATTGCGTTGGTAAGCGATGTTCGGTTGATCCAGCAGACTGTATTGGGTACCTCCAGAGATGTATCGATTGTGTCAGTTGGCACGGTTTACCATGCTGCAGCGGGAGTAAGCCAAGGCAAAAAGGAAGTGTCGACCGTTGGTGTGGGCAGCGCGTTTGGTGTCTTGTTGTTACTTACTCTGACATTTCGCTCGGTTGTTCCACTTGTACTGAGTTGTGTCGCAATAGGTAGTGGAGTATTGGCTGCACTTGTCGTGTGCTTCCACGTGTTTGGTCGTATTCATGTATTATCGTTGGTGTTCGGTGCAAGTTTGATTGGTGTGACCATTGATTACGCTTTTCACTTTTATGCTGAGAAGAACTATGACGGCGCTACGTCAGGAGGGTACAACGGTGCCTCCGCGCTGAGGCGGGTATTACCAGGAATTACTCTGGGAATGTTGACGAGCGTAGTCGCGTATTTATCGATGGGGGTTGGGCCATTTGCGTTGATGCAGCAAGTGGCATTGTTCTCTGCCGTTGGCCTGTTTGCGTCCTTTTTGTGTGTGGTTTGTTTATTTCCATTATGGCAAGGCGCCACTGGTATTGTTGCGACCAGAGCCAAGAGATTTTCTAGCGTAATGCTGGCGCTGCCGCACACTGCTGTTATGAGGCATAAATATAGGGTGCTGATGCTGGTGGTGGTGGCGATGTCACCAGGCGTCTTTCTATTGACACCATTGGATGATGTCAGGTTATTACAGTCCTCGCCTGAGAGTTTGAAGAGTGAAGAGAAACGATTCTTTGACATTATGGGGGTTCGCTCTGCATTTCAATTCTATTTGGTGAGTGGCGATACTGTTCAGGCTGCGTTGCAAACAGAAGAGGCCCTGCTCAGCAAGTTGGAGCAGCTTAAAAATGCCGGTGCTGTCAAGCGCTTTAATGGTATTACACAGGTCTTACCTAGTATTAAGACCCAAGCTGAGAATTACAATTTACGACGACAAAGCTTGGTGAGTGATGATCAATGGGCGGATTACTATCAGACGATTGGATTTGATGATGATCAGCAGGCTGCATTCATGGACGCATTTCTAGCCCAAAATAATAATCAGATGACTTTTGATGCGTTTTCAGCATCCGCGTTATTTGAGAGGACGAAGGCTCAATGGATTGGATTAGTGGAAGGACGTTACTACTCTGTTGTTACGTTAAGCAATGTGCACGATGTTAATGCATTGCTGGATGTGGAGAGGGAGTTGACCGATGTGGTGTGGATTGATCAAGTCGCGGATTTTTCTTCAGTGTTAAAGGAATACCGTGAAAGTACAACATTGTGGGTGTTGTTGGCATATTGTTTGATCGCGATTTTCTTGATGGTTCGCTACGGCATTAAGACAGGGGCAATCTACATGTTACCTCCAATGGTAGCGGCTTGGGTCGCACTGGGTGCAGTGGGGTATGTTGGTTCTGTGTTTAACTTATTTAATGTGTTTGCATTGATATTGATTTTAGGTATAGGTATCGATTATGTGCTGTTTTTTGCAGAAAACGAAGGTGCTGCCGCACCGACAATGTTGTCGATAACGTTATCTGCAATTACCACAATACTGTCGTTTGGGTTACTTGCGTTGAGTCAAACGAACGCAATTAGTGGCTTTGGTTTTACCATGTTAGTAGGCATTAGTTGTGTCTATTTTTTATCCCCAATGTATGCAATGAAATCTCAAGGTGATCAATGAAGAACATATCCTCAAATGTTGATGTAGTCATAATCGGTGCTGGCCCTTCAGGGTCTGTTGCGGCCGGTTTGTTAGTTCAGCAGGGGCTTAAGGTGTTGGTGTTGGAGAAGCAGGTTTTTCCGCGTTTTTCTATTGGGGAAAGTTTATTGCCACAATGCATGGCATTTATTGAAAAAGCCGGTTTTATGAATGCGGTCCAAAAGGCAGCGGAACCAGCAGGGTTTCAGTTTAAGAATGGCGCTGCATTTCAACGCCATGGAGAATACGAAGCGTTTAATTTTGAAGAGAAGTTTACGCCAGGCTGGGGTACTACCTTTCAAGTCGAACGTGGTTCTTTTGATAAGGTATTGATTGACGAGGCAGAAGCCAAAGGTGCAGAGGTTCACTATCAGGTTGAAGTGATCGATGTTGTTACTGGCGGGAGTCCCAGTGTGTTGTGCCGCTCTGAGGCAGGGAGTGAACATCGAATTGAATGCAAATTCATCCTGGATGCTAGCGGGTTTGGGCGGGTGTTGCCGCGATTACTCGATATTGAAGAGCCTTCGGATTTTCCTGTAAGGCGTTCAGTATTCACTCATGTTCGAGATAACATCGATAGCCAAGGTTACGATAGAAGTAAAATATTAGTGACGGTCCACCCTGAAAATGAAGAAGTCTGGTACTGGTTGATCCCGTTCTCGGACGGGCGATGCTCTCTTGGGATCGTTGCAGAACCCAGTTGGTTCGAGAAGTATGGCGATAATAGTGACGTGGAAATACTACAAACAGCTATTAGCGAAGATCCTTATTTATCTGATTTGTTGGCCAACGCAATATTCGATTTTCCTGCCAGGCAGCTGACAGGCTACTCATGTAACGTAAAGCAAATGTTTGGGGAGGGTTATGCTCTTTTGGGGAATGCGGGAGAGTTTCTTGATCCAGTATTTTCCTCGGGTGTGACGATAGCCATGTACTCAGCCGATTTGGCAGTGACGCTATTAGCAAAGCAATTTAACGGTGACGTTGTCGATTGGCAAAGCGAATATGCAGAGCCTTTAGGGTTGGGCGTTAATACGTTTAGAACCTTTGTTGATACCTGGTATAACGGAAAACTACAGAGCATTATTTTTTCCAATGCTAAGAGCGATGAAATAAAAGAAATGATCTCTTCGATACTTGCAGGCTACGCGTGGGATACGAGTAACCCCTATGTTGCGGATAGTCGCAGAAAAATGAGCGTGTTAGCCAAAGTGTGTCAGTCGGTATATTCCTAATGAATCAAACTCATTTCAAACAAGGTGGAGCGGCGATTTTGTTGGCGTTGCTATTGCTCGTTTCAACAGGCTGCTCATGGGTCGATGGGGTGGTGCAATCACAGGCGAAACGCATGCTGTCTCAGGACTTGGTATTTGCTAAAGCATCGACATTTGGTCGTTCATTGGCGATTACTCAACAGGTGGATGTGAGTATTGGGTCTCGGAAATTTTCAATGATTCAACAAACTGAGATTGATGCTACAGAAATTCGATTGGCTGGGCTAAGTCATTTTGGTTCGCCGTTTTTTACCTTGCAGTATATAGGGACGCATTTGATTTCTGAGAAAATGCCATTGTTACCTGATGCATTTCATGTGCCGGTCGTATTGCGAGATTTTCAATTGTCATTCTGGCCCTTGACTGAATTGAGGGCGATCTACCGTGCAAAGGGCTATGACATCGTCGAGCGGGATAAGCAGCGTATATTGTTAAAAGATGGAGGTGAAATCATCACTGTTCACTATCAATACAGCGATAAAATGTTGGGGAAAGCCGATTTTGAGCATCATCAGCTTGGGTATCGTGTAGTGTTCAATACCGTCGACGTTCAGCGGTTGGAAGAATAATATGCCAGTTTATTTAAACGCGATGGGGATTGCGTGTGGATTGGGAAAGGATAAATCTGCTGTGGCCAACAAATTATTTGCTGAAGCCAGTGCTCCCCTTGAACAGCGCTCAGGCCTGGCTAAATCTGATGCTTACGTGGCTGGCCAAGAAGTTGTAGTCGGACAGTTACCTTTTATTTTAGAAAAGCTGCCAAAACAGTATGCCCGTTTCGATTGCCGTAACAACCGGTTGCTTGTACATGTGCTGGATGAAATAGCGACGGTGGTTGATGCAGCGATTTCTGAATTTGGCAATACTAGAGTTGGTGTAGTATTAGGAACCAGTACTTCGGGTATCGCCAAAGGGGAGTCCGCGCTGTCAACATTTAGAAAGAGCAACCAGCTGCCTTCGGAGTTTCATTATTCCCAACAGGAAATTGGTGGCCCCTCTGAGTTCCTAGCGAGCTACCTCGACCTGCGAGGCCCGGCACTTACGATATCGACAGCGTGTTCTTCTAGTGCAAAAGTGTTTGCGTCTGGGCAACGACTATTAGAGACCGGGCATTGTGATGCGGTGATTGTGGGTGGCGTTGATACCTTATGCAAGCTCACCTTAAATGGTTTTTCCTCACTTTCGGCGGTATCTGCTGATCGTTGTAACCCTTTTAGCCAAAACCGTGATGGAATCAATATAGGTGAGGGCGCTGCGCTGTATCTAATGACAAAGAAAAAGTCAGCTATTGAAATGTGTGGCGTGGGTGAGGCATCTGATGCTCATCATATCTCAGCCCCACATCCTGACGGAACAGGCGCGATAACAGCGATGTCAGAGGCGCTTCGTCGTTCTGGCCTGTTACCCAAAGATATAGATTATATTAACCTGCATGGAACCGCGACACCGCAAAATGATGCGATGGAAAGCACTGCGGTGCATTCAGTATTTGGAAATGATGTTGCTGCGAGCTCAACTAAGGGACAGGTTGGACATACTTTGGGGGCCGCAGGGGCGATTGAAGTAGGTTTTTGTTATCTGGTGCTATCAGATCTGAACAAACAACGGGTGCTACCTCAACAAATCTGGGATGCTCAACCCGATGATAAAACATGTAAGATTCGTTTCGTACAGCCTGGCGAAACACTCACAGAAAATAACTCACGATATTATTGCCTTAGTAACTCTTTTGCTTTTGGTGGTAGTAATGTCTCGGTAGTGATTGGGCAATCGTCATGAAAATAACTGAATTTAAAGTAAGTGAATTGGCAGTAGAAGATGTAGTTCCGCATTCACGTAAGATGGTCTTTTTAGAACGTTTGATTAGCGCGAATGATGATCATGTTATGGCGTCTTTACGTATTACCGATGACACCTATTTCATACGAGATGGACAGGTGCCAGCGTGGGTTGGAATAGAATATATGGCGCAGTCGATTGCCGCTTACGCAGGGATTCAAGCGAAAGGTAAAGGTGAGCCCGTGAAGGTTGGGCTGTTATTGGGCTCGCGGCGATACACGTCGAAAGTGTCTAGTTTTGCTCTTGGCCAAACGTTATTTGTCAGCGCAAAACCATTACATAATGAAGAATCAGGGTTAGGTGTATTTGAGTGTGCTATCTATCCCGCTAACGAAAATGAAGAATGTGCGGATGAGCCATGGGTCACTGCCAATCTCAATGTATATCAACCCCATGATGTAGATGCGTTTCTAGCAGGAGAATCATAATGACACGGTGGGTATTAGTGACCGGTTCGAGCCGGGGAATCGGTAAAAGTATAGCGCTTCAGTTAGCTAGCGATGGGTTTGGCGTGGTGGTTCATTGTCGCTCTGGCGTGTCACAAGCTGAAGAAACCTGTGCAGAAATTCGAGACCTCGGTGGAGAGACGCGTTTATTGCAGTTTGATATAGCTGATCGAGCCGAAACAGAAAAGATCATTGTTGATGATATGGACGCTAATGGTGCTTATTATGGTGCGGTGGCGAATGCGGGAATTGCTGCTGATAACGCCTTCCCCTCCATGACCGGTGAGGAATGGGATGGCGTGATTACCACTAATTTGGGAGGATTCTATAATGTTATCCATCCGATTGTGATGCCGATGATTCGAGGTAAAAAAGGTGGCCGTATTGTTACCTTGTCTTCTGTTTCTGGCATTATGGGGAATCGCGGGCAAGTGAATTACAGTGCGGCAAAGGCAGGTATTGCTGCGGCAACGAAGTCATTGGCGATTGAATTAGCCAAGCGAAAAATTACGGTGAATTGTGTTGCACCTGGGTTAATTGAAACCGACATGGTTTCTGATGTGCCGGTGGGTGAAGTGAAGAAAATGATTCCAGTTCGCCGTTTAGGCAAACCAGAAGAAGTCGCTGGACTTGTAGGTTATTTGTTTTCTGATAATGCCGCGTATGTTACGCGCCAAGTTATTTCTGTCAATGGTGGTATGTTCTGATGAAACGTGTTGTTGTTACCGGTATGTCGAGTATTACGTCGTTGGGCCACGATTGGGAAACCTTCTCTAGTCAATTGCGTGATAAACAAAGTGGTATTCGTTACATGACGGAATGGGACGAATACGAAGGCCTTAATACCCGTTTAGGCGGTCCAGTGTTGGACTTTGAAACCCCATCCCACTATACACGTAGGCAATTGCGCAGTATGGGGCGAGTGGCAGTATTATCGACTCGTGCTGCCGAACTGGCGCTGGAGAACGCAGGATTGCTTGGCGATCCGATTGTTCAGTCGGGCGAGCTAGGTGTGTCTTTTGGGTCTAGCTCAGGTACGCCATCTGCGGTAGGAGATTTTGGCAATATGCTTATCAATAAGCGTACCGATGGGCTTAATGCAACCACCTATATCAAGATGATGTCACATACATCGCCGGTGAACATTGGGGTGTTTTTTGGCGCAAAAGGTCGAGTGATTACCACGTCATCGGCATGCACTTCTGGCAGTCAAGGAATAGGGTATGCCTATGAAGCGATTCAATCGGGTAAGCAAAAGGTGATGATCGCGGGTGGGGCGGAAGAGCAATGCGCAACACAGTCAGCAGTTTTTGATACGTTGTTTGCAACTAGCCTGATGAATAAAGATCCTCAGCGTTCCCCACGTCCATTTGATAAAGATCGAGATGGCCTTGTTATTGGTGAAGGAGCTGGCGTATTGATTCTTGAGGAATATGAGTTTGCTAAAGCGCGAGGTGCGAATATTCTGGCAGAACTGGTGGGCTTTGGCACTAATTCAGATGGAAAGCACATTACCTCTCCATCCAAAGAGACGATGGAAGTGGCAATGAACTTAGCGCTTGCGGATGCAAACCTTCCAGCCTCTGAAATTGGTTTTGTGTGTGCTCATGGTACTGCGACAGAGCAAGGAGATATCGCTGAAACTCAGGCAACGTTGGCTGCGTTTGGAAACAACATACCTATTACATCGCTGAAGGGCTACTTGGGGCATACCTTGGGGGCTTGTGGCGCAATTGAAGCATGGGCTACGATTCACATGCTAAACAATGATTGGTATGCTGCGAATATGAATCTGGATAATGTTGATGAACGTTGTGGCGACCTAGATTATATCGTCGGTTCTGGACGTGAGATGAAGAACGAATATGTTATGAGTAATAATTTTGCGTTCGGTGGTATAAATACCTCACTTATCTTTAAACGCTACTCGTAACTTTTTTGTAATAGATTGCAGCACAGCCCTGTATAGAAACAACGTATTGATATCATTCTATACAGGGCTGTGCTGCAATCTATTACGGTTTCTTAGTGATACCTAAATCGTCAAATATAAACGGGTCATCAAAATGTCGGCGGCCAACAAACGCGATGGCATGGGTGCCTTTTTGGCGCATAGCTCCAGCATTGACTACCCCCAGCGGCCATAAAAACCAGCGTTCTATTCTTGCCGACTGAGAAATGATCCCATCATCATCAAATAAACTCTTGGGGCCCTGCGTGGTTGGCAGATAGCTTAAGCTATCGTATCGCTTTAGTTCATAACCCGTTGAACTTCGATCCTCTTCTGCCTTGTTGCTAGCAGCGTTACTGACATCAACAATGTAGTGGCTGTTCGCGTCAATATGTAACGTCACCGGGTGGGAGATATCATCCGTAAGTGCAAAGTACAATGGCTCTTCAATGGAACTGTCGATTTGAGCACTTGATATGTTGTTCTTCATGTAGACCTTATGGTAACAGCCACACTGATGAATACTGTCGTAGACCCAGGGTTTACCCGTGGTATCCAGTGTCACTCGCCAGATAATGCCGTCAATGTCACCAGCATAGATATCGAAATTGTTTTGTATAGGGCGTTCCGGGAACCAAAAGGCGTAATTAAGCTGAAGTAGAACATTCCCTTTAGAACGGGTGAAGCTTAGGTAGCGATAGGCATTAACGTTGTCGAGATCGATATTGATCGCAAGGGCACTGTCGGCGTTTTGAACCCATTCCGGAGATCCGATAGAATCGCTGCTAGAGGTGGATTCAACCTGTAACTTGGGGCTGAATAAATGGAATAACTGTGCAAGGTACGCTTCTTCAAATTGTGGAATAGCGAGAGGCGATTTAGCATAAGCGAGTGAAAATTGTTGTTGAATGGTCAGTGCAGAGAGCGGAACAGTTTCTGTCTTTTGTGGCGCAATAGTTCGTGTAATAGGTGGTGTGATTGGATGATACCGCTGTATTAGAGAAAAATCCTTTGCCCCTTTCTCTAAACGTCGCCGCATATCCGCTTGGTATTGTTTGATAGACGGTTTTGCAAGTGCACTGGTCAGCGGATACATACCAAAAAAACGTGCGATGTTGCTATAGCTATCTTCTGGCTTATCCATAGCTAATGATAAAGGCCAATTCTTATCGTGTTCAATCAAGGCATTAACCAGAGTTTTACTGCAATACTGAATGGCGTCTTGGCTGTTCGTTTGTTGTAGGTTTCTTGTCAGTGAATCTGCGCGGGTCATGGGTAATCGCTGTGCTTCGATCAAATAGGTTGTTCTACCGAGACGAGACAGTTCGTTAATCCAAGCGTTTTTTTCTATTGGAGACAGGGCTTCCTGTTGGTAAGAGCTTAGGAAACGGTTGGTGCGTAAACTGGGGTAACCACTGATACGAACAACCCCCGGCTCAAAATGGCTGTGTGTAGCGATAGCGTTATCGAGTTGAGAGAAAAACACACTGCACCGCAATATATCCGGCGATGCTTTCGACAGTGGTGGTGGGGTGATGCTGCAGCTTGCAGATACTATTATGAGCGGCAGCAGCCAATATAGTCTTGGGCCCTTAGATAATGAAAGTAACCCGTTATTCCATTGCATTGCTGATAAAAGGATATTGCTCTTGGTCATAGGAGTAATCCCCAATAAGTGATCGTAGATTGTGTAAGCTTTTCAACGTTGTTGTATAGGATAGCGAATTGGATAACCAAGCAGGAATAAAGCCACCTGGTTCAATATGACTCTGATAGGTTATACGGGTAGTGTTGGCATCTGTTGGCGCTAGGCGCCATTCGCCGCTAAATTTAGTTATGCGTACACGACCTAGTGTCGGCGGGATTTTATCGGGTATGCTCAGTATCGTAATGGTTACGACGTGAGATAGTGTGTCTTGGGATAAGGTAAATTTGGCTACGCTATCTCTATTTTCAAATGGCCAGCGAGCATTCATCAAAAAGTGCACGTAAGACGTGTGCGAATTAGGTTGATCGATGATGTTCACCCCACCACTATAGGGAACCCATTGTTGATTAATGTCTGCGTCCTGCAAGAAACTAATTAACTTCTTAAGTGAGCTTTGGACTGTCGCTTGTGCTTTGATTTCGCGGTATGCGCTATCAAAAGAGTCACGACTATATACCTCGACACCTTGATCAGATTCTTCTAAGCGCCAGGAGGCTGGCTGAGGAGAAGCGCTGGATTGATCGCCCCAGGCGGACGATGATACACACGTGATGAGAATAAATAAGGCACAATACTTCATCTAGACGCATATTCCTTGAGTTGACTGTCGTAGGTAGTTTGCAGTTTAAGGGCCATTTCTTCTGGTGACTCCTTTTGCCAATCATCCGGATAAATCGCGGGTAAAATTTTAATCTGAACATGCCCTGGTTTGATATCCAACCGATTGGGTCTCAGGATTCTCCCTGAATTGAAAATAATGATGGGAACAATGGGGCGTGACGATTCTCTGGCTAATCGAAATGCACCACTTTTAAAAGACCCTACGGACATACACGAATCAGAGTGGGTGTTTTTTGTACGGGTTCCTTCAGGGGCAATAGCGATGGATAGGGTGCCAGATAGTGTATTGCTGGCGCTATCCATTAGTTTACGTTTTGATGATTTGTCTTGTCTGTCGATGAAAATCGTATCTCCAAAAGCCAGCAACGGCCCTATAACTGGGTGACTTTTTAATTCGATTTTAGCGATACCGATGACATCTCTACGTAATAATCGGCAGAGAATAATTGGGTCGATACCACTCTGGTGATTAAATACAAATACTGCAGGGCGATGCTGCTGGAGAATCGATGCATTCTCAATGGTTAAACGTAACCCTGATGCGGCTGAGCCAATCCAGCCTAGCAATAGGGTCATGCAATTTAATGCCTTACGCTTATTTCTGGTTAAGGCCCATAAAATCAGCCCGGTAGTGAGAGCTATTAGTGCAGGAATAAGTACGGCAAGCGCACCATAAAAAGTGCGTAGATAGAATAGAAGGGTAGTCAGTGGGGTTGGCTGGTTCAATGAAACTGTCTCTTCAGTAGCGTAGAGGGGGAAAAGGTAGGCGACCACACGTTGTTAAGCGTTATTGTACCGTATATCTACCGTTAGAAGTGCTTGATATGAGCAGGAAACCGATGAGTCAAAGCGGTTGCCTTCATTATTTAACCTTGTTAGCCTTAAGCTCGCTTGATGGTTTCATAAGTAGTTCTAGCGTGAACAATAATAATTCGACTTCAAGGCGATTAATATGAAAAGGGTAATATTGAGTGCAGTGTTAATGAGTTTATCCATGACCGCAAGTGCGGTAGCCCCTGGTGGTCCTGACTGTGGTTGGGGGAATATGGTGTTTGAAGGTCAGGGTGGCATGGGGTCTCATTTTGTCGCCATGACGACGAACGGTACTTCAGGTAATAAGACCTTTGGCATGACTTCTGGAACCAATGGTTGCTCTACATCGGGTAAGCTCACTTATGGTGGCGATGCAATTGTTAATCTATCGGGTGTACTCGACGAGTTTATTGCAGACTCGGCCCGCGGTGAAGGTGAGGCATTAACGGCTGTCGCAGTGTCTATGGGAATTGCTCCAGATGATCGTGCCATTTTTGCTGATGCTGTACACGATAATTTTGACGCGATCTTCGCACATGCCGATGTTACCGCAGAAGATGTGATGGCCTCTCTGGTAGAGGTGATGAAGTCTAATCAAGTATTGGCGAAATACGTATCGTAGTAATCATTTGTACTACGTGGGGAGCATGATTTGCTCCCTCCATTCTATTCTTATTGTTATTTTGTGTTGTTAGATGATTCCTCTTGGTGTTTGTCGGTTCCTACCGTGTATTTTCGTATGTCTTTTGGCTTCAATTTTTTTGGCCGCTTCAGCCAACGCTAGTGCCCTCGTTGTAACGCCTTCCATGGATAATAGCTTAAGTGGTTCCCTTCGCTGGAAGAACATAATGCACTATTATCCGAGTGATCGATGGTTTGATGGCAGCAACCAGCAATGGGAAAGTAAAGTTATTGATGATGGGTATTTTTTTGCGGTTGATGGCAAGCGAAATACCAAGGCAGAATGGGAGGCGAGTATTCAAGCATTTCAACGTCCCGAAGCTCTATTCGGTGGCCCCGAAAACCCCCATGCTCAATGTCGATTCCCTGCACGATTTTCCCTTATAAAGAGCCTTCTTAGTGAGCAGGGAATCACAATAAAATTTCCCACTATCGATTGTCCAGGGTATCAACGATGGAAGAAAAAAGTAAATGGGCAGCGAGCGACATTGGTATTTGCTTCTTCGTACCTGAATAGCCCTTCGTCTATGTTTGGTCATACCTTCCTGCGCTTTGATGCAAAGGATGTGGGTCAGCAATCCGAATTGTTGTCTTATGCGCTCAATTTTGGCGCGGTTGTTGAAAAAGGGGAGAGCTCGATGCTATATGCCTACAAGGGGCTCGCCGGAGGTTATAGTGGGTATTTCGCGATAATGCCCTATTACGAGAAAATCAAAGAATACAGTAAAATGGAGAATCGAAGCCTGTGGGAGTACCCGCTGGATTTAACGGTAACAGAAGTGGATGCCTTGCTTGCCCATGTGTGGGAGTTACGCAACATTGCATTCACCTATTTCTTTTTTGATGAAAACTGTTCGTATCGATTGCTAGAGCTACTTGAAGTGGCTAAACCGGGGGTAGAACTGACCGAGACGTTTCGTGTCCACGCAATTCCTATCGATACGGTACGGGTATTGGAGGACAACCGATTGCTTGGTGATAGCGTCTATCGGGCGTCGGCGTCGGATAAACTGCTTTCTAATGCGAAGGGACTGTCGAAGGATGAGATAATGCAGGTAAAAGCGTTAGCGGAAGGCACATTGGCTGCTGAAAGTGTACATTCTCTGGCGATACTTAACGTGGCCTATCAATATTTACAATTTACCCTAGTGAAGAAGCAGCGGGATCCTCTATTAGCCAAACGTCGGTTGGCGTTGCTACGGGCGATAAACAAACGTTCCAAAATAACGCCAGATTATTCCCCGGTTAAACCGGTGAGACCTGCTGCACCGCAAGTTTCTCATCGTAGCCAAATGGTTGCTGTTCGAGCTGGAGAGTTTGAATCTTCAGCATTTGTCGATGTTGAATTTAGAGCCAGCTATCACGACTTACTTGACCCCATTGATGGGTACCTTAAAGGGGGCAGTATTAATATGGGGCGTGTGGTTCTTCGTCAATATGAAGGCCGTGCGTTGGATTTGGAGCATATAGATTTCATTGATATTAATTCATTGTCCCCACAAAACGCATTACATCAACCCATGACTTGGCGAGTTAACGTCGGGGTGGATAGAGTATATAGTGACGACGTTGATAATGGGTTAGCGCTACAGGTAAACGGTGGCGGTGGGGTATCGATCGAGCCCGCTGTGGATTGGTTAGTATACGGGTTGGCTGAAGGTCGTGCGGAATACCTGTTAGATGGATCTGGGATGGCTAATGTAGGAGGTGGGGTTCGGTCAGGGGTGATGCATTATGGGGCTGTTGGGACAGCATCGGTGGAGCTGAGCGCAATGCGCTTCCTACAAGGGGTCGTAAGGGTCAAGTTAACCTTCGCACAGAATGTTGTGATAACGACAAATAGCAGTGTGCGAGTGAATTATCAATATTGGGAGAACCAATTTTCTGAAGGGGAATTCGAAAAACGCAGCAGTGTGAATATTGGATACCGATACCACTATTGATCGACAATTTCTGATTCTTAGTCTGACATTGTCGTTTATCATGATATAAAAAATGGCTCTTGTTAGAGCCCTTTTTTATATCAGCTGTCATATGCTAGTCACTTTACTTCTTAATAATCACTATCGATAAATAAGCCCTACAAAACGCTGAAAGAAGGCTAATGCCTGAATTCGAGTACTATAGGTTTGAATTTGTTGTCAAAAAGTCTTATTGCAGAATGAAATCGGGTTCTATTTCAATAACCTATATAGAGTGTGATATTTTCAATGTTGCGCAATAACGGACCTTGTCTCATAGTTAATAGGTAGTTACAAAACAACAACAGAAATGCGTGAGTCCTTTGCTATGTTAGGTATATGAGGTTTGCATTTAATATGATTATTGATCATTTGAATAAGTACCTTTGTTTTTGTTATGTTAATAATTCCCTAAAGGACAACGTTAAATCGAGTAGTGATTGGATTAGTCGTTTTGTATGATTCCCCAACGTACGTGTGAGGTACAAGCAATGCCAGGCATAAGACAGTCGGAAAAGAATACCCCAATCGAATTTATTGAAGAGTTTTTAGCGGAACAATCGGAAGCACCAACAGAAGCGTTAGAGGCCGCCAAATCGTCCAAACGAAGCAATGGTGAGTATTTTCGTAAGATAGAAGAGCTTATGGAGAAAAAACGCTTGCAAGATGATTTGTCAGATTACGAGTGGGACGATTAATTCTCGATCGTAAGCGCGTTATTGATTGATGGGGAGGGTGACAGTAACAGTTGTTCCTTCACCGATGGTGCTGACTATATCAAGCTTCCCCTTGTGTGCTTCAGCGATGAGTTTGCATAAGTAGAGGCCTAGGCCATAACCACCGGTTTGGCGCTGGCGAGCACTGTCAGCTCTGTAAAATGGCTCTGTGATATGTTGCAAGTGCTCTTCTTCTATACCGCTACCTTGGTCTTTGAATTCAATGGTGATGTCATGCTCCTGTCTGGTATTTGTGATGACGAAAGGTTTGTCGTCGCCGTATTTTAGACCGTTGCCTATGAGATTCTTAATCAATAATTCGAGCCGAAGTGGGTCCCCTTTTATGTGTGAGTAAGGTTCGTGATTAATGACTTCTATCTGATTGTTTTTGTCAGTTGTTGCGCTAACGGCGGTTCGGATTAACTGGGTAATGTCAATGTCATGCAAGCTCAGTACGTTGTGCTTTTGATTTAGCCTTTCAGATTCAAGAAGCTCCCCTATTAGTCGGTCTAATTCTGAAAGGTCGTCACTAAGGCTTTGTTTTATTTTGTGGTTATCGATAAATTCGATGCCTACTTTTGCCCTAGTGATTGGTGTGCGTAATTCATGGCTGATTGCTAATAAGAGTTGGCGTTTCGCTTCCAGCATTTTCTCAAGCTCTGTGGCCATGCTGTTAACAGCATGAGTGATATTTCCAATCTCATCATTTCGGTCGCTGTGTAAGCGAAAGGATAAACCTCCTTTTTCAATCGTTTGCGCGCCATATTGAATTAATTTGAGAGGTGCAAACAACCAGTTAATGGCGCGATAGCTAAAATACAATATTGTGAAGCACAATGTTAATGCTACCCAAAACCATAGGTATCCATCTTCTTTAATAAAGGAGCGCAACCCGGTGAGGTAATATGTGTATCCATCTTTTTTGATAATAAAAAAACGTTCGCCTTTGTATCTACCCATGGAAAATTTGATATCTTCTCGATGATGTCGATGGATGACCTCTATATTATCGGGGGAGACAAATGTGTCGGAGGATTTCCACAAAAACTCGTTGCCGGTAATCATTATTTGGATATGTAGCGAGTTTGCGATGTTTGTGGCTTTGCTAATGTTCGGTGGAGTGCCAATATCATTGATGAGATAATTGGCATGATCGCTAAATAGTGAGGCAAATCGTGTGCGTCGACTATCTCCGTCTTTGGTGGCCATTTTCAACGACAAAAAAAGTACCAGCAAGATGCTGGCGGCGGTAATGGAAAAAATGAAAAGAAGACGCCCAAAAATAGATTTCTGGACATTGTTGATGACGCTTAACATTGCTCTACCTTCCCAATAAAACTGTATCCTTTTCCCCATACTGTTTTAATAAAACGCGGTAACTTACCGGTGTCCTTAAGTTTATGTCTAAGGCGGCTGACTAACGTGTCTACTGCTCTTGAATACAGGTCTGCGTCAATGCCACGTAGATTGTTCATGATCTCATCGCGGGTAAATGCGCGGTTGCTATTTTCCATGAGGAAAATTAGTAACGAGAATTCCATGGAGGTCAGTTCAATAAAGTCACCTTCTAAGAATGCTTGCTCTTTGAGTAAGTCCACATGGATTTCCGGCGAATTAAGTTGTTGGGCTTGTAAATTGTGGGCTTGTCTTCGCGCGATGTTTTGAATTCGCGCCACTAGTTCTCTTGGTTCAAAGGGTTTGGGTAAATAGTCATCTGCACCCAGTTCTAAGCCTACTATGCGGTCAGTGACTTCACCGCGCGCGGTTAGCATAATAATGGGGATGCGTTGATAGGGCGTTTGAGTACTGCGTATATGTTTGCACATCTCGAAGCCATCCATTTCGGGCAGCATGACATCTAATATGAGCGCACTGAATTGGCCTGTCTCAAGAGCCTTGAAACCATGTGACGGAGATAACCTATGGGTTAACGTCAGAGAGAACTGTTCAAAGTAGTCACCTAAGAGTGAACCTAGTTTTTCGTCATCATCGATGAGAAGTATGTCAGTCATTCGGGTACTCATGTGGTGATTGTTGTACCAGTGTCCTCTACTCAGGCGACTAGTGCTAGCGACAATAGGGCGATGTCACACTTTATTGCATTTGGTTACTTTCCTGACAAGGTTTCCATATTGTTTTTTCCTAGGATAAGCACATACCTGCTGAGGTCACAGTGTTCGTGAGTTTACCCTTCACTACTCATGCGGGTATTTCCCTTAATATCACGGCGAGCGCCGTAAGGATTGATCGATGAGAAATATACTAGGTTCGAGAAAATTACATATTGTACTAATGGTGCTGTTGACGGGGTTTTTTTTGAGCGCTTGTAAGGGCAATCATGAAGGGCGAGGCGGCATGATGTTTGATTTGGTGGCGTATAAGTTAGACTTAACGGGTGAGCAGGAGGAAAAGTGGTTTGCCATTAGGGACGAACTCAAGCTGATGAAGGCGAATGCAAGGCAAGAGAAGCAGGCCCATATTGAAGAAGCGAAAATTATGTTAATGGCTGACAGTCTCGATCAGACTGCGGTATTGGCCAAGTTGACTCAGCATCAAGAGGTGTTGCGGCAAACCGCGCCAGGGATTGTGCAGAAAGTTGTAGAGTTCCACGCCACGTTAACGCAGGAACAAAAAGAGAAGGTGGTGGATATGATGGATCATTTTGCTAAGAAGGGTAAACACGAGGGTTAAGTATAGGTTTAGCCGCTAAGTAACTATTTTCATGGGAGAGAAGTATTCGGCTCTCCCATGAAAATGTTGTCCACCTAGATCTAGTTGATCTTCTTATACTTGATGCGTTTGGGTTGAGTTGCCTCTTCGCCGTATTTCTTCTTCTTATACGTCTCGTATTCGGTGAAGTTACCTTCAAAGAACTCGACGCCTTCCGCGCCTTCGAAGTCGATAATGTGGGTAGAGATACGATCCAAGAACCAGCGATCGTGAGAGATAACTACCGCACAGCCAGCGTAGGTGAGTAGGGCCTCTTCAAGTGCTCGTAAGGTCTCAACATCCAAGTCGTTGGTGGGCTCATCCAGTAGTAATAAGTTGCCGCCTTTACGTAGCAATTTAGATAGGTGCAGTCGGTTACGCTCACCACCTGAGAGGTCCTTAACAAATTTCTGTTGATTGGATCCCTTAAAGTTAAATCGACCCACATAGGCGCGAGAAGGCATTTCATGGGTACCGACCGTAATCGTTTCAAGGCCGTCTGATACTTCTTCCCAAACAGTCTTACTGCCATCCAGGTCATCACGATTTTGATCAACATAGGCGATTTGAACGGTTTTACCTATGGCAATTTCACCGTTGTCGGGTTGCTCTTCGCCGGAAATGAGTTTAAATAAGGTGGTTTTACCCGCACCGTTCGGCCCAATGACGCCCACTATCGCGCCTGCTGGAATGCGGAAGCTGAGGTCTTCGTAGAGCAACTTATCGTTAAACGCCTTAGTGACCCCTTTGAATTCAACCACTTCTTCCCCGAGTCGTTGACCGACTGGGATGTAGAGCTCCTGGGTTTCGTTGCGGGTTTGGTCATCTTGGCGGGATAATTCTTCAAAGCGTGCTAAACGTGCCTTACTTTTCGATTGACGACCTTTGGCATTTGAGCGAACCCATTCCAATTCAGACTTGATACTACGTTGGCGTGCTGCTTGCTGTTTATTTTCTTGTGCTAAGCGTGCTTCTTTTTGCTCTAGCCAAGAAGAGTAGTTGCCCTCATAAGGGATACCGTGGCCTCGATCGAGCTCCAAAATCCACTGGGCTGCGTTATCTAGGAAGTACCGATCGTGAGTGATCGCCACCACTGTGCCCGTGAAATCATGTAGATAGCGCTCTAACCAACCCACGCTTTCTGCATCCAAGTGGTTGGTTGGCTCATCAAGGAGCAGCATGTCTGGGCTAGAAAGTAGTAAGCGACATAAGGCAACACGACGTTGTTCACCGCCGGATAGCTTGGTGACATCTGCTTCCCATGGTGGCAGGCGCAGTGCGTCAGCAGCGATTTCTAGGGTGCGATCGATATCCCAACCGTTACCCGCATCTATTTTGTTCTGAAGCTCTGCTTGCTCTTCTAGCAGGGTATTCATTTCATCGTCACTCATCGGCTCAGCGAATTTCATGCTGAGTTCATCAAAGCGCGCGAGAATGTCTTTCATTTCCCGAACCCCATCTTCAACATTACCTCGGACGTCTTTTTCCGGATCTAGTTGGGGCTCCTGTGGAAGGTAACCGATATTGATGCCTGCTTGTGGGCGAGCTTCGCCATCGATTTCTGTATCGAGTCCGGCCATGATCTTGAGAAGGCTGGATTTACCAGAACCATTTAGGCCTAGTACGCCGATCTTGGCGCCAGGAAAGAAAGACAGTGAGATATCTTTAAGGATGGTACGTTTTGGTGGAACCACTTTGCTAACGCGGTTCATAGTGTAGATATATTGAGCCATAGTTTTGTAGAAAGCCGTTATTGATGTATGAGTTATGGCGCTTACGCTACTCCAGATTTCCGAGTGTTGCAATTGATGGACTCGATCCATTTGGCATTTGTCTAAGGTGAATAGGCGGGCTTAGACGTAACATGAAAAAAATTGCACCAAATCTGAAGTCTTTTCATGTGCTCATTGGGCTAGAGTTGTGTAAAATAGCGCCCTTTCCAAATAACACCTTTTATCAACATCGACCATTCGTGGGGATCTACTATGTTTTCACCTGACCTAACTATTGCGGATTTTGATCCAGAAATTGCAGAATCCATTGAGAATGAAAAGAAACGTCAGGAGCAACATATTGAGTTGATCGCTTCTGAAAACTACACCAGCCCCCTAGTGATGGAAGCTCAGGGCTCTGTGTTGACTAATAAATATGCAGAGGGATACCCGGGTAAACGCTACTATGGTGGTTGTGAGCACGTTGATGTTGCTGAGCAACTAGCAATTGATCGCGTAAAGTCATTGTTTGGTGCTGATTACGCAAACGTTCAGCCACACTCAGGTTCACAGGCCAACGCTGCGGTATACATGGCGTTGCTACAGCCCGGTGATACTGTGTTGGGGATGAGTTTGGCCGATGGCGGTCACCTAACACATGGCTCTAAGGTAAGCTTTTCGGGCAAAACCTATAATGCGTTTCAATACGGTTTGAACAATGACACCGGTGAAGTGGATTATGAGCAAGTAGAAGTGCTGGCACGTGAGCATCGACCTAAGATGATTGTGGCGGGTTTTTCTGCGTACTCTCGCGTGATGGATTGGCAACGCTTTCGTGATATTGCTGATGAAGTGGGTGCCTACCTTATGGTTGATATGGCTCACGTTGCAGGTTTGATTGCTGCGGGTGTTTACCCTAACCCGACTCAAATTGCCGATGTGACAACGTCGACTACCCACAAGACTCTCGGTGGTCCTCGTGGCGGTATCATTCTGGCGAAAGCTAACCCAGAGATTGAGAAGAAGCTGAATTCTGCTGTATTCCCCGGTGGTCAAGGTGGACCATTGATGCACGTGATCGCTGCAAAAGCTATTTGCTTTAAAGAAGCGGCAAGTGATGAGTTTAAAACGTATCAAGAGCAAGTTGTAGTGAACGCTAAGGCGATGGCGCGTGTTTTTGTTGAGCGCGGTTATGATGTGGTATCAGATGGAACAGACAACCATCTTTTCCTATTAAGCCTTATTAGTAAAAACATTACGGGTAAGGATGCTGATGCTGCGTTAGGTCTAGCGCATATCACCGTGAATAAAAATGCGGTACCGAATGATCCACTGTCACCGTTTGTGACCAGTGGTCTACGTATAGGTACACCTGCGGTTACACGTCGGGGCTTCAGTGAAGCGAATGTTGCGGAGCTGGCGGGTTGGATGTGCGACATTCTTGATGACATGGGGAATGATGAGATCATTACTCAGGTACGAGAGAAAGTATCTGCTATATGCGCGACGCTTCCTGTTTACGGAAACTAATCTAGCGTATATGTGTAAAAAGGCTGCCACATTGGCGGCCTTTTTTGTGCCTACTTTTCATGATGGTTACAAAGTAAAGATGCACGTCGTAAATCACTCTCCAATCAGACTATCTTGATAAGGGGCTATCTTGCTAAAATGCACATTGTTGAGCCGTGAAGACCATCGTCGATAGCTAAGGAAAAAGTATGTACTGCCCGTTTTGTAATGCTAATGAGACCAAGGTAATTGATTCCCGCTTAGTTGCTGATGGGACTCAAGTCCGTCGACGCCGTGAGTGCGTTGCGTGTGGGGAGCGTTATACCACCTATGAAACTGCGGAATTGGTTATGCCAAAGGTCGTGAAGCAAGACGGTACCCGTGAGCCTTTTGATGAAAGCAAGTTACGCAGTGGTATTCAACGAGCGGTGGAGAAGCGACCGGTTAGCACTGAGCAAATAGAATCTTCGATTAATCGTTTGTGCTCACGTTTACGTGCAACGGGTGAGCGTGAAGTGGACTCCCAGGTTGTTGGTGAACATGTAATGGAGGCGTTAAAAGAGTTGGATGAAGTGGCATTTGTGCGTTTTGCTTCGGTATATCGTAGCTTCCAAGATATTAATGAGTTCAAAGATGAGATAGATCGGTTGCAAAAAGGCGATTGAGTTCGCCTTTTTGCAACTTCTTAGCCGTAATGCCATTCGTGGTTTATATTGAGTAACGAGACACAAAATCTTGTAACTGGGTCGCTAGCTTTTCAATGTCGGCGCCAGCGATACTTGTTTGTTGTGAAGTAGCTGCGGTTTCTTGTGAAGCTTCATTAACGTCCCTTATGGCGCTGCTAATGTTGTCAGAGGTCGCTAATTGTTCTGTTGCCGCAGTGGCAATTTGTTCGTTCATGTCAGAAATGCTTTGTAAGTGTGTTGTTACCGATATAAGCGATTCACCCAGGGCGTTTATTTGTATCACGTTGTGCTCAGTCTGCTCCATACTGCCTTGAATGGCCGATACTGAGGCATCCACACCATGTTGTAACTTGGTGATGGTTTGGTTGATTTCTTCGGTGGACTCTCGGGTGCGTTGGGCTAGATTACGGACTTCATCTGCGACGACGGCAAACCCTCGGCCTTGCTCTCCGGCTCGAGCGGCTTCAATGGCGGCATTTAACGCCAGTAAGTTGGTTTGTTCCGCGATGTCTTGGATGACTTGTAGTACCGATCCAATGTTGTTGCTTTCTTGTGCGACGTTGTCCAAGGTCGAGCGGGTATTTGATACGTTGGTTGCTAATGCCTGTGTATTTTCAATGCATTCTTTAACCAGCACGTTACCATTTTTACCCGTGTCATTGGCGTCTAACGTTGATTGCGCGGTATGTTCCGCGTTGCTGGCAATTTCGTTGGCTGCGGAGGCTAGTTGTGAAGAGGCGGTAGCTACCTGCGCACTTTGTTGTTGTTGGCGCCCGGATACTTGTTCAAGCTGTTGGGTTTGATTAGCCAGGTTGGTTGAGGAGGTTTTTAGCCGCTGAATGGTATCGATGAGAAATCGAACAGTATCTTGAAAGGCTTCTAGCAGACTGTTTATTGTTTGAGCGCTACGGGAAATTTCATCATCACCTGAAACCGGGACTCGTCGCGAAAGGTCTGAGTGCTGGTTGATCTCAGCGATGGTTTTAGCAAAGTTCTCAAGGGGGCGAGTGAGCTGGCTGGCAAATAGATTTGCCGCAATTAACGCTAGGAGTGCGGTTATTGTCACGGCGATACCTGAGATGACAATAATACCTCTGCGTAGCTCAAAAGATGAACGAAAGGCTTCCGCTTCATCGATCTCGCTCATGATGGCCCAATGTAAACCGCGAATGGCAAGCGGACTGTAGGCTGATAATACGCTAACGCCGCGATAATCAGGGAAGATATTGAACTCTGTTTCACCATTCATGGCTGCTTTCGCACCAAGGGATTCAACCGGCTGTAATCCGATGCTGGTATTTTTGGATCGTATAGTATCGACAGTAGTATTTGTGATGGAATCAGTTTTTTCTAATAATGCTAAGTATGCATCTGGGTCCTCTAGGAGAAAACGGCTCATACTGCGCATGGTGAGATCGGGGCCGACTAAGTAGGTTTCTCCCGACTCTCCCAGGCCAGAATCTGTCCAGCGTTGCCCGTGAGTCATAATGTGATTGATTCGGTCGATGGGCATTTGAAATATAAGTATTCCCACCTTCTTACCTTCGTCCCAAATAGGGGATGCGATAAACGCTGCGGGGTCTTGGTAGGAGGGGAGGTAGGGAGCGAAGTCAGTAAGGCCAACAAAAGATTGATCATTCGCGTCATTAGCAAGTGCAAATGCTTGGCCGATGCCTGTATTCGCATAGGGGCCGCTAATAAGGGAGGTAGAGTAATCCAGCTCTTTAAAAACAGAATAGACAATGTCTCCGGTTTTCGGGTCCGCTAGAAAAATGTCGTAATACTCAAACTTGGTGAGAAAGTCACGAATATGAGGGTGGTATTTAGTATGCACCGAGCCATAATCGCTGCCATCATTCGGGTTGATCAAGCTGTCTTTGGCTCCAAGCGGGTGTGTGTTATTTGAGATATATTGGTATTGCAGTGCAAGCGAGTCATTATCTAGATTGGCAAGTAGCTTTTGTATATTAGGCGTTTCTCCGTTGTTTCGTTTTTGGTATTCCACCGCGAATTCGTTGGTGTAATAGGTTGTTAATGCCGACGTGAGAGCAGCTGTGTCGTTTAGCGATGTTTGTTGTTTGGTGTTTGAGAATGCGCTGTTAAATTCGCTCATGGCTTCGATGATCATTCGATCATTGGAAAATGTGAGTACTTGTTTTTCTATCTGCTCAAAATAGGATTCTATTTGTTGTTTCTTGATGTCTCGAATCGAAATAAGCTGTGCTTTTGCTTGAGCTTCAATGGCATTTCGACCTTCGCTGTAAGAACTCCAGCCGACGATACCGGCGACGACCAAAGCAGGGGCAATGGCCAGGGAGATAGAAAAGAGTAGTAATTTGCGTTTAATCGTCATGGCTTGTCCAAATTATTATTACTATTGAATAAGTACTGATAATAAAGTCAGTTTTAGTCCATTAAATAGGGTGTTTTGTCAAGTATAGAGTCTAATTGGCGGGCCGTTTGTGTAATCCAGGGGATATGTTGTCTTGTGATTTTCTAGGGCGACAAAATTGCTCTGTTAAGGTAGCGAAATGCCTCAGGAGATTGGTATACCGTTATGGTATACTGCTGCGAATTTAGTTAACTATGCGTATTTGCAGTGCTCTTTATGACATCATCGACTTTTTCGTCAGACGATACCCGCCATATGGCGCGTGCGATACAGATTGCACGCCAGGGTCTGTTTACGACACACCCTAACCCTCGTGTTGGTTGTGTGATCGTTAAGAACGATGACGTTATTGGTGAGGGCTGGCATAAGGTCGCGGGCCAAGGCCATGCTGAAGTCAACGCACTGGCTCAGGCCGGTGGCGAAGCGAAAGGTGCGACAGCCTACGTTACTCTCGAGCCCTGCAGTCATTTTGGCCGTACTCCTCCTTGCTCTCAAGCGCTCATTGATGCTGGTATTTCTCGCGTTATCAGTGCGATGGAAGACCCGAACCCTAAAGTATCTGGAAATGGCCATCGCATGTTGATGGCGCAAGGTATTGAGGTGTCTTGCGGTTTGCTCAATGAAGACGCTAAACAGTTAAACCCCGGCTTTATCAAGAGAATGACATCTCAAGCCCCTTGGGTTCGAGTGAAGTCTGCGATGAGTGTGGATGGTCGCACTGCCATGGCAAGTGGCGAGAGTCAGTGGATTACTGGGCCTAGTGCTCGCCAAGATGTACAGCGCTTGCGTGCGCGAAGTGAGGCGATCATAACAGGGGTTCAATCAGTTGTTATCGATGACCCTTCGCTAACCGTCCGAATCGAAGGGCTGGATCCAGAGCAGCAACCGCTACGTGTGGTGCTAGACTCTCAGTTACGTATGCCTGTCTCGGCTAAAATGTTGGGGCTTCCAGGCAAAACATTGGTCGTATGTGCTGTGCAGCACCCAGAGCGACAGCAGGCCCTCGAAATTGCGGGTGCAGAGGTGCTTTGTCTACCTGGCAGTCGAATTAATGGCGAAATATACCCTAAAGTTGATCTTGCTGCGTTGTTGTCTGAGTTGGCTAGCCGAGAAGTAAATGAAGTGCTGGTGGAAACCGGGGCAACAACTGCGGGCGCGTTTATGCAGCAAGGCCTAGTCGATGAATGGGTGCTGTATATGGCCCCAACGCTAATGGGTAGCGATGCTCGGCCAGTGCTGTCGATGCCAGGAATCAATACCATGGGAGACAAAATCCCCTTAACGATGACGCAGGTAACGCAGATTGGGGGTGATTTACGCATCACTTACGCTGCACCCTCAGCAAAAGCGTAGATAGAGACCAGATTATGTTTACAGGTATTATTGAAGCAGTGGGTCATGTGGCTCAGATTGATCATCGTGGTGGAGACGTTAGGTTGCGGGTCTTAAGCGGCGCGCTAGACTTAGCGGATGTGAAGCTCGGTGATAGTATCGCAACAAACGGGGTATGTCTGACCGTCGTTGAGCTGCTGGGCGATGGGTTCTGGGCTGACGTGTCCCTGGAAACGCTTAAACGTACCAGTTTTAAACAGCTATCTGTTGGTACCAAGGTTAATCTAGAGAAGGCCCTTACGCCAACGACTCGTTTGGGTGGGCACATTGTTAGTGGGCATGTGGATGGGTTAGGCGAAATTCTAAGTCGTAAAGACGATGCTCGTTCAATACATTTGCAGGTTAAAGCGCCTAATGAGTTAGCGCGTTACCTGTCTGAAAAGGGTTCTATCTGCGTTGATGGTGTGAGCTTAACTATTAATGCATTGGATGGAGCAGTCTTTTCGCTCAACATTGTTCCTCATACTTCCGGTGAGACAACCGTAGATTTGTGGCGGACAGGGGTTGAGGTAAATCTAGAAGTGGATATTATTGCCCGTTACTTGGAGCGCCTACTCTTAGGAGATAAGGCTGCTGAACCTGTAGCAGGAAAACAGCAAGGGGTAACCCTCGCGCATTTGGCAGAACACGGTTTCCTAAACCGATAGCCAGCAACATCATTTGTAGGATGTAGTTATGAAGCTGAATACCATAGAAGAACTGATAGAAGATATTCGCCAAGGCAAGATGGTTATCCTGATGGATGACGAAGATCGAGAGAATGAAGGTGATCTGATTATTGCCGCCAGTATGGTGAGACCTGCTGATATCAATTTTATGGCGACACATGCCCGAGGATTGATCTGTTTGACGCTGACACAAGAGCGCTGTGAACAGCTAAATTTGCCGTTAATGGTAGATGCTAATCAGTGTCAACATGGTACTAACTTTACGATGTCGATTGAAGCTGCTGAAGGTGTTACTACAGGAATATCTGCTGCGGACAGAGCAAAGACTATCCTTGCTGCTGTTGCGCGAGATGCTGAGCCCAGGGATATTGTTCAGCCGGGCCATATATTCCCTCTTAAAGCGCAAGCGGGTGGGGTATTACGTCGAGCAGGGCATACCGAAGCTGGCTGTGATTTAGCCCGATTAGCAGGCTTAGAAGCAGCGGCAGCTATTGTAGAGATCATGAATGAAGATGGAACCATGGCTCGGCGCCCAGACCTTGAAGTGTTTGCAGAGCAGCATGATTTAAAAATAGGTACCATCGCGGACCTTATTCATTACCGCACGTTTAATGAAAAAACGATTGAGAAAATGCGTGAAGAAACCATGCCGACTGAGTATGGCGATTTCCAGATGCACGTATTTCAAGACCTGATTGAAAATCAAACCCATATTGCCTTGGTGAAGGGAGACCTCGCCAACTGTGATGCGCCCTTTGCACGAGTACATATCGCTGATCCTCTACGGGATCTTGTCGGAGCGATTAAAAATGAAGGTTCCGGTTGGAGTTTGTCTCGAACGATGAAGTTTGTGTCATCACAGGCAGACGCCGGCGTGATCGTGTTGTTAGGGGATTCGTTCCAAGACCATTGTGTGGGTGATTTGGTTGAGAGCTTTTATAACGGAACCAAGCCAAATCGGCAGGTAACCGAAGACGGAAAAGGCGTGTATCGTAATATTGGTACTGGTGCGCAAATATTGCGTCAGTTAGGTATTGGCAAGATGAGATTGCTGAGTGCCCCGATGCGTTTTAATGCGCTTTCTGGTTTTGATTTAGAAGTAACAGAATATATTAGCAGTAGCGAAGAATAGTCATCGTAAGTGAATTAATTGAATCAAAGACAAGGTAGAAAAAAATGAGTGATATAAAGACAATTGAAGGTGATTTTGGGCCAATATCTGCACGTTTTGCGCTGGTTGTCGGGCGTTTTAACAGCTTCGTTGTAGAGGCCTTGGTTGATGGCGCAATTGATGCTTTGGTTCGTCATGGTATTGCCAAAAAGGATATCGAAATTATTCGTGTCCCTGGCGCTTTTGAAATGCCCTTAGCGGTTAAAAAAGTTGCTCAGACTCGTAAGCCTGATGCGATTGTTGCTCTTGGTGCGGTTATTCGTGGTGGCACTCCTCATTTTGAATACGTGGCGGGCGAATGTGTTAAAGGTATCGCAAGCGTGAGTTTAGAGACGGATATCCCGGTGGCGTTTGGTGTGTTAACAGTGGATAGCATTGAGCAAGCGATAGAACGTTCTGGAACAAAGGCAGGCAACAAAGGCGCAGAAGCAGCCTTAGGTGCTTTGGAAATGGTTAGTTTACTTCGTAACATTGAAGCGTAGGTTGTTATTGTGAGTGAAAAATCAGCACAAGGTAAGCCCATGTCAGCAAAACCAGCGGCGCGTAAAAAAGCCCGCCGTTTTGCTGTGCAAGCCCTATATCAATGGGAAATGACAGGTGCCAATCTCTCTGATATCGAAGCCCAATTTCGTGTCGAGAATGATTTTAAGAAAACCGATGTCGACTATTTTCACGAGTTGTTGCATGGTATTCCTTCATGCGTGACAACGCTTGATGAAGCCTTTGTCAAATACTTGGATCGAGATAAAAGCGAACTGGATCGTGTGGAACTTGCGATTCTGCGTGTTGGTATTTATGAGCTGATCAAGCGTATGGATGTGCCGTATCGTGTCGTGATTAACGAAGGTATTGAGCTAGCCAAAACATTTGGTGCCACTGAAAGTCATAAGTATGTTAACGGTATTCTCGATAAGGCATCGCAAGCATTGCGCATGGTTGAAGTAAGAGAGCATCGTGAAAAGAAAAAATCTTAAGAATGAATTCACACTAGTTTATTGTGAATGAATTTGAGCTTATCCAGTCTTACTTTTCTCGCCTTGGTAACGTTAACCGGCTACCGGGTGAGGAGGGTGGGGTTGTATTAGGTATTGGCGATGATTGTGCTATTTTACAGCCGCCTCCTCACTCCCAGCTTGTCGTTTCTACCGATACATTTATTTCCGGTGTGCACTTCCCTGATCAAACCTCTCCTTTCGATATTGGCTACAAAGCACTAGCAGTGAATCTAAGTGATTTGGCCGCAATGGGCGCGATGCCGTTATGGTTTACTTTGTGTGTGACGTTGCCAAGTGCGGATGAGCAGTGGGTTAGTTCTTTTTGTGATGGCATGGAGTCATTGATAATCGCCAGTGGTATCCATCTCGTGGGTGGGGATACCACAAAGGGTCCACTTTCAATTTCGATCCATGTGACAGGAGCGGTAACTCAAGGCTTGGCACTTAGGCGAGATGGCGCAAAAGTGGGTGATGATATCTATGTGTCTGGTGAGATCGGGCATGGTGTTGCAGGGCTTGATATTGTGCTGGCGGCATTGGGCGATGAGGCTGCGAGTGTTGGTAGTGTGGAGTTGTTACGCTCTCTGGAGCGGTTTAATCGACCAAAGCCTAGAAATGATGTGGGTGGTAAACTTAGTGGGCTGGCGACGAGCGCTATTGATATCTCTGATGGCTTGTTGGTGGACCTTCGGCATATTTTACAGGCGAGCCAGGTTGTCGCAGAGCTCGATATGGGGGCTGTTCCGGTGGCTCCGAGCGTCTCTGATGAGCGCCTTTTTGTTGGTAAGCCTTCGTCGGAGAGGCGAAGAATAGCTTGCTCAGGGGGAGATGATTATGAGTTGTGTTTTACCGCTCCTGGGGGGAGACGAGATAGTGTTGAGGCAGTCGGGTCGTTGTTGGCAGTGCCGTTAACACGGGTGGGGCGAATTATTGCTAAAACGGGCACATTTCGGGTTGGAGATGTTATCGATAAAGTAAGCCAAAAAAGCCTGCCTCTCGCAGGTTATAATCACTTCTCATAAATAATGAATCGCGTGTTGTTTTTACGGCGTTCCTGCTAAGGTGACGTTCCTTTTTAATCTAGTGGTTTTCTCTCGATATGAATAAAGTTCCTGCATCCAGCTTTACCCACCCTATTCACTTTTTAGCGATTGGGTTGGGTAGTGGTGCCGCTCCAAAGGCCCCAGGCACTTTTGGAACGGCGATGGCGGTGTTACTTTATTGGCCGTTATCGCAATTGGCATTGTGGCCGTATATTGGCGTTGTGTTCGTGGCAGCGGTGTTGGGGGTGTATATTTGCGGTAAAACATCGCGGGATTGGCAGGTGCATGATCATGGTGGGATTGTGTGGGATGAATTCGTAGGCTATTGGATCACAATGATCGCTATTCCGGTGACATGGTATTGGGCTTTGCTTGGGTTTGTGCTGTTCCGCATATTTGATATTTGGAAGCCTTGGCCCATTTCTTGGTTGGACCATAAGGTTCATGGTGGTCTTGGAATCATGATCGATGATGTAGTCGCAGGTGTGTTTGCGTGGGTCGTGCTGGCGAGTGTTGTGAATGTGGTGGGGTGACGTCGCTTAGCGACGCATCGGTAAAAAACTCAAAATTGATCCCGCAACATAGGTCATTGCGGCGGCTCGCAGGATCTTTCTGGCCGATTTTAGGTCTTGTTCATCTAGGTACTGGCAATCTTTTAGAATGGGTAGTGCTCGCTGAAAGCTCGCATCAAATTCTACCGGTAAATTGTATAAACTAATGGCTGAAGAGAATAAATAGCTGATGATGCCTGTTGCGGCGGTAATTAAGCCGATGATCGGATTCTTGCTGATTAGGGCGACCACTGGGCTAAACAGTAAAATCCAGGACCCTACGCGCTGGAACTGTTGTGCGGCTATGCGAATTTTTAGGCTAGCAACGTACTTAGGGTATTGCGTGGCGTCTTGTAGGGCGTGGCCGACTTCGTGTGCGGCAATCGCGATGGCTGCAAGGCTATTCGTATTCATTCGCTCGGGGCTAAGCCTGACGGCTTTACCGGTGGGGTCGTAATGATCTTGATTGGGTGGGGCGGATTCCACCACGACATTGTTTAGGTGGAATTTAATCAGCAAAGAATTGGCGAATTCTTCACCGGTAAATTGGATCTTGTCTTTTGGTTTGTTGTGCTTGCTGATGGTCCAGCGTACCCACATCCCTGGGATCGTGCTTAATGCAATCAATAGCAGCATTAAGAATGCATATAGCATAGGGGTGAACCTCGATGTTCTGGTGAGTGGGGGGTTAGGCAGATTTTTCCGGTTGTTTATCTAGCGGCTGCGGTAACTTTTGTAGTCGCAACTTGATACTTGTTTGGATGCCTTCGGGGGTGAGCCCGCAGTCTTCTAGCATTTCGGTGGGTTTGCCGTGTTCAACAAATGTGTCCGGTAAGCCTAGGTTTAGTTGGGATATTAGAATGCCTTCGCGGGCTAATACTTCGTTCACCGCGCTGCCTGCTCCACCCATTATCGCATTTTCTTCTACGGTCACGATTAGGTTGTGGCTGCTGGCGGCATTGATAATGGCGTCTTCATCAATGGGTTTGATGAATCGCATGTCGATCAGTGTCGCGTTGAGCGTTGTTGCTGCGAGGCGAGCAGTCTCAACCATTGCGCCAAAAGCGAGAATAGCCACATTGCTGCCTTGCCTAAGGGCTACGGATTTACCAATAGGTAGGGCGGTCATTGTATCTTCAATGGTGATGCCGGGTCCTGTCCCGCGAGGGTAGCGAACGGCGGCGGGTCCTTGGTATTGGTAGCCAGTATAGAGCATTTGGCGGCATTCGTTTTCATTGCTCGGGGCCATGATAAGCATGTTTGGAATGCAGCGCATGTAGCTTAGGTCATAGGCGCCGGCATGGGTCGGGCCATCTTCACCGACTAGGCCCGCACGATCGATGCCGAACAACACATCGAGATTCTGTAGCGCAACATCATGAATTAACTGGTCGTAGCCTCGTTGTAAAAATGTGCTGTAAATGGCTACGATGGGTTTAAGACCCTCGCAAGCAGCCCCTGCTGCTAAAGTGACTGCGTGTTGCTCTGCAATGGCGACATCCTGGTATTGACCTGGGAAGCGTTTGGAAAACGCCACCATGCCAGAGCCTTCTCGCATTGCGGGTGTGATGGCCAGCAAGCGTTTATCTTTTTCCGCCATGTCGCAGAGAAACTGCCCGAAAATATCGGAGTACTTTATTTTAGCTACGCAGGTTGGCGTTGATAGTGTCGGTTCTTGAGTAGTCTCAGGGGGGCGCACTGTCTTCACGGTGGGCTCGGCTACTATCTTGCTTAGCGCGTGATATCCGATGGGGTCTTTTTCTGCGGGGGCAAAGCCGCGACCCTTTTGTGTGATGATATGAAGAATTCGGGGCCCCGGTAACTCTTTTAGCTTATCCAGGTAACGAGTAACTTCTTCTAGGTTATGACCATCAATGGGACCGACATAATTGAACCCCATTTCTTCGAATAACGTGCCAGGTGACACCATGCCTTTCATATGTTCTTCGGTACGACGGGCAAATTCCATGGCATTTGGCATGCTTTCCAGGGCTTTCTTGCCACCTTCTCGCAGCGCGTTGTAGGTGCGGCTAGCCCAGATTCTGGAAAAATAGTTAGACAATCCCCCGACACTTTCCGAAATCGACATGTCGTTGTCGTTCAGGATGATGAGCATGTTGGTTTTTAAGTGCCCTGCATGCTGCATTGCTTCGAAGGCCATGCCGCCTGTCATTGCTCCGTCACCAATAATTGCCACGTGCTTATTGGTCAGGCCTTGATTCTCGGAGCCAATGGCCATACCCAGTGCAGCACTGATTGAGGTGCTGGAATGGCCAACGCCAAATGTATCGTATTCGCTTTCTTCTCTATTGGGGAATGCGCACAACCCACCTTTTTGTCGAAGAGATAGCATCTCTTTACGGCGACCGGTGAGTATCTTGTGGGGATACGCTTGGTGGCCTACATCCCAGACTAAGCGATCACTTGGGGTATCGAATACATAATGTAGCGCGATGGTGAGCTCGACAACACCGAGCCCTGCTCCAAAATGGCCGCCAGTTTTACCGACTGAAAACAGGAGGTATTGGCGTAATTCGAGTGCTAACTGGGGAAGTTGTTCTTCACTGAGTGCACGCAATTGGGCTGGCGAATTAACGCTATCCAGAAGGGGGGTCAATGGGCGTGTTAAGGGGATTTCAGTGAGCATAAAAACAGCAGATTCCCAGGTAAAATGAAAGGAAAAGGATTATACCCTATTCAGATGCGAAAACGGCAGTGCTTTATCGCGGCTTTTGCGAGAGATTACGTTGTTCTCGTGACTGACTGATAGGTTAGTTAATGCTAATGGCTTCGGGACACTATGTAATTGGCCAGCGCGCGCAGGGGTAGTGCAGTGTCATCAAAGGGGGTAAGTGCATGTTGTGCTTTGCTGTTTAACTCTTGAGCAAGTTTTAGTGCTTCATCGAGACCCAGGATATTCGGATATGTCGCTTTATCCATGGCTATATCTGCCCCTTGCTGTTTACCAAGGGTTTCTGTGTCACTGATGATATCTAATATGTCATCTTGCACCTGGAAGGCCAAACCAATCGCGTCGGCATATAGGTCCAGCGCTTGAAGTTGCGCGGGGCTTCCTTGTCCAATGGCACCACCCATTGCGACGCTGGCGCGGATTAGGCAGCCAGTTTTGTGGCGATGCATGGTTTCTAGTTCTTCTAGCGTGAGCTGTTTACCTTCTGCCGCTAGATCTAATGCCTGGCCTCCAGCCATGCCGAGAGTACCGCTGGCTTTTGCTAGTGTGCGAATCATTGATAGTTTAATCGCGCCGGTCATTGCGGGTAGGTCGCTTTCAGCGAGCACTTCAAATGCTAAGCATTGAAGTGAGTCGCCAGCAAGTATCGCGGTAGCTTCATCAAATGCAATGTGGCAGGTTGGTTTACCTCTGCGTAGGTCATCATCGTCCATGGCGGGTAGATCGTCATGGACCAGCGAGTACGCATGGACCATTTCTAGCGCACATGCGGCATCGACCGCTTGATCTGGGTCGGCGCCAAGGGCTTCTGCAGCGGCAAAAACCAAAATAGGACGCACGCGTTTGCCGCCGTTAAACGTCGCATAACGCATCGCCTCGGCCAGTTGATGAGATACGCTAGCTTGCTGGTTTAGCCAATGCTCTAGGCGGCTATCGACCTTTTCTTGGCATTGCTGTAGGTACAGTGGAAGGTCGAAAGGTTTTGAATTTTGCATTAGATAGTTACTGATTAGAATTGGGTTGCATGATCGCTGACAAGAACGGGTTACTCTTCTGGTTCAAAAGGTTCTAAACTTTCTTCGCCATGTTCTTCTATTAATATTTGAACCCGTTGTTCTGCTTGAGATAGCGCGACTTGGCAATCTTTGGTTAACTTGATGCCTTTTTCAAATGCCGTTAAGGATTGTTCAAGGGATAGGTCGCCCGTTTCCATGCTGTCTACAAGCTTTTCTAGTGTTTTCAATGACTTCTCGAAGTCAATCGTGTCTTTCTTCTTTGCCATTGTGCCGTACCTAAACTATTCGAGGGGCCAACTTACCTAATCTGCAGGGGGTTGGTCAATGAAACCTTAAGATAAAGCTGGGTCTTAGCCTGAATTATTCGGATTTCTGTCTAGACTCAATAGTATAGGCGTTAAAATTATAATGAGTGACTGGAGCGAACAGTGTGGATTTAGCAACGCTGGTGGGGCTTATCGGTGCATTTGCCATCGTTATTGCTGCGATGGCAGCGGGTGGTAGTGTCCTAATATTTGTTAATGTACCTTCAATTTTGGTGGTGTTTGGAGGGACGTTATTTGCGATCATGATGAAGTATCCCATGGGGCAATTTATAGGGTCTATGAAAGTAGCAGGCAAAAGCTTTAAGTTTAGCCTGTCGCCTCCCGAGGAAATTATCGTGGAAGTGGTCGATATTGCTGATACCGCCCGTAAAGGCGGCTTGTTGTCGTTGGAAGGCAAAGAGGTCAGCAACGACTTTTTACAGCAAGGCATTACTTTGTTGGTGGATGGTCATGACCCCGAGGTGGTAAAGGGGATGCTTACCAAAGATATGAAGGAGGCCATTGGGCGTCACATGATGGGGGCTGGCCTTTGGCAACAAGTAGGAGATGTAGCGCCTGCCATGGGGATGATTGGCACCTTGGTGGGTTTGGTGCAGATGCTGTCTGCGATGGATGATCCAAAGTCTATTGGTCCGGCTATGGCGGTGGCGTTATTGACCACGCTATATGGTGCAATGATTGCAAATATGATCGCACTACCGATTGCCGACAAATGTAAAATACGAGCGGAAGAGGAAGCCAGAGTAAAATCGATGATCATCGATGCACTGGTGGCCATTCAAGCAGGGCAAAACCCTCGCGTTATTCAGTCATTATTAAAAGCGTATATTGCAGAAGGCAAACGTGGAGCTGGTGACGATGATGGTTAGGGTTCCTCTTTGTTTGGCATCTACGGTGCGGGATGAGTCGTGAGTGATGAAGAAGAGTGCGAATGTCCCGAATGCCCCGCGGGTTTACCAGCGTACCTAGCAACGTTCGCCGATTTGATGTCGCTACTCATGTGCTTCTTTGTGCTGTTGTTGGCGTTTTCCGAAATGGATGCTCAAAAATACAAAAAAGTAGCGGGCTCGATGAAAAATGCATTTGGGGTACAGACCCAGATAAAAGCCAGCGACTCACCTAAAGGCACCTCCATTATTGCTCAGGAATTCTCTCCGGGGCGGCCTGACCCTACTGTTCTTAACGAAGTGCGACAACACACTGTTGATGATATGGCTAACACTCTGCAGGTTTTATGCACGCCAGGTGAATCTGATGCTCGGGAGGAGGAGAATAAAGGGGCTAAAGATTCTAAGGAGATCAGTGATGCAGCAGCGAAGCAGGCCATGGAAAAAATAAAGCAAAAGCTTGAGGCAAAGACTCAGGCTGATGCGGTGAAAGCGGCCGCAAAACTTATGGACGAAATACGAAAAGGTAGAATAGAAGTCGAAACACAGGGCAGGCAAATTGTGATTCGGGTTAAAGAGAAAGGGTCATTTGAATCGGGCTCTGCAAAACTAAGAGACAGTTTTATTCCAATAATGGATAAAATTCGTGGGGCGATTGAAGACATAAAAGGCGTATACGCCGTCGCAGGTCATACGGATGATATTCCGATCTCGACAGTACGGTTTAGATCGAATTGGGAGTTGTCATCGGCTCGTTCCGTGTCCGTGGCGCATGAGCTATTGAAAGCAGAAACCATGGACCCCGAACTGTTTACCATCGTAGGTCATGGTGATACAAAGCCGCTGGTGGAAAATGATTCAGACGATAACCGAAGCATTAATCGCCGTGTCGAGATTATTATCAATCAAGGAGAAAATGACGAAAAAATCATAAGCGGTGAGGAGGCGTTGCCCGAAGATGAAGAATTTACTGAGGACTTGTTAAGGGAGGCTGGCCTGGAGGGTGTGGAGGGGTTTGAAATTTTGATGGGTGGTGATGAAGAGGAGGCTGCTGCTGAAGAAGAGGTTGATGAGGATGAGGTGGAGCGGGAGATTAGTGCGTTTGAACCTGTCCCTGAAGACTTGTTGATACCGGACGAAATTCCTTCGGGAGAAGAGTTTGACGGTCTTGACGTAATAGAAGACGGTGTTAACAAGACTATTGTTGAAGCCGAATTAACGACACAGAATCAGCCCAAAGTGGAGGAGACCGTGCCATCAATCCCCGAAGTAAACTCTAAGCCAGAGAATGCTAATGATGCTTTCGATATTTCCGTTGATCCATTTTTACAACCTTCCAGCGAGCCTGCGGAAGAGGAAAATGAGTTCTTTTAGCCAGGCTTCGTGAATCTGCTCTACCTTACAATGCTTTACGCTCTGATACGTAACGCTACGTAATCACGCTATTGTGTAATCCACTTCCTAGATATGCTGTTTGTGTTCATAACATATTTCCTTAATTTTGATTGATGCAGATTTCTGTGTTTCATGCCTCTAAGCCCATTAGCTGTTCGTTAATGGGTTTTTTTTTGTTTTCTGAGAATATTAGTTCGCAATGTTCCCTATGGTGTTTAGGTTGTGGATTCACCGTTTTTTAACGCGCAACCTAGGGTTCATTATTGGTATTGGTGGATCATGGGGCGAGATGTGATTAAATGGGTATAGAAACACCGGTTTTTACGCCAAAGCCCTTGTAAATGCTCACCGATTGAGTAAATTAACCTTTAGTACTGGTGATCATGTTTTTACCAGGGCGTGGGGGCAATATCAGGTTTTCTAAAACACAAATATTAGGGAAGATCCCTTAATTTATTTGTTTTTGACATGCGTTTCATTTGTATCCTTGAGTTCCTCACAGCGTTAACATGATTGTTATACAACATATGAGTACAGCCTAAACTTTTTTGGTTTGGCGGACTTATTTATGCATTTTATGGTCATATAACAAGAATTTTTACATTAGGTTTAGCCGCATGGGGATTACCGTTCTTAAAGATGGTAGTAGGGAGTATTACCGGATCACCAAGGCTTGGGATGGCAAGGAAATTCAAAAGTACGTACGTATAGGTAAAGACCGAAAGCGTGCGGAACGTGAGGCGAAAGCCTTACAAGAAAGCCTTGATCAGCGCTATAAAGCGCACCTTGAGCTGAAAGCACTTCGCGGAGAAGGCGTTGTGCATGATGATGGGCGTGTTGTGGGATTACAAATACAATCACGCTCTAGAGCAGGCCGAAAGGATTGGCAAGAATTTAAGATTCGAATCAAACTACCAGATAAGCCCGCAAAACATAAAACGGTGTCGGTAGGTGCTCATGGTATTGAAAAAGCATTTGATATTGCCATCGAACGGATTTGCGATATTCGTAATATAGAGGTTGGATCTGACCCATACAAAAAAATGATGATGGCGAAGCCGTTGTATATGCCTAATGATTTGATTGGGTCCTCTTTGCTCAGTGATGAGCCGGAAGAGCTGCCTAGTGAAATTGAAAAGAATCTTCAAATTGACTTGAGAGACTCGCCTTCACCCTCTGGCCCCAGGTTGTCTGATGATGAAAAGGAACTCTATGATAGTTTGATGGAGGAGCGAGAGTCATTTAAGGAGTCCCGTGAGGTTATCAAGGGGTAGCAACGTCAGGCTTCGAGTGAATATGATTTTTGAACTACACAAAAAACCCTTCTCATAAGAAGGGTTTTTTGTGATTAGTCGATAATCTAGCTAACGGCTTGTTCTTCAGGGAAGGTTATATTGAGCTCCAGAACAGAGTATTCACCTTCTTTTTCTAAATTTACACAAACCTGATCTTGGCTGATTGCGACATATTTACTGATTACTTCAATAAGATCTTTCTGTAACGCAGGCAAATAGTCTGGCTGCTCTCGCGTTGAGCGTTCGTGAGCCACAATGATCTGTAGTCGTTCTTTTGCTAGGTTTGCACTGTTTTTTTGTTTGGTACGAAAGTAATCCAAAAATGCCATTTATCTTACCCCGAACATTCTCTTGAATATGCCTTGTTTGGCTTTTTCGATGAAGCGTTGTTCCACTTCTTCTCCCAGTAAGCGACGTGTGGCATCGTCGTATGCCTGCCCTGCATCACTCTCATCATCCAGTATAACGGGCGCGCCCTGGTTTGATGCCTTAAGTACGGATTTAGACTCAGGGATTACTCCCAGTAGCTTGATGGCGAGAATATCTTCGACATCTTCAACGCTGAGCATTTCCCCGAGGTCGACGCGATCAGGGTTGTAGCGTGTGAGAAGTAGGTGTTCTTGTATTGGTGGTTGATTGTTTTCTGCTCGGTATGTCTTACTTTGTAGTAAGCCGAGAATTCTGTCTGAATCTCTTACTGATGAGACTTCTGGGTTTGTGACGATGATTGCTCTGTCGGCGAAATACATCGCCATAAATGCACCTTTTTCGATGCCAGCCGGAGAGTCGCACACGATGTACTCAAAGTCTTTCTTGAGTTCTTCAAGGACGCGTTGAACGCCTTCTTGAGTGAGTGCATCTTTGTCTCTTGTTTGCGAGGCAGGCAGGATAAATAAATTATCCGTGCGCTTATCTTTGATCAGCGCTTGGTTTAGGTTCGCTTCGCCGTTAATCACGTTAACAAAATCATAAACGACACGGCGCTCACAGCCCATGATGAGGTCGAGGTTACGTAGGCCCACATCAAAATCGATGATTACCGTTTTGTGTCCTTTTTGCGCCAATCCAGTACCAAGGGCGGCACTGGTGGTGGTTTTTCCTACGCCGCCTTTGCCGGACGTGATTACAATTATTTCGGTCAAGGGTAATTCCTCTTTGGTTTTATTGGCATTCTGTAAATTAGCTAAAGGCGGAGATGACAAGTTTGTCCCCGTCTAGATAGGCCTGGATGTTCTTTTTCCAATTGCTGGTCTTGAGGTCTTCATCGACAGTAAAAATACCGCCAATAGACAATAATTCGGCTTCTAAGCTGTAGCAGAATATACGCGCATTCTTGTTGCCGCTCACGCCTGCAAGGGCTCGCCCACGCAGCGGACCATAGATATGAATATTACCATCAGCTAACACTTCCGCCCCTGGGCTAACGGGGGCAATAATTATTAGGTCACCCCCCTTAGCGTATACTTGTTGCCCTGAACGAACCGGTGTCGTAATAACGGTATTTTGTATAGGCGGGGCTTCAGGTGCGGGCTCAGGTTGTTTTTTGGGTGCCTCGGGTGGTTTGGCTGCGCCCACGGGTAAATGTGGAAGGCCTGCAACATTGGCTGATAGAAGTTGTTCTTCACTTCCGCCGCGAATAGCGACTGGAACGAGTCCATACTCGCGGCATAATTCTCCGAGTTCGATAAAGTCGATAAACCCTGTATCTTTGCATCTCTCGAGGCTAAGGATGACGGGTGTTTGTTGGAAAAAATCAGGAGCGCTACGAACGGTTTCTGCAAGTTGGTCATTGAAGGTCGCGTATTCGTACTCGTAAAGTTCGAGAATAGTGATGGTTACCCGGCTGCCTTTTAACTTAAAGCAGGGCTCCAGTTCTATTTCTGTGTCGCTTGTGTTCATAAATTGAACAGTTTCCTTTGTCTAAAAATAAGCACTGTGTAATCTTTTGTTATCAGCTCTATGTTAGGGGTTATAGCCCCTTGATGGGTGATAAGCAAGCGCAGTGTTTGTAAAAGCGAATATTAAGACAAGCTCAGTTAGCCTTGTTCCGCAACGCAAAGTTTTTTACGCTTTTTGTGATGTAAATGCCGTTATATTTTGTAGGCTGTACTGGTCATTACTTTTGAAACAGACGACATCAGTTTTTTTATTGGCTTTGGTAATGACGCCGCACCTGCGCGTTTTGCCATTTGGGCATGCTGAGCTTCGTCCTTGTGCATTTGTGAAAGAATTTTATGGGAGCGTGTGTCTTGTGGCGGTAAATTTTCTAAATGTTCGCTGAGGTGAGCACAAACTTGCACCTCTGTTTCTTCCACAAAACCTAGGCTCCACTTATCACCAGCAAAACCTGCTGCTGCTCCAATACCAAACGACATAACATACCAAGCGGGATTAAATACACTGGGATGACTGTCGAGCTCACGGAGTCGCTCCTCGCACCAGGCCAAATGGTCTTCTTCTTCTTTCGCTGCGCTCTCCATTGATTTTCTGACTCGAGGAAGTCTGGCAGTTAATGCCTGACCTTGATATAGCGCTTGCGCACATACTTCCCCGGTGTGATTGACTCTCATCAGCCCTGCTGTGTGGGTTTTTTCTGCCTCTGATAATTGCGCTTCAGGTACCTCTCCCGCGGGGTTTGCACGTAGACTTTCGGTATGTGTACCGGCAATTGTACGTAGTGCATCATCTGTATGATGGATGAATCGATCAAATAAAGAGAATTGACGAGAACTGGACGGCATGACAGGAAGCTCCAGAGAGTTATAATGGCGGAAGCTGATTATAAAATGAAGCTTATATAAATAAAACCCACAGAGATAAGGATTACTAGGAGTTATGGTGAAGAAAGGGAAATCTGTGACACATGGCATTGGTGTCGTGTTGCTGTATTGTTTGGTGTTGGGTGGCTGTACTCAGGAAACGCAGAATAAATTAGGGCGTGCGCTACAAAATTGGACGGGGACCGACGGGGTGTTGGATGTTTATGCTGGTGAAAAACTGGTTAAGCGTTTTATCAAGATCGATAAGCTCTCTACTGCTGTTGGTACTTCAAGCAGTGATGCGCGACCTTATCGGTTTGGTTACGGTGTATTGGACGCCAACCAAAACTATCTAGCAGACGTTGGCGAGAAAAAGGTGTACTTTGAGATAAGCGATTACTCAACCTCTTATGTGTTTTATGAAAGCCCCCTCTAAAATGAATGTATTTATAAAATTCTACTCCCTTTTTTGATCACGTTGCCAGTTGAATGGATGAGCTATGCCAGATTTTCAAGATTTACAGATTATTGTTGGGTCACGTGTTCCCATCGTTGTTATAGAAACGTATGAAGAGCCGCGCGCCGTTCAACTTGTTAGTCGCGTTGGAGTGGGTCAAGGTCGGCCGGTGTTTACTTGGACGGTGACGGAGGGCCTAAAGCGAGCGGATCTTGAGCATAATGTTGCGCAGCGTTTAACGGCAGAGCCTGACGCTGCATTGGGTCAAATCAAAAGTACCGAACGCCCAAGCATCTATATCTTGTGTGATTTCCACCCTTTCTTGGCGGATAACCCCAAAAATGTCCGTCTCTTAAAAGAGATAGCGATGGAGCATGATGCCAACGGACATACGGTGATTTTATTGAGTCACGAGTTAGCAATTCCACCGGAAATAAAACGTTACTGCGCACAAATGTCGTTATCACTGCCGAACGACAAGCAGTTATTGCATTTGGTTAGGGAAGAAGCGGGCCATTGGTCGAAGCAAAATCAAGGTAAGAAAGTGACTACCGACAGTAAGGCGCTGAATTTATTGGTGAGCAATTTGAAGGGGCTCACCTATGCGGATGCTCGTCGGCTGGCTCGTGGGGCAATCATGGATGATGGTGCTATTACCGAAGATGATATTCCTGTGCTCAATAAAGCTAAATTTGAGCTGATGGATATGGATGGCGTGCTTCAATTCGAGTATGACACGGCGAACTTTTCAGATGTTGGAGGTTTGGCAAACCTTAAAAAATGGTTGGTTCAACGCCGAGAGCGATTCCTTGATTCGGATGAGAGTTCAACGGTTGATCGGCCGAAAGGGTTGATGCTATTGGGTATACAGGGGGGAGGCAAAAGCTTGGCGGCGAAATCGGTGGCAGGTACTTGGGGAGTGCCGCTGTTACGCTTGGATATGGGAAGCCTCTACAACAAATATATAGGCGAGACCGAAAAGAACTTGCGAGATGCGCTGGCTTTGGCAGATACCTTGTCTCCTTGTGTACTATGGTTTGATGAAATCGAAAAGGGAATGGGGGGCGATAGCAGTGACAATGGTACCTCTAAGAGAATTTTAGGGACGCTCTTAACTTGGATGGCTGAGCGTTCTACTTCAGTTTTTGTGGTTGCGACATCCAATGATATTAGTCAACTGCCACCTGAGTTGATCCGTAAAGGGCGTTTGGATGAAATCTTCTTTGTAGACTTACCTGATCCAGACGTGAGGGAGGTTATTTTACGCATACATTTGTCGAAACGTGATCAGAACCCTGACAGCTTTGATGTGGCTCGGTTGACGGAGGCAACGGAAGGCTTTTCTGGTGCAGAGATAGAGCAAGCCGTGGTAGCAGGGTTGTATGCATGTGCAGCGCAAAAGACGGTGCTAGATACTGAACATATTTTGCAAGAAGTCGCTAATACGAGCCCATTATCGGTTGTTATGAGTGAGAAACTCGCAAAGCTAAGGCATTGGGCCGAGGGGCGGACTGTTGCCGCTAATTGATCAGGAAGAGGCAATGGCAACAACAAGCATGTCGTCAGCGAGCTTATCCTCTGCCTATCTAAAATCAGTTTTGCCAGCAATAACCTCTACCTATGGTGTGGATGTGTGGCCGCTACTGGAACAAAGCGGAATATCGAAAACGCAGTTGGAGCTTCCCGATTATCTCATTCCATTTTATCAGGCCGGGGCATTTTTTATGTCGGTTATGCAGGCTTGTCAGGATGAGGGGCTTGGTCTGGTGATAGGCGGTGCGGTTCAGGCGAAATCCTACCAGGTGTTAGGATATGCAGTCATGAGCAGTCAGAACCTGGGCGAAGCCATTGATCGATTGATTCGTTATGAAAAATTGGTTGGTCAAATGGGAAGTACTCGCCTTGTGATTAGCGAGGAAGCTGGCTCTGATTGTCGGTTGGTGTGGCGGTGTCCCTTCGATGCACCTTGGTCGCGCTTTCTAAAGGAGGCTGCAATTGCTGGGTGGGTAACCTACGCGTTGTCCCAGGTTCAGGTTGATAGTGCTGTTTTTACAGTACATTTTGATCATACTAAAGCGTCGATTCCTAGCCATCGTTACGGTGATGTTTTTGGTGAATATGTGGTGTTCGACAGTCAGTGGAGTGGTGTTGCGTTTGATTCCGGGTTATTGACCCTGCCTTTTAGCCAGGCTGACCCAGGGCTTAACGCAATGATGGATCGTCAGGCAGCGGTGTTGCTGGATATGTTTGATAGTAAATTGAACCTTGTGAACATCACTCGGGAGCATATTGCCCGTGGTTTACCGAATGGTGATCCAAATTTGGAAGACATTGCTAAATCTCTGTCTTTGACCTCGCGGGCGCTGCAGCATCGACTTAAGGATAGCCATACCACTTTTAAAGAGGTCGTTGACGAGGTTCGACGGCAGCTAGCGCTGTCCTATTTGGCAGAAAAAAGTGTACCGATGATTGATGTAGCGTTCTTGTTGGGTTTTTCGGAACAAAGCTCTTTTAGTCGTGCCTTTAAACGTTGGATGGGGTGTAGTCCGGTTGAATACAAGAAGTCTGAAGACAGAAAAGGAAAGTAGTGTTATGGGGGGAAGTCGATTTCATCCACGCCGTTTTTTCGCGTTACTTGATCAAATAGATAAGGACAGTCTGTCGGATTCATTGGACGGGAGCGCACGTAATCGATTGTTGGGTAGTTTACTTATCGCTGCCGCATGTTTGCTTTTTGTCAATTATGCAAAAAATGCAGATTTTTTTTATGGCATGATCAAGCTAGTGTCGAGTTGGTTTGATGTTAGACCTTATGTCGTCTTCCAAGCGATGAAAGTGCAGCCTTATTTCTCTATCTACTCTCAGGCCTGGTGGGGGTTCGTCAATGTGCTGGGTTATTTGTTGATACCCATGTTGTGTGTGAAGTTCATCATGAAACAATCGGTACGAGACTATGGCTGGCAATGGGGGGACGTGACGGCTCATAAGTGGTGGTACGTGTTATTGGCATCTCCGATCATGATATTTGCTATTTTGGTGAGCTTTAGGCCTGATTTTTCTTCACACTATCCGTTTTACCCCTTGGCATACCGAAGCTGGAGTGACTTTGTGCTTTGGGAATGTATTTATATGAGTCAGTTTGTCGCAGTAGAATTCTTCTTTCGTGGCTTCTTGGTGAATGCATTGAAGCCGCGTTTAGGTTCGCTAAGTATTGTTGTGATGTGCTTGCCCTATTTGATGATTCATTTTCCAAAACCTTGGCTTGAATCAACGGGGGCAATTCTATTTGGGTTGTTTCTGGGGATATTAGCGTTACGTTCACGCTCAATTTGGGGAGGTGTGTTGGTGCATATTACTATCGCACTTACGATGGATGTAGCCGCACTGCTGCAAGGAAAGGGGCTGCCGAGCACGCTGCTGCCCTGAGTGTTCTTCAGGCCCTTATTTCAGATCTAAGGCTCTGAAGTTGGGCCTTAGGGTTTTTTGTCCAGGCTAATATTGTATCGCGTAATTCAGATAGCTCAATGGGTTTAGATAGGTGGGCATTCATGCCGCATGCTAAGCTTTTGTTCTTGTGCTCATCCATTATATGAGCGGTGAGGGCGATGATTGGCGTTTCGCCTTTGTTGTTTTCGTGTTCCCACTGCCGAATCGTTTTTGTTGCGTCGAAGCCGTTCATCTCTGGCATATCGCAATCCATAAGGATTAAGTCATAACGACTATTTTGGGCAGCCTCCACGACTTCGAGTCCATTATTGACCGTCGTTGCTTCTAGGCCTAAACGCGCGAGCATCCCCTTGATCACTTTTTGACTAAGGTGGTGGTCTTCTGCAACCAATATCTTAATAGAATTTTCTATTTCGACGTCGTCACCCACTGGGTGGGTGTGGGTATCTTGAATATGCTTTAGGTGACCAAGCTCTTCTGCAAGGGTTACTTTAAGTAAGCGTCCAGTGACCGGCTTGGTAATCACCCTACGAATGCCGGCGTTACGTGCTGCGGTCGATGTGGGAGCAATGCCCAAGCCGGTGAGCATAACTACCAATAAATCATTGTTAATCAGTCGGTCTTCTTTAATTCGTGCTGCAAGCTCCAGTCCATTCATCCCCGGCATTTCGTGATCAAGAATAACAATATTGATCGGATCCTGTAGATTTGCCTGGGTGCGCAACATGGCGAGTGCTTGCTTACCATTTACGGCGCTGGATACTTGCATTCCCCAGCTAATCGCTTGCTGTTGAATGACCAGTCTGCAGGACGCGTTATCATCGACAACGAGCAGCTGTAAACCTTGTAGGTTTTCGCCGTGAATCGATGAGGTTTCCGCAGAGGAGAGTGGCTCGAGGGGGATGCTAAACCAGAACGTAGAGCCTTTGCCCAATTGACTTTCTACACCAATTACCCCACCCATTATAGCCACAAGTTGTTGTGCAATTGCCAATCCAAGACCCTTGCTTTGAAATAGCTCATGTTGCTTGGGTGGAGTGAGTAAGTCACGTAACTGCTCTTTGGCAATGCCTACACCGGTATCTTTGACTTCAAATCGAATATGCTGATTGGAACGATCTGTATCCGCGTTAATAGTGATCAGTATGTCGCCATGGTCTGTGAAGTTAACTGCGTTAGATATTAAGTGCGACAGTATTTGTCGGATGCGGTTAGGGTCACCTTTGACTTGAGACGGAACGTGATTTTGAATGTGGCTGAGCAGCTCAATTTGTTTTTCTTGAACCTTGATTTGGAACACTTCTATGCAGTCAGTGAGCATCGAGGATATATCAAACCCTGTGATGTCCAGTGTGAGCTTTCCTGTTTCGAGTTTTGAGTAGTCGAGAATATCATCCAGTATTTTAAGAAGGTTGTTGCCGGATGTGGATATTGTTCGAATATAATCTCGTTGAGTATGACTTAAGGGGGTCTCTTCAAGTAATTCTGACATACCGAGGATTCCATTCATCGGCGTTCTGATTTCATGGCTGAGCTGGGCAAGAAAGTCACTCTTAGCACGGGTTACTGCATCATCAATAATGACATGTTGAGCATGAGACTGGTGGGCGTGTTGATGAGAATCTTTCTTGCTGGATAGCGCAAGTGCGAGAAAGAGCCCTTCCAGCGTTAGGCCCGTGAGTAACAACCAGCTGATTGAAAAGCTCAAGGGGAGGTCTCCCCAAAGCAACGGGATGCCTAGGGCGGCAGTGATGACTAGTATCGTTCGTGAGGCAACTAAGAAGCGTGCGGGAGAAAAACCATGTAGGACTCTATGAAGGGCGACAAACAAAATGACCGGTGTTGTCGCGATGGCCACAAATAGCGATGCCTGAATAGCATATCGTGATGGTAGAACTGAGAGTATGAGCACGGAAATGCCGCAGGCAATCTCGATGCCGAGCAGTAGGCGTTCCAGAATAGCTGAGCTATTTCTGATATCCAAGAAATGGCGACTGAATAATGTGTTAGTAAGAACGACTAAGATCAAGAATAAGATTTCCAGCCGAATGTATAGAGAAGGTGCTGGAAACCAGAGTATGCCTAAATAGCCGGTGTTAGTGAGAAAATATAGCGCTGTGCTTGCAACATATAGTGAGTAATACAAGTAGGACTTGTCATGTTGCTGGTGGTATTGAAACAACCCGTAAACCAGAAGTACCAGCAGCGCACCGATACCAAGGCCAATCAGTGTTTGAGTGTTAGTGCTATGTTCTGACAACTTCAGCGCAGATGTCAGTAGTATTGAGATATTTAAATGATGCTCTGATTGCAATCTAAGAAAGTAATTTGTCGTACTGTCCGCGGCGATAGCAATTTTAAAAATGGGAGTTCTAGAGGGGATGTCTCCATACACCCTCTCTGTGCTGTGACCGCCAATAGATAGGCGGGTGATGGTGTCGCCTTGCTGCTGATAGAGTTCAATGTGACCAATGTTGGGGCGGGTAAAGTATATGTATGCAGTGGTCTTGTCGGGTAGGGTGTTTTGTACGCTAAAGCGTGTCCAGATCGTTGATTGGGTAAAGCCAAATCGCAACATAGAGTTGTGTGAGCGGGCAAACTGTTGGCTGATCTGGGGCTTAAGTAAGTCTGCGGGGGTTAAGTCACCTTGAGGGTCTTCGATGTATTCCAGGGATTCGCTGAGTGAAAGAGAGAACTCATCAGAATTTATGGTAAGAGGGTTTGCGAGCGCGTTACTTGTACTCAGTAGCATGAGTACAAGTATTGTACTGAGAGATGCAATGATACGTTGGAGAGCGGGCATCGTTGCCGCTGTTGAATTACCCAAACGCATGCCTTGCAGCGGCGGCAATATTATACGGACGTTCGTTTCGAGACGGTAACGCAAAGCAAAAACCCTTTAAATGAATAGTGTCCCTTCTAAGTTGCACTAGTATACCTTACTTATCCGATTCCCTACAAAAAGCCCCTAGAGCTATGCTTTTTCATTATATCTATGGTTTTTTTAGATACTTTTTTATGTTAACAAACCGCCGAAGGAGTCTTTTTGAGGATTTTGGTGTCGAATCCAGCTTCAGTTAACAAATAGGCACCTAACTCGCTCCTGCGCCCTCCATCGCAAAAAATTATATAGGTCGAATCTTTGCTTAACGATGCAAACTTATCTCGTAATTGGTTAAGTGGGATATTGATACTACCGTCGAGTTTGTCAAATTTGTACTCACCGGGTAGTCTGACGTCGACTAAACAAATTGATCTGTTTTTACCTAATAATACATCTAGCTCAGAGTGGTCGATAAATTGCTGTACCGGTTCTTGTAATAGGCGCTTAAAATCCTCTTTAGTGAGGTACATTAAGCTACCGTTGCTGGTCATGATGATGCTGGCGTTACGCGTTGTATTGCCCACCAACGCTTCTTCCCCAAAATAATTACCGACACTTAATTGAGCGACAATTTTTTGTTGCCCTGCTATCGATTGAAGTACGTTGGCCTGGCCACTTTCAAGTACATAGAATTGATCACCATGTTGTCCCTCTTGGACAATGGTATCTCCTTCTTTTACTGATTTTTGGTGGAACGCGACGAATAGTTGTTGAATGTTCGCAGGGGGGACTTGAGCCATTAGGCTGGATTCAAGCAAGCATGTCATCCAGTCCCTTTCAATGGAGCCTTCGCTAGCAAGGTCAGTCACTAGGTAATTTCCTGCCTGATCCCAGGTAAGCACAATATCCATATGGTTTTTATCGACCATCAATACGAGAGACTTTCCGGTTGTGACGGCAGAAAGTTGATGGGGCAATTGGTTGTCGATGGGGTGCAAGGTAGCGGGGGTATCGGCGTGGAGAGCTGAAATCTCGAAGCTCTCGTTGAGTAAGTCAATTGCGCCTTCTAATAGGTAATAACAAACCTTGGAGTTTTCCCCTCGTTTAAAGAGCATTTTTCCGCTGGCGAGTGATTTAGTGGCGGAATGTTTTAATATTTCCCTGATGTGAGAGTCTGATAAGTCATTGAATGGGCTTAATTTTCGGACTCTGTCGATATGTAATGGGAACTGATCTTCGCTCATAAAATGTCCATGCCGGCCGTCGGAGTCATCTCAATCGATGCCCTGCTATTATTATAGATGTCAGCGACAGGCTTGCCTGCCAAAATCACAGGGGAATGAAGGAAATGCTTCACATTAATGGCCATCACTAACGTGAGAGCGGTGCAACGCCTTATTCTAAGGCCTTGGTTTTTGGGAATGTTAATAACATTTTCTATTACAGGGCCATATGTTATGCAGCACGATACGTTGGGGGTGTTATTAAAGCGCCTTGATTTTGTCATATTTGATCTGCGCTATCGTTGGATCAACCCTGCAGAATCTGCGTATAGGCACCCCATTGTCATTGTTGATGTTGACGAAAAGAGTTTAAAGAAGGAGGGACGCTGGCCGTGGAGCAGGGCGCTAATGAGAGACTTGTTGGTGTCGGTTTATGATGCTGGGGCTGTGATGGTTGGCATGGATATCGTCTTTGCCGAGGCGCAGAGAAACCCTGTCGATACCATTTTGTCTGAAGTTCAAGGATTGGACCCTGAAATGATCAAAATGCTGGGAGCGCTTCGCTCTGCCACTGCATGGGATAACGCGTTAGCCAGCAGTTTACGCGATGACACTATTTTGGGGTACTTTTTCTATCATCAGGAAGGCGCTGAATCAGGTATGCTTCCCGCGCCGTTGCAGGAAATTACCGATAAACAGCTGGCAGTGACTCGGGTGGATAGTTATAGCGCAAACATCCCTATCATTCAGCGAGCGGCCCTTTCGGCAGGTTATTTGACGGTGCTACCGGACAGCGATGGTATTATTCGCCGAGCCCCCATGGTACTGCAATATCAAGGGGGGTTGTATGCGTCATTGGCTCTCGAAATGGTGCGGCAGTTTATTTTCTCTGAGCAATTCACCTTAATGACCGCAATGCAGCATGAAGCGGCGGTGATGGAGGGTTTTAGGTTTGACCGTTACACTGTGCCAACGGATGCAGTGGGGCAGGTGATTATCCCTTATGTTGGTGCTAAAGGGAGTTTTCCATATTTGTCAGCGACGGACGTATTGCGTCAAGCGGGGGATTTAACTGCGCTGGATGGCGCTATTGTCCTGATTGGGACTTCTGCTTGGGGGTTGGGTGATCTGAAAACAGTCCCGCTTTCGACGCAATACCCTGGCGTGGAGGTGCATGCGAATCTAATTAACGGATTACTGAACTCTCAAAGTGGGAAGCCAGCATTTCCATTGCGCCCAGACTTGGCCGAATATATTACTGCTGTAATTATGTTTGTGACGGGATGTCTATTGAGTGTTGCTTTATCTAGGGTTTCGCCAGTCTACCTGATTACTATTTCTGTCGTTGTGTTGTCGGGTGTTGTCGGGTTCAATATTTATTTGTGGTCTGCTCACGGGTTGGATTTTCCGCTAGCCCCTCATTTGTTGTTGACCATGGTTCTCACTACCTACTTTTTTTCCGATAGCATGCTAAGAGAGAATTTTCAGCGTATTTTTATCAAAAAGATGTTCGGTCAATATGTACCGCCAGCGCATGTAGATAAAATGATTAGTTCTAGGGAGCACTTTTCATTCGCGGGTGAAAGCAAAATGATGACGGTCATGTTTTGTGATATACGAAATTTTACCAGCATATCGGAAGGTCTAACTGCAGCGGATCTAAAGGTGTTGTTGAATCAATTCTTCACGCCAATTACCCATATTATTTTTGATAATGAGGGTACTGTCGACAAATATGTCGGTGATATGGTGATGGCATTTTGGGGGGCGCCATTGGATGATGCTATACATGCCGAACACTCGGTACGCACAGGTTTGCAAATGCTAAATAAAGTCAATGATTTGAGGCCTGAGTTTGTAAAGTTGGGGCTGCCAGAGATTTCTATTGGTATTGGTATTAATACTGGGTTAATGAATGTAGGCGATATGGGGTCGGAATATCGTAGAGCATATACGGTACTGGGGGATGCGGTTAACTTGGGATCTCGATTGGAGAGTGTGACTAAGTTCTATGGCGTTGAATTTTTGGTTGGAGAGCAAACCCAGCTATGGGCTTCGACGTTCCACTATCGGCTTGTTGATCGTATTCGAGTGAAAGGTAAGACTGAGCCGGTGACAGTGTATGAGCCAATCGGAGAGATTGATGAAATCGATAGTGTTCGGGTGGAGCAGATTGCTCGTTTTCACATGGCGTTATTTTACTATTATTACCAGCAATGGGATAAAGCGCTGAATGCACTTGTGCTACTTAATAAAGAAGCTCCTGAAAAACTATTTACGCTTTATCAGGAGCGCATTAATCGATTACGAACACAGCACTTGCCAGCCGAATGGGATGGTGTGTTTGATCATGAAAATAAATAAAATGGCCTATAATCCCATTTGCCTAACGGCTAGATCCCGCATGATTTCTTCTGAGCCTCCGCCGATAGCGTTAACTCTAACTTCTCGGTAAATACGTTCGGACTTGCACCCTCTCATATAGCCGCTGCACCCAATATTTGCAGTGCTTCACGGGCGCAATATTCCATTGTCTCAGTGGCTTGAACTTTCATCAGCGATAGGTCAGCAATAGGGGAGCCCCCTTGTTGTACCTGCCATGCGACATTTTCCATGTAAGCGATACTGGCGGATATGCGCTGATGCATTTGTGCAATTTTATGGCGGATTACTTGATGTTTTATGAGCGGCTTACCGAACGTCTTTCTTTCTAGTGCCCATGCTATCGCTTCGTCCATGCATACTTGCGCAAAACCCAAAGAGGAAGACGCGAGAGATAAACGCTCTGAATTAAAATTTAGCATGATCCCCATGAAACCAAAGTTTTCCGCGCCGATAAGGTTCTCTGTGGACACTTTGCAGTTGTCAAAGTGGAGTGCTGCCGTATCTGAAGCCCACCAACCCATTTTCTTTAGCGGGGTTTGAGTGAAGCCTTCGGTACCTTTTTCAATGAGCAGCAGGGATATGCCCCCAACACCTTTACCGCCAGTTCGTACGGCGACGGTATAATAATCTGCTCTAATACCGCTGGTAATGAACATCTTTGAACCATTGACGATATAGTGGCCACCCTCTTTGGTCGCCGTTGTTTGCAGGTTGGCAACATCCGACCCGCCAGAGGGTTCGGTGATTGCCAGCGCAGATATTTTTTTCCCAGAAATAACGTCAGGAATGATACGTGCGCGTAACTCTTCTGATCCGAGTGCGGCGATAGGCGGTAAGCCAATGGTATGACTGTTGAGGCTAGCAATGATACCGCCCGCGCCGGGGCGAGAAAGTTCGTAGCTAGAAACGATAGTCCAGAATGGGTCTGCGGTAGGCGTGCCGCCATATTCTTCAGCATAACCCAGTTGTAATAGGCCTATGTCGGCGGCTTTGCAGTAGAGCTCCCTTGGGAAAGTTTCTGCTTCATCCCATTCATTGGCATAGGGTTCAATTTCGTTGTCGACAAATTTACGCAATGTTTCGCGCCAGACTTGATGATCTTGAGAGAAATATAAAGAAGATAAAGGCTGATGAAATCGTGAGGTATATTCGTTGGACATATTGTCTCCAGATTATTGCCGCAATAATTTATAGGCTATACACATAATAGTCGGTGTATCCTAAGATTTGCTCGAATTCAATAAGGGGGAGGTAATGTTGTCTGGAGTGGGGAGGCTAGGTGTGTTGAAGTGGCCTGGTCGTGAAGATCAGGCCACTAGAAGGGAGATTAAGACTCTTCTCTTTCTACTGCTCTGTACCCAATGTCATCTCGGAAATAGACCTTATCCCATGATATTTGCTTAACCAAGGAATAGGCTTTTTCTTGAGCTTCTTTTACGCTATTGCCTAGCGCGGTGGCGCATAATACACGACCACCATTGGTCGCTGGCTTACCGTCAATAGATTGTGTGCCTGCGTGGAAAACTTTAAGCCCATCGGCTTCAGCAGGGATGCCACTAATAACATCACCTTTATTATAGCTTTCTGGGTAGCCACCGGCCGCAAGTACAACGCCAAGGGACGCACGCTCATCCCATTCTGCTGTCGTAGAATCTAATTTCTTATCGAGTGCGGCTAGGCATAATGCAGATAAATCAGATTTTAGTCGTAGCATAATAGGCTGGGTTTCTGGGTCGCCAAAGCGGCAGTTGTATTCTAGTACCTTGGGTATACCGTCTTCAGCAATCATAACGCCAGCATAAAGAAACCCAGTGTATGGGTTGCCTTCACTCGCCATGCCTTCAACGGTAGGGTAGATGACTTCTTGCATGATGCGATCGTGGATTTCCGGTGTAACCACAGGAGCAGGGGAGTATGCCCCCATGCCCCCAGTGTTTGGTCCTTTGTCGCCGTTGTCTCTTGCTTTGTGATCTTGAGACGTTGCTAATGGAAGAACATTCTTGCCATCAACCATACAAATAAAGCTGGCTTCTTCACCGACTAAAAATTCTTCAACCACAACGCGATTACCTGCGTCACCGAACTTGTTGCCTTCCAGCATGTCTTCGATCGCAGCAATAGCTTCAGCTTCTGTTTGAGCCAGGATAACGCCTTTGCCAGCGGCGAGGCCATCAGCTTTAACGACAATGGGTGCACCCTGTTGCTTTACATATGCAACCGCTTCTTCAATAACAGTAAAGTTACCGTAGGCTGCCGTTGGTATTTTGTGGCGATCCAAAAAGTCCTTGGTAAATGCTTTGGAACCTTCAAGTTGTGCTGCACCTTTGCTCGGCCCAAAGCACTTAAGTCCTTCCGCTTCGAAGGCATCAACAACGCCCATCACGAGGGGCGCTTCCGGTCCAACAATGGTGAGGCCGATGTCATTGTCTTTTGCAAAGGTAACAAGTTCATCAATGGATTCAACACCGATGTCGACATTGGTTAATTTGTTTTCTAGCGCGGTACCTGCATTACCTGGCGCAACAAAAACGGTATTAACGTAATCGGCTTGGGCAACTTTCCAACCTAGTGCATGTTCGCGACCACCGCCGCCAATAATAAGAATATTCATTATGAGTTCCTACTAATTAGTGTTTAAAGTGACGCATGGACGTAAATACCATCGCAATGCCTGCTTCATCAGCGGCAGCGATAACTTCTTCGTCACGAATTGATCCGCCTGGTTGTATTACCGCTGCAATACCGGCTTCTGCTGCGGCATCAATACCGTCACGGAAGGGGAAGAATGCATCAGAGGCCATTACGGAACCCGCGACTTGGAGGTTTTCATCAGCGGCTTTTATGCCAGCAATTTTGGCACTATAAACTCGGCTCATTTGGCCTGCGCCAACACCAATGGTTTGCAACCCTTTTGAATATACGATGGCATTTGATTTAACGTATTTGGCCACTTTCCAGCAGAAGAGTAGATCTTGAATTTCTTCTGCGGTTGGCGCTCGTTTTGTGACAACTTTTAGATCGGACTCGGTGATGATGCCGTTATCGCGGTCTTGAATCAGTAGGCCGCCATTGACGCGCTTAAAGTCAAAATCCTGAGGGCGATCAGTGCCCCATTGGCCACAGGCGAGTAATCGTACATTTTTCTTGGCGGCAACAATGCTCACTGCTTCATCGCTAATGGACGGGGCGATAATAACTTCAACAAACTGCTTGTCGACAATGACTTGGGCTGTCTCGGCATCAAGTTCGCGGTTAAATGCGATGATACCGCCAAAGGCAGAAGTGGGGTCAGTTTGAAATGCTTTTTGATAGGCTTCAAGTGTGCTGCTACCAATGGCAACGCCACAAGGGTTTGCGTGCTTAACGATAACGCAAGCAGGTTCAGCGAAAGCCTTTACGCATTCTAATGCTGCGTCAGTATCGGCAACGTTGTTATAAGATAGCGCTTTACCTTGTAATTGTACTGCCGTGCTGACACTAGCTTCGGCAGGGGCGGCTTCTTTATAGAAGGCGGCTTTTTGATGAGGGTTCTCACCATATCGCATTTCCTGAACCTTCTCGAATTGCTGGTTGAAGGTGTTGGGGAAATCTGATTTTGTGCCGTCTGCTTGGATAGTGCCAAGGTAGTTAGCAATGGCTCCGTCGTAACTTGCGGTGTGCTCGAATGCGGCAAGGGCTAATTCAAAGCGGGTTTGGTCGGATACGGCGCCCGCATTCTCGGTCATTTCAGCAATGACTTTGCTGTAATCGTTGGCGTTGACGACAATGGATACCCATTTGTGATTCTTGGCTGCGGAGCGAACCATGGTTGGGCCGCCAATATCAATGTTCTCTATGGCAGTGGGCAAATCGCAATCGGGGTTGGCTATCGTCTGCGAGAACGGATACAAGTTGACCGCGACTAGATCAATCGGGGTGATGTCGTGGGTATTCATTGCGTCATCGTCCATCCCGCGACGTCCCAGTATACCGCCGTGTACCTTGGGGTGCAGAGTCTTAACGCGCCCATCCATCATTTCCGGGAAGCCAGTATAGTCAGACACTTCGACAGCGCTAACACCACTTTCTTTAAGTAGCTTAAAGGTTCCACCGGTGGAGAGAATCTCAACTCCAAGTTTTTCCAATGATTGGGCAAATTCGACGATTCCGGTCTTATCGGAAACGCTTATTAAGGCACGTTTAACTGGCGTAGTCATAATGTTCGCTTTCTGCTTAGGTTGTTTGGGCAAATGCAGTTAGGCGTGGTACAGGAATAACTAACATTTGGGCCAATAAGGGGTATTAACTGAAGGGCGCAATTGTAGTCGTTCTGGGCGTAGGAATTAAGAGGTAACCACAAAAAATCGCCTGGAAAATGATAATTCCAGCTTGAGGAAGGGATAAACAGTAAAAAAACAGCTTAGAGGGGATAAATCCCCCCTAAGCATTTAAGGTCTAGCGGGCTTCGAACTTAGATTAAGCCGTAGATCTTAAGTTTTTTGCGGAGTGTGCCTCGATTTAAACCAAGAATAATAGAGGCTTTGGTTTGATTTCCGCGGGTATACTCCATAACCGTTTCTAATAGCGGAGCTTCAACTTCAGATAGCACCATACCGTAAACATCAGTGACAGGCTGGCCATCAAGGTGTGCGAAATAGTTACGCAGTGCCTTGTGTACATTGTCTCTTAGGGTTTGAGCTTCTTGATCCGCCGAAGTAACTAAGTGTTGTTTTAGTTCTGCGTTACTTGCTAGAGGGGTGTTTGGATCGATGGTAATGTTGTCGTCGTTATAGTTTGTTTCGTTCATGCCGCTAATTCCTCTCCTTCGATTAGACGTGCAAATAGGCTCTGAGCTATTGTGAGTTGTTCAGTTGCAGTGTCTATTTGATTAAAGAGTTTCCTCTGTGTGTCTCCATTTGGAAGATTTTGAACGTACCAGCCAAAATGTTTCCTGGCGATGCGTACTCCTGCATACTCTCCATAAAAGCGATGCAAGTCAGAAATATGTTCCATCATGACTTGTTTCACCTCTTTGAAAGAGGTTGCTGGGAGTGTCTCCCCGGTCTCTAAAAAATGGGCAATCTCGCGGAAAATCCAAGGGTTTCCCTGAGCGCCTCTGCCAATCATAATACCATCCGCAGCTGTGTGGTCTAGCACTTCTTGCGCTTTTTGGGGGGTGGTAATATCACCGTTTGCAATCACAGGAATTGATATAATTTCTTTGATTGCAGCGATGGTGTCGTACTCTACCGCTCCCTTGTATGCACAGGCCCGTGTTCGCCCATGGACTGCTAATGCCGCTATACCTGAATCTTCTGCAATCTTTGCGATGGTGGTACCGTTTCTGTTTGAAGGGTCCCAGCCAGTGCGAATCTTGAGAGTGACAGGTACATCAACAGCAGTCACAACAGCATCCAGTATCTGTTTGACAAGCTTTTCATCTTTAAGCAGAGCAGAGCCTGCTGCCTTCTTGCATACTTTTTTGGCTGGGCAACCCATATTGATATCAATGATTTGAGCTCCGTTGCTCACATTGAATCGGGCTGCTTCAGCCATCATGTCGGGATCAGAACCTGCGATTTGAATAGAGCGTGGTTCCGGTTCGCCATCATGATTCAGTCTGAAGATAGACTTTTTGCTTTGCCATAACCTTGGGTCACTCGTCACCATTTCTGAAACAACTAAGCCAGCACCGAGGCGGCGACAAAGGTTTCTAAATGGTTGGTCTGTGACTCCGGCCATGGGAGCTAATATTACTGGGTTTTTTAGTTCGTATTCCCGAATCCGCACGACGATGCTCTGTCCTAGCCTGGGCTGTTAGTTGGTGAAACCATTACCTAGTTATATTAGTTTCTGCTCAAAGATCGACCTAATCATAACCTTATGTGAAGAAATGTTAAAGAGTAACATTGTGTAAACGGGCAATTAATTTGATTATTTTTGATTATTTTTGATAAATACATAAACACGAACCATTGTGGTGCAAAAAACTGTGTTTTATTTGCACGATCTAAATGGTGGTCTGTTCAGTCGGGTAAAAATTCATTTGGTAGTTGACTGCTCTTTGGCCAGGGTCGACGATTTCCAGTGTGAGGTGGACGGGTGTGTCGCTTGGCATATTGTCCAGATCAATACTGTTATCGTGAATATACTCTTTTGGTGTAAATCTTCGGCTCGCCATTGGAGTACCGTTAACATCATCAAATCGAAGTTCGATGACGGGGTAGGGTTGGGCGAATTTTGCTCTGTTGTAGACAATGGCATCAATAACAAGGGCGTTGCGTTCCATCGAGTGGCTTCTAACGACTAAGTTGCTACCGCGGATCTGAGATACATCGGATTTGAGTGGTAGTGTGCAACCTGTTTGCTCGCACAGTTTCTTAAAGTATGGGCGGTAGGTTTCGTTGCGAGCGAGCTCGTCATATTGGAAATATACAAATTGTCCGCACAGTGCCCCGAGAGTGAGAACGTTTAGGACAACTAGGGCTGCGACTTTAGTGAAAGATGACCGCGGAGCCTCATCCTCTATACCAAAATGGCTGGCGCTGGCGGAGATCTGTTGATCAATGATGTCTTGGGAGTCGTGCGTAAACGCATCTTGCATTACGTCTTCCATGCTTTCTGTATCGTCTTCTAGTAAGTCTGGCATTGCCCCGAGTTCAATGTCGTCGATATCGTGTTCTGGGGCTAGCTGGCTAAAAAAATCTTCCGCTTCAAACAGCCTGTTGTCTGAGCTGGTTTTTTTCTCGGCGGTTTTCTGTGTTTGCTTGGAGGTGGGGTGGGGTTTTGCTTTTTTTACAGCAGGGATCTCACCAGACAGGTTTTTTGCAGCAAAAGGGTTGTCTTCATTTTCGGGTTCGTCTTCCATAATCTCTAAATGATCGAGATTGGGCTCAGGGTTTGTGTCTTGTTCCAACTCGCTAAGCATTGCTTGTGCCCAGCTTTCATCAACGGCCCCAGTGGGGAGGGGGTTGTCTTCCTCGTCTTGTATGGCAAAGGGGTCGTCTTCACTCCAGTTGTCCAGCTGGCTGAATGAGTTGCTAAGCTCGTTTTTGTCATCAGCTTCTACATCGTCTCCAAGGCCGTCAGAGAAGGCGCTCTCGCTGCTACTGATGCTACTGAACCCTGTGTTGGATTGTAGATGTTCATTGTCTTTCTCTGGATCGTCTTGAATGAGATCGGGGACTTCATCGGGTTCCATTGGGTCTGAATTTTCACCCATTTCCTCGAGTAACTTCTCGGCCCAAGCTTCGTCGTTGTCTTCATTGTTGGGTTTCTTATTTTCGTCGGAATACCCGAGCTCTTCCAGCTCTGTCTCGGGTGTTGCTATGTTCTCATGATAGTTTTCGGCAAAGAGGTCGGCGTCAGGGTGGTTGTCTAAATCCCAGTTGTCGACAGCGTAGGGGTCATCGCCGCTGGTCGTTGCCTCTGTCGCTGTGGGTTCAAATTCTTGGAAGGGATCGGGTGATTCTTCGCTCGTAGGTGTGGGGATTTCTTCTACCGCAGCCGTTTTTACGATGTGTTCACTTGCATGGAATACCTGATAGCATGCACCGCAGCGTACTGCGCCTCCTGCTATTTCCAATTGCTCTTGGCCTAACCTGAAAGTGGTTGAACAGTGAGGGCATTTGGTTAGCAGTTGCTCAGACATAATAAAGCTTCCAGAGTATATCGTCCTTAGGTGCCCCTGAGCATGCAGGGGCTTGTTATTTTCGGCTGTGCCGTGTCCCTAATGTAGCCTTTTATGTCTGGCAGCGCATCAAAGTTGTGTGAATGCTTAGGGCTTATTTGGAAAGCTTGGAGGGAGTCACATTTTTCATGGATTCATTATCCACTTTTTTGTCCGCTTATTCTCACCCAGTCTTCGTCTTGTATTGTTTCAGCCAGAACGAAGGCGCTGCTGTATCTGTTGGCGACATCGTTTGTTTGTTTCGCTAGGATTCCAGAGAGGGCAATATAGCCGTTAGGTGCGACCAAGGCGGTGAGACGCGGTGCAAGTTCCATTAAAGGGCCTGCAAGGATGTTTGCAACTAGTATGTCTGCTTGACACTCTCCCATGGTTTCCGGCGAATGAACGATTATCTTTTCGCTAACATTGTTTCGTTCGGCGTTTTGTTGTGTGGCCAGCAGTGCTTGTGGATCGTTGTCGACGCAATAGACCTGGCTGGCACCTAGGAGTGCAGCTGCAATTGCAAGAATGCCTGAGCCGCATCCATAGTCGATGACTATTTTGTCTTGCAGTTGTTGTTGATCAAGCCAGCGGAGACATAAAGCAGTGGTTTGGTGGGTGCCAGTACCGAAGGCAAGCCCCGGGTCTAGTAGCATGTTAACTGCGTTCGGATCAGGTGCTTCTAGCCAGCTAGGGACTACCCAAAGGCGTTCGCCAAAGCAAATGGGGTGAAAGCTATCCATCCACTCGCGCACCCAGTCTTTGTCTTCTAGTGCTTCAGTCTTGAGTTGTGGGAAGGGTGAAATGGAAACGGAGGACTTGAGAGCGCTTATGACACTCTCAATGTCGACATTATCCTCAAAAAGACCAATGACCCTCGTGTCTTCCCAAATCGGCGTCGTGCCTGGTGGTGGCTCAAACAACGGTTGATCCGCGTTGTCTTGTAGGGTGACTGCGACGGCACCCAATTCAACAAGTTGATCATCAAATAAAGCGGCATCGCTGCCATTGGTTTGAATAATAAGCTGTAGCCAGGCCATTGGGTCTCTTTGTGGTTATCTATATTGGTTAATCTATCCCCAGTATCTTTTCTAGATAATGGATGTCTACGCCGCCTTGAGAAAAACCATAGTCCTTCATGATGATATCTCTGTGTAGAGGGATATTGGTGTGGATTCCATCTACAACCATTTCATCAAGAGCGCTACGCATTCTTTCCATGGCGGTTTCACGATCATCGCCCCAGGTGATGAGTTTGCCAATGAGCGAGTCGTAATAAGGCGGCACAGTGTAGCCTCCGTATATGTGACTGTCCATTCGAACCCCTAATCCACCAGGAACGTGCCAATATTCTATTTTACCGGGGCTAGGAATAAAGGTCTCTGGGTGCTCTGCATTGATTCGACACTCGATTGAATGACCTTTGATTTCGATGTTTTCTTGGCGCAGGCGCAAAGGTTCACCAGAAGCAATCAGCAGTTGTTCTTTGATGATGTCGACGCCAGTAACCATTTCGCTTACGGGGTGTTCGACCTGAACTCGGGTGTTCATTTCAATGAAGAAAAACTGTTCATTTTCATAAAGAAATTCAAACGTCCCCGCGCCGCGATAGCTGATTTCATTACAGGCATCGACGCAGCGTTGGCCGACTTCTTTACGAATATTATCTGGGATCCCTGGTGCAGGTGCTTCTTCAACGACTTTTTGGTGACGCCGTTGTAGGGAGCAATCTCTGTCGCCAAGGTATACGGCATTGCCTTGACCATCGGAGAGTATCTGTATTTCAACGTGGCGCGGGGTGCCAAGGAATTTTTCCATATAGACAGTGTCATCGCCAAATGCTGCTTTTGCTTCAGCTTTAGTAATGGCAATAGACTTGAGAAGATCAGCTTCTTTCTCAACTACTCGCATTCCGCGACCGCCGCCACCAGAAGCAGCTTTGACCATGATTGGGAAACCGATGTCTCGTCCAATCTTTAGGGTGCGATTATTGTCGTCGGTAATGGGGCCGTTACTACCGGGCACAACGGGTACACCAGACTTTTTCATGGCTTCGATGGCCGATACTTTGTTGCCCATAAGGCGTATCGTGGCGGCTTCAGGTCCGATGAAAATAAACCCACTATCAGTGACGCGTTCTGCGAAATCGGCATTCTCAGCGAGGAAGCCATATCCTGGGTGGATTGCATCCGCATCGGTGATCTCAGCGGCACTAATAATTGCGGGGATGTTAAGGTAACTATCTGAGGCGGAAGCGGGCCCAATACAGACCGCTTCGTCAGCTAGTTTTACGTGCATTAAATCTTGGTCGGCTGTTGAGTAGACTGCGACAGTCTTAATACCGAGCTCTCTACAGGCTCGTAACACACGCAGGGCTATCTCACCGCGGTTTGCGATCAGTACTTTTTCCAGCATCTTTCTGGCCTATTTATTCAGGTAAAAGTGAAGCCCTTAAGCGATGACGAATAGGGGTTGGTCGAACTCAACAGGATCCGCGTTATCGACCATAATGGCTTGAATAACCCCGGAAACATCCGCTTCGATCTGATTCATCATTTTCATGGCTTCAACAATGCAAAGTGTGTCGCCAGCTTTTACCGATTGACCAACTTCTGCGAAAGGCTTGGATTCAGGAGATGATGAGCGATAGAAAGTCCCAACCATAGGTGACTTAACCTTGTGTCCACTAGGGCCTTCTTCTACCGCTACGGGTGCTGCGGTAGGGGCGACTGGTGCTGCGGCGGCTGGTGCCATTGCTGCAGCCATATAAGGTGAGGCCATCATCTGTTGTACCGCGTTACTATTTCTGCTGATACGTACAGATTCTTCGCCTTCTTTTATCTCTATTTCATCAATGCCTGATTCTTCTAATAGCTCGATGAGCTTTTTAACCTTCCGAATGTCCATTTTATAATGCTCTTATTTATTGGTTTTGTAATAGGGTGATAGCTGCTTGGAGCGCAAATTCATAACCTTGGGCGCCTAAGCCAGTAATCGTGCCTTTAGCCACATCCGAAAAATACGAATGATGGCGAAATGGCTCTCTTTGGTACACGTTAGAAAGGTGAACTTCGATAAAGGGTATGCTTACCGAAAGCAGTGCATCTCTAATGGCAACGCTCGTATGGGTAAAGGCCGCTGGGTTAATAATAATAAAGTCGACCTGCTGAGCGCCGTATTGATGAATGCGGTCAATCAGCTCAAACTCAGCGTTGCTTTGGAAGCACTCGCATTGATGTCCTGCGTCGGTAGCTTGGGCTACTAGGCGATCATTGATGTCCTGTAGCGTGTCACTGCCATAGTGACTAGGTTCCCGTTTGCCCAGCATATTGAGGTTTGGGCCATGCAGTACGTTTATTTGAGCCATCGAGTATTAGCCTTTCTAAGTTAAAAATTATTATAGCGACAGTCACCTGGGTGATCTTTAGGTTTTATCATAATCTTACAAATGGTTACAACATTGACCGCACATACCTGCAAGATGAACGAAATTGGCGTCTAGTTGTAACAAAACATGAGGGTGTGAAACAAGAAACCCGGCATATAAGCCGGGTTTCTTGTTTCTGTGGGGTCATTAGCCGCTGGTGAGTGTACGAATATGTTGTAAAAAGCTCATTTCGTCTTTGTAAGCGTAAATTCTAGCGCTAGTTTGTTCATCCCCTGAGGTATCAAAAAACAAAATGGAGGGAGGCCCCTGCAGATTAAAGCGATCGAGTAGTGCCTCCGCCTCTTCATTGTCGGTAAGGTCTATTTGTATTAATCGATGGTTTGATAGAAGGGATATGACTTCTTTGTTTTGAAACGCTTCGTGCTCCAGCTCGATACAGGATATGCACCAGTCTGCGTAGTAGTCAATCATGACGGGTTGATTGGATTGTTTGGCCTGTATCAACGATTGTTCCAGGTTCGCCATCGTTCGGATGCGGTTGAAGGCTAACCCTGCAGTGTTTGTTTCCTGAGCGGTGATGCTGCTACTGCTTATATTGGGTCTTAAGGTGTTAGCTACAGCAGTGAGGACCAGTGCCAAACAGAGTGTTGCCAACGTTAAGCCGATCCCTTTAAATAATTGAGCTTTGGGAGTTTCTGCCGCCTGGAAGGCACCTAGGTACGCTGCGGCAATCATTGCCAATAGCCCCCAGAATATAATGCCTACCGCATCAGGGATGAGGTGCTTAATTAACCAAAGCGCGACGGCGAGTAATCCAACGCCAAATAACCCTTTAACGCTATCCATCCAGCCACCCGCTTTTGGCAGGATGTTGCCACCAGTGGTGCCAATAATAAGCAACGGTGTACCCATGCCCAGGCCTAAGGCCATTAGCGATATGCCGCCGAGGGTGCCATCGCCAGTATTACCAATGTAGATTAATGCACCGGCTAATGGTGCGGAAACACAAGGTGAAACCACTAATGCGGAAAGTGCACCCATTGCGGCGACCCCTAGCAGAGTGCCGCCTTTTTGTTTATTGCTTATGTTATTCAGACTATTTTGGATAGCTGAAGGTAATTGCAGCTCATAAAAGCCAAACATAGACAGCGATAGCAGTATAAACACCCCTGCAAATGTAAATAAGACTGTCGGGTCTTGCATGTAAAGCTGTAACTTGGCTCCTGTCTTGCCTGCAATGACCCCCGCGATAGCGTAGGTCAGGGCCATGCCTAGAACGTACGCAAGGGAGAGTGTAAATGCTTTCTTCCGGCTTATTGCTTCGCCCTGGCCAACGATAATGCCAGATAGGATGGGGATCATTGGCAATACACAAGGTGTGAACGTGAGCCCAAGGCCCAGCACGAAAAAAATCCCAATGATGGTAAATAGGCTGCTTTGATCGAGAATTGAGGCTAGGCCCAGGGCCGAGCTGGTGTCTTGATTGGAGGAGGGCTGTGTTTCTGCTTTTTTGAGAGCTGAGCTGCTCTCTTTGGCTGCGCCTGATGCTTCTCCCGGTAATGGAAAATACATAGCAGTTTTTTGTGGCAGGTAGCATAACCCTTTGTCTGCACAACCTTGATAGCGAACCTGTACTTCAATGCTGCCGGAGCGTGGTGCGAGAATGGGCACCTCAATGTCAACTTCATGGTAGAAGGCTTCTACGGTACCAAAAGTAGGGTCCTCCTTGATCTTTCCTTTTTGTAGGATATTGGGTGTGCCTAGCTTTCCTGTTTCCGGCGATAGCACGCTAAACTTAAACCGGTGCTTATATAAGTAGTAGCCATCCGCAACGTCCCAATGTAGCTTAAGTGTTTGGCCTTCTACGGTGCCTTCAACCTTAAACGCCTCTTCTACAGGAAGGAATTCAGAGTCATTGTTGTTGCTCTGACCAAATAGGCTCCCTGTTTCCGCACTTGCGAGCACGGGAAAAAGCTGAAAAAACAATGTGATAAATGCAATCGGTAAGAATCTCAAAGGGTTGCTCCTGAGCAATGCTAAGGCTGCTAGTGTAGGGGAATAGAGGAAAAATCGCACTACTATAGATCACGTTTTGACGATCCCAACATAGGCCGAAGTCTTGGACAGCTGCTATAGTGAATAAATCCATCATTGAGATATCCAATAGAATTAATGCACTCATGCTAATGGTAACGTGCTGGCCATCGAGTGCCAAAACAGAACAACCGCCTATATTTATTAAGAGAATACTCATCAAACTAGGTAGTTTGGTGGTGCTGTCTTGTGTGTGGTTTGGTATGTGTGGAGCAAACGCAACCGCTCAGCAAGTGCCTGATCCATCTGGCTGGGCGATTGATACCGGAACCCTTGATCATTTTGAACGCGAATATGGGGGTTCGGCCGCGCAGCGCATATTGTCCTGGCAATACCTCTTGGACCATCTGCATGGCAAGCCAGAGGCTGTTGTGCTTGATGAAGTTAACCGTTTTTTTAATCAGGTGAGATTTCTTGGTGATATTGAGCACTGGAATCAGACGGATTATTGGGCCACGCCACTTGAATTGTTGGCATCCAATGGTGGGGATTGTGAGGATTTTGCGATAGCAAAGTACTTTTCGTTGAAATGGTTAGGGGTGCCGGTGGATAAGATGCGGCTAACGTATGTAAAGGCTGTGGAATTGAACCAAGCCCATATGGTACTGACATTTCACCAATCGATAGGTCAGGAGCCGATTGTGTTGGATAACTTGATTGATGAAATTTTGCCTGCCTCCGAGCGTTCGGATTTGGTGCCTGTCTATAGCTTTAATGGTGATGGCTTATGGAAGGCGAAATTGTTGGGGGATGATCCTCGCTTAGGGGATGCTGATGATATTGTGCTTTGGAAGGAACTTCGTATGCGCATCGAACAAAAGCGTTAGCACTATCGGCGTTTGTGGTTTTTTGTACGACTAATAATAATGATAGAGAGGGGATAAGATGACGCTTCAGCGACAACTATTGATTTTGTTATCGGCACTATTGCTGGTGCTATTAGTGGGGATTTTGGCACTAACAATCAATAATTCACGCCATTACTTTCAGCAACAGTTACATACTCATGCGCAGGATACCGCAACCTCGTTAAGCTTGTCGTTGCAATCAGGGCTGGGGGGCAACGATATGGCGCTGGTAGATTCGATGGTAGATGCCATATTTGACCGTGGATACTATCGGGATATCACCATTCGAGGGGTGGAGGGCGATTTGGTGCTGTCTCGCCACATGGACCCGCCACCTCATCGTGTGCCGGTTTGGTTTGTCAATTGGCTTTCCCTTAGGCCGCTTCCAGGAGTGGCGGAAATTACCCATGATTGGAAAATCATAGGTAAGTTGAGAGTGCTCAGCGATACTGACGGCGCTTATCGAGAATTGTGGACAGGGGCGAGGCAGGCTTTTTCTTTATTTATGGCGGTTGGCTTCGTGAGTTGGTTAATTTTGTTGGTTACGCTGAGGAAGTTATTTCGGCCGCTCTCTGATTTGGAGCAACTTGCGTTAGCCATTTGCCAAAAAGACTTTTCTACTCAGCAGCCGCTCCCTAAAACACGCGAACTACGTCGTGTCGTCCAGGCGATGAATCGCATGACAAAACAGCTCAAGATTTTGTTTGATGAGCAAGTGGCTCAGATTGAGCAGGTGAGGAACCAAGCTTACGTGGACTCCGTGTCTGGTTTAGGTAATGGTCGGTTTTTTAATGCTCAGCTTCAGGCGCGTATGCACTCGCCTGAAGAGCCGTTTGTCGGTGGCCTGGCTAGAATGCAGGTTAAAGGTATGCTTTCATTTAATGAGCGGGTTGGGCGTGAGGCTGGGAATCGATTACTTAAGAAAGTCGGTAAGATTTGGCAAAAGGCGATGGCGGATGTTGAGGGGTCTTGTGTTGCACGTGTATCCGGCGCCCGTTTTGCCGCGTTATTACCTCATATAGAAATGGATGTGGCGGAACTTATTGTGGAGCAAGCGTTAAATGATATCCGGGCTTTAGAGGAGGTCTGCCAGGGCGGTAGTGGTTTAGGTATCTACGGAGGCATGAGCTTTTGTCAGGTTGGTGAAGATGCACGGTTAATGGAGGCTCAAGCCGATATAGCGTTACATAAAGCGCAAAACACTAAAGGCGGTAAATTCGAATTTTTCGATGAGGAAGTTCATGGTGATCCATTGTCGCCCAAATTGGCGAAAGTGGATAATTGGGAGCAATTTTTGACCAATGTCATTGATCGCAAAGATGTCGAGTTCCATTACCAGCCTGTGCTGTCGTGCGTTGATCAGTCGGTCATGCATTATGAGGCATTGGCGAGAGTGAGAGTGGACGGGGAGCTGCTTAACGCGGGGATATTTATCCCTTTGGTTGAACGCTTTGATTTGGAAGAGGCATTTGACAAAGTGACGGTGAGCGAATTAATTAAACGTTTGGCGACGCAGACTGTCGAGCAGCGTGTACCTATAGCGATTAACCTATCGTCACATTCCATCCGTAATGAGGCGTTTGTCGATTGGTTAATTGGGCGTGTGACAGCCAGTTCTTCTATAGCGCCATATCTTATTTTCGAGGTACCTGAATTAACGGTGAGGACGGCACATGGGAAGTTGAAGCGCCTTGCGGAGGGGTTAAAGGCAGTAGGGGCAAAGCTTTCGATTGATCACTTCGGTACGACAAACAGCAGTTTCGGATACTTAAGTGGTTTACCCTTGTATTCTATTAAAGTTGACCATAGTTATATAAGGGATATTCAAGACAATTTGGATCATCAGTTTTTCGTGCAGTCGCTTGTAAGGATCGCCCATAGCCGGAATATATTGCTCACGGCTGAAATGGTAGAGCAGCAAGTGCAGTGGGATTTGCTAAGAAGCTTTCAATTAGATGGTGCTCAAGGGTATTATCTGGGGGAGCCAAGGTCACCTGATCTTGCAGCTTAGTGATTCCTAATAAAGGGGAAAGGATCAAATGGTGGAAAGTAATTCGTCTGGCTTGGCAGCCAAAGGGATAGGTGCGGGCCTGATTATTCTGTTGGTGCTGGTCATAGGGGTCGGTATTTATTGGAGTGAAGAGCCTAATATCTGGGATGTACGTTCAGCGTTAGCGGAGCAAAGTTTTGATAGCAACGGAAAGGTTATCGTGGGGGCTGCAACAACGCAGACCTTGATAGAGTTGACCGAAAAGCTGCTTAATAAGCCTGGCGGATACATTACCAATGACATCATGCCTCCCGGCCTATTTATGGATAATATGCCGAATTGGGAATTTGGTGTACTCGTGCAGGTGCGTGACATGTCGAGGGCGCTACGTAAAGATATCGCTCGCTCACAATCGACTTCGGCTGAGGATAGGGATTTAGCTAAAGCGGAGCCGCAGCTGCATTTTAATAGTGATAAATTCTGGCTGCCTTCAACGGAAGGTGAATATAAGACAGCATTAAAGTACTTAGAGCGTTACCGTCAGCGCTTGGTCGATGCTAATAATCCACAGGCTCAATTCTTCGCTCGTGCCGACAATTTACGTAATTGGTTGGCTGATGTAGAGACCCGTCTGGGGAGTATGTCTCAGCGGTTGAGTACCAGCGTTGGCAAGCATCAGCTTAATATTGATTTGGCCGGTGACTCTGCTGCGCAGCGTGCGACGGTAGTACCTTCAGAGCAGATGGTGAAAACGCCATTCTTTGAGATAGATGATGTATTTTACGAGGCGCGAGGCAGCGCTTTTGCTTTGGTTCATTTGCTAAAAGCGATAGAAATAGATTTTCATGACGTGTTGAAAAAGAAAAATGCGTTGGTAAGTGTGCAGCAGATTATTCGTGAATTGGAAGCGACTCAGGAACCGCTGGGCAGCCCGATTATCTTAAATGGTGGTGGGTTTGGAATGTTAGCAAATCATTCATTGGTGATGGCGAATTACATATCTAGAGCTAATGCCGCGATTATTGATCTTAGAGAATTGCTCTCCCAAGGGTAAACATAAAAAAAGCGCCGGAAGGCGCTTTTTTTATAACTACAAGAAGCTTACTTAACCGCTTCTGCAGACTTGATGATCTCAGCGCGTGCAGCTTCTGCATCGGCCCAGCCATCAACTTTAACCCACTTGCCAGCTTCAAGATCCTTGTAGTTCTCAAAGAAGTGCTCGATCTGCTTGATCAAAAGCTCAGGAAGGTCAGTGTAGTTCTGTACGTCAGCGTAGATCTTGGTTAGCTTGTCGTGAGGAACCGCAAGAATCTTTGCATCTTGTCCTGCTTCATCACTCATGTTCAAGATGCCGATTGGGCGTGAACGAATGACGGCACCAGGAACAACAGGGTATGGAGTGACGACTAATACGTCTAGTGGGTCACCGTCGTCAGACAAAGTGTTAGGAATATACCCGTAGTTTGCAGGGTAAAACATTGGAGTCGCCATGAAACGGTCAACCATTAAAGAATCGGTGTCTTTATCGATCTCATACTTGATAGGCGTGCTGTTGGCAGGGATCTCTATGGCTACATAGATATCATTTGGTAGATCTTTGCCTGCTGGGATTTTATCGTAACTCATGTGAAAACCTTCTTTATCTGGTCAGTGGACGAACATATTACATATGCTAAAAAAACTGGGCGGGATTATACCTGAAATTGACCCCATCGGGCAATTTGTGACTCTAAAATGGTGATTTTGCATTGCGCTGGCAAAAAAGCCGCATTTTTACAAAACTTTACATTGAACTTGCTAGTTTCTTGGTATTAACTTGGCGTACTATACCGCCGAATTACTGGTACGGATGGGGTAGATCGTTTTTTGAACCTTTGAAGGTTTTAATGATCTGAGGAAGTAGCCCCAAGTGTAGTTGTCAGGTTTGGAGGTGTTATACAGCTCTGGCCTGTAAATAAAAATGGATAACAAGGATATTTCAATGGATATGAAAACGTTTAACCAGCGGTTGCCGCGTCAAAAACCTCATATTAGTGCCTCTCCTTCAATTTCTCCTGCGGCCCAGCATGTACACTCGGGCGACAAAGCTGGCGAGCCAATAGAGGCGTGGCGGTTGGAGCCAAGAAAAGAGAAGGATGCGTTGGCGGATAAGCTAGCATTAGAAATAGAGCAATTAGAGGCATGGTTAGCTAATCAGCAAACTACTCAACAAGGTAGCATTTCTGTGATTCCAACGATTAAGTCCTTGATCCATACACGGAAAAAACTACTAAAGAATATTCAGTCTACAGCTTAGTTTTGCACTGAATGCGGAGGGCTGTCTTTGCCCTCCTGCTTGCTACAGTCTATGTGACGTTGGGAGCTGCGTCGTTTTTTATCGAGATTGAAGCGCAGCCACCAGTTGGTGTGAATAAAAGCTGTGTGTGCGTGTTTATTGGTAAGAGAGTTTCCTCGCAAAATGACCCGGGTTAATAAGAATTCCTTCTATTGTCAACAATATCAGTGCTAGCGGTTGGTCAGGGTTGGCCTAGACTCATAGTAAGCAACGTTGAGCCACTGCGGATATTTCTTGTTGTTATGTGTTGTTCAAGTAAATGGAGTATTGGAAGGATGTCATGACAGCTCGGGGCCATGTACTTATTGTTGATGATGATCCAAATGACGTTAAGCTTCTGGCGGCTATTTTGGTTAAGGAACGATACGCCATTAGTCAGGCCTACAGTGGGTTAGATGCAATAAGACTCGCGAGTGAGGAGGCGCCAGATGTTATTTTGTTGGATGTCATGATGCCTGATATTGATGGCTTTGATGTGACTCGTGCGCTTAAGTCGGATGTAGAAACTGACCATATACCTATTGTGCTGGTGACTTCTATGGATGGGGTTGATTGTCGGGCAAAAGGCCTTGAGTTGGGGGCAGATGATGTTATTAGCAAGCCTGTTCAGCGGTCTGATTTGTTAGCCAGGGTTTTGTCCTTGGCTACGGTGAGTAAGCTGCATAAAGAAATTCAGCAGCAGCACGATCTATCTTTAATTCCATTCTCACAGCTCCATCACCAACCTTATGATAAGACAGTGCTTTTGGTTGAAAGCGATAAAGAGTTAGCGCGGCAGTTGCAGCATGGGTTAACGGGGGCTGGGTATCGAGTGTTGGTTGTTGCTGCGATTGAGCAGGCTGAAGTGTCGATAAGGGTTACGGCACCCGACCTGATTATGCTTGATGCGGAGTTGTCTGGCGCCGATGGGTTGGTTTTTCTTGACGAGTTAAAGAGTGACCTGACTTTTCAAAATACCCCAGTGATTGTCATAGGGTCTTCGGTGGATCTGAAATCAAAAGTAGATGCGATTGAGCGAGGAGGTGACGACTTTCTTGCGAATACCGTGGATACGGTGGAGTTATTGGCTCGTGTTAAGGCGTGTTTGCGCCGTTCGGAAGCGTATTTTCATTTAGAAAAAGAGTTTAAGCGGGTAAAAAATGAGGCGCTTACCGATAGCTTGACGCAGTTAAGAAATCGTTTGTATTTTGATACAGAATTACAGCATCATTTTGAGCTGTCGGCGAGGCACCGGCATGCAGACTTTTGTTTGGCGATGATTGATATTGATAATTTTAAGCAATTTAACGATGACTACGGGCATTTGGTCGGTGATGCTGTATTGCGACTGGTCGCTCATATCTTGCGCCAAGCAGCTCGGGCGTCCGATACTGTTGCCCGATTTGGTGGAGAAGAGTTCTGTATTATTTTGCCGAATACCGATTTGGTGGATGCTGCGGTATTTGCTGAACGCTTTAGGGCGGCGGTAGAAATTCAGACCTTTCAGGGAGTTGATAATAACAGGGTGACAATTAGTGTTGGTTTGGCCTGTACATTGGAAAATGATAATAGGCCTGAAGATTTCGTGTCTCGAGCGGATGCAGCGTTGTATCGAGCAAAGGTTGGCGGGAAGAACCGGGTATCGAATGCGCACTGAATTTTACCCACAAAAAAAGGCAGCCCTAGGCCACTGCTGTCCCACAGTTAGAGATCATAAAGCGAGCCCCATTTGGGGTTCGCTTTTTTTACATCTCGGCGGATCTGGTTTGAGTATCTCGGATAGGGTTTTACGTTCAAATAGAT